>WBZU01000024.1_pt1 | contig 205305 bp, 187 predicted proteins | sample 5204311 | NCBI WGS metagenome assembly WBZU01 (sample SAMN12344359, study PRJNA552823) | activated sludge metagenome | biome: Activated sludge suspended growth; feature: Nitrification reactor; material: Wastewater; isolation source: activated sludge from nitrification reactor of wastewater...
GCGCTGCGGATCGACCACCACAGCGCGTCCGCTGCTCTCGTCACCGATCAGATACGACGCGTGCGACAAACAATCCAGGTAGTACTGGTTGAACAACATTCGGGATTCTCCTTCGTTCTAGGCGAGTGCCAGGAAGAGCTTTTCGAGTTCGGACTCGGTGAGGCAGCCCGCTCCATCGGGCTGCCCGCCGTTGGCGCACTCCCGCAGTCCGGAGGCGACGAGCTTGAAACCGGCACGGTCGAGCGCCTTCGACACGGCGGCGAGCTGGATCACGACGTCCCTACACTCCCGGCCCTGTTCGACCATGGCAATGACGCCGGCCAACTGACCCTGGGCGCGGCGAAGCCGGTGCAGGACTTCGGCGGCGTTGCGTTCGTCGGCCAACATGGCTCGCCTCCTCTCGTTTCATATACCACCGGGGGTATCTACACAAGCAAGGTTACATACCCCCAAGGGTATGCGCAAGAGGGGCCCTTCAGCCCGCTACAGCCACCAGCGTTCGAGCACGCGCGCCAGCCCGTCGTCGCTGTTCGCGGCGGTGACCTCGTTGGCGGCGGCAATGGCGTCGGGGTGGGCGTTGCCCATGGCCACCCCGTGCCCCGCCCAGCGCAGCATCGGCACGTCGTTGGGCATGTCCCCGAACGCGACGACGTCCTCGGCGCTGATCTCCAGTGGGCGGGCGACCTCCTCGACGCCGACGGCCTTGCTGATTCCGATCGGGCTGATTTCAATGAGCCCGTCGTTGGTGGAGTAGGTGATGTCGCCGAGGACACCCACGTGGCGGCCGAGTGCGGCCGCCAGTTCCGAACTCGGCATGCCGGGTTTGCGCACCAGCAGTTTGACGGCCGGCGCGCTCAGCAGATCGGAGTAGGACACCTCGGTGTTGTCCGGGTTGAGCCAGGCGTGCTCGTATCCGGGGGCGCTGACGAACTGCGGTGTGGCGGTGTCGTGGGCGCTGCGACCGATGCGTTCGGCGGCCAGGCCCGCGCCCGGCACCACCCGCGCGGCGATCTCGGCGAGTTCGGTCAACACGTCGACCGGCAGAGTCCGGGCCGAGACCACCCGGTCGTTGGCCGCGTCGTAGATCACCGCGCCGTTGGCGCACACCGCCATCGGGGCGAAGCCGAGAGCGTCGACCACCGGCGGGATCCACCGCGGGGGACGTCCGGTGGCCAGCACGAAATGCGCCCCGCCGGCCACGGCTGCCGCGACGGCGTCCCGCGTGCGGGGGCTGATCCGTTCGTCGGGGTCCAGCAGGGTGCCGTCGACGTCGGTGGCGACCAGGGCGGGCAGCATCAGTGGCGCTCCGCGGCCCGACGGGCGCGCTCGGCGCGTTCGGCGGCCTCCATCTGCCGGGCCTCCTCCGGACTCGGCGCACCGCCCCCCAGCCGACGCGGGACCCAGAAGGCACCGGCGGGATGCGGGTACTGCTCCTGCACCTCGTGCAGGATGGTGGTCATCTCCGCCCGGAGTGCGGCGTCGAGGTCGGCCACGGTGCCCTGCGGCGCCAGCGGGCGACCCGCGCGCACGATCCAGGGAATCTTGTTGCGGCCCAGAGCCTTCGGATGGTCCTTGGTCCACATCCTCTGGGAGCCCCAGATGATCAGCGGGACGATCGGAACCCGCGCCTCCAGCGCCATCCGCGCCGCGCCGCTCTTGAACTCCTTCAGTTCGAAGCTACGGCTGATGGTCGCTTCGGGGAACACCCCGACGAGCTCCCCGTCCCGCAGCGCGCGAACCGCCTCGGCGTAGGCCCCCGCGCCGGCCGAGCGGTCGACCGGGATGCACCGGGTGTGCCTGATGATCCAATCGACCGAACGGACCTCCAGCATCTCCGCCTTGAGCATGTAACGGATCCGGCGGCGGCGCTGCCGGGTCGCCAGCCCGGCGGGCAGGTAGTCGATGTAGCTGATGTGGTTCATCGCGACGACCGCACCGCCGTGCGCGGGAATGTTCTCCATACCCTGGTAGGTGATCCGGGTGCCCAGAACACGGGCGGCGGCGGCGGCCGTGATCTCGATCCCGCGGTAGACGGGTTCCATCTAACCCGCCCCACCGCCCCGCTGGAGGCGACGGGCCGCCCGTTCGGCGGCTTCGGCGGCTTCCAGCTCGGCCGCCTGTGCCGGCGTCGGCGCTCCTCCTCCGAATCGGTGCGGAACCCAGAACTCACCGGGCGGGTAGGGCCCGTAGGCGTCCTGCACCTGATCGAGCAGGTGCTGCATCCGGGAGCGCAACAGCGCGGTGAGCTCGACCGGCGGCAGGGTGGGCTGGATCGGTTCGCCCACCGCGACGGAGATCGGCACCTTCGGGCGCCACATCTTCTTGGGATGGTCCTTGGTCCAGATCCGCTGGGCGCCCCAGACGATGTGCGGCACGATCGGCACGTCGGCGGCGATCGCCATCCGGGCCGCGCCGCTCTTGAACTCCTTGAGTTCGAAGCTGCGGCTGATCGTCGCCTCCGGGTACACCCCGACGAGTTCGCCGTCCTTCAGCGCCTGCACGGCGGCGTCGAACGAGGCGGCGCCGCTGGAGCGGTCCACCGGGATGTGGCGCATCCCGCGCATGAGCGGGCCGCCGATGCCGTGGTCGAAGATCTCCTGCTTGGCCATGAAACGCACCAGACGGCGTGGGTGCGAGAGGTACGCGGGCAGACCGGCGAAGGTGAAGTCGAGGTAGCCGGTGTGATTGATCGCCACGACGGCGCCGCCCGTGGTGGGCAGGTTCTCCACCCCGGTGACCGTGAAGCGCAGGCCTTGGATCCGCCAGAGCAGCCGGGCAGCCCGGATCGCACCTCCGTATACCGGTTCCACGGAGTCCACCCTACCCGTGGGCGGTTAAGCTCATAGGCGTCTGCGTCACTCTCGGGAAGGGGATTTATGCAGGTCACCAGCATCGGCCACGCCGGGTTCCGGATCGATACGGCCGCCGGGAGCATTCTGTGCGACCCATGGGTGAACCCCGCCTACTTCGCCTCGTGGTTCGTCTTTCCCGACAACAGCGGCCTGGACTGGGACACGCTGGGTGCTTGCGACTACCTCTACATCTCGCACCTGCACAAGGACCACTTCGACCCGCAGTTGTTGACCGACCACGTCAACAAGGACGCCGTGGTGCTGCTGCCGGACTTCCCGGTGCCCGACCTCAAGCGTGACTTGGAGTCGCTGGGCTTCCACCGGTTCTTCGAGACCGAGGACTCCGTCAAGCATCGGGTGAGCGGCCCCAAGGGTGATCTGGACGTCATGATCATCGCGCTGCGCGCACCGGCCGACGGCCCGATCGGCGACTCCGGGATCGTCGTCTCGGACGGCACGACGACGGTGTTCAACATGAACGACTCCCGGCCGCTCGGCCTGGACATGCTCGAGCCCGCGTTCGGCCACATCGACGTCCACATGCCGCAGTACTCCGGGGCCATCTGGTACCCGATGGTCTACGACATGCCCGAGCGCGCCAAGGAGGCCTTCGCCACCCAGAAGCGCCAGCGCGGGATGGACCGCTGCCGCCAGTACATCTCCGACGTCGGCGCCACCTGGGTGATCCCCTCGGCCGGACCGCCGTGCTTCCTCGATCCCGAGTTGCGGTTCCTCAACGACGACGTCGGCGACCCGGCGAACATCTTCCCCGACCAGATGGTGTTCCTCGAGCAGATGCGGCTGCACGGACACAACGGCGGCCTGCTGATGATCCCGGGTTCAGTCGCGGATTTCCTTGGTTCGCAGCTGATTTCGCTCACCCATCCGGTCTCCGACGAAGAGCTGGAAGCCATTTTCACCACCGGCAAGGCCGACTACATCGCCGCCTACGCCGAGCGCATGGCACCGGTGCTGGCCGCCGAGAAGGCCGGCTGGGCGCCGGCCGCCGGCGAGCCGCTGCTGGAGCCGCTGCGCGGCCGCTTCGAGCCGATCATGCTGCAGAGCGACCAGATCTGCGACGGCATCGGCTACCCGGTCGAGCTGAAGATGGGGCCGGAGACCGTCGTGCTGGATTTCCCGAAACGTACTGTGCGCGAACCTGTTCCGGACGAGAAGTTCCGCTACGGCTTCGAGATCGCCCCGGAACTGGTACGTACGGTGCTGCGGGACAACGAGCCGGACTGGGTGAACACCATCTTCCTGTCGACCCGGTTCAAGGCCTGGCGGGTCGGTGGGTACAACGAGTACCTGTACACGTTCTTCAAGTGCCTCACCGACGAGCGGATCGCCTACGCCGACGGCTGGTTCGCCGAGGCGCACGACGACACCTCGACGATCACGCTGGACGGCTGGGAGATGCAGCGTCGCTGCCCGCACCTGAAGGCCGACCTGTCGCGGTTCGGCGTGGTGGACGGCAGCACGCTGACCTGCAATCTGCACGGCTGGGAGTGGGACCTCAGGACCGGCCGGTGCCTGACCGCCAAGGGTCACCAGCTGCGCTGCTCCAAGCTGTGACGCGCCCGCCGCGGCAGTACTACGACGACGGGCAGGTCCAGCTCGACCGGTACGCGCTGACGCTGCGGCGCTACCACTTCCCTTCCGGCACAGCAAAAGTCATCCCGCTGCGGCTCATCAAGGGCTACCGGGCCGAGTCGCTCGGAGTGCTGATGCAGCGGTTCCGCATCTGGGGAAGTTCGGATCTGCGGCGCTGGCTTCCGCTGGACATCCGCCGGCCGCTGAAGTCGGTGCTGATCACCCTCGACGTCCCGGGCACCTGGCCGAGCCCGGCGTTCACGCCCGAGGATCCGGAAGAGTTCGTGGCGATGTTCGAGGAGCTGCTCGGGCAGCGAAACCAGCCGGGTCAGGGCTCCCAGACCAGCTGACGGAGCTCGGAGAAATCCTCTCCCGCAGTGTCATACACCCGCACGATGCCCTCGTCGCCGGGCTTGAGATACGTGCTTTCCCCGTAACTGGTGTAGCGGGTGGCGCCGATGCCGATCAGGACGTGCGAGGGGTGGCCGGCGCCGACCAGCAGCGCGCCGACGTCCTCCAACGGCGTTTCCGGCGAACCCTTCTGATTGGCCAGCCGTTCGACGATCCAGTCCAGCAGAACCTCGCCGTAGTACGAGTAACCCAGCAGCGGGCTGTCCACGCCGTACTCGTGGTGCACGCCGTCGGCGGTGCGCAGATGACACAGCAGCCGCAGCGTCGCGGTGGGACCGTCCGGCGTGAGGTCATGGGCCTCGAAGAACTCGTAGGCAACGCCTTTCGACGCCGGGCCCCAGTTCTTCTTCTCGCTGATCTTGCGGGCGTTGGGCCGCCGGATCGAGCAGTCGTTGAAGGCCCCGAGGGCGAACGGCCGCAGGCTCGCCACGGTGTCGCCGTGCCACACCGCTTCGCAGGCCAGGCCGACCTCCGGTTCGATCTGCAGGTTCAGCGGCCCGTCGGACTCGGGAACCCTGGGGACGATCAGCGCGTCGTGGGACAGCGGGAACTCGCCGAGTTGTCCGTCGTAGCCGGGTACGTACCACGGGAAGATGCCTTTGGGGGCACCTTCTTTCGCGGTCACCGTGACGAAATCGGCTGCCTCGCCTGCCTGGTCGAGATGGCCGGCGAAGTTACCCGCCACCCCGAAGCCGAACCAGGTCTTCAGATCGTCGAGTTCGAGCTCGATCATGGCGTCAGCCCCTCCGTCACCGTGCCAGCACCTCCGTCCCCACGAACGGGACCAGCGCCGCGGGTACCCGCACGCTGCCGTCCGGCTGCTGATGATTCTCCAGGATCGCCACCAGCCACCGGGTGGTGGCCAGCGTGCCGTTGAGTGTGGCCGCGATCTGCGGCTTGCCGTTCTCGTCGCGGTAACGGGTCGAGAGCCGCCGCGCCTGGAAGGTCGTGCAGTTCGACGTCGAGGTCAGCTCGCGGTAGGCCTGCTGGGTGGGCACCCATGCCTCGCAGTCGAACTTGCGGGCCGCCGAGGAGCCGAGATCGCCTGCGGCCACGTCGATCACGCGGTAGGGCACCTCGATGAGCTCCAGCATCTGCCGCTGCCATCCCAAAAGTCGCTGATGTTCGGCCTCGGCCTCCTCGGGCCGGCAGTAGACGAACGCCTCGACCTTGTCGAACTGGTGTACGCGGATGATGCCGCGGGTGTCCTTGCCGTAGCTGCCGGCTTCGCGTCGGAAGCACGACGACCATCCCGCGTAGCGCTTCGGGCCGCCGGACAGATCGAGGATCTCCTCGGCGTGGTAGCCGGCCAGCGGCACCTCGGAGGTGCCGACGAGATAGAGGTCGTCGGCCTCGAGGTGGTAGATCTCGTCGGCGTGGGCTCCCAGAAAACCGGTGCCGCCCATGACTTCCGGGCGCACCAGCACCGGCGGGATCATGAGGGTGAAGCCGTTCTCGGTTGCCAGCCGGACGGCCAGTTGCAGTAGTCCGAGCTGGAGCAGCGCTCCGCGCCCGGTGAGGAAGTAGAAGCGCGACCCGGACACCTTGGCGCCGCGCTCCATGTCGATCAGGCCCAGCGCCTCGCCGAGTTCGAGATGGTCTTTGGGGTCGTCGAGCGATCGCGGCTCGCCGACCACCTCCAGGACCGTGTAGTCGTCCTCGCCGCCGGCCGGCACCCCGTCGATCACCACGTTCGGGATCGCCAGATGGGCCGCGGCGAACGCGGCCTCGGCCTCGGCCTGCCGGGCCTCGGCGTCCTTGACCTCCGCGGCGAGCTGCTTGGCGCGTTCCAGCAGTGCCGGCCGCTCGTCGGAGGTGGCCGAGCCGACGTTCCTGCTGGCCGCCTTCTGCTCGGCGCGCAGGGTGTCGGCGGCGGAGATCGCGGCCCGGCGGGCGGAATCGGCCTCCAGCAACGCATCCACACACCCGGGATCCTCGCCGCGGCTGCGCTGGGAGCGGCGCACCACGTCGGGGTCCTCGCGCAGCAACTTGAGGTCGATCACGCTCTGCACCCTAATTCGAAGGATGCCGGGCTCTGCGGCGGGGCAGCACAGCACAACCCCATAACGGTCCGCGAGCAGCACTTGTCAGGTCGCCGATGCGGCCTGCCACAATGGACGCGATGTTGGACCTATCCGAGGCCCCGCCGGTCTCCGACCACGACGACGAGCCGCCGCGGCGGCGCCGTGCCGGCGCCCTGCACGCGAAGTCGGCCCGCCGTGCACTGCTGCTCACCGCGCTGGGCGGCCTGCTGATCGCCGGGACGGTCACCGCGCTGCCGTTCCGCAACAACGCGACGCTGAACAACGTCGTCCCGGCCGATCCGCTGGGGGCGTCGACCAACCCGACGTTCGCCAATGCCAAGACCGGGGACTGCCTGAACTGGCCCGACAACGCCATGGAGACGGCCACGATCGTCGACTGCAAGGACGACCACCGCTTCGAGGTGGCCGAGGCGGTGGACATGCGCGCCTTCCCGGGTGCGGAGTTCGGCCCCGATGCCGACCCGCCGTCGCCGGCGCGTATCCAGCAGATCACCTTCGAGCAGTGCGAGCCGGCGGTCGAGCGCTACCTCGGGCCGAAGTACGACCCCAACAGCCGGTTCAGCATCAGCATGCTGTGGGCGGGCGACAAGGCGTGGAAGCATGCCGGCGAGCGCCGCCTGCTGTGCGGCCTGCAGCTGCAGGGCCCGAACAACCAGCAGTTGGTCTTCAAGGGCAAGGTCGCCGACGTCGACCAGTCCAAGGTGTGGCCCGCGGGCACCTGCCTGGGCATCGACCCCACCACCAATCAGCCCAACGACGCGCCGGTCGACTGCTCGGCGCCGCATGCCATGGAAGTCACCGGGAGCGTGAACCTCGCCGAGAAGTTCCCCGGCGGCCTGCCGGTGGACGCCGACCAGGACGCCTTCATCAAGGAGGTGTGCAACTCGCTCACCGACGCCTACCTGGCCCCGGTGAAGCTCCGTGACACCACCCTGACGCTGATCTACAACACCGTGTCGCTGCCGAGTTGGACCGCGGGCAGCCGTCAGATCTCCTGCAACATCGGCGCCACCCTCGGCAACGGCGGATGGGCCACGCTGATCAACACCGCCAAGGGGCCGCTGCTGGTCAACGGCCAGCCTCCGGTGCCACCGCCACCGATCCCCGAGGAGCGGCTGAACCTGCCGCTGCCGCCTGCGGGCTCGGGCCCGCCGGGCTGATCGGGTCTCGAGTCGACGATGCCCGTCGCCATGAGCGAGGACCGCTTCGAGGAGTTGGTCTCCGACGCACTCGACCTGATCCCCCGCGAGCTCGCCGCGGCGATCGACAACGTCGTCGTGCTGGTCTCCGACCGCCATCCGGAGGACCCGGACCTGCTCGGCCTCTATGAGGGCATCGCGTTGACCGAGCGTGACTCCCACTACGGCGGTGCCCTGCCGGACACCATCACGATCTTCCGGGAGAGCCTGCTGGAGATCTGCGACACCGACGAGGACGTCGTCGAGGAGGTCGCCATCACGGTGATCCACGAACTGGCCCACCATTTCGGGATCGACGACGATCGATTGCACGAATTGGGTTGGGACTGAAGGGGTTTCCGCGGGAGGCTATCTCGCGGAGTCACCCTTCCACCGGAAGCTGTTGACGTACTTGGCCATGTCGCCGGCGATCTCCAGGTTCGCCCCCGACGGCAGGCCAGGTCCGAACTCCGGGCCGAAAGCGTGGTACGGACCGGTGGCAAAGGCGACCAGGGCGACGTCGTTCTTCACCGCCGCCATGACCAGCACGCGGACGCGGCTGTAGGACCCGCCCTGCGGCCAGTCGTCGACCAGTTCCCCGTAGCCGGGCTGGTATCCCACCATCGCATTGGGAATCTCGTAGGCCACCTTGGCATCCGGATAGGTGCGCTTCACCAGTGCCGCCACGATGTCCTTGGCGGAACGGCCCTTGGCCGGCTCGGAAAACAGTTGCAGGACACCGCCGTCGCCGCCCGTGTAGGTCGCGGTGACTCCGGCATCGGTGGTCTTCACGGTGTAGGCCGAACCGGGCGACGGGTAGGCCACCGAGAACGAGCCGTCCGGCGCCTCGAATCGGGGCAGCGCCATCACCGGTGTTCCGGTCGGTGGCTTGCCGCAGTCCGGCGGGCACATGAAATGGGCGATCTTGGGTGTCAGGGCCAGCGCCGCGGCGCCGAACACCACGGCCGCCGCCGTGATGGCGATCCCCCAACGGCTCAGCAGCCAGCCGTACCGCGGCCGGGGAAGCGCGGGGGCGATGTAGTTTCCGGCTGGCATCGCATAGCCGGGGTAGGTCTGTTCGGCCGTCCCGGCCGGCGCCGCGTCCGCCGCCTGGATGCGGCACCCGTCCCGGCGCTCCCGGCGTGACTCCTTCGACGAGGCCCGTGTCGCCACACCGCAGGCCGGGCAGAACGCCATGTCCGGGACGACCATTTCGCAGTTGGGACACAACAGGGGTTGGTCTTCCCGGATGGGATCATGGGCCTCGTGCAGCAGGGCCAGTTGCAGCACCAGGCGAAGGATCAGCAGCACCACCAAGGTGGAGGCGAGATGGCTGACGAGCATCGCGAGTTGCGGCAGCCCGACGATATCGATGGCGCCCACCGCGGCATGCAGCAGCAACGCCCCGGCGGCGAGCAGCACGAGGACCAGTCGCACCCGGCTGTGGTGCCCACCATCGCCCCGGTGGGGATCGCGGAACCACAGTGCGACACCGACCATCCCGCCCGCCGCCGCCGCGGTGATGGGGACGGTGACCCCACACAGGACCACCTCGACCACCAGGCTGACGAGCGGGCGGGCGTGCTGGATCAGGCCCGCACTGACTTGCGGAGCCAACCGGACCAGCGTGGCGGCGGCGCTGAAGAACAGACCGGCCAGCGCCCCGATCACGAAGCCGTCCAACGCATCCCGGCTCCCGGGTCGCAGGAGCCGGATCAGCACGGTGGGCACGATCATCAGCAGCATGCCGGCGGCCGGGATGAGAAGGCCCTCCCGCAGCAGATGGTGCAACGCCAGGCCGATGGCCATCGGTACGCCGAAGGTGCGGGACACGACCGCGCCACTGACCAGCACCCAGGCGGCGCCCAGCACCGCTCCGGAAACCGCGGCGATGACCAGCAAGGCCCGTGGGACGTCCCGATCGGCCGCCGACGCCCGCAGATACAGGACGAACAACAAGGGCAATCCGAGGGCCGAGATCGCGATCCCCAGCGAGGGCAGGCGCAGGACCGCGGCCAGCAGAAGACCCGCCGCGGCGATCAGCACCGTCAGGCGAAACGGGGTCCGGGAGCGCCCGGGCAGCTGCGGGAACAGCGAACTGACCAGCGCTGGACGCAACACCGCTTCATTGGGCGCCGCGCCGAACGTCCTGGGGCGCAGCCAGACAGCGTTCTTTCCGGGCTGCGCATCGGGATGGCAGCCGCACAGGCCGCAGAAGTTGCCGGCCGGCACGTCGACCTCGCACCGCTTGCATTCCACGGTGGGCACCGCTGTCGTCACGGCAACAGCTTCTGCAGAACCAGGATGTTGTTCGCGAGGTTCTCGACGTCGGGGGTGCCCAGTCCGGTCACCAGGTCATAGCCCGGCCCCGCGGAGGCGACGGCGTTGCCGCCCAGGACGATGTCACGGAAGGCGGGCAGCCGCGAGCCCTCGGCGATCCGGTACAGCAGCGGGTTGATCTCACCGACCTGCCGTCCGCCGTTCTCGGCGAGGTACTGGTTCATGACCGCGGTGATGCCCGCCCACAGCGGAGCGGCCTGGGAGGTGCCGCCGCCGACGATCAGCTGCCCGTTGAATACGAGTTTCAACCCCGTGAAGGGGTCGGCCACCGCCGAGATGTCCGGCGTCAGGCGTTTCTTCGTTCCCGGATTGAACGTCATCGGGCCCTGCCAGGCGGGCCGGTCGAACAGCGCCGACACTCCCCCGGCGGTGCCCTGCGACAGCGGGGCGTCGAACCAGGCCTGCTCGGCCAGCCAGCCGCCGGTGTCGTCGGTGGACAACGTCGTCCCGCCCACGTTGGTCATCTCTGGCATGGACGCCACCGCGTCCAGGCCGACGTTGTCGGCGTGCGGTGGGGAGGACCACTCCTGGCCGCCCTTGCATTCCAGCCCGGCCAGGTCACCACTGGCGTCGAACGCGGTGGTGCCGTTGGATTCCGCCCTGGCCAACGCCGCCCGGACCGGAACCAGGTCGGCGGCGGTGATGAGCTTGTCGCAGCCCCAGCCGATGGAGAAGCTCCACACCGCGCCGGGATAGCGGCGGTCGGCGTCCTCCATCATCTGCGCGATCTTCTGATAGGCGCCGTCGCCTTCCACCGTGGGACGGGCATTGACCAGAACGGTCTTCGCGGCCGGAGCGATGGCATGGATCACCTCCAGATCCATCGTGGCCTCACCGCGGCGGGCTTTGGGCATCTCCCCGACGAGCTCGGGGGTGAAGCGCGGGAGATTGAACGTCGCCGAGTACGAGTCCAGGTCGGCCTGGTCGAAGCCGTCGAAGGCGAACACCACGACGGTGGCCCCCTCACCCGTGTCGCCGGCGTCGCGCAGCGTCTGGATGTTGTAGGTGCGCAGGACGGCGTCCGGGCTCAGGCCCTGCTCGGGCACCTCGGCCGGGAAGAACGGTGGGCGCGACTCGCGATGCGGTGTGTAGCTGAGGACCCGGCCGAGTTCGGCCACCTCGGTCTGTACGGCGTCGGGAACCGCAGGCTGCTGGGGCGCGGCGTAGAACACCTGACCGCGCTGGCCCCGGTAGTCATGAACCTCGATGTCGAAGGCGGCCGATACCGCGGCGGCCGGTCCCTCGACCACCGCCCAGGCGTCGCCGTCGCGCCACCGCACCGACAGACCGTGGTCATCGGACCAGGCGAAGAGGCGCTCCGGCCGGCGGGATTCGTGCAGCGCGGCCGTCAGCTGGACGTGCTCGTCACGCGCCGGTCCCAGATCGGTGGAACTGGCGAGCAGGTCACCGTAAGGGCCGTCGATGTGCGCATCCGCAGCCGGCGCGCTACGGCAACCGGCAGCAAAAAGAGCGGCCGCCACACTGACCGCGGTGAGTGTCACCGCGGTCAGCGGACGTCCGCACGTCATCGGCGGGAACTTGTCATCCGCTCCGCCGAGGCAGCAGAGCCGATCAGCCGCCGGTGACGACGTTGCCCGGCAGCGCGGTGGGCGCAGGACGCGCCGTCACGGAGGGCGAGAACGAGTTCGCGCCACCGCCGACGGCCTTCTCGGTGGGAGCAGGCGCCGGCGCGCTGGAGCTCTGCGACGGGGCCGTGGTCTCGGCCGGCTTCTCCTTGGTGTCCTTGCTGCAGGCGGTCAGCGATCCCATACCGACGATCGCGAGCGCGCCAGCCGCGAGAGCGAGCTGCCGAGTCAATGTTGACGACATGTTGTCCCCTTAATTTCCTGCCCAAATCGGGCTCCGGCAATTATACGTCGGCGGAACTCCGCGGTTCCTGCCTCGTCGGCGGGCGTTCCCGGCGCTGGCGACGCGCCCGCCGGGACAACACGTTCGCGGCGAACCCGCAGGCCGGGCAGAACGCCATGTCGGGCACCACATGTTCGCAGTTCGGGCAGAGCACCGGGGTTGGCTCCGGTTCGCGCTGGCGCTCGTGCAGCAATGCCAGTTGCACGCAGAACCGGGCCGCCAGCAGCGCGATCGCCGTCATCACGATGTGCAGGGCGAGCTGCGGCCACCGCGGCAGCGGGCTTTCGTCGATGAGCCAGATCGCCGTGTAGACCGCTCCGACGACCAGCGTGAGGAGCAGCACGCCGGCCCGCACGTGTCCGCGGCGCCGGGACGCGATCGGACCGGACCGGAACCACAGCAGGATCCCTATCAGTCCGCCCAGCGCGGTCGCGGTCAGCGGGGCCGCCACCCCGAACAGGATTGCGCCGGTGAACCGCCGCAGCGGCTGCACGTTGTTGAGCAGCCCGGAGACGAACTGCGGTGCCAGCCGCGTCGTCGTCGCGGCCGCGGTGAACGACAACGCCCCGAGCGCCCCGATGGTGAACCCGTCGAGCGCTTCCCGCGATCCCCGGCGCAGACCGACCAGGATCCGGACCACCGCGGCGGGCAGCATCATCAGGACCACGCCGCCCAGCGCGATGACCAGACCGACGTCCACGAGGTTCTCCAGGAGCAGCCCCGCGGCCATCGGGACTCCGTAGGCCCGGGCCACCAGTTTCCCGGTGAACAACACCCAGCCCGCGCCGAAGCCGGCGCCCAGCCCGGCGGCCAGGGCGAAGGCGTGGCCGGGGATGTCATGCGGGACGCCGGACTGCCATAGGTAAAGCGCGAAGAGCGCCGGGACGCCGAGGGCGACCAGGACGACCAGCGGCGCGAGAAGATTGAGCGCCGAGAGCACGATGACGCCGGTCAGCAGGATCGCCATGCCGACCCGGAACGGGTTGCGGTACACGTGCGGCAGCTGGAGGAACAGCGTGCTGGTGATCATCGGCAGCAACACCGGTTCCCGTGGTGCGGCCACGTAGGTGTGTGGCCGCAGCGCGGGCAGCCAGCCGGTCGCCGGCCTGAGCATATCCGCGCCGCACCGCCCGCAGAAGGCGCCGGCCGGGACACTCTGTCGGCAGCGGGGGCAGTCCTGGGTCGCGACTGCGTCGGTGGGCGCCATTGTCCAGCCGGCTACGTCCGCAGGGTCACCGCGAGAGGGGCGACGACACCGAGCGCGGCGATGACGGCGGCCATGAGCGTGCGCTCGCAGGCCGGCCTGGTCCGGCCGGCAGCCAGCCGGGTGTTGCCGTCCGGCTCCCGATCAGCCATCTCACGCCCTCCCCCCTCAGTGGCTGGCACGATACGCGGCGCGGCGCAGCCGCGGTGTCCCACGCCGGTGCTAAGAACGGTCCATGGGCGAAGACGCCGTCGTCAAGGAGTGCCGTGAGTGTGTGGCCGGCCAACCGCACTGCCACGGGACGCTGATCCATCATCACGGTCAGCCGCCGCAGTGCACCGATCCGGGCTGCAGCCACCCGGAGGTGCTGCTGCATTCGCTGTCGGTGGATTGCGAGGCGATCGGATGCCACTGCGGTGAGAGTGGGAGCCAGCGGCTGGCCGGGTGACCTCACCCCATCGGGTCGGCGGCCTGCAGGGCCTCCTCGACCGGGTGAACGTCGGGTTCGGGGTAGAACGGCGGTGCCAGCGCACCCCAGTGCACGCAACTCCACCGGCCGTCGGTGACGGGGCTCAGCGCCACCGCCTCGGTGTTGGCCAGGTGGTGCTCGAGGACGAAACTGGTCTCCACGCCGGCCAGCGTGGCCGCGGCGAGCCGGATGGCCGCGCCATGGCTGACGACGACGATGTCCGACGTCCAGTCGCTGTTGTCGAGATAGCGCCGCCGCAGGTCGGTAAGGACCGGCAGATAGCGGTCGAGCACCTCGGTTCCGCTCTCACCGCCGGGCATCCTCGCTGTCAGGTCGCCCTCATGCCAGCGCTGGTACACGACGTTGAACTCGGCGATCGCCTCGTCGTCGTTGCGGTTCTCCAGATCGCCGGCCTGCACCTCGTGAATGCCCTCGACTTCCCTTGGGGAACGACCGGTTTCGGAACCGATGGCAGCGGCGGTCTGCGTCGCGCGACGGGCGATCGAGTGCAGCAGCAGACCCGGTGGATGCGGCTGGGACCGCGCGAACGCACGAGCCTGCTCGATGCCGAGCTCGGTGAGATCGGCGCCGGGCGGGCGGGTGTCCAGGCGGCGTTCGACGTTGGCGACGGACTGGCCGTGGCGCACCAGGATCAGCCGTCCGCTCACACCGCACCCCGGCGCAGCCGCATCAGCCACTGCTCGGCCTCGTCGAGTTGCGGCGGAACCGATCCCGTCGCCGCACCGGTCGGCCAGGACCCGAGGTAACGGACGTCGGCGCAGCGCCGGTGCAGCGCCTTGAGCGCCTCGGCCACCGCGCTGTCGTCGATGTGGCCCACGCAGTCCAGGAAGAAGACGTAGGTGCCGAGTTCGGTTCGGGTGGGCCGGGATTCGATCCTGGTCAGGTCGATGTCGCGGATGCCGAACTCGCTCATCGCCGATACCAGCGCACCCGGGGCGTTGTTGATGCGCAACACCACCGAGGTACGGTCGGCGCCGGTCCGCGGCGGCGGCGGGCCGGGGCGGCCGACCAGGACGAAACGGGTTCGGGCGTTCGGCTCGTCGACCACAGCGTCGGCCAGCGTGGCCAGGCCGTACCGCTCGGCGGCCAGCGCGGTGGTCACGCCGGCGTCAGCGCGGCCCTCGGCGACGTCACCGGCGGCCGCGGCGTTGGAGTAGGCCGGAACGATCTCGGCGGTCGGCAACTGTTCGGCCAGCCAGCGCCGGACCTGGGCGGCCGCCACCGGGAAGGCCGCCACCGTCCGCACGTCGGCCGGTGCGACTCCGGGGCGCACGACGATGCTGAAGGAGACATCGAGGGTCAGCTCGGCATAGATCTGCAGGGGCGATCCCCCGGCCAGGCTGTCCAGCGTCGGCAGCACACTGCCCTCGATCGAGTTCTCGATCGGCACGCACGCGAAGTCGGCGGCGCCGGTGCGGATGGCCTCCAGAGCGGCCGGCGTGCCGTCGGTCGCCAGCGGCTCCACCGGGGCCCCGCCGGGCACCATCGCGGTGGCGGCCATCCTCAACAACGCCGCCTCGCTGAAGGTGCCCTCGGGTCCGAGGTAGGCGATGCGAGCCACGCCCCAACCCTATCTGCCGCTAGCGTGACGGGGTGAGCGCCAGCGACGGCGGGACCGCAGAACCCCGCGCGATGCGCATCGAAATCGGCGTGATGCTGGCGATGACGTTCGGCGTCGCCGCCGTCGTCGCGGTGCTGCAGTTGGGCGACGCGCTGCTGTCCGGGCTGAGCGGCTACCGGGTGCGGATGAACCGGGACCAGTCCCGTTACGACCTGATCAACCTCGGCCTCAACCTGGTGTCGGTCGGACAGCTGGTGGCCTGGGGCGGTCTGGCCCTATACCTGTTGTGGCGCACTGGAATCCGCCCGTCGGCGATCGGCCTGGGACGGTTGCGCTGGCGCGCTGACGTGCTCGGCGGCATCGGGCTGGCCGCGCTGACCGGCATACCGGGACTGCTGCTGTATCTCGCCGCACGGCACCTCGGGCTCAACGCGGAAGTGGAACCGTCGGCTCTGCACGCATCGTGGTGGCGGATTCCGGTGCTGATCCTGGCGGCGTTCGCCAACGGCTTCGCCGAGGAGACGGTGGTGGTGGGCTACCTCATCACCCGGTTGCGTCAACTCGGCCTGAGCCAGACCCGCGCGGTGTGGGCCTCCAGTGCCCTGCGCGGCACCTACCACCTCTATCAGGGCATCGGCGCCGGCCTGGGGAACGTGGTGATGGGCCTGGTGTTCGGCTACGCGTGGTGCCGCAGTGGCCGGTTGTGGCCGCTGGTGATCGCCCACGGGATCATCGACGCGGTGGCGTTCGTGGGCTACGTGCTGCTGTCCGGCCATGCGGCTTGGCTGCGCTGAGTCGGCGCTCGGCTTTTCGCTCGGCCGCCACGTAAATTGACCTGGTGAACGACGACCGGCCCCCGGCCGCGGACCCGCCGACCGAGCGGATCCCGCGGATTCGGCCGCCGGTTCCCAGCCTGCCGCCCCGACCTCCGGAACAGCGCCCGGAACCGCCGCCGGTGATCCGCCGTGCGCCCGGGTACCCGCCGACGCGGGCCCTCCCGCGGCTGCCACCGCGACAACCCCCGCCGCCTCCGCGGCTGCCGCCGCGACAACCCCCGCCGCAGGCCTACCCGTACCGCGCGGCACCGCCGCCCCGCGTCCCCCCGCCTCCGCCACCCCCGTCGCAGCCTCCGCGGCACCGCCGCAAGCCGCCACCGCCGTCACGCCCCGCTCAGACGCCCGCGCAGAAACACCCCCCGGCCCCGAAGCCGGTGCGGCACAAGCGGACCCGCACCAAGGCCAACTGGGCACGCCGGATCGGCGGCATCCTGTCGATGATCGCGCTCGTGATGGCGCTCACCACCGTCGGCACCGCGATCTGGGTCGAGACCTCGCTGCGCCGGATCACCGTCTTCAACGACTACGACGGGCGCCCGTCGGCCGGGGCCGGCACCAACTGGCTGCTCGTGGGCTCGGACAGCCGGGAGGACCTCAGCCCCGAGCAGCAGGCCGCACTGGCCACCGGCGGCGACGTCGGCAGCGGGCGAACCGACACGATCCTGCTCGTGCACATCCCGGGTCTGCTGTCCGGCGGGCACGCCACCATGGTGTCGATCCCCCGGGACTCCTACGTGAACATCCCCGGCCACGGCTGGGACAAGATCAACTCCGCCTTCGCCTACGGCGGCCCGTCGCTGCTGGCCCAGACCGTCGAGCAGGACACCGGTCTTCGCCTCGACCATTACGCCGAGATCGGGTTCGCCGGCTTCGGGCAAGTGGTCGACGCCCTCGGCGGGGTGCGGGTCTGTCCCGCCGATCCGATCGACGACCCACTGGCCGGGATCAATCTGGCGGCCGGGTGCCAGAAGCTGGACGGAGCCCAGGCACTCGGCTACGTCCGGACCCGCGCCACACCGCGTTCGGACCTGGACCGGATGGTTCACCAGCGGGAGTTCATGTCGGCGATGCTGAACCGCGCCGGAGATCCGCGGGTGTGGCTGAACCCGTGGCGCTGGTATGCGGTCCCGCACGCCGCGTTGTCCGCGCTCAACGTCAACACCGACGTGCACGTCTGGAGCCTGGCGGCGCTGGCGTGGGCGCTGCACGGCGCCGGGACGACCATCACGGTCCCGGTCGGGGAGTTCACCGTCAACGAGGCCGGCGACGTGGTGGTGTGGGACGAGCAGGCCGCCGGTGCGCTCTTCGAGGCGTTGCGCACCGACTCGGCGATCCCGCCCGAGGTGCTCGAGCGTCAGCCCTGAAGCCGGGCCGGCACCGGACGTCTCGTCTAGTCCCGGCCGGCTCCGGTGAGCCCGTTGTGCAACCAGGCCTTGGTGCGGCCGGGATGGTTGGTGGCGATCCAGCCGACCCCGATGTCGCGGCAGAACTCGACGTCCTCGTAGTGATCGACCGTCCAGCAGTACATGGCACGTCCCTGCGCGGCGGCGCGGTCCACCAGATCGGGATGCTCACGCAGGGTCGCGATCGAAGGGCCGACGGCGGTGGCGCCGACGGTCGTCGCGGCTCCGCCCCCCAGATAGCGCGACGTCTCCCCCAGCAGAACGGTGGGCAGCAACGGGGCCGCGCGCCGGATACGCCACACGGCGGCGGCAGAGAACGACATCACCACCGCCCGGGACAGACCGGCCGAGGCCGGCGCGGCCAGGCCGTAGCGGTGCAGCAGCGCAAGGACCTTGCTCTCCACCAGCGCGCCGTAACGCACCGGATGCTTGGTCTCGATGAAGACCTTCACCGGCCGCTGCCAGTCCAGCACGAGTTGCAGGAGGCCCTCCAGCGTCAGCAGGCTGGTGTCACCGATGGAACCGTCGTGCCGCCAGCTGGCATGCCAAGCGCCCCAGTCGAATTCCCGCAACTCGGCCAGCGTCAAATCGCTGACCAGACCGGTGCCACTGGAGGTGCGGTCGGCCCGGCGATCATGCACGCAGACCAGATGCCCGTCACGGGTCAGGCGCACATCGCACTCGACACCGTCGGCGCCTTCCTGTAGCGCCAGTTCGTAGGCGGCCAGGGTGTGTTCGGGGCGTTCGGCCGACGCGCCGCGGTGGGCCACCACGAAGGGTTGCTTCCCGTGTTCAGCGGCGCCCGGCGACATCTCTGCTAGCCCACCGGTTCCCGGTCCCGGGTGGCCGCCTCGAATTCGGCGGCGTCCTCGGGGAACTCGCCGGCCTCCGTCTCCGGCGCCGACGGGGCGGCTGATGCGTCCGGGCCGGCGGTAACGATCACCCACCGGTGCAGGGGGCGGTCCACCGGCCTGCGGACGAATCCGCCGACCACCCGCCACAGCAGGACGATCACGGCCAAGCCGGCCAGGTAAGCGACGATCACGGTGACGGTGTTGTCGGCGACGGCCTGCGGTTCATGCGCCTTGAAGGTGGTCCAGGTGGCCCACCCGCAGATCAGGGTGGTGAGCACCCAGGAGATCGACCACAGCAGGATCGGGCGGTTCTGCCGTTCCCGGCACCCCTCGGCTTCGGCGAGTTCCAGCACGAACAACGGCGCGAAGAACCAGTTGACCACCGGGATGAGGCAGCCCGCCCACAACACCCATCCGGGCCGGGGGTCCTTCTGCCCGTGCCTGTCGAACGCAGCGGCCCGCCGGCCGATCAGCCAGGACGTCAGCACGACCGCGGTGGCGCCGACGGCGACGATAGCCGCCAGCGATGCGAACGCCCCGGTGACCAGGGAGCCGATCGCGACGAAGGGCGGCAGCAGCGTGGTGCGGTTGATGAGCATCAGCAGGTAGCGGAGCACGTGCGCCACCGAGGCCAGGGCGAACACCAGCGCGGTGACCAGCAGAACCCCCTGCACCGCCGCAGCGGAGGCGGTCCTGCGCGCCGTCGTGGTCTGGGCAGCGGGCGGCGTGACCTGGTCGACCAGTCCCCAGCGCGGGACGGTCTGATAGCGCGGAGTCGGTCCCAGGGCGCGACGGGGCCGGCGCGGTGGTGGCGGCGGACCCGGACGGACGGCGATCCACCGGAAGCCGGACGGGCGCCGCGGCGAGGCCGCCCGGCGGGCGCCGGTGGACTGGACAGCCGGCGGGGCGGCCGGCGCCAGCAGCGTGCCGTTACACCGCGGACACCACGTCCGCTGGCGATCGCGCACGTTCCATCGTGTCCCACACCGGGAGCACACCTGAATCACCGGACCAGCCTAATGGGGACCACGGGTGCAACGGGCCTGCCCGGACGGTTGGGAACCGGCCAGTTCCCGATCGGGATCTGGATCCGATTTCCACCCATATGTCCGGTTATTGTGACACCCGGTGCCGTACGACTGTGACGAGGCCCACAGCAATGCCGATGCTATCCACAGTTTCCACAGGTTTATCCACACCCTTGACGAGCGTTGGACAGCGACTGCGCACCATGACGGGGATCACGGTGCCGGCACTGTGGATGACACGCCGTGGAAAAGCGGGCGAAACATGGACCGCTTCGCCACTGACGAGCGAACGGTCCCGGATTTCACCGGGCCCCGGAATGTCCGCGCGTCGCGGCCCGACACGCCGATCGGTCACGCCCGTGCAACACCCGATAACTTGGGCGACATCTGGTGTTCGTCCACATTTCCGTCTTTTGAAACGGCGCGGTAACGGGCGCTATGATCGCGCCAGGTGTTGTGACACATTTCACTGGGCGCGCAGGGGGTAGGTAGTTGAACACCGTGCTGAGGGCGGGCTGATGGCGGCACCGTCCTTCGATTCACACCCCGCCACGGGCGTTTCACCGTGGTCGGCCTCCACGTGTAACCGGTCATACCGGATCGCCGCGCTGCGCGCCGGCGCCATCGCGCTGTTCCTGCTGGTCATCCTCGCCCTGATCATTCTGTTCTGACCGGCCTTCGCGGTTGTCGGAGATCAGTCCGGGAATTCTTGCGGTGACTGCGGTCGATAGAGCAATGTTGGATGTGCGTGTGCAACGTCGAGCGCAGAAAACATCCGTCGATCGAACAGGTCTGACCCACCACGGGTCGACCGTCGAGGCGATCACAACTGGAAAGGAATCACGTGGCTGAATACACCCTGCCCGACCTGGATTGGGACTACGGCGCTCTGGAGCCCCACATCTCCGGGGAGATCAACGAGTTGCACCACAGCAAGCACCATGCCGCCTATGTCGCGGGGGTGAACGCCGCCGTCGCCAAGCTCGAGGAGGCCCGCGCCAAAGACGACCACGCAGCGATCCTGCTGAACGAGAAGAACCTCGCGTTCCACCTCGGCGGCCACGTCAACCACTCGATCTGGTGGAAGAACCTGTCGCCCAACGGCGGTGACAAGCCCACCGGCGACCTGGCTGCCGCCATCGACGACGCCTTCGGTTCGTTCGACAAGTTCCGCGCCCAGTTCACCGCGGCCGCCAACGGCCTGCAGGGTTCGGGGTGGGCGGTGCTGGGTTATGACAGCCTCGGCGACAAGCTGCTGACCTTCCAGCTCTACGACCAGCAGGCCAACGTGCCGCTCGGCATCATTCCGCTGCTTCAGGTCGACATGTGGGAGCACGCGTTCTACCTGCAGTACAAGAACGTCAAGGCGGACTATGTCAAGGCCTTCTGGAACGTCGTGAATTGGGAGGACGTCCAGAACCGCTACGCCGCGGCCATCTCTAAGACAAAGGGACTCATCTTCGGCTGATATCTCGCTCGAACCGACGGGGCGCCCGCGCAGGACCGGGGCGCCCCTCGGCCTTTGCGCCGCCACTTCTCGTCGCCGGCGGCGGCCTTTGCGCCGCTCCTCTCGTTGCCGGCGGCGGCGTTTTAGCACTCCCGTCCTATTGTGTGCCAGCACCCTTGTGGCCCATGCTTTTGCGAACCGACCCGCAGTCGTGTCGCACTTGGTTCGCATTGAGGTGTCGCGGAGGCGAGATGGACAACAGTTCCGGACGACCGGTGGAGATCTCACCGTTCCACTCTCGAGGCTCGTTGAAGGGCTTCGTGGTTTCCGGCCGCTGGCCGAACTCCACAAAGGAGTGGGCCCAGCTTCTGATCATGGCCGTCCGGGTGGCATCGCTTCCCGGATTGCTCTCCACCACAACGATTTTCGGTGTTCGCGAGGAACTGCCGGACCAGCCGCAGCCCGGAACGGTCGGCCTGGTCCTGGCCGAAGGCACCGTCGTCGGTGAGTCTGCCGTGCCCCCAGGGCATTTCGCCGGCAAGCAGCCTCCGGCTTTGATGATGCTGCACCCGCCCTCGGAGACCACGCCGTCGCTACCGGAGTGCTTCGGCGCGGCCTCCGGTTGCGTGCTGCTTCCCGGTTTGCCCCATCTCGGGCTCGAACACCGCGCGGCGTGGGTCGAGGCCGAGGCCGACGGCACCGTGACCAACATGGTGAGCCGGGTCGGGGTGGACCCCATCAGCCACCCCGACACCGCGATTCTGGCGATGCTGCTGGCCGCCTGACGGTTCCCCTCCGCACCGCCGACGCATTCCGGCAGCCAGCGTCCCGGCACCGTTCCTTAATTATCCCTGAGTTTTCCCTGAGTCTTTCCAGCAAACGGTTGAATTCCCGGAACCGGCACTGATCACGGTTGCCGATCGGTACCGGCGATTCGCCGTCGACGGTGCAAATTCCGTACGCCGTGCTAACCCTCCCAACCGGACGACATGCCGGAATCCGCCGTGTTCACCACAGCTGCAGCGCCCTGGCCTGCGGTTGTCCGCAATCGAGCCGGGTTTGCCGACTTCGCGCCGTTAGGCGGCGAATTCGCCTCGCCGGAGTTTGCACTTGGTCGTTCGTTGGCAAGGTTGTACATTAATCAGCAAATATGACGAGGGTTATGTAGCTTTCCGAATTCGCACTGGAGGACAAGACGATGAGCACCACCTTCGCGGCGCGCCTGAACCGCCTGTTCGACACCGTCTATCCCCCGGGTCGCGGACCTCACACCTCCGCCGAAGTGATCGCCGCTCTCAAGGCGGAGGGTGTCACCATGTCGGCGCCCTACCTGTCCCAGCTGCGCTCTGGCAACCGTACGAACCCGTCGGCGACGACGATGACGGCACTTGCCAATTTCTTCCGGATCAAGCCGGAGTACTTCACCGACGACGAGTACTACGCGAAGCTGGACAAAGAATTGACCTGGCTCGCCCAGATGCGCGACGAGGGTGTGCGCCGCATCGCCGCCCGCACCGTGGGACTGTCCCCGGAGGCCCAGCAGGACGTCGTGGAGAAGGTCGACGAGTTGCGCCGCCGGGAGCATCTCGACGGCTAGGCGGTTAGCCGGACGTCGACCCGGCCGCTGTTCCCGCAACGTCGCGCGAGTGTGACGACGGTTTCGTCAGCGCCCGGTATTGGCGGGCGATCTCGAGGATCCACTCCCGGTCGGAACATTCCGGGGGCTGGCGCAGCCAGCTTCGCCCCGGGAAGGCCGTCGCCCCGGCGTCGCGCCCGGCCCGGATCCACGCGGCGACGGCGCGCGCCTGTTCGGCGGCGCTGACGCCGGCAGGCAACCGCGGGCCCTCGCCGGCGGTAGGCAAGAGCCGCTGAGCCCGCGCCCCTTCGAGGTAGAGGGCGTCGGAGATCAGCGACAGCCGCTCCGCCACCTGGAACACCAGCGGTCCACGGGGCCGCACACCGATGCCGACGTCGGGATGCCTGGCGTCCATTTCCCGGCGCAGCGGCTCGATGAGACGGAGCTCCCGACGCGCACCGATCCAGTCCTCGACGGTGGGCAGCAGCGCCCCCGCGGCCACCACCGCCATCGCGCACAGCAGCAGTGCCAGCGCCGTGCCGACACCGATCAGCGGGCCGCGACCGAGCGCCCGGGTCGCGAAGAAGGCACTGGCGGCCAGGATCAGGGCCATACCCGCGGTGAACAGCAGCAGCGCCCGGCCGCGGCGGCTGGCACTGGACAGCCGCATGCCCACCCAGGCCACCACCGTCAGCGCCAGCAGGACGTAGAGCAGCGGCACCAGCCAGTCCAGCGACTCGCCTGGCGACCCGACGTTATGAGCCAGGTACTCCGCCGGCGACATCTCGGGTTTCCGGCCGTCGTTGAAGAACAGGAAGAGGGTGACGGCCGCGATCACCCCGGCGAGCACGTACTGAGCGACGGCCACCCGGTGGGTGACCGCGGATCCGCGGGTGGCCGCGACGGAGGTGATCATCACGCAACTGCCGGCCGCCGACATGACCAGCGCCACCTGGCTGAGGGCCATCGAAATGTTCGGCCACCGTAGGGCGGTGTTCACCAGCAGGGTCAGCGGCGGCCAGTTCAGGGCCGCCACCACCGCGAGATTGCCGAGCGCGACGATCATCGCGCCGCTGACCACCGATTGCTGATTGACCAGGGCCCAGCCGATCCGCAGCCCGGTCGCCATGCCGAGCAGACCGGCGATGACCCAGACGATCAACCAAATGCCTCACCGAGACGGACCTGCACGATCGAGGCGCGGTCGCTGCGCAGCCTGCCGAGCCGGTAGAGCAGCAGCGCCGCGAAGTCCTCGGCTTGCTGCTCGACGTCCTCACCGCCGGGTCCCATGCATCCGGTGCGCTGGTTGAGCATGTAGCGGATCAGGTCGTCGCTGACGAATTCCGTTGCTTCCCTTGCCGCCTCGGCCACCGGGATGCCGTCGTGCCCGAGCACGAGGTGGCCAAGTTCGTGCGCCAGCGTGCGGTCGACGGTGGGCAGGCCGTCCTGGATGAGGAACTCGTCGTGGTCGGCGTACTGCCGCCACTGACCGGACACCCCGGGCGGGAGTTCGCCGGCGCTGACGTCGATGGGCCGCTGCCGATGCTCGCCGACGGCGGCCACCAGCCGGGTCAGCGACACCTCGCCGCGCCGGGGTGCGAGCGCCAGGACGTCGTTGACCGCCTTCGTCACCTCCCGGTCTGCGCTCACCGGAGGAACCGGCCCGCACCGGCGGCCCGCAGCAGGTAACCCGCCCTGGCCTGCCGGTACCCCAGCACGCCGCCCAGCGCCGTCATCCCGAACATCGCCGCCAACCCGGGCAGCGCCCTCGACAGCAGCGTCACGACGTCGGCCTCGCGCAGAACCTCCGGAAGGCCCAGCCGCTCGGGAGCGGGCGGCACGGGCGCAGCGGGGACGGCGACCGCGACCCGCGGCCCGGAGATCGGGGCGGGAGTGATCGGCGGCCTGGGGATGGTCCGCGGGATCGGGCGCGCAGGCCGGGCGATCGCCGCCGGGAGCACCGCGGCCGGCGCCGGGCCAGCGGCGACGGGCGCCTGGGCGACGGGCGAGGGCGCGAGGGCGGTAAGACCGGTGAGGTCGGGCAGGCGGGCCGGGAGGGTGCCCGTCCCGGCCGCGGGTGTGATCCTGTCGCCGAACACGGCGACGGGGGCGGTCGGGACGACGACCGGGGCGATGAAACCGCCGCCATTGCCTCCTCCGCTGCCGGGGACGAACGGCATCGGCTTGGGCAGCGGCCGCGGCGGCCACCACGGGCACGGGTGCTCGCCGGGCTCGGTCTTTCCGTCATCCGCCGCGGACGCGGTGCCCCGCCCGTGCCGGCGGGACTCCGACGCGTTGCTGGCCGAAGCGGCACCGGAAGCGTCGGTCTGTGTTCCGGCCCCCGGACCGGCTGTCGCGTCGTCCGCGCCGGCCGGCGCCGGGATGACGATGCCGACCCCGCCGTACAGCACGCCAGCGGTGATCGCCCAGGCGATCACCGGCGCGCGCCGCGACGACGTGTTCACGGATGTTCCTCTGCCTACAACGGGCGCCTCGGGGGCACAGCGGTTTGCGAAGTCCCACCAATTGTGGCATATCCGCAGGTCGGCCCATAGGAGCTTTGCCCGGGCGATAGGGTTTAGCCCACCGGTCGGCAGCAGGGCCGCCGGTGCGTCCGCACCTGAGGCGAAAGGCAGCGTCGATGGGTCTGTTCAAGAAACGGAAGAGCCGCGCGACCAGGCGCGCTGAAGCCCGCGCCTTGAAATCCAAGGCCAAGCTGGAAGCCAAGCTGGCCGCCAAGAACGACCGCAAGCGGATCAAGGCCGCCGAGCGGGCGGAGAACAAAGCCGTCAAAGCCCAGGTTCGGGTCCAGCGGGACGCCGACCGTGCGGCGGTCAAGGTCGCCGAGGCACAGTTGCGGACCGCGCGTGAGGGCAAGTTGCTGGCGCCCGGCCGCATTCGCCGGACCCTGACTGCCTCGCGGCTGCTGGCTCCGGTCGTAGTGCCGGTGGCCTACCGGGCCGCGATCTCCGCCCGCGGGCTGATCGACGAGCGCCGGGCCGACAAGCTCGGTGTGCCGTTGTCGGCGCTCGGCCAGTTCTCCGGGGCGGGTGGCCGACTGTCGGCGCGTATCTCCGGCGCGGAGCAATCCCTGCGCCTGGTCGCCCAGCGCAAGCCGGACGACGCTGAGACCCAGCGCTTCGTGGCCGCGATCACCGACCGGCTGGCCGCGCTCGCGGCCGCCGTCCCGGCCGCCGAGAACATGCCGGGTCCTCGTCGCCGCGCCGCGCAGACCTCGATCTCCGAGCAACTCGACGGCATCGAGGCCGACATCATGACCAGGCTGGGCGTCCTTTGAGGATGGAGCGGCAGCTGCGCGCCGCCCTCGCGGTGATTCTGCTCGGCGCCCTGGTGGCGACGGCTCCGGCGGCATCGGCCCACACCGTGCTGACGGGCACCGACCCCGCCGCGGACTCGACGGTCAACGCCGGGCCGACCCGGGTGACCGCGACGTTCAACGAGCAACTCCAGCCGACGTTCGTGGCCATGACCGTGGTGGGACCCGACGGCAACCTGTGGTCACAGGGTGATGCCACGGTCGACGGCGCCACCGCGAGCGTCGGCCTGCGTCCGCTGGGACCGTCCGGCCGCTACACGGTCAACTACCGCGTCACCTCCGATGACGGGCACGCGGTCTCGGGATCGTGGTCGTTCACCGTGACGGTGCCCAGTACCGGCGTACCGGGGCCGGCCGTGGAGCCCACGGCTCAGCATGACCGTATTCCGTTGTGGCCATTCATCGTTGGGGCCGCGGTGCTGATCGCCGGCGCCGCCGTGTGGGGGTTGCGCCGCCGGTCATGAGACCGACTGCTGGCATGATGGGCACTTCGCCGGGTATCGCGACGATCGAGGAGTAGCAGATGGCAGAGCAGCAGGACCGGCCGGACGAGGGCCACGAGGCCGCCCCGGCCGCCAAGAAGGCTGCTGCGAAGAAGGCTCCTGCCAAGAAAGCACCAGTAAAGAAGGCACCCGCCAAGAAAGCACCCGCAAAGAAGGCACCCGCCAAGAAAGCGCCGGCCAAGAAGGCGCCTCCCCCGCGCCCGCAGCCCGCGCTGACGGCGGGAGCCGAAGCGCCCCCCGCCTTGACCGCCGGCCCGAACGGCGCGCGGGAGGCCGCAGCCAAGGCCAAGTCCTCGGTCCGGGACGCCGTCGCCCCGCCGTCGCCGCAGGACTCCTTCGGCCGCGGCCACAAGATCCCGCTGTCGTTGAGCCTGGCCGCGGCCGGCCTGGTGGCGCTGGCGATCAGCCGGCTGCGCCGGCGCTGAGTCCACCGGCATGTCGACCGCTTTCCGCCCCACCGCCGACCTCGTCGACGAGATCGGCGACGACGTCCGCAGCTGCGACCTGCAGTTCGGCCAGTTCGGCGGCCGTCCAGAGTTCGCCGGCCCGATCCGCACCGTCCGCTGCTTCCAGGACAACGCACTGCTCAAATCGGTGCTCTCCGGCCCCGGCGACGGCGGTGTCCTGGTGATCGACGGGGGCGGGTCCCTGCACACCGCCCTGGTGGGTGACGTCATCGCCGAGTTGGCGCGGTCCAACGGCTGGGCGGGCCTCATCGTCAACGGCGCCGTCCGCGACGCCGCCACGCTGCGAACCCTCGACATCGGGATCAAGGCACTGGGCACCAACCCCCGCAAGAGCACCAAGACCGGGGCGGGTGAACCTGACGTCGCGGTCAGCCTCGGTGGCGTCGACTTCCGGCCGGGTGACGTGGCCTACAGCGATGACGACGGAATCGTCGTCGTCGCGGCGGGTTGACAGCGGAACCGAATTAGACCATCGCGTTGGACCGCGGCCACCTCTCCTTTAGGGTGAGCGGCATGTCGGACCAGTACCCGCCGACGCGGTCAACGCTGCGCCGACTGGCATTGTTCTGCGTCCTGGCGGGTGTGATCTTCGCCGGACTGCTCTTCCCCATCGTGGGCGGAGCCGGAGTTGCCAGCAACCACGCCTCCGAACTCGTCGCGCAGGGCTCGGCCGACATCGTCGACGGACAGGTACCGACCGTTTCGACGATGGTCGACGCCGCCGGCAAGCCGATCGCGTGGCTCTACGTCCAGCGCCGCTGGGAGGTCCCCACCGACCGTATCGCCGACACCATGAAGCTGGCGATCGTCTCGATCGAGGACAAGCGCTTCGCTGAGCACAACGGTGTCGACCTGCAGGGCACCCTGACCGGCCTGGCGGGCTTCCTGAAAGGCGGAACGGACACCCGCGGCGGCTCCACCATCGAGCAGCAGTACGTCAAGAACTTCAACCTTCTGGTCAACGCCGACACCGACGCCGAACGGAAGGCCGCCGTCGAGACCACCCCGGCCCGCAAGCTGCGCGATATCCGCATGGCGCTGGCCCTGGACAAGACCCTCACCAAGCCGGAGATCCTCACCCGGTATCTGAACCTGGTGCCGTTCGGCAACGGCGCCTACGGGGTGCAGTCGGCCGCCCGCACCTACTTCGGGGTCGATGCGGCACAACTGAATTGGCAGCAGGCCGCGCTGCTGGCCGGGATGGTGCAGTCCACCACCAGCCTCAACCCGTACACCAACCCGCAGGCTGCCCTCGACCGGCGAAACCTGGTGCTGGACACCATGATCGAGAACCTGCCGGATCTGGCCGACGAATTGCGGGCGGCCCGCGACCAGCCGTTGGGGATCCTCCCGCAGCCGGCCTCACTGCCCCAGGGTTGTATCGCCGCCGGGGACCGCGCGTTCTTCTGCGACTACGTCCTGGAGTATCTGGCCAAGGCAGGCATCAGCAAGGAGGACGTCGCCCGCAAGGGGTACCTCATCAAGACCACGCTGGACCCCGTCGTCCAGACCAGCGTCAAGCAGGCCATCAATGCGGTGGCCCCGCCCAACCTGGACAGCGTCGCCAGCGTCATGAGCGTCATCCGTCCGGGCAAGGACGCCCACCGGGTGGTCGCCATCGGCGACAACCGCGGCTACGGACTCAAGCTCGAGGACGGCCAGACCGTGCAGCCGCAGCCGTACTCGCTCGTCGGCGACGGCGCCGGGTCGGTCTTCAAGATCTTCACCGCCGCGGCGGCGCTCGACATGGGCATGGGCACCAACGCAATCCTCGATGTGCCGCCGTTCTTCCAGGGCAGCCATCTCGGTGACAGCAACACCCCGGGCTGCCCCCCGAAAACCTGGTGTGTGAAGAACGCGGCCGGCTATCGCACCTCGATGAGCATGACCGACGCGCTGGCGCTGTCGCCGAACACCGCCTTCGCCAAGCTCATCCAGCAGGTCGGCGTTGGCCGCACGGTGGATATGGCGGTCCGGCTGGGACTGCGCTCCTACGCCGAGCCGGGAACCGCACACGACTACGTCAAGAGCGACGAGAGTCTGGCCGACTACATCAAGCGGGAGAACATCGGCTCGTTCACGCTGGGACCGTTCGAGGTCAATGCGCTGGAGCTGTCCAACGTCGCCGCCACCCTCGCCTCCGGCGGAACATGGTGTCCGCCCAGCCCGATCGAGAAGGTGTTCGACCGCAACGGCAAGGACGTCGCCGTTCCGACGTCGAAGTGCGAGCAGGTCGTCCCGGAGGGCCTGGCCAACACGCTGTCCAATGCGCTCGCCAAGGACACCACGATGGGCACGGCCGCCGCGGCCGCCGGGTCGGTGGGTTGGGGCCTGCCGATGTCGGGCAAGACCGGCACCACCGAATCGCACCGTTCCTCGGCGTTCGTCGGCTACACCAACCAGCTCGCCGCGGCGAGCTACGTCTTTGACGACTCCCCCAAGCCGGGAGCGCTGTGCGCCTTCCCGTTGCGCAAGTGCGGCGGCTCCGGAAACCTCTACGGCGGCACCTCGCCGGCCCAGACCTGGTTCCAGGCGATGAGCCCGATAGCCACCACCTTCGGGCCGGTGGCGCTCCCGCCCACTGATCCGCGCTACGTCAGCGGCGCCCCGCCGACACCCATCCCGGACATCACGGGCCTGAAGCTCGACGCGGCCAAGAAGCGTCTGAAAGACGCCGGGTTCCAGGTGGCCGATCTGCCGTCGCCGATCAACAGCGCGGCCAGCAGGGACTCGGTGGTCGGCACCACGCCCGCCGGTCAGGCCCCGCCCGGATCGGTGATCACGATCAACACCAGCACGGGCTACCTCCCGCCGCCTCCTCCGCCGGTCTACCAACCGCCGGTGCAGACCTACAACCCGACGTACAACAACAACAACAACTACAACGACGGGCCGTCGTATGACGGCGGTTTCAACCCCCCGCCACCACCCCCGGCCCCGGAGGCCCCGCCGCCACCGCCGCCCGGCGTCAACATCATCAACATCCCGGGCCTGCCGCCGATCACCATCCCGGCGCCGCCGCCCCCGCCCCCGCCCGCCTTCGAGCCGCCTCCCCCGCCGCCGGCCTTCGAACCGCCTCCGCCTCCTCCGCCGCCGGCCTTCGAGCCGCCTCCCCCGCCGCCGGCACCCGAGCCGCTGCCGCCAGCGCCCGCGCCGGAGGTTCCGCCGCCACCGCTGCCGCCGCCGCCGTAGCGGTCAGGCTTCGGACGGCCAGGCCACCAGCCGCTCCGCCGGCCAGGTGTTGATCACCCGGTCGGCAGGGATGCCGGCGTCCAGCGCCCGCTGCGCGCCGTAGCCCAGGAAGTCCAGTTGTCCAGGTGCGTGGGCGTCGGTGTTGATCGCGAACGAGCACCCGATCTGCGCGGCCAGGCCCAGCAGCCGGGTGGGCGGATCGCGACGTTCCGGCCGGGAGTTGATCTCCACAGCGGTGTGGTGGTCCCGGCAGGCCGTGAACACCGCTTCGGCGTCGAAGCGTGACTCCGGCCGCGTGCCGCGGGCTCCCCGCACGAGACGGCCGGTGCAGTGCCCGAGCACGGTGACGCGGCCGTCCGACACCGCCCGCACCATCCGGCGGGTCATGGCCGGGGCGTCCATCGCCAGTTTGGAATGCACGCTGGCCACCACGATGTCGAGGCGGTCGAGGAGATCGGGCTGCTGGTCGAGTGTGCCGTCGTCGAGGATGTCCACCTCGATGCCGGTCAGGATCCGCAGCGGCGCGAGCCGTTCGCGCAGTTCGTCGATGATGTCCAGTTGGCGGCGCAGCCGGTCGGGCGACAGGCCGTTGGCGATCTTCAGCCTCGGCGAGTGGTCGGTGAGGGCCAGGTAGTCGTGTCCGAGGGACGCCGCGGTGGCGGCCATCTCCTCGATGGGCGCCGAGCCGTCCGACCAGTCGGAGTGACAGTGCAGGTCACCGCGTAACGCCTGACGGATGGTCCCGCCACCGAGATCCTTTGCAGCGCTGCGCAATTCGACGAGCGTATCCGGCTCATGGCCGGCCCAGGCCTGGGCGATCACCGTGGCGGTCTTCAACCCGATGCCGGGCAGCGAACGCCAGCCCTCGGTCCGGCCGAGACGGTCGCGGGTCTCGTCGTCGAGGGCGGCGACGATGTCGGCGGCCTTGCGGTAGGCCATCACCCGGCGCACGTCGTCGCCGGCGCGGTCCTTGTAGAAGGCGATCTGGCGCAGCGCCGTCACCGGGTCCATGGGCCCAGTGTGCCCGTCCCTGCCGTGCGAGAGCTGATTGTCCGACTCCTCCCCGTCGCCGCGCTCCGCATCGTCGTCGGGACTACCCGAGCGGCTGGTTGTCGCGCACGCCGCGGTAGATACCGCGCCGGACGATCCACGGCATGAGCACCTTCCGCACCGGCCAGGCCGGTATCCGGAACGGCCGTCCGCCCGGGGCGAACACCTCCACCCCGTCGGACTGGAGGCCGATCACCGAACCCCACCGGCGGCGCGGCGCGCGGTAGGACCGCAGCGGCCGACCGGCAGGTTCGGCGAGGATGTTGTGGGCCAGCAGCCCGTCGGCGCGGTTGCGAGCCGAGGAGCGCAACGGATCGGTGGCGGCCACGTCGCCGATCGCGAAGACCCCGCGGTAGCCCGGGACCCGCAGTTCCGGGGTGACGACGACGAAGCCGTTCTCGTCGAGCAATTCGCGTGGCAGCCATTCGGTGTTGGGTTGCACCCGGCCGATCGCCCACAACACCGCGTCGGCCTGGGTGGCCTGTTGTCCGCTGCTCCAGTGGACCTCGCCCGCGGTGATGGTGTCGCAGGCGAACCCCTCGGGAACCTCAGCGCGATGGTTCGGGTGCAGACCCACGCCCAGGCGGATGAGCCTGCGCTGCAGGTGTTCCCACGTGCGGGGATGGTGCTCGCGCAACGGGCGGTCGTGCGGGAAGTAGAGATCCACCCGCTTGTCGGGCCATTGCGCGGCGAGGTTGGCCGCCGCGCTCACCGCCGCGGCGCCGCCTCCGATCACCATGATGGAGCGGGCCGAGCCGAGCCGTTCATGGGCGGCGGTGATCTCGGCGCGGACCTCCGCAGGCGACTGCATCGCCGCGCGCCGCCACAAGCCGTTGCGGACGCCGGTCGAGATCACCAGTGAGTCATAGGGCTCCGTGAGGTCAGTGCCATCCGGACGCCGCGCGTGCACCACCCGCGCGGCCAGGTTCACCCCGGTCAGCGTGGCCTGCACCGTCCGCACCCCGTCCAGGGCCCGGTAGCGGTCGAACGGCACGAGGTAGTCGCGGGCCCACTCCTCGGGCCGGGCCAGCCGCACGCCGAGTTCCTGGCCGCTGACCAGAGCGGGCTGAGCGGAGATACCCACCACGTCGGCCGATCGGGCGAGCCGGATCGCGGTCAGCACTCCACTGTCACCCAGGCCGGCGATCAGCACCCGCCGGCGCGTCAACGGGTGGCCCTGCGCGGGGGCCGCGGTATCAGCCGCGGGACGGAGTCGATCACCGACCGGTACTGAGGTCTGCGCTCCAGACTGCGCTTCTCCATCATCGGGATGCTGGCCCCCAGGAACATCGCCACCATCACCGCCACGCCCACGAACAGCCACCAGGCGTCCCGCGGTGATGCGGCGATGCCGAACAGTGCCATGGAGAACCAGAACCCGATCTCGCCGAAGTAGTTGGGGTGGCGTGACCATGCCCACAGGCCCCTGTCCATCACGGCCCCCGCCGCAGCCCCCCGGCGCTTGGCGGCGACGAAGCGGTGCATCTGGGTGTCGGCCGCCAGTTCCAGGGTGACGGCTGCGATTCCAACGGCGAAGGCAACCCAGCTCAGCCAGATCAGACCATCACCTGCCCGGGTCGCGGCCACGTACACGGGCAGCAGCCCGACGAACACCTGCAGGGTCGGGAAAAGGTGGATACCGAACAGGTCGGCCAGGAGGGCGAACCGGCCGGCGCCCTCACGCAACAACGGATAACGCCAGTCCTCATGGTGCAGGCCCGGGAATCCGTACACCCAGTTGCCGGTGAGCCGGATCGCCCAGTAGACCATCACTACGGCCATCAGCCAGCAGCGCAGCGCCCCTGGTCCGGTCAGCCCCACCGAGCCCTGCCACCACCAGTACGCCAGCAGGAGTGGCGGGATCACGCTCCAGTAGGCGTCATAGAAGCTGGAGTTGCGGTAGGCCCGGCTGAAACCGAAGACGACGAAGGTAGCCAGAACGTCGGCGATCACGGTGTCCAGCCACAGCCGCCCGGTCCGCGGACCCCAGGCCAGCCAGGCGGCGGCCGCGCCGATCGCGACGACGTAGGCCAGCAGGACCAAGGCCAGGGAACGACCTTTGCTCATCGGGGCCTCCTCGCCGGACGAAAGCGATGTTAGACGACGGTTTTTGCCCCGCGGGAACCTTGTCCAGAGGTCCGGGCGACCCAGGCGCCGGCGGTGGTGACGGCGGTCCCCCACCGCGCGCCACCCCGCCGGGTCACCGATTCACCGATGCACCGGACAGGTGAACTCGGGTTGGGGCGGCGATTCATCTTTGAGCAGGAATGCCATGAGCAGGTCCTCGGCGCAGACGTTCCGGGAACTGGCCAGATGCCCCGGGCCCGGCGCGATCACCAACGACGAACCGCGGATTTGGCGGTGCAGGGCCTCGGCCCACTCCATGGGGGTGGCGGGATCGCCGGTGGTGTTGAGGATCAGCACCGGGCCGGCCCCTTCGGGATTCACCGGACCCGGTGAGCGCACCGGGCCGACGGGCCACGCTTCGCACGGCGCCAACGACCACGCCCGATTGCCGCCGCTGACCGGGCTCTCCTGCGCCCAGAGCGGTGCCAACCGGCCCGGCGCCCGCCGATCACGCTCGGTGGCGAAGTCCGCGCACACCACCGAAAGGTATTCCGAGTCGGCGGGGTTGACCATGAGGTCCGGCGAGTACGCGGCGTGGACGACGGCCGGCCACCGGCCCGCAAGAGCATCGCCCAGGACCGCCCGCAGCGTTGGCCAGCCGGCATCGGGCGTGTATTGCGAGGACTCGACCAGGGCCAGCATTCGCGCACCCGACACTGTGCGGCCGTCGGGTGCGCGATACGGCGTGGTGTCAAGGCGGCCGACGAGGTCGACGATTGCCCGCACGGCGTTGTCCGCGGGGCCCGGCAGTGGACAGTCGGTGCGCTTGAGGCAGTCCTCGGCGAAAGCAGTCACGCTGGCCTGCATCCCCTTGGCCTGTCCGTGCCGGACGGCCCGGTAATCCAGGTCCGGAGCCATCACCGAGTCCAGCACCACACGGTCGGTCCGCGCCGGGAACGTCTGGGCGTAGAGAGCACCGACGAACGTCCCGTACGAGTACCCGAGGTAGCTGATTCTGTCGAAGCCCATCGCCGCGCGGATGGCGTCCATGTCACGCACCACATTCTCGGTGCCGACATGGGGCAGCGCTGCGCCGAACCGTCGCGCACAGGCCGCCCCGATGTCCGCGCTGAGGTCCTGTCTGCGCTGTTCCTCGGCCGGTGAACGCGGCACGCTGGGCTGATCGAAGATCGCGGCCTTCTGCTGATCGTCAAGGCAGGACAGCGCAGGAGTGGATCCGCCCACGCCTCGCGGATCGAAGGAGACCACCGTGTAGACGTCGCTGAACTTCCGGTAGTACTCACGGCCGGAACGCAGGTCGGCCACCCCGCTGATGCCCGGTCCGCCGGGGTTCATCATCAGCAGCTTCGGCTTGTCGGACCGCGACGGGATCCGGGCCACCGGAATCGTGAACGTATCGCCGCCGGACCCGGCGGCGTAGTCGTAGGGCACCCGGATCGTCGCGCACTCGAGCCCCTCGGAGTCCTCTCCCGGACATGCCCCCCACGGGCTCAGTTGCGGTGCATGGGAGGTGGCTGAGCACCCGGCGACGAGCGCCACTGCTGCAAGCAGGTGGCGAACCCGACCGACCGGGACCGCGGGCATACCCGTTCCTAGCACGCCAGGCACGACCTGGGGGCGGGAGTCAACACACCCCGGTGGACGCTCTATCGTGACTCCATGAGCAACGCCGACGTTGATCGGGTCTCCGCACTGGCCCATCAGGTCGTCGCCGAGCACGATCCCAAACAGGTGCCGGTCACCGAGTTCCTCGGTGCCTGCTACGACGCCGGCCTGTCCTGGGTGCACTTCCCCGAAGGCCTTGGCGGGCTGGGGCTGTCCCGCGGCCTGCAAGCTGTGGCCGACGGGATCCTCCAGGGCGCCGGCGGCCCGGTGCCGTTGGGACTGAATCCGATGGGCTACGGCATGGCTGCGCCCACGGTGCGTGAGCACGCTCAAAGCGAGGACATCAAGAAGTCCTTCCTGCGGCCGCTGGCCACTACCGAGGACATCTGGTGTCAGCTGTTCTCCGAGCCCGGCGCGGGCTCGGATCTCGCCGGGCTGGCCACCTCCGCGCTACCCGACGGCGACGAGTGGGTGATCAACGGCCAGAAGGTGTGGACCAGCCTGGCGCACAAGGCCCGCTGGGGTCTGCTGTTGGCCCGCACCAATCCCGACGCCCCCAAACACAAGGGGCTGACCTACTTCGTCCTGGACATGCACGCTCCCGGTGTGGAGTGCCGGCCGCTACGCCAGATGACCGGCCAGGCCGAGTTCAACGAGGTCTACATCACCGACGCCCGCATCCCCGACGCCCACCGGCTCGGCGCGGTCGGCGACGGCTGGCGGGTCGCCATGACCACGCTGATGAACGAGCGCAGCGCACTGGGAGCCAGCGGCAGCCGCCGCGGCGCCGGGGCGATCGCCGACGCCGTGCAGCTGTGGGCCTCCCGGCCGGACCTGCACACCCCGGTGCTGCGGGACCGGCTCACCCAGCTGTGGCTGCGGGCCGAGGCCCAGCGCCTCACCTCCGAGCGCTCCCGGGCCTCGGCGACCACCGGCGGTCCCGGCCCGGAGGGCTCGATCGGCAAGATGGTCGGGGCGGAGCTGAACCAGCAGATCTACCAGTTCTGCATGGATCTGCTTGGGCCGGAAGGGATTCTATACCACAGCTACGCCATGTGGGGCGCCAACGCCGGCACCGGCGACTGGCGCGGTCCGGTGCAGCAGCGGTACCTGCGCAGCCGGGCCAACACCATCGAGGGCGGCACCTCGGAGGTCATGCGCAACATCCTCGGGGAGCGGGTGCTGGGACTGCCGGGCGACCTGCGGGCCGACGCCGGGATGCCGTGGAAGGAGGTGCCGCGTGGCTGAGGAGCTTGCGGATCAGCCCATCAAAGTGGCTGAGGAGCTTGCGGATCAGCCCATCAGAGTGGCTGAGGACCCAGTGCGCGAGTTCGCTTTCACGCCCGAGCAGCAGGCGCTGCGCACCGCGGTGCGCAAGTTCAGCGCGGAGAACTTCGACGAGGCGACGGTGCGCCGGCTGATGGAGTCCGAACCCCGGTTCGACCCCGCCGTGTGGCGGCGGCTGGGATCCGAACTCGGGGTGCTGGGCATGTCGGTGCCCGAGGCCGACGGGGGCGTCGGTGGGTCCCTGGTCGATCAGGCCGTCGCGGTCGAGGAGTTCGGCGCCACGCTGGCCTGCGGCCCGCTGTTCGGCACCGTGTACCTGGCTATCCCGGCCCTGGTGGCATGCCAGGCCGGTGCGGCGCGCGACGAGTTGCTGAGCGCGCTGGTCGAGGGCGCGCGCACCGCGGCGTTCGCGGTCCCTGACCGCGCAGGAGCGTTCGATCGAGCGGCCGTAAGAGTGCGCGCCGAGGGCGACACCCTGACCGGGACCGTGGAGCGGGTGGTCGACGCCGACGCCGCCGATGAATTGCTCGTCGCGGCAACAGGTTCCGACGGCGTCGGCCTCTACGCGGTCGACGCTTCGGGTCCCGGTGTGCAGCGCACGCCGCTGCTCACCATGGACCTCACCCGGCCGCAGGCCACCGTCGAGCTGAACGGCGCGCCGGGGCGGCTGCTGGCCGGCGCCGGCGGGCAGGAGCGAAGCGACTCGGGGATGGGGTCAGCCGACACCGAGCGGGTGGTCAACCACGCACTCTGTGTCGGCGCCGCGCTGCTGGCCGTCGAACAGGTCGGCGCCGCACAGCATCTGCTGGATCTGTCGGTGGACTACGCCAAGACCCGCCTGCAGTTCGGCCGACCGATCGGGTCCTTCCAGGCGATCAAGCACAAGCTCGCCGACATGCTCGTCGACCTCGAGCACGCCCGCTCGGCCGCCTACCACGCGGCGTGGGCACTCTCCGACGGCTCGGACGACCCGGTACTGGCAGCGAGCATCGCTCAGGCGCTGAGTTCGGCTGCGCTGCAACGGATTGCGTCAGACACCATCCAGGTCCACGGCGGCATCGGTTTCACCTGGGAACATCAGGCGCAGCTGTTCTTCAAACGCGCCGCCACCGACGCCGCCCTGCTGGGTAACGCCGAGCAGCACCGCTCCCGCGTCGCGGAACTGGTGCTGGACAACGCGGTGGCACACAGCGGCGCGGTGAAAGTGGCCACCGGACAGGCATAGGAGGAAACATGGCTGACAAGGTTTCGGACTCGGTGAAGATCAACGCATCACCCGAGGAGGTGATGACCGTCATCGCCGATCTCGAGGACTACCCGAACTGGAGCGACGGTTTCACCGCCGTGGAGATCCTCAGCACCCACGACGACGGGGCCACCAAGGACGCGTCGTTCAGCATCTCCACCCCGGTGGGCAAGGACACCTACGAGATCTCCTATGTCTGGCGGGGCAACGAATCCGTCAGCTGGACACTGAATTCCGACGAGTCGGGTAAGCCGAAGTCGAGCATGATGAAGAAGCTGGACGGCACCTACCGGCTCGCACCCGACGGCGACGGGACGAAGGTGACCTACGAGCTGGAGATCGACCCGAAGATCCCGATGATGGGCTTCATGAAGAAGAAGGCCGCCTCGACGATCGTCGACCAGGCCCTCAACGGGCTGAAGAAGCGGGTCGAGAAGGGCCGCTAAGTCTGCGGCACATCGCGATTGGTCAGCGGAAGCGCTGCGAGTAGGTTGCCTCGTCCCAGCCGTTGAGGAACTTCGTCGCCGCGTCGTACCCCTTCAGGTACAGCGCGGTGATCTCGGGCTCGGAGATGTCGAACTCCAGGACCCCGACGTCGCCGGAGTCCACCCGGATGGTCCGGGCGCTCACCCACGGCTGATTGAGATAGGTCTGGTCACGGCCGACGAGGACCGTGGTGATCACGTCCTCGAGCAGGTGCGGTCCGCCGAAGACCCGCAGCGGCGCCAGACCGGGCACCACCTTGTCGTTGCCGGCCGGCAGGTTCGGTAGCAGCGTCACGCCGATGGTCGGCCACCGCGGGGGCTTTCCGTCAAGACGGTCCAGGGTGTCGATCGGATAGTTGGACAGCAGCCCGCCGTCGAGCAGGGTGGACTCCAGCCCCGCCGCGCTCGTCAGCCGAATCGGCCGGAACAGGAAGGGAATCGACATCGACGCGCGCACTGCGTCGGCGACCGGTTGCTCGTCGGGGTCCAGGCCGTAGACGCCGCGGTAGTCCCACGGCAGCCGGACCAACTGCCCGCGGGTGACGTCGGTGGCGGTGACCACCAGCCGGTAGCGGCGCTCCGGCGGCACCTGGTCGTCGTCGAGCCGAAGGTCCCCGAAGGTTTCCACTCCGAGGGTCTTGAGCTGTCCGGCGACGAAGTCGCGGATGTAGTCGCCCTTGTAGACGCCGTTGCCCTGCAGGATCGCCCAGGCCGGACCCAGCAGCGGCACCCGTTCGATGGGTCCAGGGTCCAGGAACTTCCCGTAGTCCAGGCTCAGCACCAGATCCCGGATGTCCTGTGGCCCAGCGGTATTGGACTTCGCGGCCGCCGCGACGATCGATCCGACGATGGATCCGGCCGACGTGCCCACGATCCGGTTGGCGCGATAGCCGGCCTCCATCAACCGGACGACGGCGCCGACCAGGCCGATGCCCTTCACCCCGCCGCCGGACAGCACCAGGTCAAGGGGCTTGGTGCGCGTGGCCTTCGGTGTGCTGGTCGCCATGATTCACCTCTCCAGAACAGCGTCGATCGCCCGGTAGATGCGCTGCTCGCTGACCGGGCGGGCGGTTCCCAGTTGCTGCGCCCACAGGCTTACCCGGAACTCCTCGATCAACCGGGCGATGTCGCGGACATCCGCAGCGGCGCCCCGAGCCGGCGAAAGTGCTTGAACAAGTTCGTTATAGGCGTCCTCGACGGCGTGCACCCGAGCCATCCGCTCGCGGTCCGCCGCCGGCGCCTGCGAGAGACGTCCCAGGCGCCGCGATATGGCGGTGAGGTATCGGGCGAGGTCGATCAAGTGCGCCGCCCCGGTGGCCGCGACGAAACCGGGTCCGACGAGGCCGGCCAGTTGCCGGCGGATGTCTGCGACGGCGTCGGCCTGCGCCGCCGTCGGCGTGCCCGGCAACTCCAACTGCACCTCCTGCAGCGCCGTGAGCACCTTCTCGACCCGGCCGACGATCTCGACGGTCGTTGCCCTGAGTTCGGAGGCGACCCGTAGGCGGGCAGCCTCGAACTCCGCGCGCGTCCACACCTCGGGAACCAGCAGGTCGGCGGCGGCATCGGCGCAGTCCTCGAGCAGGGCGGCCAGGGAGCCGTCAGGATTGTTGCCGAGCACCAGACGCCGGCGTGGATCCAGTTGCTTCTCCAGGGCTTTCACCGGCGACCGGCCGCTGAGCCGGACCAGCCGCCGCACACCGGCCCGCATGGCGGCGTCGCGTTCGGCGGCGCTGGCGAAAACCCGCAGGTCCACCGCCGTCCCGGCGGCGACTAGGCCGGGATAACCCCGGACTCCTCCGCTGGCGATGCTGCGCGGTATCTCGTGGAGGTCCTCGGGCCAACCGCGCAGACCGGTCCGCTCCAGCGTCCCCACCGCGTCGACGACGGCACGGCGGGTCTGGGTGGCCAGCCGGGTCTGCAACGCCCCGAGGTCCTTGCCACGGGCCAGTTCCGAGCCGTCGGCGGCCTCGACGGCGAAGGTCACCCGCAGGTGGGCCGGCAGTTTCTCCAAATCGAAGGCGTCGATCGGGACCAGGATGCCGCTGGCTCGGTGCAGTTCACGCTGCAGCGTCTCCAGCAGCGGCTCGTCACCGGGCTCAATGTTCGCCAGCACGGCGCGGGCGGTGTCAGGTGCGGGAACGAAGTTACGCCGCAGGTCTTTCGGCAGCGATCGGATCAGCGCCGTCACCAGTTCCTCCCGCAGCGCGGGGACCTGCCAGCCGAACTCCTCACCGCCGAGGCGGGCCAGCACCGCGACGGGGACGTGCACGGTGACGCCGTCGTCGGCCGCACCCGGTTCGAACCGATAGCTCAGCGGCAGCGAGAGGTCGCCGGCCTGCCAGCGGTCGGGGCGGTCGGTGTCGGCATCGTCGACCCGCAGCAGGTCGGCGCGCGTCATGGTGAGAAGCTGCGGCGTCTTGTGCCGCTGTTTGCGCCACCAGCCGTCGAAGTGCTTGGCGGACAACACATCCAGCGGAATCCGGTCGTTGTAGAAGGCGAAGATCTCGTCGTCGCCCACCAGCAGGTCACGCCGGCGCGCTCGCTCTTCCATTTCGGCGAGCTCGGCGCGCAGCCGGGCGTTGTCGGCGAAGAAGTGATGGCGGGTCTGCCAGTCCCCCTCGACCAGGGCGTGGCGGATGAACAGCTCGCGCGCGGCGACGGGATCGACCGCGGCATAGCCGACGCGGCGGCGGGCCACCAGCGGCAGGCCGAAGAGCGTGACCCGTTCGTAGGCCTGCACGGCGCCGCGCTGGGCGTCCCAGTGCGGTTCGCTGTAGGTGCGGTGCAGCAGGTGACCGGCCACCCGTTCGACGGCGTCCGGTTCGATACGCGCGGCGGTGCGACCGTAGAGGCGGCTGGTCTCGACGAGGTCGGCGACCACCACCCAGCGGGGCGGGCGGCGGGTCAGCACCGAACCGGGGGCCAGCACGAACTTGGCGTTCCGCGCGCCGGTGTATTCGCGGCTGTCGCCCTCGCGCAGCCCGACATGGGAGAGCAGCCCGGCCACCAGGGCGGCGTGCACCCGTGCCGGGTCGGGCTCGACGGTGGATCGATCCCCGCCCCGGAGGCCGATGCCCGCGGCGATGCCGCGTAGCTGCCCGGCGAGGTCCTGCCATTCCCGGATCCGCAGGTAGTGCAGGAACTCTTCGCGGCACATCTTTCGAAAGGCACTGCCGGACAGTTCTCTACGCTGCCCGCGTAGGTAGTTCCACAGGTTGAGGTAGGACATGAAATCGCTGGCCTCGTCGGCGAACCGGGCGTGCTTGGCGCGGGCGGCCTCCTCGCGGTCGACGGGCCGCTCGCGCGGGTCGGGGATGGACAGCGCCGCCGCGATCACCAGCACCTCGGCCAGGCAGCCTTCGGTGTCGGCCTGCAGGATCATCCGGCCCAGTCTGGGGTCCACCGGAAGCTGGGCCAGCCGGCGGCCGAGGTCGGTGATCGCTCCGTCGGCGTCGAACGCGCCGAGTTCCTGAAGGACGGCGATACCGTCGTTGACACTGCGGCGCTCGGGCGGATCCAGGAACGGGAAGTCGGCGACGTCCCCGAGCCGAAGTGCGGCCATCTGCAGGATCACCGCAGCCAGGTTGGTGCGCAGGATCTCCGGGTCGGTGTATCGCGGCCGGCTCTCGAAGTCCTGCTCGGAGTACAGCCGGATGCAGACCCCCGGTGCGGTGCGTCCCGAGCGGCCGGCACGCTGGGCGGCGGAGGCCTGGGAGACCGGTTCGATGGGAAGCCGCTGGACCTTGGTCCGCCTGCTGTAGCGGGAGATTCGAGCGGTGCCCGGGTCGATCACGTAGCGGATGCCCGGCACCGTCAGCGACGTCTCGGCGACGTTGGTGGCCAGCACCACCCGCCGGACCAGGCTGCTGGTGTTCGGCACGAACACCTTGTGCTGTTCGGCCGTGGGCAGCCGCGCGTACAGCGGCAGTACTTCGATGTCTCGGCGCCGTGCCCGGTATGCGCCGCGGATCGCCTCCGCGGTGTCGCGGATCTCCCGCTCGCCGGAAAGGAACACCAGCACATCGCCGGGCGGCTCGCTCGAAAGTTCCTGCAGCGCATCGATGATCGCCTCGGTCTCGTCGCGCGGCTCGACGCGGACGACCTCGTGGTCGGGGTCATCGGCCGAGTCGGCGATGCCACCGCGGAACGCGGCGGTGGAGGAGCGAGGCAAAGGAGAGTCATCGTCGCCGTCTTCCCCCTCACCCGGCGCCGGCAGTTCCAAAGGGCGATAACGGATTTCAACGGGATAACTGCGGCCGGACACCTCCACGATCGGCGCCGGCCCGCCGGCGCCGCCGAAGTGTGCGGCGAAGCGTTCCGGCTCGATGGTGGCCGAGGTGACGATCAGTTTGAGGTCGGGCCGCCGCGGCAGCAGCTGGCGCAGGTAGCCGAGCAGGAAGTCGATGTTGAGGCTGCGTTCGTGGGCCTCATCGAGGATCAGGGTGTCGTAGCGCAACAGGTTGCGGTCGCGCTGGATCTCGGCGAGCAGGATGCCGTCGGTCATCAGCTTGATCAGGGTTCGGTCGCTCACCCGATCGGTGAATCGCACGCTGTATCCGACTGTGTAATCCCCCACGGGGACGGCCAGTTCCTCGGCGATGCGCTCAGCCACGGTCCGGGCGGCCAGCCGGCGCGGCTGGGTATGGCCGATCATGCCGCGCACCCCGCGGCCCATGTCGAGGCAGATCTTGGGCAACTGGGTGGTCTTGCCGGAGCCGGTCTCCCCCGCCACGATGACCACCTGGTTCCCGGAGATGGCCTCGGCCAATTCGCCGCGCAACTGGCTGACCGGCAGATCGGGGTAGCTGACGACCGGGACGGCCGCGGCCCGGGCGGCGACCATCGCCTCGGCCGCGGCCACCTGCCGGGACAGTTCCTCGACCTTCTCAGCGCTGACGGGCTGGCGCAGCGACCGCAGTCGGCGGCCCAGCCGTGCGGCATCGCGGAGGGTCAGACCGTCCAATCGCGCGCGCAACTCGCGCACGTCAACTCCGGACGCCTGGGACACTGGGATCAGGATAGTTGGGCGAAGGGGGAACCATGACGACGTGGCTGATCGTGGGTGGCCTGGTGCTGCTCGCCGTCGGCCTGGTGTCCAGTCAACTGTTCCGGCTCAAGGACTGGCTGAGCCACCAGCCCAACATTCCCAACCCGGAACCGGAGGGACACTCACCGGACCGCCACACCGAACCCGGGCAGCCACCCGAACCGTCCTAGCGCACCACTGTTGGCACCCCCGCCCGTCATCGAGATCGTCTGCAGATCGCGATTCCGGCTGAATTCTCGATCTGTGCGCGATCTCGATGCAGGCACAAAGGCGGCAGGCCAGGAGACTCAGCGCGGCGGGTCGCCCCGCCAGGAGAAGCTGTTGACGTACTTGCCCATGTCCTGGGCGATCTGCAGGTTGGCCGGTGACGGCGGTCCCGGCCCGAAGGTGGGGGTGAATTCGCGGAACGGCCCGGCGGCCACCGCTATCAGTGCGAGGTCGTTCTTCACCGCCGCCAACACGATGACACGCAGCGGATTCGACTGGTTCGACCCGACCATCGGCTGGAAGTCGACGACCTCGCCATACCCCCGCTGATAACCCACGGTGGCGTTGGGGAGGGTGTAGGACCGCTGGGAGTCGGGAAACCCGTTGTCGATCAGCGCCGTCGCGATCTGCTCGGCGTTACGGCCTTCGGCGGGCTGGCTGAACAACCGCAGCGTTCCGCCGTCGCCGGCGGTCCACACCGCGGTGACCCCGTTGGTCTCCAGGGTGACGTCGTACGCGGCACCCGGGGCGGGATAGGACACCGAGAACTCGCCGCCCGGAGCGGTGAAGCGCGGGTTGGTCGCGACCGGCAGCCCGGTCGGCGGACGGCCACAGTCCGGTGGGCAGGAGTATCGGTTGGGGACGTCGGGCACCCGGCTGTCCACCACCGTGAGGATCACCATCCCGACCGCCAAGACCAGTGCCCAGATGCCTAGGGTGGCAACGTATTTCGGACCGCGGCGGGCAGGAGCCGTGTAGCGGCCGGGCGGGACGGCGTAGCCGGTGAACGAATCCGTCTCTGCTGCCGGGCTTTCCGGTCGGGTCATCGGCCGGCCGTTCGCACCAGCAGGATGTTCTTGACCAGGTTGCCGACGTTGGGGCTGCCCAGCCCGGTCACCATGTCGTAGCCGGGGTTGCCGGGGCTGACGGCGTTGCCGCCGAGTTCGATGTCACGGAAGCCGGGAACCGCGGAACCCTTGGCCACGCCGTACAGCAGGGGGTTGAGATCGCCCAGCGGCCCGAGCCCCTGCGAGTCCAGCAGCTGGTTGATCGCCGCCGCCAGCCCGGCCCACACCGGGGCGGCCTGGGACGTGCCGCCGCCGACGACGACCTGCCGGCGGAAGACGAACTTGACACCGGTGAACGGGTCGGCGACCGCGGCGACGTCGGGCAGCAGCCTGCGGTCGCTGGGTCCCGCTGCCGCGTCGACGGTCTGCCAGGGCGGCCGACCGAAGAGGGCCGAGGCCCCGCCCGCGGTGCCCTGGGTGAGCGGCACGTCGTACCAGGACTGTTCGGCCAGCCAGCCGCCATTGGCGTCGGTGGACAGGGTGGTGCCGCCGACGGCGGTCATCTCCGGGATCGAGGCGACCGCGTCGACGCCGACGTCGTCGGGGGAAGGCGGGTCCGACCACCGCTTGCCCCCGCGGCACTCCAGTCCGGCCATGTCACCCGTGGCGTCGAAAGCCGTTGTGCCGTGGCGCTGTGCGGTCGACAGCGCAGCGCGCACCGGCGCCAGGTCGGCGGCGGTCATCAGGCGGTCACAGCCCCAGCCGATCGACAGGCTCCACACCGCGCCGGGGAACTGCCGGTCCACTGACTCCATCAGCCGGCCGATTTTCTCGTAGGTGGAGCCGCCCTCGACGGTGGAACGGGCGTTGACCATCACCAGCCGGGCGGACGGGGCCACGGCGTGGATCATCTGCAGATCCATCGTCGACTCGCCGCTGATCTGGGTGGGCATGCCACCCACCACTTCCGGGGTGAACCGTGGCAGGCCGAACCAGTCGGCGAAGCTGTCCATGTCGGCCTGGGCGAAGCCGTCGAAGCTGAAAACCACCACCGTCTGGCCCTGCCCGGTGTAGCCGCGGCGGGTCAGTCCGCTCATGTTGTACGCGGTGCCCAATTGGGTCGGCAGGAGTCCGCCGTCAGGTACGTCCCGCGGCGGCGTGGGCGGCAGACCCTGGCGGTACGGGGTGTAGCCGAGGATGCGGCCCAGGCCTGCGACCTCGTCGCGCGCGGGCGGGGGAACGGCGGGCTGCTGCGGCGAGGCGGCAAAAACGTCACCGCGGGAAGTGCGGTAGTCGTGCACCGAGACCGCGAACGCGTCGGCGACGGCGCCGGGCATCCCCTCGACGATCGCCCAGCCGTCTCCCGCGCGCCAATGCACCGCCAGGCCATGGGCTCTCGCCCATGCGGTCAGACGAACCGGCATGGCGGGACGGGCCAGTTCGGCGGTGATGCGGACCGGCTCGGAGTGCGCCGGACCCAAATCGGTGGATTGGGCCAGCAGACCGGCGAAGGGTCCGGCGATCAGGTTGGGGGGGACGTCGGAAGCATGGTCGGCGGACAACGGAGCGAGGACCGCGGCGGCGGTCAGGACGGCGGCCACCGCGCGCACGTCAGATACCGGTGGTCAACTGGCTGTAGATCAGCGGAGCGATCTTCTCTGCCATGTAGAGGTGGCCGGCGTCGGTGGGATGCACCCCGTCGTGGCCGACGAGGTCGGGCCGCCCGACGAACCAGTTCTCGGCGATCGGGTCGACGAAGGTCGCACCCATCGCGCCGGCCTGGGTTCGCAGGCTGTCGCGGATGGCCATGACGGCGGGCGGCGGGGTGGCCGAAGGCCAGGGCGGCCCGATCACCAGAACCTTGGCGTCCGGGGCGGCGAAGCGTGCCAGATGGAAGGTGTAGGCGGCCATCTCCGGGAACTGCTTGGGGTTCACCGGTTGGTCGTTGCGGGATCCGAAGAACACCACGAGTTGGTCGTCACGGTGCACCGCCCGGGCTAACAGGTCCTGAAAGATGCTGCCGTGGTTACCCGGCTGCCCGTAGCCGGCGCCACCCTCCGCCGCGACATCGGCCTTGACGTCCACCCCGCGACGCGCCAGAAGTCTCCACGCCTGCGCGGTCCAGGACCGCGGTCCGTTGCCGCCCTCGCTGGAGCCTGCGGTGTAGGAGTCTCCGATGACGGCGATATGGGCCGCGACGGCGGCGTGACCGGACGGGGCGGCCGATACGGCGGAGCCGGCCCCGGCGACCACGATCATCGTCGCCGCCGCCGCGCGAAAAGCGGCTCGTCTCAACCCCACCGGCACCTCATCCCCGTCGGGCCAACAGCCTAATCCGCGCTCAGCCCGCGCGGCTGGAAGGCGGACTGGACCGCGTTTCCGCCTTCCCCGCGACGGCCTGCAGCCTGCCCGCTGCCGGCTCGGCGTGAACATCGCGGGTGTTGACCATGCGGCGCATCCACTTCTGGGCGGGTTCCTCCACCAGGTGGTAGAGCAACATCGCCGCACCGAAGGCTGCCACGACCAAACCGGTGAACGCGAGTTTGGCCTGCGCCATCGTCAACACGATCTGGTACTGCCGCACCGCCCAGTCCCACACCGTGTGCACCGGCTCGTGAATCATGTAGAGGCTGAAGGAGATCCGGCCGCCGTAGTGCATGAGACGCGTCGACAGGACGGCGGGCAGGGATCCGGTGCCGACCGACAGCGCCACCACCAGTGGCAGGAAGAGCACCGCCGTCAGCGCGCCGGAGTCCACCATTCCGGTGACCGGGTGGGCATAGAAGTAGTAGAGGCCGCCCACCACCGCCGCGAGGAGGCCAACCGACGCATAGCCGGCCGCGCGGCGCCCCCGGTCGGAGAGTTGCAGCCGCCGAACCGCCGCACAGGCCAACGCCCCGGCGGTGAACTGCGCCAGGATCCGCGGCAGCCAACTCCACGGGGTGTAGAGCAGCCCGCTACCGAGCAGCAGCATCGTGGGAGGCAGCGCGGCGACGACGGCCAGCCCCAGCAGCGTTCGCGCGCGCGATACCCGGGCGATCCGGAACACCGCGAGCGCCACCAGGGCGAAGCACAGATACGCCAGCCACTCGGCGCTGATCGACCACGCCGGGCCGTCCCAGCTGGTGCCGTCGAAGAACGGCTCGAACCAGAGTTGGACCATCAGCAGCTGGCGGATGTAGCTCATCGCGGTCAGTTTCTCGGCGTCGGGTGACGGGGTGTTCCCGAGGTGCAGCGTCACGATGATCCACAACGCGGCGAGGTGCATCGTCACGAGGTAGATGGGCCATACCCGGGACAGCCGCAGCCACAGGAAGTGCAGCGTCCCGCGCGCCGACCACGCCGGTCCCATCCGGTCGAGATAGTTCCAGGTCAACACGAAGCCGCTGAGGATGAAGAACAGATCCACACCCATGGCACCGGCGTCGAACAGCGGCGCCATGTCGTCATGGAGTCGCGGGGAGGCTGCCCACAGCGGTGGCCGGTAGTGGAACAGAACCACCCACAGCGCCGCGACGATGCGCAGACCGGTCAGCGCACGGATCTCTCCGGTTCGCACGGCAGTCATCTCGTGCGAGTCTATCGGCCGCGGACCCCCGGATGCGGTTGGCGAGGCCTCGCCGGGGAACTGCGTGACCTACAGGACGTCGATGATCTCGTTCTTCAGGGCCTCGGCCTGCGTTCCGAACACGGCCTGCACGCTGCTGCCCACCTCGATCACGCCGGCGGCGCCGAGAGCCTTGAGCCGGGCGTGGTCGACCTTCTTCGGGTCGGCGACGTCCATCCGCAGCCGGGTGATACAGGCGTCGACGTTGACCAGGTTCTCCCGGCCGCCGAACGCGGCGATGAGTTGTTCGGCCTTGCTGTCCGCCAGCGGCCTGGCGGCGGTCGCGACCCCTGCCGCTCCGGTGGGGATCGCCGTCGCGGAGTCCGAACCCTCGCTGAGGTTCGCGCGCTCCTCGGCCTCGAAGTCCGACTCGATCTCACGGCCGGGCGTGCGCATGTTCCACTTCGTGATCACGAACCGGAACAGCAGGTAGTAGAGCGCGAAGAAGACCAGGCCCATGGCCACGAGCAACGGGACGTTCTTCGCGGCGGGGGCGTTACCCCACAGCAGCAGGTCGATCAGCCCGGCCGAGAACGAGAACCCGAGGTGGATGTCGAGCAGGTAGGCGATCGCCAGCGACAGTCCGGTGAGCAGCGCGTGGACGATGTACAGCGGGAACGCCACGAACATGAAGGCGAACTCCAGCGGCTCGGTGACACCGGTGAGGAAGGCCGTGAGGCCGGCCGCCGACAGGATGCCGAAGGCCACCTTCTTCTGCCGGGCGTTGGCCACGTGGATCATCGCCAGCGCCGCGGCGGGCAGGCCGAACATCAGGATCGGGTAGAAGCCCGCGGTGAGCCGCCCGGCGGTCGGGTCGCCGGCGGCGAACCGGCTGAGCTCGCCGGTGACCACGCCGCCGCCGTCCGGCTTGGTGAAGCTGCCGTAGATGAACCAGACGTATGAGTTCAGAATGTGGTGCAGCCCAACGGGAATCAGCATGCGGTTGGCGAACCCGTAGGTGAACGCGCCCAGTGCGCCGGCCCCGCCGATGAACTTGCCGAGCGAGGTCAGGCCGGCGTCGAAGATCGGATAGAAGTAGCTCATCGCGAACGCCACCACCAGCGTCGTCACCGAAACGGCGATGGGCACGAACCGCCGGCCGCCGAAGAAGCCGAGATACGGCGGCAGTTGGATGGTGTGGTAGCGGTCGAACAGGAACGCGGTGATGAGGCCGACGACGATGCCGCCCAGCACGCTGTAGTTGATCTGCGCCTGGTCCCCGGCCTTGTCGACCTGCCCGGCCAGGACGAACGGCGACATGGTCTTGAACACGGCCTGCATCACCAGGTAGCCGACCACCGCCGAGAGCGCCGTGGAACCGTCGGCCTTGCGGGCGAAGCCGATCGCCACACCGACGGCGAACAGCAGGGCGAGGTTGGAGAACAGGGCACCGCCGGCGGCGCTCATGGCCTGGAAGAACGGGCCGATCACCGGCGCCTTGATCTTGCCCAGCAGGTCGTCCTGGCCCAGCCGCAGCAGGATACCGGCGGCCGGCAGCACCGCGATCGGCAGCATGAGGCTCTTGCCCAGGCGCTGCAATTGCGCGAATCCGGGTATCTGCATCTTCGACTTCCCTTGTGCCCCTACGGCTTTGGTCGTGCCACCCATGTTCGGCCCAGCCCTTCCGTTGTTGCTGCTCGAGGGGCAGCTTAGACCACAATCAACCGACGTGAGCGACGGTTTTTCCCTCCCCCACCCCCGCTGATCTCTATCCTTGCGCTCTAGACACCCCCTTAAGGAGCCCGCCGTGAGCCAGACCCATGTCTTCGCGCCCGTCGAGGGCCGCGCCCTGCCGCTGTCCGAGGTCCCCGATCCGGTCTTCTCGCAGGGCATGGTCGGCTATGGCGCGGCGGTCGACCCGCCGCACCAGGTCATCTACGCCGTCGCGCCGGTGGGCGGCACGATCCTCAAACTGCTCCCGCACGCTTACGTGATCATGACGCCGGACAACGTCGGGGTGTTGGTGCATCTGGGTCTGGACACGGTTCAGCTCAACGGGGAGGGCTTCACCGCGCATGTCGCCCAGGGCGACACCGTCGAGGCCGGGCAGCCGGTGATCACCTACGACGTGCCGGCCATCGTCGCGGCCGGAATGAGCCCGGTTGTCCCGGTGGTGGTGATGGACGAGCGCGAGCCGGGGAACATCGCGCTCACCGAAGAAGTCAGAAACGGGTCGCAAATCGACTGCTGCGCGCACCTTTTCACGGCCAGCAAGTAGGGCGCGAACCGATGGAAGTCGTAATCCTCAAGGATTCCAAGGAGATCGGCGAACTCGGAGCGGGTGTCTTCGAGCGACTCTTGGCCCGCAAGCCCGACGCGGTGCTGGGCCTGGCCACCGGGTCCTCCCCGCTGTCCATCTACGACGAACTGGCCGCCCGGTACGAGGCCGGCCGCATCTCGTTCAAGCGGGCCCGGGGTTTCACGCTCGACGAATACGTCGGGCTGCCGGCCGACAATCCCGAGACCTACCGCAACGTCATCAACACCACGTTCGTCTCCCGGGTCGACTTCGCCCCCGGAGCCGTGCAGGGCCCGGACGGTCTCGCGACCGACATTCCGGCCTCCTGCGCGGCCTACGACCAGGCCATCCGGGACGCCGGCGGGGTGGACCTGCAGATTCTCGGCATCGGCACCGACGGGCACATCGGCTTCAACGAGCCCGGTTCCTCGCTGGCGTCGCGAACCCGGATCAAGACCCTGACCCGCCAGACGAGGGTCGACAACGCCCGGTTCTTCGACGGCGACCTCGACGCGGTGCCGACCCACTGCCTGACGCAGGGGCTGGGCACCATCATGGAGGCCCGCCACATCCTGCTGGTGGCCACCGGCCGCGGCAAGGCCGAAGCGGTGCACCACATGGTGGAGGGCGCCGTCACGGCGATGTGGCCCGGCAGCATCCTGCAGCACCACCCACACGTGACGGTGCTACTCGACGACGCCGCGGCACGCCGGTTGCAGCTGGCCGACTACTTCCGGGAGACCTATCAGGCCAAGCCGGACTGGCAGGGCATCTAGGTGCTGCTCACCGCCGGCACCGTGCTGACCGGCTCGGAGTTGTTGCGGCCGGGCTGGATTGAGGTCGACGACGGTGTCGTCACCGCCGTGGGCGCCGGGACCCCGCCCCGTCCCGCCGACCGTGATCTCGGCGCGGTGACGGTGGTGCCGGGGTTCGTGGACACCCATGTGCACGGCGGCGGGGGTGGCAGCTTCTCGGTCGCCGCGCAGACCGCCGAGGCGGTGGCCCTGCACCGGCGTCACGGCACCACCACCCTGGTGGCTTCCCTGGTCACCGAGTCCTCCGACGATCTGCGCCGTCAGGTGGGCGAACTGGCCGACCAGGTCCGCGCCGGCCTGATCGCCGGCATCCACCTGGAGGGGCCGTGGCTGGCCCGCGAGCGGTGCGGCGCCCATGACCCGGCGCTACTGCGCGACCCAGAGCCGGCCGAACTGCAGTCGGTGTTCGCCGCCGCGGACGGGACCATCCGGATGGTGACGCTCGCGCCGGAACGTGCCGGCGGCCTCGAGGCGATCCGCTGGATCGTCGACGCCGGGGCGGTGGCGGCGGTCGGGCACACCGAGGCGACCTACGCACAGACCCGGGCCGCCGTCGACGCGGGGGCCACGGTGGGTACCCACCTGTTCAATGCGATGCGGCCGATCCATCACCGCGAACCCGGCCCCGTGATCGCACTGGTCGAGGATCCGCGGGTGACCGTTGAGGTCATCGCCGACGGCGTGCACGTGGACGGTGCGCTGTACCGCCACGTGAGCCGGAGTGTGGGGCCCGACCGGCTGTCGTTGGTGACCGACGCGATGGCGGCCGCGGGCATGAGCGACGGGGCCTACCGCATCGGCCCGCTGGCCGTCGAGGTGTCCGACGGGGTGGCACACCTGGCCGGCACCGACACGATCGCGGGCAGTACCGCGACGATGGACCGCTTGTTCCGGTTCGCCGTGGCGCACAGCGAGTTGCCACGGGATGCGGCCCTGCAGTTGGCCGTTCGGCAGTCCTCGATCAATCCCGCACGCGCTCTTGGGCTTCCGGACCCGGAACTGCGCCCCGGCGCCATGGGCGACCTCGTCGTGCTCGACGCCGACCTCGCCGTCTCCGCGGTGATGCGGCACGGGAAGTGGGTTCGGGAAAGCATCTCGGACGCCTAACAATTCGGTTCTGGCTCGGCATCATCGCTGGCCGGACCGTTCAGTCGTGTGGTCTCGTGGATGCAATGAGCACCTTCAGCATGCGCAAAGCCGGCCTGGCCCTCGCCGGTGCCGCGACGACGGCGGCGGTCGCCATCGGTGTGCCGTTGGCGATGGCCGCTCCGACCGCAGTCCCGCCCTCGGACACCGCAGGCTATCTCGACTCCACCGCCCGGTGCGCCGCCCCGGACACCGTGGTGCTGTTCGGGACCACCAAGACCTCGCGGATCGCGATCTGTAAGACCGAGACCGGCGCCTACCAGTACCGCGGGGTGCGGGTGAGCGACGGCGCCAAGCTGATCGCCGCCGCCAAGCAGACCTCGACCGACACCTATGTGATCGACAACGACGGCGTGACCTACACCGTGACCCCGACCGCTTTGAGCGTGACGTCCAACGGCAACACCTTCCGCACCGAAACGTGGACGGACTTCCACGGACCCCAGTCACCGGCCACGTCGACGACGGGCAAGCCGTCCACGTCGACGACGGCCAACCCGTCCACGTCAGCCGCGGCGCCGTCGACGTCAGCCGCGCCGACCGCCGCTCCTTCGGCGCCCAAGAGTCCGGCCGCACCGAGTTCGGCTGCGCCACTGCCGCCTCCGCTCGCGGCGGAAGTGGGCGGGGCCTCGTCAACGGGCTGATCCATGGGGGGTCAGGGGGTCCACCACATCACGCTGCTCGACTCCGCGACGGCTGCCACCCTGGCCCAGGTGCTTCCCGTTCTGCTGCTGACCCTCGCGGTCGAGGCACGCCGGAATCTGTTGCATCAGAGGGCATCCCGTCTGACACGCGGCGTGTTCTTCGCTGCCTTCGGCATCGTCGAAACGGTGCTGGTGTTGTCGATCGACGGGGCGTTCTACCCGTTCCAGTGGTTCGACGGCGTCTCGGCACTGATCATCTTCGGGCTGCTGGCGATTGTCTTCCAGCTGTCGTTGTCCGAGCCGGACTCGATCGACGGCTTCTGAACGGTCAGCGACTACGGTTGATCGCCGGTGGTTTCCACGTGCCGTCGAGCACGGCCCGCCCCACTAGGGGAATTCGATATAGCGGCCCACACCCGCGGCGGTGGCACGGTCGAGCACCAGCGAACTGAGCGCCACGTCGTCCATCGCGATTCCCATGTTGAGGAATGCCCGCCGGCCGGTGACGGGCACCTCGTACTCACCGGAGACGACGGCCGCCAGGTGGGTGTCGGGCTTGGGCAGGCCGAAGAAGTAGAGGATGTCGGCCACCGACCCGTACTGCCCGAGGTCGTCGACGCAGTAGACAACCGCGTCGTCAAACGCCTTGGGAGACATGGCATCGTCGTAGTCGACCGGCAGCAGCAGCGCGTTCGGGTCGGTGTTGGAGCAGTCCAGCTTCGGGTCGAGCGGAACGGTGATGGTGGTGATCACCAGATCCGCACCGCTGACGGCGTCGGTGGGCGAGCTCGCCGCCCGCGTGACCCGGTCGCCGGCCAGCGAGAGCATCTCCTGCGCGCGGCCCAGGTTGCGGTCGTAGGCGGTGACGTGGGTCAGTCCGGGATGCACCTCGAGGGCCACTTCCAGGTGCCGATGACCCTGCAGGCCGCACCCCACGATGGCGAGATGTTTCGGATCACCGGGAACGTGTCGCATCGTGACCCCGGAGACACCGGGCGTACGCATCTCGGTGATCCAACCGCCGTCGAGCAGTGCGACCGGGCGGCCGGTCTCCGGGTCGTTCATGATCATCACGCCGTAGATGTAGGGCAGCCCCTTGGCGTAGTTCTGTTCGTAGCCGGCCACCCACTTCAAGCCGATCCGGTCCGAACCGCCGAGGTAAGCCGGCATGGCGTGAATGAACGCGTCCTCGCGGGAGGTGACCTTCGGCTTGGGCGGGTTCTGCACCAGCCCGCGGGCCTTCTGCCGGAAAGCGTCCTCGAGGACGTCGATGATCTCCGACCAGGTGAGCCCCAGGCTCTCGAGATCGGCGCGGTTGAGGACCAGCATCTGATTGTCGCTCATCTGGGAGACCTTAGTAGGAACCCCCGGCGGGGGTCGGACGATCCGAGGACCTCTGCGACCGGAGGCTTCAGCTGTGCAGCCGATGATTCGCCGCTAGCCTGACCGGATGCCGTCGGCGGAACCGGGTCCGCCACCGCCGTGGACCTCCTCGCACTTCGACGTCGCGGTGCGACCGGAGGCGCTGGCGCGGCGCGGGTTCGTACTTCCCCAGATCTATCTCGAGGCGGCGCGCGAGAACGGCAGCCTGTTCCCCTGAGCCTCTGGTTAGGCTGACTCCGATGCCTTAGGAGGCCCCGTGAGCGACCACGAAGTGCGGATGATCATCCTGTCGACCGACGACCTGGACGAGTCGATCCGGTTCTACAGCGAGACTTTGGGGATGCCGCTGAAGTTCCGCGACGGCGCGCATTTCGCCGCCCTCGACGGCGGGTCCGTGACACTGGCGCTGGCGACCGCCGTGGACCACCCCATCCCCGGGCAGGTCGTGGTCGGCATCAAGACAGCCGACGTCGACGCCGCCGCCAAGGCCATCGAGGCCAGCGGCGGTGGGATCGTCAAAGGCCCGTACGACGACGCGCACGAGCGTCGCGCGGTGGTCTACGACAACAAGGGCAACGGCCTGGTGTTCTACCGCCCGCTGGCGCGCTGACACCCGGCACCCGTCGGCGTGCTCAACGCGCTCAACACCGTTTTGCGGCTTAAGGTCGTTTCATGACGCGCTCCCTGGACACCCACCTGGAACGGCACTCGTCGACCGCGCTCGGCGTCTTCCGCATCATCATCGGTCTGCTGTTCACCCTGCACGGCACCTCCAAGTTGTTCGGTTGGCCGTCGAGCGCCAACGGCACGGTGCCCGTCGGCACCTGGCCGTTCTGGTACGCGGGCGTCATCGAACTGGTGGTGGGTCTGCTGGTCATGCTGGGCTTGTTCGCCCGGCTCGCAGCGCTGCTGGGCGCCGGTGAGATGGCCTTCGCCTACTTCACCCAGCATCAGCCAAAAGCATTCTGGCCCATCCAGAATGGCGGCGAACTGGCCGTGTTGTACTGCTTCGCCCTGCTGCTGATCGCGTTCGGCGGGGCGGGCGCCTTCGCGGTCAGCAGGTCGCGTTCACTGCCCTAGCGGCGGCGCACCGCGTGCAGGATCGCCAGGAAAGCGGTGTCCTCCGATCAGGGGACGGCCCGATCATCCCCGAGTGGGCCCGTCTGGCCGACGGCTCCGGCCGGCCGTAGCGGCGATAGTCCTCGTGAGAGCTCTTTCCGCAGCCACACCCAGCACGAGGGGAATCCCATGAAGATCATCACGGTCATCGCCCAGCAGGTCTCCGCCGAGGCTCTGAACGCCGCGCTGCCGGACGACGGCATCGTCTCCGTATCCGTCAGCGGGACACAGGCCTTCAGCCGTAGCGCCGCATCCGTCGGTTACTACCGCGGCGTGAAGGTTCCGCAGCACTTCACGCCGATGTTCCGGATCGAGTTGGAGGTCGACGACAACGCGGTCGACAACACCATCGACGGACTGGCATTCGCGCGCAGCGCCGGTCTTTTCGGCGATGCCCGGGTCCGGCTGTCGGACGGCTCGGCGATCGACGTTTTCGCCTCGGCGTGCACGCAGGCGGCCTGAGGCCGGTCCGGCGGGTACCGCGGGGGCGCCCTGCGCGGTGACGGGCCCGCAGTGGCGCGAAACCGGGCCGACGCGAATCCGACCGGGAGTACCGTTCACGCGGACAGAGAGCGAGGACGACATGGCCGACCACGGCGGACAACGCCGGGAACTCACCCGGCGCACCTTCCTCGCCGCAAGTCTGGCCGCGGGCGCCGGCGCCGCTGTGGCGGCCTGCAGCCGCACCGCGCCGGGTCTGACCTCTCAGCCCACCACGGTGCCGGCGAAGCTCGACGAGGCGATCAAGGCGGCCGAGGCCGCCAGGCCGCACACCGGCAAGACCGTGAGCGCGACGCTCACCCCGCGGCCGGTCACCGTCGACCTCGGCGGCAAGGTGGTCAAGACCCTCGGTTACGCCGACAACGTTCCCGGACCGCTGATCCGCGCCAACGTCGGCGACGAGCTCGAAGTCGTGGTCAACAACAAGCTCCAGACCCCCACCTCGACGCACTGGCACGGGATCGCCCTGCAGAACAACATGGACGGCGCCGAACCGGCCACCCCGAACATCCCTGTCGGACAATCCTTCACCTACAAGTTCTCGGTTCCCGACGCCGGGACGTACTGGGCCCACCCACATGTCGGCCTCGACCTCGACACCGGCCTCTACCTCCCGGTGATCGTCGACGACCCGAAAGCCAAGGCCGACTACGACGCCGAGTGGATCATCATGCTCGACGACTGGACCGACGGCGTCGGCCGCTCTCCCCAGCAGATCTTCGACGATCTGAAGAAGAACGGGATGGGCGCCATGGGCGGCCAGGGCGCCACGGGCGGCATGGGGCAGTCGGGAGCGGGTGGCAGCAACCTGCTGGGTGGGGACCCCGGCGACGTCACCTACCCGTACTACGTCATCAACGGCCGTATCCCGGAGGCGCCTACGACGTTCCGCGCCAAGCCGGGACAGCGCATCCGCCTGCGGATCATCAACGCCGGGGCCGACACCGCTTTCCGGATCGCCCTGGGCGGGCACAAGCTGAAGGTCACCCACACCGACGGTTTCCCGGTGGTGCCGACCGATGTCGACGCCCTGCTGATCGGGATGGGCGAACGCTACGACGCCATCGTCACCGCGGGGGACGGGGTGTTCCCGCTCGTCGCGCTGGCCGAGGGCAAGGGCGCGGCCGCCCGCGCCCTGCTCGCCACCGGGGTGGGCACGGCTCCGCCAATGGGATTCCAGCCGCCGGAGCTCAACGGGAAGGTCGGCACCGTCGAGCTCTTCGCGGCGCCCGAGGAGTCGCGACTGAACTGGAATTCGGCCGACACCGAAATGGTCGCCGACCTGACCGCAGCCGACACCGGGTACCAGTGGGGCATCAACGGGTTCTACCCGGACAACAAGCCGTTCACGGTCTTCCAGGGCCAGCAGGCGGCGTTGACGTTCTCCAACAAGTCACGGATGTGGCATCCGATGCACCTGCACGGCCACACCTTCGCAGTGATCAACCCGGACGGCACGCAGGGCGCACGTAAGGACACCGTCATCGTGATCCCGAACCAGTCGGTGAAGATCGCCATCCTCGCCGACAACCCCGGCTACTGGCCAATGCACTGCCACAACGCCTATCACGCCGAAGCGGGCATGTTCACGACTTTCGACTACCTCAGCTGAGCGCTGACCGTACGCACCTCAGAGGGCAGTCCGACCTCCGCGGCCAGGGCGGCACCGACCTGCCGGGCAACGCGTGACGCGGCCACCGCGACAGCCACACCTATTGCGCACCAATACAACCCGAGGATCGGGGGCGCCAGCCACGTCGTCGAGTCCTTGACGCTGAACCACAACACCGCCACGATGAACACCGCGCCCAGGGCGGGCAGCAGCAACCCCGCCGTCTTCCCCACCCCACCGTGCACCGGCGTGAACCGCGACGCCCCCACGAACCACATCGCGGCGATCTCCACGAGCAGGTAGCACACCATCAGGCACACCGACCCGGCGACGGCGAACAGGAAGTAGGTGTCGATCGCCGGGTTGCCGGTGTCGGCCACCGGCCACCCGGTCAGCCAGCAGATGGTGTTGACGGCAGCAGCCAGACCGACCACCAGCCAGGTCGCCCGGCGGGGACCACCGGTCGCAGGATGGATGTGCGCCAAGGCTTTCGGGCCGAGACCGTCGCGCCCGAAGGCGAACAGCATCCGCCCCGATGTGGCCGCAGTGGCCATGTGGCATCCGAACGCACTCACCGTCGCGGTGAGGATTACCAGCAGGCTGAAAAACTCGCCGATGTAGATGTTGCCCAGATCACCCAAGGTGTTGGCCGACCGCTCGAACGCGTCCAGCCCGGCTTTGTCGGTCCCGAAACCGATGGTCTGCGCGAACATCACGACCACGAACAGCACCCCGGTCAGCGCCAGCGTGCCGATCAGTGCACGGGGGATGTTGTGTTCTGCGTCGGCGGTCTCCTCCCCCATCGACGCGCACGCCTCGAAACCGGCCCAGCACAGGAACGCCGCCACCACCCCGCCGAGGACCGCCGACACCGACCCACCCGACAGCGAGAAGACGCTGAAGTCCATGCCCGTGGCCGGTGCGCCGCCGCGGGCGAAGATCACCGCGGCGAGCACCACCATCGCCACGATGCCGAGGCCCTCGATCACCAGCAGCACCTTGGCCAGTAGTCGCGCCTCGCGACCGGTCAGCACGAACGACGCGGCAGCGGTGATAAGAACGGGTACCAGCCAAGGCAACTGGAAGGGATGGGCCACACCCTTCTGAGCCTCGGCGAGCAGCGAATTGGCAAACGCCGCGGTCAACGCCAGCGTCCCGATCGAGAATCCGAGGTAGGCGCCCAGCATCGCGAACCCGGAGAAGAACCCGACTCGCGGACCGACCGTCACCCCCACCAGGGCGTAGGCCGATCCGGCATGGTTGAGGTGGCGGGTCAGCCGTACGAAGCTGTAGGCGACCAGCGACACCCCGACCAACCCGATGACGAACACCAGCGGAATCGACTTGCCGACGGTGCTGATGAGGCCCTGACCGTTGCCGGCCATCGCCAGCGTCGGACCGACCGTGGCGACCGACAGCGCCAGTGCCACCCACAGCGGAAGCCGGCGGCGCGGAAGTTCGTCGGCCTCGGCGTTGGCGACGGTCATGTCCACCGGTGTACCAGTCGAAGGGGGACCCCGGAAGCTGTTCGGCGGCGTAGTTTGACGTGCATGTCACCAACCCCGGTTCTCGCCCGCATGGCGGCCGGGTTGGCCGCCGCCGCGGTGGCGCTGGGAGTGACCCAGCTGGCGGCCGCCTTCTTCTCCCCCGCCGCCGATGCCCGCACCGCAGTCGGCACCTCGGTGATCAACCTGACCCCTGGCCCGGTCAAGGAATGGGCCATCCAGACCTTCGGAACCAACGACAAGACGTTCCTGACGATCATGGTGGTCGTCGTCATCAGCGCCCTGATCGCGGTGGCGGCGATCTGGGAACGGGCGCGAATTCCGCTGGGCACGCTGGCGCTGCTGGCGGGCGGACTGGCGGGATCGCTGGCCGTGCTGAACCATCCGGGCGGCCGTGTCGTCGACCTCATCCCGACTCTGCTCGGCACCTCATGCGGTATCGCCGCACTGCGGCTGCTGGCGCGAACCCCGGCTCCCGCAACCACAGCAGAGGGTGAGAGGACGACGGACCGCCGATCGCTAATCACTCTGGGCCTCTTGGGATTCGGCGCGCTCACCGGGGTGGGCGGCAGCATCCTGACCCGGCGGCGCCGCTCCGTGGCCGCCGACCGCGACGCTTTCGCCCTGCCGAAGATCACCTCGCCCGCGCCGCCGATCCCGCCCGGGGTGCAACCGGCCGGCGCGGACCTGCCGAGCTTCATCACCAGCAACGCCGACTTCTACCGGATCGACACCGCACTGGCCGTGCCGCAGCTGTCCCGCGAAGAGTGGAAGCTGCGCATCCACGGCATGGTGGATCGCGAAATCACTTATACATTGGCCGATCTCGCCGGATTCGAGGTGGTCGAACGGCCGGTGACGTTGACCTGTGTCTCCAACCCGGTCGGCGGAAACCTCATCTCCAACGCCATGTGGACGGGCTACCGGGTGCGAGACCTGTTGAAGCGGGCCGGAATTCGGCCGGATGCCGACATGGTGCTGTCGACGTCGTCCGATGGGTTCACCGCGGGCACCCCGATTGAGGCGCTCACCGACAGCCGTGAGGCGCTGCTGGCCGTCGGGATGAACGGCGTGCCCCTGCCGGTCGAGCACGGATACCCCGCCCGGCTGGTGGTACCGGGTCTGTACGGGTTCGTCTCGGCCACCAAGTGGGTGGTCGATCTGGAGCTCACCCGGTTCGACCGGGCCGAGGCCTACTGGACCAAGTTGGGGTGGTCGGCCAAGGCGCCCATCAAGACCGAGTCCCGCGTCGACGTCCCCCGCAACGGCACCCGGCTGAACGCGGGCACGGTCACCGTCGGCGGCGTCGCCTGGGCTCAGAACCGTGGCGTCAAGGCGGTCGAGGTTCGTATCGACGACGGTCCCTGGAAGCCGGCGACGCTCGGTGCGGCGTACTCCAACGACTCCTGGCGACTGTGGACGTTCGAATGGCAGGCCATGCCGGGCTCGCACACCATCACCGCCCGCGCCACCGACAACACCGGCGCGGTGCAGACCGAACAGCAGGCCTCACCCATGCCGGACGGCGCAAGTGGATGGCCGTCGATCTCAGTCGAGGTGAAGGGGTAGGTGCCCGCGCCACCCATGCGCCCCGGCACTCACTCGGGTGCGCCGACCAAAACGCCTTCCAGAACACCATCGGTGGTGACAAGCAGGCCCCGACCCCGGGGGAGCTGCTGGGCACTGGTCCGGCCGAAGACCTTCACGGCCTGAGGGTCGTTATCCATGAACAGCGTCGGCGCCCGGGAGCCGGTCAGCTTCTGCAGGAAGGGACTCATCGCCGAGACCCCGGCCCAGTTGCCCGGCAGCCGCGCGGCGATCACATGCAGTCCGACTTCGCGGCCACGTTCAATCAGGTTCCACAGCGGCGCGGTGGCCGCCTGCTTGCCGACCAATCCGTTGGGCCGCAGTTCGTGTTCGTCGTCGATCAGGACGAAATGGTGCGGGCCGGTCCACGCCGGGCGGGCCAGCAGTTCCTCCTGCGTCAGACCCGACGGTGGGAGGCGGTCGCGGATCATGGCCGCGAGTTCCTCGAGCACCCGGTCGATGTCGTCGGGGGTGTAGGCGTAGGCCCGCAGATTCCGGTCCGGGATCCGGCCGATCAGGCTGGTCTTCGGATCGATGACCGTGATCTGCGCCTGGTCCGGGGACAGCCGCGCGGTGACCGCCTGGCCGATCGCGGCCAGAGCCGACGTCTTGCCGCAGCCCTGCCGACCGACCACCAGCAGGTTGGGGACTTGGCGGGCGGTGATGGCCACCGGTTGCAGCGCACTCTCGCCGATGGCGAACGGCAGGTTCAGCGGATCCGCTGCGGACCCGGTGGAACCGAATGCAGAGACGATGTCGCGCAGCGCGATCCGCTCCGGCAGCCGCGCGAGGGTCTCGACCTTCCCGGCGCCGGTCTGCGCGGCGATCACCGCACCGACCCCGCGGGTCGCGACGCGGCTGCCCTGCGGTCCGAGGACTTCCGGAACACCGATCAGCAGTTCATGCGCGGTTCGCGTGATGCCGAAGCCCGGCCGGTCCAGCGTCTGGCGGGCGGCCCGACGGTGCTCCATACCGGTGCCCATCTGCGTCTCGTCCGGGTTGCTCAGCCGCAACTGGATGCGGGCGTTCGCGACGTTGAGCAACGCCTGCTTCTGCCCCACCAACCATCCGCTGGCACTGGTCATCACATGAACGCCGTAGGAAAGTCCCTGGCGCGCAATGGTGATGGCCCGGTCTCCCACGGCGCTGTCCTTCTCATAGAGATCGCCGAAGTTGTCGATCACCAGGAAGACGTCCCCGAACTTGTCCGAATGATCGGTCGCCGCGCCGGCCATCGCACCGAACCGGCGTTCGCGGAATTCGGAGATGTCCATCTGGTAGCGCTTGAAGGATGCCTCGCGGGCGCGAATGATCCCCTCGATGGTCGAGATGGTTCGCGAAACCCCCTCGGTATCCGTGATACTCACGACCCCGGCCACATGCGGATAGTCCTCGACGGGATACAACGAGGCGCCGACACAGAAGAAGATCACCCGCTCCGGCCGGTACATCAGGGCCGCTGAGGTAATCAGCGTCATCAACGTCGTCGACTTACCCCGCTGGGCGGTTGCCACCACCATGACGTTGTCCATCTCGGCGTCGATCACGTGCACCCGTTGGGCATGTTCTTCCGGGAAGTCCTCGACTCCGACCGGGAAGACCAGGCCGGGATTGTCTCCGTAGTCGACCCACCAGGGCTTGCCCCGCCAGAGGTTCACCAGCGAATCGGCGCTCTCGCTGGCTTCCAGCGGGGGCAGCCATATCCGGTGCGGCGGGCGGGCCGGATGGGACACCAGCGACTCGCGGATCACATCGAGCAGCTTCTTTCGCTTGAATCCGTCTGCGTGGTAAAGGAATTCGTCGGGCTGCTCGGGCTCCTCAGCCTCCAGGAGTGCGGTGCTGTCCGCTTTGCTGAGCGGCTGGTACTCCCACGTCAGGGGACGCGGCTGAGTGAAACTGACGGCGACGGGCTGGTCGCGGTCCACGACCTTCTTCGGCACGACGAACGGCGCCGAGACGTAGAAGCAGCGGAACTGCTCAAGGTCGCGCGGTCCGACCTTCAGCAGCCCATACCCGTTCTGCTTGGACGGCAGGTGCAGGGCGGCGTCGCTGCCGATGACGTCGCGGGAGTCCTCGGCAGTCTCGGCGCGCAGCGCGACCCGGAAGGCGATGTTGCTCTTGGCCTTGCTCAGCGAGGACAGATCCAGGCGCTGGCCGCCGAGGGTGAAGAAGACGTTGCAGCCGCGGCCTTCCTGCCCGATGTGGATGACCAGGTCGATCCATTCGGGGTGATGATGGAACAGTTCGAGGTACTCGTCGATGATGACGAGCAGGATCGGTACCGGCTCCAGGTCGCGCCCGGCGAGCCGCATCTCCTCGTATTCGTTGGCGTCACGCGCACCGGCCTGTTTGAAAAGGGCGTAGCGACGGGCCATCTCACCGTCGATCGCCTTGCGCATGCGCTCGGCGAGGTGGCGGTCGTCCTTACCGAGGTTGGACAGCGAGCCCGCGACGTGGGGCAGGCCTTCGAGGTCCTGGGCCGCCGACTCGAACTTCATGTCGACGAAGATGACAATGAAGCTTTCCGGGGAGTGCGTCAGCGCGATCCCGTTACACAGCGACAGGAAATACTCCGACTTGCCGGAGCCGGACGTGCCGATCACCACGGAGTGGAATCCGTAGCCGCCGAAATCTTTCGCCCGCAGAATGACGTACTGCAGATCGCCGCCAGGCTTCACACCGACGGGAATCATCGCCCACCGCGAGTCGCCACGGCCACGGCTGTCCGCCCACAGCCGGTCGACATCGAGGTTGCGGGGGTCACTGATTCCGAGTGAGCGCAGCAGTTCCCCACCCTGACTGCCGGTCTCGGACCGCTCCCCGGCCCGCATCGGCGACCACCGCGCCAGAGCACGGGCATACCGGTCAGCCGTGCTCTCGGCGAGCATGTCGGCTACTGCGTAGAAGGAGTCGCGATGCCGCAGCCGTCCTTCCCGCAGCTGGAAACGTTCGTCGGCGGTGGCGTAGCCGACGCCTTCGCTGAGCCGGGTTCCCAAGCGGAGCATGGTGATTCCCGCCATGCCCTTCTGGCCGGTCACCGACTCCCACTGTTCGGGAGTGCCCACGTTGTCGTCGACGATGACCCAGTGCGGACTGAGAGAGGCGGCGGAATCAGCCTCTGCCGGCGACAGCATGGTGGTGGGACTGGACCCGCTGGGTGGCGTCCACGGACCACGCCCCTTGCGGTGCAATTCGCCGTCGAGAGCCTCTTCGAGCTCGCCCGGCGAGGTGAACACCAGGCGGCGCAAGCCGCAGGCGTCGAACATCTCGTCGTGCTGATTGTGCGGCAGCCACACCAGCCAGGACCACTTCTCCGGGTCGCGGGTGACGACCATGAGCTTGAGGTCGTTGGGGCTGTGGTAGACCGCCAGTGCGCACAGCACCGAGCGCGCCACCGCGTGCAGATCCTCGACGCTGTCCCCCACGACGCTGAATCCCGGCCGGGACCGCAGGCTCAGCACCTTGCCGATATCGCGGATCTTGCTCTGCTCCAAGATGAAGTCGCGCAGGGCACGCCCGGTCACCGGCTCGAGTTCCTCGCCGACCGGAACGTCCGGCCACTGCAGGGATACCGCGGAGTCCGCCGTCGACTGCACGCCGATTCCCATCCGGACGTCGAGGAAGTCCGGGTCGCCGGGGCGGCGCTCCCACATCCGAGGGCCGCCGATGATGGTGTCCAGCTCGTGTGGATCGCCATGGACGTACAACTGGCTGCGGCGCTGCTGTTGTGCCGCGCGCTGAACCTCGTCACGGTCCTCGTCGAGCTGCCGGAGGTAGGTGCGTCGCTGCTTCTCCTGTTCCCCCCAGCTGATCCGCCGGCCGCGGCCGAACCTGCCGCTGAACATCAACGCGCCGAAGCCGACCAGCCCGATCATCGGGAAGAAGCCGGACTGCAGGGAGCGGACGCCCGAGGTGTACATCACCACCAGCGTGCCGATGATTCCCACCAGCAGCGCCGGGGCGGCGATCATCACGACGATGTTGCGCGGCTCCCGCTCGGGCAGGGCCAGCGGCGGATTCACCACGACCCGAACCGGCGTCACCGTCGGCGCGGAGCTTCGGGGGCCCCGGACGAAACCCTTCTTGGACATCGCTACCGTCCGTTCGATTGCGGCGTTGAGAGTTGCGCGGCGGCCCCCGCGGGACTGATCGTGTCCCGCGCCAGCAGGGCGTTGGCCTTGCTGATGGCCGGCCCGGCTGCGAAGGTGCGGATGATCGGCCACGGTGCCTGCACCGCTTCATGCGGGTCAATCCCCAAGGCCTGCAAGGTCTCCTGTTCCCAGTCAATGCCGTAGCGGACTCCTTGCGGCGAAACCCAGTACAAGCTCTCCCGGGTGTCCGAGCTCACGGCCCCGGCCGTCGTCGCGACGAAGTTCGCCGCTCCGGGAAGCACGAGTGTGTGCTGGGCCTCGACCGAATCGGCATCCCGGGCATCGCGAACGAGCGTGACGATCCGCGGGTCGAGGTCCGGCGGAGTCGGCAGTCCCCGGCCGTTGATCACGGCGATCCTGGCCTGCGGGTCGGTGGATTGCTTGGTCCAACTCACACAGGTCACCGGGTTGGCGTCGGTATCGACGAACTGCAGCCTGCCGGTCGGGTAGAAGCCCACGTTGAGGACGTCGACCTGGGGGATGTTCACCAGCTTGTCCGGGGAGACCAATTCGGGTGCGCTGGCGCCCTGGCTGTTCGCGGTGCGCAGCAGATCGGCCACGAACGAGGTGATCTTCTCGACACCGTTGGGCAGCAGGACGTAGAAGCCGATCACCTGACCATTGGCATCCCGCGTTTCCAGCACCCGCCCCACCACCGAACCGGGCAGCAGGCGAGACGGCGTCCCGGCCTCCGGGATCGCGGGCACCACAAGCGGCTCGGTCGCCGGCATCGCATCGAAGAGGGCGCCGGACAACTCGACCGGCCGGGTGACTCCCGGATCCAGTCCGAGGTTGAAGGTGACGGAGCGGTCCGCGGGATCGATCCGGCTGCGCTGGCCGTTCCAGACCAGGTATGTCGCGCCCCGATGGGTGGCCAGCAACGCCTGCGAAGAGGCCATCGGCTCTGCCCGGCCACCGGACAACTGCCCGGCGATGGCCGTCACCGCGGGCGCGGCGCCGCTTCCCCGGCCGGGGGCCGTATCGCAGACCGCCCACGCCGACACCGGGTTGCCGGTGAGCACCAGGTCATCCGTGATGCCGGCGATGCCGATCATCGGACCGGTTGGGAACTTGCCGATCTCCGCCGGTCTCACCCAGGTCGGCGTCGCCGCGCTGCCCGTCGCGAGCCGTGCGGACGTCAAGTTGAGCGCGGGGTAGAGGCGGCCGTCGATCTTCGCGTAAAGCGCCCCGGTGTCCCGGTTACCGACGATGGCCGACTGTCCCACCAGGCCGGCAGGCTTCATGACGTTGAGCAGTGCCATCCACCCGCAGCCGAGCAGGACGAACACCAGCGATAGCGCAAGCGCGGCCTGTTGCTTGCGGTCGTCGTGCTTCATCCGCACCGAGAACCGGGTGATCGCCGCACGCAGACGCCGGTTGTAGAACAAATGCCCGGAATTCTGGTCCCTGTTGGAGAGGTTCAGTGGCACGGCCGGCGTCCCCCGGAGGCCGCATCGGACATCTCGATCTTTCTCACCACTCGCCCCCGTAGCGCGTCCGGTAGTCCTCTTCCACTTCGGCCCGCAGCGCGGCGAAGGCCGAATTGAGCCGATGGGCTAACTCTCCGTGGGTGTAATCCGCCGTGACGCCGGGTTCCAGCGCCAGCTCGACGAGTTTGCCATCGGAGTTGGCGACGGCGCGGATGTCGCCCATGTCGACGCTGTACCTGACGGTCTCAGCCTGGGCGACCAGAGCCTCCCAGCGATCGGCCGCCTCAGCCAAGTCCCGGAGTACGGAATCCACGAGCTCTCCGTCGCTAATCCACGCGCCCCCGGCGGACCCCTCCATGCGGCCAGTATGGTGACCATCGTGAAGTGCGTCAATTCGCACTGGTGAGGGCCGGGATCAGGCGCCGGAGTCCAACTCCAGCAACCTCGCAGTCAGCCGCGAGTCCACCCGGGGTGACTTGACTGCGACCAGCGGTGCGGTTATGAGGGCGAGTCGGCGAGATACGGGGGAACCGCCCCGAGGGCGTGTCGACGATATTTGCCAGGCGGCGCTGTGGAGTTCTCGCCGGTCGTCACGCCGGAGCGCGGACTGGCGGGGGCCGGCTCCCGCTGGCCTTCGCCGAAGAGCGCCACGCCGCGAGCACTAGGCTCTCCAGATGCGCTTCGCGTTCAAGACCGCCCCGCAGAACACCACCTGGTCGGACATGCTGACGGTCTGGCGAGCCGCCGACGACATCGAGGTCTTCGAGTCCGGCTGGACCTTCGACCACTTCTATCCGATCTTCTCCGAACCGGCGGGGCCGTGCCTGGAAGGCTGGACCACGTTGACAGCACTGGCGCAGGCCACCACGCGGCTGCGCCTGGGGACACTGGTCACCGGCATCCACCACCGCCACCCGGCGGTGCTGGCCAACATGGCCGCCGCGCTCGACATCATTTCCGGAGGACGGCTCGAACTGGGCATCGGCGCGGGCTGGAATGAGGAGGAGTCCGACGCCTACGGAATCGAATTGGGCTCGATCACAGAACGATTCGACCGTTTCGAGGAGGCCTGCCAGGTTCTGATCGGCCTGTTGAGCCAGGACACCACCGACTTCGACGGCCGTTACTTCCAGCTGGCGAACGCACGCAACGAACCCAAGGGCCCGCAGAGACCGCACCCGCCGATCTGCATCGGCGGCAACGGCGAAAAGCGGACTCTGCGCATCACCGCCAAGTACGCCGACCACTGGAACTTCGTCGGCGGAACCCCGCAGGAGTTCGCCCGCAAGCGTGATGTCCTCAAGGCGCACTGCGCCGATGTCGGCCGCAACCCGAAGGACATCATGCTCTCGGCGCACATCCGGCTGTCGGCGGAACGGGGCGCGCGCGGGGTCATCGAGGACGCGATCGCACTGGGAGCCGAGGGTCTGGACCTGGCGATCATCTACCTGCCGCTGCCCTATGACCCTGCGGTGCTCGAGCCGCTGGCAGAGACGATCCGCGAATCAGGACTCTGGCACCCGCCGGCTGAGTAACAACCAGATCGATCGCGTGTCAGGACGCTAGTTCTTGGGCGCGAAGCTGAAGTTGATCCGGTCGTCGGTGGCGCTCTTGACGGTCAGGGTGAAATCCTGCGTCTCATCGCCGGCCACGACTTTGCAGTCAATGGTGTTGCCGGGCTTGCCGTCGAGAGGGCCCGAGCAGTCCGCGGAGTCCGGCCGCTGGCCTAACTGCTCAGCGAGCTTGTCCAGCAATGTGTTCTCGACGTTCTGCTTGGACATCGATGGAACGACGGTGAAACTGATCAGCAGTCCATCGACCTCGGTGACGTCCACAGTCCGCCGCACAGTGACCCCGCCGGCCGTGACATCGCATTTAGCCTCGGAGCCTTTTTTGCCTTCCAGGCCTGATTCACAGGTGACCGAGTCCACTTTCTCCCCGGAGGTCGCGGACACGATCTTCGACACCGACTTCGCCAACTGTTCTTTCGTCACCGCAGGAGTCATCTCGTAGCTGACGGTGGTGCCCTCGACCTTCGTCACCTTCACGATCGGTTCGATGCTGTTGTCATCTGTGATCACCACTTCGCAGGGAACCGTCTTGCCGACCTCACCGGTCAGATTGTCCTTACAGGTGACCGACTGCGGCTTCTGGCCGGCTTTCTCGAGCCGTTCGGAGATGTCTTGCTGCAGATCGGACTTCGCGACGACAGGCGTGGTGCTGAACGAGCATCCCGCCAGAGCGAGCGCAAGGGCGCCGACCGCGATACCAACGACGGGACGCAAACCGGACGACTGCATCATGGCCTCCCCAGGCTCGGGCGCCCAACTCCGCTCACGGGCGCGCGGAACCCCTAAAGTGCGTGATCGCTCCCAAGAATAGGTTCGCCCGAAGGCGCTTCGCAGCTAAATCGTCATTCGGCTCGAGAAGCCGTACTGCAGCAATTCAGCGGCCGTGACGAGGCGTTCCCGGCTGGCCGGGAACTCCCGGCTCTTGACCGGGTGGGCGAGAAGCCATGCCATCCGCCCGAGGCGGGTCCGCAGTATCGGCGTCGTGAAGGGATTGCTGGGATACACGAAACTCTCTCCTGTGGTCGACGACGTTGGCAACCAGGGGGCGTACATCCACCGCGACATCCCCACCGCAGCAATTACACTCTTTGTGACCCACATAACACAGTAGGCGCGCCGAATCCCTGCTCGCGTGTTGCGGTTGTTACTGATGTGACTAACGTTGCGGCGCCGCCGTCGGCGCGATCGGCGCGGGCAAAGCCGTATGGCCCATCAGGTAGCGGTCCACACCGGCCGCGGCGGCACGGCCCTCGGCGATGGCCCACACGATCAGGGACTGCCCGCGACCCATGTCGCCGGCGACGAACACCCCGGGCACCGAGGTCTCAAAGTCGGCGTTACGGGCGACGTTCCCACGGTCGGTGAGTTCCACACCGAGGTCGGTCAGCAGCCCGGGCTTTTCCGGGCCGACGAAGCCCATCGCCAGCAGCACCAGGTCGGCGGCCAGTTCGAAGTCGGACCCTTCGACCTTCTCGAACTTGCCGCCCTTCATCTCGACCTCGTGCGCCCGCAGGCCGGTGATCTTCCCGTCGGTGCCGACGAACTTCTCGGTGTTGACCGAGAACACCCGCTCGCCGCCCTCCTCGTGCGCCGAGGAGACCCGGAACATCAGCGGGTAAGTCGGCCACGGCGTGGAGTCAGCACGCTGCTCCGGCGGGCGCGGCATGATCTCGAACTGGTGCACGCTGCGCGCTCCCTGGCGCAGTGACGTGCCCAGGCAGTCGGCACCGGTGTCGCCGCCGCCGATGATGATCACACGCTTGTCCCGGGCGGTGATGGGCGGCTGCCCGTTGGCATCGAGCACCTCATCGCCCTGCTGAACCTTGTTGGCCCAGGGCAGATATTCCATGGCCTGGTGGATTCCGTCGAGCTCGCGGCCCGGGATCGGCAGGTCGCGCCAGTCGGTGGCTCCGCCGGCGAGCACCACCGCGTCGAACGCCTCGCGCAGCTGCTCGGCGGTGACGTCGACGCCGACGTTCACCCCGGCCCGGAAATTGGTGCCCTCGGCCTCCATCTGCTCCAGACGGCGGTCGATGTGGCGCTTCTCCATCTTGAACTCGGGGATGCCGTACCTCAACAACCCGCCGATGCGGTCCGCGCGCTCGAAGACGGTGACGTCATGTCCGGCACGGGTGAGCTGCTGGGCGGCTGCCAGCCCGGCGGGCCCCGAGCCCACGACCGCCACCGACTTACCGGTCACCAGGTGCGGCCGGTTGGGCTCCACCCAGCCCTCGTCCCAGGCGTTGTCGATGATCTCGACCTCCACCTGCTTGATGGTGACCGGATCGGAGTTGATGCCCAACACGCAGGAGGCTTCACACGGAGCGGGGCACAGCCGACCGGTGAACTCCGGGAAGTTGTTGGTCGCGTGCAACCGCTCGATGGCATCGCGCCACCGGTCCCGGTACACCAGGTCGTTCCACTCCGGGATCAGGTTGCCCAGCGGACAGCCGTTGTGGCAGAACGGGATACCGCAGTCCATGCAGCGGGAGGCCTGGTGCTGCAGGTTCTCGTGCTCGAACTCCTCGTAGACCTCTTTCCAGTCGCGCAGGCGCAAGGGGACCGGCCGTCGGACCGGGGTCTCGCGGTGGGTGTACTTGAGGAAGCCGCTCGGATCAGCCACGGGAGGCCGCCATGATCGCCTCGTCCACGTCCGCGCCGGTTCGTTCGGCGTTGGCGATGGCTGCCAGCACATTCTTGTAGTCGCGCGGCATCACCTTCACGAAATCCCCTACCTGTCGTGGCCACTCGGCCAGAATGCGTTCGGCCACAGCCGAATCCGTCGCGTCGCGATGAGCGACCAGCATCTCGTGCAGCCACTCGACATCGGTGTCGTCGAGTTCTTCGAGGTCCACCATCTCGGTGTTGAGGTTCTGCGGCAACCGGCGCTGCGGGTCGTAGACGTAGGCGATGCCGCCGGACATCCCCGCCGCGAAGTTGCGTCCGGTCGGTCCGAGGATCACCACCCGGCCGCCGGTCATGTACTCGCAGCCGTGGTCGCCCACCCCCTCGACGACGGCGTGCGCGCCGGAGTTGCGCACCGCGAAACGCTCGCCCACCGTGCCGCGGATGAACGCCTGGCCGCTGGTGGCGCCGAACAGGATGACGTTGCCGCCGATGATGTTCTCCTCGGCCACATAGCCTTCCGGCGCGTCGTCGGACGGCCGCAACACGAGCCGGCCGCCCGACAGGCCCTTGCCGACGTAGTCATTGGCATCGCCGTACACCCGCAGCGTGATGCCGCGCGGCACGAATGCCCCGAAACTGTTGCCCGCCGACCCCTCGAAGGTGATGTCGATGGTGCCGTCGGGAAGACCGTCGCCACCGTAGGCCTTGGTCACCTCGTGGCCGAGCATGGTTCCGACCGTGCGGTTGGTGTTGGCGATCGTCATCGAGAACCGCACCGGCGTCTTGGAATCCAGCGCTTCGCGGCACTGTGCGATCAGCTGCTGGTCCAGTGCCTTGTCCAGGCCGTGGTCCTGCCGAGAGCTGCAGTACAGGTCCTGGTTCATGAACGCCGACTCAGCTTCGTGCAGCACCGGAGCGAGGTCCAGCTTGTGGGCCTTCCAGTGCGCGGCGGCCCGGCTGGTGTCCAGCGCGTCGACCCGGCCGACCATCTCGTTGACGGTGCGGAAGCCCAGCTGCGCCATCAGCTCACGGACCTCCTCGGCAATGAACATGAAGAAGTTCTCGACGAATTCCGGCTTGCCGGTGAACCTTTCGCGCAGCAGCGGGTTCTGGGTGGCCACACCGACGGGACAGGTGTCGAGGTGACAGACCCGCATCATGATGCAGCCCGACACCACCAGCGGCGCGGTGGCGAAGCCGAATTCCTCGGCACCCAGCAGTGCGGCGATCACCACGTCGCGTCCGGTCTTGAGCTGACCGTCGACCTGCACGACGATCCGGTCGCGAAGACCGTTGAGCAGCAGGGTCTGCTGGGTCTCGGCCAGGCCGAGCTCCCACGGCGCGCCCGCATGCTTGAGCGACGTCAGCGGCGAAGCGCCGGTGCCGCCGTCATGCCCGGAGATCAGCACCACATCGGCGTGCGCCTTGGACACACCGGCGGCGACGGTTCCTACGCCGTTCTCGCTCACCAGCTTCACGTGGATGCGGGCCTGCGGGTTGGCGTTCTTCAGGTCGTAGATCAGCTGCGCCAGATCCTCGATCGAGTAGATGTCGTGGTGCGGCGGCGGCGAGATCAGTCCGACGCCCGGTGTGGAGTGACGCACCTCGGCCACCCACGGGTACACCTTGTGACCCGGAAGCTGGCCGCCCTCACCGGGTTTGGCGCCCTGGGCCATCTTGATCTGGATGTCGGTGCAGTTGGTCAGGTAGTGGCTGGTGACGCCGAACCGACCGGACGCCACCTGTTTGATGGCACTGCGCCGCCAGTCACCGTTGGCCTCGGGTTCGAAGCGGCTGACCGCCTCGCCACCCTCGCCCGAGTTCGACCGGGCGCCAAGGCGGTTCATCGCGATGGCCAGGGTTTCGTGGGCTTCGGCGGAGATGGAGCCGAAGCTCATCGCGCCGGTGGAGAACCGTTTGACGATCTCGCCGGCCGGCTCGACCTCTTCGATCGGAACCGGCGGGCGCAGGCCCTCCTTGAACTTCAGCAGGCCCCGCAGCGAGGCGATCCGCTCGCTCTGGTTGTCGACCAGCCCGGTGTACTCCTTGAAGATCGAGTACTGCCCCGTGCGGGTGGAGTGCTGCAGCTTGAAGACGGTGTCCGGGTTGAACAGGTGGTACTCGCCCTCGCGGCGCCACTGGTACTCACCACCGACTTCGAGTTCGCGGTGTGCGCGCTCGTCGGGCCGGTCGAGGTAGGCCAGCTGGTGCCGGGTGGCGACGTCGGCGGCGATGTCGTCGAGGTCGATACCGCCGACCGGGCAGGACAGGCCGGTGAAGTACTCGTCGAGCACCTGCTGCGAGATGCCGATCGCCTGGAACAGCTGGGCGCCGCGGTAGGACGCCAGGGTGGAGATGCCCATCTTGGACATCACTTTCAGCACACCCTTGCCGGCGGCCTTGATGTAGTTGGTCAGCGCCTTGTCCCGGTCGATGTCGCCCAGCACGCCGCGATCGATCATGTCCGAGATCGACTCGAACGCCATATAGGGATTGACCGCGCCGGCGCCGAAAGCGATCAGCATCGCCATGTGGTGCACCTCGCGGGCGTCACCGGACTCCACGATCAGGCTGGTCTTGCTGCGGGTGCGTTCCCGGACCAGGTGGTGGTGCACCGCGGAGACCGACAGCAGCGACGGGATCGGCGCCATCGTCATGCTGGACTCGCGGTCGGTCAGGATCAGCACCTTGGCGCCGTCCGCGATCGCCTTGGAGGCCTCGGCACGGATGTCGTCGAGTGCGCGCCGCAGGCCTGCGCCGCCCTTGGCCACCGGGTAGAGGCAGCTGATGACGGCCGCACGCATACCGTGGCGATGGCCGTGCACCTCGTCCTCGGGGTTGAGGTTGACCAGCTTGGCCAGTTCGTGGTTCCGCAGGATCGGCTGCGGCAGCAGGATCTGATGACACGAAGCGGGCGTCGGGTTGAGCAGGTCGCCCTCCGGGCCAATGGATGACTGCAGGCTGGTGACGACCTCTTCGCGGATGGCGTCCAGCGGCGGGTTGGTCACCTGGGCGAACAGCTGCTGGAAGTAGTCGTAGAGCATCCGCGGCCGCGATGACAGCACGGCGATGGGGGTGTCGCTGCCCATGGACCCCAGTGGCTCCGCACCGGTGCGGGCCATCGGCGCCACCAGGAGGTTCAGTTCCTCGTAGGTGTAGCCGAATGCCTGCTGGCGCAACACAACCCGGTGATGTGGCATCCGGATGTAGGGACCCTGCGGCAGGTCGTCGAGATGGAACTGCTCGGACTTCAGCCACTCGGCGTAGGGATGCGCGGCGGCCAGCTCGCTCTTGATCTCCTCGTCGGAGATGATGCGGCCCTGGGCGGTGTCCACCAGGAACATCCGGCCCGGCTGCAGCCGCATCCGCTTGACCACCTTGGCGGGGTCGAGATCGAGCACACCGACCTCCGACGCCATGACCACCAGACCGTCCTCGGTCACCCAGATGCGCGACGGGCGAAGGCCGTTGCGGTCGAGCACCGCACCCACGACGGTGCCGTCGGAGAACACCACCGAGGCGGGTCCGTCCCACGGCTCGGTCAGCGAGGCGTGGTAGGCGTAGAACGCCCGACGGGCGGGGTCCATGTCCTCGTTGCGCTCCCAGGCCTCCGGGATCATCATCAGCACCGCGTGCGGCAGGCTGTAGCCGCCCAGATGCAGCAGTTCGAGCACCTCGTCGAACCGGGCGCTGTCCGAGGCGCCGGGCGTGCAGACCGGGAAGACCTTCTCGACGTCGGTGCCGAAGATGTCGGTCTTGATCAGGGCCTCACGCGCCCGCATCCAGTTCTCGTTGCCGGTGACGGTGTTGATCTCTCCGTTGTGCGCGATCCGGCGGAACGGGTGCGCCAGCGGCCACGACGGGAAGGTGTTGGTGGAGAAGCGTGAGTGCACAACGCCCAGCGCGCTCTCCATCCGCTCGTCTTGCAGGTCGAGGTAGAAGGCCTTGAGCTGCGGGGTGGTCAGCATGCCCTTGTAGATCAGGGTCCTGCCGGAAAGGCTTGGGAAATAGACGGTTTCGCGGCCGGGGCCGTCCTGGCCGGGGCCCTTGGTGCCCAGTTCGTGCTCGGCGCGCTTGCGCACCACGTAGGCCTTGCGCTCCAGTTCCATCCCGGAGGCGCCGCCGATGAACAGCTGGCGGAAGGTCGGCATCGCATCGCGGGCCAGGGCGCCCAGCGAGGCGTCGTCGGTGGGCACGTCGCGCCAGCCGAGGACGCTCAGGCCCTCGGCTTCGACGATTTTCTCCAGCGCCTCGCACGCCAGTGCGGCGTCGCGCGAGGACTGCGGCAGGAAGGCGATGCCGGTGGCATACGAGCCCTCGTCTGGCAGGTCGAACTCGCAGACGGCCCGCAGGAACCCGTCCGGAACCTGGATCATGATGCCCGCGCCGTCGCCGCTGTTCTGCTCGGCGCCGGCAGCACCGCGGTGCTCCAGGTTGACCAGCGCGGTGATGGCCTTATCGACGATGTCGCGGCTGCGGCGGCCGTGGATGTCGACGACCATGGCCACGCCACACGCGTCGTGTTCGTGGACGGGGTTGTAGAGCCCGACACTGCTGGGCATAAAGCACCTCACCCTTACTCGCGCGGCGACTCAGCGACGGCGCGCCGTGGCCCGTCGGGGTTCCTCCGTGCGTCGGTGGACGGCGGCCCTTCCGTGGTGTCAATAGATAACGAAACGATAGGCAAGCAGCGCCGGACATGCCAACTTAGGCGAGGCTAATTCCGCCCTTTTACTATCGGTTCATAGTGATCTGCATCACAATATGTTTCTTGCCGGAACGTCAATGACCGCGGGATCGGGGAGTAGTCGTGGATTGCACTGTCGCGAGGGTTGGGGCGGCGGTTTTCGTACTCGGGATGTCGCTGACCGGGCCGCTGCCGGCAGCGGCTGCGGACGACGATGGCGGCGCGAGCAGTGTGTCCAGAGCTGCGTCCGGTTCGTCCGAGCAGAGCGGGCCGGCGCGTGGGCCTTCGCGTCCTGGTCCGGCCGGCCGGCGGTCCGGGCATTCGGACCACCTTCCCCGCCCCGCTTCGGACCAATCGGCGGAGACATCCCTGGTGCCCGTCCGAGCCGCCCGCGGATCCGGGCCGGCAAATTTGACGGTCAGCAACCCCGAGCCTGCCGACCGGGACCTTGCGGAGTCGGCTCAACGGGGCGCCTCAGCGGGCGGCGGGATTGGAGCGCGTACGCGAACCCGCAGCGCAATAGCTCCGCTACCGGGCGCAGCGGCGCCGGCGGCTACGGCGCCCTCACCCGACGCCGTGGGTATGAATCACCGCCCGACGCAAAACTCGGCCGAACCCGCCGCGACAGCCGTGGCTGTCACCGTGGCCGGGGGCGCCGGCGTGGTCGCGAACGCTGCCCCGGCGCAGTCGGGCGAATGCCCGGCCTGCGATGCCGCGCCGACGGCAAGTAGCTCCGCGGCGATGACCGGTGGCGTCTTGACCAATCTCTCCTTTGGGGTCGAGCGATTGATCGACGTGGTGGGCCGGCTGCTCTCCGGCTCTCCCAGACCGGTGACCGATTTGCTCGCCGGGGCGCTGTGGATGGTGCGCACTCGTCTATACCCCGTCGGCGTCGACGTCGGGGTGTGGGGGGTGCCCGCCTGTGTGGAAACCACCAAGGACTGCTCCGGCCTGGACCTGACCGGTGCGGATCTGGCCGGGCTCGTCCTAGCGGATGTGAAATTCGTCGACACGATTCTGGACAGGGCGAACCTGTCCCGGTCCAACCTGGCCACCGCGCAGATGAGCGGGGCCACATTCAACGAAGCGCGGTTGGTCGGAACCCGGCTGTCGAAGGCCGACCTCGCCCGCGCGATCCTGAACGGGGCCAATCTCGAGCGTGCCGTCCTCGACGGCGTCGACTTCACCAACGCGGATCTGCGGGCGCTGAACCTGCCGACCCGAGCCGCCGACGGAATCGCCTCGGCGAAGTCGCTGCGCGGGGCCAACCTCGCCGGACAGAACCTGACCGGGGTCGACTTCAGCGGGCGGGACCTGACCGGAACCGACCTGTCCAACACCAACCTGCGGAACGCAAAACTGGCCGGGGCGAACCTCACCGCGGCGAAACTGCAGGGCGCGGTGCTCACCGGAGTCAGCGACAGCGACCTGCTGAGCGTAACCAGTTGGGACAAAGCCAATCTCACCGGACTCGACTTACGCGGCCGCACGCTGGCCGGCATCAACTGGGCCGGGGTGAATCTGACGGGTGGGGTCCTGGCGGACACCACCCTGACCGGTGCGCGGTTGACGAAGGCGAATCTGTCCGGCGCGGATCTGCGCGGTGCGGCGCTGACCGGGGTCAGTGACGCGGACCTGGTGAGCGCGACCTGGACCGGTGCGAATCTGGCCGGTCAGAACTTCGGCAGCCGCAACTTGTCCGGCATCAACTGGTCCGGGGCGAATCTGACGGATGCCGTGCTGAGCTCGACGGTCCTCAGCGGTGCCGTTGTCAACAAGACGAACTTCACCAGAGCCAACCTCGACGGCGCGAAACTGGGCGGGGTCAGCGATGGCGATCTGGTGAGCGCCACCTGGACCGGCGCCAATCTCACCGGACAGAACCTCAGCGGGCGCAACCTCGCCGGCATCCAGCTGCCCGGCGTCAACCTGGCGAATGCTGTGCTCAACTCCATGAAGCTGGGGGGCGCGAACCTTGCCGGGGCGAACCTGACGGGCGCCAACCTGACGGACACCAGGTTAACGGGCACGGACCTCAGCGGGGCCAACCTGGAGGGCGCCATCCTGGCCGAGGTCTCGGACGCGGACTTGGTCAGCGCAACCTGGAAGGGCGCCAACCTCACCGGGCAGAACCTCAGCGGGCGCAACCTTTCCGGCATCCGGCTGACCGGCGTGAACCTGACCGGCGCCGACCTGTCCACGTCCCTCGGGCGGTTCACCACGTTTCTCACAGGTGCCGACCTGACCGGGGCGAACCTCACAGCGGCCAACCTGCGAAACACCAAACTGTCGGCCGACAGGGACGTGATCGGACTGACCACCGCCACGCTGACCGGTGCGATTCTGGCCGGAACCGACGCCTATCTCTCAGGCGCGGATCTGAGCGGAAAGAACCTCAACGGAACCGACTTCACCGGTCTCAACCTGCAGCGGGCGAATCTCAGGCGTGCGACGCTGGTCGGGGCCAACCTCACCAACACAGACCTGGCCGGTGCCGACGTCGGTCGGGCGGACTTCACCAAGGCCAACCTCACCGGGGCCAGCCTGGCCGCTGTCACCGACGCCAACCTAGTCAACGCAGTGTGGGACGGCGCCAACCTCACCGGCCAGAACCTCAGCAGCCGCAAGCTTGAGGGCATCAAGTTGGTCAACGCCAACCTGACCGGCGCGAAGCTCACCGGCACCGACCTGACCCGCGCCCGACTGGGAGGCGCGATACTGACCGGCGCCGACCTCAAGGGCGCGGTGCTTGCCGGAATCCCCGACGCCGATCTGGTGAGCGTGCAGAGCTGGAAGGGCGCCGATCTCACCGGCCAGAACCTCAGCGGGCGCGACCTTTCCGGGATCAACTTCGCGGGCGTGATCCTGGCCGACGCCAACCTGACCCGGGTCAACTTCCGCGACGCCAACCTGGCAGGGGCGATCCTGCCGATCGGCAAGAACCTTGGCGGCATCCGGTGGCAGCGAACCATCTGTCCGCCCGGGAACAAGAGCGACACCGGCTGCTCGGGCACCGTCCCGCTCGCCACCGGCGGGCTCTTCGCCGACCGTGCGGCCGGCCTCTGGCCGAACGGCGTCCCGGTGCCCGACGCCGGAAACCGCGACCCGTGGACACGGTTGCTCACCAACTACCCCGCGGGAAAGTCCCCCAACGACGGGGTGATCCTGCGGATCGCGAACAACTCCACCGATCCGGTGGACCTGGGGGTCGTTGATTCCCAATCCGGGGCCAACGTGACGCTGCCGGTGGGCAAGGTGTTGTGGCTCGCTGGCACTACCAGCGACGCCGGGCTCAAGGATTCGCTGGTGACCTGGCTCCGCAGCGAGTTGGGCGGGGCGGGCCGGTTGATCCTGAACGACCCCTTCGCCAGCACGCCGACCGCGAAAGTGGCCTACTACGACCAGAACCCCTCCGACGAATTCAAAGTCGGCACCGAGATTCAATATGTCTGCCCCGCCAAAGACGCGAATGTGATCCTCGTTGTAACCGTCAAGCGACTGCAGGACCCAGAGGACTGGATGAGCGAGGCAGAACAGGACGCCCTGAGTCCCAAACGCAAGGACCCGGGGTATCTCGACGACTGGGCGGTCTTCAGCGTCTCCATCGACAGGATGGCTCCGACGAACATCTGAGTCGTCGCTGAAACAGTCCACGATCGGCAACGTTCCGGATCTAATCCGGCAAAACCCGCTGCGGAGCAGGTGTCCACGGTGGGACGCTTTTCGACGCATCGTCGACATGGGCCGACGACACAAGTAGTGAAGGAGTCCTCGGAAATGACAGCTCCCACGATGACGCACCGCCTCACGGCGGAGTTCATCGGCACGTTCTGGCTGGTGTTCGGCGGGTGCGGCGCAGCCGTGTTCGCGGCCAATCCGGCCGGTGACAACTCCGTCGGCATCGGCTATCTGGGCGTCGCCCTGGCGTTCGGCCTGACCGTGCTGACCGGCGTCTACGCGTTCGGCACCATCTCCGGCGGGCACTTCAACCCGGCGGTCACCCTCGGCGCGGCCCTGGCCAAGCGGGTGGAATGGGCGGCCGTGCCCGGCTATTGGCTGGTGCAGGTCCTCGGCGGCCTGGTCGGCGGCTTCGCCATTCTGACCATCGCCAAGGGCCGGGCGAAGTTCAACGCCAGCGGTCACATGGCCGCCAACGGCTACGGCGTCAACTCCCCGCACGGGTACTCGATGATGGCGGTGCTCATCACCGAGATCCTGCTGACCTTCATCTTCCTGATGGTCATCCTCGGCTCCACCGATGACCGGGCTCCCAAGGGTTTCGCCGGGCTGTCGATCGGTCTGACCCTGACGCTGATCCATCTGATCTCCATCCCGATCTCCAACACCTCGGTCAACCCGGCCCGTTCCACGGGTGTGGCGTTCTTCAACGGCGCCGGGGCACCCGGCCAGTTGTGGATGTTCTGGGTGGCGCCACTGGTGGGTGCGGCGATCGCCGGTGTGCTCTACCCGGTGCTCTTCCCGCGGTACGAGGAACTGGCCACCCGACCGGTCCGCGACGCCGTCCTGGAGACGCGCAACGCGGTCCGGGACGTCGTGGAGTCCGAGATCAAGTTCATCGAGGACAAGTAGCCGGTACTCACAACCCGCTGATGCGCTGGACCGGCAACCGCGGCCCGCGGCGCGGCAGGTAGGCCAGCCGGCTGACCTCCAGCAGGCGCACCACCCGGTAGCGGTGCGGGCGCATGGGTTCCAACAGTGCTTCCATGGCCGGGTCGTCGATCGGATGGCCCAGCAGCGTCCACCCGATCATGGTTGCCAGGTGGTAGTCGCCGACCGACAGGGCGTCGGCGTCGCCGAACGCACGCTGCGCGGTCTCGGCCGCGGTCCAGACGCCCACACCCGGCAGCGAGGTGAGCGCCGCGCGGGCCTCGGCGGGCGGCCGGTCACAGAGCCGCTCCAGAACGTCGCCGCGCTGGGCGCAACCGACCACGGTGCGGGCCCGGCCCGGGTCGACGTTGGCCCGGTGGAACTCCCAGGAGGGGATGCGCCGCCATACCTCTGCGGGCGGGGGCACCCGCATGCCGTCCGGCGCCGGCCCAGGCGCCGGGGTGCCATGCGCGGTGACGAGCAGCCGCCAGGACCGAAATGAGTCGACGCCCTGGACGCGCTGCTCGAGGACCGCCGGGATCAGCGACTCGAGCACCCGCCCGGTGCGGCCGATCCGCAGGTGCGGAACCCGCTGCTGGGCCAGCGCGACGGTCGGGTCGGTCGGGTGGAAGCCGTGTGCATCGTCGTCGGCGCCGAGCAGCGCAGGCAGGTTGCCGACGAATTCCTCCGCGCCGTCACCCCAGGCCTGACAGTGCACCGCGTCGGCCGCGGCGCGGCTGATGCGGGCGGTCACCGGTCCGCTGCGCTGCAGGCTGGTCCGCCAGATGACGCCGTCGACGATCTGCAAGCACGGGTCACGCGGTCCGCGGCGTTGCGGCGCGAGGGTGTGGCCCGGGCTCACCGGACCCGGGAAGGTGAGGGTGCGCTCGACGGGCACGCGAGAACCCTAGGGGCGCCCGGTGATCCGATCCGCCAGCACGGCGACCGGCGAGGTGTGGGACCGGTGGCCGGCTTCGTGGCGGTCGGCGAGTTTGTAGGCGGTATAGAGACCGCGCACCCCGAGCCAGCGCAACGGCTCGGGCTCCCAACCGCGTGATCGGTGGCCCACCCACGGCAGTACGGTCAGATCCGTGGACCGCTTGAGAACAAGATCCGCCAGCGTGCGCCCGGCGAGATTGGTGGCGGTCACACCATGCCCGACGTAGCCGCCGGCCTCGCCCAGTCCGGTCGCCGGGTCGAACTGGATCCCGGCCGACCAGTCCCGCGGCACCGCCAGCACACCGCACCAGCCGTGCGCGATCGGCACGCCGCGGGTCTGCGGTAACACGGTGTTCAGCACACCGGTCAGGTAGTCGATCGTGCCCTGGTCGACGGCGCCGTCACGGTCGATGCGGGAGCTGTAGCGGTAGGGCACCGCGCGACCGCCGATGGCGATGCGGCCGTCGGCGGTGCGCTGGGCGTAGAAGAAGCCGTGCGCCAGATCACCCACGGTTTCACAGCCCTGCCATCCGATGCTGTCCCAGATTTCTTGCGGCAGAGGCTCGGTCGCGATCATGGCGCTGTTCATCGGCAGCCACCGCCGCCGCAGCCCGCGCATGCGGGCGGTGAACCCCTCGGTGGCACGCAGGATGACCGGTGCGCGCAGCACGCCGCGCGGCGTCTCCACCCGGCCCTGGGCGATCTCGGTTACCGGGGTCTGCTCGTAGAGCGTGACGCCGAGTCGTTCGACCACGTCGGCGAGGCCACGCGCGAGTTTGGCCGGCTGGATCCGCGCGCAGTGCGGGTTGAACGCGCCCAATGTCAGGCTGTCGATCTTGACCCGCTCGGATGCCTCTGTCACCGTGAGGATTTCGACGTCGGAGACGCCCCAGCGGCGATCCTCGGCGACCTCTTCCCGCAGTCGTTCGGCCTGGGCGGGGGTGCGGGCCACTTCGAGGTTGCCACCCTTGACGATGTCGGCATCGATGCCCTCGCGGGCAGCCACCGCGATCACTTCGTCGACGGCTTCGTTGAGCATTCGCTGCCAGGCGATCACGCTGTCGCGGCCGTGCGCCTTGGCCAGCACGCCGCGGTGGCCCGGCGGCAGACCGGACAGCCAACCACCGTTACGCCCGGACGCGCCGAATCCCGCGAAGCGGGCCTCGAGCACCGCGATGTTCAGGCGCGGGTCGAGCTGGCGGAGGTAATAGGCCGTCCACAACCCGGTGTAGCCGGCGCCGACGATGCAGACGTCCGCCTCCCGGTCGCCCGGCAACCCGGGACGCGGGTCGGGAATCCGCGAGAACCAGTGCGATACAGCGCCGTTGACCGTGGTCATGGAAGTGATCCTTGCAGACCCACGGGGTCGGGACGCAACAGCATTTCCTAAACGCCGTCCTCGGGCAGTTGGTCCGGAACGATCACCGTCACCACCGAGCCCCCGCCGCCCGGACTGCCCTCGAACTCCACCGCGCCGCCCGTGGATTCCACAGCGACCACCAGTGAGGAGAGCCCGATGTGGCCCTGGCTCACCCGCCGGGCCAGGATCTCCGGGTCGAAGCCGATCCCGTCGTCGGCCACCCGCAACACCGTCTGTCCGCCGCCGCGACGCAGGCTGACGGTGATGCGAGAAGCGCGAGAATGCTTGTGGGCGTTGGTCAGAAGCTCGCGGGCGGCGCGGTGGATCAGTGCTTCGGCCTCCGGTTTCCCCACCTCTTCGATATCGGTTTCGACCGGGGTTCCCCAGCGCTGCTCGTAGCGCTGGGCCACATCACGGACGGAGGCACTCAGGCCGACCTGGGCCAGGACCTGGGGGTGCAGCGTGGTAACCGTGTTGCGCAGGTCGCCGACGGTCTCGCGCAGCGCCGCGTCGAGCCGGTCGAAACCCTCCGGTGTGGGGTTGTCGCGCAGCTCGTCCAAATCGAGGCGGGCGGCCAGCAGGTTCTGCAACGGGCCGTCGTGGAGTTGCTCGGACAGTTCCCGGCTGTGCCGCTCGTCGGCTCGCATCGACTCGGTAATCAGGCGCCGGCGCACATCGAGGAGTGCCAGGACCCGTTCACGACGCCGCGACAGGGTGTAGGACAGAGCCGTGATCGCGGCGGTGAGCCACAGCAGACAGCCCACCTGGGTGTAGACCACGCCCGGGAGCGTGTTGGGCACGTCCTCGTCACGCACGGCGTACACCACCCAGGCCAAGAGATAGCCGAAGGACGCACTCAGTCCCAGCGCCGCATTGGTCGCCGGGCTGTCCATGAAGGCGACCGAGATCGGCAGCAGGAAGAAGATCGGGAACAGCGAGATCGTTCCCGGTCCGGAGGCGATGCAGAGGGCCAGCACAACGGCGATGTCGACGAAAATCGACGCGTACCGGAACCACCACCGCACCGGTGCGCGCATCACGTAGATGAGCCAAGCCACCGATCCGATCGCATAGGTCACCAGAACGGCGACGAACACCTTCTCGAGCCAGTGTGAGACGTGGGTCTGGGCCACCAGCAGGGCGATGAGGACGATCATCACCAACCGCAGGATCGACCGGATCCGCAGCGGCTCGGCGGTGAGGAAATCCAGGGCCTGGGTGGCGAGTCGCCGCACTAGTCCAGCAGCCCCCGGCGCATCGCCTCGGCGACCGCGGCGGCGCGGTCCCCCACGCCGAGCTTCTCGTAGAGCCGCTGCACGTGGGTCTTGACCGTCGACGGCGCCAGGAAGAGTCGCTTGGCGATGGCCGGGATGCTCGCACCGTCGGCGATCATGCCCAGCACCTCGCGTTCCCGGCCGCTCAGCGTGGGCCCGCTGGGTTCGGCACGGCGGCGGATCTCGGCGGCCAGCCCGGACGCCAGCTGCGGGTCGACGACGTCGCGGCCCTTGGCGCACTCGAGGACGGCGTTGACGATCTCCGAACGCGACGACTCCTTGGGCAGGTAACCGGCCGCCCCCTGTTGCAACGCGTGGTAGACGATCGCCGAGTCGTTGTTCGCCGACACCAGCAAAACCCTGGTCGGCAGTTCGTCACGAAGAACGGCCGCCGCCACCTGGCCGCCGTCCATGCCCGGCATCTGATGGTCCAGCAACGCCACCTGGGGTCGATGCTCCTTGATCGCGGCGAGGGCGGACGGGCCGTCCTCGGCTTCGGCGACGACCTCGACCAGACCACTGCCGGTTAGTGCGCGCACGAGTCCGTCCCGGAAAAGCGGATGGTCGTCGGCGACGACCACCTGAACCTTCTGGTTGTTGAAGGTTTCGCGCATGTGAATATCTTCCCACGAAGACGGCCCGGTTCCGGTGGAGAACCGACGCGGCCCGACACCACGTCGGCCTTCTGTGAGGAAAGCAGGGCAAACCATGAACCGCAACACCCCGCGCCCCGGGGCGGCCTGATACCGGTTCTGTTCAGTACAGATCCAGACGCCGGTCGCCCAGGACGTCGACGTGGTCCCCGATGCGCTTGTCGTGGCTGTCGGCCAGATCCACCTCGGCGATGGCCATCCCGGTGCCGGGGCCGACGTCGGCGGTCACCCAGCCGTCGGCGCCGATGATGGCGGTGCCCTCGGCCCATGGCTGACCCCGTTCCTCGCCGGTCCGGTCGCAGACGGCGATCGCGACGCGGTTGGTGCGTGCGGCCGACATCGCCGTGATGACCTCACCGACCCGTTCCCCGGGCGGACGTTGCGTTCGCGGCCAGTTCACCGGGGCGGCAATCAATTCCGCGCCCTGCACGGCCACCGCACGGGTCACCTCCGGGAACTCCAGGTCGTAGCAGACCATCACCGCGATGGCGCCGTGACGCGTCGCCAGCACGGGAGGCATGCGTTCCCCCGGTGTGAAGAGCAGCTTCTCGCGATCCCAGAGATGGGTCTTGCGGTAGTAGCCGGCCACCGCGCCGCCGTCGATCACCACGGCAGTGTTGTAAAGGCTGCCGTCGTCGCCGAGCTCACAGAACCCGCCGACCACCACGGCATCACCGGCGGCAGCCATCCATCGTCCGAACGCCGGATCTCCGGCCCGCAGCGCTGAGGCGCGAGCCTCCTCGGCGTCGCCGAACATGTAGCCCGAGGTCACCAGTTCGGGCAGTACCACGACCTGGGCCCCGGCCGCCACGGCCTCGGCGATCGCTGCCGTGGACATCTCGAGGTTGCCCGGCAGGTCACCGAGGACCGGAGCCAGTTGCGCGCAGGCGATCTTCGTCACGCGTCGGGTTCGATGTCCATCACCGGGGTCGGTCGCCGGAAACCCCGGGTCACAACGAGCAGCCACACCAATCCGATACCCAGCCAGCAGAGCCCCACCACCAAGGTCAGCCGCGACAGACTGGTCCACAACCAGACGGTGAGGACGAAACCGACTCCCGGCAGGATCAGATGGCGCAACAACGAGGCGCCACTGCGTTCCCGAAGGTCGATGAAGTAATGCTTGATCACCGACAGGTTGACCGCCGAGAAGGCAACCAGCGCACCGAAACTGATGATCGACGCCAGGGTGGTCAGGTCGATAACCAAGGCCAGCAGAGAGACGGCGCTGACGAGGACGATGGCGTACACCGGGGTGCTGAACCGCGGTGACACGTGGCCGAAGAACGGGCGCGGCAGGATGCCGTCGCGACCCATCGCGTAGAGGATGCGCGCCACCGAGGCCTGCGATGTGAGAGCCGAGCCGATGCAGCCGGCCACGTAGGCCGCCGTGAAGAAGCTTTCGAGAAACTTCCCGCCCGCCGTTCGCATCACGTCCAGCGAGCCCGAGTCCACGTCGGCGAAGGCGTTGGACGGGAACACCAACTGCGCGATGTAGGACAGCACGATGAAGAGCAACCCGGCGCCGAGGGTCGCCATGATGATGGCTCGGGGGACGTCGCGGGTGGGGTGGCGCGCTTCCTCGGAGAGTGTGGATACGGCGTCGAAGCCGAGGAAGGACAGACACAGCACCGCCGCCCCGGCGAAGACGACCCCGAGGCCGGTTGCCGTGCCGTCGCCGCGGAAGGGCGCCGCCACGTCGACACTGCCGCTTCCGGAGAGAGTCACGATCGCCATCGCGACGAAGGTGACGATGAAGATCGTCTGCACGGCGATGATGAGGAAGTTGGCCCGCGCGACCGAGACGATGCCCACGATGTTGAGCACCGTCACGATCGCGACGGAGACCACGATGAACATCCACGCGGGAATGGCCGGGAAAGCCGCCTCCATGTAGATGCCGATCACGAGGTAGTTCAGCATCGGCAGGAACAGGTAGTCGAGCAGCAGCGACCAGCCGGTGAGGAAGCCCAGCGGCGCGCCGAAAGTCTTCTGGGTGTAGGTGTAGGCCGATCCGGCGACCGGGAAGGCCACCGCCATCCGGGCATAGGAGAAGGCGGTGAACGCCATGGCGACCAACGTGACCACATAGGCGACCGGAAGGCGGCCGCCGGTGGTCTCGGTGACGATGCCGTAGGTGGTGAACACCGTGAGCGGCACGATGTAGACCAGGCCGAACAGCACCAGCGACGGCAGCCCGAGGGCGCGCTTGAGGTGCCCTTCGTGCTCGACCACCAGCGGTCCGGGGACCGGCGAATTGGTTGGCGTTGTCATGGCCTGCCTTTCAGTTTGTCGCGAGGTAAGCCGGTCGGCCCCGGAGATAGGTTGCCCGCACGCCGATTCCCGGAATCTCCAAAGCCGGCGTCTTCCGCGGGTCGCGGTCCAGCCACACCAGGTCGGCGCTCGCGCCGGGAGTGATGCTGCCCCAGGTCTTTTCGGCGAAGGCCTGATAGGCGACACCCGCGGTGTAAGCCGACAGCGCCCGGTCGATGGGCAGGATCTCCGCGGGCGTCCAGCCACCCTCGGGCTCGCCCTCGGAGGTTCGCCGCGACACTCCGACCGCGATGCCCTCCAGCGGCGCTCCGGAGGACACCGGCCAGTCCGACCCGTGCGCCAGTTTCGCGCCGCTGGCGAGCAGCGAGGCCATCCGGTACTGCCGGTCGGCGCGCTCGGCGCCCAGGCGCGGAATGGTCAGCACCGTCATCAGGGCGTCCATCTGCGCCCACAGCGGCTGCATGTTCGGGATGACGCCGAGTTGGGCGAAGCGGCCGATGTCTGCGTCATCGACCAACTGGGCGTGAGCGATCACCGGCCGGCGATCGCGAATGGTGTTGCGGCGTATGACGAAATCGATGGCGTCGAGAGCCTGGCGGACCGCGGCGTCACCGATCGCGTGGATGTGGATCTGCAAGCCGAGCTCGTCGACCCGGGCCGCCGCCTGCGCGAGCGCGTCGCCCTCCCAGTTGCGCTGGCCGTGACTGTGCAGCCCGGAACAGTACGGTTCCAGCAACGCCCCGGTTTCGTTCTCCACCACGCCGTCGGCGAAGAACTTCACGGTGTTCGCCGTCAGCAACGGCGAACCCGCCGCCTCGACCCGCCGCCGGGACTCGGCGAAATCCCGGACCTGGGTGTCGAAGTGCCGGGGGTCGGCGTAGAGCGCCAGATTGAACCGCATCCGCAGCGAATCCGCTGCCGCCACATAGGTTTCGACGTCGCCGGGCTCGACCCAGGCGTCCTGCACCCAGGTGACCCCGCGGGCCAGCAGGTAATCGGCCGCGGTGTCCAGGGCGGCGATGCGGACCCGTTCGTCGCGGGCCGGCATCACGTTCATCACCATGTCGACCGCACCCCATTCGCGCAGGGTGCCCAGCACGGATCCATCTGGGCGGTGCGGTATTTCACCGAGCAACGGGTCGGGGGTGTCCGGGGTGATCCCGGCGCACTCGATGGCGGCGGTGTTACACCAGACCGTGTGATAGTCCCAGGCGCGCAGGACCACCGGACGATCCGGGACCACGGAGTCCAGCCACCGGGCGTCGAAGAGTCCCTCGGGCGCAAGGCTGCCGTCGTAGGAGGCACCGACGATCCACTCCTGCTCAGGGTGCTCGTCGGCGTATCTCTTCACGGCCAGCAGGATTTCGTCCACGGTGCGACAGGACCGTACGGCCGGGCCCGCCGCCTCCAGGCCGCCGTAGAGCGGGTGCGCGTGGCCGTCACCGAACGACGGCATCAGGAACCCGCCACCGAGGTCCACCTTCTCCGCACCGGGCGGGACGATATCTCGGGCCTCGTCGCCGACCGCGTGGACGACGCCGTCGGAGACCAGTAGCGCGTCGGCGTCCCGGCTGCCGGTCCAGATGGTTCCACCGGTGAAGAGTGTGGCGCTCACCCGATGAATCATTCCCTGTCCGGAGCCGCTGACGCAGCTGAACGGGGCCTGTCAGGCGACGACGATGCGGGGAACGGTGCCGCGCGGGGCGTCCGAGGCCAGGCCGGCGAAGTAGGCCCCGGACCACATCCACAGTCCGGCCTGAAGCAGAAGCGCGCTTGAGGCCAACGGGGCATCCCGCTCGCCGTAGGCCTTCATGCTGGCCAGGGTGGCCGCCTTGCTGATCATCAGGTAGGCCGAACTCAGGTCGACGAGCGCGCCGTACGAGGTGGGCGAGAACCCGCCCGCCGGCGTGATGAACCTCCAGACGAATCGGCCTGCGCCGGTGGTGCTCTCCAACACCGAAGTCCACAGTTTCATCTGCGCCCAGCGCAGCGTCGTCGGGTGCGCCAGGTCGACCAGGGCGCTGTCGTATCGGTTGGCGATCTCCAGATCGACCAGCGAGGAGTTGCAGGCCAAAAACCCGTTGCAGCTCAAGGTATCCCGCATCGAGGGCACCCCAGGAGGCGGATTGTCCAGAAGGTACTCCAAATAGCCCTTGTTGTACCCGTAGAGGCTGAGCAACACCGGGACCGATGAGTGCGCAGCGGGTGTCGACAGCAACGGGACCCTGCTGATGTCGGTCAGTCCGGCGACGAACGCACCGAACATCTTCAATCCCAGCGCCGAGACCACACCGCCCGGGGGCACACCGGCGGGTTGGGCAGCCGGGGCGGGTTGGGCAGCGGGGGCCGGTTCGGCACTCAGGTTGTCCCGCAGCCAGATTCCGCCGAAGTAGCCCGACACCGAGAGGTTGCCCATCTCGACCCGTTGCTGTGCCCTGGTGAGCGGAACGGATGCCAGGGTGTCCAGGCTTCCGGTCGCCAGATCGCCGAAGAAGAAGCGGGGCGAATCGGCCGGGTCGCCCCCCGCGGCCACGTAGGCGGAGGCGGCATCGGTGATGGCCGGTTCCGACACCGTGAACCCCCGGTCGTTGGTGACCGGCATCGGGGGCAACTCGACGGACACCTGCTGGCGGGTGGAGCGGGCCCGCGGCCGGGCGACCGCGGCGGCGGCCTGCGGCGAACGCCTCGCCGCTGCGCTCGACGGCGTGCCGCGGCGAACATGGTCGGAAGCGGAACGGCTTCCGCCGGAATCTGCGTCGGAAGCGGAACGGCTTCCGCCGGAATCTGCGTCGGAAGCGGAGTGCGTTCCGCGGGAATCGATGTCGGGCGCGGCGGCAGCCACCCCGGGTCCACAGAGCACCAACGCGCCCAGCCCGAGGCCGAGCACAAGACCGAGGCGCGCTTGGTTGTTCATCGCGGCAGGTCCCACTGACCGAAGTCGGGGGCCAGCACATCGTCGACGTCGACGCTGACCCCGTCGATCAGCACACCCGGGTCTGTCGCCGTCACGACCTCGCGCTGGAACAGCACAGCACCGGGCGCGCGCTTGCCGCCCGACCAGGCCTTGGTCTGCCAGGCCCAGCGGTAGCCCGGACTGGTCGAGGCGCCCACCACCCCGTCGGCGATCGCCCACCCCAGTTCGTTGACGCCGCCGTAGATGCCCGTGCGGGCAACGCCCAGCACCGAGTTGATGCCCCGAAACCACGGCGCGGCAAGGGTTTTCCAGGCGGAGGCGTCCAGCGGCTCGTCGACGCTGAAGAAGATCGGCGCGGTGGGCGGGCCGCCCGCCGCGGTGTGCAGCGCCAGTGCGGTCTGGGCGTCGGCCACGCCGCCGTCGTATCCGCGGGTGAAGTCCGAGGGGCTGTTGACCCAGCCGGGCTTCCCGTACTGGTAAATGCTCACCACGTGCAGGCCGAGTGCCCGCAGGCCGTCGGTGTAGGCCCGGGTGACCGGCTTGAAGTCGAATGTCGCACCCGGCCGGAGTTGCGAGACGTACACCAACACCCCGTCGAACCCGGCGGCCTTCACCGACTCCGGCGGCACCTGGCGGACGGCGAAGTCGATCAGTCGCAGGCCGTCGGCGCGGGCGGACGGCGTCCCCGACGTGGCCGCGAGCATCCCAGGCCCGGCGATGGCGGAGACGACGGCGGGAACGGTGTACTTGAGGACCTGGCGTCGTGAGGCGTGTCGCGTCACGGTGCGAGGGTATCCCGACCGACCGGAGGGAACGGGAAACGACCGGTTCAGGAGGTCTTGGAGACCAGTCCCGGGTTGCCGACTCCGATGGTGATCCGGGGGTTGGCCGCCGGATCGAGCCAGGTCAGCAGTGACTTCATCTCGTTGCGGCCGATCGCCACGCAGCCCCAGGTGGGGGTGCCGTCGGTCACGTGCAGGAAGATGCCGGACACCTTGCCCGGGATCCGCTGCGGGTTCACGGCGATGTTGACCGCGTAGTCGTAGACCGGACCCGAGTCATAGAGGTTCTCGGTGATCGACGACGGATTGGCCGCCGATTGGACGTGGGTGTTGTACGTCGGCGAGCCCGCGTCCTCGTCCCACCAATCCTTGGTGGTGGCTTGGAAATACGGCATCTTGGTGCCCGGGTTCGGCTCGCGCCCGAAGGCCTGGTCGAAGGCGAACGTACCCACCGGTGTGCGGTGCACGCCGTCGGCGCCCTCACCCACTCCGACGTCGCCGACCATCGCCTTGGTCGGCCCCAGTACGACCTTCCACTGCTGACCGACCTTCTGGTAGGCGGTGAGCGTCCCCGAGGTCGACGACGCGGTGGGGACGCCGACGACGATCCACTGGCTGGTCTCGGCCGTGGTTGCGGCCGGTGCGGGGGCGGGCGCGGGGGTCGGTGTGGGTGCGGCGGCGGCCGGCGCCGCGAGCGGGAGGCTCAGCAGCGCCAGTCCGAGACATGCCACGCCTGTCGTGACGGCCTTCTTCAGCGGCATCGGCAAATTCACAAGCACCCCGGATCTGACGACGAACACTGCCCTTTGGCAGCGGGATCATCCTAACGGGGCGGCAGCAGCCCGAACTGCCGGCGAAACAGGTTCGGCACCGAATCGGCGACGAACCGAGATCTGGGCGAGTCGACGATGCCGGAGCGAAGCTCCGGAGGAGGAGCGAGCAGTTGACCTGGGCGAGTCGACGATGCCGGAGCGAAGCTCCGGAGGAGGAGCGAGCAGTTGACCTGGGCGAGTCGACGATGCCGGAGCGAAGCTCCGGAGGAGGAGCGAGCCGGTCGGGTTTGCGCGAGCGGGTTAGTGCGCGATGTCCACGATCAGCCGCGGCGGCCCCTCAAGCGCCTGCACACGAAACGGCTCTTGCGTGCGGAGGCCCGCCACCCAGGTCAGCACAGCCTCGAAGTCCCCGGCGCTCTTGACTTCGGTCACCGACCCGGTGTCTGCGGTGAGGGTGCGCGGACCCGAGTACGTCGGCGGGCCGCCGCCCCAGCCGGCCGCGGTGGCCGGGTTCAACGACAGGTGCAGCACCGTGGTGGCACCCGGGAGCGGGATGTCGAGACCCGAGGCGTCCTCCCGCGCGGGCAGCGGCTGGTAGCCGATCGTGTAGCCAGGTACACGGTCGGTGAACTCCAGGACCAGCCGGTCATAGCCGTCCTGACCTTCGAGCCGCACGGCGGCGAGATGCGCCATCTCGCCGGACGGGTCGGCGTGTACGTCGGCGGTGCCCGCGCCCGGAAGAGCCGGTGGGGGCGGCGCGGATCTGCCGGCGCAACCCGAGAGCACGACGGCCACAGCGGTGGCCATCCACAGAGCGGCTGCCTTCGCCGCAACGATCCGCATCCGTGTGACGGTAGCTCCGGTCAGGACTCTTTCACTTCCGAGTACCAGATTCGGTCGGCGACCGAGACGATGTCGTCGGAGATGGCCGAGATCCGCCGGTAGAACTCCCGCCGCGCGGTGACGACTGCGATGTCGGTGATCGACAGCAGATCGCCGGCCGCCTGCCGGTAGGTGCGTTCGAGATTGCGCTGGGACTTCACCGCCGCGTCGGCGGCCTCGGTGGCCGAGGCCGTGGCCTTGCGGCCCAGGGCGCCGAAAGCCGCCTGGAGGTGGCGCACCCCCTCGGCCAGCAGGACGGCCATGTCGGCGGTGGCCCGGTCCGGGGGGAACTCCATGGCCTCGGCTTCGCGAACGGTGTTCTTGGCGCCGTTGATCACCTTGTCCAGGTCCCGCGACAACTGGAACAGGTCCTCGGGTTGCAGTGGCGTGGTGAACGCCTCGCTGACGGCGTCGACCAGCGCGCGGCGCACCTCGTCGCACGCATGCTCGGCATCGCGGACGTCCTCGGCGCGGGCAAGGTCGCCCTGGGCCCACGCGGCGAAGGCGTCCATGCCCCGCACGGTGATGTCGGCCTGCTGCTCCAGCATCCCGACGACGTCCGGCGTCTCCGGCAAGAACCAGCGGGTGCGCTTGCGGCTCATGGCTTCTCCGTTCGCCTGCGGCTCATGACAGTGCTCTCCATCCGAGAAGGACCACGACCGCCAGCAGTGCGGCGGCGGGAATGGTGGTCAGCCAGGCGACGCCCATCTCCCGCACGATCTCCCAGCGCACGTGCTTCCACCGGCGCCGTCCGCCGCCGACGCCGACCACCGAGGAGGCCACCACCTGCGTGGTGCTGACCGGGGCGCCGATCAGCGAGGCACCGAGGATGACGGCGGTGGACGAGGCCTGGCTGGAGAACGAGTCGAGCGGGGTGAGGGTGAAGATCCGCTGGCCGATCGTCTTGACGATGCGCCACCCGCCCAGCGCGGTGCCCATCGTCAGGGCGACGCCGGTGGCGGCCTTGGCCCACAGCGGCACCGACATGGTGTCGCTGTGGCCGGAGGCCAGCAAGAGCACCGCGATCACTCCCATCGACTTCTGCGCGTCGTTGCCGCCGTGACTGAACGAAAGCCCCGCTGCCGCAAGCCATCCGCAACCGCGGACCGGGCCGATCCACCGCGTGGTCCAGCGCCGTGACAGCAGACGCAGCAGACGTAACAGCAGGAAGGCGAACACGAATCCCAGCGGCGGGGAGATCAACAGGGCGACCAGGACACCGATGACACCATCGGGATGCCAGCCTTCGAACCCGCCCCACTGGACGGACTGCAGGCCGCCGCTGCCGGACAGGATGCCGTCGGCGATCGCGGACCCGGCGAGGCCACCGACGAGTGCGTGCCCGGAGGACGACGGGAGCCCCAGCAACCAGGTGAGAGCGTTCCAGATCGTCGCGCCGGCCAGTCCGGCGCCGACGACGGGCACCATCTGGGCGTGCGGGACGGTGACGATTTTGCCGATGGTGTCGGCGACGGCGGTCCCCAGCAGCACCGCGCCGGCCATGTTGAACACGGCGGACAGCACGACCGCCTGCCCCGGGGTCGCTCCGCGGGTGGCGACCAGGGTGGCGATCGCGTTGGAGGCGTCATGGAAGCCGTTGGTCAGGGCGAAGGCCATCGCGAAGCCGATGGCGACGATTAGCCCGACTTCCATGAACTCTCCCGGCAGGACGTGGCCGAACCGACCGTGTACGCCGGGTGAACATAACAAAGACGCCGGGTGAACGGTGGATGAGCGCCGTCGCTACCGTGCCAGCCAGCACAGGGCCGCGGCCACCAGGGCGGCCGTGCCGGTGTCCAGGGTCGGCTGGATGACCGGCGCATAGTGCGGTGAGTGGTTGACGGGAAGATCCGAGGGGATCGAGCCCTCAGCGCCGGAGAACAACGTGGGATCGGCACCGCCGAACAGCCAGAAGGTGTACGGGGCGCCAACGCCGTTGGCGATATCGCTGAAGTCCTCACTGCCGAGGATGCGCGGCGGTTCGATGACGCGGTCGGCTCCCAGGACTTCGGTGAACGCTTCGGTGACCGTGGCGGTGACCTCGGGATCGTTGACCGTCAGCGGCGCCTGGTCAAACATCTCGAACTCCGGTTCACGCGGGGAGTTCGACGCCGCGCATTCGGCGGTGACGATCCGGCGGATCGCCGCCAGGATCGTCGAACGAGTCGCCTCGCTGTAGGTCCGGATGTTGATCTGCAGTTCGGCGCGGTCGGCGATGATGTTCGCCTTGGTGCCCGCTGTGACACTCCCGACAGTCAGCACGGCGGGCTCGCCGGGCTCGACTTCGCGGGAGACGATCGTCTGGAGCCGCAAAACGATGGATGCCGCCAGCACCACCGGGTCGACGCACGCCTGGGGCATCGAGGCGTGGCCGCCGCGGCCGTAGACCGTCACCCGGATGCAGTCGGCTGCGGAGAAGAATGGACCCGGCTTGGCGGCGAGGGTGCCGGCAGGCAGCGGCACCACGTGCTGGCCGAGCGCGACGTCGACGGGGCCGACCAACTCCGCCAGCCCGTCGGCGACCATCCCCTGAGCGCCGTTGGCGGTCTCCTCGGCGGGCTGGAACAGCGCGATCAGCGTTCCCGCCCAATTCTTTTGGGCCAACGCCAGCAGCTGGGCGGCGCCCAGCAGGCAGGTGGTGTGCATGTCGTGACCGCAGGCGTGTGCGACCGGCACAGGGCGGTCGGATCCGAGGGGTCTGCCGGTGGCGGTGCTGGCGTAGGGCAGGCCGGTGTCCTCCAGAACCGGCAGCGCATCCATGTCGGCGCGCAGCAACACCGTCGCGCCCTCGCCGTTACGCAGGATGCCGACGACGCCGGTGCCGCCGACGCCCGTCGTCACCTCAAAGCCCGTCTGCTGCAACCGGTCGGCGACAGCGGCTGCGGTCCGATGCTCCTGATGCGACAGTTCGGGGTGCTGGTGCAGGTCCCGGTAGAGCTCTTCCTGCCACGAGCGGACGTCATCGGCATTGGCCAGGGCGGCGGCGACGGCGGGGTGCATGGTCGGCGGGAAACCTCTCGGGCGTCGGGGCGTGCGCGACCAACATAAGTCGACGGCGGCAATCGGGCCCAAGTTTCGGCCTTCCGCCCACAGGTATCAACCGGGGCGTCTCAGCCTGACTAGGTGTACCGGGACAACTAGGCTGTGCGGTCACCGAGCTCACCGGACGAAAGGCAGCCGATGTCGTTCACTCATCTCGCGAGCTTCCGGTGGAAGGACGGGACGACGCCGGAAGACGTCGACCGGATCACCGGCGCGTTGACCGCGCTGGCCCCGATTCTCAGCGGTATGGAGAGCTATCGTTGCGGTCCCGACGTGAGCCGCACTCCTGACTCCTACGACTACGCGGTGGTCGGGGTCTTCGCGAGTCGCGACGACTTCGAGGCCTACCGGGACCACCCCGAGCATCAACGCATCCTCAAGGAGTTGATCGCGCCAAATCTGGCCAAGCGAATCGTCGTTCAGCTTCAGAACTGAAACCCTCAGCTTCGCGGCGGTTGCCGCGCGGTGGTGGCGTGCCGTCGGCAGTATCCGCCCAATGCCGTTGGGAGCCAGCCGAAATCGACCAGCAGCTCGTTCAGAGACTGCTTGACCACAGCCGTCCTTGATTCAGTGACGAAAACTGAAACATCAATGCTCTCTCCGCAATTCACACACTCGACACGACATTCCCACACCGACTCATGCTCGGCGAACTCCTGGGGCATCACGGTGGTACCAATCGGAGACGGATCAGGAACGCCAACGTAACACCGGTCCGAAGGCGCCGCATGCCGGCGAAGCCGGTCGCAGAACGCGGGCTCGCGTACATCAAGGTTCCGCAGAGAGCCGCGCCGCTGTCCGCCGATCGGTGGACAGCGGCTTCCACCGGAGAACGACCCGTTCGGGGGACCATCGGTCGCTGTCTCGCCGGGCATCGTTGTGCTCAGAAGGCCCCTAGAGGCGGCACACCCGGGGCCCAGAGCGGGAAGAGACTTCGATGGAGCGCATCATCGCCGGCATCAGCCGTTACTTCCAGGGTTGGTCGACGATGGATCCCGCTGTGGCACTGGGTTTGTTCGGTGCCGGAGTGGGACTGGCCGTTCCCGAGTACCCGGCGTGGGCTGCCGACGGCCCGGCGCTCTGATCGGTGTAGGCCGGGGGCTTCGGCGCCGGCCCCCCAGGGCGAGGTCCACCGGCGACATGGCCAACATGAAAGATAAATGACGCCGCGGTCAAAAACGCCCCGGGTGACGGCCCTGGCTGTTGTGATGACACGGTGCTTCGGGACTCCCCGGAGACCATTGGCCGCAAATGAGGATCATCATGCCCACAATTGATGCTGAACCGTTTCCCCTGAACTTCGACGTGGCCTCGACGGCCCTCGTCATCATCGATATGCAACGGGATTTCGTCCTGCCCGGCGGCTTCGGCGAGGCGCTCGGCAACGACACCTCCCTCTTGCTCGCCGCGGTCGATCCGATACAGCGCGTCCTGACTCGCGCCCGGGAGATCGGAATGTTCGTCGTCCACACACGCGAGGGTCACCGTCCGGACCTCAGCGACTGTCCCCCCGCAAAGCTCACGCGCGGCGGCAAGACCTTCATCGGCGAGGACGGCCCGATGGGCCGCATCCTGGTCCGCGGCGAGCAGGGCCACGACATCATTCATCAGCTCTATCCGATCGACGGAGAGCCCGTGATCGACAAGCCGGGCAAGGGCAGCTTCCACGCGACCGACCTCGGGCAGATCCTGGCCGACCGCGGCATCAAGACCCTGATGGTCTGCGGGGTCACTCTCGAGGTCTGCGTCCACACCACCGTCCGGGAAGCCAACGACCGCGGCTACGAGTGCGTGGTCCTCAGCGACTGCGTCGCCTCCTACTTCCCCGAGTTCCAGCGGGTCGGACTGGAGATGATCAAGGCCCAGGGCGCCATCTTCGGCTGGGTCTCGGACTCCGAGCGCTTCCTGGCCGCAACGTCCTAGCAACGCGGCGAGGGAATACACATGAGTACCAGCTCGCGGTTCTACCCCAATCTCTACAAGGACTCGGTGTCCCTGATGGCAGTGACCGTTCAGGTCACGTCGGTGCCGGGAATCGAGTCGGCCTCGGTCGTGATGGCCTCGGCCACCAACGTCGAGAACCTCGCGCAGGCCGGACTCGGGACGTTCGACGTCCGGCCCAACGACCTCGTCGTCGCCGTCGCCGGTCCGGCCGAGGCTTGTGAGGAAGCCCTCGCCCTGGCCGACAAACTTCTGTCCGAAGCACCCGGCGGAGGTGCGGAGGAAAGCAGCGCGGCCGCGCCCACGACCAGCATCCAGATGGCCGTCACGAAGGATCCCGAACTGGACTTGGCACTGATCTCGGTACCGGGCGACTACGCGGCCGCCGAAGCGATGAAGGCCTTGAGACTCGGGCTCGACGTGATGATCTTCAGCGACAACGTGACTCCGGAAGCCGAACTGGCCCTCAAGCAATACGCCCGTGAGGTCGACCTCATGGTCATGGGCCCGGACTGCGGAACCTCGATCGTCAACGGCATCCCACTCGGCTTCGCCAACGTGGTGCGACGCGGACCGATCGGCGTCGTCGGCGCATCCGGGACCGGTACCCAGGAGGTGACCGTCCGGGTGCATCAGAACGGCTCGGGGATCTCGCAGGCGCTAGGCACCGGCGGTCACGACCTCGCGGACTCCATCGGCGGCATCTCCATGCTGCACGGACTGGCAGCCCTCGACGGCGATCCCGCCACCTCGGTCATCGTGCTGGTCTCCAAACCACCATCTCCGGACGTCGCCGCCGCCGTCCTATCGGCCGCTGAGGCCAGCGAGAAGCCGGTCGTGGTCATCTTCCTGGGCGCCGACCCGGCATCGGTGACCCGAAACGGCGTCTACGGCGCCGCCTACCTCGCCCAGGCCGCTGATATGGCGGTTGCGCTGTCCCGCAACGAGACTCCGGGTTCTGGCGAGATCGGCATATCCAACGACATGCGCCGCACACTGAGCGATCTCGCGCGATCAATGGCTCCGAGCCAGCGATACGTCCGGGGAATCTTCTCCGGCGGCACCTTCTGCTTCGAAGCCCAACTCGTGCATCGCGCCAGGGGCATCTCCGCCTATTCCAACACCCCGGTCAAAGGAAACACCGCCCTCGTCGACATCCGCAAGAGCCAGGAGAACACCATCGTCGACATGGGCGACGATGAATTCACCCAGGGCCGGCCACACCCGATGATCGATCCTTCCCAGAAGGATTCCCGCATCCGCGAGGAAGTGGCCGACCCGACGACGGCCGTCGTGCTGTTCGACGTCGTATTGGGTTACGGATCGGCCGACGACCCGACCGCCGAGTTGATCTCCATCATCGGAACGTCCAAGGCGAAGGCCCGCTCAGAGGGACGGACCGTCGCATTCATCGGGTACGTGTGCGGCACCGACCTCGATCCCCAGGATCGGGCGAAAACCGTTGCGGCACTGAAGTCCGCGGGCGTCCTGGTGGCATCGAGTAACGCCGAGGCGGCTGTCTGGTCAGCGGCGTTGATCGCCGAGCGCGAAGGAGTCGGCAAGTGAAGAAGCTCTTCGAAGCGGATCTGAAGGTCGTCAACGTCGGCCTGCAGGGATTCGCCAACAACATCACGGCAGCAGGCGGCCAGGTCACCAACCTCACCTGGGCGCCACCGGCCGGCGCCGACGCGGCACTGGGCTGGACGCTGGCGAATCTGGTGGGTGATCCCCGGATCGCCGACGCCAACCGGACAGCCTATGACCGCTATCTCGCCGCACAACCGCGGCTGGTCGACCTCGTCCGCGCCGGTGAGGCGATCCCCGGCCTGGGCCCGGGCGAACGGCGCATCCTGCACTCCGGCCCACCGATCGCCTGGCCCGACATGTGCGGCCCGCAACGCGGGGCGATCGCCGGGGCGATCCTCTACGAGGGCTGGGCAGAGGATCTCGATGCCGCGGAGAAGCTGGCAGAAAGCGGGGCGGTAGCCCTCGAACCGTGCCATGAGCACGGTGCCGTCGGGCCGATGGCCGGAATCATCAGCCCGTCGATGCCGGTGTGGGTCGTCGAGAACACCGCCGCCGGAAATCGGGCCTACTGCAACCTCAACGAGGGCCTCGGCAAAGTGCTGCGGTTCGGTGCGAACTCGCCGGAGGTTCTCGACCGGTTGCGCTGGCTCGGCTCCGACTTCTTCACCACCATGCAGACGGCTGTCCGCGGATTGGCCGATCCCGACCTCAAACCGCTGATGGCTCAGGCACTGCACATGGGCGACGAGTTGCACAACCGCAATGCCGCCGCGTCGGCGTTGCTGTTCAAGCGGCTCACACTGTCGCTACTCGGTTCGGATCTGCCGTCGGAGGCCGTACGACGGGCACTGCAGTTCGTGGCCGGCAACGACCACTTCTTCCTGAACATCTCGATGGCAGCGTGCAAGTCGATGACCGATGCCGCCGCGGGCGTGCCGGGTAGCACCATGGTGACCGTCATGGCGCGCAACGGCGTGAACTTCGGCGTCCAACTCAGCGGAACTGGCGAGAAATGGTTCCAGGCCCCCGCGAATCCGGTTGATGGATTGTATTTTCCGGGTTACACGGTCGAGGACGCCGCGGCCGATCTCGGCGACTCCGCGATCACCGAGACCAACGGTCTCGGTGGCTTCGCCATGGCCGCATCTCCGGCGATCGTGCAATTCGTCGGCGGCACACCGGCCGACGCAACGGCCAACAGCCGCCGGATGCTCTCGATCACCCTGGGCACCAATCCGGCGTTCACGTTGCCGCCGTTGAACTTCGGCGGCACACCTGCCGGGATCGACGCCCGACTGGTGGTCGACTCCGGTGTGCTTCCGATCATCAACACCGGCATCGCGCACAAGCAGGCGGGAGTCGGGCAGATCGGTGCGGGGATCACCACGGCGCCGATGCAGTGCTTCAACGAAGCCCTGGCAGCCCTGGCCGAAGGACTCGGCAAGTGAGCCGGGCCCAGCGAGTGGGAGTCGAGCCATGAGTACCGCGGTCGTCGCGTTCGGTGGTAACGCCCTGGTGGCCGACGCCGAGCACGATTCGATCCCGCAGCAGTACGAGACGGTGAGCAGGACGGTTCCCCCACTGATCGACATGGTCGAGCAGGGCTGGAAACTCGTTGTCTCCCACGGCAACGGCCCGCAGGTCGGGTTCATCCTGCGCCGCTCGGAGATCGCGCAGCACGAAGTGGACCCGATTCCGGTGGACTACGCCGTCGCCGACACCCAGGGCGCCATCGGCTACATGTTCGTCAAGGCTCTTCACAACGAACTGGCGCGCCGCGGGCTGTCCCGACCGGTGGTGGCCGTCGTCACCCACTCGGTGGTCAGCCTTGACGACCCGGCCTTCGACAATCCGACCAAGCCGGTCGGCTCCTTCCTGGAAGAGGCCAAGGCCAAGGAGATGGCGGCGACGATGGGCTGGACCATCTCCGAGGATGCCGGTCGCGGGTGGCGCCGCACCGTCGCCTCGCCCCGGCCGACGGCGATTCTGGAGACCGAGCTGATTCGCGGCCTTCTCGATGACGGGGCGATCGTCGTCGCCGTCGGCGGCGGCGGGATCCCGGTGAGCATCGGCCCGGACGGGACCGTCACCGGGGTGGAGGCCGTGGTCGACAAGGACATCGCCTCGGGGCTGCTCGCCCACGACCTCGGCGCCGAGATGCTGATGATCCCCACCGCGGTGCCCCGCGTCGCCGTCGGTTTCGGCACTCCCGACGAGAAGTGGCTGGACACCATCACCGTCGGCCAGGCGCGTGACTACATCGCCGCCGGCCAATTCGGCAAGGGCTCGATGGAGCCCAAAGTCGAGGCGGTCGCGGACTTCGTGGCCACGACGCCCGGATCCACCGGCGTCATCGGCGCCGCCGAGGAGATCCCCGCGATTCTGGCCGGCACCTCGGGAACCCGGATCGTGGGCGAGGCAACGGCAGCCCGGCAGGCCGAGCCGGCACCGTCCGATGGCTCGGTGCTGCTCGCCGTGAACGGCACGCTCATGCGCGGACTCAAGCTCTCGCCCAACATGACCGCCGCGGGGGCGACGTTCGTCCGGGAGACGACGACCGAACCCGTCTACCGGATCTGGACCGTCAATGACGACCACCCGGCGATGATCCGGGTGACCGACGGCTCGGGAACCGCTGTGGCCGTGGAAGTTTGGTCCGTGCCGGCAGCCGGCCTGGCCGGAATCCTGCTGAACGAACCACCCGGTCTGTCCATCGGCAAGGTGCGACTCGACGACGGATCCACGGTCCTGGGCGTCATCGGAGAGCCCGCCCTCGTCGAGGGTCAGCGTGAGATCACCGACCACGGCGGCTGGCGCGCGTACACCGCGTCGGAAGGGTTGTCATCGTGACGATCATGGGTAACGCGGTATTGCCCGAGGTGGAACTCGGCGCGGTTCCCTTCTGGCGTCAGTTCCTCCGGGGCTTCTCGCAGTGCGCCTTTCAGGCCAATGAGATCACCGGCCTGATCTTCGTCGCCGCGGTGACTCTCTTCAGTTGGCGCATGGCGGTGTTCTACGTGCTATCGGTCCTCATCGCCACCACCGTCGCTCGTCTGCTGAACGCCGACCGCGTTCTGGCCGGTCTGGGGCTCTTTGGCTTCAACTCGGGCCTAATGGGTCTGGCGATGGGCAGCTTCTACCAACCCAATGTGGCCCTATGGGTTTGGGTGGTGGTGTTGGCAGCGGTCGCGGCGGTGGTAGCCGTCGCCATGTCGAAGTGGTTACCCATCCCGTTCCTGGCCGCGCCGTTCATCCTGACGTTCTGGGTCATGTGGTTCATCGCCGACGCGCGACCGGAGTTGGTGAAGCTCGATCTGGGGCCGTGGCCGTCGGAGAACGTCCGGTGGGGCACCGCCGTGATCGACGCATTGGGTTCCACGTTGTTCGCACCCGCGGTGATCACCGGACTCCTCTTCTTCGTGGGGGTGCTGATCAGCAACTGGCGACACGCGATCATCGCGTTGCTGGCCGCTCTCATCGCCGTATCACTGGCTGCGCACATCGGAGTGGCCGGCGGAGCCATCAACACCGGGTTCGTCGGATTCAACGCCGTACTTGCCGCGCTCGGCGCCGCGGCGGTCCTGCAGGGCGACCTGCGGGCGGCGATCCTCGCCGCCCTGCTGGCGACCTGGTTCTTCAGCTACATCAACCGCAATGCGCCGATGCCGGCCCTGGCGTCCGGGTTCGTCATCGCCGTGTGGGCGACCATGCTGCTGGACTGGCTTCACCGCCGCTTCGGCCCGAAGCCGGAGGTGCCGCAACCCGACGGAGCGCAGCCCGTCGGACCCTAACCGGGCAGCTGCCCCTCCGCACCGACCAGGCGTCGACGTCTTTCGGGAACCAAGGCGAGTCACGCGGAACCGGCACCGCGGCATCGAGATTCGCCGTCTGCGCGAGGCGCATTGTCGCAGCGTTCTGGCCGGTGAAGGCGCCGAGAATGGCGGCCAACGGCTCGTCGGGCGCCATCACGTAGTCGCTCTCGTACTCGGCGACCCGCTCCGCGAACGGGCGCGGCTCCGGTGGAGGCTCACCGGGCGCCGCAGCGACCCGCTGCATCCATGTGCGTTGCATCGCCGTCACGTGCTTGATCAGCCCGCCGATGGACAGTGCGCTGACCGTCGAGCGGGTGCGTGCCTGGTCGTCGGTCAGCCCGAAGGCCACCGCGAGGAACGCGCGTCCAGGAAAACCCGTAGCGCATCGCGTTCGTCACCGACCGGAGGGGCAAGTGCCGGCATCGGCGTCTCCCGCCGTTGAGAGGTACCGGGTAATCGTCGTCGATAGGCTGTCGGACATGAAGACCCTCGTCGGCGGCGCCGTGTGCACGACACTCATCGTAGGCGCGTTGTGCGCCACCGCTCCGACGGCCATGGCGTGCCCGTCGGGAACGGTCGCGACAGATTTCAGTGGTGTGTGCGTCAGCGGCGGTCAGCCGGACGGCCAGCCGGTCAACGGCGAGCTGCCCGCGCCGATCGGCTCGTTCGGCGGCGCCGAGATCAGCGGTGGGGTGAACGGCCTGCCCAGCGTGGACGGCGTTACCTGTACGCCGAGGCAGATCGGCACCTGCATCGGTCTGACGGAGAGCCAGGGCTAAGCTTCCCTGGCGCGCGGAATCCCCAGCGCCACAGTCAATTCCAGAACCACACCAGGGTCGTTGAGCCGTTCCCCGTAGAGCTGACGGACCTGGTTCATCCGGTAGCGCACAGTCTGGGGATGGACGAACAACTCGGCGGCGACGGCGTCGCGGCGGCCCTGGTTCAGCAGCCAGCTGCGCAGTGTCTCCGCGAGTCGTTCGGCGGGGCCTTCGCCGAGATCGGCCAGCGGGGCCAGCGCCCGCCGGCGCAGATCCTCGGCGGCCTCCTCGTCGGCGCCGAGCACCAACTCCACCAAATGCTCGTCGGTGTCCACCACGTCGGCGCCGAGGCGACGTGCACGCAACGCCCGCAGGTAGGAACTCCGGACCGACATCCACGGACGGCTGGGGCCGACGATGGCCGTGCGCCCGGCCAATGCGGCCAGCAGAGCCGGCCGTCGGGTGCCGTCAGCGTCGGGAACCAATGTCACGGACCATGATTCGGACGGGTCCAGGCCGGGCAGGCTTTCACCCAGTTGCAGGGATGCCGGGTTCAGCATCGCCGCGATCCGCGACAGTTGTGCGGCCGGCACCAAGACCGCCGTCAGCGTCTCGGGGGCCGGCCAGGCGGCGGTCTCCGCGCTGGCGCGAAGGATGTCGGGGTCCTCGCCGCTGAGTAGTTGACGCCCGAGAAGGTCGAGGTGGCGCTGTCGCACCCGGCCCGCCGTCGCGAGTTCATCGGAGTGGCCGGACACACTGGCGGCCGACAGCTCGTCGATGTAGGCGAACGTCAACTCCGCGAACCGTGCCACCACCTGGGCGGGCAGGCCGGCGCCGACCGCCGTCGCCGACAGCTCCCGCCAGGCCACCCGCGCGCCCACCCGGTAGGCCGCGAGCAGCGCGTCGATGGACCGGCCGTCGCGTGCCTCGCCGCGCCCCAACTCGTAGGCGCCGTCGAGCGCCGCAACCACCGCGGGGTCCGAGGCGGAGTCCCCGCCGCGGGTGGCCAGCCGCAGAAAAGCGCCGAGCGACGCCTGCACCGCATTCTCGATGTTCTGCCCCATCCGGCCCCGGAACGGGTCGGTGTAGGCGGGCACCTCGGCGATGATCGCGGCGACTGTGCGTTCGGCCATCCGCGGCAGCACGCCCTGTAGATCGGCGGCGACCTCGGTGTCGAGGTCAAGACCGGTAAATCGGGGATCCGCGACAGGCATTTTGTTTCCTCCGAACAATTCAAGTCGATTTCTTCACGCGGAATGGTCAAGACTTTATCCCTTCACCGCAGCCATCGTGGAGACATGACCACGACGACATCCCGTCCGCAGACCTCCGGCCTCCGGGCCGCACTGGTCAAGCTGGCCGAGCGGGTCACCACTCCCCTGCTGCCGGCGGACTATCTCGACGTCATCGATCCCCTACTGTCGGGGTCGCAACTGCGCGGCCGCATCGTCGGCATCCATCCCGAGACCCGCGACGCGGTGACCGTGGAGATCAAGCCGGGCAGCGGCTGGCGGCCCCACCTGCCGGGGCAGTATCTGCGCCTCGGCATCGAGGTCGACGGCGTGCGCCAGTGGCGCAGCTACTCGATCACCTCCCGGCCCGGCGATCGGTGCGTGACGATCACCGTCAAGGCCGTGTCCGACGGCGTCGTGTCGAATCACCTCGTCCGCCGAGCCACGGTGGGCACGATCGTGCATCTCGAGCAGCCGGCCGGCGACTTCACGCTGCCGCGTAGCAACTCTCCCTTGAAGGCGCTGTTCCTCACCGCCGGCAGCGGGATCACCCCCGTCATGGGAATGCTGCGCTCCCTGCAGCTGACGGAGGGGTCCGACATCGTCGTCGTGCACAGCGCCCCGCGCTCCGACGACGTCATCTTCGCCGGCGAACTGCGAATGCTTTCCCAGCGCAATCACATCCGCCTGGTGGAGATTCACACCGGTTGCGACGGTCGTCTCGAGCCGACTCGGTTGTCCGACCTCGTCCGCGACCTGGACCAGCGCCAGACATGGGCCTGCGGGCCGACCGACATGCTCGATGCCATCGAAAGGCATTGGGCTGCAGCCGGTCTGAGCGCACAACTGCACATCGAACGGTTCCGCCCGACCCTCGTCACCACCGGCGAGGGAGGTGCTGTCACCTTCTCGGCGACCGGCACCACCGTCGACGACGACGGCAGCCGCAGCCTGCTGGACGCCGGTGAGTCCGCCGGGGTCCTGATGCCCTCGGGCTGCCGGATGGGCATCTGTTTCGGCTGCGTCGCTCCGCTGCGGCGCGGCGCCGTCCGCGACCTGCGTACCGGAGCGCTCACCACGGCGAACGACGGCGACGGCGTCGTCGTCCAAACCTGCGTCTCAGCCGCCGCCGGCGACTGCGACATCGACCTCTAGAGACATCTGACGCAAGAAAGGACACCGAAGTGACCACTCTGCAACGCACTTCCCCCAACCCGATCGCCCACCTCTCGCCCGAGGACATCGAGAACCTCGGCGCCGAACTCGACGCCATCCGGGAACAGGTGATCGCCAGCCGCGGCGAACGCGACGCCGCCTACATCCGCAATGTCGTCACCGCCCAGCGGCGCCTCGAACTGGGCAGCCGTGCGGTGCTGCTGTTCTCCCTCTTCCCGCCGGCGTGGCTGGCCGGGACCGTCGGCCTGGCGGTCTCCAAGATCATCGAGAACATGGAGATCGGGCACAACGTCATGCACGGCCAGTGGGATTGGATGCGGGACCCGAAGATCCACTCCACCACCTGGGAGTGGGACAACGCCGCTCCGTCGGACCTGTGGAAGCACTCGCACAACGAACTGCACCACACCTACACCAACGTCCTGGGCAAGGACCACGACCTGGGCTACGGGATCATGCGCGTCGACGAGGGCCAGCCGTGGAAGCCGTTTCTGCTGTTCCAGCCGCTGACCAATCTGGTCAACGCCTGTTTCTTCCAGTACGGAATCGCCTTCTACGACGTGGAGATCGGCAAGTACCTCAAGGGCCGTATCCCCAAGGACGAGTTCCGCACCCGGGTCAAGGGGGTCCTGCGCAAGATCCGCCGGCACGCCACGCGCGACTACGTTCTGCACCCACTGCTGTCCGGCCCCTCGGCGCTCACCACGCTGACCGCCAACCTCACCGCCAATCTGGTGCGCAACCTGTGGACCCACTCGGTGATCATGTGCGGGCACTTCCCCGAAGGCGTCGCGACCTACGAGAAGACCTCCATCGAGGGTGAGACGCGCGCGGAGTGGTACCTGCGGCAGATGCTCGGTTCGGCGAACATCTCCGGCAGCGCCGCAATGCATTTCATGACCGGCAACCTGTCCTTCCAGATCGAGCACCATCTGTTCCCGGACCTGCCCAGCAACCGGTACCAGGAGATCGCCCCGAAGGTGCAGGAGGTCTTCGAGCGCTACGGACTGACCTACACCGCCGGGCCACTGCCCAAGCAAGTCGCCTCGGCCTGGGCCAAGATCATCCGGCTGTCACTGCCGAACGACTTCCTCAGCACCGTGCTCAATCCGCTCGCGAAGTCCGCTTCGGACGACGTGACGCCGGTCGCGGCCTGACGATCGGCGCGGTCAGCGCCGCAGATACAGAGCGGCGGCGTTGTGCCACAGCACATTGTGTAGCCGTTGTTCTCCTGCAGCGGGAATCGTGGATCGATGATGTGCAGGTGCGCGTCGAACAGCCGGATGGCGTCGGGCATGAAGTCAGACAGACGTAGGGCGCTACTGTCCGGCGTTCTTGACCAGTTCCATGGCGTAACTGCCGACGAAGCGGCCCGCCGGCGGCTCACCGCGGTTGCACGAGCCGTCAGACTCGCCCGGGCGCTTCACCCAGAGGTACGCGTCGGCGTGCTCGCCGGCGGTGGCCGTGGTGGGTGCGACGCCCAGGGCCCGGCCACCCGGGTTGCACCAGTCCAGCGACGCCCCCTCCGCCGGCCCGGCGCCGTTGCGGGAGGTGTCGATCACGTAGTGCGCCCCGTTGGTCATCCCCGAAACCGCTTCTCCGAAGCCGATTTCCTCGTCGGTGGTGTAGAAGTTCGCGGTGTTGAGGCTGAAGCCCCGGGCGCGGCTCACCCCGACCTGGTTGAGCCGGGAGGCCAGCACGTCCGCGCTCAGCCACCGCGAATGCCCGCCGTCGATGTAGACCGCCGCGGCGGGATCGCGGGTCAGGGCGTCCACCGCGTAGCTGAGCAAACCGAAGCGCTCCTGCTGCTGGTCGGCTGACAGACAGTCGGCCATGGCGATCGCGTCGGGCTCGAGGATGATCGCCGCGGGCATGGAGCCCAGGCCCGAGGCCACCCCGTCGATCCACTGCCGGTATCCGGCCGCCGTGGCGAACCCGCCGGCCGCGAAGCTGCCACAGTCACGGTGCGGGATCGCGTAGAGGGCGAACACGGGCGTGGCGCCGGCCGCCTGTGCGGCACTCGCGTAGCGCGACACCGTGCCCGCGGGTGAGGCGAAGGCCTCGTCGAGCCAGTAGGCGGTGGGTGTGTTGGCCAGTGCGGCCAACTGCGGGTTCGAGTTCGCGGCGGCCTTGGCGCCGGAGATCGGATCGACGTAGAACGGCCGGCCCGCGAGCGGGTTGGATTCGTCGACCAGCCGGATCGCCGAACCCGGATCGGTCTGGCGTGGCGGGGTGGTCAGGCTGGCTCCGAGGAGGGCGGCCGAAGCCAGGACCGGGGCGGCGCCGAGGGCGACTACGCGAGCGACGGAGGAAATCACGTCACCGAAAATAGTGTGACGAGCATCCCTCGCGCGAGCCGACCGGCGATAGACCACCGGCTTGATGACCCAGGCGCCACAGCCGTCCCTTCAGTATCAAAGCCGCCCGCCGGCTCAGCCGCCGCGTGCGGTGGCCAGCGCCCGTCGGAACTGCTCGACGGTGTCGAGCTCGGCGGCCACCGGGGCGGCGATCTCCTGCTCGGCAACCTCGGCGACCTCGGCCCGCAGCGCGGCCCGCGCGGCGCGTGCCGCCCGTTTGGCGCTGGTCCGCGCCAGCAGCCGCCCGATGACCGCGAGCACCACCCCGCCCAGTGCGCCGACGATCAGCATCAGGGTGGGCACGGGGAATCCCTCCACCCGGGGCGCCGGGCCAATGTGGAATTGCAGATAAGCCAGGCCGGCCAACGCCAGCAGCCACAGGCCGCCGGCCAGCGCGATGGCGAACAGCGCCCACTGCAGCACGCTGAAGATGCTCCACCAGCGCGGGTTGCGGGGCGGCACCAGCGGCGCCCGGGTGACGGCCTGGTCGAGGCTGTCGGTGAGCGATGCCGAGGCCCTGTCGGCCACGGCACGCGCGCTCTGCACCCAGGCCCGCGGCGCCCCGGCACTGGCCTTGTCGACGTAGTCCATCACCGCGGTGCTGGCACGCGCCTTGGCGACCGGATCGTTGGACGGCAGCGACGAGCGCACCAGACGCGGGTCGACACCAGGGCGTTCCAGACGCAGTTGCGACACCGGGTCTTTGCGAAGGCGCCCAAGCCATTTCAGCGGCGGCCAGCCCACCGCCTGGGAGGCCTTCAGCTGGCTGGACTTCTCGATAGCGGCGGCGATGACCGGGGCTCCGGCCGATTCGGTGAGCACATCGGTGAGCGTGCCGAGATCGCCCGCCTTCACGCCGGCGACCGGTGTGCCGGGATCCTCGGCGGCCTGCGCCAGACCGTCGGCGGCCGAGGCGACGTCGGCCGCCAGCCGCGCGACCGCCGTGCGCCGGCTGCTCACCGCGGCCATGATCCGTTCGGCCAGCGCCTCCAGACCTTCCCCGCTCCGGTTCGACGTGCCGATCACGACGGCATCGGACAGCCCGTCCTCGGCGACCAGCCGGCGTAGATGGGCCAGACACTGCTGCGCATCGGCGACCGGCAGCCGGTCGACCTGGTTGAGCACCACGACCGTCACCTCGTCGTGCCGGGAGAACCGGCGCAGGTACTGCTCGTGCACCAGGGCGTCGGCGTACTTCTGCGGGTCCAGAACCCACACCATCAGGTCGACGCGTTCGACGAAGTGGTCGACGTGGGCGCGGTGGGCGGTGGAGGTGGAGTCGTGGTCGGGCAGGTCGATCAGCACGAGATCGGCCAGCGCGTCGGCGCCGCCGTCGGCGACGTGCCAGCGCGGGACGCCGAGCCACTGCAGCAGCGCGATGGTCTCCGGTGTCTCCCGCCAGATCGCGGCCAGCGGTTCGGACGTGGTTGGCCGCAGCACACCGGCCTTCGCGACCTCCTCGCCGACGATGGAGTTGAACAGCGTGCTCTTCCCCGCGCCGGTGGACCCGGCGAACGCCACCACCGTGAGTTGCTCGGAGAGCCCGCGCCGGGCCCGAGCGCGGTCGGCCACCGACCGGGCGTTGTCCACCGCCGGGCCGGGCAACCGCGGATCGGCGAGATCGGCTGCCTCGGCGAGTCCGGCCAGCCGGCGATCCAGGGCGGCGCCGTCGACCACCGGGGCAGGCTGCTCGCGCAACGGATTGATCCGCGCGAGAAGGTCCTTCAACATCAGCCGTTCCACCAATCCCGTAACGACTCACGCCAGTTCTTCCTGGGCGCGGCCGCCTCGTCGGGGGCGGGCGGGCTGGCCGGCAGAATCGCCTGGGCATCCTCGACATCGCGGGCCTGCTGCACCGCGACGGTCGCCGCCTGTAGCCGGGCCGGCAACTCGGGATCGAGGTCGAGGGCGTCCAAGCGCGAGGTGAATCGGGCCTTCTCTTCGTCCATCAAACCTTCAACGCGCACCCTCAGCTTCTCCAGCGCGGCCTTCGACATCCGCCGCACCCCGTCCTCGCCGAACACCGCCTCAAGCAGCTTCTGTGCCAGAACCGTTGTCCCCCCGGCGATTCCGATCTCGGCGCCGCTGAGGCCGCCGGTGGTCGAGAACACCGCGACCATGAGCGCCAGGGATATGCCGTTGAGCCCGTAGGCCATCACCCGCGCGGTCTGCCGTTTGTCGGCCCCCTCGGTGCGGATCATCTCCAGCAGGTCGTCCTGCCACGCCCGCACGAGTGCGGCTGAGCGCTCATGGATGTCGGCGGATGCACGGCCCAGGTCGGCGCCGCCCATCAGCGCCCGGCCGGCCGGGTCCTGGCTCCACGCCCGGTCGGCGCGGCGGGCGGCATCACTGGCCGAGTCCACCAACAGGCTGGCCAGTCCGGACTCGATCGCTTCGCTGACCCGTTCCGGTGGCGCGGGTTCACCGCGAAACGCGGCGGTGATGCGGTCCCGCAGGCGGCCGACGCCCTCCTCGAGCCTCTTGAGCAGTTGTCCGGTGCCGACGAACTCCTGCCAGCGCGCCAGCACCTCACCGCGCATCAGCGAGCCGTCCGAGGCGGCCTCCTCCAGGTCGTCCACCGCCTGGGTATAGGAAGTGTCGACCGCGGCCCGCAACTCGGCCGCGGTATTCACCTGTTCCGCAACGGCATTGGTGATGACCGGCATATCGGCCGCGATCCGTCCGACGGCCCCGTCGACCGTCCGGCGGGCGACCGCGGCGCGGGTGGCCGCATCTGCGACCAGATTGCCCACCCAGGTCTGCAGTTCGGCCGTGCGGTCGGCGGGGAGCATGCCGTCGACCAAAGGCGACTCTGCGATCACGAACAGTGGTGCGTTGGCGAGGCGCTCGGCGGCGAGCATCTGCCTGACATGTGCGGTGACTTCGGCCATGGCCTCGACCGGCACCCGGTTGAGCACGATCACCACCGCCGCATTGCGGTCGACGGCCGCCCGCAGCGCCGCCCACGGCACCGCGTCGGCGTAGCGGGAGGCGGTGGTGACGAAGAACCAGAGATCCGCGGCCGCCATCAACATGCCGGCCATCTCGCGATTGGTCTGGGACACCGAGTCCAGATCGGGAGCGTCGAGCAGACCGAGGCCGGCCGGGATGTGGTCGTCGGCGACCAGTCGCAGGCCGAACACGTCGTCGGTGCCGGCCAGTGCGGTGCCCCCGGTGATCCGGGGCAGGCGCGGCAGGATGTGGTCGGAGGCGAACCACTCGGTGTCGGCCGGGTTGTGCACCAGAACCGGATGGCGGGTCGTCGGACGCAGGACGCCGGGTGTGGTGACCGGCCTGCCTACGAGTCGGTTGACGAGAGTGGATTTGCCGCTGCCGGTGGAGCCGCCGACGACCGCAAGCAACGGGGCGTCGGCATCTCGCAGTCGGGGCAGGACGTAGTCGTCGAGTTGATTGGTGAAGCGGCCGGCCAGGCCACGCGCTACGTCCGAGCCGGGAACGAGCAACGGCATCCGCACCTGCCCCAGCGCGTCGCGCAGCGACTCCAGCGGCGGCAGCAATGATCCGGACACCGCTCCATCGTGCCGCAGACTCTTGTCCCGTTCGGCGACAATGGGCGAAGCCGAGCGCGGCTACGGACAGGTAGGAGTCCCGATGCACGATGAAGCCATCGCCGGCGAGGCCCCGGCAGGACTGCCTCCCGACGTCGCGACGAGCCCACTGTTCAACGCCGACCTCGCGCCGACGCCGCCGGAGCGGCGAACCTGGACCACCTACAACTTCGCCGCACTGTGGATCGCGATGGCGCACTGCCTGCCCACCTACATGCTGGCGGGTGGCCTCATCGCTCTGGGCATGAACTGGTGGCAGGCGCTTCTCACCATCGCGCTGGGCAACGTCATCGTTCTGGTGCCGATTCTGCTGAACGCCCATCCCGGCACGAAGTACGGCATTCCGTTTCCGGTGTTGGCGCGCAGCAGCTTCGGCACGATCGGGGCGAACGTTCCCGCGATCCTGCGGGCGATCGTGGCCTGTGGGTGGTTCGGCATTCAGACCTACATCGGCGGCGAGGCGATGCGCACCTTCCTGGTTGCGGTGTGGCCGGGCTTCGCCCGAATCGGGGGCGGCCACGAGATCCTGGGTCTCAGCGTGCCCAGCGCCATCACGTTCGGCATCTTCTGGCTGATCAACATCGGCATCATCGTGTTCGGCATGAACGCGGTGCGCGTGTTCGAGAACTGGAGCGCACCGCTCATCCTGCTGCTGGGGCTGTGGCTGATGGTGTGGGTGGTGGTGCGCGCCGGTGGCCTCGGGCCGATGTTCGACCGGCCGAGCGGCTTTGCCACTGCGGCGGATTTCTGGAAGGTGTTCGTGCCCAGTCTGACTGGGATGGTGGGTTTCTGGGCCACGCTGAGCCTGAACATTCCGGACTTCACCCGGTTCGGGCGCGGACAGCGCGAGCAGATGCTAGGCCAGACCCTGGGACTGCCCACCACCATGATCGCGTTCAGTGCGATGGCCGTCGTCATCACCAGTGCGGCGGAGACAGTGCTCAAAGGCAGCGACCCCGCCAAGCTGTGGGACCCCGTGGTGCTGCTGGGGCAGATCACCAGCAGCACTGCGCCTCCGGGCCTTGACGCTCCGCTCATCGCCGGTGAGAACATGCGCCTGCTGGTGGCGCTGCTCAGTCTGTTCGGTGTAGCGGTGGCGACGGTCAGCACTAACATCGCGGCCAATGTCATCAGTCCCGCAAACGATTTCGCCAACTGCGCGCCGCGCCTGATCAGCTTCCGGACCGGGGGGGTGCTCACCGGTGTGATCGGGATCCTCATCATGCCGTGGAAGCTGCTCGACAGCGCCGGGTCCTACATCTTCAACTGGCTGGTGGGCTACAGCGCCCTGCTCGGCCCGATCGCGGGCATCATGATCGTCGACTACTGGCTGATCCGTCGCACCCGACTCGACGTGCCGGACCTCTACAGGACGGACGGGCGCTACGCGGGCGTGAACTGGGTTGCGTTGTGCGCACTTGGTTTAGGAGTGGCGCCGAACGTCCCAGGCTTCCTGCGTAGCGTGAAGGTGCTGGGCGGCGACCCGGACGGCTGGGACGCCATCTACCCCTACGCCTGGTTCACCGGGTTCATCGTGGCGGCGGTGGTCTATCGAATAGGCATGCGGCGCATCAGGTTCGGGGCGGCGACGGAAGATTTCGGCGCCTAGACGGTCGTCTTCGACATGTCGTCGATGGACACGGTGAACACCGTTGGTGAGCTTGGCGTCCTGCGGCCGGTGCCACCATTGGGGCCGGAGCCACCGGCGCCGGTTCGGCCGCCGAGGCCAGCCCGGCAGCGAACATCGCCGCACCGACACGCAACCCCGTGGTACAAGATGGTGGATATCACTGGGTGCAGCCGCGATAACTGCGGTTACGCTCAGTGGGGAGGTACTCAATGACCGACGACCGTCCCGTGACACTGAAGGTGCTGGCGGCCCTGCCGCCCGACGAGCCGTTCGTGATGATCAACCTGCTGAAGTTCAACCCCGACGGGGGCAGGGAGAGATACCTGCAGTACACCCGCGAGACCGGTCCGCATCTGCAGCGGGTCGGGGGTGAAGTGCGCTACTTCGGAACCATGCCGGTCAATGTGATCGGAGACGGGGAGCGACCGTGGTGGGACGCGATCCTGGTGGTCGAATACCCGTCGCCGCAAGCCTTTACCGACATGGTTACCGACCCGGGTTATCAGGAGGTGCACGAGCACCGGGCGGCCGCACTGGAGAAGGGCGACCTGATCGCGACGGCGAAGTGGAGCCCAGCCGGCTAATGCCGCGTTCAGTGGCCCGTGAACTCGTCCATCGAGTTGTACACGCCCGCACGCCGTAGGTAGATGTCGCGCAACCGCAGCGGCAGCACACCGGTGAGGACCTTGTTCAGCTTCGACGTCCACGGCATGACCACGAAGGGCCGCCCTTCGAGCATCGCCGCCCAGGTTTCGGCGACGACCTCCTCCTGTTTGAGCATCGGGGTGAACAGGATCCCCTTGGCGCCGTCGAACATGCCGGTGTTGATGTAGGTGGGGCACACGGTGGTGACCCGCACACGGTCATGGCCGGCCTGTTCGAGTTCGAGGCGCACCGAGTCGGAGAAGCCGACCGCCGCCCACTTGGACGCCGCGTAGGCCGCCATCCGCGGAATGGCGTTAAGTCCGGCCGACGAGGCGATGTTCACCAGCCGGCACTCCCGCCCGGACTCGATCATCCCGGGCAGGAATTCACGGGCCACCAGCATGGGGCCGATCGAGTTGACCTCCATGGTCAACAGGAAGTCCTTGGGATTGCTCTCCCAGAAGTAGCCGTTGCCACGCACGATCCCGGCGTTGTTGAACAGCACGTGAACCACGCCGACCTCCATGCGGACCCGCGCGGCGGCGTCGGTGACCCGGTCCTGCGAGGTGACGTCGACGACCTCGTAGCGGATGTTGCCGCCCGCGGCCTCGAGCTCCTCGGCGGTCTTGCTGAGGGCGTTCTCGTTGGCATCCCAGAGAATCACCGTGGCAGCGCCCTCCCTGACCGCGTTGGTGGCGAACAGCTTGCCCAGCCCCATCGCCGCCCCCGTGATGAGGACGTTGCTTCCTCTGACGGACTGCATGTCGGCTCCCTCCCGTTCGTTGCTCCTAGAGCCGTTCTACCTCATCGGCACGCCGCTGCCCCACTGGTCCGGAAACACCCCTGCGCGACAGCGAGCAGACCTACAATCCGAGCACCGGGCGAGTAGTTGAATTCGCGAAAAGAGTGGTGCCATGTCGCAGAGCAGACGCCGCGCACGGGTCGGGATGCTGTCCGGCAACATCGTCACCCAGAACGCCAGCGGCGACGTCACCACCACGTTCGCCTTCGGCCTGACCACGAAATAGCACCCGCCGGAACGTCAAGTGAGCAGCGCCGACGACTCGAGGCAGGGAGCGGTGCTCGTCTGTGTGACCGCGACGCTGGCCGGCGTCGTCATCGGCCTTGTGGGCGGCGCCTTCCGCTGGCTGCTGGAAGCCTGCGACCGGCTGCGGCTCGAATTGGTCGCGTGGGTCCACCAACTACCGGGACCGGGCTGGCTCATTCCGGTTGCGGCCGCCGCGGCGGGCGCCACCCTGGCCGCGCTGGTGGTGCGATGGGAGCCGATCGCCCAGGGCAGCGGCATCCAACACGTCGAGGCGGTGTACCGCGGTGAACTGCCACCACCGCGGATCCGCCTGCTGCCCGCGAAGTTCGTCGGTGGACTGTTCGCGATCGGATCGGGCCTCGTGCTGGGCCGCGAGGGCCCGACCGTGCACATGGGTGCGGCGATCGGCGCGGAGGCCGCCCGACGCGCCCGCCTGCCGGAAACCGGGGTCCGGATGATGCAGACGGCGCTGGGCGGCGCCGGCCTCGCCGTGGCGTTCAACGCGCCGATCGCCGGCACGTTGTTCACCCTGGAGGAGGTGACGAAGGCGTTCCGGACGACGACCGTCCTGGCGGCCATCTTCGCTTCATCGGCCGCTGTCGGCTGTTCGCGCCTGGTGCTGGGCGACCATCGTGAATTCCATTGGGAGATCATCACGCAGCCCGGCTTCGGGTGGCTTCCACTGTTCGTCGTCTTCGGGCTGCTGACGGGCGTTCTCGGTGCGGCCTACAACGTCCTGGTCCTGTGGTTCCTCGAACGCGTCACGGCACTGCGCCGCATCCCCACCGTGGCGAAGGCGACGGTGATCGGCGCTGTCATCGGAGCGGTGATGGCGGTCCAGCCCAAGGCCGTCGGGGGCGGCGATCATCTGACCCAGACGCTGCTCGACGGCACCCATTTCAGCCTCATCGCGCTCACGGCGCTCCTGCTGACCCGGTTCGTCCTCGGGCCGCTGTCCTACTCGGCGCCGGTGGTCGGGGGACTCTTCGCTCCGATGATCGCCGTAGGCGCGCTGTGGGGTGTGCTGTTCGCCCGCCTCGCCGATGCCGTATCGCCCTGGGAAATGGGCGATCTGGTAGTGCCCTTCGCCATCGTCGGAATGTCCTGCTTCTTCAGCGCGAGCGTACGGGCCCCCGTCACCGGGATGGTTCTGGTGATCGAGATGACCGCTTCGACCGCGGTGATCGTTCCCATGCTGGCCGCAACCGCGGCGGCGGTGCTGGCCGCCCACCTTGCCGGCTCACCGCCGATCTACGACAGTCTGCGGGAGCGCAGCCTCTCGAAGTTCTGAATCACGCCGCCCCGACCGCGGCCCTGGGACTAACGTGCGCGTGTGACCACCGTTTCCGGGTCTGGCCGTAAACAGTGGTCGCCGTGGCGGAGCGGAGTTGTGTTCGGCACGGCCACGTTGTTCGTGTTCTTCCAAATGGTGCTGCAGACCTTTCCCAGCGTGATGCGGGAAGGGTTGGTGGTCGATCTTTCCCTCAACGAATCAGGGTTCGGCGGCCTGTCGTCCAGCTTCTACTACCCCTACATCCTTCTCCAGGTGCCCGCCGGAATCCTGGTGTCGCGCTTCGGTGCCCGCGCGGTCCTGATCACCAGCGCCGCTCTCTGCACGGCTGCGTCGTTTCTGTTCGCGATGTCGGAGAGCGCGCAGACCGCCGAGGCGACCCGGATCCTCATGGGCCTCGGTGCCGCTCCCACCGTCGTCTGCGCGATGACCCTGGGCTCGCAGTGGTTTCCCCAACGACTGTTTCCCCTCCTGGCCGCGTTGACCGAAGTGTCCGGGATGATCGGCGCGGCGTTGGGGCAGGAGACCCTCGGCTTCATCGTCGAGCAATCGGGTTGGCGGATCGGGATGATCGTCTGCGGCGCGGTGTCGACGGTGCTGATGCTACTGGTGGTCGTGTTCGTCCGGAATCGCCGCACGTCGGCTGCCGGTACGGACTGGCCCCGGTTTCCCGAGATCCGCCGGTTGCTGACCTCGCTGCCCATCCTCGCGCGTGGCACGGCGGGAGGCCTGGTGTCGTCGGCCGGGGTGGCCTTCGGAATGCTTTGGGGCGTCTCCTACTTCCAGACCTACCATCACATGAGCCTGTCGGCTGCCTCAGTCTGCTCGTCCTTCTACTTCTGGGGTTGTCTGCCGGGCATGCTCGGGTTCGCCTGGTTGTGCGTGCGGGTTGGGAGGCCGGCTCTGTTGCTCGCCCTGGGCGCACTGGGAACCGCCGTGGCGATGGCCCTCATCATCTACGTCCTGCACGGCCAGGTCGCCCAAAGCATCGCGATGTTCGTGCTGGGTGTTTTCAACTCTTCCTACGCGTTGTCCTTCACCATGGTGAAAGACATTGCTCCACAGAACCTTTCGGGAATCGCCATGGGGATGACCAATATGTTGATCATGGGCATCGGCGGGATGTTGTTCCAGCCCCTGATCGGAGTGCTGGCACACACCCGCGGCGAGGAGATTCCCGGCGCCGCCGCACTGAGCGCGATCGTCGTCGCCCAGATCGCAGCGTTGATGATCCTGGCGGCCATCAGCCGCCAACGGGTCGGCCCCAACTGGTGGGCACGGTGGCGACGTCCCCGGGCGTGACCAAGGTGGCGCTGAAGAATCCGGTCGGAATGGGGGCTGCTCCCAACAACCCCTCCCGCAGAGCTGCGTCGCCGACGCCCGAGCGTGGTTGACCGAACAGCTCGGATGACCGACCCGGCCATCGGGCTGCTTCGCGGCGACGGCCGCACATTAGGGTTCTTGCGAGGCCCCACCTCTCGGGCCGACCGAACAGTTGGGTGAATTCATGACCGAAACATCAGAGGCGCCGGCGCTGGAGCCCCGGGTCGGCCACTGGTACCAGATGGACGGCACCTACCTCGTCGGCCGCGAGAAGGTGCGCGAATACGCCCGCGCCGTGCAGGACTATCACCCCGCGCACTGGGACGTCGAGGCGGCCGCGAAGCTCGGCTACTCGGGCCTGGTCGCCCCGCTGACGTTCACCTCCACCCCCGGGATGGCGTGCAACCGGCGGATGTTCGAGTCGATCGTGGTGGGGTTCGACACCTATCTGCAGACCGAGGAGGTGTTCGAGCAGCACCGCCCCATCGTGGCCGGCGACGAGTTGACGATCGACGTCGAGTTGACCGAGGTGCGCCGGACCGCCGGACGGGACTTCATCACCGTCACCAACACATTCACCGACGCCGGCGGAGAACGGGTGCACACGTTGCACACCACCGTCGTGGGCGTCACCGCCGACGACATCAACCCGGAGGTGAAGGCGGCCGTGCAAAGGGCGATGATGCACGACGTCGACATCATGGGCATCGACGGCTCGGATGCGAACTACGAGAAGACGATCCGCCCCGCGGGCGAGGTGCGCATCGCCGGCGACCACGAGCGGACGCCGGGAACGCTCAATTTCGACGACCTCACGGTGGGTGACCCGCTACCCGTGCACCACACCCGGCTGTCCCGCGGCGATCTGGTGAACTACGCCGGCGTAGCCGGGGACGCCAACCCCATCCACTGGGATGAGGACATCGCCAAACTGGCCGGGCTGCCGGACGTGATCGCCCACGGGATGCTCACGATGGGCCTGGGCGCCGGATTCGTCTCGAAATGGTCGGGTGATCCCGGTGCGGTGAGCCGCTACACGGTGCGGCTCTCCCAGCCGGCGGTCGTGTCGGCCGCCGAAGGCGCCGACATCGAGTTCAGCGGCAAGATCAAGTCACTGGATCCGGAGACCCGCACCGGCGTCGTCCTGGTGGCCGCGAAGTCCGACGGAAAGAAGATCTTCGGGCTGGCGACCATGGACATCCGCTTCCGCTGAGGTCATACGTGCGATCGAGCATGCGCGATCGCCGGTCGGACCACGACAGAGCGGAGCAGCGCACGTGAGTCACGAGGCGAGCCCACCCGGCGTCAACCGGTGGCCACATATCGCGCGGCTGGCGGTGTTCGCCGCCTTCCTGCTGACGATGTTCTATCTCGTAGCCGTGCGACGCGTCATCGACATCGAGGCGGTCCGCGCGGCGATCGCCAGTGCCGGGCCGCTGGCACCGCTGGTCTATATCCCGGTGTCTGCGGTTCTGGCGACGGTGTTCGTCCCAGGCCCGCTCCTGGCCGCCGGCAGTGGCGTGCTGTTCGGGCCGGTGTTGGGAACATTCGTCACCCTGGGTTCCACGGTGCTGACGGCGACGATCGCCGCGTTTGTCGGAAGGCGTGCCGGACGCGACAGTGCACGGGCCCTCATCGGGACCCGGTGGGCCGAGCGTATCGACGCCCAGATCAAGCGTCGGGGGCTGTGGGCGGTGGTCGGCCAGCGATTCGTCCCCGGCATCTCCGACGCGCTGGCCTCCTACACCTTCGGCGCGTTCGGACTACCGTTGTGGCAGATGGCAATCGGTGCGTTCATCGGATCGATGCCGCGGGCCTTCGTCTACACCGCACTGGGCGCGTCAATCGCGGATCTGCATTCCCCGCTGGCCTTCGCGGCGATCGCCGTCTGGTGCGTGATGGCGATCATCGGCGCCTTCGCCGCCCACCGCGGCTACCGCAGCTGGCGCGCCGGCCGCAAGGCCTGAGCCCCTGCCCGAAGTGAAGCTATCTTCACACCCGAGCAGGCACGGTATCCGTCACGTAGTCGTCGATGTCGACCCGCGACAGTTCGCGAGTGAACTGGGTGGCGAAGCCGGGGTACATCGTGGCGTTGTGCCCGTCGGCCGTCAGATACCAACTGGCGCAACCGGAATTCCATGTGGTGTTTTCGAGGCGCCGCTGGATCCTGGCGTTGTAGCGGTCCTGCCGATCCTTGCGGACATCGAAGAGTCGCAGTCCGCGCGACTCGATGATGCGGACTGCTTCGACGATGTAGTCGATCTGCGCCTCCATGTAGTGCAGCGCGGAGTTGTGGCCGGGGCCCGAGTTGGGCCCGAAGGTCCAGAACAGGTTCGGGTAGCCGGACACCGAGACACTCTTGTACGCATAGGACCCCTGCGCCCAGTCGTCGGCAAGCTTGCGCCCGTCGAGTCCGGCCACTGGAAAGGGCGTGCCGTTCTTGCAGACGACGTCGTAGCCGGTCGCGAAGACGATGCAGTCAACCTCGTGTTCGATCCCGTCGGCGGTGCGGATGCCCGCCGGTGAGAGGGTGGCGATCGGCCACGTGATCAGCGAGCAGTTCTCCTTCTCCAGGGCCGGGTAGTAATCGTTCGTCATCAGCATGCGTTTGCAGCCGGCGCGGAAGTCGGGGGTGAGCTGGCGTCGCTTCCACGGATCGCGGATCTGTCTGCGCAAGTTAGCCTTTGCGACGAGTTGAATGGCCGAGGTCACCACGGTGTCCCACACCATGCCCACCGCGGCGGCCTCGTGTCCCCAGAACAGGGCTTGGCGGGCCAGGTCCTCGGCCGCCGGGACATGGTGGAACAGCTGCTTGGCCCAGTCCGGGTGCGCGAAGTCCAGCCGCGGCAGTACCCAGCCGGGCGTGCGCTGGAAGACCTTGACCTTCGAGGCCGTCTTGACCAGTTCCGGAATGATCTGCACCGCGCTGGCGCCGGTGCCGATCACTGCGATCCGCTTGCCGGTGACGTCGTAGTCGTGGTCCCAGCGGGCGCTGTGGATCTTGTGCCCGGTGTAGCTGTCGAGACCGCGGATGTCCGGCCAGCTGACGTCGGCCAGTGGGCCGGCCGCCAGCACGGCGGTCCGGGCGGTGAACGTCGTCCCGGATGCCGTATCCGCGGTCCAGGTCCCGGTGTCGGAGTCGAAGTTCATGGCGGTGACGTTGGTCCCGAACCGGATGTGGCGACGCAGGCGGTAGCGGTCGACGACGTCCTCGATGTAGCCGAGGATCTCCGGGCCGCCGGAGTAGACCCGGCTCCAGTCGGGTTTGGGGGCGAAAGAATACGAGTACAGCACCGAGGGGACGTCGCAGGCGGCGCCCGGGTAGGTGTTATCCCGCCAGGTGCCGCCGACGCGGTCGCTGCGCTCGAGGATGACGAAGTCGTCGATCCCGTTCTGCAGCAGGCGGATTGCGGTACCCAGGCCGGCGAAGCCCGCCCCGATGATCAGGACGGAGCGGGACGTCATTTCGACACCGGTTCGTGGGTCAGTTCCTTCGACCACGACGGGACCTTCCCCAGAACGCCGATCGGGAAGAGGTCGATGACCGTGCCCATCTGCTCGGCGACGAACTGGAAGGGCTGCTTGTGATTGATCGCCAGGCCGAAGTGGTACTTGACGATGTGGAAGGCCGGCAGGCGTCGGGTGTTGGAACTGCGTTCGCCGGCCTTGTCGAAGCGCCGCACGGCGTTGTAGAGCTTGTCCTCGGACAGACCCATGGCGCCGATGTTGCCGATCATCCGGGTGAGCAGGGGTGAGTAGACCAGCAGGCCGAGGATCAACGACGGTCGGGCCAGGGTCCCTGCCGCCTCGATGATGATCCTGCGCATCGGGCCGGCGCCGAGCATGTCGAGCACCTGGAATCCGACTGCGAGATGGCGTGATTCATCGGAGTTGATGTGCCGGAACACCTCGTGGCACAGCGGGTCGGACACCTCGTCGAGCAGGAATTTGACCAGCGCACCGTCCAGTGCGGTCTCCAGAGCGGGGATGACGGTGCCGAGCGTGGAGATCGGCATGCTGTCCGAATACCGGTCGAGCCACTCGATGACGAGCCGAATGTTGTTGTTCGGCAAGGGCATCTCGCCGGCCTCGATCATTCCCCATCGCCGCATGAGCGCGAGTTCGGCGTTGGCGTGCCGCTGTTCCTCGGCGTGGAAGTACTGGTAGATCTGCTTGAGTTCGTCGAAGGGCGCCTTCTTGGTCAGCGCCGCGAACCCACGCGCGCCGACGTTCTCGATCCACACCAGGTCGGACATGAAGGCCTTGAGTTTGGGCCGCTGCTCGTCGGTGATGGTGTCCGCACCGGGTGCTTCCCAGTCGATGTCGGCCAGCGCCCACTGCTTGTCCTTGATGGTGTTCAGCATTTCGCTGTACTCGAAGGCCATGGTGGGCTCCTTTCCGACTGATTACCGCGCGACCCGCTCGACGATGCCGAGCGCACGGGTGTACGCCCCCGGCAGCAGACGTTTGGCCTGCCAGATGACTTTGGCGTCCAGCTGAGGCACGACATGAAGCTGGCCGCGGTCCAGTGCATCCAACGCGGAGCGAGCGACCGATTCCGCGCTGACGCCGGTCCATTTCATCGCAGTCGCCGCCAGGCGCGCGGCTCCGTCGTCGATGGTGTCCGGGTTGACGATGTTGGTCTTGACGAACGTCGGACACAGCACCGTCACGGCCACGCCCGTCCCGCTGAGTTCCGCGGCAAGGGTCTCCGACAGCGCGAGGACCGCGGCCTTGGACACGTTGTAGGCGGCCATCCTCGGCGCGGCCGCGAAGCTGGCGGCCGAACCGACGTTGATGATTCCGCCGCGGCCCGCGGCGCGCATCCGCGGCGCGAAGACATGACAGCCGTGGATGACGCCCCACAGGTTGACGTCGATCGTCTTGCGCCACAGATCCAATGGCATCTCGCCGATAACCACTCCGCCGGCGCCGATCCCGGCATTGTTGACGACCACGTCCGCCGGCCTGCCGAACCACGCTTGGGCGGCGTCGGCCATCTCGGCAACGGCGTCGGGGTCGGCAACGTCGCAGACATGGGCGAGTCCGTGGTCACCGATCTGTCCCGCGGTCTCCTTCGCGGTGGTTCCGTCGACATCCGCGCAGACCACACGACCGCCGCGGCGGGCGATCTCGAGAGCGAAGGCCCGGCCGATACCACTGCCTGCGCCGGTGACCACCGCGGCGGCACGCGCGCTGCGGCGACTCCCGCCACCGGGCAGCGGCAGCCTCATGTTGGCCGCGCCTGACACCAGTGGCCGCGCATGCCACCAGTTTGGGCCGGGGCCACGGTGATGTCAACATGGACACGTGCCGGCTAGAGCGGGAGTGTGGGGTGGTCGGACCGCCGCGGAACGCCACGCCGAGCGGCGTCAGCGGCTGATCGACGCCGCCACCGAGATCTGGATGGAGAGCGGCTGGGCCGCCGTCACCATGAGAGCCGTGTGCGCGCGCACCTCACTGAACGACCGGTACTTCTACCAGAATTTCAGCGACCGCGACGACCTGCTCTGCACCGTGTGGGACGGCATCAAGGACGACCTCCTGGCCAACTTGATGTTCGTTCTGACCGAGGATCCCGACCGGGCGCCGATGGACACCCTGGCCAAGGGAATCGCCGTCGTCGTCGAACGGACGGCGGCCGACCCCGGCTGGGCGCAGATCATGTTCGGCCGCCACCTCGGCAGTGCGGTCCTCGAGCAGCGGCGCACCGCGGTGCTGCACCAGGCCACCAACATCATGGTGGGCGCCGCCGGGCCGTATCTGAAGGCGGGGGCCGACGAAATCGGTCTGCGGGTGGACGCTTTGGTAGGCATCGGAGGGTTCGTCGAACTCATCACGGCCTGGCAGTCCGGGCTGATCGACGTCGGCACCGAGCAGATCATCGCCCATTGCAGTCGCATCGGCAGCACACTGGCCTCGGTCTACCTGGTCGCGAGTTGATGCGCCCGACGTTCGACCGTGCGGTGCTCGACACCGAGCCCGGCGATATCGAGGTCTTCAAGCACTGAGCCCGAGCATAATTCAACGATGCCAGCCAGCCCGGCCCGCAACGGCGCCGACGTCCTTCTGCAGCAGCTGGACATCCAGGGCGTCGACTGCGTCTTCGCCTCCCCCATCGCGGTGATGGCGCCGATCTGGGAGTCACTGGCACGCCGCGGTGACGCCCACGGCCTGCGCTATTTCCGCTGCCGCCACGAGGTTTTGGCCGTCGGCCTGGCTGCCGGCTACTACAAGGCGACCGGCCGAAGCCAGGTGGTGTTCCTGCCGAGTTCCCTCGGTGTGCAGAACGGGTCCATGGGACTGCACACCGCGCTGCAGGAACGCATCCCGATGACGGTCCTATCCCCCGACACCTTCAGTTACGGCGAAGACCCCGACGCCGATCCCGGCCCGGAGTGGCCGTCGCTGCTCGTCGATCTGGTCGGACCCGCCCGCAACGCGGAGGCGGTGGTCAAATGGGCGCACCGGGCCCGGACGCCGTCGGAGATGGTCAACGAACTGCGCAGGGCGTGCTTCATCGCCCAGTCGGTGCCGCTGGGGCCGACCCTGCTGGAGATTCCCGCCGATCTGTTGATGGGGCCGGTGCCGGCTGAGATCCCGGCGTGGGTGGATCCGGCACCGGTGGTTGCGGCCGCCGGGCAGGTCGAGGAGGCAGCCCGGATCCTCAGCGGGGCAACGAATCCGGTGATCGTCACCGAGCACGGCGGGCGCAATGACCAGGAACGGGCTGCGCTCGTCAGCATCGCCGAATCGCTGTCGGCTCCGGTCTTCGAGTTCATGATGCCCGCTTACCACAACTTCCCGCGGTCGCACCCGTTGTACGGCGCCGGCCCGGTCGAGGACATCCTCGCCGATGTCGACGCCGTCCTGCTGGCCGGATGCAACGCGCCCTGGCATCCGCCGCGGCAGTCCCTCAAACCCGGATGCGCGGTCATCCATCTCGATGAGGATCCGTTGCGTCCGCGGGCGGCGTACTGGGGTTACGCGACCACCCATGCGATTCCGGGGAGCATCGGGCACAACCTTCAGGCCTTGGCCGGTTGCCTCGCCGGCCGAAACGCCCCGCGACCGGACCGGGTGCGACGATGGGCGGACCACACCGCCGCGGTGCGCGCCCTCGGACGTCACTCGGCCGATGAAGCCCGTTCAGAGGCAATCGATTTCGTCCCGGCCGCCGATCTGTTCGGCGCGCTGCACGAGGCGCTGCCCGATGACGCGATCTGCGTCGACGAGATCGTCGCGCAGGTGCCACAGATGCTGCAGTTCCTTTACGAACGCAAGCCGCTGACCCAGATCCGCGGCTGGGCCGGCGCTCTAGGCATGAGCCTGGGGACCGCGCTCGGGGCCAAATTGGCCGACCCCAACCGGACGGTGGTCGCGATCGTCGGCGACGGAGCCTTCCATTACAACCCGGTCTCCGCGGCATTGGGGTTCGCCCAGGAGTACCGACTGCCCCTGCTGATCGTGCTCTGCAACAACGAGCAGTACGCCTCGCAGACGTGGAACGTGCTGCGCTACTACCCCGACAGCGAAGCGGTGCGCGACGGCAACTTCGTCGGCGACGTCATCGACCCGACACCGGACTACGTGAAAGTCGTCGAGGCTTACGGCGGAACGGGTGAACGGGTGCGCAGCGCCGAAACACTCGGCCCGGCGCTGCAGCGGGCGTTGCAGGCCGTGTCATCGGGGCAGACGTTCCTTCTCGATGTGATCGTCAAGCCCTGACGGTCCGGGCCCGGCCCGCAAGCGGATCCGCTCGGTCGTCGATCGCGCAGCCGCGTCCCGGGTTACGGTGAAACGCACACGGGGAAGCTCGGCGCGGAGGGGTCCGATGGGGACGCACACCGGACGGGCCGTAGGCCTGACCATCGCGGCGGGGATCGCGGGCGCACTGGCCACGGCCGCACCCGCGGTTGCAGACGCACGCGACGACACCTCGGACACGCCCACGCACACCGCCACCGCGAGCGGGCCGCGCGCCGCTCGTTCCGCCGTTACCGACCACCGGGCCGCACGCTCGCCGAGCGCGTCGAAAGGCCACGCGCGGATCCGACCGCAACCCGTCGCCGCGGTTCCCGCACTGAGACCGCGGGCGTCGCTTTCCCCCGCGGCGATCGCAACACGGTCCGATCCGCTCGCGGCGCTGCTGAACAATTCCCCTCCCCGGCCGACGGGAACCCAGACATCGCAGACGCCCGCCGGCGTTGTCAGTGGAAGCCTGCAGGGCAACGACCCGGACCGCGATACCGTCGCCATGTCGGTGGCACACGGCCCGACGCACGGCACGGTGACCGTGTCCGGCGATCAGTTCAGCTACACCGCCGATCCCACCCTGGCCCACACCGGCTACGTCGATTCGTTCCAGATCGCGGCGAGTGACGCCGGCAGCGGATTCCATCTCCACGGCGTCGGCGGGCTGATCAATCTGCTGACCTTCGGGCTCGTCGGGGCCAGCGGCCATGTCGGCACGTCAACCGTCACGGTGCGCGTCGCCCCGTTCAACAACGCCCCGACCGCCACGGTGAGCGCCGGCGGACCCGACCCGCGCACCGGAACGGTGACCGGACAGGTCAACGGCCGCGACCCGAACGGCGATGCGCTCACCTACACCGGGCCGCCCACCACCCCCAACGCGACAGTGACGGTGACCCCCGGCGGCGCCTTCACCTACACCCCGTCAGCCGAGGCGCTCGCCGCTTCGACGCCGGGCCGGCAGGACCGGTTCACCGTCACCGTCGACGACGGCTACGGCGGCACGACATCAGTGGACGTTGTTGTGCCCCTTGGTGCTTCGACGCCGGCGGAATCGTTGTCCACGTTCTGCGGATGCACGCTCATGCCCGCCGGCACGGTGTTCCACGCCGGCATCACCTCACTGCCCGCCCTTCCGAAGTCGGATACCTGGACGCGCCTGCTCGGCGGTACCCTGCACGCCTCATGGGGCGGAGCGCCGTGGCAGGGAAGCACCGCAGGGATGCCGGTGAACATCACCGGGCCGAATCAGGCCGGTGAGACGGTGATCTTCAACCGCGGCTACTCCACCAGCGGCCCGGGCATCGACAACACGCCCTACGCCATCCCGGACCGGCCGCTCGTCGAAGGCATGCCCGAGGTCCCGGCCTGGGACCGCCACCTTCTGGTCTTCCAGCAGGGAAACTGCGTCTCGCAGGAGCTGTACAACGTGGCCAACGGTGTGGAACTACCCGCCGCCGGCCTGCAGGACGCCTTGGGTAACGCCGTCTATGCCGCCCTCTATGGGTCGGGGTGGGTCGCGGAGGCCGGCGGCCATGTCGACATGAATTCCCCGCTCTACCCCGCCCAGGGCTGGGCGAATGCCTCGCACCTGCCGTACCTGCCGCTGATCCTGCGGCCGGACGATATGAGCCGGGGATCGATCGACCACATGCTCGGCATCGCGATCGCCAAGGACCGGGGAACCGGCTTCACCTGGCCGGCCCGCGCCGGTGACGGAACCGGTACCAACCCCGACGGGGTGCCGATGGGGACGGTGCTGCGGCTGCGGCCCGACTTCGACATCTCCGGATACGACGCCACCACCCAGGTGGTGCTGCGCGCGCTCCAACAGCACGGCGCGGTGGTGTTCGACTCCTTTGCAGCCGGGCGGGACGGGGCCGGCCTGCTCGCGATGAGCAACGGCTGGAACGGCAATACCTACGTCACCGCCCAACGGGAGTTGAGCACCATCCCACTCAGCGCTTTCGAGGCGGTCGACGTAGTGAGCCTGGCCGCCGATCCCGCCACCGGGTGGACGATCAAAGCCTGAGCCGCGCGATTACTTGGTTCGAGCCACCGGGAAATAGCATCGGGACCGATGGATAACGACCTCGAAGTCCGCCCGGCCGCCACCGGCGCGGCGGTACAGCGCCTCACTTCCGAAGCCGGCCGGCGTCGGACCTTCGCGGTGATCAGCCACCCTGACGCCGGCAAGTCCACGTTGACCGAGTCCCTGGTTCTGCATGCCCGGGTGATCACCGAGGCCGGCGCCATCCACGGCAAGGCCGGCCGGCGCGCCACCGTGTCGGACTGGATGGAGATGGAACAGGCCAGGGGCATCTCGATCACGTCCACCGCTCTGCAGTTCCCGTACACCTCGCCCGAGGGGCAGGAGTGCGTCATCAACCTGCTCGACACCCCCGGCCACGCCGACTTCTCCGAGGACACCTACCGGGTGCTCAGTGCGGTGGACTGCGCGGTGATGCTGATCGACGCCGCCAAGGGCCTCGAACCGCAGACGCTCAAGCTGTTTCAGGTCTGCCGTCACCGCGGCATCCCGATCCTGACCGTGATCAACAAGTGGGACCGCCCGGGCCGGCATGCCCTGGAACTGCTCGACGAGATCCAAGAGCGCATCGGGCTCAAGCCCACGCCGCTGACGTGGCCGGTCGGTATCGCCGGTGATTTCAAGGGTGTTCTGGATCGCCGCACCGGCAACTTCATCCGGTTCACCCGCACGGCGGGCGGTGCCACCGCGGCACCGGAGGAGCACATCACGCCGGATCGCGCCGAGGCCGCCGCCGGTGACGACTGGGTCAACGCGGTCGAAGAGTGCGAGTTGCTCTCCGCCGACGGCGGTGACCACGACCAGGAGGCCTTCCTCCGCGGCGCGACTACCCCGGTGCTGTTCACCTCCGCGGCGCTGAACTTCGGTGTCAACCAGTTGCTGGATGTCCTGGTGCGACTGGCTCCCCCGCCGGGCGGCCAACGCGACGCCGAGGGCAATCTCCGGCCGGTCGATTCCCCGTTCAGCGCCTTCGTGTTCAAGGTGCAGGCCGGGATGGACTCCGCGCACCGTGACCGCATCGCCTACGCGCGGGTGTGCTCGGGCACCTTCGAGCGGGGGGACGTCCTCACCCACGCCGCCACCGGGAAACCGTTCGTCACCAAGTACGCCCAGTCGGTGTTCGGCCAGCACCGCTCCACGCTGGACAGCGCCTGGCCGGGCGACGTGATCGGTCTGGCGAACGCGGCGGCGCTGCGCCCGGGCGACACGTTGTTCCGTGATGTGCCCGTTCACTTTCCGCCGATCCCGAGCTTCTCCCCCGAGCATTTCGCGGTCGCCCGCGGAACCGATCCGAGTAAGCACAAGCAGTTCCGCAAAGGCATCGAGCAGTTGGACCAGGAAGGCGTCGTGCAGGTCCTGCGGTCGGACCGGCGCGGAGATCAGGCTCCTGTTCTGGCCGCGGTCGGGCCGATGCAGTTCGAGGTGGCCAGCCACCGGATGGCGACGGAGTTCAACTCGCCGATCTCGCTGGAACCGTTGCCCTACACCGTCGCCCGCGCGATCGACCCCGACGACGCAGCGCTGGTCTCCAAGCAGGTGTCGATGGAGGTGCTGACCCGGACCGACGGCGTGCTGCTGGCGCTGTTCACCACCAAGTGGCGGCTGCAGGGATTCCAGGAGGAGAACCCCAAGATCCGCCTGAGCTCCCTGGTGGCGGCCGGCGAGAACTGACCGTCAGTCGTTCGGCCGATGCGGCCGCAACGCGGGCAGTCTTCAAGCCACGCCGCTCACATCTCGGTGACCTGACCGTCGTCGACGACCAGCGAACGATCCAGGCGGACGTTCTGCAGCATCCGCCGGTCGTGGGTCACCAACAACACAGCACCCTGGTAGCTCTCCAGCGCCTCCTCGAGTTGCTCGATGGCGGGCAGGTCGAGGTGGTTCGTCGGTTCGTCGAGTACCAGCACGTTGGTTCCGCAGGCCTGCAGCAGCGCCAGACCCGCCCGGGTGCGCTCCCCCGGCGAGAGGTCGTCGACGGGCCGTTCCACATGGTCTGCGCGCAGACCGAATTTCGCGAGCAGGGTCCGCACGTCGGCGGTCGACCAAGTGGGCACCCGTTGCTCGAAGCGGTCGACGAGGCGGTCGGACCCGGAGAATTCGGCGCGGGCCTGGTCGATCTCCCCGATCGCCACGCTGGCGCCCAGGCCGACTCGTCCCTCATCCGGTGCACGCCGGCCGAGCAACAGCCGCAGCAGCGTCGACTTTCCCGCTCCGTTCGGTCCGGTGATACCGATCCGCTCGCCGGCTTCGACCTGAAGTGACACCGGGCCCAGGACGAAATCTCCCTGTCGAACAACGGCGTTGTCGAGTGTGGCCACCACCGCGCTGGAGCGGGGCGCCGCTCCGAGGGTGAACTGCAGTGTCCATTCCTTGCGCGGCTCGGCCACCTCCTCGAGGCGGGCGATCCGGCTCTCCATCTGGCGTACCTTCTGCGCCTGCTTCTCACTGGACTCGGTGGCCGCCCGGCGGCGAATCTTGTCGTTGTCCGGCGCCTTGCGGATCGCGTTGCGCACCCCGTGGGTGGACCACTCCCGTTGGATGCGGGCGCGCGCCACCAGGTCAGCCTTCTTCTCCGCGAACTCTTCGTACTGCTCACGACGGTGCCGACGGGCGACCTCGCGCTCTTCGAGGTAGCTGTCGTATCCGCCGCCGAAGACGGTCGTGGTGTTCTGGGCCAGATCCAGTTCGAGGATCCGAGTCACGCTGCGCGCCAGGAACTCCCGGTCGTGACTCACCAGCACCACCCCGCCCCTCAGCTCACGGACGAGCTCCTCGAGCCGGGCGAGCCCGTCGAGGTCCAGATCATTGGTCGGCTCGTCGAGCAGAGCGATGTCGAACCGCGACAACATCAGTGCCGCCAACCCGACCCGCGCCGCCTGGCCACCCGACAGCGCGGTCATCGGCGTCGAATCAGGTTGCACCGCATCGGTATCCAGGCCGAGATCTGCCAGGACACCGGGCAGGCGCTCGTCCAGGTCCGCCGCGCCGGTGGCCAGCCAGTGATCGAGCGCCGCGGCGTAGACGTCGGCGGGGTCCGCCTGCGCGTCGTCAGCGATGCCGGCGAGGGCCTCGGCCGCCGCCTCCATGGCCTGCGTCGCCGCCGTGCAGCCGGTGCGTCTGGCGATGTACCCCGCCACGGTCTCCCCGGCGATGCGTTCGTGCTCCTGGGGCAGCCACCCGACGAAGGCGTCGGCGGGGGCCAGGCTCACGGTGCCGTCAAGGGGTTCGAGATCACCGGCCAGGATCCGCAGCAGCGTGCTCTTGCCGGAGCCGTTGGCGCCCACGACGCCGACGACGTCGCCGGGCGTCACGGTCAGATCAACGCCCTCGAAGAGGGTGCGGTGGGCGAACCCGCCAGCCAGGTTCTTCGCGACAAGCGTTGCGGTCACGGCCTTCTCGTCAACCGCGGCCCTGTGCTCAGGCCTTCAACTCGTAGGCGCCGCTGTAGGACAGCACCTCACCCACGAACGCGTTCTCGGCCGCCGAATCGATCACCGGCTTGCGCACGATGTTCAGCGCCGCCTTGCTCTGATCGTCGGTGGCCGAGGCCTGCCCGTGCAGTTCCACCGCATACCCCGACATGTCGTTGACGAACACCGCCACCATCCGGTCCAGATGCGCCTCGGTGAGGTCGGAGAGGTCACTGACCGAGCCGGGACGCGTCTGGCCGTGATCGAGGGCCAGTGCCGCGGACTCCAGGATGAGCTGGGCGTAGACGATCTGGGTGAAGAGCTGTCCGAGCACCTGCAGATAGTCGAGGTCCTTCTGCTGGGCCTCGGTCGGCGGCGCGGTCAGCACCAACTGGGTGAAGGCGTCGATCTGCTCGCGGAACACCGCCACGTTCGGCAGGTGCGCGAACCGGTCGAAGGCGGGGCGCCAGTCGCTGAAACCGATGGAGCCCAAGCCTTTTGCCGGACCCTGATGAAACAGGTAGGTGTCGTCTGCGGCGTCCTGGCGAACCGGGATCTTCGGGTAATCCTGCGCGGCGCCGTGGGCGGCGCCGAGGTAGCGGGGCATGAACTTGAGCACCAGGGCGATGTTGACGTGAACCGTGCCCTCGAGCTTCGGCAGCGCACGGATGTCGGAGGCCGCCCTGCTGAAGTAGGTGTCACGCTCGAATCCGCGCGCCGCGATCACATCCCACAGCAGATCGATGACCCGTTCACCCTCGCTGGTCACCTTGGCCTTGGTGATCGGGTTGAACAGCAGGAAACGACGGTCGTCCTCGCTCGCCGTCCGGAAGTAGTCGGTGGAGCGTGCGGCGAACATCTTCATCGCCACCAGCCGAGCGTAGGCGTCGGCGAGCATGCGCCGCACGTGCGGGAAGTCGGTGACCCGGTTGCCGTAGAGAATCCGGTTGTGGGCGTGGGTGACCGCCTCGTAGAAGGAGTGCTCGCAGATGCCGATACTGGCCCAGCCGAGATTGACCTTTCCGACGTTGACGGTCGCCAGTGCCGCGTCGAAGGCAGGCTTGCCGACATGCAGGATGTCCGTCTCCGCCACGGGGTAGTCGTGCAGTTCGAACGCCGCGACGAACATCTGTCCGGCGACGACGTTCTTGAGCAACTCGTAGCCGGAGTGGCTGGGGTCGACAAGGAAGAAGACGTGCTCACCCGGGTGCTGCGGATCGTCATCGGCGAACTTGCCGTAGACGCTGAGCCGGCCGGCGGCGTTGCCGTTGCCGATGTACCACTTGCCGCCGTTGGCGGTGAAGCCGCCACTCGGGTTGCGGCGCAGGATCATGTCGGAGGAGTAGATGTCGGCGCCGTGTTCGCGTTCGGACAGCCCGAAGCCGAAGATGCTGCCGTCCTCCAGCAGGCCGGCGACCTCTTTGCGCGCGGTTTCGTTGCCGCTCAACCACACCGGGCCCAGGCCGAGCACGGACACCTGCCAGGCGTACCAGTGCGCCAGCGAGTAGAAGCCGAGCACCTCGTTGAGTTCGTTGATACGCGCCAGGTCCCAGCGCGCATCGGGTGTGCCGGTCTGGGCGCCGACCTCGGCCGGGGTGGCGAAGGTGGCGAAGATCTTGTCCCGTGCGATCAGGTCGAGGAAGTCGGTGTACCACTCACCGGAGTAGTACTCCTCCTTGTTCCTTGCCAGGCCTTTGGTCTCGAAGAAGTCCACCAGCGCCAGCAGGCGGCTGCGGGTGGCCTCGTCGAACGAACTCGGGTTATAGGTCGCGGGGTTGAACAACAATGCCATGGCTATCAGGGTAGGCGGTGGGCCGAAACCGGAACAAAACGCAACCGGCATCAGTACGACTAAGCGACGCAGTACCTGTCGGGGGTGTGAGGGCGGCAGAGGTGCGGGTCCGGCGTCAGCCGTAGCATGTGTCCCGTTCCGGAGGATCTGCTGGCAGGGGGTTGTTGATGGATTACAACTGGCTCACTCCGAAGGCCGAGGCCCGACCGAGCGGGGAGAAGGGCTGGGGTTCGTACGCCGTCGAGCCCGTTCCGGCTGGCGAGACCGTGGCCGCGTTCGGTGGCTGGGTGGTCACCGGCGCCACGCTGGCGGGGCTCAGCGCCGGCCGCCAGAGCCGTTCCATCCAGGTGGACACCGACCTCTACCTGGTCTCCGGTGAAACCCCGGAGCCCGGCGACATGCTCAACCACTCGTGCGAACCCAACTGCGGCCTGCTCGGTCAGATGCAACTCGTCGCTATGCGCGACATCGCCCCGGGCGAGGAACTCTGCTTCGACTACGCCATGTGCGACGCCAGCGACTACGACGAGTTTCGCTGCCTGTGCGGCGAGCAGACCTGCCGCACCGTCGTCACCGGCTCAGATTGGCGCAATCCGGAGCTGCAGGAGAAGTACGCCGGATGGTTCTCGCCCTACCTGGCCCGCAAGATCGCCGCATTGCCGGCGCAATCCACCGGGAGGCGGACCTAGCCGGCTAGGAGCCTGTAGGGGGCGGCGGCGGGGTTGAGCCGTCGGTGTACCACGGCGGCGGAGGGCCGTCGATCGGGTAGTAACCCGGGGGCAACGCCGGACGCCCGGCATCCGATCCCCCGGCCGGGGCCGACGCCGGCGTTTCCGAACCGGGTGCGTTGGTCGACACGTACCCGGGAGGCAGCTTCGGCGCGGGCCCGGCACCCGGTGGCGGCGCCGGGGCTCCCATCCCCATGTCTCCGTCCGGGCTGAGGAACGGATTCTGCGCCTGGTGCCAGATGTCCTTGATCGAGCTGAGAATGCCCCCGCCACCGTTGCCGGAGCCGTAGTGCGCATTCGGAATCTCGGGGACTGAGCCATGGGTCATCGGCGCCACGGCGGGGGCCGGGGAGCCCGGATCAGCCGGGGCCGAGGCCGGCGCAGGGGCGCCCGGATCAGCGGGGGCCGGGGGGGCGGGGGCGGGAGCGAGGGCCTGCGGAGCAGGCACCGGAGGCTGGTGAGGGGTCATCGGGTTGCTCGACACCATCGGCGGCGGCGGCGGGAGCGGAGCATCGGTCGGATAGATCACCGGTGTCGTGGGGTCGGCCGGGTCGGCCATGGCCGTTCCCGCGCCGAATGCGGCCGCGCCGATGAGCGCCATACCTGTGAAAACGACGGTGCACACCCCGTGCCGTTGAGCCATGGATCAGCGGGTCCTCTCTGACCGCGCGCCGGAAACGGCGACGTTGCATGACATATCGATACTGCCACTCTGCGCGTTAGCCGCACCGTTCGTCCAATCGAGGGACAACGAACGCATCTTCCGCAATGCCGAGACGTGGGTCAACCAGCGGCGAGGGCGCTGGCCGCCTGGCGTTCAGTCGAGCGGTCGGCGCGACCGTCCCAGCAGGCGCCAGGCTCCGGTGGACCACAGCGCCCACGCGATCAGCACCGGCTGGAAGAACAGCCGAATCAGCCGAGCCCGATCGCTGTTGAGACCGAACGCATCCCGGTGATGCATCCACTGGGCGATGTTGCCGGGGAAGATCGCCACGAAGAACGTCGCCAGCAGAAGGCCGACCACCGCGCGCCTCTTGGTCATGACGATCATCGACGCGCCCAGAGCGATTTCGACCACTCCGGAGGCGAGGACCGTGACATCCACGGGCACCGGCACCCATGGCGGCACCTGAGCCCGGAACTCGTCGCGTGCGAAGGTCAGGTGACTGATGCCCGCGAAGGCCATGAACGCTCCGAGCAGAGCGCGGCCGGCCTTCTGGGCGCGGGTTTCGCGGTCCGCGCCGTCATGGCTCCCGAAGGTCATGGCGGAAGTCAACCACGCTAGGGCGATGCCGCCCAACAGGTTTCTGCCATTCGCCGATTCCCTGAAATTGACACCAATTGCCCTGCGGGTCAGAGACAATAACCCCCGTAATGACTGAGTTTCCCCCGCGCCCCGGCCCCCACGACACCGTCGTCGTCCGCCCCAAAGGCCGACTCGACATGGCGCTGGCGCCCGCGCTCCGGCAGGAGCTGACCGCACTCATCGAGAGTGGCAAGATCCGGCTGGTGGTGGACATGAACGCCGTCGACACCATCGACTCCTCGGCATTGGGCTCCCTGGTCGCCATCCTGAAGATCGCCAGGCAGGCCGGCGGTGACCTCCGCCTCGTCGCACCGTCGCGGCAGGTGGCCGAGGAATTGAACATGACCAACCTGGTGCGGGTGATGCCGCCGTACCCGTCGGTGGAAAGCGCCTTCGCGGTCTAGGTTTCGTTCTTCCCGGCGCTGGTGATCGCTTTGCTCACCAGCTTCCAGTGGTTGCCGACCTCGTCGCGGAAGTAGGCCAGCATGCGCAGCGCCGCCTGGGCGAGAGGCAGGCCGCGCCCGCGCTCGGCGTCCTCGTCCGGCATACGGACGGTGAACAGGTCGACCTCCGCGGGATTGCCGTCGTCGGTGAACTCGATCTCGACCGCGTCGGGCAGAACCTGGATTTCCATGTGGAGGCCACACGCGCAACCGTGTTCAAGGATGTTCGCGACGATCTCGGCGGCGGCGATGCCCACCTCCATGCGAACCTCGCGGGGCACTTCGTCATGGTGCGACCAGAAGTCGTCCAGTGCGGTCTGAACGTCGTCGAGGGTCGACGGTCCTGCGGTGATATCCAACTTCACCCTCCACCCCTTCGTCGACCATCATGAGAAGCGGAAATCAATGACGCTCTGACGATCTTCTGTGAGTGCAATCCTGCCCCTCCCGACGAGTGGTAATCAACGAATCGTGGAATTCTGTCGTCATCCGTTCACCCGGCCGTCGGGCTAACGTCGACCCGGTGAGGAACCCGCCAGCCCGCTTCACCCGGGCCCGCGCAACCGGAGCGCTGGTGCTGATCCTCGCTGCCGTCGCGTCCTGCGGCCATCCGAGCCCACCTCCGCAAGACGGCGGCTCCACCTCCACCTCCGTACGCCCAACATCTACCCGCCTCCCCGTCCCGCCAGTCGCGGCGCCTGTTCAGCCGGAGGGCGACTTCGCAGCGATACCACGACTGGTGGACGCCGACATCGCCGCGCGCCGGCTCCCGGGAGCCGTGGTGCAGGCCGGGCACGACGGCCGGATCGTCTTCAGGCAGGCCTTCGGCGAACGCAAGCTCCCGGGCGAGCCGGGACTGGACGGAGCGCCGGCGCCCGCGGAGCCGATGACCGAGGACACGATCTTCGATCTGGCCTCACTGTCGAAACCCATCGCGACCACCCCTGCCGTCCTGCAGCTCTACGAACAGGGCAGGGTTGGGATCGACGAACCCATCCAGACCTACCTACCGGAGTTCAATCCCGCCAACGATCCCCGACGGGCACAGGTGACGGTACGAATGCTGCTCACCCATACCTCCGGCATCGCCGGGGACCTCAGCCACGACGGCCCGTGGGGGCTAACGGCCGCCGACAAGGAGGACGGCGTACGCCGGGCCCTGGCGGCACGCGTCGAGTTCCCGCCCGGCGAGGTGTTCCACTACTCCGATATCGGGTTCATCATTCTCGGCGCCCTCATCGAGCGCATCACCGGCGAGCCGCTGGACGTGTATGTCCGCGACAATGTTTTCGTTCCCCTGGGAATGAACGACACCTACTACCTGCCGGGCTCCAAAGCGTGCGGCCCCCACCGGATCCTCGGCAACGCGATGGTTGTCGATCGGGATTCGCCGACGCCAACCGATTGCGCCCGGGACTCGTGGTCGACCGATTTGTTGGCCCGGGTGGCCCCGACCGCACACGACGAGGACACTCCCGGGATCAATCCCGACTTCGACCGTCTGCTGCGCGGCACCGTCCACGACCCTACGGCGCGCCGGATGGGCGGGGTGGCCGGGAGCGCGGGTGTCTTCTCGACGGCGGGGGATGTCGGCAAGTACGCGCAGGCACTGCTCGACCGGCTGGCGGGCCGGCCGAGTCCGTTCCCATTGAGGCAGTCGACGGTGGAGATGATGACCACCCCGCAACAGCCCGGACACGAGGCGGCGCAACTCGAGGCCGCCAACGACGCCGAAAGCCGGGGCGGCGAACCACGCTATCCGGCGGTGCCGGGCCAGAACCTGCGCGGCTTCGGCTGGGACATCGACACGCCCTTCTCCCGGCCGCGTGGGCTGGTGTTCCCGGTCGGCAGCTTCGGCCAGACCGGCTTCACCGGCGTATCACTGTGGATGGATCCGGGTTCGGACTGCTACGTGGTGGTACTCGCCAACGTGATCCACCAGCGTGGCGGGCCGCCGATCGTGACGCTCAGCGGTGACATCGCCACGGCCGCCGGCCGGGCCCTGCACCTCTACGGCAGTTGATACGCAGAGCCGGCCCTACGGGCAGCGCGTCATCTTCGTGATCTTGTCGCTGCCCGCGTGGGTCGAGTTCATGGTGTTCGGGTCCAGCACCGTGACGTTGACCTTGAAGTCGGGTTCCTCCGGGAAGCTGATGACTCCGTCGTTGTAGGCCCAGTTGCCGAACGGGCCGTCGCTGGTGCCGTCGGGCCGCAACTCGATCGCCAGCGCGCAGTCGCCGTCTGTGCCCCACTTGCCGATCACGAAGTCCTTGGTCGGCTTCTCGCCGGTGAGTGGCGGCGGTGTCGCGGTCATCGAGCTTGCGCTGGAAGCGGATTCACTCGACGTGGCCGCACTGGAGGTGGCCGCGCTTGAGGTCGCCGGGGCGGACGTGGCCTGGCTCGAGGTGGCCGAGGCCGTCGACGTCTCAGCGGCGGGTTTCGTCTGACTGCCACATCCGGCAAGGGCCAGCACGGCGAGTACGCCGGCGACGAATCGGATGGTCATGTGAGTCCCTTTCATCAGGCACGGACGAACGCCGGCCTCCAGTATCTTGCTCGCGCGCAACAATGCCGACGTTTTGCCCGATTCACACGCCGGCCCGGCGAGTCGCCGCCGGCGTGTGACTTCCTGACGGTCCTGCCGCTGGTGGTGTCCACAGCGCTGTTCCTGATCGCCGATATCGACAGTCCGCGAACCGGATTGGTGCGGGTGCTTCCGGCTAACCCGGAGTCCCTAGCTGCCGTGCTCCACTAGTCCCGAACGAACGTCCAACGGGGCGGCGCCGGTGGGGTCGACGGGGGTTGGGGGCGAGGAGATGAAGTCGTCGATCAACTCGGCGACGTGCGCAGGCCGCTCGGCCTGCGGGAAGTGGCCGACGTCGCTGAGCACCTCCAGACGGACGTCCGGGCGGATGTCCCTGGCGGCGTAGGCATGGTCGATGGTGATGATGTTGTCCCGCTCGCCCCAGATCGCCATGACGGGGAAATCCGTTCTGCTGTTGAGGCGGCTCAGCGCGCTGACGGCCTGACCGCGGTGATCGACGACCGACCGCAGGGTGCGCAGGAACGCCCGGCGGGTGGGACCGTCGGACAGCGAACTGTAATGGCGCCAGATCTCTTCGCCGCGCGGCGCGTCGATACCGGCTTTGCGCAACCACGACCAGACACGGTCGCCGGCGCTGACCAGTTGGCGGGGAGCGATGACCGGAAGGACCAACTCCGCGCCGGGCAGGGACGCCAGCCGCAGCGTCAGGCCGACGTCGGGGCCGAGCCCGCCGCTGGCGATCAGGACGAGTCGCTGCACATATTCGGGGTGCTGGTAGACAAACTGCATGGCGACACCACCGCCGAGGGAGTGGCCGACGATGGTCGCCCGGGTGATCCCGAGCCCGTCGAGGATGTCGCGCACCAGGACCGACATGGCACCCAACGAGTAGTCACTGCGCGGTTTCGTCGAGTTGCCGTGCCCCAGGAGGTCCGGAGCCACCACCCGGTACTTCCGTGACAGCGGCCCGATCACCGATCGCCACGTCTGCGAGCTACCGGCGATGCCGTGCACCAGCAAGATCGCCTCACCACTCCCCTCGTCCAGATACGCCACACGTTCGCCGTGCACATCGAGGTACTTCATCTCAGCCATCAACCGATCTCCGGGTTTCGCCTTCCGTCACTCCTTTGAGTGAACATATGTCCACTGTCACGGCGTGGCATACCCCTCGTCAAGCGAATCCATATCCGAGTGGCCGGTGTCACATTGGTGAACGTGTGTACACCCAATGTGGGCGTGCGCACCCAATGTGCGGATTGGTTGCCACGCGGGCGGCGGTGGCCGCCTCTAGGGTGTAGCGATGCACCCGCCGGAGGCCGCCGACTCCCCGCCGGCGCCGACGGCATGGCGTGCGGTGGCGCTGGTGGCGGCGGTGGCCGCCGCGGTACACCTCGCCGTCGCCGTCCGGTACGGGTGGCATCGCGACGAGTTCTACTACGTCATCTGCGGACGCCACCCCGCATGGGGTTACGTCGACCAGCCGCCGCTGACGCCGCTGCTCGCGCGGGCCGCGACGGTACTGCCCGGGCTGTGGCCGCTGCGACTGCTGGCCATTGCGTTGCAGACCGGGTGCATCGTCCTCACCGCACGGCTTGCCGCCGAACTCGGTGGTCGACGCCGCGCACAGGTGATCGCCGCCGCTGCCGTCGCCGCCTGCCCAATCTTCGTCGGAGCGTCCGCCCTGTACGGGACAGCCGGTACCGATCAGTTCATGTGGCTGGCCACCCTGGTGCTCATCGTGCGCGCACTGCGCGTCGAGCGAACCTCGGCGTGGGCCTTCGCCGGGATCGCGGCCGGCGTCGGCCTGCAGAACAAAAGCACCATCGCGATCCTGCTGGCGGGAGTGCTGCTCGGCCTCTTCGCATCTCGTCGTGATGCTCTCCGCACTATCGGACCGTGGCTAGCCGGCGCCATCGCGGTGGCCTTCGCGATTCCGAACCTGGTGTGGGACGCCGGGCACGGCTGGCCGAACCTGGAGATGGCGAAGGCTCTTTCGCGCGCCCAGGGCGGGACACTAGGTTCACTGCAGCAGTTGCCGCTCCTGCTCGTGCTTCTGGCCGGCCCGCTGCTGGCGGCGCTCTGGCTCATCGGCGTCCGGTGGCTGTTGTCGCCGGCCGGTCGCGACCATCGGTGGATCGCGGTGACTGCGGCGACCGCCGTGCTGCTCGTCACGGTCAGTGGCGGGAAGCCGTACTACGCCGCCCCGATGCTCGCGGCCCTGTACGCGGCGGGCGCGGTGCGGGTCGAGGCGGCCGACACCGCGCGAGGCCGGTTCGGCTGGCCGGTCGCGCTCGTCGCATCGTTCGTCATCGCATCGCTGGTGTGGCTGCCGGTTCTGCCGGTCCGGGCAGCCAACGCGATGCGTGCCGTCAGCCCCGTCCTGGTCGAGACCTACGGCTGGCCGCAATTCGTCGACCAGGTCGCGGCGGCGGCGGCGACCGCACCGGCCGGCGCGCCGATATTCACCAGCAACTACGGCGAGGCCGGGGCGTTGACCGTACTCGGCCCGGGCGCCGGTGTGGACCGGCCGATCTACAGCGGGCACAACAACCACACGCTGTGGGGGCCGCCGCCGGGCCGTCCGGACACCGTGCTGTGCGTGGGCAAGTTCAAGTCCGGCTACCTGGAGCGGTCCTGGGCGCGGGTCCGGAAGATCGCCTCGATCGCCCTGCCTGACGGCGTGGACAATGCGGAGAAGGCCGGTCACGCGGCGGTCTACCTGTGCGAGCAACCACGCGGCGACTGGGCCGAATTGTGGCCCTCGCTAAGACATTTCGACTGAGCCGCCGCCGCGCACACAGCTGTCGAGAATCCGTCTGAGCTGGGCCACCTCGCCGGCGTCGATGCTGATGGCACTGAGATCTTCGGCCATGGCCGGGTTGGTGTACTCCATCGCCGATGGGTAGGTGGCGCGGGCTGAACTGTGAAACGCCACAGCTCCGGTGAACTGCGCCAGCTCCAGGATGTTGGTGGACCGCACACCCGATCCCGGCATGATCGTGATCCGCCCGGCGGCGGCCGAAACCAGCGTGCGGAGCATGTCCTTACCCAGGTCGACGTTCGGCCGCAGCCCGCTGGTGAGGATCCTCGTGCACCCCAGTCCGATGACGGTCTCCAGCGCGTCCAGCGGGTCCCGCACCCGGTCGAAGGCCCGGTGGAAGGTCACCTGCATGCCGCCCGCCTGCCGGATCAGCTCAGCGCAGCGGTCGGCGTCGACCCGGCCGTCGAGGTGCAGCATGCCGATCACCACACCGTCGCACCCCAACCGCCGGCACTGGCCGACGTCGGTCGCCATCGCGTCGAATTCGCCATCGCTGTACAGGAAGTCGCCGCCGCGCGGACGGATGATCGGGAACAGCTGGATCGACGTGGTGTCCCGCGCCAGGGCGATCGTCCCGTAGGACGGAGTGGTGCCGCCCTCGTGCGGGTTCGCGCACAGTTCGATCCGATCGGCGCCGTTGTCCTGCGCGCTACGGCATGAGGCGAGATCGAAGGCGATGACTTCCAATTCCATCCGGGAACGCCTCAGCTCCGGCCGTGCGGCGGTCCGAGGTAGGGGAAGACGGTCAGGGTGTCGGTGTGCGGCGACAGGCCCGACGGTGGGCACTCACCCTTGGTCAGGAACGCCAGCCGATAGTCGATGACGTCGTCGGTGAAAACCCGGCCGTTGGGGTAGCGGGCCGGCTTGGCCGGGTTGTAGGTGAGCATGTCCGGCAGTGTGCCCTCCTCGTCGATGGCGGCGATCGCCTCATCGCGGGTGTAGTCGCCGGTGTGACCCATCAGGTGGATGAACTGCCCGATCCACCGTCGGCGGTCGTCGACGGGTTCGCCGGCGTTGTACTCCTCCTTGGTCTCATCAGTGTTGAAGAAGCTGCTGACCGAGGGGTGGCCGGCCCGGTCGACGTGGACGAGTTCGCCGTCGCGGCGGACGCTGCAGCGGCCCCAGATCCGGACGTCCGGATCGGCGCCGAGGTAGGCGGTGGGCATCTCGATGGCGATGGAGAAGACGTTGGCCTCGAGGTTCGAATCGACACCGGTCCAAGGGGTTTCACCACCCAGATGAGGTGCGGTGAAGTTCCGTCCGCCGGTGATGTCGAAGAGGTTCTTGATCCCGTCGAAGTCGAAGAAGAAGGCGTCGCTGCGCGCACCGGCGAAGAAGGTGAACTCTCCGGAGTGCGCGATCACCGGCGTCGCACCGAAGGAGACCTCCACCTCCTCGAAGATCCGGCTGCCGACGGCCTCGGGTGATCGGGCGTCCTTACCGGAGGCCAGATAGACGTCGACGGTCTGGCGGTCACCCTCGGGTTCGGAGAACACGAAGCTGAAGGCGATGTCGTTGCGGAGGTCGCCGTCATTATCGACGGCCAGCCGGTAGACGGCGTCGGGATGCAGCGCATCGGCGTTGGGGTTGGCGTTGAGGATCAGCACCGTGCGTTCCGGGTCGGCGGGTGACTCGAAGGCGTACAGGTCGCACAGATCGAGACGCTGATCGCCCATCGGGGGTCCCAGACTCAGCCCGGTGAAGTGGTTCGACATCGCTGGATTCCTTCCTGCCCCGGCCCGCGCTCCAACTTACCGACGAAACGCTGGATCGGGAATGCGCGCACCTGTCGAATGGCTAAGCTTCGGAAACGCATTCGATGGGGTTGTGACTATGGGCAAGACGCTGATCTTCGGGCACAAGAATCCGGACACCGACTCGATTTGCTCGGCGCTGGCGTACGCGGACCTCAAATCCCGAACCGGCGCCGACGTCGAGGCGGTCCGCCTCGGGTCGATCAGCGCCGAGACGCAATTCGTGCTGGACTCATTCGGGGTGGAACCGCCGCGTCTGGTCGAGACCGTGGCCGCCGAGGCGTCGCATGTGATTCTCGTCGACCACAACGAGCGCCAGCAGAGCGCAGTCGACATCGCCGACGTCACGATCGCCGAAGTCATCGACCATCATCGCATCGCGAATTTCGAAACCGCCGGTCCGCTGTACTACCGCGCCGAACCGGTCGGCTGCACGTCCACGATCGTGCTGAAGATGTACAAAGAGAGGGGCGTCGCCGTCCCTGCCCCGATCGCCGGATTGATGTTGTCGGCCATCGTGTCCGACACACTGCTGCTGAAGTCGCCCACCTGCACGCCGGAGGACATGGCCGCCGCGCATGAACTCGCCGCCGTCGCCGGGGTTGATCTGCACTCCTATGGCCTTGAGGTGTTGCGGGCCGGAGCGAGTCTCAAAGACACCTCCATTGCCCAACTGATCTCCCGGGACTCCAAGGAGTTCGCCATGGCCGGTGCGAAAGTGGAGATCGCTCAGGTCAATGCGATCGACCTCGACGAGGTCCTGTCCCGGCAGGCCGAATTGGAGACCGCTTTGCAGGACATCGTCAGCGCAAAGGATCTGGACCTGTTTCTCTTCGTGGTCACCGACATCCTCAACAGCGACTCCGTCGGCGTCGCGCTCGGCCCGCGGGCGTCGGCGGTGGAATCGGCCTTCGGGGTCACTCTCGCGGACAACCGCGCACACCTGAAAGGCGTCGTGTCGCGCAAGCTGCAGATCGTCCCCGCACTGACCGCGCAGCTGAGCTCGTAGAAGGGACGGGTCCGCGAATGCCCATAGCGATCGATCGCACGTCCGCTCGCGATCTCGGCCCCCAACTCGATGACGCCCTCGAAATCGTCTGCAATGAGTTCGAGGGTCTCGACTCCCACCGGCAGTATCACAATTCCTTCGCCCGGGTGCTCAAGCCCGATCCGCTCGGACGCGTGCTGATGATGGGCACCGACCAGCGGGACCTGTTCGTGCCGCTGATGCGGCGAGCGGTCGAGAAGTTCGTGCCGGCGGGAGGCCAGATCTTCGACTTCGGCGCCGGTGACGGCCAGACCTTCGCCTACGTCGCCGACGCCGTTCCGCAGGGAACCACCGTCTCCATCGAGGAGCCCAACCCCGCGTATCTCGCTGCCTACCAAGCTTTTCTGGAACGTCAGTCGCACCTCCGTCCCGGAATCGCCCTCGGCGCCGGGATCGACGATTTCGAGGAGGAAGCCCGCCGGGGCGGCGTCGACCTGCCCGAGGATGTCGATCTGGCTCTGGGCCTGCACATGATCTACTTCGCCGGCAGCGTGCCCGACACGCTGCACACCATTCTCCGGTTGGTGAAGCCGGGCGGCGCCCTGTTCAACGTCGTCACCGACGAGGCGACCGCCTACTGCGGATCGGTGCTGCGAACCTTCATCGACGCCGGGGGCGACACCGGCGACAACGACGCCTACCTGGCGGCGATCGATGACCGCCGCCGCCTGCTGGCCCCGGCGAACGAAGGGGGTGCCGGCCTCGCCGATGAGATCCGGGATCGTGGCATCGACATCGAGATCGAGTCGGTCCGCCAGCCCAGCCGGATGTACGGACACACCCTCGCCGACCTTCTCGCGATATCGAACATCAGCGTGCTGGCGAACGTGCCCGGCACGGCGAAGTTCGAGAGCGCCGCCAGGACGCTGCGCGACCGTCCGGAGGAGATCGGTCTGCGGATCGAGACGGACGGCCCGCGGGCGGGCATGTGGAGCGTGGTTCAGCCGCAGTGGGTCAGCGAGGTCCGCCGGTTGTAGCGGCCGGCCACCACAGGCCCATCGCCAGGTGCGCCACCTCGAGGACCAGGACGAGAACCAGAAGCCGGAACACCCACTTGGCGGCGTGCGGCCCGAGGGCGAGTTTGGCGCCGAGGAATGCCCCCGCCACGCTACCCACGGCGAGCAATGACGCTGCATGCCAATCGATCTCGCCCTTGCCGGAGAAGACGACGAGGGACACCAGAGCGGCCGTGCCGAGCGCGGTCACCTTGATGGCGTTGGCCTCCCGGATCGGAAAGCGGCCCAGCAACACGAGGACTGCCAGGGCATAGGTCCCGGAATCGACGGCGATGAGTCCCGCCCACAGGCCGACCAGACCCATCAGGGCGAGGACGACCGGTCCGCGGTTCGGAGGTCGATCGGTCCGGTCCGCGGTCAGCCATTTCCCCGGATTGGCGAACAGGAGCAGCAGGGCGATCACCACCGCCGCGATGACCAGGCCGGTGGTGTGCCCGTCGTCGAAGACCGACGCCAACGACGAGCCGACCACCGCGCCCATCGCCGCCGGGATGGTGAACCGCAGCGCATCACGCCACGGCAGGTGTCCGGCGCGGTGAAACGTCCATATCGCGGTGGCACAGCCGATCACGATGGGAAGCCGGTTGGACGCGTTTGCCACCACTGGCGCGATCCCGGTCATGATCATGATCGGGATGGTGACCGCAGAGCCGCTGGAGGCGACGGTGTTGAGGAATGCCGCCGCCACACCGGCGACGATCAGGATCACCGCATCGGTCAAGCTAGGTCAGCGTGGTCTGCGGGTAGGGTGCGAATCGCTGATCGAATCCTGCTGCGCGAGCGGCGATTTGCGCGGCCCGCTCGTCGGGAGTGACGAACGCCGTCCCAGTCGGCAGGACCGTGGCCAGGTCGCTCAGGGGGACGACCCGCGAACTGACCTTGGGGCCCGAAGGATCGGACGGGTCGATGGACTGGAATCGAATCGCCATGGTGCCCTGGTTGAGACCACCCGTGGACACCCAGTTCCACACGCTGGTCCCGCCGCCCAGATCCGGTTCGGTCGGTGAGACGACGAGGGTGTAGGACCCGTCGGGGTTGGGCTTGGCCTGGGCGATGTTGAGGCTTGTCTGCTCGTTCCAGTAGTCACCGGTGATGGTCCAGTCATTGGTGACCGGCGCCACGAAGTAACCGGCCTTGTTCGGCGTGATCGTGAGAACGAGTGCCTGCCCATCGGAGAGTTGGAAGTATCCCGCGCTCTGGAGCTGGGTGGCCAGGAACGACGCATTGCTGATCGGATCGGTGAAGACGTTGGGCGCCTTGCGATCTCCGGTGACAGGATCGGTGGTGGCCACCTTGATGTACTTGGACTCCTCGGAGACGCCCCGCAGCATGAGGATGGACGCGAGGCTTCCCCGCAGAATCGGCGGAACGGACGGCAGCGGTGGGATCAGCGAGAACAACGCGGTGAGGAATGGGCTCTTGGCCACCACCGGTCCGATGCCCGGGAGGGCGAATCCGCCGAACTGGCTGAAAAGACTGTCCGGCGGCCCTGCCGTGCGGTGGATCGACAGTTCCATCGGATGTTCGGAGTTCCAGTCCCACAACGTATCCCGAATGGCGATCAACGTGGTGTCGGGAGTGGTCTGGATGTGGTTCTTCTGTCCGGGCTCCGACGGTGCGCCGCTGACCGTGATGACGAAGGTGCGGTCCGGGCCGAGGTCCAGTTGATCGGCCTCGAGGACACCCACCGTCTTGCCGGCCGTCCCGGTCAGGACGCTGAAGTTGGCCTTGGGATCGTTCGCCGGCATCCGGCCGGTGATCACGTATTCCGACGCGTAGTTGACCCCGACGAAGCGATAGATGGTGTCGGGGTTGTCGTACAGGATGCGCGATCCGGCCGCGTTGATCCCGTACCACTGGTGCGGTGGGGCGACCTGGGTGATGATCGTCGGCTCGTTGGAATTCAGAATCATCGTCTGGAACGCCGATCCCATGGCCCATTCGTCGACGGCATTGCCCAATGCGGCGAGATTCGCCTTGTCCGGACCACCGATCTGGGAGTACTGGATACCGCCGATGATGCGCCACGCCAGCCCGAGGACTGCCTTCGTCGCGAGCACGGGCAGGGTGTGCACGGTGCGCATGGCGGTCGTCTCGGCCGCGATCTGCTCCGGCGTTCCCAATGGGCTGACAGCCTGTCCGGTGGGCTGCTGCACGGCGAGGGCCGGCGGCGGGGGCACCGCGGCGGGGGCCGGTACGGCACGCTGCCCACCGGGTCGGCGCCCGATCTCGTTGCGGGCCGCCGCGAGCATCGTCCACTCCAGGGCCGACTGCGCCGGCGCTTGGGGCCCAGGTGCCACAGCATCGGCCTTGACCGCGCGCGGCCGGAGTGGCATGGCGCTGAGAAGTCCGGGCGGCCGTGGGGCCGCCACCGGGACTGTGCCGACCGGGCGACGCGCCGATGCGCTCCCGGGAGTCGGAGTCCCGTGGCGCACGGGTGTGCCCGAGGCCCGTGGTGGGTGGGCGCCCGACACCCGGCCGTCGGCCGAGGACGCGGAGTCCGGATCCGGAGCGGCGTTCGCGAGTGCCGCCGCGTTGAAGACGGCGAACAGAATCCCGGCCGCGGCGGTGACCGCCACTGCACCTCGATGAGCACGTCCGTGATCCACCATCGGCGCAACCTTCCAGAAAAAACCCACCAGCAGGCCGTTCGGTCAGCGTAGGCGATGCCGGCGCCGAATACAGCGTATTGACATTGTGTCGCTGACGTCCTATTCATGAGACATGTCGATCGATGTGTCTCAGCCGGCGTTTCGGCTTCGCGGCGGTGCCTCCTGGGCTGACCCGTGGCCGATGTACGCCGCGCTTCGTGACCACGACCCGGTTCACCGCGTCGCCCACGAGGACCCTGGACTGGACTACTGGGTGCTGTCCCGGCACGCCGACATCTGGGCCGCTGCCCGCGACCACGAGACCTTCTCATCGGCGCAGGGGTTGACGGTCAACTATGGGGAGCTCGAACTCATTGGCCTGCAGGACAATCCGCCGATGGTGATGCAGGACCCGCCGGCGCACACCGAGTTTCGCAAGCTGGTGGCGCGCGGCTTCACCCCGCGCCAGGTGGAAGCGGTCGAGCCGGCGGTGCGTGAGTTCGTCATCGAACGGATCGAGCGACTGCGCGCCGCCGGGGGCGGGGACGTCGTCGCCGAGTTGTTCAAGCCGCTGCCATCGATGGTGGTCGCCCACTACCTCGGGGTTCCGGAGAGCGACCGGGTCCAGTTCGACGGCTGGACGGAGGCGATCGTCGCCGCTTCGTCCGAGCCGGACGGCCTGCTCGGCGCCACCGACGCCCTCATGGCGATGACCGGGTACTTCACCGGACTCATCGAATGTCGTCGCAGGGATCCCGGCGAGGACGTGGTGTCCCACCTGGTCGCGGCCGGGATGGGCGCCGACGGGGACGTCTCGGGGATGCTGTCGATTCTCGCGTTCACCTTCACGATGGTCACCGGCGGTAACGACACCACCACCGGACTGCTCGGCGGCGCGGTGCAACTGCTGGACCGCAACCCCGATCAGCGTCGTGCGCTCGTCGGCAACCCCGGTCTGATTCCCGATGCCGTCGAAGAGTTCCTGCGGCTCACCTCGCCGGTGCAGGGACTGGCCCGGACCGCCACTCGTGACGTCACCCTGTACGGCGAGACCATCCCGGCCGGACGCAAAGTGCTGCTGCTCTACGGCTCGGGCAATCGCGACGAAAGGCAGTACGGCCCCGACGCCGCGCAACTCGACGTCTCCCGGCGCCCCCGCAACATCCTGACGTTCAGCCACGGCGCCCACCACTGCCTCGGCGCTGCGGCGGCCCGGATGCAGTCCCGGGTTGCCCTGACCGAACTTCTCTCCCGCTGTCCGGATTTCGTGGTGGATGAAGACCGGGTCGTCTGGGCGGGTGGCGCATACGTCCGCCGTCCGCTGTCCGTTCCGATCCGGATCGGGCGCTGACATGTCCGACTGGCTGGGAGCGCGGCGAAGCGAGGTGGCCTGTGACCGCATCCTCGACGCGGCAGCCGGGCTCTTCGCGCAACGTGGCGTCGAATCCGTCGGGATGAACGACATCGCCCGGGCGGCGGGCTGCTCCCGGGCCACGCTGTACCGCTATTTCGACAGCAGGGACGCCCTGCACGCCGCCTACGTACACCGGCATGCGAGGGCGATCAACGAGCACCTTGCGAAGCTGGTCGCCCGCATCGCCGATCCGCGGAAGCGGCTCGTCGCCGCACTCACCCACGCACTGCGGCTGGTACGCGAAAACCCGGCTCTTGCAGCCTGGTTCACCAGTTCGGCGATCGGGGCGAAGGCCGCTGAGGGGTCCGGCGTGGTGCAGGCGATGACCGCCGGCTTTCTGCTGTCCGTGGGTCCCGACGACGCGGCCACCGCTGAGCGGCAGGCACGGTGGTTGGTCCGCGTACTGACGTCCTTCCTCACCGTGCCCGGCCGCGACGCAGACGAGGAGCGGGCCCTGCTGGAGGAATTCGTCGCCCCGCTGATGGTGCCGGACCGGACGTCACCGGCCGCAGAGCTTGCGCGCCAGTGAGTCCCACGCCTGACCGAGGCTCTGCACGGTCCGGCCGCGGTTCTCGCATTGGTGGGAGACGTAATCGGCGTCCAGCAGCGCCAGCAGAGCGTCGGCCTGCGCATCCAGATCGCCGGTACTCGCGGCGGCCTGCAGCAGCATGCGGACGTGGGTGTGCAGCACCGCGTAGGCCGCGTTGTAGTGCGCCTCGGGATCGCCGGCGGCCTCGCCGAGCACCGCGCGGTGGGTCTGCACGAAGCGCAGGCGCTCCCGGCCGAAGGCAAGCAGGCGCTCGAGGGGCGCCGCCTCCGGGCCCAGCGGCGGCGGCCCGAACATGAACGCGTGTTGCATCGCCCGCTCGTCTTCGTCGAGCAGTTCGATCATCAGTCCGGCCCGGCTGCCGAAACGCCGGAACAGCGTCCCCTTGCCCACGCCGGCCGCCGCCGCGATGTCCTCGGTGGTGACCTCCTCCGGACTCCGCTGCGCCATGAGCGTGCGGGCCGCATCGAGCAGACGCCGGCGGTTGCGCGCCGCATCGCCGCGCTCCTGCGGTTCGTCGACCGGCAGGTGCCCGCTGCCGTCAGCGACATCCACCAGACCAATCTAGCCGTGGCGGGAATGAAGCGGACCGCAGTCCGGTTAACTGGGTGAGTGTCCGACGACGAAAGGACGGCTGTCATGGCCAACACGACGATTCTGACCCTGGTGGGAAGTCTTCGAGCGGCATCGGTCAACCGCCAGCTCGCCGAGCTCGCGCGCGAGGTTGCGCCCGACGGCGTGACGCTGACCATCTATGAAGGCCTGGGTGATCTGCCGTTCTACAACGAGGACATCGACACCGACCCGCCGCCGGCCCCGGTCGCGGCTCTGCGCAAGGCCGCGGCCGACGCCGATGCCGCACTGTTGGTCACTCCGGAGAACAACGCGAGCATCCCCGCCGTGCTCAAGAACGCCATCGACTGGCTGTCCCGGCCATGGGGCGCGAGCGATCTGAAAGACAAGCCGGTGGCCGTGATCGGAACGGCACTCGGGCGCTACGGCGGCGCCTGGGCCCATGACGAGACCCGCAAGTCGCTCGGCGTCTTCGGCCCCCGGGTGATCGACTCGGTCACGCTCTCCCTGCCGATACGTTCATTCGACGGAAAGCACCCGCGTGAGACGGCCGACGTGGTCGCCTCGGTCTCCGATGCGGTGGCCCGACTCGCCACGGAAGCCGGTCGGTGACATGGCGGCCCTGGATATCCGGCGAGCGGATGATCGGCCGCTGACACGCAACCGCTGGCTGCATTCCCGGCACTCGTTCTCCTTTGCGGCGCATTACAACCCGTCGAACACCCACCACGGTCTGCTGCTGGTCAACAACGACGACGTGGTGGCCCCCGGGACGGGGTTCGACACCCATCCGCACCGGGATATGGAGATCGTCACCTGGGTGCTCGAAGGATCGCTGGTGCATCAGGACTCCACCGGGCACTCCGGGGTGATCTATCCCGGGCTGGCCCAGCGGATGTCGGCCGGGCGCGGAATCCTGCATTCGGAGAAGAACGACTCGTGGACCGTCAGCGGCGAAAGACACAGCGATCCGGTGCATTTCATCCAGATGTGGGTCGTCCCGGATGAGGAGGGCCGCACCCCGGGGTACCAGCAGTTGGAGATCGACCACGAACTGCTGAGCGGCGGCCTGGTCACCATTGCCTCCGGCATGCCGGCACACCGCGATGCCAGCGCGATCACGATCGGGAACCGTTACGCCGCCCTGCACGGCGCCCGACTGGCCCCCGGTGACAGTGTCGAACTGCCCGACGCTCCGTATCTCCATGTGTTCAGTGCCCGGGGCGAGCTGAATCTGGAGGGTGCCGGGGATCTGGGCGCGGGCGACGCCGCCAGGATCAGCGGCGCCGGCGGCCAGCGGCTCACCGCGACATCGGCGGCCGAAGTCCTGGTGTGGGAGATGCACGCCGGGTTGGCCCCTGCCGCATAGGGTTCGGGGTATGAGCACCGCAGCCGACAGGCCCCCCGTCGTCGTGGGAATCGACGGATCCGAGACAGCCCTGGGCGGTGTCCGGTGGGCCGGAGACTACGCCGCCCGACATGGTCTTCCATTGGCGCTCATACACGCGATCCCCAAGCTGGACTGGCACTTCGCCGACGTGGAGGCGCCCGCCGGCCTGGCAACCGGCACCGGCGACGCCGCACTCGCCGCGGCAGCGGAGGCGTTGCGCTCGGCGCACTCGGATCTCGAGATCCGCGTCGTGACGGTGAAGGGGTCCGTCGCGTCGGTTCTCGCCCACGCCTCGCAGTCCGCCCGCCTGGTCGTGGTGGGCACGGGCGCGGGCGGGCACCGTGCCCTCGGTGGCCATGCCGTGCGGATCGCCCATCGGGCTGCGTGCCCGGTCGTGATCTGGCGACCCCCGGTGGCCAGGAAAGCCGGTGAGACACTGCCGATCGTCGTCGGTGTGGACGAGTCCGAGGCCTCGGCCCGGACGCTCGCCGAGGCGCTCGACATCGCCCGCATGTTGCACGCACCGGTGAGCGTGGTGCACATGTGGGACATCGGCGCCGCGGTCGGTATGGGCGACCTCGGCGGTCAGGGCAACATGGACTGGCCACTGCTGGAGTTGCTGCAGTCCCAGCAGCGCCAGCGGATGGACGAGTTGATCACGAAGGCCTCCGGGGATCACCCGAACAACCACGTGGCCAAGGTTTTTCAGGATGTCAGCCCGGCGCGGGGTCTCACCGAGCTGTCGCGGGAGGCACAGCTGGTGGTCGTCGGCAGTCACGGCCGCGGCAAGCTGGCCGACTCGCTGCTCGGCTCAGTCAGCCAGACCCTGATCCACCACGCCGAATGCCCGGTGCTGGTGGTGCGGTAGCGGCGGAACGCCCTCGACCTAACTGCCGGTCAGTGGACCGTGACGTGGACGTGGTTGAAGTGGCTGGGCACCCGCCACATCGTGTACGACACATTGAAGCGGTCGGACTTGCTCTGCACGTCGGCGTTGATCGCATCCCCGAGTGCCATGTCGGAACCGATCATGATGTCGATGGCGTGGCCGCTGGGGTGGTCCGGTAGCGGATCCGAACGGACCCCGCCGATGGCCTGCACACCCGGGTAGGTGGCGATGATGTACGCCGCGAGCATCTTCGCGTTGGGGACCAGGCCGGCCATCCCGACGGTGGGGATGGCCGCCCCCGGTCCCAACAGTGCCTGCTCGGCTGGGCTGAGCAATCCGTAGCGCAGTTTGACCTCGGCGACCTGCGCCTGCAGTTCGGACTCCTTCTTCCGCAGGTCGGCTTGGCGGGCGGCGGCGGCCTCGACGGCGGCCTTGGCGGCGGCCGCGGACTCGGCGGACGCGGCTTCCATGGTCTGCGCCTGAAGCTTGGCCTGGCGGAAACCCTGCATCTCCTCGGACATCTTCGCCGACACCAGCCGCTGAACGGTCAGCCGGTCGATGAAGCTCTGCGGGGACGGCGCAGTGAGGAAAGCGTTGGTGCCGTCGGCGCGCCCGCCCATGTAGACCGCGGCGGCGAAGGTGTCGACTGCACCCTGATACGTGTCGAGCTGGGCGTTGGCCGCCTGCAGCGCGGCCAGATCGCCGGCGTGCCTTACCTCGGCCTCGGCCTGCAGCTTCTGCTTCTTGTCGAGGTCCAGCTGGGCCTGCTGCACGTTCTCGATCAGTTGCTGGGCCTGCCGGGACAGCTCGTTGAAATTCGCGACGTTGTCCTGCGCCGGGTCGGCATGCGCCGCGCCGCCGCCCACCGCGCTGAGGGCGACGAGGGCGGCGCAGCCGCCCGCGGCCGCCTTGCACACCGCTGCTCGCGACACAAAACGGAGGTCGAACTTCAAGATTGCGCATCCTTTGACTGCCGTCGACGTGATCGTCGAACTGCCTGTCCACGGGCCATGAGCCTGGGCAAAGGCTACGGAAGACCCCTCCGCTTTGTCCAACCCGATGATGGCCCCAGAACACCCATATTGTGCCATTTGCCCTGTTCGCGGCGCTAATGCGGCGCTTTCGCCGGTTGACGCTCTAGCGGCGGCGACCTCGGACACCGAACCACGGGACGTGCGGCATGTTGCCCGGAGGGGCCACGGTGCCCGGCCGCGCCTTGATCGACACGCTGCCGTTGGTCTGGCAGATCGTCTTGAAGTCCGTGCTCTGGCACGTCGGCCGGGCGTCGGCGACCGGGGCAGTAAACATCGTCAGCGCGGACACCCCGGCCATGAACAGTGCGGACTTGCGTCGAGCGGTCATCGCATCATCTTCACATCCGCCGGCCCGGTTCATCGGGATCGGCGCTGTGATCCTCATGGGGGATCCGGCCGTGGTGCTACAGCGCCGGGGGCCCGACGACGGCGCGCCTAGAGTGAGCCGATGAGCTTCACCATGCCCGCCGACGGCGTGCTGATCAGCGACGGCGGCCTGGCCACCGAACTCGAGGCGCGGGGCAACGACCTCTCCGACGACCTCTGGTCGGCACGTCTGCTTGCCGAAGCGCCGGGGGAGATCGGCGCCGTACACGAGGCGTTCTTCCGCGCCGGAGCGCAATTCGCGACCACTGCCAGCTACCAGGCGTCCTTCGAGGGATTCGCGCGCCGGGGAATCGACCGGGCTGAGGCCGAACGGCTGATGCGGCGCAGCATCGAACTGGCCAGGTCGGCGCGGGACGCGGCCGCACCCTCCGGGTGGGTCGCGGCCTCCGTCGGTCCCTACGGGGCGATGCTCGCCCACGGCGAAGAGTACGTCGGCCGCTACGGACTCAGCGTCGCCGAGTTGACCGCGTGGCACCGGCCGCGACTGGACGCCCTCGCCGCTGCTGAGCCGGATGTGCTTGCGCTGGAGACGATTCCGGACAGCGACGAGGCCGAGGCGCTGGTGGGGCTGGTCGCTGAATACGGGCTGCCGGCGTGGCTGAGCTACACGATCGCCGAAGACCGCACCCGCGCCGGACAGCCCCTCGACGAGGCGTTCGCCGTCGCCGCCGACGTTCCGGAGATCGTCGCCGTCGGCGTCAACTGTTGCGCGCCGGCCGACGTGCTGGGAGCCGTCGCCACGGCGCGCAGGGTCACGGATAAGCCCGTCATCGTCTACCCCAACAGCGGCGAGGTGTGGGACGGGGAGAACCGCGTGTGGGTCGGCACACCGGGTATGGACACCGGCTTGGCAGCAGACTGGGTGGCTGCCGGGGCGCGAATCGTCGGCGGCTGCTGCCGGGTCCGGCCGGACGACATCGCCGCGATGGCATCGGCGGTCGGAACATTTCCGTCACGCTGATCGCCGTTGTCTGCGTCCCGGGAGCAGGCCGGTAGGTTCCTTGTGCGGCCCCCGAGGAACGCGGGCGCAGTGACGAGAGGGTCGACGTGTTCACCGGAGAAGGCATCGGGCAGCGCTGGTGGAAGGCCGCGGCGGTCGTCACCATGGCGGGTGCCCTGACCCTGTCGGGATGTTCGAAGAAGGACGAGCCGGCAGCGGGCTCGGACACGTCGGCCGGCCCCGCCCCGTCGAGCGTCGAGGTCAAGCCGGCGAAGGTCGACGACATCGCCGCGACCGTCCCCGAGAACATCCGCAAGTCCGGCAGGTTGCTCGTCGGCGTGACGATTCCATACACGCCCAATGAGTTCAAGGACGCGCAGGGCAAGATCGTCGGCTTCGACGTCGACCTCATCAACGCCGTGGCCGCGACGCTCGGTCTGACCGCGGACTACCGCGAGCAGGACTTCGCCAAGATCATCCCGTCCATCGAGGGCGGCGCCGTCGACGTCGGCATGTCGTCGTTCACCGACACCAAGGAGCGCGAGAAGCAGGTGGACTTCGTCACCTACTTCACCGCCGGAAGCCAGTGGGCCCAGAAGGCCGGCGCCGGGATCGACCCCAACAACGCCTGCGGCAAGAAGGTCGCGGCGATGACCGGGGGCACCCAGGAACTCGACGAGCTGCCGGCCAAGAGCAAGAAGTGCGTGGACGCCGGCAAGCCGGAGATCCAGATCATCAAGTTCGACGGCCAGGACGCGGTGACCAACGCCGTCGTGCTCGGCCAGGCCGACGCGATGTCGGCGGACTCCCCGGTGACCGCCTGGGCGATCAAGCAGACCAACGGCAAGCTGGAGGCCGCCGGTCCGATCTTCGACTCGGCGCCCTACGGCTGGCCGGTCAAGAAGGGCTCGCCCCTGGCCCAGTCGCTGCAGAAGGCGCTCGAGCACCTGATCACGACCGGTGACTACAAGACCATCGCCGGCAAATGGGGTCTGGAGTCCGGACTCATCGAGAAGCCCGTCATCAACGGGGCGATCAACTGACAATGATCCGGTGAGGATCGACGGATCGGTGGCGGTGGTCACCGGCGCAGGTTCGGGTATCGGCAGGTCCGTCGCAGCCGCCCTGGCATCCGCGGGCGCCTCGGTTATCGTCGGCGACATCGACGCCGACGCCGCCGCTGCCACCGCCGCGTCGATCGGCGGCGTGGCGGTGGGCGCGGACGCCGCAAGTACCGACGGCATCGCCGCGCTGCTCGACACCGCCTCCCGCTCGTTCGGCCCCGTGGACATCTACGTCGCGAACGCGGGAGTCTCCGGGCAGGCCGGCCTGGGTGACGACGAAGAGGCCTGGGACCGGATCATCGACATCAACGTGCGCGCCCACATCCGGGCCGCCAAAGCCGTTGTGCCGCAATGGGTGGAGCGGGGAAGTGGCCACTTCGTCGCCGTCGCCTCCGCTGCCGGACTGCTCACCCAGCTGGGCGCGGCCCCCTACAGCGTCACCAAGCACGCCGCCGTCGGTTTCGCCGAATGGCTTGCGATCACCTACGGCGACACCGGGGTCGGTGTCAGCTGCGTGTGCCCGATGGGGGTGGACACCCCGCTGCTGCGCGGCATGTCGGAGTCGGCAGACGACCAGATCCGGGTGGCCGGCGCCGCCGTCACCAGTGCCGGTGCGGTGATCACCCCTGACGCGGTGGCCGACCTGGTGGTCGCGGCCATCACCGACGGGACGTTTCTGGTGCTGCCGCACCCCGAGGTGCTGACCATGTACCGGCAGAAGGGCGCCGACTACGACCGGTGGATCGCCGGGATGCGCCGCTACCGGCGCAGCCTGGGCCAGGTGCTCTAATACCAGCTCGCCGGGCCGTAGTAGCCCGGAGGCAGCGGGCCGAACGGAGCCTGCCCGGGGCAAGCACACGAAACGATACAAGCTCGCAACCGGCCCAGAACCGAACATTACGAACCGGAACCGGCCGGTGCCGCCTCCGCCGTCGACAACTTCGCCGCTGTTAACCTCGCGCGGTGCAGGACATCTCTGGGATCAGCACCGCTGATCGGCTGCCCCGGATCTCCCGGCGCGACGCACTCCGCTATGCCACCGCGGCGTCCGCGTTCGCCGGCCTCGGTGTCGCAGCGGCCGGCACGGGTGGTCCCACCGCGTCGGCGGCTGGTTCCCAGCTGATCGACTACGCCATGCGACAGATTCCGGCGACGGATATCCGCGCCGCCGGCTATGCCGGGGTGGTCAACTACGTATCGCTGTCGCGTCCGGGTTCGAACTTCGGCGCCAAGCCGATCACCCGGCCCTACGCGGAGGCGCTGACGGCGGCGGGGCTGGTGATCGTCAGTAACTACCAATACGGCAAGCCGGGCGGGACGGCGCCGTCGGACTACACACGCGGCTACCCCGGCGGCATCGCCGACGCGCAGACCGCGTGGCAGTTACACACGGCTGCGGGCGGCGGTCAGAGCGCCCCGATCTTCTTCACCATCGACGAGGACATCAGCCGCGATACCTGGAATGCGGTTGCGCTACCGTGGTTTCGCGGCATCAATTCGGTGATCGGTGTCCAACGCACCGGCGTCTACGGCGGTATCGACGTATGTCAGTGGGCCGCCGCCGACGGTGTGGTCGGCGCGTCCAGCACACCTGGCCGTCGTTGGCTGTGGCAGACGAAGGCCTGGTCGGGCAACAAGGTTCACCCCAACGCAGTGCTGTATCAGCGCATCGTGAGCACCGCGTCGAATCCCGGTCCGCTGGTGGGCGGGAGCGAGGTCGACGTGAACGACGTATTGGCCGCCGATTGCGGTCAGTGGAACCTGCATCCGTGAACTAACGCGCCGCGCGACGGAGTCTTCGAAGTTGGTGGGGCGATGGCGCGACGCGAACAAGCCCTTGCGCGCCGTCGTGGCGCACGGCAGCCCGGCGCCCGGGTCCATGGCCGACATTGTTCGGCCCCGTCTTCCGCCCTTGCCTCTCGCGTTGTCCCATCCGCAGGGTCTCCAGCAGCTCGTGGTACGGCCCGACCAGGTAAGCAGTGTCGCCCGCGTGGAGTCGCGCGTCCCGGCGTGGGTTCAGTTCGGGCGGACCGGACTGGCGTCTGATGGTGACAACCCTTGTGGCGCCGGGGAATTCAGATAGGGCGCATCCGTTCAGATCGCTGCCGGGTTGCACCGTCACGCCACCGACCATGAAGGAGTGCTGGCCGACGGAGAATGTTCCCACCACCTCCAGTCCCATCGCAGCGCCGATGAACCACGGTGCGGACAGATCGACGGTCGAGCGGACATGGTTGAACCCCAATCGATTACCGACGGATTCACCGAGTTCGGGATCATAGATCCGCACCACGATCGGACGTGCCTTGCCATGCTGCGTCTCCCCGGATTCGAGAACCTCTCGCAGGACGATGGCCGTCTCGATGTTGATCATGTCGTTCTCGGTCAGTACCGCGATGGCCCTGGCGTACTCGACCCGCGCCGCTTCGAGCGTGGAGGGGATGGTGGCGTCGCCGATGATCACCGGGACGTGGAGCTCGGCCGCCTGCGACAGATAACGGTTGTGCTCGTTGCGCTCGATGACCACCACCGAGTAGCCGGCCTCCTTGAGCATGCTGACCACCCTGATTCCGAACGAACCCAACCCGACCACGACGAAGTGGCCGCGGATGTGCCGGATGAAGTGGCGGCTGGAGGACTCCGAAAGCCGCCGGGAGAGAAGGCCGTCGGCGACGAAGGCGACCACGATGGCGGTGGTGGCAACACCCCCGAGCATCATGATCACACCCCAGAGCCGCAGCCATATCGGCTGGTGCATGAAGTTGAAGTCGCCGTACCCGACGGTGGCCAGTGTCTCGGTCGAGAAGTACAGCGCGTCCATCCAGCCCATACCGGGGGCCCGGTAGCAGAACCGCAGTGCCAGGGTGGAAACCATCAGCAGGCCGAACAGGACGGCGAGCGCCCGATAGAACGTCGGATGGATGTCCTCGCTGAACGTTCGGACAGCGTCGACGATGCGGCCGATCGGCCGCCGGCGGCGCCTCACGATCTCACCGGTCCGGCCGACTTCCATCCCCTGTGCGGCAAGCTCGTCGGCCTGGCCGATCATGGCCGTCCAGTCACCTTTCATGACCGGGGTGTCCAGTGGCGGACAGGCGATGACAGCGCCGGCATCGGATGCCCCCTCGCCGCGCACGATGGCCACCGGCGCCAGCCGCCCGTAGATGTCACGCAGTGTCCCGTCCCGGGGGGCGGCGGACCCGGCGACGATGAAGTCGGTTCCGCTGACGCTGATGGCGTGGGCATTGCGGCCCAGCAGAGCTTCCACGACCGACGGCGCCGCGAGGTCGGCGACGTCGAGAACCACGTCCCCGCCGCCGTGACTCATGGCGGCGCGAAGAACAGGATTGGACAGCCGTGCGACCACGCGCACCGACGGACTGAGGCGACGCGCCAATAACGCGACCTGAAGGTTGACCGAGTCCTCGGCTGCCGCGGCTATCACCGCATGGGCGGTCGTGACTCCCGCCGACTTCAAACCCGCCGCGGAATCGAGGAGGACGACCGACGCGTCGGCGCCCTTGAGTTCGTCGATGATCCGCTGGGCGAGCGCGTCGTCCCCGCACACGATGAAATGACCGGGCATATCAGGTGCACCTACCTGATCACCGGAACAGCTGAAGCGCGCGAAGCTTATTCGTGACGTCCAGCGCGGCAACCTTGTATGCCTCGGAGAAGGTGGGGTAATTGAACACGGCATCGACGAGGTAGTCGACCGTACCGCCGCAGCCCATCACCGCCTGGCCGATGTGCACCATCTCCGTCGCGTTGGTTCCGAAGATGTGGACGCCGAGAAGCTTTCGATCGTCGGTGGAAACCAGCAGTTTCAGCATCCCATAGGAGTCGCCGGCGATCTGACCGCGAGCCAACTCGCGATAGCGCGACACCCCGACCTCATAGGGGACGGCTTGTCGGGTGAGTTCGACCTCGGTTGCCCCGACGTAGGACACCTCCGGGATGGAATAGATCCCGATGGGTTGCAGCGAGGCCATCTCGTGGGTGGGCTCACCGAAAGCGTTGTAGGCGGCCAGGCGCCCCTGTTGCATCGAAGTGGCGGCCAGCGCGGGAAAACCGATGACATCGCCGACGGCATAGATGTGGTCCACTTTGGTCTGGAAGGTCCTGTCGTCCACATAGATTCGGCCGCGGTCGTCGGCTTCCAGACCGGCGCGCTCCAGATCGAGGGTGTCGGTATGGCCCTGCCGCCCGGCGGAGTACATCACCGTCTCCGCGGGGATCTGCTTGCCGCTCGCCAGAGTCGTGACGGTGCCGGCTTCGCCGACATCGACAGCGGTGACCTCCTCACCGAAGCGGAAGGTGACGGCAAGATCGCGCAGATGGAATCGCAGAGACTCGACGATCTCGGGGTCGCAGAACTCCAGCATCGACTCGCGTTTCTCCACCACGGTGACCTTGGTTCCCAGCGCGGCGAACATCGACGCATATTCGATTCCGATGACCCCGGCGCCGACGACGATCATCGTCGCCGGAATGCTCTTGAGATCCAGTATTCCGTCGGAGTCCAGCACTCGACGGTCGTCGAAGGCCACCCCTGCAGGTCGGGCGGGTCTGGTCCCGGTCGCAATGACGATGTAGCGGCCGGAGATCTCCACCCGCTCAGCGCGTTCCGGGTCCTCGATCGCGATGGTGTGTTCGTCCACGAAACGTCCATTGCCGCAATAGATGTCGACGCCATTGCGCACCAGCTGCGCACGCACCACTTCGACTTCCCGGCCGATTACATGTTGGGTGCGGGCAAGGAGGTCCGCCGGTGTGATCCTTTCCTTGACGCGGTAGCTCGCACCGTAGAGATCGCGTTGCGCCATTCCTGTCAGGTAGAGGACGGCCTCGCGTAATGTCTTCGACGGGATGGTTCCCGTGTTCGCGCAGACGCCCCCCAGAAGGCGCCCGCGCTCGACAACAGCCACGGACTTGCCGATCTTCGCCGCGGCGATCGCCGCCTTCTGGCCGCCAGGTCCGGAACCCAGCACGACCAGGTCATAGTTGGCTCCCACTGTCCAAGACTGCGCGCCGGGGTGTTACGGCTTACGCCCGTGGTGTCACCAACAGGTAAATAGTTCTCGAGATGGCCGCGTGTCCGAAATCGGGCCGCCGCTACGCCCGGCCCGCGAAACCTACGCCGACACCATCCGCTGGCTATACCAAGCAGGTCATCTCAGCGCCGCCCAAGCGGGCCGGCTCGCAGTGGCGCAGTAAAGCCTTCACTTCTCGATGGCGTCGCTTGCGGCGATCTGGTTGGGGATGGATGCCTGCCGAGGGCGCCGCCGGGGAATGCGATCGGTGATCGCACTCAGTGAGGTGACCATCCGGTTGAGGGTGTCGACGGCGGACTCGAGCGTGTCAGTGGTAGGTGTCAACGCCTCGATGGTCGGCTGCAGCCTACTGAGGATCTCGGCGGTCTCGGTAAGTTGCTCGAGGGGGCCGTTTTTCGCGGTCAACTTGTCGATGATGCCGTCCTCGGCCATGATCCGCTCGATGATGCCGTCCTCGGCGAACATCCGCTCCAACGGACCGTCCTCGTCGAGAAGGCGATCAACGAGCCCGCCGGGGGCCAGCACCCGCTCCAGCGAACTGTCTTCGACCGATACCCGGTCAAGCAGGCCGCCGGGGGCGGTCAACAGGTCCATCACCCCACCCGGACGGGTGAGCTTGTCCGCAGGTCCGCCGCGAGCCAGCAGGCGCCCCATCGCCCGGTCGTCCTCGGTCAGTTCGGCAACCCGGTTGGCGCCGATGATCGCCCCGCGCAGCGGAAGTAGGTCGGTGATCGGGTCCGCGTATCGCGCGTCGTCGTCGCCCAGGGACTTCCGCACCTGCCCCAGCGCCATGGCCGCGACGGCGAGTCCGGCGTCGGCGGCCGCAAGGCTGGCCTTGATGGGCCCTATAGCTGCGTCGCTGATCACTTTGCTGAGGTTCACCCGGAGAGTGTATGGCTCGGGGTGGTCTCCGGGGGCCCAAAGGGACCAGCCGTCGAGCCGCAACCGTCGCCAGCGCCCTCAACCGGGACTATCGTCGAGATTCCAGGATCCCGTCCGATTGGATCGATCCCCGACCGCGAAATGGACCGCCATGAGCCCTTTACGCAATGTCACGCACGGTCTCGGCGCCGTACTGCTGTCCGGGGGGATCGCGGTAGCGGGGCTGGGTATGGCCTCCGGCGACGCGTTTGCCGACTCCACTCTTCCGCTCCGGCCCGGCCCGCTTCCCGCCGACGACAACGGCTGGGGTCCGCCGAAGACATGGTGTCCCGGCGATGAGCTGCCCGCGACCGGTAATCACGTCACCGACCCATTCCGCGGGTGGGACATGAACGTTTGTCACACCTACTACTACCTCTGGCCGGGAATGGGCAACGTGTCCAACATGATTTGGGACGGGGACAACCCGCCACCGAAGCCCCCGGGCTCGGGGTACCAGCCCCCGCCACCGCTTCCGCCTGGCTTGTGCTGGCCCACCGGCGGCTCCTTCATTCCGGTGCCCATCCCCTGCTGACAGGCCGCCTTCCGCGGCCGTGACGGAACCGGGCGACGCACTGGCACGATACGAGGGTGCTCGCCGTCGCTTACGCGCTCATCGCCGCGCTCGGATACGGCGTATCCGACTTCTACGGCGCGGTTGCCGCGCGACGGATCGGCGCGGTCGTGGCGACGCTGGCGAGCTACATCTCGGGCGTCGTGCTACTCGGACTGGCGACGTTCGTCGTCCCCGGCGGCTGGTCGCACGACACGCTGGTGTTCGGGGCCGTGGCGGGAGTCGCCGTGGCATTCGGTTTCCTGGCCTTCTATGCGGCGTTCGCGATCGGCCCCGTGGTCATCCTGGCGCCGCTCATCGCGGTGCTGTACGCCGTCGTCCCGGTGGGTTGGGCGCTGGCTCGCGGCGAGCAGCTACCGACCATCGCCTGGGTCGGCGTCGGTCTGGGCCTCCTCGCGGTACTCGCGCTTTCCGTGTCGCTCCCGGGCGAGACGGAGCGTGCTGAACGACGCTCGGCTCCGCCTCGGCCGGCGGCGCTTGCCCTGGGGATCGTCGCCGCCCTGGGGATGGGGGCCGCGTCGATCGCGCTCGACTATGTGCCGAAAGACTCGGGCCTGACCTCCGCGTTCGTCGAGAGTGTGGTCGCGGTCATCGTTGTCGCGGTGTTTTCCGCGTTCGTCCCCCGCCCGAGGAATGGCGAGGCGGATCGGCGGGCCGTCGGTATCGCGTTGGGGTCGGGCGCATTACTCGCGGTCGGTAACGGGCTCTTCGTGCTCGCACTGCAGCGTGGCTCGCTCGCACTTGTGGCGGTACTGGTTTCGCTGTACCCGCTCGCCACGATCCTGCTGGCGCGGATCGTGTTCAAGGAACACATCTCCGCAGTGCAGTGGTTCGGTGTCGGTCTCGCGGTGCTCGCAGCGGTATTGATCGGGATCGGCTGATCGAGGACGGCGAATCGAGTAGGCCCTCACTCTAGAGAGCCGCGGCGGACGCCCGCACGCTCGAATCATGACCACCGCCATCACTGGACTACTGCCCTCCGTCTTCGAGGCCGACCTGCCCGCGTTGAGTTACCACGAGCTGTCCGACCCCCTCGAAGCCCACGCACGGATCGCGGCGGCCCGCCGTCGATCACCGGTCGGGCTGGGCCCCTATGGGCCCGAGTTCCTTCGATACGCCGATGTGCACACCGTGCTCCGCGACCCGCGGTTCATCACCCCGCCCAGTCTGGGCCTGGACTCCCAGGGGGTCACCTCCGGACCGCTGTGGAACCGAGCCACCGCGAGCATCCTGGGCATCGACGGCGAGGCCCACAGCAGGCTGCGCCGACTGGTCGCCAAAGCGTTCTGCCCCCGGGCCATCGCTCGTCTGCAGACGTTGGTCGAGTCCACGGCCAACGAGTTGGTCGATTCCCTGATCGCCGCCGGGTCCGGCGATATCGTCGCCGACGTCTCCCGGCGCTACCCGATCCCGATCATCTGCGCGCTGCTGGGCGCTCCAGCCGAAGACTGGCACCTGTTCTCCGACTGGGCCGACGCGATCATGAAAGTCTTCGACTGGAACGTCGCCAACGACGGCCCCGAGATTGAGGCGGCGTGGGATGAGCTCGACGCCTATCTCGAGGCCATGTTGACCCAGCGCCGCGCGTCCTTGACCGACGACCTGATCTCCGAACTGATCCGGGCCGAGGACGACGGCGACCGGCTCAGCCACAGCGACCTTCTCATGCTCGCCGGCACGACGCTGGCAGCCGGCACCGACACGACCCGCAACCAACTGGCCGCGGCCATCGAGTGCCTTGTCGACCACCCCGACCAGTGGGATCTACTGGCCGCCAACCCCTCTCTGATCGGCAACGCCGTGGAGGAACTGGTGCGCCACTCCCCCGTGGTGTTGGCCACGATGCGCTGCGCCATCGAGGACGTCGAATTGGCCGGGGTGACCATTCCCGCGGGCACTCTGGTCATCGCCAACACCGCCGCCGCCAACCGGGACCCGGCTGTCTTCGATGCACCCGAGGAGCTCGATTTCACCCGCGAACACCCCACTCCCATCTTGACTTTCGGGGGTGGAACCCACTACTGCCTCGGTGCGCACCTGGCCCGGCTGGAACTCAGCGAGGGCATCCGGGCCATCACAAGCCGATGCCCAGGGATAAGCCGGACCGGTCCGTCACCGTGGAAGAAGCTCACCGGCGTGACCGGACCCCTAACCCTGCCGGTGTCCGTCGCCGGTTAGGCCTGGAGTCATCATGCTTTCAGCGCCCAAAGCGGTCCTGATCGTCGCCAGGCGGAACCTGTCGCCGCTGTGCGAAATGGTCTACGGTGGGCCTCTGGCGTTTCCTGCATCGCTTCAGGGGGCGGATATGAGCATCCCGCTCATGAGTGCGACGCGATGATCGTCGGCGAGGGGTGGTGAACGCCATGATCGAACGGCGCGCACTGAAGGTCGCGATCATCGGCGCCGGAATGTCGGGCATCTGCATGGCTGTCAAACTGCAGGACGCCGGCATCACGTCCTTCACGATCTTCGAAAAGGCCGCGGACGTCGGCGGAACCTGGCGCGACAACACCTACCCGGGGCTGACCTGCGACGTGCCCTCCCGGTACTACTCATTTTCGTTCCGGCCGAACCCCACGTGGTCACATTTGCTACCGCCCGGACCGGAGATTCAACGCTACTTCCAACAGGTGGCCGGGGAACGCGGCCTCCTTCCGCACATCCGGTTCGGCTGCGACGTCACCAAGGCCGTTTACGACGACGGGCGCTGGCGACTCACCACCGACCAGGGTGAGGAGACATTCGACGTGGTGGTCACGGCCACGGGAGTTCTGCGGGTCCCTCGCTACCCCGACATTCCCGGCCGGGACATGTTCGCGGGTCCGTCATTCCATTCCGCACGCTGGGATCACTCGATTACCCTGCCGGACAAGCGAATCGGATTGATCGGAACCGGCTCGACCGGTGTACAGATCACCGCCGCGTTGGGTGGAGCGGTCCGTGGCCTGAAGATCTTCCAACGCAGCGCACAGTGGATCTATCCCATGCCGAACCCCCGGTACTCCAAGCTGACCCAGGCGGCGCTGTCCCGGTGGCCGGCCTTGAATCGTGTGCCATACCGCTTCTGGGGAAAGGTGTTCCGATCCTACTTCGGTCGCGCGCCGATACTGCCCGGCTGGCAGCGGCGGCTGGCCCAGGCCGAGTGCCGGTGGAACCTACGTCTGTCAGTACGCGACCCGGAACTGCGGGCCAAGCTCACCCCGGGGTACCAGCCGATGTGCAAGCGGCAGGTAATGGCCGGACACTTCTACCGGTCCGTGCAAAAGCCCGGGGTCGAGGTGATCACCGATCCGATCGACCACATCGAGTCGCGTGGCGTCGTCACCGCTGGCGGCACCCTGCACGAGCTCGATCTCCTGGTCTTCGCCACCGGCTTCGACGCACGGGCCTACGTGCGCCCGATGGAGGTGATCGGCGAGGGCGGCCTGAGACTCGACGACGCTTGGGCCGACGGCCCGATCGCATACCGGTCCATTGCGGCGCCGGGATTCCCCAATCTCTTCATGATGATGGGTCCTCATTCGCCGATCGGTAACCAGTCCCTGATACCGATCGCCGAGGATCAGGCCGATTACGTGATCTGGTGGATCAAGCAACTCCGGGACGGTCGCGTGCGCGCCGCAGCCCCCACGGAGGAGGCGACCAAGCGATACAATGCAGATATGAAAGCCGCTATGCCACAGACCATTTGGGTCACCGGTTGCAAAAGTTGGTATCTGGGCAAAGACGGCCTGCCCGAATTGTTTCCCTGGACACCCGAGACTTATCACGATCTGCTACGCGCACCTCAACTGACCGATTTCGATGTCCGCACCGCGTGAGAGAGGGCTGACGTAACCGTGGATGACGACCACTGGGCCGTCAATCGCGCGATGTGGGACGAGCGCGCCCCGGCACACGCGGCGTCACCCGACTACGCCGTTCGCCGACTGATCGATGATCCGCAGCGGCTATCCGACGTCGTACGCTTCGATCTGCCGCGACTGGGCGACATCGATGGCCTTCGCGGTGTTCACCTGCAGTGCCATATCGGCACGGACACGCTGTCGCTGGCCCGACTCGGTGCCGCCATGACCGGGCTGGACTTCTCCCCTGCATCCCTCGAGATCGCCCGGCGGATCGCCGCCGAGGCGGGACTCGAAATCGACTACGTCGAATCGGACGTTTACAGTGCGCCAGATGTCCTCGGCCGCAATGCTTTCGATTTGGTCTACACCGGCATCGGGGCCCTCATCTGGCTGCCGGACATCCGCCGCTGGGCGGATGTCGTCGCACAGCTGCTTCGGCCCGGCGGCCGGCTCTTCCTGCGGGAAGGCCATCCTGTGCTGTGGTCGCTGGACGAAACCCGAAGAGACGTCATCGCATTCGGCTATCCCTACTTCGAGCACCCCGAGCCTCTCATTTTCGATGCCGCCGATACCTACGTCGAAACCGACGCCGTCTTCAGCAATGTCGAGTCCCGGGAGTGGAACCACGGACTCGGTGAGATCGTCACCGGGCTCCTGGACGCCGGCCTGAGGCTGACCATGCTCGTCGAGCACGACTCGGTGCCCTGGGAAGGGCTTCCCGGGCAGATGAAGGTGGCCGACGGGGAATGGCGGCTGATCGAGCACGGTGAGCGGGTGCCGTTGAGCTACACGTTGCAGGCGGAGAAGCCCGCCCGGGAAGGACAGCAGAGCCGATGAGCACCCGATTCGTGGTCCGCCGTGATGACCTTCGTGAGGCGCGCTGGGAGGACGTGCCGTCCGTCCCCCTTGAGGACGGCGACGTCCGCTTCCGGATCGACGCTTTCGCTCTTACCTCCAACAACATCACCTACGCGCAATTCGGCGAGGCGATGAACTACTGGGGCTTCTATCCCACCGGCGATGCCACCACGGGTTGCATCCCGGTGTGGGGATTCGCCACCGTCGCCGAATCACGCTGCCCCGGTGTCGAAGTCGGCGAACGCTTTTACGGGTACTGGCCGATCGCCGACGAGATTGTGCTGCAGCCGGTTGGCGTTGACGAGGCGGGGTTCTACGACGGCGCGCAACACCGTCGCCCGCTGCACCCGATCTACAACACCTACGTGCGATGCAGTGCGGATCCGTCCTACGTGGCCGAGCGTGAGGCGCAGCAGGCGCTGTTGCGCCCGCTGTTTTCGACGTCCTTTCTGATCGACGACTTTCTCGCCGACAACGAATTTTTCGGCGCACGCGCCGTGATCCTGTCGAGTGCCTCGAGCAAGACCGCCTACGGCACCGCGTTCCGCCTCGCGCAACGACGCGGCACGGAGAATGTCGTGAGGGTCGTCGGGCTCACGTCGCCGGCCAACCTCGCGTTCACGCGCAAACTCGGCTGCTACGACGCGGTCCTTTCCTACGACGACATTCCGGCCGCCCTGGCCGACGAGCGCTCGGTGTATGTCGATTTCAGTGGCAGCATGCCGCTCCGCGCCGCCGTTCACGAGCGCCTCGCCGACAACCTGGCCTACAGCTGCCTGGTCGGTGCCACGCACTGGGACAAACTCGGCGGTGGCGCGCTGCCCGGTCCCGAGCCGGTGTTGTTCTTCGCACCGGAGCAGGCCAAGAAGCGCGCCGCCGCGTGGGGACCCGCGGGCCTTGCGGAGCGGATTGCGACGGCATGGACGGCCTTCATGCAACCGGTCACCCGCGCTGACGATCCCTGGTTGAACGTTGTGCGCAGCAGCGGCACGACGGCCGTCGAAGCGTGCTACGCCGCGCTGCTCGACGGCAGAGTGCGGCCCGGGGAAGGACACGTTCTTTCGGTGTAGCGCCGGTCTCCCAGGGCTTGCCCTAATCTGGCGTGATGGCTCACGTGGAGTCGGTCAATCTGGCCCGCGCCGGCGCCGATCCCGATCCCCGGGCGCGCGGCCGGTCGACGGGCATCGACAAGGCGCCGACCGACGCGGTGACAATGGTGCGCCCCCCGGGCACGACGGGCAGCGGCTTGGTCGGCGACACGATCGGGAATACGAAGGTGCATGGTGGTGACGACCAAGCCGTGTACGCCTATGCCCGGGAAGACCTGGACCACTGGGAAACCGAACTCGGACGCGGCATCAGCAACGGAATGTTCGGCGAGAACATCACCACAGCGGGTATCGATGTCACGCGGGCCCGCATCGGTGAACGCTGGCAGATCGGCGACGACGGACTGCTGCTGGAGGTGTCCGCACCACGCACTCCATGCCGGACCTTCGCGGCGTTCCTGGCGGCCGACCAGTGGATCAAGACGTTCACCGCGGCTGCGAAGCCGGGGGCCTACCTGCGGGTGATCAACTCCGGTCCGGTACGGGCCGGCGATGCGATCGTCATCCGACATCGCCCCGATCATGATGTGACCATCGAACTGGCCTTCCGGGCACGGATGTCAGAACCCGATCTACTGCCGCGGTTGTTGGCGGCCGAAGCGCTGTCTGCCGACCTCAAAGCCTACGCGAGTCGCAACGCAATTCCCGGTTCCTGAACGGGCAGGCCGGCGCTAGGTGCTACTGGATTGCTCCGCGCCGGTTTGCTGGCCGATGAACTCCACTCCGGCGCGAATTGCCTGGCGGTGGCGCAGGATTCGGTAGTGCGCGAGTCGGCCGAGCCCGCGCGTGGTCATGAGGCGGGCACCCGGCCAGGCGGCGGCCACGCGTTCACTGCCCGCATAGGGGCTGTCGGGGTCGTCGGGGTCATGGATGAGAAGCAGCGGTGGGTAGTTCGCTCGCCGGCCGGTCCACGTCATGTTCGTCTCGTGCAACTCCATTCCGATCCGCTTCTCAAGACGACGGTGCAGGCCCGCGCGGATACGACGACCGAAGTTGTGCCGTGCGGCGAACAGGTCCAGGTAGAGCGGAAACTCGCCCATGGGCGCGAGGAATACCAGCCGGCCTACCTGTGCCCCGTCGGCGGCCGCGAGCACCGTGGAGTTCGCTCCGAGTGAGTGCGCAACCACCGCGTGCGCGGGGCCGTGGGTCTGGATCATGGCCGTGATCGCGTCGGCGCACTCGACGGCGGTGGTGCGCCCGGGCGCGAGCGCACCCCGGTCCGATTCGTTGTGGCTGGGCAGGTCGAACGCGATGACCCGATACCCCTCCGCGACAAGCGGTTTGACGAACACCGCCAAATGCGCGCGCTGACCGCCCCAACCGTGCACCAGGTAGACCGACGGCCCCTCGCCCCATTCCTCCCCGGCAACCCGGTGCCCATCCCAAAAGGCCTCGACCGGTCGCCCCGGTGCCACACCGGGAGGCATCCGCATACTCGACTCGAGAACCGGGGGTGTGCACCACAACTCGACAGCCCACCGGGATCCCAGGGCGGGCGCCAGCCGCTCGAGCAGCCAGAAGGCGCGGCGGACCCTCGGGGCGACGGGTGGTAGGACGCCGGAGCCCTCGGTGTTGAGCGGTTCCATCTCGCCGGCCGGGTCTCCCGCCGATGCTGGTCCCGATTCCCCCTCAGTCATCGCTCGCGATAGTAATGTGCCGGGATCCCTCGGACACCTCGTCAGGTTGCGGTGGCGAGTCCCGGAGTGTTGCTCACGCGGTCCGGCGGGCGCACTCCGGTGTTTCGATCCGTGAAGTTCTCGCGCTTGACAGGAAAGTCGCAGGAATGCCCCACAGCACAACCGACGACACGACCGACGCCTCGTGTGATGATCCGGCCATGTCAAAAATCTACGACTACACGCCGCACCCCCGTGGTGCGGAGTTGCGGGCGAGGAAGCCGGTCAAGACCGCGCAGTTGCGCGGCGTCGAACATGAAAACTGGCTCGTTCGCTGGAATGCCAAGGTTGGCCTGCGGATCACGCTCATCGTCGGCACCATGTGGACCGCATACTTGTTCACGGCGCTGGCGATGGTGGCTCTCCCCGACGCTATCCGTCAGGGTCCCTACTACATCGTGGTCTGGCTTTCCAGCAGCTTCCTGCAACTGGTGTTGTTGCCGATCATCATCGTCGGGCAGACCATCCAGGCGAAGGCCGCCGACACCCGCGCCGACGAAACCTACAAGGACGCCGAGGCGGTGCTGCAGGAGGCCACCAAGATCCAGAAGCACCTCGACAAGCAGGATGAGCAGATGGCCGAATTGCTCGGCAAACTGGCTCCGTTACTGCGCGCCCACACGCAGACCGATGACCGATAAGGGCTCAGTTCCGAACGTGACTTAGCTCGAGCGCGGGGTGGGTGGGCTTGCGTGATTCACTATCCGAGGATCGCCCGTGCCGCCCGCTCGGCGATGAGCATGACCGGTGCGTTGGTGTTACCCGAGGTGATGGTGGGCATCGCCGACGCGTCGACGACACGAAGGCCCGCGACGCGATAGACGCGGCAGTCGGTGTCGAGCACGGGGGCTGCCGACTGCGGATTGCCCTGCGTGTCAAAGGCACCCATCGCGCAGGTGCCGACCGGGTGGAAGATCGTCGTGCCCAATTCGCCTGCGGCCCTTTGGAGCTCGTCGTCGGTCGTCAGATCTGGACCGGGGAGTATCTCCTGGGGCCGGTAGCGGGCCAACGCCGGCGCCGCCATGATCTGTCGGGTCATCCGGAGACCGCGGACGGCGGTGGCACGATCCTCGTCCGTCGAGAGGTAGTTGCAGGAAATCACCGGCGCGGCAAGGGGATCCGAACCGGCGATCCGCACATGGCCCCGCGAGCTGGGTCGCAGGTTGCACACCGAGGGGGTGATCGCCCCGAACTTGTGCAGGGGTTCGCCGAACTTCGGCAACGACAGCGGCTGCACGTGCCATTCCAGGTCGGGGCTGCCCAGCGAGGGGTCGCTCTTGGCGAACGCGCCCAGCGTGGACGGCGGCATGGTCATGGGACCCGACCGCAGCAGCAGGTACTGCAGTCCCATACCGGCGCGGGTCAACCAGTTGCGGTACAGGGTGTTTACCGTCGGGGCACCGCTGATCCGGTAGACCGTGCGCAGCTGCAGGTGGTCCTGGAGGTTCTCGCCGACGCCCGGCAGGTCGACGACCACCGGGACGCGGTGCTCGCGCAGCAGGCCGACCGGGCCGATCCCGGAGACCTGCATCAGCTGTGGCGATCCGATCGCTCCGGCGCTGAGGATGACCTCCCGACGGGCGGTGACATCGACGATCCGCTCGTCCTTGAGCAGCCGCAACCCGGTGGCGCGGTGCTGCGCGGTGGTCCAGGCGCCGGCACGCTGATGGTCGCCGACCCGGTTGTCGATCAGAAGCCGGAGGGCCTGGGTTCGGGTGTAGACGGTGAGATTGGGCCGGTGCTCGACGGGGTGCAGGAAGGCGTCGGCCATCGACCAGCGTCGGCCGCGCCGCTGGTTGACGTGGAAGTACGCGCTGCCGGCGTTGTCGCCGCGGTTGAACTCCTCGATCGCGGTGATGCCCATCTCGACGGCGGCCGTCTGCCAGGCGTCCAGAATCTTCCAGCGCACCCTGGGCCGTTCGACGCGGATCTCGCCACCGGTGCCGTGCCAGGCGTCGGCCCCGCCGAAGTAGTCCTCCAACTCCTTGTAGATGGCCAGCGTCTCCCCAGGCAGATCCGGCCCGCCCCACAGCCATCGCGGGTCACCCGTGGCCTGCGCCCACAACTGGTAGTCGGAGGCCTGACCGCGCATGTGGATCATGGCGTTGATGGACGAACTGCCACCGATGACCCGGCCCCGTGCGTAGTGAATGCTGCGGCCGGCCAGCCCCGGGTCGGCCGCGGTGGTGAAGCACCAGTCGGTTCTGGGGTTGGCGATCGTATAGAGGTAGCCCACCGGCACCTTGATCCAGAACCAGTCATCGTCGCCGCCGGCCTCGATCAGCAGTACCCGGTGATCGGGGTTGGCGCTGAGCCGATTGGCGAGCAGACAGCCAGCGCTGCCCGCCCCCACGATGACGTAGTCGAACTCTGGACCTACGCCGCTCCCCGACGCATCGGCTCCCACAACGGGAAACAATAGGACCGTGGGGCCGTCGCGCGCCGCATGGACCGCACGTCCAGGAAAGGGACAGAAACGCCTCCTAGTCTTGCGTGGTGTCATCGATGGATCGGCGGACGATGTTGCGTTTCGCGGCACTGTCCGTGCTTGCCGCCACCGCGGCCCAAGGAGTCCCGAACGCGGCCGGGGAGCCGTCCTTGCCCGGAGACGGCCGAGTGCGTCAGTCGGGCGGCGCGCCCGGGCGGGTACCGGCGCCCACCGGCGTAGTGACCCGCCTGCTCGGTGAGGGGAACCAGCTCGCGCTGACGATCGACGACGGCACCAATACCGCGGTGGTGGCGGCCTTCGCCGAGTTCTGCCGCGACAGCGGAGTACGTCTGACGTTCTTTCCCAACGGGGTCAATCCGTCGTGGACGGTCAACGCCGGACTGCTTCGACCGATGGTGGACTCCGGCCAGATCGCACTGGGCAACCACACCTGGAGCCACCCGACGGTCACCAGCCTGCCCAAAGATGCTGTCGTAGAACAGATCCGCCGCAACGCCGATTTCCTTCGCAATACCTATGGCACCGACGGGACACCCTTCTTCCGGCCGCCGTACGGCCTGCACAACGCCGTCACCGACCAGGTGGCCGCGGATCTGGGCTACGAGACCATCGCTCTGTGGAGTGCCAACATCGGTGATTCCCGACCGGAGAACGCGCAGCAACTCGTGGACTTCGCCCAGAGATCGTTCCAGCCGCAGCAGATCGTGCTCGGCCACGCCAACCTTCCGCCCGTGACAGACACCTACGCCCAACTTCTCGACATCATCAACAGCCGCGGCCTGCAGACCGTCACCCTGCCGGACGTCTTCGCCTACTGAACAGTCGCGAGCAGCTCGTAGGCTCGGGCCGGGCCGGCTGCCGACAGCTCCGAGCGGAACTGCGCGTTGACCAGCTTGCGTGACAACGACCCCAGGATGCTCAGGTGCGCGTCGCCGGCGGCCTGCTCCGGAACGGCGATCAGGAACAACTCCGTGGCGGGCTTGCCGTCGCGGCTGGACCAGTCGATGCCGACAAGCGAACGGGCATAGACCACAACCGGTTGAGAGACCGCATCGGTCTTGGCATGGGGAATGGCGATTCCGTCCCCGAGGCCGGTGCTGACCGTCGACTCGCGGGCCAGCGCACTCGCGACCACCGCCGCCGGATCGTTGACCCTCCCGGTCCGCGCGGCAATGCCGACGAGCTCGGCGATGGCGGCGTCGCGGTCGGTCGCGGTCAGCTCGACCCCGACCGTCTCGGGGCTGATGTATTGGGCCAGGCCCACTTTGGCCGGGGCGGTGGCCACGGCGGTGGCCGACGCCGCCTTGCCGGTAACCGTCCCGAGGGTCGGCTCGGTGTGCCCGAGTGACGCAGCCGCGGGCGCCTCGCTCGTGCCCTGCTGCTTGGCTCGGTGCCGCATCTTCAGGCCGAGGGTCATGAGCGCGGTCACGACGGAACCCAGGACGATCGCGATGAAGTAGCCGGGAATTCCGTGCACCGCTCCCAACAGTGCGACGATCCCGCCGCCGTGCGGAACGGCGTTGGTCGCACCGAAAAGCGCCGCGGTGGCCCCGGCGACCGCCCCACCAACCATGTTCGCCGGGATGACACGCGCGGGATCAGCAGCGGCGAAAGGGATTGCGCCCTCGGTGATTCCGAAGAACCCCATGAACATCGCGGCCAGACCCAGCTCTTGCTCGGACTCGTCGTACAGCTTGCGGCGCAGCACGGTGGCCAGACCCTGACCGATCGGCGGGGCCGCGATCGCGGCGCCGATCATGCCCATCGGCGCGGTCTGGCCGGTGGCGATCAGCCCGACACCGAACAGGAACGCCACCTTGTTGACCGGACCGCCCATGTCGAAGGCGATCATCAGGCCCAGGATGATGCCCAATACGACGGCGTTGGCGCCCGTCAGCCCGGACAGCCAGTTCGTCAGACCGTTGAAGAGTCCGGCGATCGGTGCGCCGAGGAGGTAGATGAAGGCAAGGGAGGAAACGACCGTGGCGAACAACGGAATGACGATGATCGGCATGATGCCGGCCATGAACTTGGGGACCTTCACCTGCTTGACCGCCAAGGTCACATAGCCGGCGAGGAAGCCCGCCAGGATCGCCCCGAGGAAACCCGAACCCGCCTCAGAGCCGTAGAGCTCTCCGGTGTTGGCGACGATGCCGGTGATCATGCCGGGGACCAAACCGGGCCGGTCGGCGATCGACATCGCGATGAACCCGGCGAGGATCGGGATCATCAGCTTGAAGGCGATCGTGCCGATTTGCAGCATCTTCCACCAGAAGGAGCCCTCGGGGACGACGAGGCCACCTGATGGATCGGGGGTCCCACCGAGCGACAGACTGACGGCGATGAGAAGGCCGCCGACGACCACGAACGGAATCATCGGTGAGACACCGGCCATGAGGGCGCGGTAGAGAGTCTGTCCCAGGCCGACCTTCTCGTCGGTCGCGACGGCGGCGGTGCCGGCTTGAACAGGCGCATTGATCGCGCGCTGGAGGAGTTCGGCAGGTTTGTGGACACCGTCGGCGACACCGACTTTGAGGACCTTCTTACCGGCGAATCGGCCGAGTTCGACGTTCTTGTCCGCCGCGACGATGACCGCATCGGCCGCGGCGATGTCGGCTGCGGTCAAGACGTTCTCCGCACCGATCGAGCCCTGGGTCTCGACTTTGATCTCGTGGCCGGCGTCGGCCGCGGCCGCCTGCAGCTTCTCCGCCGCCATATACGTGTGGGCGATGCCCGTCGGGCACGCCGTGATCGCTACGAAACGCAACGCTACCTCCGTGGGTTGCTCTGCTGTGCGTTCTACTGAGGCCGAAAACGTTAGCTGCGACCGGCTTGATGCATGAGTGAAAAGACGAACAAGCGTCTCCCAGACAGCGTGAGATCGAGTGAGGGCTCACTCTAGAGAGACCTCCCGTGGGCCAGCAGGCTCGTCTTCATGAGAAGGCAAGTGAGAGAGCGGCTGGGGTTTCTGGCAGCATGGCTGCCCATGCGTAGGGGTTTGCGGAGCCTTCAAAGTGACTGGCGCGCATGGGATATCGGCTGGACGGCTGGCGTGGCTGCGGGCGCTGTTGACACGGCAAATCATGCCCCTACATTGGTGGGATGGAGCATGACTGCGCGTTGACCGACCGGCATGGGAGGGGGGCGCGGTCACGGATGCCCCGCGCCCTCATGGCGCTTCTGATTGTGTTGGTCGGAAGCCCTGCGGTCATCGCGAGGGCAAACGCCGACGTCGTCCTCGTCGGACTCGACGATCCTGCCGTCGTGAGCAGCTGGGCAACGGTTAACGATCCGGTTATGGGCGGTCGGTCGACGTCGACCGTGGCCTTCGGCGATGGCGGCCTCGTGTTCTCAGGGACCATCTCACTGGAGAACAACGGCGGATTCGCCTCGGCCCGCAGTCCCGTGGACCCGGAGATCGGGCGGCGCGCGACGGGCGCAACAACACTGGGCGTGCAGGCTCGCGGCGACGGCAAGACTTATTTGTTGAAGGTTGAGACCGTCGGGCAACCCTGGTCCTACATCCAACGGTTCACCAGCGACGCGGGCGTCATGCGGACCTACGTCCTGCCGGTCAGCGGCTTCCAGGCGGTGGGGATGTTCCTCAATCCCGCACCCGACGCGCCCCAGACTCTGGACCCCGCGGCGATCAGCCGCGTCGGGATCTACATCCTCGACAAGCAGGAGGGTCCCTTCCAGATCACCGTCAACGCGATCGTCGCCTCGACGTGACCCGGTCCACGGCGGCGTCCTCAGCCGAACGTGATGGTGAATTTGTCCGCTGTCTTGACACCGGACGAGTTGGTGGCGGTGACCACCACCGACACTGACTTCGTTCCCGCCGGAGCGGTCCCGGAGAACCGACCGCTCTGCGGGTCGAAGGTCAGCCACGACGGCAGCGCCGCACCCCCGCTGAGGGTCGCGGTGTAGGTCAGCGGCTCTCCGAGCGGATCACTGAAGGTGCCGGCCGGCAGCGTGATGCTCAGGGCTGAGCCGGGAGTGACCTTCTGAGTCGGCGTCGGGATGACCAAAAGCGGTGCGGGCTCTTTGAAATTGACCGAACGGTGTCCTCTTATCCGACCGCGGGCGGATCAGCAGACGGTAACTCTCGCGATTATGCGGTGTCAGAGGATTAAGTCCCATTCGTGGCCACGACGGGGCCGGCCGTAAAGCCTAGTCGCGACTTGGATTTCCGTAGTCCCAGGAAATTGTTCTCACAGGCGTCACACGGATGTAGGCGGCGCCCGGTCTGGGTTCGGTGGGCCACTCGGACTCCGGCACGCCGCGCGCCCGGGCGCCTTGCTTCGCGAGTTCAAGAGCCTCGTCAGCTTCGCGGACGATGCGGGCATGGCCTTGCAGCATCACTCCCCGGATGTCGGCCATGGTTGAGCCGTCTTCGAGCAAGACACTGACGTTCGGGTTGCGTTCGACGTTGGCGACCTTGCGTGTCCCGTCCCGCACACCCATGACGATGTCGCGACCGAGGCGAAAGTAGCCGAGCGGTATCGAGTGCGGGAAACCGTCTTCATCGATAGTGCTGAGGATGGCCCAGGCCGGGCGGCTGTCCAGATAGGCCGCGATTTCTTCGTCACTGAGTTTCCGGGGCATCGAACGAGGTTAGCAAAGCGCGAAATCATCGCTGGGCGTTTGCAGTTCGTCGGGGACCGTCGCAATCGACGTCGTCAACGACGACTACACCAACGGATTCACGGTGTCGGTATTCGCCGTCTGACCTTCAGCCAGGTGATAGCTTTCTCGAATGGTGAACCCGGCCATGCTGATTCGCACCTCACCGGACCGGGGTGGATACTGATGGGACTCGGGTCTCGCGGTTTCGAGGCTGCCGGGGCACTAATGAGCAAGCCGTCGATGCGGCCTCTGACACGGATCTTCTCGAATCTGCACGCGGGGCTCTACCGTCTGACGCGCGGCGCCGCGTCGAACCCGAAGTACCCGACCATGCTGCTGACCGTCACCGGCCGCAAGACCGGCGAGCCGCGGACAGTGCCGCTGATCTACATCGAGGACGGTCAAAGTCTCGTGATCGGCGCGGCTTACGCCGGCAGCGACACCGACCCGGCATGGTGGTTGAACCTTCAGGCCAATCCCGACGCCGTCGCGACGGTGAAGGACCGGACGTTCCCGGTCCGGGCGGAGCTGGCGCCCGCGGACCGGCGGGATGAGCTGTGGCGGCGACTGGTTCAGATGTATCCGTACTTCACCGGCTACCAGGAACGGACGACGCGGCAGATCCCGGTGGTGATCCTCACACCTTCGGGATGAGCCTGGCGCGCAGCGGACGCGTGCTCACATCTGCAAATCGGCCACAACCGCGAAATGATCACTGGCCCAGGCATTTCCGATCGACGTTGTACCAGCCAGAGAACAGTGGTGCACGTGGCCGGCACCGCGTCGGCGCGGCGTAGACACCATGACGTAGTCCAGTCGGCGATGCGGATGGATGGCGAGACGGGGCACCAACGGGTTGGCCGCCGACCAGGTGTGGCCGGGGTCGGTGTTGCCGGCGGCGGTCCACGCATCGACGAGAGCGAAACCTGTGATGGTTCCGGCGGCGAGGCCGGTGGCCCGTCGGTACTCGTCGGACTCCGGAGTGCAGTTGAGGTCACCGCCGAGGATTGCCGGCAGCGAGTCCCGGCGCCGGTCCTCATCCCCTAGGACCTCGGCCAGATGCCCAACCACTGCGGCCATCTGGGCGCTGCGTCGGGCCGAGTTCTCCAACCCGTGTTCAAGATGGGTGCCGGCCGCGATGAACGGACCGCCCTCTGCGGAAGGCCGGTGGACCTGGGTCACCAGAACATGCCGCCACGTCGGCTCGCCACGCTCATCCGGGAGCGGGCGGAGCCGTTCGATGCTCAGCGGCCAGCGGGAGAGCAGCGCGTTGACGACCCAGTAGGTGGCCTGCGGGTAACGATCGAATCCGGCAAGGTCCGCGGCAGTGACCGCTTGCAAACCCAGCTCGACGCCGAGACGGGCGGCCTGGGTGGCCCCGCCAGGCTCGACCCACGATTCCTGAAGCATCAGGACGTCAGGACCGACCTGCTCGATCCATGAACGCAGCGCGTCGTGCCGGAGGGCCCATTCGCCTGCCCGGCCCTGCGCATTCCACGTCATGACCTTCATCCGTGGAGTTACGGCTTACCGCTACGTTCGCGATGCAAGCAGCCGGGCCAGCAGCACGGTCTGCGTTTGCCTTCCTCGAGTTCCTCCTGTGTGCGGCGGATCCGACGCTCACGGGTCTTCTGCTGCTTGGCGTTCTCGACCCAGCAGATGAATTCGTTGCGACCCAGCGGAGTGCATTCCTTCCACAGTGCGAGCGCAGTGGCGTTCGCCAGCAATGCCGCTCGCAAGTCCGAGGGAAGGTCGTGCACGACCCCCCCGGGCACGTGGGGGCTCACGAACCCCAAGCTAGACCGGACGGACCTCACGGCACGCGGGGGTTGTGCGATCGCGCACTCCGGCTAAACGGTCCGATGCGGCGATCGGGGACCAGTCTCGGCAGCTGATTTTTTTCTCTGCCCCAACTGTGGACAGTATAAGTTTCTACTGTAGATTACCTATGTACTAAGAGGCTTCTCCCGCGTTTCGACTGTCAGACGGATTACGTTCGCGGTGTTGCTTCACTTGCGACCGGGGTGGGTTTTGGCGGGATTTCTCAACGTTGCGTCATCTCAATTCGCCCCCTAACCGAAGGACCGCCCATGCGCATCAAGACCACCCTCCTCGGCACGCTGATCACGACGAGCCTGGCCGCGGCCGGCCTCGGCTTGTCCCCCTCCGCGAGCGCCTCCTGCCTGTCGTTTTCCGGAATCAACATCGGCTCCGGATGCACCAGTTCGCTCTTCGGCCTAGCCGCCGGACTGGGCAGCGGCGCCACCGCTAATGCCGGAGCCTTCAGCTCGGCGTTCTCGATTGGAAAGGGTGCGGAGGCGAATTCGGCCGGCACGCTTGGCCTGGCCGTCGCCGCCGGACCGGATGCGTGGGCGAAGATCGAAGGCGGCGTGCTGAACGCCGCCTTCGCCGCGGGCACAGCCGGCGGTGTCGACTTCGCCGAAGCCCAGGCCGGCGCCTCCAAGACCGATTTCGCCAACCTCGCCGTGTCGCTGGGCGACAGCTCGTTCGCCTACGCAGGCGGATGGGACCCTCAGACGACGGGCGCCGGCAACGTTGCGGTCAACCTGGGTAAGGGCAACAACGTCCAGGCCTTCGGCTTCCTCAACGGCGCGCTCGGAGTCGGCGGCACGAAGCCGTTCGAAAACAACATCGTCGCGGCGAGCGGCATCCTCAACTCCGCGAGCAGCTTTGGCGGCGACCTGAACACCCTGAACGCCGGCACTTCGCAGTCCGCGTTCGCCAACTCGGTGTTCAATGCCTTCGGCAGCAACAACACCGTCACGGCCGGGACGGGCCCGGCAACACTGGCGGGGACGCTGTTCACCTCCGGCGCGACCGTCACCAAGTCCACATTCGGCGTCAACATCAACGGGATCAAGGTGCCCAACACCGCGGCGTCGACGAAGCCCGCCAGGGCCGCTGCGTCGCGGCGCGGCGCGAGTGCATCGCCGGCGCCGGCTGCCGCCACCGCACACACCAGGGGCGACCGCTCGTAGCTGAATCGCATGTCCCGATTTACGGGGTATGAACCGGTGGCCTTCGCGACCGCCGCGGCGCTCTAGATCGCCCCGGGCGCAGCGGCTTTCGTGAAGGCTGCCAATACCCACCCACGGGCGCGCAGCGCGAAGACCTGCGGATTGTCGTCGTGCGTGTTGGAATACGTTCCACTGCCCGACGCTCGATGAGGTGCGCTATGGATATCGATTCCCTTTCGGTTTATGTCGGTCCCAACGTTCACGCGCGAGAGGCCGTGATCCGGCTCAGGCTGGACGTCAAGCCGCGTTATGCCGACTCCCTCAAGCGCCTGGGGCCCGACGTCATCGACAGATTGGCGGCCGTGCTGCCCGGGCTTGCGCGTGAACAGGCCGAGTGGCTTGCCGCGCTGCGCGACGGCGAGGCGCTGTCCATCGGCGATCTGGTCGGAAAGCTGGCGTTGGCGCTGCAGCACGCGGCTGGCATCGACGGCACCTTGGCGAGGTCGGCGCCGACGGACGACCCGGACGTCGTCGAGGTGTTCTACAGCTACGGCAATGAGGACATCGGTGTCGAGGCCGGCGAGGTTGCCTGTGACATGCTCGCCGCCATCGCCCGCACCGAGGACGAGGGATCTCCCGACCTCCACGACGACGTCGAGGACTTCCTGGCCTATGCCGACAGGCGTTCTCTGGGGCCCTCCGCCATGGAACTGGTGCGCGCAGCCCAGGCCCGCGACATCCCGGTCTACCGCCTCAACGACGCCAGCCTGATCCAGGTCGGCCAGGGCAAGTACCAGCAGCGGATCGAGGCGGCGCTGACGTCGAAGACCTCGCATATCGCCGTGGAAATCGCGTCGGACAAGAACCTCGCCAACAGACTCCTGGCCGATCTCGGTCTGCCCGTGCCGAAGCAGCGGGTGGTCTATGACGTGGACGAGGCGGTTGCCGCGGCCGAACGCATCGGCTATCCCGTCGTCATCAAGCCGCTCGACGGCAATCACGGCCGGGGCGTCACCGTGAACATCGCTGGCGAGGACGGCGTCGCCGACGCCTTCGAGACCGCCGAGGCCGAAGGATCGGCCGTGGTGGTGGAGACCATGCTGCGCGGCGACGATCACCGGCTTCTGGTGGTCAACGGCCAGCTCGCTGCCGCCGCGCGCCGGGTGCCGGGGCATGTCAAGGGCGACGGGCGCCACACCATCGCCGAGCTGGTGGACATCGTCAATCAGGACCCGCGCCGTGGCGTCGGGCACGAGAACGTGCTGACCCGAATCGAACTCGACAATCAGGCCAAGGGCTTGCTTGAGGAAAGGGGTTACACCGCGGATACGGTCCCCGCCGACGGCGAGGAGGTGTACCTGCGCAAGACCGCAAACATTTCGACGGGCGGTACGGCGGTGGACGTCACCGACACGATCCACCCCGACAACAAACTGATGGCCGAGCGGGCGATCCAGGCGATCGGGCTCGACGTCGGCGCCGTGGATTTCCTGACGACCGACATCACGAAGAGCTATCGCGACACCGGCGGCGGCATCTGCGAGATCAATGCCGGCCCCGGCCTGCGCATGCACATCGCGCCGTCGGAGGGCACGCCGCGGGACGTGGGCGGGGCGATCATGGACATGCTCTTCCCGCCGGGAACCCAGTCACGCATTCCCATCGCCGCCCTGACCGGAACGAACGGCAAGACCACGACCTCGCGCATGCTCGCCCACATCCTGAAAATGGCAGGCCACGTCGTGGGCCAGACCTCCACCGACGCCGTGATGATCGACGGCAATGTGACCGTCAAGGGGGACATGACCGGGCCCTACTCCGCCAACATGGTGCTGCGCGATCCCACGGTCGACATCGCCGTCCTGGAGACGGCGCGCGGCGGCATCGTCCGCTCCGGCCTGGGCTACAACTTTTGCGATGTCGGCGCCGTGCTGAACGTGACGTCGGACCATCTGGGCCTCGGCGGCGTCGACACGCTGGAAGGACTCGCCAGGGTCAAACGCGTCATCGCGGAAGTCACGCGCGGCACGGTGGTGCTCAACGCCGACGACGAGCAGACGCTGAAGATGGCGGCCTTCTCACCCGCCCAGCAGATCATGTACGTGACGCGCGATCCGGAGCATGAACTGGTGCGCGAACACATCCGGCTCGGCAAGCCCGCGGTCGTCCTCGAGCAGGGGGTCAACGGCGACCAGATCGTCATCTACGACAATGGCAGGCAGATGCCGTTGATCTGGACCCGTCTCGTGCGGGCGACACTGGAGGGCAAGGCGCTGCACAACGTGGAGAACGCGATGTTCGCCGCGGGCATGGCCTATGCGCTGGGCAAGACACTCGATCAGATCCGCACCGGACTGCGCACCTTCGACAACAGCTTCTTCCAGAGCCCCGGCCGGATGAACGTCTTCGATGAACACGGTTTCCGGGTGATCCTCGACTACGGGCACAACGAGGCCGCGGTGGAGGCGATGGTCGATCTCGTCGACCGCCTGAAGCCGCGCGGGCAGCGGATCGTCGGCGTGACGTGCCCTGGCGACCGGCGCGACGAGGACGTGGCGGCAATCGCCGCCAAGGTCGCCGGCCACTTCGACACCTACATCTGCCACCGGGACGACGATCCGCGCGATCGTCGGCCTGACGAGATTCCCGAGCTGATGAAGGCCGCCCTGATCGCCAACGGTGTCTCGCCCGATGCGATCACCATCGTCGAGGAGGAGAGCAAGTCCCTCGAGGTGGCGCTGTCGCTGGCCGAACCCGACGATCTGGTGTTGTTCTTCTGCGAGGGGATCACGCGCTGCTGGAAGCAGATCATTCACTTCACACCGAAATTCACCGTGCCCGGTCCGGAGCCTGTCGCGAAGCGTTTGGCGGCATCGGCCTTCGATGTTCCCGACGGCTTCGTTCTCACGTCGGATGATCGCGGAGTTCTGATCGTTCCGGCGAATGACAGGGAGACATGACTGGGAAACCGGGCAGATTCCCATGCGCTCGTCGGGAGGCCCCGGCCCACCGTCGGGTGCGACGCCCGACACTGGCCATCATCGGCGGCCGGCTGGAGGATGACAACGCCGCCATCTACGGCGAGATGCACCGTCTGGCGGGCGGGAGGATCCTCGTCTTCGCGACGGCGTCGGGGGTGCCCGACGAGGTCGGCGCCGAAACCGTCGGGGTGTTTCGCGCCTATGGCTTCGATGCCGTCCTGGCCGGGGTTCACGGTCCCGGGGCGCCGGGGGCCGCGCAGAACAAGGCGATCGCCGATCTCGTCGAGGACTACGGCAGCGTCTATTTCACCGGCGGTGACCAGGCACTGATCACCGGGGCGCTGGCACCGGGCGGCCGGGAAAGCCGGGTGTTGAAGGCAATCCGCAAAGCTCACCAGAAGGGTGCGCTGATCGCCGGGTCGAGCGCCGGTGCCGCCATCATGTCCGAGGTGATGTTCTCCGGCGGCACGTCCCTGGAAGCCGCCACCTACGGTGTGGTCGGTGACGCCGACGAACCCGGCATGCTGCTGGCGCCCGGGCTCGGCTTCTTCCCGTGGGGCATCGTCGACCAGCATTTCATCAAGCGCGGCCGGTTCGGCCGGATGGTCGTCGGCATGCAGGCGTCCGGCGCCAGGCGCGGCTTCGGCATCGACGAGAACACCGCGATGTTCGTCGAGGGCACGATTGCCCGGATCATCGGCGAATACGGTGTCTTCGTCTTCGATCTCCAGCGGGCGAGAGTCGACCGCGACAACAGGCTGATCGACAACATCGCCTTCAGCTATGCCGACAACGGCGACAGCTGTGACCTGGCAACCGGCGAGGTCCTACCCGGCCCGGGCAAGCGGCCGGTGACTCCGCGGGACATCACCTACGACGCCCCCGCCCGCTCACTGCGCAACGTCTTCGGCGCCTACACCCTCTACGATCTGCTGGCGCGGCTAGTGCTGGGAGACCCAGACGTTTACCGGGCGGATCGCGCCCGCGCAATCGAGCCGAGGGCGGGTTGCGCCACCAGCGTCGAAATCTCCCGTGAAGGCGGCCGGGCGGTCGCCTATGTTCCTGGCGGCGGGCGTGACTTCCGCATGACGGCGGTGGATTTTCGGGCCAGCATGCAGACGCGCCAGCTCAATGCCGCGCAGCTGGCGGAGAACCGGCGGGCGGCGCTGTCCCGTGACTACGGGGTGACGCCGGGACTTCAGGCGCGCGTGATGATGCTGGGCTCGGCGCCGCTCGACAACGGCAGCCCGCTGCTGGCCGAACTGGCGTCACGGTGCGAGGGGCCGGTCGGGGTCCTTGCCGCCGCGTCCGCCGAACCTCGCGACGTCGCGCGTGAGTATGTCGACGCCCTGCGGGGCAGCGGCGTCGAAGCGACAGACCTCGGCGTCACCATCGACAATGTCGATCGCCTGATGCGCGACGACGCCCTGATCGAGCAGATCGCCGCCTTGCGCACCATCGTTCTGACCGGAGGCAACCAGATCAGGCTGGTGGACTCCCTGCTCTACCGCGGCGAGGTCACACCATTGCTGACCGCCATTGCGCGGGCGCGGGAGGCCGGCGCGATGGTCGTCGGCGTCGGCGGCGCCGCCTCGGCGCTGTCCGGCTTCATGATCGGCGGCGGCACGTCCTACGAAGCGCTGCGCTTCGGCATCGCCTCGGATATGGGTCGGCGCGGACTGGTGATCCAGGAAGGGTTGGGATTGTTCGGCGCCGCCATCGTCGACCAGAAGCTGTCGTCCTCGCGCCGCCTCGGCCGCCTCGCCGTCGCCTGCGCCGAGGAAGGCGTGCGGTTCGGACTCGGACTCCTGGAAGACAGCGGCGTCATCGCCAACCACGACAACAGCCATCTCACCGCGATCGGCGCGCACGGCGCCGTCCTGGTCGAGATCGATCCACTCAAGACCGAGCTGGCCGATGACGATTTCATCGCGCCGGGCACCAGGCTGTGTTTTGCCGGTCCGGGGGATGTCATCGACATGGTGAATGGGACCGTCACCCGGCTGGCCCCGGCCACCTATTCCGCCGCCGCGCTGGATACGTTGGTGGCCGACCTGATCGAGGACTGCATCGGCAATGCCGACCCGGTGACCGCACCTGGCGTCACCCGCGAAGCGCATGTTTCGATGCTCTACCGCTCGCATGAGGACGGCACCGGCTATCTCGATATTGAAAGCATCCGTGATCGGCACGGATGACACTACAAAAGAACGGACAGTCATGTATTTCGATGGGAACACCCTGACCGCACTGCTTTCCGATGCGGACGTGGCGGCTGCAAACGCCGCTGCCATCGCCGCAGGGGGGCCGCGCTACACCTCGCCGCTCGCCGTCATCGAGGCCGCGATGGAATTGCCCGAACTGGGCGAGGCCGGCGTAACGGCCTTTCTCGATGCGCAGAGGATCGAACTGCGCGACATGCCCCCCGGTCAGCATTTGATCGCAGGTGCGCTGGCGACCGACGGCAAGCTGAAAACTCGCCTGCATGCCGCCTGCGCGGCCTATTACGAGACGGAGTTGTTCGTGCTTCCGACGGCTCCGCTGACGGACTGAGAGCCGTGGAGCGCGAGAGTTACGATCTGCCGGGCTCGCCACATCGGCTGACCGTGCTGCACTTCGGTGCGGCGGGGACGGGCCGAAAGGCCTACTTGCAGGCCGGGCTGCACGCCGACGAGTTCCCCGGCATGTTGGTCTTGCGCATTCTGGCCGGGCATCTTGCCGAAGCTGAAGCTCGCGGTGCGGTCCGCGGTCAAATTCTCCTTGTGCCGCAGGCGAACCCGATCGGCCTGTCGCAGACCGAGACCAGCTTCGTCTCCGGTCGGGTGGAGAACGGCACCGGGGAGAACTTCAACCGGAACTATGCCGACCTGTCCGACCTCGGAGACCTGTCGCTGGGGTCTGATGCGATGGCGAACGTCGCAACGATCCGGGCCGCAATGTCGGCGAAACTTGCGGCGGCGCAGCCGGATAGCGCCCTGGCACACCTACGCCACCGACTGCTGACGCTGGCGCATGACGCCGACCTCGTGCTCGACCTTCACGCCGACAACCAAGCCGAGCCGCACATGTACGTCGGTCCGGCGCTGTGGCCGGCGGCTGAGGACATCGCCGCGGCGATCGATGCACGAGCTGTGCTTCTGTCCGAGGTTTCGGGCGGTTCCCCGTTCGATGAGGCGTGCGCCGCTCCATGGTGGGCGCTGGCCGCGAGCCATCCCGGTCTGCCCATTCCGCCGGCGTGCCTGGCCGCCACACTGGAAATGGGCAGCAACGACGACGTCGATCCCGAACGCGCCGCCGATCAGGCCTTGGCGCTCCTTCGCATGCTGCAGGGACGCGGCTTTGTCGATGGGTCGGGCGGGCGCCCGCGATTGTCCTGCCGCGCCACTGCACTGACGGCGATGGCGCAAGTCAAGTCGGGGGTCACCGGCCTCGTCGCCTACGACCGTCGGTTGGGCGATTGGGTCCACAAGGGCGATCTCGTCGCGACGGTGATCGATCCCCTTGGCGGGGAGACGGAATTGCGGGCCGAGACCGACGGGCGGCTCTTCGCTCGCCACAGCCAGCCTTACGCCTGGCCTGGACGGGTGATCGGCAAGATCGCCGGCGAAGTTCCCCTGGAGAGCAGAACCGGCAACTTGCTGTCGGACTGAGGGCTTACTGCCTTACAGCGCAGTCGATTTCATCTCCTGCAGGGGCGCGGGTTCGGCCTTCAGCGCCTGCGCTTGTCAGGTCCAGAGCGATGTCGACGAGCATGTCTTCCTGCCCTCCGACCATGCCGCGACGACCGGCTTCTTCGAGCAGGCTGCGGGCGTCGATGTCGTAGCGGGCCGCCGCGGCTTCGGCATGGCGTAGGAAGCTGGAGTACACGCCGGCATAGCCGAGGGTGAGGGTCTCCCGGTCGACGCGCACTGGCCGGTCCTGCAGGGGCCGGACCAGATCCTCAGCCGCGTCTTCCAATGCGTGCAAGTCACAGGCGTGGCTCCAGCCCATCCGGGTAGCCGCCGCGACAAATACCTCCAGGGGCGCGTTCCCAGCGCCGGCGCCCATTCCGGTGAGGGATGCATCCACCCGGTGGGCACCGTGTTCGACGGCGACGATGGAATTGGCCACTCCCAGAGACAGGTTGTGGTGGGCGTGGATTCCGATTTCGGTTGCCGGCTGCAGTGTCTGGCGCAGAGCGTCGACACGATCGGCGATATCGCGCATCAGCATGGCCCCGCCCGAGTCGACGACATAGACGCACGTCGCCCCGTAACTCTCCATCAGCTTGGCCTGGCGGGCCAGGACGTCGGGGGTTGTCATGTGGCTCATCATCAGGAATCCGACGGTGTCCATTCCGAGATCCCTTGCGGCGGCGATGTGTTCGGCGGCGATATCGGCTTCGGTGCAGTGGGTTGCCACCCGGACGACCGTCGCCCCGGCGCGGTGCGCGTCCCTGAGGTTGGCGACGGTGCCGATTCCCGGCAGAAGCAGCGTGGCAACCTTCGAGCGCTTCACCACGGCGGCAACGGTTTCGATCCACTCCAGGTCGGTGTGGGCGCCGAATCCGTAGGTACAGGTCGAGCCGGCCAGACCGTCGCCGTGGGCGACTTCGATGGAGTCCACCCCCGCCGCGTCGAGGGCGGTGGCGACAAGGGCGACCTGGTCGGTGCTGTACTGGTGACGCACCGCGTGCATGCCGTCGCGGAGCGTGACGTCGCTGATGTAAAGATCGTGGGTCATGTTGCAGCCCTCGCTGTTTGGGTCGAGTGGGTAGCGATGCGCTCCGCGGTTGCCTTGGCAGCCGAGGTCATGATGTCGAGGTTGCCCGCGTAGGCCGGCAGGTAATGCGCGGCGCCGGTCACTTCGAGCAGAACGGTCACCCGGGTCCCGGTGAACTTGCCGGTCTCCGGGATCAACAGCGGCTCGTCGGCGGTGAAAGTCTCGAACTGGACCCGCTGTCTGAGCGCATAGCCGGGAACATAGGCTTTGACCCTTTCGACCATGGCTTCGATGGACCGTTCGATGGCGGCGTGGTCGGTTTCTCCGTCGACGAGGCAATAGACGGTGTTGCGCATCAGGACGGGCGGATCGGCGGGGTTGAGGATCATGATGGCGCGCGCCCGTTGGGCGCCGCCGACGGTCTGCAGTGCGGCCGCCGTGGTTTCGGTGAATTCGTCGATGCTGGCACGTGTTCCGGGACCTGCGGACTTCGACGAGATCGAAGACACGATCTCCGCGTACGAGACGATCCCGACTTCGGCCACCGCGGCGACGATGGGGACGGTCGCCTGCCCGCCGCAGGTGACCATGTTGAGGTTGGGCGCATCCAGGTGGTGGTCGAGGTTCACCACCGGCACGCAGTACGGCCCGATCGCCGCGGGCGTCAGATCCAGAACCCGAACGCCGGTCTCGGCGAGCTTGGCCCAGTTCGCCTTGTGCGCACCTGCCGCCGTCGCATCGAAGACGATCCTGACGTCCTCGAATCCGGGCATTGCGAGCAGTCCGTCGATCCCGTCTGCGGTGGTGGGCACGCCCATCCGTACTGCGCGGGCCAGGCCGTCGGATCGGGGATCGATGCCGACCATCGCTGCCATCGTCAGCGGGCCGTCACCGCGCAGGATCTTGATCATCAGGTCGGTGCCGATGTTGCCCGATCCGATGATCGCGACCGGCCACTTGGGTTGTGGTGACATGAGATTCCTCAGGTGAAGGCGACTGAGACAACGCCCAGGCCGCTGATGCCGGCGGTTGCGGTGTCGCCGGGATGAACGAAGGCCGCCGTGGTGAAGGACCCGGACATGATGATCTGGCCGGGGAGGATGTCGGTGCCGAAGGGGTGCAGGGCATTCGCGAGCCAGGCCACCGCAGCCGCCGGATCGCCGAGGACCGCCGACCCGAGGCCGGAGTCGACCTCATTTCCGTTGAGCGACAGCGATGCTCGGGCGGCGGCGAGGTCGATCTCGCTGGTGTAGGGCAGCCAGTCGCCGATCACGACCGCTCCAGAACTGGCATTGTCGGCGACCGTGTCGCACAAAGTGAGCTTCCAGTCGAGGATGCGGCTGTCCACGATCTCCAGGGCTACGGCGACCGCCTCCGTGGCGGCGCGGACGTCCTGGACCGTCACGTTCGGGCCCCGCAGCGGCGCGTTGAGCAGAAAGGCGACCTCCGGCTCGACGCGGGGCGCGCAGAACATGTCCCGCGGGACCGCCGAACCGTCCGGCAGCACCATTTCGTCGAGGATGTAGCCGAAGTCGGGCTCGTCGACGCCCAGCAGGGTTTGCATCGGTTCGGATGTCAGGCCGATCTTGTGGCCGACGAGTTTGCGGCCCCGGGCGAGCCGGCGAGCCAGATTCACCTGTTGAATGGCGTAGGCGTCACCGACGTCCATCTCCGGATAGCGCGCGGTGAGTTGCCCGACGGGTGCGGCACGCCTGTCCGCGATGTCCAACAGTTCGGCAGCCTGCTCGATGATCGCTGCTGTCAACGTCATCAGCCCTTGTTCTCCTCGATCATTCGCAGGGCGGTGTCGTAGAGCGCGTGTCCGTGCAGTTCGAACATGGCGACGAGATCGACCGAGTCACCGCCGATTTCGTGCGCGAGAAACAGTCCGTCGGCGCCGGCGATGGCGTAGGTCGCGATCTGAGCCACCTGCGCTTCGGTCAGGTCCAGGCCCAGGTCACGGATGCCGGCCGACAAGGCCTCGAAAGCCTGCCGACGCACCTGGACGAACATCGCGCGGGCGCGCGGTTCCACCGGTCTGCGCTCCAAGGCCAGCATGAGTCCCAGCCGAAGGAAGTCCGGGGAGTCCGACACCGCCTTGGCGGTTCGCAGCGCGACCTCGACCAACCGATCGCGGGCGACGACATCCTCCGGCAGCTGCCACACCTGCAGCCAGTTGCCGAAGCTGCGCTCGATGACGGCGGCGATCAGGTCGTCCTTGTCCTTGAAATGCCAGTAGATGGAGCTGGCGGGCAGCCCGCACTTCGCCGACACGGCGCCGATGCTGGTGCCCTCGTAACCGCGCTCGGCCGCGATCTCCGTCGCGGCGTCCAAAATTCGGTTGCGGGACAACTCGCCATCGGCGCGACGCTGACGGCGCCGCCGGGACGAATCCGCTTCTTTCTCACCCATCGTCGCTCCCCTCTTGACTCTGTATCGATCATTACATTACCGTAGCGATCACTACAGAACAAGTTTTGGTCGACGATGACCCGGACAGGAATGAGACACCGCTATGAATGGCCGCCCCACCTACGACGTGGCGATCGTCGGATACGGCCCGGTCGGCGCGACGGCCGCGAACCTGCTGGGGCAGAGGGGCCTTCGCGTCGTGGTGATCGAGCGCGATCCGGACATCTACTTCCGCGCGCGCGCCATCTCCACCGACGAGGAGGTAATGCGCATCTGGCAGCAGGTCGGCTTGGCCGACCGGCTCAACGCCGAAATGCAACCAGGGGCGGGGGCGAACTTCGTCGACGCCCGCGGCGAAACCATCATCCGGCTATTGCCCGTCGACCGGGGCAACGGCCATCCGCCACAGCAGTTCATCTACCAACCGGCCGTGGACACGGCGCTCCGCGAAGGGGTCGGGCGTTTCCCGAATGTCTCGGTCCTGCTGGAACACGAGTGCGGGCAGGTCGTCCAGAGTGCCGAGGGCGTCGAGTTGACCCTCACCGACCTCACCAGTGGTGAGTCCAAACGCATCCACACCAGCTACGTGATCGCCGCCGACGGCGGTTCGAGTTCGATTCGCGGACAGCTGGGGATCGGCTTCGGCGGTCGGACCTTTTCGGAACGCTGGATCGTCATCGATACGAAGGTGATTCGGGAATGGCCGGGCCACGACCGCCTGCGGTTCCACTGCAACCCGGCCCGGCCGACCGTCGACTGCCCGACTCCGCTGGGACACCATCGCTGGGAGTTCCCGGTGCGCGAGGAGGAGGACGAGAAGGATCTCCTCACCGAGGACGCGATCTGGAAGGTCCTCACCGACCAGGGAATCAGCCGATCGGACGTCGAGATCATCGGCTTCGCCTGTTACAGCCATCACGTGCGGTTCGCTGACCGCTGGCGCGTCGGCAGAGTGTTCATCGCCGGCGACGCGGCGCATGCCATGCCGCCGTGGATCGGTCAGGGCATGTGCGCCGGTGTGCGTGATGCCGCCAACCTCTGCTGGAAGCTGGATGCCGTTGTCAACGGAGCGCTCCCGGAATCGATCCTCGATACCTACCAGACCGAGAGACTGCCACATGTCAAGGAGGTCACTAACCGCGCAGTCAAGGTCGGCAAGATCATCGTCGACCGCAATGTGGTGCGCGCCGCCGTCAGACAGCGCGCGTTCCGGACTGCCGGCAAGGTACCGGGTTTTGAGACCTGGCTGCGCAACAACCGGTGGCTTCCCCACGCTCGCTATCGCGCAGGCCTGTTGGCGCACAACGGAAATCCGGCCCCAGGATGGCTCATCCCCCAGCCATGGGTGATCGACGACAAGGGAGACACGGTTCGGTTCGACGAGACCGTGGGCGGCGGATGGTCGGTTCTGTACACCGGCGACGAGGCCCCGTGGCGGGACTGGCGATCCGCCGGCGTTCCGATCCTTCGGATCGCGCCGCCCGGCAGCGCGCCGGGACCCGACCGGATCGTCGACCGGGACGGCACCCTGACCCGATGGCTGAAGGGCAAGAAAGCCGCAGTCCTGGCCCTGCGCCCCGACGGATTCGTCTACTGCGCCGCCGGCGACGACCAGACCCTCCCGCCCCCACCCGCCGGATTCATGACTCCGGCCGCAACAGTCAAGGAACACGCATGAAAACCACCACAGCCGAGCACATCGTCGAAGTCAACGGGCGGGAGATCTTCGTCGCCGACACCGGCGGCGACGGACCGCCGGTGGTGATGCTGCACGGCGGCGGACCCGGCGCCTCGGGGGTGTCGAACTACTCCCGCAACATCGACGCGCTGGCACAGTCCCACCGGGTCATCGTTCCCGACATGCCGGGCTACGGCCGGTCGGCCAAGTACGTCGACCACAGCGATCCGTTCGGCTATCTCGCCGACATGATCCGCGGGCTGCTCGACGAATTGGGAATTGCCACAGCGCATCTGATCGGCAACTCCTATGGCGGCGCGGCCGCCCTGCGCCTGGCCCTGGACACACCGCACCGTGCCGGCAAGCTCATCCTGATGGGACCGGGCGGTATCGGCACCACCCGCGGCCTGCCGACCGAAGGGCTGAAGAGCCTGCTGGCCTACTACGGCGGTGACGGTCCGAGCCGCGAGAAGCTCGCCGCGTTCATCCGGACCTACCTGGTCTATGACGGCGCGGCAGTGCCCGACGAGCTCATCGATCTGCGCTACCAGGCCTCGATCGATCCCGAAGTGGTTGCCAATCCGCCGCTGCAACGGCCGAAGGGGCTGCGCACGTTGTGGCGGATGGACCTCACCCGGGACAAACGCCTCAGGAGCCTGCCCAACCCCACACTGGTGCTCTGGGGACGTGACGACAAGGTCAACCGGCCGGCGGGTGGGCCACTGCTGCTGAATCTGATGCCCAACGCGGAGTTGGTGATGACCTCGCACACCGGGCACTGGATGCAGTGGGAGCGTGCCGATTTGTTCAACCAGCTCGTCACCGAATTCCTCAGCAGCGAATCACGATTGGCGATCCGATGACCAAGTCCAACGATGTCTTCGCGCCCACCGACCTCTTCGGCCGTGTTCATCTGGGCTATCTCGTGGTCGAGACCGAGAAGTTCGCCGACTGGCGGCGGTTCGGCCGTGACGCGATCGGCATGCATCTAGACGAGGCTGTACCGGGGGTGATGCGGTTTCGCATCGACGGCAACGAATGCCGATTTCTGCTGCAGCGTGGTCCCGCCGAAGACACCACGGCACTGGGCTGGGAACTCGATGACCACGAGACCTTCGAGGCCATCGAGGCTCGGGTCCGCAGTCACGGCGTGCCACTGATCGAGGGGTCGGCGGAGGAGGCAGCACTACGCGGTGTCGAGCGTTTCGTCGGGTTCGCGGGCCCCAATGGCCTGCGACAGGAGATCTACGTCAGTGCCCGCCAGGCCTCCGAGCCGTTGCGGTTGGCCGCTAGGGGCGGGTTCGTCACCGGCGTCGACGGGATGGGACACGTAGCCATCGCGACGAAGAAGCCCCACCAGATGCGCGGCTACTACAGCACCGTGTTCGACGCACGTCTCTCCGACTACATCGACGAGACGATCAGCGGCCTGAAGTTCAAGATCCGCTTCCTGCGGGTCAACGAACGACACCACAGCGTGGCGATCGCCTCGGTCAACCGCTTGCCGATCAACCCGATCCGGACGAGCATCCAGCACTGCAACATCCAAGTGGCAGAACTCGACGACATGACCCTGGCGTATCAACGGGTCAAGCAACTGGGCTTCGATATGGCACTGTCGGTGGGCCAGCACACCAACGACAAGGAGTTGTCGTTCTACGCCGTGACTCCGTCGGGGTTCGAGTGGGAACTGGGCTGGAACCCTATCGTCGTCGACGAAAGCACCTGGGAGCCAACGACCCATCAGGGCATCAGCATCTGGGGACACACCCCGGAGGGTCAGACCGTCGTGGAGACTCTCGAGCGGTTCAAGACGGGTGTGACATCGGCTCTGCACCGCGAAGACACGGTTCCCGCCCTGGCCGGCGCGGGCATCCCCGACGACTAACCGCTTGCTAGGTGCCCATGAGTGCCAGGCCCCAGTTGAGATGCCCGCTCCAGACCGATGCGATCCGCCCGCCCTGCACAGCCGGCTTGGGGTCGGATACCGGTCCGCCAGAGCGACGGATCGCGGCCACCGTGGCATCCAGGTCCGGCGTCTTCAGTGCCAGGCCGATGAGTGCGGGTTCCTGACCGCTCGCGACGACCTCGATGAAGGCTTCGCCGACACGATAGAAGGCCATCTCCGGCCCCTCCGGGCCGCGTGGGTGAAAGCGCCTGCGCGGGCCAGAGCCCAGCACCGCGGTGAGGGCGTCGATCGCTGGGTCCAGATTCGGCACGGTATAGACGATGTGGTCGACGGCGGTGACCCCGCACGGGTGCGCGCCGGGGTCGGCCACGTGACGTGTGACGGTCTGCACGCCGAGAACCGAAGGATCGGAATCGATCTCGTCGAATCCCCAGCCGCTTCCACCGACGCTGCACACGACCCGACCGACAGCGAATGCTCCCGCATCGACGACGAAACCGAGCGCCTTCCATGCCCGCTCTGAGCCGGGTACGCCGAGCCACGTGAGATTGGACATGGGCACCATCGTGGCAGCAGCATCCGTCCACCCGCCAGTTCCAGCGGGTCCGCAGCGGCTGAGAGGTAGGCGCGAACCGCGAAACCCGGCCTTCAGGCCGGGGGAAGCATAGGGTGGCGCGACATGGGGAAAGGACTTGGCCGTCCGATCACGGTAGTCGGTGCAAGCTGTGTCGCGATGTCATTACTCGGGCCGGTGTCCGCTCACGCCGACGACACCAGGACATGCCAGCCCTGGTACGGATATTCGGTGTGCTTCCAACAGTCGGACACCACCTGGTGGATGTGCAACCCGGACTGTTCCCAGATTCCCCCACCGGTGCGTCCGTTCCCAGGCCTGCCCCCGGAACTTCCACCGGGCGCACCGCCCCCGCCTCCTCCGAGTCCGACCCCGCCGCCACCGCCATGGCCCGTGCCGCCACCGGTGTTTCCCGGATGTTGGGTCATCAACGGTTGCACTCCGAATCCCTGGGATCCGAACTCGCCCGACCCGCCCTTCCTCTACATCCCCACCCCGGTCTTCTAGCGAAGGTGTTGTTGTCGCGAGGCCCAGCCGCGACGGCCACCGGACCCTTGACGTTCTGCACCGATTGGTACAGAATCCGGTCGTGGCGCGTCCCCTTGAGTTCGATCGATCCAAAGCGGTAAACAGGGCGCTGGTGCTGTTCTGGCGCAAGGGCTACCAAGCCAGCTCTCTGGCCGACCTTCTGACGGCCATGGGCATCGGTCGCAGCAGCTTCTACGCCGCGTTCACCGATAAGCGCACGCTTTTTCTGGAGTGCCTGGACCTGTTCGCGGCGCGGACCGTGGATTTGGTGCAGCGCGCCCGCAGTGAGATGCCGCCGGTGGATGCCCTGCAGCACTTCTTCGAACGCAACTTCATCGGTGCGCCCGGCAGCGGTGTCGGTGTCTCGAAAAGCAGACACTGGGGCTGCATGCTGGTCAACACCGTGATCGAGCTGGCCGGTGTCGATGACGAACTCGCGCAGCGCGCCAGCCGTCATCTCGCTGAGTTGCAGCACATCTTCCAGGAATGCCTGCGGGAGGCCGGGGCGGAGGCCCCTCGCGCGGAGGAACTGGCCTCGATGCTGATGCTCGTCAACGAGGGCATCCGCGTATCCAGCCGACGTCAGTTGCCCGACGCGCAGCACCTGCGCCCGATCGCGACCACGTTCGGCCTCATCCGAACGGCCGTCGCATGAGTTCCTGACGCACCACATCCATTTTCTTCGCGAGAGCGATTGACCACACCCACACCCACACAGGAAAAGGACGCGCATGAAGACCCGCATCACCGAACTGTTCGGCATCCAGCACCCCATCATCCAGGGGGGCATGCACTACGTCGGGTTCGCCGAACTCGCGGCGGCGGTCAGTAACGCCGGCGGGTTGGGCATCATCACCGGCCTCACCCAAGCGACGCCGGCACTGCTGGCGGACGAGATCGCCAAGTGCCGCGACCTGACCGACAAGCCGTTCGGGGTCAATCTCACCTTCCTTCCCACAGTCAGCAGCCCCGACTACCCGGGCTACATCGATGCCATCCTCGTCGGCGGCGTGAAAGTGGTTGAGACAGCAGGCAATAACCCGCAGAAGTGGCTCCCGGTGCTACAGGACGCCGGCGTCAAGGTGATCCACAAGTGCACCAGCGTGCGCCACTCGCTCAAGGCCCAAGCCATCGGCTGCGACGCGGTGAGCGTGGACGGCTTCGAGTGCGGCGGTCACCCGGGCGAGGACGACATCCCCAACTTCATCCTGCTGCCCCGCGCAGCCGACGAGCTGACAATCCCTTTCGTCGCCTCCGGCGGCATGGCCGACGGACGCAGCCTGGTCGCCGCCTTGGCCCTGGGTGCGGAGGGCATGAACATGGGGACGCGCTTCATCGCCACGAAAGAGGCGCCCGTGCACCAGAACGTCAAGGACGCCATCGTCGCGGCCACCGAACTGGACACCCGGCTGGTCATGCGCCCACTGCGCAACACTGAACGGGTACTGCGCAATGCGGCCGTCGACCGGCTGATCGAAAAGGAGAAAGCCCTGGGCGACAAGCTCGCCTTCACCGACATCATCGAGGAGGTGGCCGGTGTCTACCCCAAGATCATGCGCGAGGGAGCCATGGACGCCGGCGCCTGGAGTTGCGGCATGGTCGCCGGCTTGATCCACCACGTCCCCTCGGTGCAGGAACTGATCGATCGCATCATGGCAGAGGCGGAGGCCATCATCACCGAACGCCTGGCGGGCCTCGTCGCGGCGGATGAGTCGGTGGTCAGGAAGTGACCGGCCTGTAGGCGGTGCGCCTTCCACGGCCACGCGGGGGAATGAGATCGGATCGCCCTACTGAGTGACTATCTCACTGTTCAAGTGGATATCAGTCGGAGTTGCTGAGCCTTCTCCAGAATTGTCCGAGCGCGGTTCAATCGCGGTAAGTCGCTGCCGTCCTTCGGCTTCCCGCCACCGCTGTTGAACTGCTCAACGAACTCTTGCGCCCAACTGATGTCCGAATCAGATGGGCTCAGCCCAATGTTGATGGTCTCGGCGTCAGACGAGCGCAGAGCGAGCTTGCCCGTCATACCCATCCGGCGGGTCAGCGCCACGCCCTCGGCCAGTTGGTCGGGGTCACGGGTCGGCCCGTCGATCGGACCCGGAATGTGCGCCGCGCGCGAGGCGACGACGAGCTGGGAACGACTGTAGGCCAGAGCCAACGGATCCTGCTCCACACCGATGTCCAGTGTGTAGTCGTTGACTCCGAACGCGATTCGAAAGCACGGTCGTGCCGCGGCGATGTCCTGGGCACGAGATAACCCGCGCGCTGTTTCGATCAACGCGATGACCGGCGACTCGTGGCCGAGCCGGTTTGCGGTGTCCCACATGTGATTGCCGCCTTCAGTCTTGGCCAGCACCACACCCTTCATACCGGGGCAATCAGCCAAGCCCCGACAGTCCGCGGACCAGAATTCGCTTGACGCGTCGTTGATCCGGACCCATGCCCGGGCTCCGGATTTGAGGAAGTCTACGACTCGGGCGCGGGCTGCCTCCTTCTCGTTGGGAGCGACCGCGTCTTCCAGGTCGAGAATCACTTCGTCGGACTTGGTATGCATCAGCACTGCATCGAGATCGGGCTCCCGGGAGGGGTTAACGAGCAGCCATGAGCGCGAAACCTGCGAGTTGACAACCATGGCGTCAGGCTAGACGCGTTTGAGTGCGTCGCACCCGACAACCGCGCGGGATCAACTCGACATCGGCGAGAGTTGTCACTCCGGTAAGAAACCTCCTTAAAGACGAATCTTTATTCAACCGTGCCGGGACCGTGACTCATGTCGATCAGTGTTACCCGAGTGAAATCGACTCGTTCTTCGGGCTCTATTGGCGGCACACCCTTGTTGGTGATCACGACCTTCGCCGCTTCACTATTGGGAACTGCTCCGGCACAGGCGGATTCGGGTGCCGCCGGCGCGGCGCCTAGCGACTCCGGAAGCGGCCCGATCAGCGCCACGATTGAGAAGTTCGGCCAGTCGATCTGTCCGAGTCTGGTCAAGCCGGGTTCATCCCTGGCCACCACGCTGTCTGAGTTGCAGGGCAACACCGGCTTGACGCCGACGCTTACGGGCATGGTTGCCGGCTTCGTCATCCAGACGCAATGCCCGTCGGTGATGACCCAGATCTCCAAGGGGGACCTGGCGGCACTGAACCTGAAGCCGCCGGGCCCGGAGACGTCCGGCCAGAACCTGGCCGGCCTGGACCTATCGGCGTTGCTGAATCCGCCGGGAAAGCCGGGCTGACAGGTCGTTCACGTGTGAGCGCTCGCTGCTGTCTCTCTCCGACGCGGGCGCGACCCCAACTTCCAGAATGGGGGGCCTGACATAATCAATCCATGCCAAATCTGCTGCGCCGTCCGGCCATCGCTGTTCTTGCAGCCACTCCCATTACTGCCTTGTCGCTGTTCACAGCCGGGATCGGTTCAGCAGAGCCGCTGAATTGCGCCAGCGGACAGTTCTGGGATCCGATTACCAACACCTGCCAGACGCCGCAGCCGGCTGAAGACTGTGCGCCCGGTGAGTACTGGAACGCGTTGTCCAATGTGTGTCGGCCGCTGGGTCAGCTCTAGGCCCAGCGCAGACCGAGAAAGAACTGCCGCACATCGGCGATGAACAAGTCGGGCTGTTCGAAGGCGGCGAAGTGTCCACCGCGTGGCATCTCGGTCCAGTGGGTCACCGTGTAGACCGCCTCGCACCATTTGCGGGGCGGCCGGAAGATCTCCTTCGGGAATCGGGCGATCCCCGTCGGCACCCGCACCTTGCCGCCGCCACCGGAGGCGGTGAAGCTCTCCCAGTACAGCCGTGCAGAGGACGTCGCGGAGTTGGTCGCCCAGTACATCATCACGTCGTCGAGCATCTCGTCGCGGCTGAACACGTTCTCGGGGTGTCCATCACAGTCGCTCCAGGCATAGAGCTTCTCCACGATCCAAGCCAGCTGGCCCGCCGGGGAGTCGGCCAAGCCGTAGCCGAGCGTCTGCGGCCGGGTGGACTGCTGCTTGGAGTAGCCGGCCTCCCACCGTTGGTAGTGCTTCTGCGCCGCCAGCGCCTCCCGCTCCTCCGGGGACGGATCGCTCAAGTCCCCGACGGGCGCAGCAATCGGCATGTTGAGGTGAATACCGATGCAGCCCAAACTATTCCGGCCGATCTGAGTGGTGACCGCCGCCCCCCAATCCCCACCCTGGGCACCGTAGCGGTCGTAGCCGAGCCGTTTCATCAGCGTGTCCCAGGCCAGTGCGATCCGCTCGACCGTCCATCCCGGGGACGTCGGCTTACCGGAGAACCCGAAGCCGGGCAGCGTCGGGCACACCAGGTGGAAGTCCCGGCTGAGCGGCTCGATGACTTTCGCAAATTCGACGATCGACCCCGGCCAGCCGTGGGTGATCAGGAGCGGCAGCGCGTCGGGATTCGCGCTGCGCTGATGGATGAAATGGATGTCCAGCCCGTCGATTTCGGTGACGAACTGGTCGAAGGAATTGAGCCGCGCCTCGCGCGCCCGCCAGTCGTACTCCTCGGTCCAATACCGGGCCAGAACCTGCACGTACTCCAATGGAATGCCCTGGCTCCAGTCGGATACGCACTCGCGTTCCGGCCATCGGGTGCGGTTCAGGCGTGCTCGGAGGTCCTTGAGTTCATCCTCGGGAACCGCGATGCGGAACGGGTGAACAGGGAAATCAGCCATGCGCCCGATTATGGACCTGCCGATCGCCGGGCGTTCGCCATCAACGGGGTGGTGACCGACCACGGGCCGGGTCGATGAAGTTCGCCGCGTACTCCGGGCCGCCGCACACCCCCAACCCGGTTCCCAGCATGGAGTCCTGTGTCGTGGACATGGCCAACGACCTGCTCCTTGGTCGATTACCTCGATCTGGCCACGGAGAGGAGAACTTCGGCCAACTCGGCGGGACGGGAGAGAAACGGTGAATGACTGCCCGGCATTTCCACGAGTGCGGCACCGAGTCTGTCCTTAGCCACCGCCCTGGACCAGTCATTGCCCACCATCTGATCGTCGCGACAGACGACGGAGGTGGTCGGAACAGGTGGGAACTCTTCAAGCGGGAAGGGGAATCTCAATGGGTAGTTTGCTTGCGGACGCAGACCGGCGATGGCGTTGAATACGGTGGAGTCGTCGCAGTCGGCGTAGAGAAGCTCCTTCGTCCGCTCCTTTCCGGTCCAGACCGTTCGCCCCTCGCCATCTGGGCTCAGCGCAGAGTCCCAGCCTTCGCTCAACATCGTTGGCTCACGGACCACTTGTTCTCCAAGGCCGTACCCCACCCTGGGGACCAAGGCGCATAGATAAACCAGATGCTGCACCGGCCGGCGCGCCGCCACCAGAGGAATCGTCTGACCGCCCATTGAGTGCCCGACCAGAATCACGTCATCGCGGTGTCCTATGAGGGCGTCGCAGACCACCTGCGCATAGTCACTGAAGGTCGCTGTCAGGTCCGCACAGGGCAATTCCATAACGACGACTTCGTGACCCTGCTCAAGTAGGTACGGGGACAACAAGTTCCAACACGCAGCGCCATGCCAAGCGCCGTGCACGAGGGCATAAGTCGCCACGCCCTAGAACGGTAGTCGCAGCCGGGCGGCAACACGCTTGAACGCCTTCTTCTATCGGCTGCTAGCTTCGCTAATCACTTTCCGGCGGATCTGACCTGCGTCTCTTCTGTTTGTCTCACTTCGCTTCATCTGGGTTTGTCTCGTCTTGCGTTTCACTGCCTGGGCCGAGGACAGCCATCTGCAGTCGGGGCGATGACGCTCGGTGCCCGGTCGGTTCGCCAGATCGTGCGGGTCGTCGTCGAACCCCCAGCGAACGACTTGCGGTTTGAACGAAGCCGCGCACGGCAACCCTATGGACAGCCGGCCGGATTTCTCGGTCGGCCCGGGCCCCAGGAGGGCAGAACAATGGCTACTTCGTTTATCGTCGCCGGTTCGATTGTCGGGATGTTGATCCTGTTGGGCTTATTCATCAGGTTCACGCACTCCTGACCTTGTGTCGCCACGAGGGAATTTCAACAGGCCACTCCATTCGGCTTGGCCTGTCCATGGTGGTGTCGGCGTTGGCGCCGTGACCAGCGCAGCCCGGCGCTTGGGGTGTTTGGGGCGTGGGGTGTTCATCGGGCGATCGTGTGGTTGGGCCGTCGGAGGCTTGATCCCCCGCCTTGGAGGCCGCCGGTCAGCTCTGCGGCCTTACGCCGAGAACGTCTTCGAACAGGGCCTTCCTCAGCTTCAGTTCGCGTGGGTCGCTGATGAGGTGGAAACCCATCTTGTTCATGACGTAGCCGTATCCGATTCCGGTCTCTGGGTCGGCAAAGCCGAATGAACCGCCCGCTCCCGGGGTTCCGAACGCCTGATCCGATGAGCCGAACTGAGTCAGCGAATACGGTTTGACGAAGCCCAGAGAGAACGCTGTCTCGACACCGAGAACCTTGTCTCGCGCACCACCGGGGGGCGGTGCGGCGGGCATGGTGAGCTCCTTGAGAGTGCCTGGGGTCAAGCCGATTTCGGTTCCGCCGGTTGCGGCGCATCCGTACGCCTTGGCGATAGAGGCCGCGGTGCCGATGCCGTTGACGGCCGGCATCTCGACTGTGCGTAACTCGTCGTTGTTGATGTCATCGAGAACCCGGATTCCGGGAATCACAAACGCTCTGGCGGTCAGGCTCCGTGGACGGAGCATTCCGAACACGAAACGGGCGGGCATCGTGGTCAGGTGCAGGAGGGGCTGGCCCGGTGACCATGTGTGCATCTGTGCGACCCGGTGTCGGTCGGTCGACGGCGGTAGTCCGATGTGGAAGTCGAGTCCCAATGGTTCGGCGACTTCGTCGGCGAAGAACCGGCCGATGCTGCGCCTGGCTGGGTCGGCGCGGCGGATGAGTTCGGAGGAATACCAGCCCAAGGTGACGCCGTGGTAGCCCTGCCTGGTTCCCGGCTCCCACGCTGGCGTTTGCGCGGCCAGCTTGTCCGCCATCCGTGCGGGGTCTTTCAGATCATTCAGGGTCAACGGCGGGTCGACGACGGGCAGCCCGGCTTGATGGGACATCAGTTGCCGCACAGTAATGCCGCCCTTTTTGGCCTGAGCGAACTCAGGCCAATAGTCAGCCACCGGTGTGTCATAGGAGATCAGCCCTTGCGCGGCGGCGACGGCGACCGCGAGTGAGGCCAGCCCCTTCGTGGTGGAGAAGACCGGCACAAGCGTGTCCCGTTCCCATGGGGTCCTGGTGTTCCCGTTGCGGTAGCCGCCCCAGAGGTCGACGACCTTGACGCCGTCGCGGTACACGGTCACCGCTGCCCCGATTTCGCTGCCGCTGTCGAAGTTGCGCCGGAAGGCGTCGGCGACCTTGCCGTACCCCTGCGCAACGCCGCCACCGACGACACCGGGCAGCCCCTTGTCCTTGACAATCACGTTCGTCCCCTTCCGTCTATCGACCCGCCGACGGGAAACCGCCGACCACAACGGTGCAGGGAGGTGGACACCGTCTGCATCGGCGATACCGCCTAACCGATCGACCACCGCGCTGCGGGCCGGTGTACGCGTTTGCGCTGATGCATTGACCACCTGCGGCACCGCAGGCTGGTTAGCATGAGCAGATCTGAACGCACTGCGGAGCCGCCTCCGCTGAGCTGGAGCGACCTTGGCGTGAGCACCTTGCCGACCGGAACGGTGACACTGCTGCTGGCCGACGTCGAAGGGTCGGCGGCCTTGTGGCAGGCGCAGCCCGCCGAGATGACCGCCGCCATCGGACGCCTCGACAGCGTGCTGTCGACGGTTGTTGCAGCCCACAATGGGGTGCGTCCGGTCGAACAGGGCGAGGGTGACAGCTTCGTGGTGGCGTTCGCCCGTGCCAGTGATGCGGTGGCGTGTGCGCTGGCACTGCAGCGTGCCCCGCTGGCGCCCATCACGCTGAGGATCGGTATTCACACCGGCGAAGTCCAGCTGCGTGACGAGAGCAACTACGTCGGTTCGACGATCAACCGCGCCGCGCGCGTGCGGGATCTGGCTCACGGCGGCCAGACCGTATTGACCTCGGTGACTGAGGAACTCGTCGCTGATCGCTTGCCCGAGGGGGCATGGATTAAGGACGGCGGTAGCCATCAGCTGCGGGGCATTCCGCGACCCGAACGCGTCGTGCAATTGTGCCACGCGGACGTGCGGGTTGACTTTCCTGCGCTGCGGTCAGCGTCCGGGAACTCGACGCCACATCTTCCCGTCCAGTTGACCCGGTTCGTCGGCCGGTCTGCCGAGTTGGCCCACCTGCGCCGAGTAGTTGCCGAAAGCCGCTTGGTGACCCTGACTGGTGCCGGCGGTGTCGGCAAGACACGGTTGGCGGTCCAGTTGGCTCTCGATCTGGCCGACGATTTCGGCGGCGCCGTGTACTACGTGGATCTGGCGCCGATCACCGATCCGGAGGTGGTCGGCGTCGAGGTGGCACGGGCGCTGGGATTTTCCGATCAGCCCGGTAGCTCCACGCTCGACATCCTGACCCGACGGATCGCCACCCGTCCTGTGCTGATCGTGGTGGATAACTGCGAGCATCTGCTCCAAGCGGCCGCCGACGTGATCGTTGCCCTCCTCAGCGGCTGCCCGGCGGTCACTTTCCTGACCACCAGCCGGGAACCGCTGCGCACCGAGGCCGAAGCCACCTGGCAGGTGCCCTCGTTATCGCTCTCGGACGAAGCGGTCGAGCTGTTCACCGACCGAGCCCGCCACGTACGACCAGGCTTCTCGGTCACCGCCGACAACATAGGCACCGTCACCGAGGTCTGCCGGCGTCTCGACGGGATACCCCTGGCGATCGAACTCGCCGCCGCCCGGATGCGGGCGCTCTCGGCGACTGAGGTTCTCGATGGCCTGCATGACCGCTTCCGGTTGCTCACTGGCGGTGCGCGCACCGCCGTGCGACGTCAGCAGACACTGCGGGCGTCGGTGGACTGGTCGCATTCGCTGCTGACCCACGCCGAAGCGATCCTGTTGCGTCGGCTGGCCGTATTCAGCGGAGGCTTCGATCTCGAGGCGGCCACCGCGGTGTGCAGTGACGGCGAGGTGCAGCGATTCCAGATCCTTGACCAAGTGGCGCTGCTGGTCGACAAGTCGCTTGTGGCGGCCGAAGATGTCGCCGGGTGTACGCGTTATCGGCTGCTCGAGACGATTCGTCAGTACGCGTCCGAAAAGCTCGGGGAGTCCGGTGAGGCGGACACGGTGCGCGCGCGCCATCGCGACTACTACACCGATCTCGCCGCCGGACTCGACACGGTAGGGCGTGGCGACTTCCGGCGTACCCTGCACCAGGTCGAGGCCGAGCTCGACAATCTGAGGACGGCGTTCGCGTGGAGTCGCGACAACGGAGAACCTTCGCGCGCTTTGGAACTCGCGTCCTCTCTTCAACCGCTCTGGCAGGGCCGCGGCCTCCTACGCGAGGGATTGTCATGGTTTGAGGCAATCCTCAACGATGACGTTGCCGACCTCGACTCGCTGCCGCCCGCCGTCCGCGCCCGGGCGCTGGCCGACAACGCCGTCCTGAATTCCTATCTGAGTGTGGCCGACGGTATGGAGCAGGCACACACGGCCGTGGAGATTGCCCGCGCTCTCGACGATGCCGCACTCCTCGCCCGTGCGCTGTCGGCGTGCGGTTACCTGCATGGATTCGATACCGAGGCCGCAGAACCCTACTTCTCCGAAGCGATCGGTCTGGCGCGGCAGACCGGCGACGACTGGCGACTCAGCCAGATTCTGGCCCGCCAGGCCTACGGCGCCGCCATGATCGGTGAGCCCGCCCTTGCCGCAGCCTACGGTGCAGAGGGTGTCGCCCTCGCCGATGCGGTCGGCGACTGGTCCTCGGCCCACCTGTGCGGCTGGAGCCTCGGCATGGCCATGATGATGCGCGCCGAACTGCGTTCTGCCGCAAATCAGTTCGCCCTCACCCGCGCCAAGGCCGAGGCCGATCAGGATGTGATCAGCCTGCTGGTGTGCCTGGTGAGCCAGTGCGCGACGCTGTGCAACCTCGGTGACACAACGGCGGCGCACGCGGTGGCCAGCGAGGCCATCCAGACGGGTGCGACACTCGGCTCACCCAGCGAGGGCGCAGCCGCCACCATCCTGGCATTCGCGGCACTCGCCGCAGGGGATTCCGCGGCGGCGTGGAAAGTCAGCTTGGCCGCCTGGCGCGATCCCAGCGTGCGCCGCGGCACTGTGGCGGCGAGCGAGATCGCGCTGTCGGCCCTGGCGGCAGGAGACCTGGCCGCCGCACGGGAGCTAGCCGACGCTGCCGTGGCGACACTGGCCGGATCCCACAAGATGTGGGCGTTGACCGTGCGCTGCTACGTCGCACTCGCCGAGGGCAACCCCGAACAAGTGAGACGCGACGCCTACGAGGCGCTCGCGATCGGCGCCCGCAGTGGCGCCCGTCTATGGCTGCCCGACCTCTTGGAGTGCCTTGCACGGATGTCTGTCCACGCCGGTGACCACCTCGAGGCGGCCCGGCTTTTCGGCTCCGCAGCCGCCGCCCGCGATCGCACCGGCGAAGTCAGGTTCCCGATGCATGAAGTCGGCTACCTGGAGGCACTGAAGTTAGCGCGAAACCAACTGGGGGACAATACCTTCACCGCCGCGTGGGCTGAAGGCTCTGCCCTGTCGTCGGACGAAGCGATCGCACGTGCACTTCGCGGCCGCGGCGAACGGAAGAGGCCGGCGACCGGCTGGGACTCGCTCACCCCGGCCGAGCTGGACGTCGTCCGACTCGTCAGCCAGGGAATGCCCAATAAAGACATCGCCGAACGGCTTTTCATTTCACCGCGTACCGTCCAGGCCCACCTCACCCACGTCTACACCAAGCTGGATCTCACTTCCCGAGTCCAGCTCGCACAGGAGGCGGCGCGCCACGGCTAAGCCAGTACTTGAACGTTCAGCGGTGTACTGCTCCTTTCGCGGGTTTTCCGCGGTGGAGATCGGGCTATGCGTGGGGGGGGCTCAGCCCAGCAGGGTCGATCCCCAGTATTCGGCGGCGCCGAGTCCGGGTGGGCAGGCGAACACCGCCGAGCCGGTGTGGGTGATGTATTCGTTGAGCAGGTCGTTGGCCGCCAGCTGGGTTTGCATGGGGATGAAGTGGGTGACGGGGTTGCGGACGTAGGCGATGAAGAACAGGCCTGCGTCGAGGTGGCCGAAACCGTCGGAGCCGTCGGTGAAGTTGTAACCGCGGCGCAGGATCTCGATGCCGCCGAGGTTCTCCTTGGAGGCCAGCCGGACATGGGAATCCGCGTCGATCAGCGGGTCGCCGTGCTTGCCGGTGGCGTGGAAGTCCAGCGGGGTGAACTCGTCGACGGATCCGATCGGGGCGCCGGTTCCCTTGTGGCGGCCGATGACCCGCTCCTGCTCGTGCAAAGTGGTGCGGTCCCACGCCTCGATGCGCATCCGAATGCGCCGGGACACCAGATAGCTGCCGCCGGTCAGCCAGGCCGGCCCGTCGCCGTCGGTCACCCACACGTGCTGATCGAGTGTGGCGGCGTCCTCGGCCTTGAGGTTGTTGGTTCCGTCTTTGAACCCGAACATGTTTCGTGGCGTGGACTGCTCCCGGGTGGTCGAGGAGGTGCGGCCGAACCCGAGTTGGGAGTACCGCACGGCCACCGTGCCGAACCCCACCCGTGCCAGGTTGCGGATCGCGTGGACCGCCACCTGGGGATCGTTGGCGCACGCCTGCACCACGACGTCTCCGCCGCAGCGGGCCGGGTCGAGGGTCTCGTTGGGAAACTTCGGCAGATCGGTCAGTGGGGCCGGCTTCTGGTCGGCGATGCCGAAGCGGTCCTTGCCGTCCTTGACGAAGAACCCCGGGCCGAACCCGATCGTGAGCGTCAACTGGGACGCGGGCAGGCCGAGAGCTTCACCGGTATCGGTCGGTGGCGCATAGGGATTCAAGCCCACCGCACCATCGCGGGCAGCCTCCTCACCGGCGGTCATCCGCTCGGCCATGTGGGTCCACTGCTTGAGCATGGCCACCACGTCGGCCTTGGAATCGGTGGTGACATCGAAGGCGCAGAAGTGCATCCGGTCCTGGGCCGGGGTGATGATCCCGGCCTGGCGTTGGCCGCGGAAGGGCACCGGCTTGTCCAGTCCCGGTGCGCTGGCCGCTGATGCCCGCCCGGCCAGCACCCCGGCGCCGGCCGCCCCTGCTACCGCCGCCCCGACACCGGCCGCTCCGAGCAGTGTCCGGCGCGACAGACCGTGACGGGGGGGCTGGGGATCACTGCGGGGCGACGACACCCTGCACCTGACTGACTTCCTTGCTCAGGGTGTCGATCGCCCGGGACAGTTCCTTGCGCTGCGGTTCGGTGACCGTGGTGTAGAGCACGAACCCGTCGCCGGCGCGGTACTTGGCCAGCAGTGCCTCGACCTCGGCGAAGCGCTGATCGACCCGTTTGCCCAGATCGGGATTGCGCTCATCGAGGATCGGGCGCACCGAGGCGATCGCGGTGCGGGATCCCTCGACGTTGGCGTCGAAGTCCCACAGGTCGGTGTGGCTGAAG
>WBZU01000025.1_pt1 | contig 200040 bp, 191 predicted proteins | sample 5204311 | NCBI WGS metagenome assembly WBZU01 (sample SAMN12344359, study PRJNA552823) | activated sludge metagenome | biome: Activated sludge suspended growth; feature: Nitrification reactor; material: Wastewater; isolation source: activated sludge from nitrification reactor of wastewater...
CTTCCGCACGACGGACGTGACCGGTGCGGTGGAGCTGCCCAAGGACAAGGAGATGGTGATGCCGGGCGACAACGTCAGCATCACGGTCAAGCTGATCGCGCCGATCGCGATGGAAGAGGGCCTGCGCTTCGCGATCCGCGAAGGCGGCCGCACCGTCGGCGCCGGCGTCGTGGCCAAGATCATCGAGTAAGGCGGGCGACCATGCAAAAGCAAAAGATCCGCATCCGCCTGAAGGCCTTCGACTACAGGCTGATCGATCAGTCCTCGCTGGAAATCGTCGAGACCGCCAAGCGCACCGGCGCCATCGTCAAGGGCCCGGTGCCCTTGCCGACGCGCATGCAGCGCTTCGACATCCTGCGCTCGCCGCACGTCAACAAGAGCAGCCGCGACCAGTTCGAGATCCGCACGCACCAGCGCCTGATGGACATCGTCGACCCGACCGACAAGACGGTCGATGCGCTCATGAAGCTGGATCTGCCGGCCGGCGTCGACGTGGAGATCAAGCTGCAGTGATCGGCCGCAGGCCGGCGCCGCCGCCCGAGGCCGCCGCCGCCCCTGCTACAATCCGACGTTTTTCGCGGCCGCCGCAGGGCGACCGCGACCGGCGCGGCGCCCCGGGCGCCCGCCGCAACCGCCCCGGCCAATCGATGTCGGGATCGTGAACAAGGCAGCGGCCGCAAGCCGGCGCTGCTGGAGAACCGCATGAATCTGAGCCACCGCCTCGGATTGCTGGGTCGCAAGGTGGGCATGATGCGCATCTTCACGGACGACGGCGATGCCGTGCCCGTGACCGTGCTGGACGTGTCCGACAACCGCGTCACCCAGGTCAAGACCGACGGAACCGACGGCTACAGCGCGATCCAGGTCGCCTTCGGCACCCGCAAGGCCTCGCGTGTCAACAAGCCCGAAGCCGGCCACCTGGCCAAGGCGGGCGTGCTGGCCGGCGAGATCCTGCGCGAGTTCCGGGTGCCGCCCGAGGTCGCCGCCGAGTACCAGCCCGGCGCGACGCTGCCGGTCAGCCTGTTCGCCGCCGGCCAACTCGTCGACGTGCAGGGCACCTCGATCGGCAAGGGCTACGCCGGCACGATCAAGCGCCACAACTTCCGCTCGCAGCGCGCGTCGCACGGCAACAGCCGGTCGCACAACGTGCCGGGCTCGATCTCGATGGCGCAGGATCCCGGCCGCGTGTTCCCGGGCAAGAAGATGACCGGCCACATGGGCGACGAGACGGTCACCACCCAGAACCTGTCGGTGGTGCGCGTCGACGAGGCGCGCCAGCTGCTGCTGGTGCGCGGTGCGGTGCCCGGGGCGAAGAACGGCCACGTGGTCGTGCGCCCGGCCGTCAAGGCGAAGAAGGGGGCCAACTGATGCAGCTCGAGCTCCTGAACGAACAGGGCCAGGCCACGGCCACCGTCGACGCGCCCGACACCGTGTTCGCGCGCGACTACAACGAAGCGCTGGTGCACCAGATCGTCGTCGCGTACCAGGCCAACGCGCGCCAGGGCACGCGCGCGCAGAAGGATCGGGGCACCGTCAAGCACTCGACCAAGAAGCCGTTCCGCCAAAAGGGCACCGGACGCGCGCGCGCCGGCATGACCAGTTCGCCGCTGTGGCGCGGCGGCGGCCGCATCTTTCCGAACACGCCGGACGAGAACTTCACCCACAAGGTGAACAAGAAGATGTACCGCGCCGGCATGGCGTCGATCCTGTCGCAACTCGTGCGCGACGGGCGGCTGGCGGTGGTCGACGGCCTCGCCGTGGACGCGCCGAAGACCAAGCTGCTGGCGCAGAAGTTCAAGGCGATGGGGCTGGATTCGGTGCTCGTCATCGCCGACTCGGTCGACGAGAACCTGGCGCTGGCCTCGCGCAACCTGGCCAACGCGCTGGTCATCGAGCCGCGCCAGGCTGACCCGGTGTCGCTCGTGTACTACAAGAAGGTCCTGCTCACCAAGGGTGCGATCGGCCAGCTCGAGGAGATGTTCGCATGAGCAACGTCAAGCACGACGAAGGGCGGCTGGCCCAGGTGCTGGTGGCGCCGATCATTTCAGAGAAGGCCACGCGCGCCGCCGAGAAGCACAACCAGGTGCTGTTCAAGGTGCTGCGCAGCGCGACCAAGCACGAGATCAAGGCCGCGGTCGAACTGATGTTCAAGGTCGAGGTCGCTTCGGTGCAGACGGTCAACCAGATGGGCAAGACCAAGCGCTTCGGCCGCATGATGGGCCGCCGCGACCATGTCAAGAAGGCCTATGTGTGCCTGAAGCCGGGCCAGGAACTGAACTTCTCCGGGGAGGCCGCGTAAATGGCCGTCGTCAAACTCAAACCGACCTCGCCCGGCCGCCGGGCGGTGGTGAAGGTGGTGCACAAGCACCTGCACAAGGGGCGCCCCGAAGCTTCGCTGCTCGAGCCGCAGTTCCAGCATGCGGGCCGCAACCACCACGGCCACATCACGACGCGCCACAAGGGCGGCGGGCACAAGCACCACTACCGCGTGATCGATTTCCGCCGCAACAAGGACGGGATTCCGGCCAAGGTGGAGCGCATCGAGTACGACCCGAACCGCAGCGCGCACATCGCGCTGCTGTGCTACGCCGACGGCGAGCGCCGCTACATCATCGCGGCGCGCGGCCTCGACGCGGGCGCGACCGTGATCAGCGGCGCCGAGGCGCCGATCAAGGCGGGCAACACGCTGCCGATCCGCAACATCCCGGTGGGCTCCACGGTGCATTGCGTCGAGCTGCAGCCCGGCAAGGGCGCGCAGATCGCGCGCTCGGCGGGCACTGCGGTCACGCTGATGGCGCGCGAAGGCCAATACGCGCAGCTTCGGCTGCGTTCGGGCGAGGTGCGAAGGATCCACATCGACTGCCGCGCCACCATCGGCGAGGTCGCGAACGAAGAGCACAACCTGCGCCAGTACGGCAAGGCCGGCGCCAAGCGCTGGAAGGGCATCCGCCCGACGGTGCGCGGCGTCGCGATGAACCCGGTCGACCATCCGCACGGCGGCGGCGAAGGCCGCACCGGCGAAGGCCAGGCGCCGGTGTCGCCGTGGAACACGCTGACCAAGGGCTACCGTACGCGCAGCAACAAGCGCACGCAGACGATGATCGTCTCGCGCCGCAAGAAGTAAGGGACGACCGTCATGGCACGTTCGCTGAAGAAGGGTCCGTTCGTGGACCACCACCTGCAGGCCAAGGTCGACAGGGCCACCGCCGTCAAGGACAAGAAACCGATCAAGACCTGGTCGCGCCGCTCGACGATCCTGCCCGAATTCATCGGGTTGACGATCGCCGTGCACAACGGCAAGCAGCATGTGCCGCTGTACGTGACCGACCAGATGGTCGGCCACAAGCTCGGCGAGTTTGCGGTCACGCGCACCTTCAAGGGTCATCCGGCCGACAAGAAGGCCAAGAGGTAAGGGGCCGACGATGGCAAGCAACACCGAAACCAAGGCCAGCGCACGCGGCGTGCGCCTGTCGGTCGACAAGGGGCGACTGGTCGCCGATCTGGTGCGCGGCAAGCCGGTCGGCCAGGCGCTGGACATCCTCGCCTTCACGCCGAAGAAGGCCGCCGGCATCGTGCGCAAGGTGCTCGCCTCGGCAATCGCCAACGCCGAGCACAACGACGGCGCCGACATCGACGACCTGAAGGTCAAGACGATCCACGTCGAGCAGGGTGCGACGCTGAGCCGCTCGCGCGCACGCGCGAAGGGCCGCGGCGCGCGCATCAGCCGGCCCACCTGCCACATCTACGTCACGGTCGGCACCGCCGAGAGCAAGGCCTGAACATGGGACAGAAAATCCACCCGACCGGGTTCCGCCTGCCGGTGACGCGTGCGTGGTCGTCGCGCTGGTTCGCCAACAAGCGCAACTTCGGCCAGATGCTGGCCGAGGATCTGCACGTTCGCGACTTCCTGAAGTCGCGGCTGAAGAACGCGGCCGTCTCGCGCATCCTGATCGAGCGCCCGGCGAAGAACGCGCGCATCACGATCTACTCGGCGCGTCCGGGCGTCGTGATCGGCAAGAAGGGCGAGGACATCGAGAACCTCAAGGCCGAACTCGCCAGGCGGCTGGGCGTGCCCGTGGCCGTCAACATCGAGGAGATCCGCAAGCCCGAAATCGACGCGCAGCTGATTGCCGACTCGATCACCCAGCAGCTCGAGAAGCGCATCATGTTCCGCCGCGCGATGAAGCGCGCGATGCAGAACGCGATGCGGCTGGGCGCACAGGGCATCAAGATCATGTCCTCGGGGCGGCTGAACGGCATCGAGATCGCGCGCTGCGAGTGGTACCGCGAAGGCCGCGTACCGCTGCACACGCTGAAGGCCGAGATCGACTACGGCCTGTCGGAAGCCAAGACCACCTACGGCGTGATCGGCGTCAAGGTCTGGGTCTACCGCGGCGACCGCCTCGCGCACGGCGAGGCGCCGGGCGCAGCGAAGACCGAAGCGGCCGAGGACGACCGCCGCAGCCGCCGTGGGCCCCGCCCCGGCGGCCCCGGCGGCCCGGGAGGACGCGGCCGCCCGGCGGCGGAGCGGCCGCCGCGCGCCGTGGCCGACAAGCCGGCGGGCGATGGGGGTGTGGATGCACCGAAGACGCTGACCGTCAAGCGCGTGCGCAAGGCCGTCGCGCCGGCGGCGGACGGCCAGAGCAAGGGAGAATAAGACATGCTGCAACCCTCGCGTCGCAAGTACCGCAAGGAGCAGAAGGGCCGCAACACCGGCCTCGCCACCCGCGGAGCCAAGGTGTCGTTCGGCGAGTACGGGTTGAAGGCCACCGAGCGCGGCCGGCTGACGGCGCGCCAGATCGAGGCAGCCCGTCGTGCGATCAGCCGCCACATCAAGCGCGGCGGCAGGATCTTCATCCGCGTGTTTCCGGACAAGCCGGTCTCCCAGAAGCCGGCCGAGGTCCGCATGGGCAACGGCAAGGGCAACCCCGAGTTCTACGTGGCCGAGATCCAGCCCGGCAAGGTGCTGTACGAGATCAACGGCGTGCCCGAGGCGCTGGCGCGCGAAGCCTTCACGCTGGCTTCGGCCAAGCTGCCGCTGCGCACCACCTTCGTCGCGCGCCAGATCGGCGCCTGAGCCGCGCCACCGGAGAGACCGCATGAAAACCAGTGAACTGCGCGCCAAGGACACCGCCGCTCTCGAGAAGGAGATCGCGGAATTGCTGCGCGCACATTTCGGCCTGCGCATGCAGAAGGCGACGCAGCAGTTGAGCAACCATTCGCAGCTGGGCAAGACCCGCCGGGACATCGCCCGCGCCAAGACCATCCTCGCCGAAAAGAAGAAGGGAGCCGCCCGATGAGCGAGACCCAATCCGCAGCCAAGGCTGCCCGTACCCTGGTCGGCACCGTCGTCAGCGACAAGCGCGCGAAGACCGTGACCGTGCTCGTCGAGCGACGCGTGACGCACGAGCTGTACGGCAAGATCGTCGCGCGCTCGCGCAAGTACCACGCCCACGACGAACAGGGCGAATACAAGGCGGGCGATCTCGTCGAAATCGCCGAAAGCCGACCGATCTCGAAGACCAAGAGCTGGGTGGTCACGCGCCTGGTGAAGAAGGCCGTGCTGGCCTGAGGCAGCGCGTGCCGCCGCGGCGCCCGCGGATGGCCTGCCGTGCACGCGGCATGCAGCCCGACGCGCCGTTGTACGAGGGGAATCCGGATCGCTGGGAGGGCGCCTCGACGCAGCTACGCCCGCAGCGGCCACCCCCGAAGAATGCTATCTGCCGATCCGGCTGCTGAATTTTGACAGCTGCGCCGAAAACGGTGCATAATCAAAAGCTTTTCCGGCGTTGAAAGGCTTGTCCCGAAGCGGGCAGCCGACCAGTGCCGGTCCAACCCAGACACGGGCCCAAGACTGACCGCCGGCAGGCGGCCGCCGGCGCAGCCGGAGGCCGGTGCAGCGGGGAAAGTTGGGGACACAGCAATGATCCAAATGCAGTCGCGGCTCGACGTCGCGGACAACACGGGCGCGAAGTCCGTCATGTGCATCAAGGTGCTCGGCGGCTCCAAGCGGCGCTACGCCGGGATCGGGGACGTGATCAAGGTCAGCGTCAAGGAAGCGGCGCCGCGCGGGCGCGTGAAGAAGGGCGAGATCTACAGTGCCGTGGTCGTGCGCACCGCCAAGGGCGTGCGCCGCCAGGACGGCTCGCTGGTCAAGTTCGACGGCAACGCGGCGGTGCTGCTGAACGCCAAGCTCGAGCCGATCGGTACCCGCATCTTCGGCCCGGTAACGCGCGAGCTGCGCACCGAGCGCTTCATGAAGATCGTGTCGCTGGCGCCCGAGGTGCTCTGAGCGTAGGGCGACGAGAGGAAGCAAGCATGAAGAAGCTCCGCAAGGGCGACTCGGTCATCGTGCTGACCGGGCGCGACAAGGGCAAGCGCGGCACGGTGGCCCGGCGCGTCGACGACGAACGGCTGATCGTCGAGGGCATCAACCTCGTCAAGAAGCACGTCAAGCCGAACCCGATGAAGGGCGTCACCGGCGGCGTGATCGAGAAGTCGATGCCGATCCACCAGTCGAACGTGGCGATCTACAACGCCGCGAGCGGCAAGGCCGACCGTGTGGGCATCAAACTGCTGGACAACGGCGACAAGGTGCGCATCTACAAGTCCAGCGGCGAGCAGATCAGGACGTGAAGGGCGAGGTGAGCGAGATGGCGCAACAACAGACGGCCCGGCTCCAGGCCTTCTACCGGGACAAGGTGGTGCCCGATCTGATGGACAAGCTCGGCTGCCGGTCGGTGATGCAGGTGCCGCGGCTCGAGAAGATCACGCTGAACATGGGCGTCAGCGAGGCGGTGGCCGACAAGAAGGTGATGGAACACGCGGTCGGCGATCTGACCAAGATCGCCGGCCAGAAGCCGGTGGTGACCAAGTCGAAGAAGGCGATCGCGGGCTTCAAGATCCGCGACGGCGTGCCTATCGGCTGCATGGTCACGCTGCGCGGCGTGCGCATGTACGAGTTCCTGGACCGCTTCATCACGATCGCGCTGCCGCGGGTGCGCGATTTCCGCGGCATCTCGGGCCGATCCTTCGACGGCCGCGGCAACTACAACGTTGGCGTGAAGGAGCAGATCATCTTCCCGGAGATCGACTACGACAAGATCGACGCGATCCGCGGCTTGAACATCAGCATCACGACATCCGCGAAGACCGACGACGAGTGCAGGGCGCTGCTCACCGCGTTCCGCTTCCCGTTCAAGAACTGAAGGACACGCCGGTGGCCAAGAAGTCCCACATCCAGCGCCAGGACAAGCGCGCGAAGCTGGTCGCGAAGCACGCGAAGAAGTACGCCGAGCTGAAGGCCGTCATCGACGACGCCAAGCGCAGCGAGGAAGAGCGCTATGCCGCGCGCCTGGAGCTGCAGAAGCTGCCGCGCAACGCCAATCCGACGCGTCTGCGCAACCGCTGCGAGTTGACCGGCCGCCCGCGCGGCACGTTCCGCATGTTCGGCCTGGGCCGCAGCAAGATCCGCGACCTCGCCTTCAAGGGCGACATCCCGGGCGTCATCAAGGCCAGCTGGTGATCGGCCGGCGCCGACCGCGGCAGGCCGAGCAGGAGAGTGTTGTATGAGCATGAGTGACCCGATCGCCGATATGCTGACCCGCATCCGCAACGCGCAGAGCGTCGACAAGGCATCGGTGTCGATGCCGTCGTCGAAGCTCAAGGTTGCGATCGCGCAGGTCCTGAAGGACGAGGGCTACATCGACGACTTCGCGGTCCGCAGCGACGGCGCCAGGAACCAGCTCGAGATCGCGCTGAAGTACTACGCCGGCCGCCCGGTGATCGAGCGCATCGAACGGGTCAGCCGCCCGGGCCTGCGCGTGTACCGCGGCCGCGAGGCGATTCCGGCGGTCATGAACGGACTCGGGGTCGCGATCGTCACCACGCCCAAGGGCGTGATGACCGACCGCAAGGCGCGCCAGACCGGCGTGGGCGGCGAAGTGCTGTGCTACGTCGCCTGATCACCTGGCTCACGGAAGGATTCGAGACATGTCTCGCGTAGGAAAGATGCCGGTCGCCGTTCCGCAGGGGGTGGACGTGTCGATTTCGGCGCAGCACATCACCGTCAAGGGCGCCGGCGGCACGCTGTCGCGGGCTGCACATCCCCTGGTCAGCGTGAAGCACGATGCCGGCAGGCTCGTTTTCGAGCCGGCCGACGGCAGCGCCGCGGCCAATGCGATGAGCGGCACGATGCGCGCACTGGTGCACAACATGGTCGAGGGCGTCGGCAAGGGCTTCCAGAAGAAGCTCACGCTGGTCGGCGTCGGCTTTCGGGCTCAGGCGCAGGGCGGCAAGCTGAACCTGCAGGTCGGCTTTTCGCATCCGGTGGTCAAGGAAATGCCCGCCGGTGTCAGCGTCGAGACGCCCACGCAGACCGAGATTCTGATCAAGGGTGCCGACCGTCAGGCCGTAGGCCAGGTGGCCGCCGAAGTGCGGGCGATCCGCCCGCCGGAGCCCTACAAGGGCAAGGGCATCCGTTACGCCGACGAGCGGGTGGCGCTGAAAGAGACGAAGAAGAAGTAAGGGGGCCGCATCATGATGACCAAGAAAGAACAGCGCCTGCGCCGCGCCCGCCAGACCCGCGTGCGCATCGCCCAGCAGGAGGTGCCGCGCCTGAGCGTGCACCGCTCCAACCTGCATGTGTATGCGAGCGTCATCTCCGACGACGGCAGCCGCGTGCTGGCCAGCGCCTCCACCGCCGAGAAGGCGGTGCGCGAGCAGCTCGGCGGCGCCGACAAGGGCGGCAACACGGCGGCGGCGGCGATCGTCGGCAAGCGCATCGCCGAGAAGGCCAAGGCCGCCGGCATCGACAAGGTGGCGTTCGACCGCTCCGGCTTCGCCTTTCACGGCCGCGTCAAGGCACTGGCCGAGGCGGCGCGCGAAGCGGGCCTGCAGTTCTGAGCGCGCTACAGCGAAGGATTCGTACCCATGGCTAAGTTCACTCCCCGCGCCCAGCCCGAAGGCAACGACGACGGCCTGAAGGAAAAGATGATCGCGATCAACCGCGTCACCAAGGTCGTCAAGGGCGGCCGCACGCTGAGCTTCGCGGCGCTGACCGTCGTCGGCGACGGCGACGGCCGCGTCGGCATGGGCAAGGGCAAGGCGAAGGAGGTTCCCGTCGCCGTGCAGAAGGCGATGGAGGATGCCCGCCGCAACATGGTCAAGGTGTCGCTGAAGAGCGGCTCGGTCCACCATCTGGTGCGCGGCGAGCACGGCTCCTCCCGCGTGTTGATGGCGCCGGCGCCTGCCGGCACCGGCATCATCGCCGGCGGCCCGATGCGCGCGGTATTCGAGGTGCTGGGCGTTTCCGACATCGTGGCCAAGAGCCACGGGTCGCGCAATCCGTACAACATGGTGCGCGCGACGCTCGACGCGCTGAAGAACATGACCACGCCGGCCGAGGTGGCTGCCAAGCGCGGCAAGACGGTCGAGGAGATCCTGGGCTGAAGCGCCGGGAGCGGAGAAGGCATATGTCGGACAAGAAAACCGTCACCGTCAAGCTGGTGCGCAGCCCGATCGGCACCAAACGTTCGCACCGCGACACCGTGCGGGGCCTGGGCCTGCGCAAGCTCAACAGCGAGCGCGTGCTCGAAGACACGCCCGCGGTGCGCGGCATGATCGACAAGATCGCCTACCTCGTGCAGGTGCTCTGAAGCCCGCGCGGCTTCGCTCACAGGACGGAACATGGAACTCAACAACCTCAAGCCCGCCGCCGGCGCCAAGCACGCGCGCCGGCGCGTGGGCCGCGGCATCGGCTCGGGACTCGGCAAGACGGCGGGGCGCGGCCACAAGGGCCAGAAGTCGCGTGCCGGCGGCTTCCACAAGGTGGGCTTCGAAGGCGGCCAGATGCCGCTGCAGCGCCGCTTGCCCAAGCGCGGCTTCAAGTCGCGCTCGGCCGGCCTGACCGCCGAGGTGACGCTGTCCGACCTGGAAAAGCTGGGGCTCGACGAGGTCGACCTGCTCGTGCTGAAGCAGGCCGGCTTGGCGGCCGAATCGGCGCGCGGCGCGAAGGTCATCAAGACGGGCGAGTTGACGCGCAAGGTCGTGCTCGCCGGCGTGGCGGCGACTGCCGGCGCCCGCGCCGCGATCGAGGCGGCCGGCGGCTCGGCGCCGGTGCTGCCTGCGGCCGAAAAGCCCGGCAAGCTGAAGAAGAAGGCCGACCGGGCCTGAACCCGAGGCTGAATCGACGTGGCGACTTCCTCCGCACAGCAGCTCGCCAAGAGCGGCAAGTTCGGCGACCTGCGCCGGCGGCTGGTGTTCCTGCTGCTGGCGCTGGTGGTCTACAGGCTGGGTGCCCACATCCCGGTGCCGGGCATCGATCCGGCGCAGCTGCAGCAGCTGTTCAAGAGCCAGTCGGGCGGCATCCTGAACCTGTTCAACATGTTCTCCGGCGGTGCGCTGTCGCGTTTCACCGTGTTCGCGCTGGGCATCATGCCGTACATCTCGGCGTCGATCATCATGCAGCTGATGACCTACGTCGTGCCCACGCTCGAGGCGATCAAGAAGGAAGGCGAATCGGGCCGGCGCAAGATCACCCAGTACACGCGCTACGGCACCCTGCTGCTGGCGCTGTTCCAGTCGCTGGGCATCGCGCTGGCGCTCGAAGGCTCCCCGGGCCTGGTGATCAACCCCGGCTTCGGCTTTCGCATGACCGCGGTGGTCAGCCTGGTCGCCGGCACGATGTTCCTGATGTGGCTGGGCGAACAGATCACCGAGCGCGGCCTGGGCAACGGCATCTCGATCCTGATCTTCGCCGGCATCGTCGCCGGGCTGCCGAGCGCGATCGGCGGCCTGTTCGAGCTGGTGCGCACCGGCTCGATGAGCATCGTCGTCAGCCTGTTCATCATCGCGCTGGTGATCGCCGTGACCTACGTGGTCGTGTTCGTCGAGCGCGGCCAGCGCAAGATCCTCGTCAACTACGCGAAGCGCCAGGTCGGCAACAAGGTCTACGGTGGGCAGAGCTCGCACCTGCCGCTCAAGCTCAACATGTCGGGGGTGATCCCGCCGATCTTCGCTTCGTCGATCATCCTGCTGCCGGCGACGATCGTCGGCTGGTTCGCCACCGGCGAAGGCCTGCGCTGGCTGAAGGATCTGTCGGCGGCGCTGTCGCCGGGGCAGCCGATCTACGTGCTGCTGTACGCGGCGATGATCGTGTTCTTCTGCTTCTTCTACACGGCACTCGTGTTCAACAGCCGCGAGACCGCCGACAACCTGAAGAAGAGCGGCGCCTTCATCCCCGGCATCCGGCCCGGCGAGCAGACGGCCAAGTACATCGACAAGATCCTGTCGCGGCTGACGCTGGTCGGCGCCGTCTACATCACGCTCGTGTGCCTGCTGCCGGAGTTCCTGGTGCTGAAGTACAACGTGCCCTTCTATTTCGGCGGCACATCGCTGCTGATCATCGTGGTGGTCACGATGGACTTCTGGGCGCAGGTGCAGAGCTACGTGATGAGCCAGCAATACGAGTCGCTGTTGAAAAAGGCCAACTTCAAGGCCGGTTGAAGCGTTAAGGGGCACATGGCCAAGGACGACGTCATCCAGATGCAGGGCGAGATTCTCGAGAATCTCCCCAATGCGACCTTCCGCGTGAAGCTGGAGAACGGTCACGTCGTGCTGGGGCACATTTCCGGGAAGATGCGCATGCACTACATCCGCATCCTGCCCGGCGACCGGGTGACCGTCGAGTTGACGCCCTACGACCTGAGCCGCGCCCGCATCGTGTTCCGCGCGAAGTAGCCGCCAAGCCAATCTAATCAGGAGAGCAGCATGAAAGTCGCAGCATCGGTCAAGAAGATGTGCCGGCACTGCAAGATCATCCGCCGCAAGGGCGTGGTGCGCGTGATCTGCACCGACCCGCGCCACAAGCAACGACAGGGATGAGGCCGGGACGCGTGCGCGCGCTGAACGCGTGCGCGCACCTGCCGAACGACCGCGCGGCGCACGCGCGCGGGCTGAACAGGAAGAGGTAGAGCACACATGGCACGCATCGCCGGCATCAATATCCCGCCGCACAAGCACGCCGAGATCGGCCTGACCGCGATCTACGGCATCGGCCGTCCGACCGCGCAGCGGATCTGCGACGCGGTCGGTATCGCCCACTCGAAGAAGATCAAGGATCTGAACGACTCCGAGCTGGAGAAGATCCGCGAAGAGATCGGCCGCCTGACGATCGAAGGCGATCTGCGCCGCGAGACCTCGATCAACATCAAGCGGCTGATGGACATGGGCTGCTACCGCGGCCAGCGCCATCGGCGCGGGCTGCCGGTGCGCGGCCAGCGCACCCGCACCAATGCACGCACCCGCAAGGGTCCGAAGCGGGGCGCCGCCGCGCTGAAGAAGTAAGCCAGCCGCCGCACCGGAGAATCCACGCATGGCCAAGTCACCCGTCAACACCGCCGCACGCCGCGTCAGCAAGAAGGTCCGCAAGAACATCGCGGACGGCATCGCCCACGTGCATGCGTCGTTCAACAACACGATCATCACGATCACCGATCGCCAGGGCGGCGCGCTCGCCTGGGCCTCCAGCGGCGGCCAGGGCTTCAAGGGCTCGCGCAAGAGCACGCCCTTCGCCGCGCAGGTGGCCGCGGAGAACGCGGGCCGTGCCGCGCAGGAGCAGGGCATCAAGAACCTGGACGTGCGCATCAAGGGGCCCGGCCCGGGGCGCGAATCTTCGGTGCGTGCGCTCGCCGCGCTCGGGATCCGCATCAACCAGATCTCCGACGTCACGCCGATCCCGCACAACGGCTGCCGCCCGCAAAAGCGCCGCCGCGTCTGACGGCAGTCGCGGCAGCCCGCGCGCGGCTGATGGCCGCGAACGCTAGAATGCGCAGTTTTTTACGCAGTACCGCAGCAGCCGGCATCGAGCCGGCTGCTGCATCGAAGCCCACCGTCTGAGCGGATCCTCCTGCACCCGCCAGACTCGCGCGGTGCACCCGTGGACACTCACGGATGCCGGCCGCGTCAGACGACAACGAAGGACACCCCGTGGCACGTTACCTTGGGCCCAAGGCCAAGCTGTCCCGCCGTGAAGGCACCGACCTGTACCTGAAGAGCGCGCGGCGCGCGATCGGCGACAAGGCGAAATTCGACACCAAGCCCGGACAGCACGGCCGCACCAGCGGGGCGCGCACCAGCGGCTTCGGGCTGCAGCTGCGCGAGAAGCAGAAGGTCAAGCGCATGTACGGCGTTCTGGAGCGGCAGTTCCGCCGCTACTTCGCCGAAGCCGAGCGGCGCCGCGGCAACACCGGCGCGAACCTGCTGTCGCTGCTCGAATCGCGGCTGGATAACGTCGTCTACCGCATGGGCTTCGGCTCGACCCGCGCCGAGGCGCGCCAGCTCGTGTCGCACAAGGGGGTCACCGTCAACGGCGAAGTGGTCAACATTTCGTCGTTCCTGGTCAAGGCGGGCGACACGATCGCCGTGCGCGAGAAGGCCCGCAAGCAGCTGCGCGTGCAGGATGCGCTCAAGCTGGCCGCCACCGTCGGCATGCCCGACTGGGTGCAGGTCGACGCCGCCAAGATGGAAGGCGTGTTCAAGAAGGTGCCGGACCGCGACCAGTTCGGCGCCGAGATCAACGAGTCGCTGATCGTCGAGTTGTACTCGCGCTGAGCCCTGCTTCAGCACGCACGGCCGCTCGGCGGCCGGCCCGCGGCACTCGCGCCGGAGGGCGCCCCGGGAATGCTTCGGCGAGCCGGAGCCGGCCGGCGATCATCAGCCTTATCGGTGTAACGAGCCGAGGGTATTGAGAGGAAACCGAAACCCATGCAAACCACCCTTCTGAAGCCCAACAAGGCCATCCAGGTCGAGTCGCTGGGCGGCCACCGCGCCCGCGTCACGCTGGAGCCCTTCGAGCGCGGCTACGGCCATACGCTGGGCAACGCGCTGCGCCGCGTGCTGCTGTCGTCGATGGTGGGCCATGCGCCCACCGAAGTGACGATCGCCGGCGTGCTGCACGAATACTCCACCGTCGACGGCGTGCAGGAAGACGTGGTGCACATCATGCTCAACCTGAAGGGCGTGGTCTTCAAGCTGCACAACCGCGACGAGGTGACGCTGGTGCTGCGCAAGGAAGGCGAGGGCCCGGTCACCGCCGGCGACATCCAGACGCCGCACGACGTCGAGATCATCAACCCGGAGCACGTGATCGCCAACCTGGCGCAGGGCGGCAAGCTCGACATGCAGATCAAGGTCGAGAAGGGCCGCGGCTACGTGCCCGGCAACCTGCGGCGCTACGGCGACGAGCCGAGCAAGTCGATCGGCCGCATCGTGCTGGATGCGTCGTTCTCGCCGGTCAGCCGCGTCAGCTATGCGGTCGAGAACGCGCGCGTCGAGCAGCGCACCGACCTCGACAAGCTGGTGATGGAAATCCAGACCAACGGCTCGATCAGCCCCGAGGAGGCGATCCGCTCGTCGGCGCGCGTGCTGTGCGAACAGCTCGCCGTCTTCGCGCAGCTCGAGTCCGACTGGCAGCCCACCGGCATGCCGAGCGCACCGCAGCCGACCAACTTCGATCCGATCCTGCTGCGCCCGGTCGACGAGCTCGAGCTGACCGTGCGCTCGGCCAACTGCCTGAAGGCCGAGAACATCTACTACATCGGCGACCTGATCCAGCGCACCGAGACCGAGCTGCTGAAGACCCCGAACCTCGGCCGCAAGAGCCTGAACGAGATCAAGGAAGTGCTGGCCTCGCGCGGGTTGACGCTCGGCGCACGGCTGGAGAACTGGCCGCCGCAGAACCTCGACAAGCGCTGAGCGGCGCGACGCGAACCGAAGGCCGCGCCGCCCGCGCGGCCGGTGCACCGACGGGTACCTGATACGGCCCGGCGTTCGATAAGGAAAGGAACCGCACCATGAGACACCGCCACGGGCTGCGCAAGCTCAACCGCACCAGCGAGCATCGCCAGGCGATGCTGCGCAACATGTGCAATTCGCTGCTGCGCCACGAGGCGATCCGCACGACGCTGCCCAAGGCCAAAGAGCTGCGCCGCGTCGTCGAACCGCTGATCACGCTGGCCAAGAAGCCCACGCTCGCCAACCGCCGGCTGGCCTTCGACCGCACCCGGGATCGCGAGGTCGTGGTCAAGCTGTTCGGCGAACTGGGGCCGCGATACCAGGCGCGCCCGGGCGGGTACACGCGCATCCTCAAGATGGGCTATCGCGTCGGCGACAACGCGCCGATGGCCTACGTCGAGCTGGTAGACCGCCCGGCGCCTGCCGAGACCGGCGCGCAGGCAGACGAAGCCTGAGACCCAAGGGCCGCTGCCGGCTCCATGATAGAATTGCAGACTCAGTCGCGGGGTGGAGCAGCCTGGTAGCTCGTTGGGCTCATAACCCAAAGGTCGCAAGTTCAAATCTTGCCCCCGCAACCAAGAAATAGGAGTGCTGATAAGCACTTACGAAGCCCGCCCCGTGCGGGCTTCGGCGTTTCTGGGCCTCTGTGACGTGGTTTGTGACGCGGTCTGTGACACCACAGAATCGGCGCGAAGGCGAATTGACCGTTGGGCTCTGTGGCGAAATCGCGGCCATTGGGCAAAGTGTCCAATGGTCGCCGCCTGAACCACTCTGGGGTGCCCATCGCATTTCGTGTTCCAGCGGGCCGCTCTCATGCCGCCTTGACTGCTGATCCACATGCTGGCTGATCCAGTTCTCCAGGAACCGAACCGGTGGGCGCGGCGATCAGCGCATGGCGCCGCTGCGAAGTGATGGCGCAGGGGCGCGCCTGCACCTCGGTCGGCCGGCCCAAGCGCGCCGCGAGCCATCGGGTGACGGCCGGGTGGAAGGGCATTGCGCCATTGTCGTCAGCGCCGGGCCGCGCGGCGGATCGTCCGCGGACTGAAGAAGCGCGGCCGGCGGCCCGGGCGGCCCGCAATGGCCAGGACTCGATCGCGCGCCGAAGCCGCAAGGCGCCGCTCAGGTGCCGCTGATGTGCCGTTCAGGCGCCGATGCCGTACTTGCGCAGCCGCTGGGCGATCGCCGAGTGCGAGGTGCCCAGCCGCTCGGCGAGCTTGCGCGTGGACGGGTACTGCGGGTACAGCCGCTGCAGCAGCGCCTTCTCGAAGGCCGCGACTTCGTCGTCGAGCCGGCCGATCGCGTCGGTCGTGCCTGCGGCGTCGGCCGCAGCAACCGCAGCCACCGCATCGGCCGCAGCAGCCCGCGGCGCGGCGGCGACGCCGGCGATCTCGAGATCGGCGGCGTCGATCACCGCCGCCTCGCTCAGCGTGGCCGCGCGGAAGATCACGTTTTGCAGCTGGCGCACGTTGCCGGGCCAGGGGTTGGCCAGCAGCGCCGCCTGCGCCGCCGCCGACAGCCGCGCGCGCGCGCGCCCGGTCTGCGCGCAGGCGTGGTCGAGGAAGCGCTCGGCCAGCGGACCGATGTCTTCGGGGCGCTCGCGCAGCGGCGGCAGCTGCAGCTGCAGCACGTCCAGGCGGAACAGCAAGTCCTGGCGGAAGCTGCCGGCCTCGACCATCGCCTCGAGCGCACGGTGGGTCGCGCTGATGATGCGCACGTCGGCCTTGAGCTCGCGCTCGCCGCCCACGCGCCGGAAGCTGCCGTCGTTCAGGAATCGCAGCAGCTTGGCCTGCAGATACGGCGACATCTCGCCGACTTCGTCGAGGAACACGGTGCCGCCGTCGGCCAGCTCGAGCAGCCCCGGCTTGCCGCCGCGCAGCGCGCCGGTGAACGCACCCGGCGCGTAGCCGAACAGCTCGCTCTCGGCCAGGCTTTCGGGCAGCGCCGCGCAGTTCAGCGTGAAGAAGGGCTGGCCGCTGCGCCGGCTGCCCGCGTGGCAGGCGTGGGCGACCAGCTCCTTGCCGGTGCCCGTCTCGCCGCGGATCAGCAGCGGCGCGTCGACTTGTGCCATCCGCGCCGCGCGCGCCTTGAGCCGACGGATCGCCGGCGAATCGCCGAGGATCGACTCGAAGCCGCCGGCGTTGTAGTTCTGCAGCGCGCTCAGCCGCTCGCCGATGCGGTGCGGCGCGTGCAGCGTGACCATCGCGCCGGCCACTTCGCCGCCGGATTCGCGCAGCGCCACGCTCTCGCACAGGTACGGCTGGCCGCCGAACTGCAGCTCGCTGACCGGCGGGCGCTCGCCGCGGCCGACGAGCGCGTCGACCAGCGTGCCGTCGCCCAGCAGATCGCGCAGCGGCGCGCCGGCGAGCCGCGCCTCGGGCAGCCCGCTGGCCGCCACCGCCGCGGCGTTGGCGACGACGACGGCGCCGTCGGCATCGACGGCGAGCACCGGGTCGGCCTGCGCGGCGAGCAGCGCGTCCAGGTACAGCCGCCGCCGCGCGCCGGGCAGCATGCCGAGCGCATCCACCGCGAGCACGCCGGCGACCTGGCGCAACTCGGCGCTCAACTGCTCGAATCCGCGCGCATCGAGCGCCGGTGCCTCGACGTAGACATGCGGCGGCTCCACCTCGACGGCCGACACGTTCAGGGCGCGGTCGGCGAGCTTGGCAAGGATTTCCTGCGCGATGCCGACACGGTCGGCAATCTGGACATCGATACGCATCCGGGTGTATCGATCGGCTGACGATGGATCGATTCTAGGACAGGCAGCGCAACCTGTTGTCACTGAATGGATTTTTCGAAGATGTCGGGATTGCAGTGCGTCGACTGTCTGTAAATCGTGACGAATACCTCCGCCCGAAGCCGTAGCGTTGCGCTAAGCCATTGATTCGACAGAAAAACGTACTTGGCACGCAAAGTGCTTAAGGGTCGGCATCGCGCAGGAAGCGCGGCGTTCAACCTGGAGGCAATTCCCATGCGTGTAGCGGTACTCGGCAGCGGTGTGATCGGAACCTCGGTGGCGTACTACCTCGCCAGCGCCGGTCATGAAGTCACGGTCGTCGATCGGCAGCCCGGCGCCGGGCTCGAGACCAGCTACGCCAATGCCGGCGAAGTCTCGCCCGGCTATTCGGCGCCCTGGGCCGGCCCGGGCGTGCCGGTCAAGGCGATCAAGTGGCTGCTGATGCACCACCGGCCGCTGGTCGTCAAGCCGATGCTCGACGCGGCCCTGTGGCGCTTTTGCCTGCAGATGCTCGCCAACTGCACCGAATCGGCCTATACGGTCAACAAGAGCCGGATGGTGCGGCTGGCCGAGTACAGCCGCGACTGCCTGCGCACGCTGCGCGAGCAGACCGGCATCCGCTACGACGAACGCACCCAGGGCACGCTGCAGCTGTTCCGCACCCAGAAGCAGCTCGACGGCGTGGCCAAGGACATCGAGATCCTGCGCGAATCGGGCGTGCCCTTCGAGGTGCTCGACCGCGCCGGCTTCGTCAAGGTCGAGCCCGGCCTGGCGCAGACCCAGCACAAGTTCGTCGGCGCGCTGCGCCTGCCCGGCGACGAGACCGGCGACTGCTTCATGTTCACGCAGTCGCTGGCGCGCATGGCCGAGGCGCTGGGCGTGCGCTTTCGCTACGGCGTCACGATCGAAGGGCTGGAGCACGCCGGCGGCCGCATCACCGGCGTGCGCACCAGCGAGGGCCGCATCGACGCTGACCACTACGTGCTGGCGCTGGGCAGCTACTCGACCCGGATGCTCGCGCCGCTGGGCATCCGCATCCCCGTCTATCCGGTCAAGGGCTACTCGATCACGGTGCCGATCACCGATGCGAGCTGCGCGCCCGAGTCGACGATCATGGACGAGACGCACAAGGTCGCGGTGACGCGGCTGGGCGACCGCATCCGCGTCGGCGGCACCGCGCAACTGTCGGGCTTCGACCTGAGCCTCGCCGACGCGCGCCGGCGCACCCTCGAGCACGTGGTGACCGACCTGTTCCCGCGCGGCGGCGACGTCGCGCGCGCCGAGTTCTGGACCGGCCTGCGGCCGATGACGCCCGACGGCACGCCGATCGTCGGCGGCACCAAGTACGCGAACCTCACGCTGTCCACCGGCCACGGCACGCTCGGCTGGACGATGGCGGCCGGCACCGGCCGCGTCGTCGCCGACCTGATCAGCGGCCGCAAGCCCGAGATCAGCCTGGAAGGCCTGGGCGTCGAGCGTTACAGCCGCGCCGCGGTGCAGCCCGGCGCGCAGCGCGCGCTGCCTGCGCGCGCCTGACGCCCCTGCGCGCCTGACACCCCTGCGCGCCTGACACGCGCCCGCGCCTGAGCCTCAGGCGCGGGCCAGCACCACCGCATCCGGCCGCCCCATCGCGGGGCGGCGGGCCTGCCTTTGCCCGACTCACTCGACCAACCACCACGGAGACCCATCTTGTCCACGCTTACCGCGATCGTCACCGCGATCAACGACTTCGTCTGGGGACCGCCGATGCTGGTGCTGATCCTCGGCACCGGCCTGTTCCTGCAGATGCGCCTGAAGCTGATGCCGGTGATGCGCATCGGCACCGGTTTTCGCATGATCTGGCGCGGCCGCAAGCCCGCCGCCGGCGCCGCCGGCGAGATCAGCCCCTACGCCGCGCTGATGACCGCGCTGGCCGCCACGGTGGGCATCGGCAACATCGCCGGCGTCGCCACCGCCATCGCCATCGGCGGGCCCGGCGCGCTGTTCTGGATGTGGATCACCGCGCTCGTCGGCATGGCGACCAAGTACGCCGAGGTGCTGCTGGCCGTGCACTACCGCGAGACCGACGACCGCGGCGAGCAGACCGGCGGCCCGATGTACGCGATCAAGAACGGCCTGGGCCGCAACTGGCGCTGGCTGGGCGCGGCCTTTGCGATCTTCGGCGGCATCGCCGGCTTCGGCATCGGCAACATGGTGCAGGCCAACAGCATCGCCGACGTGCTGCGCTCGGGCTTCGGCGTGTCGCCGTGGGTGTCGGGCGTGGTGATGACGGCGCTGACCGGCTTCGTGCTGCTGGGCGGCGTCAAGCGCATCGGCGCGGTGGCCGAGAAGCTGGTGCCGTTCATGTGCGTCGGCTACGTCGCGGTGTCGCTGCTGGTGCTCGGCCTGTACGCCGACCAGATCCCGGCGGCCTTCGGCCTGATCCTGCACCACGCCTTCAACCCGACCGCGGCCACCGGCGGCTTCGTCGGCGCCGGCGTGATGATGGCGCTGCGCTACGGCGTGGCGCGCGGCATCTTCTCGAACGAGGCCGGGCTCGGCACCGCCGGCATCGCGCAGGCGGCGGGGCGTACGCGCCATGCCGCCGAATCGGGCCTGATCGGCATGATGGGCACCTTCATCGACACGATCATCGTGTGCACGATGACCGGCCTGGTGCTGATCGTCACCGGCGCGTGGCAGAGCGGCCTGAAGGGCGCGGTGCTCAGCTCGGCGGCTTTCGAGACTGCGCTGCCCGGCTTCGGCGCCACCTTCCTGGCGGTGGCGGTGGTCGTCTTCGCGTACACCACGATCCTGGGCTGGGCCTACTACGGCGAGAAGTGCTGGGCCTACCTGGTGGGCACCAGGTCCGAGAAGCCGTACCGGCTGGCGTGGACCGCCTTCGTGCTCGTCGGCGCGGTCACGCAGCTGGACTTCGTGTGGCTCGTGTCCGACACGCTGAACGCCTTCATGGCTTTCCCGAACCTGGTGTCGCTGGTGCTGCTGTCGCCGGTGGTCGCCAAGGTCACGAAGGACTATTTCGACCGCCAGGCCGCGCCGCAGGCCGTGCCGCAGGTGCTGGCCGGGGAGGCGCAATGAGCTCGCCGGGCAGTCCCAAGGGCGAATGCCGCAGGGCGCAGCCCGAAGGTACTTCAATGAGCGCGCGCGACCCGCACACCGCCGGCGCGGTGCTGACGATCGACCTCGACGCGATCGTCGCCAACTGGCGCCGGCTGCGCAGCCGCATCGGCGGCGCCGAGTGCGCGGCAGTGCTCAAGGCCGACGCCTACGGCCTGGGCGCCGCGCAGGTCGGGAGCGCACTCGCCGCGGTCGGCGCGCGCCAGTTCTTCGTCGCGCACCTGGACGAAGCGCTGGCGCTGCAACCCCATCTGCCGGCCGACGCCAAGGTGTCGGTGCTGCACGGCCCGACGCCCGGAAGCGAGCCCGAGTTCGCCGCCCACGGCGTGCGCCCGGTGCTCAACAGCCGCGCGCAGATCGACGCCTGGCGCCGCCTGGCGCAGCGGCTCGGGCGCGAGCTGCCGGCCGCGGTCCAGGCCGACACCGGCATGGCGCGCCTCGGGCTGGACGAAGCCGAGTTGCGTGCACTCGACTGCCGGCCGGACGCCTTCGACGGCGTGCGCGTCGAGCTGGTGATGAGCCACCTCGCCTGCGCCGAAGACCCGGCAAACCCGGCCAACGCGGCGCAACTCGAGCACTTCGGCGCCGCGCGCCGGCGGCTGCCGCGCGCACCCGCGAGCCTGGCGAACTCGTCGGGCATCTTCCTCGGCAGTGCCTACCACTTCGACCTGGTGCGCCCGGGCGCTGCGCTGTACGGCATCGCGCCGGTGGCCGGTGCGGCCAACCCGATGCAGCCGGTGGTGCGGCTGCAGGGGCGCGTGATCCAGGTGCGCGAAATCGCCGCGCACACGCCGGTCGGCTACGGCGGCGCGTGGCGCAGCCCGCAGCCGGCGCGCATCGCGACGGTGTCGGTCGGCTACGCCGACGGCTGGCTGCGCGCGCTCGGCGATCGCGCCAGTGTGAGCTTCGGCGCGGCGCTGCTGCCGATCGTCGGCCGCGTGTCGATGGACACGATCACGGTGGACGCGAGCACCCTGTGCGCCGACGCGATCGCGCCCGGCGACCTGGTCGAGCTGCTCGGCGCGCACGCCGATGCCGACCGGGTCGGCGCGCAGGCGGGCACGATCGGCTACGAGATCCTGACCAGCCTGGGCCGGCGCTACGCGCGCGTGTACCGCGGCGGCGAAGGCTGCTCGCCGGCAGCGCGCCCCGATGGCGCGGACGCATCACAGCGGCGCGCTCGCGCAAGGCCGATCGGCGCAGACCGGCGCAAGGCGCAGCCGGAGGCTATCGAGGCGTAGCCGGCGCGCGGGCAAGTGGCCGCGCCTGCTTCGGCAACGTGGTCGACTGCGCTCACTCGAGCGTGATCTTGCCGGCGCGGATCACGCGGCCCCAGATTTCGTAGTCGCGCCGCATCGCGGCGGCGAACTCTTCCGGCGTGTTGCCGCCCGGCTGCAAGCCGAGCTCGCCGAGCCGCGCCTGCACGTCGGGCAGCCGGATGATGCGCATCAGCTCGCCCGACAGCTTGCGCACCACTTCGGGCGGCGCGCCGGCCGGCAGCAGCGCCGCGAACCAGCCGTAGGGCTCGAAGTCGCGGTAGCCCAGCTCGGTGAAGGTCGGCACCTCGGGCAGCGCCTTGAAGCGGCGCTCGCCGGTGATCGCCAGCACGCGGAGCTTGCCGGCCTTGAGCTGTGCGGAAGCCGAGCTCACGTCGACGAAGGCCGACGTCAGCTGCCCGCCGATCAGGTCGGTCAGCAGCGGCGCGCTGCCCTTGAAGGGCACGTGCGCCAGGTCGAGCCGCGCCTGCGCGTTGAACATCTCGCCGTGGATGTGCGACGAGGTGCCGTTGCCGTAGGAGCCGTAGTTGAAGCGCCCCGGATGGGCGCGCGCCGCCTCGACGAACTGGCCCAGCGACTGGAACGGCGAGCTCGGCGGCACCGCGAACAGGTCGGCCGAATAGGCGATCTGCGTGATCGGCGTGAAATCACGGAACACGTCGTACGGCAGCTTGGGCTGCAGGTGCGGCATCTGGATCAGCGTGGTGATGCCGATCAGCACGGTGTAGCCGTCGGGCGCGGCCTTGGCGACCAGGTCGTTGCCGATCACGCCGCTGGCGCCGGCGCGGTTCTCGACGATCACCGTCTGCCCCCAGGCCTCGCCCAGCCGGGCCGCGAGCGTGCGGCCGATGATGTCGGTGCCGCCGCCGGGCGGATAGGGCACGATGAAGCGGATCGGGCGCGACGGATAGGGCGCCTGTGCGTGCGCCGGCCCGAATGCGGCAGCGCCCAGGGCGCCGGCGGTGGTGATGAACTGTCGGCGTGTGCTCATGGTGGGCGGCCCAGTGGCGGCGATCGATCGACCGGCGCTGCAGCGCCTGCGCGGCATCATAGCTTTCCATGGCGCCCGAGCACCACCCGCGATGCATGCATTGCCGGGTATCCGGCGGCCGCTTCGGGCCGAGCCCCGACCGAGCGCGAACCCGTGCCGCGGGAACCCCCAGAGGATGCGGGGCGTTGCCGCGCGCCGCGAGAGCCGGCTGCAGCCCCGCACCCCGGCAAAGCATCGGTGCTGCCGGCCGATGCGCTCGAGCCGGCCGCCGGTCGGCGTTCACGACGGACAGCCCGCGTCGTCCCGGACCGATTCGCCCGGCGGGCGCGAGCCGTCGTCCGGCGGCGCCAGCGTGGCCGCACTGGACAGCAGCGGCCAGTAGCTCTTGAGCCACAGCAGGAAGGCCGCAGCCCACAGGGCGGCGGCCAGCGCAAAGGGCGGCCCGGGCGGCTGCGGCAGCAGGCCGAGCACCGGCAGCACGCGCAGCGCGACCGCAGCGACCAGCAGCGCCGCCGCGATCCGGGTGGGGCGCGAGAACGCCAGCGGCTGGTGCGCATGCAGCAGGCCGGCGATCGAGAACACGGCCAGCACCGCCAGCCCCAGCCCGCCCATCAGCGCCACGTGCAGCCCGGCCGTCGCCGGCAGCGGCGCACCGAGCTGCGCGATCCCGACGAGGATCAGCCCGGCGCCCGCCAGCAGGCTCGACCCGCCCAGCACCAGGATTTCGGTGCGCAGCGCGGCGCGGCCGATGAAGGCCTCGCCGGTGCGGTCCAAGAAGGCGGCACCGGCGGCGATGATCAAGTAGCCGCCCGCGGCCGGCGACAACCCGGCCAGATCGCCGGCGATCGCCAGCGCGAGCAGCCCCGGCGCGAGGTTCAGCCGCCCCGGATGCGGCCGGAACGGCGAGCTCGCGCGCGTCGGGTCGAGCACCAGGTTGCTGACGGCCACGGTGATGCGCGCCAGCGCCAGGCCGAGCAGGCCGAGGAACACGAAGCCGGCGGTGCGCAGCATCTGCTGCGCGAGCGCGAAGTCGCCGGCGATGAACGCATAGCGCACCGCGATCTGGCAGGCGGCCAGCGCTGCGACCCACAGCACGAAAGCGAGCAGGTTGTCGCTGCGCGCCAGCAGCGCTGTGCGCACCAGGTAGCCCGTCAGCAGCAGCAGCCAGCCGATGTCGCAGGCCGCGCCGAGCACGCCCAGCGGGTCGGCACCCAGAAAGCCGACCGCGCGGCCGCCGGCCCACAGCGCCGCCAGCACGAACAGCACGCGCCCCTGCGGCTTGGGCGTGTCGGTCCACTCGGGCGCGGCGGTGGTGATGAAGCCGATCAGCGCGCCGCCGAAGGCGCCGAAGATCATCTCGTGCGCGTGCCACAGCGTCGGCGGCGTCGTGCGCGCGAACGGCAGGCCCAGGCCGAATACCAGCACCCACTGCAGCGGCCACAGCGCGGCGTAGGCCGCGCCCAGCGGGAAGAACAGCCGGAAGCCCTCGTCGCCGAGGATCCGGTGCAGGGGCATCGGCGCGGCGCCGGCGGCAGCGGTCATGCGAGCCTGCGTTCGTCGACGTCGTGGATGTGGCGGAACAGCGGATCCGCGTGCAGGAAGTGCTGCACCTGCTCGAACACCTCGCGGTCGCCGCGCCCGCCGGGCTCGCCCGGCAGCGGGCGCTGGCCGACCACGCCGCGGCCGTTGGCGTCGAGCACGACGATGCGGTGGGCGATGCGCACGGCCTCGATCAGGTCGTGGGTGACGAACAGCGCGGCAAAGCGCGTGCTGCGCGCGGCGTCGATCACCAGGTCCTGCATCCGCCGCTTCAGCGCCACGTCGAGCGCGGTGAAGGGCTCGTCGAAGAACACGAAGTCCGGCTCCACGCACAGCGCGCGGGCGATCGCCACGCGCTGGCGCATGCCGCCCGACAGCTCCACCGGGTACTTGTCGAGGTCGGCCGGGTCGAACGACGCGCGCCGCGCGGCGGCCTCGGCGCGCGCGCGCCGCTCGCGCCGCCGGTGCCCGGCGATGCGCAGCGGATAGGCGATGTTGTCGCGCGCCGTCGCCCACGGCAGCAGCCGCGGCTCCTGGAACACCATCGCGTGGCGGCGGCAGCCGCGCCGCACCGAGCCGTGCGTCGGCTCGACGATGCCGGCGGCGATGTGCACCAGCGTCGACTTGCCGCAGCCCGACGGGCCCACCAGGGCCACCACCTGCCCGGCTTCGACGCGCAGGTCGATGCGGTCGAGCACGGTGCGGCCGAAGTAGGCGTGGCCGATGCGCTGCAGCTCCAGCGGCGTCATCGCTTCACGCCCCAGGGCTGTGCGGCGGCGCGCCAGCGCTCGAATTCGGCGCGCACCGGGTGCATCACGCCGTACTCGACGGCCACGAGCGCCGCCACCGCGATCAGGATCCACGCGAGCGCCGCGGCGATGTCGAGGTTGGCGCGGCTGCGCGCCAGCTCGCCGCCGATGCCGCCCACGTTGGCCAGCAGTTCGGCCATCACCGCGACCTTGAAGGCCACGCCCAGCGCCAGCACCAGCGCCGGAAACAGGTGCGCGGCCACGTGGCGCAGCGACAGCGTGGTCAGGCGCCGCCAGGCGTTGGCGCCGAAGGCGCGGGCCATCGCATCGAGGCCGCGGTCGCGCGACATCACGCCCTCGGCGACGCCGACGAAGACCACCGGCGCCGCCGCCACCAGGATCGTCACCGCCACGGTGCCGTCGGTGGAGCCGAACCAGATCATCGCCAGCACGATCCACGCGATCGGCGGCACGCCCAGCAGCACCGTGACCAGCGGCCGCGCCAGCCGCAGCGCAGCCGGCGAATAGCCGGCGACGAGCCCGGCCAGGCCGCCGCCGAGGCTGGCGGCCACGAAGCCCTGCAACGAACGGCGAATCGTCAGCTGTGCGATCTCCCAGGACTGCGGCTGCGCCAGCGCGTGAAGCGCAGCCTGCACCGTCGCCAACGGCGTGGGCAGGATGAAGTCGCCATAGGCCTCGTGGCCGACCTGCCACAGTGCGGCCAGCAGGCACAGCGCCGCCAGGCCCGCCCACGCCGACCACAGGAAGCGGCCGGTGCGGCCCAGCCTGTCCAGCAGCCAGTGCATCGAGCGTGCCCGCCGGGAACCCGAAGCGCGCGAAGCGGGCTACAGGTAGAAGCCGTCGTCCGGCAGCCGGCCGGCGATGATGGCCGGGTCGCGCTCGGCCAGCACGCGCAGCATCGCCTCGATCGCCGGCCGGGCGGCGCGGGCGCGCATCGCCGTCAGGTTCGAGCTCGGGATCGAAGCGGCCAGGATCGACTCCGGGAAATCGAGCGCCGGTGCGGCGTGGGCCGCGGCGGCCGAAGGGTTGGCGTTGACCTTGGCAGCCGCTGCTTCGAGCGCCGCCTGCAGGCCGTCGGCCAGGCCGGGGTTCGCGGCGGTCAGCGAATCGAGCAGCGCGAGCCCTGCCTGCGGCAGCACCGGCTCGCGGCCGTTCACCTGGCCCCAGACCTGCTGTACATCGATGGCGCGCCGGATCGACTTGCCCAGGAACTTGCCGCGGATCGTCGCGCCGGTGGCGGCCGGCTCGGCCGCCAGCACCGCGTCGACACGGCCGGTCAGCAGCAGTTGCACGGCCTCGACCGGTGAGCCGGCGTACTCGAGCATGACGTCGTTGCCCGGGACCAGGCGGTAGTGGGCCAGCAGCCACTCGATGACGAAATCGGGCATGTCGTTGCGAAACGGCACCGCCAGCTTGCGGCCCTTCAGTGCCGGCAGGCTGTCGATGCGCGGATCGGCGGCGATGATGTACAGCAGCCCCTTGGTCATGATGTTGAGCAACTTCAACTTCATGCCGCGGTTGTAGAGATTGGCGGCGACCTGCACCGGCAGCACGACGGCCGCCATCGTCCCCGACGTGAGCCCGGCGCGCATCTCGTCCGGGTTGCGCCAGACCCTGAGGTTCGCGTTCGCCGCCAACGGTGCCAAGCCGCCCGAAGCGACCGCCTCGGCCAGCACGATCGACGGGCCCGCGGGCGGCCCGTACAGCACCAGCGCGGCCAGCGGTGCCGCACGGGCCGGATGCGCCAGCAGGCCCAGGCCAGGCGCCGTCAGGCCGGCGCCGATCTGGCGCAACACGGTGCGGCGGCAGGGCCGCGATGGGGCAGGCGAAGGCGAAGGCGAAGGCGAAGGCGTACGGGCAGGCATGGCGGGCTTTCGCAAGAGGAGGCAGGGCCGCTGTCGGGCCGACGCAGCAACGGCGGCCTCGAAATGGATCCGTGACGCAACGGCCGGCCGATTGTCACGAAGAATCGGGAAAAACGCGAGTAGAGCTGCGAACGATTCGCATTCTAATATCAGGGCTCCGACCCTGTTGCGTGAGCCCGCTGGGCCGCCCCAAGGGCGAATACCGCAGGGCGCAGCCCGAAGGTAACCCAGTGGCCGCTGCGCCGAACCTGCCTCGCCTGTCATGCCGATCGATCCGACCGACTCATGCCCCCACACCTGCATTCTGGCCGGCCCCGCCCGGCTCCCGGCTGAACTGTCGGCAGCGTCGGGCGGCCCGCCCCGGCTTCGGGCCGCAACGGCCGCGCTGCTGCTGGCCGGCAGCAGCAGCGTGTGCATGGCCCAGTCGGCCGCACCCGGCGCGACCGTGCTCGACACGATCGTCGTCAAGGGCCGGGCGACCGAGCCGGCCGCCGAGCGGCTCGAGGCACTGCCCGGCGGCGTGGTCCGGATCACCGCGCAGGACATGCCCGACACCGCCAACCTGCTCGTGTCGCGCGCGCTGCGGATGGCGCCGGGGGTGGTGGTGCAGGACTTCTTCGGCGGCAACGACCAGTCGCGCCTGCAGATCCGCGGCTCCGGGCTGCAGCAGAACCCGGCCGAGCGCGGCGTGCTGATCCTGCAGGACGGTCTGCCGCTGAACCGCGCCGACGGCTCGTACATCGTCGGTTTCGCCGATCCGCGCCGGGCGGCGGCGATCGAGGTCTATCGCGGCTACATGGCCAACCGCCTCGGCGCCACCGTGCTCGGCGGTGCGATCAACCTGGTCTCGCCCACCGGCATCGACGATCCGGGGGCGTCGGCCATCGCCAGCGGCGGCTCTTTCGGCCAGGCCGGCGCTGCGGGCCGCGCCGGCACCGCGACCGAGAGCTTCGACGGCATGGCCCAGGCCGACTACACCCGGCGCAACGGCTATCGCGCCTACAACACATCGAGCCGCGGCTCGATCGGCGGCAACGCCGGCTACCTGCTGTCGGACACCGTCAAGACGCGGCTCTTCGTCAACTGGACCGATCTGGACTTCGACGTCGCCGGGCCGCTGACCCAGGCGGAGATGGCCGCCGACCCGCGCCAGGTGCACGCCGGCCCGGTCGTCACGCCGAGCGGACCCAAGAACCCGGGCCCCAACGTCGTGCGCGACCGGCCCATGCGCGAAGCCAGCCAGGTGCTGGTCGGTTCGCGCACCAGCGCCGAATTCGGCGCGCACCTGGTCGACGCGGTGCTCGGCTACACCTACACCGACGACGACTTCCGCTTCCCGATCTCCAGCGGCGTGCGCAACACTGACGGCGGCGACTTCACCGGCGTGCTGCGCTACGCGCTGCGGCCCGACGCTGCCGCGCAGCTGCCGCTGTTCGAGGCGACCGCGCAATATTCGATCGGCTCGGCCGACCGCGAGAACTCCATCAACCTGTCGGGCACGCGGGGGCCGCAGTTCGGCAACAGCAAGCTCGACGCAACCACGCTGGCGCTCTACGCCGGCCTGAACATCCCGGTGGCGGCGCAGTGGACGGTGTCGCCGGCGCTGTCGTACGCGCGCGCCACCCGCGACAACGACGACCGCTTCGTGGCTGCGCAGCGCCCGACCGCGGCCTACAACCCGGCCAACCCGACGATGCGGCTGCCCGACGGCGCGGTGCCCACGGTCAGCACGAGCTACCGGCGCCGCTACACCGGCTGGAGCCCGAACCTCGGGCTGAGCCTGAAGCCCGATCCGCAGAGCTTCGCGTTCGCCGCGGTCAGCCGCAGCTTCGAGCCGCCGACCCACGACGACCTGCTGTCGACGATCAACGGCACCCCGAACAGCAGCGCCGGTCGGCCGATCCCGCCGCAACCGAACCTGCCGGCCGCTGCCTTCAGCACGCCCAGCCTGAAGGCGCAGCGGGCGACCACGGTCGAAGCCGGCTGGCGCGGCGCGCGCGGCATCTTCGGCTGGGACACGGTCGTGTACTACTCGTGGGTCGACAACGAACTGCTCAGCCTGCGCGACAGCAGCGGCAATCCGCTCGGTGCGTTCAACGCCGGCCCTACCTCGCACTTCGGCGTCGAGCTCGGCTTGTCTGCGCAGCTCGGCGCTGCGTTCGTCGCGCGCGTCAACTACCTGTACCAAGACTTCCGCTTCGACGACGATCCGGTGCGCGGCGACAACCGGCTGGCCGGCGCGCCGCCGCAGGTCGTCAGCGCACAGGCCGACTACCGCTTCAGCGACGCGTGGTCGATGCAGGGCGCGCTGCGCTGGAACCCGCAGCAAACGCCCGTGGACAACATGAACACGCTCTACGCCGGCCGTTACGTGGTCGTCGACCTGCGGGCCCGCTGCCGGCTGAGCGACCGGGTCACGCTGTTCGGCGAGATTACCAACGTCTTCAACGAGAACTACGCGTCCTCGACGCTGGTCGTCGACCAGGCCCTGCCTGACCAGGCCGTCTTCATGCCGGGTGACGGCCGGGGCTTCTTTGCCGGCCTGATCGTGCGCTTCTAGTGCAGTGTTCCACGCTATGCAGCACATAAAACCGCGCCTTTGCCGCCCTGGCGTCGTTGCAAATCCTCGCGATGCCACTGGGCATCGCTGCGGTTTGCTCCTAGCCAGGACGACAAATCCATCGGTTTTCTTCAGTGCTGCACAGAGTGGAACACTGCACTAGCGCGTCGCTGCGCCGGACCCCGGGGCGGCAACCGTGGCCACGCCCCAGTAGTGATACGACGCGAAGCGCGGCCCCGGCAGATAGCGTGACTCGACCGCCGCATCGAAACCCGCGGCGGTCAGCAGCGCCGGCACGTCCACATCCAGCCGGCAGCCGCCGGCCAGCGGGCCCCACAGCGGCTGCAGGCGGTGCTGCCAGCGCCGCACCGACTCGTCGGGCGCGCGGCCATGCTCGCAGAACAGCAGCCGCCCGCCAGGCCGCAGCACGCGCCGCACTTCGGCCAGCGCCGCCGGCGCGTCGGGGATCGAGCACAGCGCGTAGGTGCACACCACCGTGTCGAAGCTGAGGTCTTGCAGCGGCAGCCGCTCGGCCGACAGGCCGACGAGTTCGACGCTGATCCCGGTTGCCGCCACGCGCCGCAGCGCCAGCGGGTGCATCTGCAGCGCCGGGTCGACGCCGACGATGCGGCGCACCCGGGCGCGGTCGTAGAAGGGCAGGTTCAGGCCGGTGCCGATGCCCACCTCGAGCACCTCGCCCTCGGCCTGCGGCACGACCTTGGCGCGCTGCCGGCGCACCGGCCGGGTGCCGCAGGCCAGATCCAGCAGCCGCGGCAGCAGCACGCGCTCGTACCAGTTGGCGTGGGGCGGCATCGGTGGATGGAGCGGTGCGGGCGGCGCGGCGGCAGCGGGCCGGCGGCGCAGCGCCGGGTCTGGGCGTGCGGCGGCTACAGGTGCTGCGTCCAGCGGGGCGCCTGCCTCCAGTTTTCGGACCGGCCATCGACGTAGACGATCGGGATGCGGGCCAGCACCTCGTCCGGCACATCGTCGAGGCAGCCCAGGTTGACGCCGTACATCTCGCCGATCGGCGTGTCGGTGCCATGGCCGAAGGGACGCACGCCGCAGCGGCGGCAGAACCAGTGTTCGTTCTTGCCGGTGTTGAAGCGGTAGCGCGTGAGCTCGCCCCGGCCGGCGAGCAGGCGAAAGGCGTCGGGCCGGGCGACCGCCGGCCAGAACCGGGTGCGCCGGCAGATCGAGCAGTTGCAGCGGTAGGACGGCTGCGCGAGGTCGAGGTCGGCCTCGAAGCGCACCGCGCCGCAGTGGCAGGAGCCGCGATAGGTTTCGAGCATGGCAGGTGCGGCGCGGGCGGCCGGTTGAACATTGATTGAAGGCGGTGGCAGCCACTGTACGCCACCCGGCGCGTGCGGCCGGCGGCCCCTGGCCTCGGCCGGCTTGCGGTTGTAGTATCTGTATAAATATCCAGTTGTTTGATCCCGGAAGCCCGCAAGCCTGGCCCCGCGCTCCTGCCCGACATGCCGACGAACCAGCCGCCCCTGGCCCGGGCACCGACGGCGGTGCCGGCCGCCCTCGAAGCGCTGCACCCTGCGCTGTGGCGCGCCCACCAGCTCGGCCGGCTGGGGGGCGGCGCCGCGGCGGTGCCCACCGGCTTCGCCGCGCTCGATGCCGAGCTGCCGGGCGGCGGCTGGCCTTGCCGCGTGCTCACCGAGCTGCTGCTGCCGCACCCGGGCTGCGGCGAGATGCGGCTGCTCGCGCCGGCGCTGGCACGGCTGGCCGCGGCCGGCCGGCCGGTGATGCTGTTCGATCCGCCGGCGCTGCCCTGCGCGCCGGCATTGGCGCAGCTGGGCGTGCCCGCCGACCGGCTGGTGGTCGTGCACGGCCGCGACGGCCCGCATGGCGCGCGCCAGTTGCTGGCCAGCGCCGACCTGCTGTGGGCGCTGGAGCAGGCGCTCGCCAGCGGCCAGGCCGGCGCCGTGCTGGCCTGGCCGCCGCGCACGCTGCGCGCCGACGCGCTGCGCCGGCTGCAGCTGGCGGCGCAGGCGCACGACGGCCCAGCCTTCGTGCTGCGCGGCGTCGAGCAGCGCGAGCGGCCGAGCCCGGCGCCGCTGCGCCTGGCGCTGCGCGGCGCCGGCATCGACACCCTCGCGGTGCGCGTGCTCAAGCGCCGCGGTCCGCCGCTGGCGCAGCCGCTGCGTCTGGCGCTGGCACCCGTGCTGGCACCGGTGCTGCGCGCGCGCGCCGAGGCCGCGCGGTCGGCCGGTGTCGCCGGCGCCGGCGCGGGCGGCGGCCCGCCGGCTGATGCCGCTGCGGCCGTGGCGCCGGGCGCAGCGCCGGCCGGCGGCGGCGCGGCCGCATGGCCGCCGGGCTCTGCACATGCCGCGGGTACGGCTGCCGCCCCGCCCGGACCCCGCGGGAGCCGCCGGGAGCGGCCCTTCGTCCCCTGAGCAGGCTGTGAACGAATCCGACACACCCGCTCGGCCGCCCCAGGCGGCGCCGCTCGTCGTTGCCGATGCTCGCCGCAGCCCGAGCGGCGGCTGTGCGTTGCGCCTGGATCGGCGCCCTCCGGCGCACCCGCTCGGGCGCACCGGATTCATTCACAGGCTCTAGTGCAGTGTTCCACTCTGTGCAGCACATAAAACCGCGCCTTTGCCGCCCTGGCGTCGTTGCAAATCCTCGCGATGCCACTGGGCATCGCTGCGGTTTGCGCCTAGCCAGGACGACAAATCCATCGGTTTTCTTCAGTGCTGCACAGAGTGGAACACTGCACTAGCGCGCAGCAGTGCCCCTCGATGCTCTGGATCGCGCTGTACCTGCCGGCGTTGTCGCTCGACGCCTTTGCCGCCGCCTTCGGCGCGGCGGGCGATGCGTTGCCGCTGGCGCTGCTCGACGGCCATCGGGTGGCCGCCGTCAATGCCGTGGCGCAGCGGCTCGGCGTCGAGCCCGGCTGCAGGCGCGCCACCGCGCTGGCGCTGGCGCCGCAGCTGCACTTCGGCCGTGCCGACGCTGCCCGCGATGCCCAGGCGCTGCGCGCCGTCGCCCACGTGGCGCTGGCCTTCACGCCGATGGTCGCGATCGACGCCGGCGCCGGCCGGCCCTGCGTGCTGCTCGAGGTGCAGGGCAGCCTGCGCTGCTTCGGCGGCCTCGAGCGGCTGCAGCAGCGGCTGCTCGAAGCCGTCGCCGCGCTCGAGCCGCTGCGGCTGCAGCACCGGCTGGCGGCGGCGCCCACCGCCGCCGGCGCCGCGCTGCTGGCGCGCTGGCGCGACGGCCTCGCCCTCGGCGCCCATGCCACCGACCAACCCGCGCTGCGGGCGCTGCTCGACGGCGCACCGCTCGCGCTGCTGGCGCAGGCCGTCGATGGATCTGCGGCCGTTGCGCCGCAGGGCGGGGGGCTGGGGATACGCGGGCCGGGCGGAGCCTCGGGGATCAGCGGGTCGGTCGAGGCGGCAACCGAACGCCTGCAGGGCATGGGCCTGCAATGCGTGGGCGATCTGCGCAGCCTGCCGCGCGCCGGGCTGGCGCGGCGGCTCGGCCCGGCGCTGCTGCTGGCGCTGGACCGGGCGTGCGGCGATGCGCCCGATCCGCGCGATCCGCTGCGGCCCGAAGCCCGCTTTGCCGCCGCCTGCGAGCTGCACGAGCGCGCCGACCGCAGCGACCAGCTGCTCGCCGCCGCGGCGCTGCTGCTGGCAAGGCTGGTGGCCTGGGCGCAGGCGCAGCACGCGCGCATCGGCAGCTTCACGCTGCGGCTGCGGCACGAACGCCGGCACCGCAGCGATGCCGGCGAAGCGGAGCACACCGAGGTCGCCGTGGCGCTGGCCGAGCCGTCGAACGACCCGCGCCACCTGCAACTGCTGCTGCGCGAGCGGCTGGCGCGGCTGCAGCTGCCCGCGCCCACGCTGCAGCTGCAGCTGCGTTGCGGCCGGCTGCAACACGGCCCGGCGCCCAACGGCGAGCTGTTTCCGACGCCGGCCGATGCGCGGGAAGGGCTGGCGCGGCTGGTCGTGCGGCTGCAGGCGCGGCTCGGCCCCGAACACGTGTGCCGGCCGGTGCCGGTGGCCGACCACCGGCCCGAGCGCGCGGCCGTCTGGCAGCCCGCCATCTGGCAGCCGGCCGGCACGGCGGCGCGGCAACCGGCCAGCGGGCCCGCGCTGCGGCGGCAGGCACAGCGGTCGGCGAGGCGGGCCGGCGCTGTGCCTGCTGCTGCGCCTGCTGTTGCCGTGCGCGCCGCCGCCGTACCCGCCGCCGCTGCGCCTGCTGCCGCTGCGCCTGCTGCGCCTGCTGCCGCTGCGCCTGCTGCGCCTGCTGCCGCCGTGCCCGCCGCCGCGCCTGCCGCCGCTGCGCCGATCCGCCCGGTCTGGCTGCTCGAGCCGCCACAGCCGCTGCCCGAGCGCCGGTCGCAGCCCTGGCTCGACGGCGCGCCGCTGCAACTGCTGGCCGGGCCGGAGCGCATCGAGTCCGGCTGGTGGGACGGTGCGCCGGCGCAGCGCGACTACTTCATCGCGCGCGTGGCCGACGGGGTGCTGGTGTGGGTCTATCGCGCGCGCCTGCCCACCGGCAACCCGGCGGCAGACGGCTGGTTCCTGCACGGGCGATTCGGTTGAGAGCCCCAGGGCCGGGCTGTGCCCAACCCGCCCCCGAAGGATCAAGGAAACTCACGGGGCCGCCCGGCGTTTCCTCGAGCGCCGCCGGCACCAGGCCTGGCCGGGCCGGCAGCCTTCAGGCCGGCTGCGGCGGCGCGGAGGATCCCGAACCGTCAGCGCGCCGGTGCCGCGCCTTGCCCGGCCAGCAGTTGCGCCACCCGCGCCACCGGCCAGGCTTGCAGCGTGCACAGCAGCGCGTGGTCGATCCCGTTGGCGGCGTCGGCGCCCAGGCGCGAGGCCAATTCCTGCTGCAGCCGCAGCAGCAGGTGGGCGGTGGTGGTGGCGTCGGCCAGCGCACGGTGCGCGCGGCCGGCGTCCGGCAGGCCATGCCAGGCCGTCAGCGTGCCCAGGCGGTGGTTGGGCGCCTGCGGGAACAGCCGGCGCGACAGGCGCACCGTGCACGCGAACGGGTGCTCCTGCGCCTGGCTGCAGCCGGCGCGCTGTGCTTCGGCGATCCAGAACGTGCGGTCGAACGCGGCGTTGTGGGCGACGAGCGGGCAGCCGGTCGTGAAGCGCAGCGCCTCGCGCATCACGTCCTCGGCCGGCGGGGCGGCGGCCAGCATCGCGTTCGTAATGCCCGTGAGCGCTTCGATGAACGGCGGCACCCGCGCGCCGCTGTTCATCAGGCTCGACCAATGGCCGACGATGCGCCCGTCGTCCACCAGCACGGCGGCGATCTCGGTGGCTCTGGCGCCCTGGCCCGGCGAGCTGCCGGTCGTCTCGAAGTCGATGACCGCGACCGGCATGCGGCCTGCTGCGGCCCGCGTTGCACCCGCATCGGGCGGCCGCCGGCCGCTGCTGGCGTGATGATCGGTGGGCAGACTCGGGGAGAACATGAAGTTGCCGGATCCGGCCGGCACCGGGGCCGGGCAACGGGCCGATTCTGCATCAGTGGATTCGAAGCTTCGCGGCGCGCGGTCCTGCCGGGCGGTGCCGCAACCGGCGCGGGATCGCGGCGGCGCGCAGCGCGGCGCGAGCGGAAGCGTGCGGCCGGTGCGCCTGGACAGGCCGGCCCGGAGCGTGCTGCGGCATATGATCCGCCGATGCTTTCGATGGATCCCGGCCTGTTCATGATGGGTGTGGGCGCTGTCGCCCTGGTGGGCGGATTCAGCGCCCGGCGCCATTCGTGGGGGGTGGGATTGATGTATGTCGGCATCCTCGTGCTGCTCGGCACGATGCTGAAGATGATCATTTCGCAGATGGCCTAGGCGCCGAGAGGCTGCGCCCGCCGTGCAGGCGAGCGCGACAGCCGGCCCGGTTCTGGCGGCGCCGGGCGCCGGTTGCAGCGCCGGGGGTGCATCCGGGCCGGGTCGAAGGCCCCGCCGCCGCCGCCCCCGCCGCTGCCCACCGAAGGAAGACGATGCTGCTGCCCACCTACTTCATCTCCCACGGCGGCGGCCCATGGCCGTGGATGGACGAGATGCGCGCGCCGATGGCCGGGCTGACGCGGTCGCTGCAGTCGATCGCCGCCGAACTCGGCCGGCCGCCCGCGGCGGTGCTGATGGTGTCGGCGCACTGGGAGGCCGCCGCCTTCACGCTGATGAACGGCGCGCGCCCGCCGATGCTCTACGACTACTTCGGCTTCCCGCCGCACACCTACACCATCCGCTACCCGGCGCCCGGCGCGCCGGTGCTGGCCGAGCGGGTGCATCGGCTGATCGAGGCCGCGGGCCTGCCGGCCGGCCTGGACGCCGAACGCGGCTTCGACCACGGCGCCTTCGTGCCGCTGGCCGTGATGTACCCGCAGGCCGATGTGCCGGTGCTGCAGCTGTCGCTGCGGGCGGGCCTGGATCCGGCCGAGCATCTGGCGCTGGGCCGTGCGCTCGCGCCGCTGCGCGGCGAGCAGGTGCTGATCCTCGGCAGCGGCCTGAGCTACCACAACCTGCGCGCCTTCGGCCCGCCGGGGCGGGACGCGTCCGTCGCCTTCGACGGCTGGCTGCAGCAGGCGCTGGTCGGGCGCGACGGGCCCGGGCGCGCGGCGCAGCTGGTGCAGTGGACGGCGGCACCGGCAGCGCGAGCCGCGCATCCGCGCGAGGAACACCTGATCCCGCTGATGGTGGCCAGCGGCGCCGCCGAGGACGAGCCGGCGCAGTGCTGCTGGCACGAGGACAGCGCGCGCGGCATCGTCGTGTCGAGCTTTCGCTTCGGCACCGCGCCGGGCCGGCAAGAGCCGGGCGCCCCGGGGCCGTAGCGCGCTGGCAGCGTCTTCCTCTGGGGGCGGCGGCCGCGCAGCGCCGTGTGCGTCTCGCGGCCGCTGCCCGCGCCCGGTTGCCTGCAACCGCCGAAGGCCGCGCGCGCCGGGGAAGGGGGGCAGCGGGGCCGCAGTTGGTCTGCACCCGGCCGGCCTGGATCGCCCAGCCAGCGCCCGGGTGCCGGGTGGGGAAGGGCGAGGCCGGGCCGTGACAGCGTGCGCGGCAGCGGTGCCGGCACCGGGCGACCGGGCGCCGCATCATCCCGCGCCGGTTTGCCGGCCTGCCCGGATGCTTCGGGCAAAGAAAAAGCCAAACCATCATGGGCATGAGGGCCTAGCTTGCCGGATCGGTGATGGTGGACCTTAACGGGACTTCGAACCATGCAGAAGATGATGATGAACGAAAACGAGCGGGCCACGCGTTGGAACATCAGTCCCAAGACCCCCCAGCGCTGGCGCAGTGAGGGGCGTGGCGTCAGCGGACGCTTGCGATTGTTTTGCAGCGCACGCGCGCTGAGCGAACCCATGGCACGCCTATGTCTTGCGATAGTCCACCGATCGCAGCCGACCTTGTGCATCGACCACGTTGGTTTCCATGCCGGGCACGATGTCGGTGTTCTGCGCCGAGGCGCAGCGCCAGCCGTCGGGGGTCTTGTGCACGACGAACGAGAAGATGTTGTGCCGCGTGCCGGGCTGCGCCACGTCGCCCACGGCGCTCTGGCCCGAGAGGCTCATGCGCGCGTGCACGACGGCGATGTCATCGGCGAGGTGTTTCACGCGCGTGCTGCCCACGCGCAGCGTGGACTGGCTGAAGATGGTCTCCAGGCCGTAGGCATGCGCCTTACGGATGGCCTCGCGGTCGTGCCACCACAGACCGGTGACGTTGACGAATTCGGCATCGGCGTCGAACAACGCGGCCAAGGCGTCGGCGTCGCGCCGGGCCCAGGCTTCGACAAAGGCGGCGGGGATGCTTTCCGGGGTGTCGAGCGCGGTAGGGGGCATGCAATGCTCCGGCTGAGTGGACGGCTACAGGCTGTCGATGACTCCGCCATCGACGCGCAGTGCGGCGCCCGTAGTGGCCGAGGCCTGTGGCGAGGCCGCGTAGACCACCATGTTCGCCACTTCGTCGACCGTCGACGGCCGGCGCAGGATGGATGACGGGCGGTGCTGGCGCACGAATTGGGCGGCCGCCTGCTCCAGGCTCTGGCCGTTGGCCTGCATGCCTGCAGCCAACACGCGCTCCATCGCGCCGGTGAGCGTGGGCCCTGGCAGCACGGCGTTGACGGTGACGTTGGTGCCTGCCAGGCGCTTGGCCAAGCCGCGCGAGACGGCCAGCACGGCGGCCTTGGTCATGCCGTAGTGAATGGCGTCGGGCGGGACGTCAAGCGCCGATTCGGACGCGATGAAGATGACGCGACCCCAGCCGCGGTCGACCATGGCTGGCACCAGCGCGCGCGCCAGGCGCGCGCCCGAGAGCACGTTGGTGTCGAAGAAGCGTCGCCATGCGGCATCGTCGATCTCGAAGAAATCGGTGATCTCGAACACGCCCACGTTGTTCACCAGCACGTCGACCGTTGGCACCTCGGCCCGCAGTGCGGCATAGCCTTCGTCGGTGGACAGGTCGGCCGCCACGCCGGTGAACGACGCAGCCGGGACAGCCGCGCGCAGCGACTCCAGCGCCTTGACGACCGAGGCCTCGCCGCGGCCGTTGACGATGACGTGCGCGCCTGAACGGGCCAAACCGCGGGCCGTCGCAAAGCCGATGCCCTGCGTGGAGCCGGTGACCAGCGCGGTCTTGCCGGAAAGATCAATGTTCATGGAGATACGACGCTATGGCTTTTCAAAAATCCAAACCGATACGGGTGGGACCCAGCCTCCGGAAAAGTCGGGGCGGTTCAGTTCATCCAAGGGCGTGATGGCCAGATCTATGAGCGCAACAGCTGCGGTCATGATCCGTTCCCGCCCAAGGGCTGGCGTTGGGGCTGGCCTCGCGAGTTTGCACGGGTAATGTGGAGCAGCAAACCCGCGAGCCAATCATTCCCATCGGCACATGCGTAAGTGGTTGATGGAAAACGCCATCTGCGTGTGCCATGGCGAAGAAATTGGCGTGGGTTTCGAGAGAAGATAGGGCGGGGCGAACTGGGCGCGCGGTGGTGGTCAGGCAGCTGGCTGCTGGCACACGCAGAACGGGCCGGAATCCCGCGCGACCTGGGGATTCCGGGCGCACCAAACAAAAACGCCCAACCGAGAACGGTTGGGCGCTGAATAGTGGTGGAGACGAGGAGGATCGAACTCCTGACCTTCGCATTGCGAACGCGACGCTCTCCCAGCTGAGCTACGCCCCCACGCGGAATGCGGATTCTAGCATCGTGACGGCCGGTGACGCTCGGGTCGGCGCAGACCCATAGGGCCCAGGGCGGGGGATTTCCAGCTGCGCCGCTACGGCCCGGCCTGGTTCGAAGCCCAGCACAGCAACCGTGTCGAGATGCCCGAGTACGCGCAACATCTGGAGCGCTGGGCCGGAGCCTGGGCGCTGAGCCGCAGGCGATTGACCCGCGCCGAACCGGACATCGCCTGCGGCACGGGCCCGTCGGCGGCGCTCGACCCGTTCCCGGCTGCACGAGCGGGCGCTGCGGCTGCGGGGCCTGCGCTGATGCCGATCGGCGCGCGCTATGGCCGAGATTGACAGCCGGTATTGGCGCCCGGGCGGCCCGTTTGCTAGGGTCCGCTCTCTCGCCGCTCGGCGACGGGATGTTCGTCCACCAACCAGGAGACTCAGATGGGCTTGAAAGGATCGAAGACCGAGCAGAACCTGAAGGACGCCTTCGCGGGCGAATCGCAGGCCAACCGCCGCTACCTGTACTTCGCGAACAAGGCCGACGTCGAGGGCCAGAACGACGTGGCCGCGCTGTTCCGCTCCACCGCCGAGGGCGAGACCGGCCACGCCCACGGCCACCTCGAGTTCCTCGAGCAAGGCTCGGGCGATCCGGCCACGGGGCTGCCGATCGGCAACAGCCGCCTGAACCTGAAGGCCGCGGTCGCCGGCGAGACCCACGAGTACACCGACATGTACCCGGGCATGGCCAAGACGGCGCGCGAGGAAGGCTTCGACGAGATCGCCGACTGGTTCGAGACGCTGGCCAAGGCCGAGCGCTCGCACGCCAACCGCTACCAGAAGGCGCTGGACGCGTTCGTCGACTGACGCGGGCAGGCCCGCCGTCCGCCGCACGAGGGGCTTGCGCGCCCCTTGTGGCGCCTTCAGGTTCCGGAGGTCTGCATGCGCGAAGGCAATCTCGAAGCACCGACCCGCCACCCGATCGACTGGCGCGGCGCCGAGTTCTACGACGAGGCGCCGCTGTTCAAGGAGATGGAGCGGGTGTTCGACATCTGCCACGGCTGCCGCCGCTGCGTCGGCCTGTGCCAGAGCTTCCCGAACCTGTTCGACCTGGTCGACGCCACCGCCGACGGCGAAGTGCACGGCGTGGCGAAGGCGGACTACTGGAAGGTCGTCGACCAGTGCTACCTGTGCGACCTGTGCTACATGACGAAGTGCCCGTACACGCCGCCGCACCCGTGGAACGTGGACTTCCCGCACCTGATGCTGCGCGCCAAGGCGCAGAAGTTCCGCCGCGGCGGCGTCAAGGGCGGCGAGCGGTTCCTCGCCAGCACCGACGTGCACGGCCAGTTTGCCGGCATCCCGGTGGTCGTGCAGGCGGTCAATGCCGTCAACCGCACGAAGTTCGCGCGCCGGCGGATGGATGCGGCGCTCGGCGTGCACCCCGACGCGTGGATGCCGGAGCTCGCGCCGCAGCGCTTCCGCTGGGGCCGGTTGATGAGCAACACCGCGTTCGCCGTCCGCGACGGCGAGCGCAGCCCGGGCAAGGTGGCGATCTTCGCCACCTGCTATGTCAACTACAACGAGCCCGGCATCGGCGACGACCTGGTGCGCGTGCTCGAGCACAACGAGATCCCCTACGAGATCGTCGAGCATGAATCGTGCTGCGGCATGCCCAAGCTCGAGCTCGGCGACCTGGAATCGGTGGCGCGGCACAAGCAGGCCAACATGCCGGTGCTGGCGAAGTACGCGCGCGAAGGCTTCGCGATCCTCTCGGCGGTGCCGAGCTGCACGCTGATGTTCAAGCAGGAACTGCCGCTGATGTTCCCGGAGTGCGCCGACACGCAGGCCGTGCAGGCCGCGATGTGGGATCCCTTCGAATACCTGGTGGCGCGCCACAAGGACGGGTTGCTGAAGCTCGACTTCAAGAACGCGCTGGGCAAGGTCAGCTATCACATCCCCTGCCACGGCCGGGTGCAGAAGATCGGCCGCAAGACCGAGGAGATGCTGAAGATCGTCGGCGCGCATGTCGAGCTGCAGCTCAACACGGTGGAGCGCTGCTCGGGCCACGCCGGCACCTACGGCGTGAAGACGCCGACGCACCCGGTGGCGATGAAGATCGGCCGGCCGGTGTTCAAGGCGATGGCCCGGGACGAGCCCGACGTGATCGGCAGCGACTGCCCGATGGCCGGGCACCACATCGCGCAGGGGCTGGACGAAGCCGGCACGCCTGCGAAGAAGGTGCAGCACCCGCTGGCGATGCTGCGCAGCGCCTACGGCCTGTGAGCGCGACCGCCGGAGCGAAGACGATGACGATCACCCCCGACAGCCTGATGACGCTGGAGGCCTACGCGAAGATCCGCGCGGGCAGCCGCGCCGCGGCGATCGCCCACCGCCGGCTGCGCAGCGTGGCGCTGGGCGAGCACCTGCGGCTGCAGTTCGAGGACGAGCAGACGATCCGCCGCCAGATCCAGGAGATGCTGCACATCGAGAAGATCTTCGACCCGGCCGGCATCCAGGCCGAGATCGACGTCTACGGTCCGCTGGTGCCCGACGGCCGCAACTGGAAGGCGACGATGCTGATCGAGTATGCCGACCCGCTCGAGCGCCAGCGCGAACTGGCGCGGCTGATCGGCATCGAGGACCGGATGTATGTCGAGGTGGAAGGCAGCGCGCGCGTCCATGCGATCGCCGACGAGGATCTGGACCGCGAGAACGACGACAAGACCTCGTCGGTGCACTTCCTGCGCTTCGAGTTCACGCCGGCGATGTGCGCCGCGATCCGCGCCGGTGCCGCGGTCCGGCTCGGCTGCGACCACCCGAACTGCACGGCGCAAGTGCGCATCGCCGCGGACACGCTCGCCAGTCTGGCCGGCGACCTGCGCTGACCGGCAAGGCCTGCGGCTGCAAGCCCGCACCACGCCCGCACCACGCCCTCGCCATGCCCGCTGGTGTTGCCGGTGCGCCGCGGCACGCCGGCGGGTGTCGTGCAGAACGCACGCCGCAGCCCGGGTTCTCGGGACTCTCACCCGTTCGAGGGATGGCCGCAGCGGGCAGAGCCGGAAGAATCCGGGCTGCACGCCAGCGCTTGGACGCTGCCCGAGGCAGGACAGGGGTGCAGGAGCAAACGGGGATGCCGCAGACCTTCAATGTCGGATCGAAGTCGCTGTTCGTCACGCTGACGGCGTGGGCATTCATCGTGCTGGCGGCGCTGGCGAGCGCGTCGGCGCTGCTGCAGAACGCGGCGATCGCGTCGTTCGCGCCGGGGCTGGCGGTGGTCGGCAACGTGCAGCCGCTGCCGCTGCTGACCGGCTTGCTGCTGGGCTACCTGCCGTGGGTCGTGGGTGCCGGGCTGCTGATGTCGCTGGCCACGCTGGCCTGCGCCGTCGGCCTGCTGCTGCGCCTGGAGTGGGCGCGCCGGGTCTTCATCGCGCTGCTGGTGCTGGCGATCGCCGCCAACATCGCCGGAATGTGGCTGCAGCAGGAGGTGTTGCAGTCGCTGGTCAGCAGCACCTTGCAGCGTGCGCCGCTGCCGCCGCATGCGGCCGACGTGTTCGGCGGCTTCGTCACCGCCGCCCGCGTCGGCGCGGTGCTGCTGACGCTGGCTGCCTGCGGGCTGCTGGCGTGGATCATCCGCCGGCTGATGTCGCCGGCCGTGCGCCAGGAATTCGCCTGACGGCACAGCGCCCGCGCCGCGCTGAGCGGGGCCCGCCCTTCCGACCGGCCGCCCGACCGCGCCCGCCACAGGGCGGGGGGATCCCGCGGCGCTGCGGCGCCCGCCGCCCTGCCGCCGCTACATGCTGCGCCGGTACTGCCCGCCCACCGCGAACAGCGCATCGGTGATCTGGCCGAGCGAGCAGCAGCGCACCGCGTCCATCAGCACCTCGAACACGTTGCGGTTCCCGATCACGGCGGCCTGAAGCCGCTCGAGCATCGCCGGCGCCTCGGCCGCGTGGCGCGCGTGGAAATCGTTCAGCCGCTTCAGCTGGCTCTGCTTTTCCTCTTCGGTCGAGCGTGCCAGCTCCAGCGGCGGCGCCTCGGCATCGCCGTGCGGGCTGCGGAAGGTGTTGACGCCGATGATCGGGTATTCGCCGGTGTGCTTCAGCTGCTCGTAGTGAAGGCTTTCTTCCTGGATCTTGCTGCGCTGGTAGCCGGTTTCCATCGCGCCGAGCACGCCGCCGCGCTCGGCGATCTTCTCGAACTCGGCCAGCACCGCTTCTTCGACCAGCTCGGTCAGCTCGTCGATGATGAACGCCCCCTGGTTCGGGTTCTCGTTCTTCGCCAGCCCCCATTCGCGGTTGATGATCAGCTGGATCGCCATCGCGCGGCGCACGCTTTCTTCGGTGGGCGTGGTGATCGCCTCGTCGTAGGCGTTGGTGTGCAGGCTGTTGCAATTGTCGTAGATCGCTATCAGCGCCTGCAGCGTGGTGCGGATGTCGTTGAACTGGATCTCCTGCGCGTGCAGGCTGCGGCCGGAGGTCTGGATGTGGTACTTGAGCTTCTGGCTGCGCTCGTTGGCGCCGTAGCGGTCGCGCATCGCCGTGGCCCAGATGCGGCGCGCCACGCGGCCCATCACGGTGTACTCCGGGTCCATGCCGTTGCTGAAGAAGAAGCTCAGGTTCGGCGCGAAGTCGTCGATGTGCATGCCGCGCGCCAGGTAGGCCTCGACGAAGGTGAAGCCGTTCGAGAGCGTGAACGCGAGCTGGCTGATCGGGTTGGCGCCGGCCTCGGCGATGTGGTAGCCGGAGATGCTCACCGAGTAGAAGTTGCGCACCTTGTGGCGCACGAAGTACTCGGCGATGTCGCCCATCACCTTGAGCGAGAACTCGGTCGAGAAGATGCAGGTGTTCTGGCCCTGGTCTTCCTTCAGGATGTCGGCCTGCACCGTGCCGCGCACGTTCTCGAGCACCCAGGCACGGATCTTCTGGGCCTCGTCGTCGGTGGGCTCGCGGCCGTTTCCTTCGGGAGCCGGGGCGCGGAACTTGTCCAGGTTCTGGTCGATCGCGGCGTTCATGAACATCGCCAGGATCGTCGGCGCGGGCCCGTTGATCGTCATGCTGACGGAGGTGTCCGGGTTGGTCAGGTCGAAGCCCGAATACAGCACCTTCAGGTCGTCGAGCGTCGCGATCGACACGCCCGAGTTGCCGACCTTGCCGTAGATGTCGGGCCGCGGATCGGGGTCGTTGCCGTACAGCGTGACCGAGTCGAAGGCGGTGGACAGCCGCTTTGCCGGCATGCCTTCGCTGAGCAGCTTGAAGCGGCGGTTGGTGCGGAAGGCGTCGCCCTCGCCGGCGAACATCCGGGTCGGGTCCTCGTTCTCGCGCTTGAACGCGAACACGCCGGCGGTGTAGGGGAAGCTGCCGGGCACGTTCTCGAGCAGCAGCCACTTCAGCAGCTCGCCGTCGCACTCGTAGGCGGGCAACGCCACCTTGCGGATCTTGTGGCCCGACAGCGTGGTGTGCGTCAGCCCGGTGCGGATCTCGCGGTCGCGGATCTTCACCACGTACTCGTCGCCCGCATAGGCCTTGACCATGTCGGGCCACATCGCCAGCAGCTTGCGCGAATGGGCGTCGAGCTTGGCCTCGCGCTGCGCGGCCGCCTGCCCCAGCAGCGCCACCGCGTCCGACGATCCGCCGGCGCCGCCGCGCAGCATCGCCGCGCTGGCGCGCAGCTGCTGCACCGCGCGTGCCAGCCGCGCCTGCGCGCGCGCGTGGCGCTTGTAGCCGCGCACGGTGTCGGCGATGTCGGCCAGGTAGCGCACGCGCGCCGCCGGCACGATCGGCACCTGATGGGTGCTGTGGCGCGTGGACACCGCCGGCAGCGTGCCGCCCGCGAGATCGAGCCCGAGTTCGGCGAGCCGGGGCTCGAGCGCCTGGTACAGCGCGGTCACGCCGTCGTCGTTGAAGCGGCTGGCCATCGTGCCGAACACCGGCATCGACTGCGGCGACTGCTTGAAGGCTTCGCGGTTACGCTGCACCTGCTTGGCCACGTCGCGCAGCGCGTCGGCAGCGCCCTTGCGGTCGAACTTGTTGATCGCCACGAATTCGGCGAAGTCGAGCATGTCGATCTTCTCGAGCTGGCTGGCGGCGCCGTACTCGGGCGTCATCACGTAGATCGGCACGTCCACCAGCGGCACGATCGCCGCGTCGCCCTGGCCGATGCCCGAGGTCTCGACGATGACCAGATCGAAGCCCGCCGCCTTGCAGGCGGCGACCACGTCGGGCAGCGCCTGGCTGATCTCGCTGCCGGCGTCGCGCGTGGCCAGGCTGCGCATGTACACGCGCTGGCCGTCGTCGCCGGCCGCGGGCTTGCGCCAGGGCCCGATCGCGTTCATGCGGATGCGGTCGCCCAGCAGCGCGCCGCCGCTCTTGCGCCGGCTCGGGTCGATGCTGATCACCGCGATCTGCAGGCGATCGCCCTGGTCCAGCCGCAGCCGGCGCACCAGCTCGTCGGTCAGGCTGCTCTTGCCGGCGCCGCCGGTGCCGGTGATGCCGATGACCGGCGTGCGCGCCGCCGCGGCCAGCGCCTTGAGCTCGGCGCGCAACTCGTCGCCGACCTGGCCGTTTTCCAGCGCGGTGATCAGCTGCGCCAGCGCCCGGCGCCCGGCGCCCGGGCCGCGGATCGCCGCTGCGCTCTTCGGGGCGTCGGCCGACAGGTCGCGGTCGCAGCGCATCAGCATCTCGCCGATCATCCCGGCCAGCCCCATGCGCTGGCCGTCCTCGGGGCTGTAGATGCGGCTGACGCCGCCGGCGTGCAGCTCGGCGATCTCCGCCGGCACGATCACGCCGCCGCCGCCGCCGAACACGCGGATCTGCGCGCCGCCGCGCTCGCGCAGCAGCTGCAACATGTACTTGAAGTATTCGACGTGGCCGCCCTGGTAGCTGCTGATCGCGATGCCCTGCACGTCCTCTTGCAGCGCTGCGGTGACCACCTCGTCCACCGATCGGTTGTGGCCCAGGTGGATCACCTCGGCGCCCATGCTCTGCAGCAGCCTGCGCATGATGTTGATCGCCGCGTCGTGGCCGTCGAACAGCGACGCCGCGGTGACGAAGCGCACCTTGTTGGTCGGGCGGTAGGCGGCAAGCGCCTGGGCTTCGGCGGACAGGTCGGTCATGGCGGATTCCAGTTTGCGTTGCACGGAAGGGGCCGCGGATCTGCGCCGGGCTGCGCGCGCGGCGCGCCGGGGCCACGATATTAACCGTCGCCGCTTCGGCGCGACGGCCGGGGTCGTGGTTTTCCCGGGCTTGCGGCCCGCTCGAACCCCGCCCGGCTGCGCGGCCCGCGCGCGGCTGCTAGTCTCGCGGCCGGTCATCCCGTCCCCGCACCACCATGAGCTTCCTCGCAATCGACATCGGCAACACCCGGCTGAAGTGGGCGCAGTACGACGCCGCCCGCCCGGGTGCGCGGCTGCTGGCGCACGGCGCCGTCTTCATCGAGACGATCGACACGCTGGCCGAGGCCGAGTGGCAGGCGCTGACGCCGCCGCGCGCGATGCTCGGCTGCGTGGTGGCCGGCGACGCGGTGCGCCGCCGCGTCGAGGAGCAGCTCGAGCTGTGGGATCTGGAACCCCACTGGGTGGTGCCCGGCACGCGCGAAGCCGGCGTCGTCAACGGCTACGAGCACCCGAACCGGCTCGGCGCCGACCGCTGGGTCGCGTTGATCGGCGCGCGCGCGCGGGTGCTCGCATCGGGCCCGCCGCGGCCGGCGCTGGTGGTGATGATCGGCACGGCCGCCACCGTCGATGCGATCGACGCCGAGGGCCGCTTCATCGGCGGGCTGATCCTGCCCGGCTTCGGCCTGATGCTCAAGGCGCTCGAGATGGGCACCGCCGGCCTCAAGGTGCCCACCGGCGAAGTGGTGGATTTCCCCACCAACACCAGCGACGCGCTGATGAGCGGCGGCGCCAGCGCGATCGTCGGCGCGATCGAGCGCCAGTACCGCAAGCTGCTGGCGCGCACCGGCAGCGAGCCGGCGCTGTTCATGACCGGCGGCGCCGCGGTCAAGCTCGCGCCGATCACCGACCTCGCCTTCGAGACCGTCGATTCGCTGATCTTCGACGGCCTGCTGCGGATCCAGGCGATGCGCAACGGCGGCTGAAGCCGCCCGCCGGGCGCTACAGGATGTAGCGCGACAGGTCTTCGTTCTTCGCCAGTTCGGCCAGGCGCCGATCGACCAATGCGGTGTCGATGCGCACCGTCTGGCCGCTGCGGTTCGGCGCGTCGAAGCTGAGCTCGTCGAGCAGCCGCTCCATCACCGTCGCCAGCCGGCGCGCGCCGATGTTCTCGGTGCTCTCGTTCACGTCGTGCGCGATCTGCGCCAGGCGGCGGATCGCCGCCGGCTCGATCTCGAGTGCCACGCCCTCGGTGGCCAGCAGCGCCTGGTACTGCTTGATCAGGCTGGCATGGGTGCTGGTCAGGATCGCCTCGAAGTCGTCGACGCTGAGCGAACCCAGCTCCACGCGGATCGGGAAGCGCCCCTGCAGCTCGGGGATCAGGTCGCTCGGCTTGGCCAGGTGGAAGGCGCCCGACGCGATGAACAGGATGTGGTCGGTGCGCACCATGCCGTACTTGGTGTTGACGGTAGTGCCCTCGACCAGCGGCAGCAGGTCGCGCTGCACGCCCTGGCGCGACACGTCGGCGCCGCCGCGCTCGCTGCCCGAGCCGCCCGAGGCCACCTTGTCGATCTCGTCGATGAAGACGATGCCGTTGCCTTCGGCGTTGGCCACCGCGCTGGCGCGGATCTCGTCGTCGTTGACCAGCTTGCCCGCCTCTTCCTCGGCCAGCAGCTTCAGCGCCTCGCCGATCTTGAGCTTGCGCGTGCTGCGGCGGCCTTGGCCGAGCGACGAGAACAGCCCCTTCAGCTGCTCGGCCATCTCCTCCATGCCCTGCGGGCCCAGGATCTCGAGCGACGGCCGCGCCTCGGCCAGCTCGACCTCGATCTCGCGATCGGAAAGCAGGCCTTCGCGCAGTCGCTTGCGCATCACCTGGCGCGCCGTGTTGTCGGCCGCCGGCTGCGCGTCCACGCCGAAGCCCGCGCGCGGCGGCGGCACCAGGATGTCGAGCACGCGCTCCTCGGCGGCGTCCTCGGCCTGATTGCGCTTGCGCTTGATCTGCAGCTCGCGCTCCTGCTTGACGGCCACGTCGACCAGGTCGCGCACGATGCTGTCCACGTCCTTGCCGACGTAGCCGACCTCGGTGAACTTGGTCGCCTCGACCTTGATGAACGGGGCGTCGGCCAGCCGCGCCAGCCGGCGCGCGATCTCGGTCTTGCCCACGCCGGTGGGGCCGATCATCAGGATGTTCTTCGGCGTGATCTCGGCGCGCATCGGCTCGGCCACCTGCTGGCGGCGCCAGCGGTTGCGCAGTGCGATCGCCACCGCGCGCTTGGCCTGCGCCTGGCCGACGATGTGGCGGTCGAGTTCGGAGACGATCTCCTGCGGCGTCATCTGGCTCATTCGAGCGTCTCGATCGTGTGCTGCTGGTTGGTGTAGATGCAGATGTCGCCGGCGATCCCGAGCGCGCACTTCACCATCTCGGCCGGCGCCAGCTGGGTATGCGCCAGCAGCGCGCGCGCCGCCGCCTGTGCGTAGGCGCCGCCCGAGCCGATCGCGACGATGCCGTGCTCGGGCTCGAGCACGTCGCCGTTGCCGGTGACGATCAGCGAAGCCTCGCGGTCGGCCACCGCGAGCATCGCCTCGAGCCGGCGCAGCACCCGGTCGGTGCGCCAGTCCTTGGTCAGCTCGATCGCGGCGCGCACCAGCTGGCCCTGGTGCTTCTCGAGCTTGGCCTCGAAGCGCTCGAACAGCGTGAAGGCGTCGGCGGTGGCGCCGGCAAAGCCGGCCAGCACCTGGTCGCGGTACAGCTTGCGCACCTTGCGTGCGCTGGACTTGACGACGATGCTGCCCAGCGTCACCTGGCCGTCGCCACCGAGCGCGACCTGCCGGCCGCGGCGCACGCTGACGATGGTGGTGCCGTGGAAGGCCGGCGGGCTCGGCGTGGACATGGTGATCGCTTCGGTCGGCCGCCGGCGGCGGCATTGCGGCGATTGTCGCCGCAGCGCGGCCCGGCGGCTGCCGGGACGCCGGCTACACCTTGCGCACCTGCACGCGCGCGTGCTCGTTGATGCCCATCGCGCCGAAGAACAGCGCCACCAGGCGGTGCGCATCGACGAAGTGCACCGTGCGGCCTTCGCCGCGGCGCACCAGCACCCAGTTCAGCAGGTCGCCCGCGGCGATGAAATCGACCCGGATCAGGCGGGCGCAGGACACGCTGACCACCTGCGCGCTGCCGAGCTGGGCGCTCAGGCGGCCGAGCGTGTCGCCGATGTCGCCGACCAGCTGGCCGCTGAGCTCGACGCTGGCCACCTGGGCGCCTGCGGGCACATCGTCCGCCAGGCCCGACTCCATGAAGGCGGTCGAGACCTCGCTGACGACCGACAGCGGCGGCGTGTGCGTGTGCAGCCCCGAGTTGCCGATGCGCACGTTGCAGCGGGTGTGCTCCCACGACGGCGGCGACACCTCGTAGGTCACGCAGTAGTCGATCGCCGCCTCGTCGAACTGATCGGCGCGGTTGGCCAGCTTGAGCGCGTCGAGCCGCACCTGCCAGAACGCCGGGTCGGCGTCGCGCACGCCGGTCGGCGCGGCTTCCTGCAGCATGCTGAACAGGTGGTCGCCGGCGAGCCAGAGCATCTCGAGCTGCTGCTTGCTCCAGTGGCGGAACAGCGACGACAGCTGGGTCGCGGCCTCGGCCTCGATCGCGCGCAGCGCCGACCAGTCGAAAATCCACGGCAGCGGCATCTGCAGAGTCTGCGAGCGCAGCTGCGCGACCGCCTGGGTATCCAGCAGGTCCGGGCAGACCCAGCCGGCCTCGGTGCCGGCGGCAGACTGCGGCAGCAAGCCGCCGGGTGCCGTCTCGGCCACCGCTTCGGCCACCAGCCGCGGCAGCGAGAACCACTGCGGCGCCGACCAGCCGAACTGGTGCGCGTAGTCGGCCGCCAGCGCCTCGAAGCGGGCCTGCTCGCCGGTGGCGCGGTACAGGTCGAACAGCACCAGCCAGGTCTCGGCGTGCAGGGTGCGCGCACCGCCCGCGCCGGTGAGTTGCGCAAGCAACTGCTCGCAATGCCCGAACTCGGCATTGGCGAAGGCGATCACCGCCTCGTCGAGATCGGGGTCGTGCACCACTTCGCTGACCTCGACCGCGAAGGACTGGTTCAACCCAAGGCCGATGTCGTGGGCGCCTGGCGCCGCCGGCGTCTGCGGCGACAGGCCGGGTGACGCCGTCGCCGTCGCGGCGGGTGCCGGCAGGCTCAGGTCCAGATCGGGCAACGGCGGCAGCGCCGGCAGCGAGTCGGCGCCGCAGGCCGACAGCGCAGCCTGCGGCGCAGCGGCGCCCGACGGCGGCGGCAGGCCGGAGCGCGCCAGCACCGCCGGCTCGGTGGGCGCGCCGCCGAAGCTCGTGCTGTGGCGGGCCGACGGCGAGAAGGCGCCGACGTCCATCTGCTTCTCGATCTCGTCGATCTTGGCCTTGACGCCCGCGTCGGGCTTGGCGGCCATCGACTCCGACTGCCGCGCTTCGGAGTCGACGACCCGGGCCGAGCCCAGCGCCTGCAGCTGTTCGGGCGTCAGGCCTTCGCGCCGCACCTTGCGCAGCATGTCGAACTCGCGCTTGCGCACGAAATCGTTGCGCCGCTTGCGCTCGATCATCGCCTTGAGCTCGGACTTCTCGAGCTCGAAGTCGCGGCCGTCGTCCTGCTTCGTGCCCAGCTCGGTCCAGTCCGTGGACGGGTTGGCCACGAAGCGGGCCACCCTGCGGAAGAAGCCTTCGCCCTCGGCCATCAGTGGGGTGTGCGCGCGTACCAAGCGGCGCGGCCCCGGGTGGGGGCCGCTGCGCCGGGGGTGGTCGAATCAGTCACCGAACATCTTCTGCTTCATCTCGCGGCGCTGCTGCGCCTCGAGCGACAAGGTCGCGGTCGGCCGCGCGAGCAGCCGCGCCAGGCCGATCGGCTCGCCAGTCTCGTCGCAGTAGCCGTATTCGCCGGTCTCGACCCGCGCCAGCGACTGGCTGATCTTCTTGAGCAGCTTGCGCTCGCGGTCGCGGGTGCGCAACTCGAGCGCGTGCTCCTCCTCGATCGTCGCGCGGTCGGCCGGATCGGGCACGATCGTGGTGTCTTCGCGCAGGTTCTCGGTGGTCTGGTCGGCGTTGGACAGCAGGTCGTTCTTCTGCTGCAGCAGGCGCAGGCGGAAGAACTCGCGCTGCTTGTCGTTCATGTATTCGGCCTCGGGCATCGCCAGCACCTCGGCTTCGCTCAGTTCGGCTGCCGATTTGGATTTCCACGCATTGGCGAGCTTGGGATCGGGCTTGGCTGCCGGGCGTGGCACATCGCCCGCGTCGGGCGTGCGCGCCGGTGCGCGGGCAGGGGCGAAGCGGTCGACGAAACGCTGCGCGGCGCTGACGGCCGGCGCCGCTGCCGGCACGGCGGCGGCCGCCACGGGCGCGCCGCCGGCCGAGGCCGCTGTCGGGGCGGCCTTGGCGGCGGCCGCAGCGGCCTTGGCGGGTGCGGGCGCCTTCGTTGCGGCGGCCTTGTCCGGGACCTCGCGGGCAGCGGCCACGGCGCCCTTGGCCGGAATCTTGGTCACTGTGGGGTCTCCTTGGTTGTGGAATTCGGCAATCGCCGGGGTATCGGCCCGCGCAAGCCCCCGGGAAAACCGCCCTGGGGCCGTTTCGGGCGCGCGGATTGTAGCCACGCCGATCGTCGCGCGGGCGCTGCGCCGGATGCTGCGGTGGCCGGCCGTGAAACCCGGCGCGGACGCGGCCGCTGCAGCCGGATCGCGGATGCCCGGCCGCCTTGTCCTGGGCGCCCGAGATTCGTGCGGGTCCTGACTTCCCCACGGCCGGGCTTTGCATGCCCGGCCGCTTCGTCAGGCACGCACGAGCCCGCAGTGGGCTCGTGCGGGTCCTGACTCAGCCTTGCAGGCCGCACGGTGCGCGCGCGACGCGCACCGTTCTTCGCGAGGCGTGGCGCCGCGCGCAGGCGCAGCGCCACGTCCACGCTCCCCCCACGGCCGGGCTTTGCATGCCCGGCCGCTTCGTCAGGCACGCACGAGCCCGCAGTGGGCTCGTGCGGGTCCTGACTCAGCCCACGCACTGCTCCAGGCCCTGGATCAGGATGTCCTTCGGCAGGTCGATGCCGATGAAGACCATCTTGCTGGTCTTCTTCTCGCCCGGCGCCCACTTCGGGCCGAGATCGCTGCCCATCATCTGGTGCACGCCCTGGAAGATGACCTTTCGGTCGGTGCCCTTCATGTGCAGCACGCCCTTGTAGCGCAGCAGCTTGGGGCCGTAGACCTGCACGATCGCGCCCAGGAAGTCTTCGAGCTTGGCCGGGTTCAGCGCCTTGTCGGCCTGGAACACGAAAGACTTGACGTCGTCGTCGTGGTGGTGGTGGTGCGGGTGGCTGCAGTGCTCACCGTGCTCATGGTCATGTTCATGGCCGTGATCATGGTCATGGTCATGCCCGCCGCCTTCGTTCAGGAATTCCGGGTCGATGTCGAGCCTGGCATTCAGGTTGAAGCCGCGCAGGTCGAAGACCTCGGCGATCGGCACCTCGCCGAAATGCACCCGGCGCTGCGGCGCGCGCGGGTTCATGTGCTTGAGCCGGTGGGCGAGCGCGTCGGCCTCGTCGCCGCCGACCAGATCGGTCTTGCTGATGAAGATCTGGTCGGCAAAACCCACCTGGCGCCGCGCCTCCTGGCGGGTGTCGAGCTGGGTGTCGGCATGCTTCGCGTCGACCAGCGTCAGGATCGAGTCGAGCAGGTAGGTTTCGGCGATCTCGTCGTCCATGAAGAAGGTCTGGGCGACCGGGCCGGGGTCGGCCAGGCCGGTGGTCTCGATCACCACGCGCTCGAAGTCCAGTTCGCCCTTGCGCCGCTTCTCGGCCAGGTCGGCGAGCGTGCTGCGCAGGTCTTCGCGGATCGAGCAGCACACACAACCGTTGCTCAGCTGCACGATCTGCTCGTCGTTGTCCTGCACCAGGATCTCGTTGTCGATGTTCTCGGCCCCGAACTCGTTCTCGATCACGGCGATCTTGCGGCCGTGCGATTCGGTCAGCACGCGCTTGAGCAGCGTGGTCTTGCCCGAGCCGAGGAAGCCGGTGAGGATGGTGGCGGGGATCAGGGCTTGGGACATGGGCAAGGCTCTCGTGTGCGCAACGGTTCGAATTGGGGGCGATCGGCCAGGGTTTCAACGGCGCTCCGGCCGGCAGCGGGCGGCAGGCAAGGGGGGTACGCGCGCGCCCTCGGCCCTAGTGCAGTGTTCCACGCTATGCAGCACATAAAACCGCGCCTTTGCCGCCCTGGCGTCGTTGCAAATCCTCGCGATGCCACTGGGCATCGCTGCGGTTTGCGCCTGGCCAGGACGACAAATCCATCGGTTTTCTGAAGTGCTGCACAGAGTGGAACACTGCACTAGTAGCGCGCGCCGGCCGGCGGCAGCACCGCCCGGCCGGGCGGGCACAGCAGCAGCGCGCCGCCGCGGCTGGCATGGTAGTCCAGCACTTCGGTGCCGGCGCGCAGCCGGATCTGCCAACCCGGGACCAGCGCCTGCGTATAGGCCCGGCCCGGTTCGGGGCAACCCAGCGCGCCGTCGCTCCAGGTCACGGCCTGGGCCTGCACCAGCTCCAGCGCGCCGGCCGCAGCCGGCAAGCGGCGCGCGGCATCGGCCTTCGCGGCGTCGATCATCGTGGCCAGCGTCGGCGCCTCGGCCGGCGCCGCGCATGCCGCGATCGCGGCGAGCGCCGCCGCAGCCGGCGTGATCAGGCGAAGCATGCACGCATGATGCCGCGTTCGGCCGGCAGGTGCCGCCGGCAGGGCGAAACCCGGGCTGCGGCACCGTGGCGCCGCAGCGCTGGGGTATTCTCGGCCTGCCCTGACTGCCGACACCCGCCCCGTGTCCGACCCACCCCGGCCGCCCCGAGCGGGGGCCGACAAGCGATCGCTGCTCGAGCGGCTGGTCGAGTTCATCTCGCCGGGCCCCGATTCGCGCGCCGAATTGCTGGAAACACTGGCCGAGGCCGAAGAGCGCGAGCTGATCGAGCCCGATTCGCGCCAGATGCTCGAGGGCGTGCTGCGCATCGCCGACATGACCGCCGGCGACGTGATGGTGGCCGCGCCGCGGATGGACCTGCTCGGGATCGATGCGCCCTACGACGAGCTGCTGGCGACGGTGATCCGCACCGCGCACTCGCGCTTCCCGGTGCACGAGGGCGCCCGCGACAACATCATCGGCATCCTGATGGCCAAGGATCTGCTGAAGCTGCAGCGCGCACCCGGTCTGAACCTGCGCACGCTGCTGCGCCCGGCGGTGTTCGTGCCCGAGAGCAAGCGGCTGAACGAGCTGCTGCGCGACTTCCGCAGCAACCGCAACCACCTGGCGATCGTGATCGACGAGTTCGGCCAGACCGCCGGCCTGATCACGATCGAGGACGTGCTCGAGGAGATCGTCGGCGAGATCGAAGACGAGTTCGACGACGATGACGAAGAGTACAGCGGCATCTACACGCTGGCCGACGGCAGCCACCGGGTGGCCGGCGACGCCACGGTGGCGGCCGTCAACCAGGCCTTCGGCGTGCGCCTGCCCGAAGACGAGTTCGAAACCATCGGCGGCCTCGTCGCCGACGAGATCGGCCACGTGCCGCGGCGCGGCGAGACCGCCGAAGTCGGCGGCCTGCGGCTGTCGGTGATGCTGGCGCGCGGCGGTGCGGTGCGCTGGTTCCGCGTGGTGCGCGCCGGCGGCGCGAAGCCCGGGCAGGCTTGAGCCACGCTCGCGGCAGCGCGTGGCGCGCGCTCGGCCTGGCGGCGCTCGGCGCGCTGCAGACGCTGGCGTTCGTGCACACGGCGGCCTGGTTGCTGCCGATCGCCGCGGCGGCGGTGCTGGCGGCCGCCGTCGCGCAGGCTGCGCCCCGGCGCGCCGCGCTGTACGGCTGGGCCTACGGCAGCGGCTGGCTCGCGGGCGGGGTGTGGTGGCTGTTCATCAGCATGCACCGCTACGGCGGCCTGCCGGCGCCGCTGGCGGCGGCGGCGGTGGCGGCGCTGGCCGGCGCGCTGGCGCTGTACCTGGGGCTGGCGATGGCCCTGTACGCGCGCTGGCGCTGCGGCCGAGTGTTCGTGGACGCGCTGCTGTTCGCCGCGCTGTGGGCGCTGGCCGAACAGGCGCGCACCTGGCTGTTCACCGGCTTCCCGTGGCTGGCCAGCGGCTATGCGCAGATCGACGGCCCGCTGGCGCTGCTGGCGCCCTTCGCCGGCGTGGCCGGCGTCGGCGCGGCCGCCGCCTTCGTCGCCGCGCTGGCCGGGCAGGCCTGGCGGCTGCGCCGCACGCCGCGCCGTGCCGTCGCGCCGCTGGCCGTGGCCGCGGCGCTGCTCGGCCTGGCCGGCGCAGCCGCGGTGCCCGATTTCACCCGGCCGGCAGGCGATCTGCGGGTGTCGCTGCTGCAGGGCAACGTCGCGCAGGACGAGAAGTTCGCGGCCGAGCACATGCCCGAAGCGCTCGCCTGGGTCGGCCGCACCCTGCAGCAGGCGCGGGGCGACCTGGTGATCGCGCCCGAGACCGCAGTGCCGCTGCTGCCGCAGCAGCTCGAAGACGTCGCGCCCGGCTACTGGGCCGGGCTGCGCGCGCACTTCGAACGCTCGCGCCAGGCGGCGCTGATCGGCGTGCCGCTGGGCGACTTCGAGCACGGCTACACCAACTCGGTGCTGGGCCTGGACGCCGCCACCGCCGGGCGCGAGCCCTACCGCTACGACAAGGTGCACCTGGTGCCTTTCGGCGAGTTCATCCCGCGGGGCTTCCGCTGGTTCACCGAACTGATGAACATCCCGCTGGGCGACTTCGAGCGCGGGCCGTTGAACGCGCCGTCGTTCGCGGTCGGCGCGCAGCGCGTGGCGCCCAACATCTGCTACGAAGACCTGTTCGGCGACGAACTGGCGCTGCGCTTCGCCGATGCGGCGCGCGCGCCGACGGTCTTCGCCAACCTCAGCAACATCGGCTGGTTCGGCGACACGGTGGCGGTGCCGCAGCACCTGAACATCTCGCGCATGCGCACGCTCGAATTCCAGCGGCCGATGCTGCGCGCCACCAACACCGGCGCCACCGCGATCATCGACGACCGCGGCCGGGTCGACGCGATGCTGAAGCCGTACACCCAGGGCGTGCTCGAAGGCACGGTTCAGGGCCGCGTGGGGCTGACGCCCTATGCGTGGTGGAGCGCTCGATTCGGCGCCTGGCCCTGGGTGCTGCTGGCCGTCGCCGCGGCGGCCGGCGCCCGCTGGTGCGCACGCCGCAGCGCCTGAGAGGCTGTGCGCCGCGCCCGGCGCGGCATCTGCCGCAATCCGGGGCAGCCGTGCCGCGGCACCCGCTTCGTAGAATCGCGCCCTTGCATCCGCACCGCCTGCCCAACCCGATGCCGAGCTTCCAGCAGATCATCCAGAACCTCCAGGACTACTGGGCGCGCCAGGGTTGCGCGCTGCTGCAGCCCTACGACATGGAGGTCGGCGCCGGCACCAGCCACACCGCGACCTTCCTGCGCGCGCTCGGCCCCGAGCCCTGGCGCGCCGCCTACGTGCAGCCCAGCCGCCGGCCCAAGGACGGCCGCTACGGCGACAACCCGAACCGGCTGCAGCACTATTACCAGTACCAGGTGGTGCTCAAGCCGGCGCCGGCCGACATCCTCGACCTGTACCTCGGCTCGCTCGAGGCGCTGGGCTTCGACCTGCGCGCCAACGACGTGCGCTTCGTCGAGGACGACTGGGAGAACCCCACGCTCGGCGCCTGGGGCCTGGGCTGGGAGGTGTGGCTCAACGGCATGGAAGTCACCCAGTTCACCTACTTCCAGCAGGTGGGCGGCATCGACTGCAAGCCGATCACCGGCGAGATCACCTACGGGCTCGAGCGCCTGGCGATGTATCTGCAGGGCGTGGAGAACGTGTTCGACCTGGTGTGGACCGACGGCCTGAAGTACCGCGACGTCTACCACCAGAACGAGGTCGAGCAGAGCGCCTACAACTTCGAGCACAGCGACGTCGCCTTCCTGCTGGCCGCCTTCGGCGCGCACGAGCAGCAGGCCCGGCACCTGATGACGCAGCAGCTGGCGCTGCCCGCCTACGAGCAGGTGCTCAAGGCGGCGCACACCTTCAACCTGCTCGATGCGCGCGGCGCGATCAGCGTGACCGAGCGCGCCGCCTACATCGGCCGCATCCGCAACCTGGCGCGCAGCGTCGCGCAGGCCTACCTCGACAGCCGCGCGCGCCTGGGCTTCCCGCTGGCGCCGCGCGCCTGGGCCGACGAGGTCGGCCGCAAGCTGGCCGAAGCCGCAGCCGCGAAGGCCGCCTGACGATGGATGCGTTGATGAACAACCTGCTGGTCGAGCTCTTCGTCGAGGAGCTGCCGCCCAAGGCGCTGAAGAAGCTCGGCGAGGCCTTCGCGCACGAGCTGGCCGCCGGCCTGCGCGCGCAGGGCCTGGCGGCGGCCGACGCGGCGGTGACCGCCTATGCCAGCCCGCGCCGGCTGGCGGTGCACGTGCGCGGCGTGGCGGCGCGCGCGGCCGACCGCCAGGTGCAGAGCAAGCTGATGCCGGCGGCGGTCGGCCTCGACGCCGCCGGTGCGCCGACGCCGGCGCTGCTGAAGAAGCTGGCCGCGCTCGGCGCCGATGCGTCGGTGCTGCCGCAGCTGCAGCGCCAGGGCGAGGGCAAGGCCGAGACGCTGTTCCTGCACAGCACGGTGGCCGGCGCCACGCTGGCCGAGGGCCTGCAGCAGGCGCTGGCCGATGCAGTGGCGAAGCTGCCGATCCCCAAGGTGATGCAATACCAGCTGCACCAGGGCGAGGGCGAGGGCTTCCAGCCGGGCTGGACGAGCGTGCACTTCGTGCGCCCGGCGCACGGGCTGGTCGCGCTGCACGGCGCCGAAGTCGTGCCGGTGTCGGTGCTCGGGCTGCAGGCCGGCCGCAGCACGCGCGGCCACCGCTTCGAGGCGCGGGTCGACCCGATCGAGCTGCGCGACGCCGACCACTACGCGCAGCAGTTGCGCGACGAAGGCGCGGTGATCGCCTCCTTCGCCGAGCGCCGCGCCGAGATCGAGCAGCAGTTGCAGGCGGCGGCCGGCGGCCTGCGGCCGATCGACGACGACGCGCTGCTCGACGAGGTGAGCGCGCTGGTCGAGCGGCCCAACGTGCTCGCCTGCCGCTTCGACGAGGCATTCCTCGCGGTGCCGCAGGAGTGCCTGATCCTGACGATGAAGGCCAACCAGAAGTACTTCCCGCTGCTCGACGCCGCGGGCCGCCTGACCCACCGCTTCCTCGTGGTCAGCAACATCCGCCCCGAAGACCCGAGCCGCGTGATCGAAGGCAACGAGCGCGTGGTGCGCCCGCGGCTGGCCGACGCGCGCTTCTTCTTCGACCAGGACCGCAGGCGCACGCTCGCGTCGCGCGTGCCGCAGCTCGACCAGGTGGTCTACCACGGCAAGCTCGGCACGCAGGGCCAGCGGGTGCAGCGGGTGCGCGCGCTCGCGGCACGCATCGGCGGCGCGATCGGCGGGCCGGCGCTGGCGCAGGCGGCCGAGCGCGCCGCGCTGCTGGCCAAGGCCGACCTGCTGACCGACATGGTCGGCGAGTTCCCCGAGCTGCAGGGCGTGATGGGCGGCTACTACGCGCGCCACGACGGCGAAACCGAAGAGGTCGCGTTCGCGATCGAAGACCACTACCGGCCCCGCTTCGCCGGCGACGAGCTGCCGCGCGGCGAATGCGGCGTCGCGGTGGCGCTGGCCGACAAGCTCGAGACGCTGGCCGGCCTGTTCGGCATCGGCCAGCTGCCCAGCGGCGACAAGGATCCGTTCGCGCTGCGCCGCCACGCGCTCGGCGTGATCCGCATGCTGATCGAGCGCGCGCTGCCGCTGGATGCCGACGAGCTGATCGGCTGGGCCTTCGCCGCCTTCGGCCCCGAGCACGGCCAGGCGCAGGCCGAAGTGGGCCTGTTCCTGCGCGAGCGCCTGGTCGGCTACCTGCGCGAGCAGGGCTGGAGCGCGCAGGAGGTCGACGCGGTGCTCGAGCGGCGCAGCGCGCGCTGGGCCGAGCTGCCGGCGCGGCTGGCGGCGCTGCGCCGCTTCGCCGAGCTGCCCGAGGCGCCGGCGCTGGCCGCGGCCAACAAGCGCGTGGGCAACATCCTGAAGAAGTCCGACGCCGTACCGGCCGCCGACGGCGTGCGCGCGGCGCTGCTGCGCGACCCCGCCGAGACCGCGTTGCACCAGGCGCTGCAGCAGGCGGCGGCGCGTGCCGGCGCCGCCTACGAGGCCGGCGACCTGGCCGGCTCGCTGCAGGCGCTGGCGGTGCTGAAGGCGCCGGTAGACGCCTTCTTCGACCAGGTGATGGTCAACGCCGAAGACCCGGCGCTGCGCGCCAACCGGCTGGCGCTGCTGGCCCAACTGCACGCGGCGATGAACCGCGTGGCCGATCTGTCGCGGCTGGCCGCCTGAGAGCACGCGCCGCAGGAGCCGCCGATGCAGCCGATCCTGAAGCTGATCATCCTCGGCCGCGACGGCATCCTCAACGAGTTCCACGAAGAGCACATCAAGGCGCCCGAGGAATGGGTGGCGCTGCCGGGTGCGCTCGAGGCGGTGGCGCGGCTCAACCATGCCGGCTGGCACGTGGTGGTCGCCACCAACCAGTCGGGCATCGGCCGCGGCATGATCGACACGGCCGCCGTCAACGCGGTGCACGCCCACATGCTGCGCCGGCTGCAGGCCCTGGGTGGGCGCATCGACGCGGTGTTCCTGTGCCCGCACGCGCCCGAGGTGCAGTGCGACTGCCGCAAGCCGCTGCCCGGCATGATTCTCGAGATCGGCCGCCGCTACGGCGTGGACCTGGCGCAGGTGCCGATGGTCGGCGACACGCTGCGCGACCTGCAGGCGGCGCAGGCCGCGGGCTGCCAGCCGCACCTGGTGCGCAGCGGCCGGGCGCAGGCGCTGGACGGTCCGCAGGTGGCCGCGATGCTCGCGCAGGTCGACGGCGCGCGCGTGCACGCCGACCTCGCGGCCTTCGCCGCCTTCCTGCTCGAGCGCGAACACCAGCCGGATTCGCAACCCGGCGCCCTGCGCTGAAGGGCTGCGCGATGCGGGCCGTCTGGGCGCTGCGCTCCGCGCTGTTCGTGCTGTGGATGCTGGCCACCGTGGCGCCGGTGGCGGTGGTGCTGGTGGCGGCGTCGGTGTTCGTCCGGGGCACGCCGCTGTACCGGATCGCGGTGTTCTGGGTCTGGCTGGCGATGCTCGGCTGGCGCTGGATCTGCGGCGTGCGCCATCGGGTGCAGGGCCTGCACCACGTGCCCAGCGCGGCCGACGGCACGGCGGCGGTGATCCTGGCGTCCAAGCACCAGTCGGCGTGGGAGACCTTCGCCTACCCGGTGCTGATGCCGCACCCGCTGTGCTACGTGTTCAAGAAGGAGCTGCTGCTGATCCCCTTCTTCGGCTGGGCGATCGGGCGGCTGGACATGATCCACATCGACCGCAGCCGCGGCGCCGAGGCCTGGGCCCGCGTCGCCGACCAGGGCCGGCGCTTCATGGCCAAGGGCAACTGGGTGATCATGTTTCCCGAAGGCACGCGCACCCCGCGCGGCGCCAAGGGCGTCTACAAGCACGGCGCGGCGCGCCTGGCGGTCGAGACCGGCACGCCGATCGTGCCGATCGCCGTGGCCTCGGCGCGCTGCTGGCCGGGCAAGAGCTTCCTGCTGCGCCCCGGCGTGGTCGACATCTCGATCGGCCCGCCGATCGCCGCCGCGGGCCGCAGGGCCGACGAACTGATGCGCGAGGTCGAGGCCTGGATCGAGGCCGAGATGCGCCGCATCGATCCCGACGCGTACCGCTGAACCCCCGCCGGGCCGCACCCGGTGCCCGCACCTAGAATCGCGCGCCATGCCGCGCCCGAGCGCCCCCGCCGATCCGCAGCAGCTGTCGCTGTTCGGGCCGGCGCCGCTGCCCGGCGCGGCCGTGCCGCCGGCCGCGCACCCGGCCGAAGCCCGGCCCGCCGACCGGCCCGCCGACCGGCCCGAGCCGCCGCCGGCGCCGGCCACGAGCTTCGTGCACCCGCAGGCGCAACGCGAGATGCGGCTGCGCGGCCACCACGTCGGCTACGCACTGCGGCACGCGCGCCGGCGCAGCATCGGCTTCGTCGTCGGCACCGAAGGCCTGACGGTCAGCGCGCCGCGCTGGGTCGGCATCCGCGAGATCGAGGCGGCGCTCCAGGCCAAGGGCGACTGGGTGCTGCGCAAGCTGCACGAGCAGCGCGAACGCGCGCAGCGGCTCGAGCGCGCGCGCATCGACTGGCGCGAAGGCGCCGGCGTGCCCTACCTGGGCGAGACGGTGATCGTGCTGCTCGACCCGCGCGTGGACGGCGTCGCGCTCGACTCCGGGGGCGATGCCGCGCTGCCCGGCGTGCCGCGCCGGCTGCTGCGCGTGGGCCTGCCGCACGACGCCGCGCCGGCGCAGATCCGCGACGCGGTGCAGGCCTGGCTGCAGCGGCAGGCGCGCAGCCTGTTCGAGCAGCGCTGCGCGCACTTCGCGCCGCGGCTGAAGGTGCACATGCGCCGGCTGGCGCTGAGCTCGGCCAGCACGCGCTGGGGCAGCGCCAGCGCCGACGGCTCGATCCGGCTGAACTGGCGGCTGGTGCACTTCGCGCTGCCGGTGATCGACTACGTGGTCGCGCACGAGCTGGCCCACCTGCGCGAGATGCACCACGGCCCGAGCTTCTGGGAGGTGGTGCGCACCGTGATCCCCGATCTCGAGCGTGCGCGCGGCGCCTTGCGCGACGGCGCGCTGCCGCTGCTCGACTGATGGCACGGCTGATCGCACCTGCGCCGCTTGCCCGCCGCGGGAGCGTTGGGCGGGTGCGCGCGCCCGGGCCCCGCTGGTGAAACGCCAGCACGAGCTCCCCACGAAGGCCCGGCGCCTGCGCGCGCGAGGGCGCCGCTGAAGCGATGTTCGGGTCGGTGCGCAACCTGTGGCAGCGCGGCCTGCGCCGCGCGCGGCTCGACGCCGACGCCGCGTGGATGCGCGGGGTGCGCGGCGTGATCCACGTCGGCGCCAACACCGGGCAGGAGCGCGCGCACTACCGCCAGTACCGGCTGCCGGTGGTGTGGATCGAGCCGATCCCCGAAGTCTTCGCGCAACTGCAGGCCAACATCGCCGGCCTGCCCGGGCAGCGCGCGCTGCAGGCGCTGGTGGCCGATGCGGAGGGCCGCAGCGTCGAGTTCCACGTTGCCAGCAACGACGGCCTGTCGAGCTCGATGCTCGAGCTGGCCGGGCACCGCGAGCTGTGGCCCGGCGTGGACTTCCGGCGCACGCTGGCGCTGCGCACCACCACGCTCGATGCGCTGGTGCGCGACGGCGCGATCGCGCCGGCCGACGGCTTCAATGCGCTGGTGATGGACACCCAGGGCTCGGAGCTGCAGGTGCTGCGCGGCGCCGCCGCGCTGCTGCCCCGGATCGACGTCGTCAAGACCGAGGCGGCCGATTTCGAGGCCTATGCCGGCGGCTGCCGCCTGGCCGACCTGGACGCCTTCCTGCGCGCGCAGGGCTTCGAAGAACTGCGCCGCCACCGCTTCGCCGGCCGCGACGGCCTGGGCGCGTACTACGACGTCGTCTACCGGCGCTGTGAGGGCCGCCGGGCCGGCCGCTGAGCTGTCAAGGGCCGCGGCGGCGGCGCCGCCGGACTGCCCCGCGGCGTGCCGCCGACACCCGGGTGCCGGAAACGAAACCGCCCGCTGGCAGCGGGCGGTTCGGGAAGCAAGGAGAAGCTTCAGGCCTTGCGGATGCGGCGTGCACCAGCGATGCCAGCCAGGGCCAGACCGACGAGCGCGAGCGAGGCGGGCTCCGGAACGACGGGCGGGTTCGGCGGAACCGTCGAGTTGTTGAACGACGCGTTGATCTGCGCGCCAACGCCGCCGTTTTGCGTGTAGGACGCCGAGAAGTACACCGGGGTCGGGTCGAGGCCGGCAACGCTGCTGGTGATCGTGCCGCTCGCGGTGATCGACTGCGAGCTCGGGCCGGTGGTCAGCAGGTTGACCGTCAGGGACTCGGTGAACGTGCCCAGGTCCGTGGTGAAGATCTTGGTGAAGGTGCTGCCGACCGTCAGCGGCATCGGATCGGTGAGGGTTACCACACCGTTCAGCGCTGCCCCGGTGTTGTTGGGGACGGAGGCGTCGACGCCGCTGATTAGGTAGCTGCCGCCGCTGAAGGAGACAGTGGTCGACAGCGCGAGGTCGGGGTTGTCGCCGGTCAACACGCCGCCGAACGGAACGAAGTTGAACGCGACGCTGATCGGCACCGCCGAAGCCGAGCTTGCGAATGCCGCGACCGTGGCGGCTGCGAGAGCCAGCTTGCCCAGTTTGAAGAATTTCATGTCGGTGACTCCGGTTGTTGCTAAGAGGCGCTGCCCCTGAATCGGGGTTGCGACATCTATAAGCAAAGGATGGGCCAAGCGCGCCAATATATTAAAAATCAACAGCTTGGGGATTCGCCATGCTCTTCTCACGGCATGAGTGTAAGGAATTTCGACACTCCGACGAGGGGGCTGGCTGACTTCCGATCAATTGCGCGCGCTGCAGGCCGATCCACCCAAGAGCAAGTCCCAGCCCGCGAGCGACTGGAAGCGGCGCGGCCGCATCTTCGGCATCAGCCGGGGCGGGCGCGAGTACTTCGCGCGCTGCCAGTTCGACGCGATGTACGAGCCGCTGCCGGTCATCCGCGACGTGCTCAAGGCCTTCGGCGATGTGGCCGACCCCTGGGTGCTGGCGGCCTGGTTCCACTACCCGAACGCCTGGATCGCCGGCCCGCACGGCCAGCCGGTGGCGCCGAAGGACGCCCTGGACCGGCATGACGACCTGATTCGCGCGGCGCGGCGGCGAAGCAGCAGCTGCGTGGCGTGAGCGGGGCGCTGCCTGGTCCGCTGCGCGAGCCCGCGGCGGCGGAGGACTTCGAGGTCCGCGAACTCACGCATGCAGACGTGGCCGAGTGGTACCACGTCTACTGCACGCGCGACTATCCGGCGACGCGGGCCGATACCTTCTCCGAAGGCTGGGGCGATACCCGGTTTGCGCCCATCGTGACGCAGGCGGGTGCGCCGGTGCACACCTGCTACGCCGCCAGCACGCCCGAGGCCGCCTACCTGGAGTCGGTGCTGCACGATGTCCCGCTGTCGCCGCCCGGCATGTTCGAGACCGCCTCGCTGGCGCATCGTGGGGGCCCGGCGAGCCGGCGTGCTGGCGCTGGTGCGCTCGCTCGAGCTGCACGAAGTGTGAGCACCCTTGCGGCCGCCGGGATCGGCAGCGCGCGACTGCTCGAAGCCGGGTTCCAGGTGCGCATACCAATCGTGCCGCGAACCGGTCATCCGGCCGTTCTATGCGGTGATGCCGCCGGGCTGTCTCATCGGCGGCCTGTCCGCGGATCGCCGCCGGCCACGCTGCGCCAGCGCAGCACGCCGTCGGCGCCGGGCACGGCCTCCAATTGGCCGCGCTCGGCCAGCGCGTGCACGTGGGCGATCGATTCGCCCAGCGCGAACACGGTCTGGTGCAGGTCGAGCGCGCGTGCGAACAGCACGTCCAGCAGGTCGGCCGCGCTGCGCGGCTCGCGCGCACAGGCCTCGAGCACCTGCGCGAAGCGTTCGGCGTGGTGCGCACCGAGCTGGTCGATGCGCCGATGCAGGCCGACGAAAGGCCGGCCATGCGACGGCAGCACCAGGGTGTGCGCCGGCAGCGCGCGCAGCGCGGCGATCGAATCGAGGTACAGCGCCAGCGGGTTGGCCTCGGGCTCGAACTCCATCACGCTGACGTTGGTCGAGATCCGCGGCAGCACCATGTCGCCGGAGATCAGCGCGCCGCTGCCGCCGCTGGCGCCGCCGCCGCCGTGGCGCCAGCCGACGGTGGGCGCGTGCAGCGCCATGTGCTCGGGCGCGTGGCCGAAGCCGGCGTGGCAGCGCCAGGCGTGCGCGCCGATGCGCAGCGCCATGCCGTGCATCAGGCGCCGATAGCGCGGCGGCACCGCCGGCACCATCGTCACGTAGTAATTGCGGCGCGCGCGCACCTTGGCCAGCGAATCGGGGTCGGCCAGCCCGTGACGCGCGAAGAAGGCGGCGGCGCTGTCGCCGCTGTGCGCGTCGCCCGACTGCAGCGAGACCGCGCGCGCCATCGCCCAGTCGGCCGCGCTGATCCACAGCCGGCACTGCCAGCGTTCGCACAGCCAGTGCGCCAGGCCGATGTGGTCGGGGTGCATGTGCGTGCAGACGACGCGCAGCACCGGCAGGCCGTCGAGCGCCTCGGCGAACACCCGCTCCCACGCGGCGCGCGTGCCCGGGTTGTCGAGCCCGCAGTCGACCACCGTCCAGCCTTCGCGCTGCCCGCCGGGGCCGTCTTCGCGGTCGCGCAGCAGCCACAGGTTGATGTGGTCCAGCGCGAAGGGCAGCGCCGGGCGCAGCCAGCGCACGCCGTCGGCCACCTCGAGCACTTCGGCCGGTGCCGGCACGCGCGCGCCGAGCGGGTACTGCAGTTCGTCTTCCTGGGCGTTGGCCATCGGCGGCGCGCGGGTTTGCTTGGGGCGCGGCCAGTCTATAGGGCCTTGCCCGAGCGCTGCGTCGCCGCGGCGACGCGGCTGCGCCGGTGCCGTGGCGACACTGCCGCGCCGGTGCCGCGCGGCTGCTGCCGCGCCGGTGCCGCGCTGGTGCCGCGCCGCTGCCGCCGCTTCACGGACGCAGCCGGCAGCACGATGCCGCCAGGCCCGCGCTTGCCTACACTCGCGCCATGGACGACGACATCGAGATCCTGTTCGAGCGCAACCGCCGCTGGGCCGCCGCCACCGAGGCGCGCGAGCCCGGCTTCTTCACGCGGCTGGCGCAGCAGCAGAACCCGCGCTACATGTGGATCGGCTGCGCCGACAGCCGCGTCCCGGCCAACGAGATCATGGGGCTGGACCCGGGCGAGGTGTTCGTGCACCGCAACGTCGCCAACGTGGTGGTGCCCAGCGACCTGAACGCGCTGTCGACGGTGCAGTTCGCGGTGGAGCACCTGAAGGTCGCGCACATCTTCGTCGTCGGCCACTACGGCTGCGCCGGCGTGCGCGCGGCGATGCGCGGGCTGCGCATCGGCCTGTCGGACAACTGGCTGCTGCACGTGCAGGACGTGCGCCTGCGCCACCGCAAGCGGCTGGACCACCTGCCGCCCGAGGAGCAGGAGGACATCCTGTGCGAGATGAACGTGATCGAGCAGGTCGGCCACGTCGCCACCTCCACCGTGCTGCAGGACGCGTGGGCGCGCGGCCAGTCGGTGGCGGTGCACGGCTACGTGTACGGGCTCAAGGACGGCCTGCTGAAGGACTTGCAGGTGACGATGGACCGGCCGGACACGGTGGTCGAGGTCTTCGCCGCGGCGCTGAAGCGCTACCCGCGCAGCGGCTGACGGCGCGGGCGCGCGGGGCCTGACGGCGCCGGCCCGCAGCGCCTATATTGCGGGGCTGCGGCGCATCGGCGGCCGCGGCATCGCCCAATCGCCGATTGGCCCAACCGGAGAATCGACATGGCCGACCCGATCGTCATCGTCTCCGCCGCGCGCACGCCCATCGGCGGCATGCTCGGCGATTTCTCGTCCCTCGCCGCGTGGCAGCTCGGCGCCGTCGCGATCCGCGCGGCGGTCGAGCGCGCCGGCGTTCCCGGCGACGCCGTGAACGAGGTGCTGATGGGCAACTGCCTGATGGCCGGGCAGGGCCAGGCGCCGGCGCGCCAGGCCACGCTGGCCGCCGGGCTGCCGCAGTCGGCCGGCGCGGTCACGCTGAGCAAGATGTGCGGCAGCGGCATGCGCGCGATGATGTTCGCGCACGACATGCTCGCCGCCGGCAGCGCCGAGGTGATCGTGGCCGGCGGCATGGAAAGCATGACCAACGCGCCGCACCTGGTGTTCGCGCGCAAGGGCATCCGCTACGGCCACGACCGGATCTTCGACCACATGGCGATGGACGGGCTGGAGGACGCCTACGAGCGCGGCAAGGCGATGGGCGTGTTCGCCGAGAGCTGCGTTGCCAAGTACGGCTTCAGCCGCGAGGCGCAGGACGCCTTCGCGATCGCCAGCACGCAGCGCGCGAAGGCGGCCAACGAGGACGGCAGCTTCGCCTGGGAGATCGCGCCGGTCACGCTGGCGGGCAAGGGCGGCGAGACGGTGGTCAGGCACGACGAGCAGCCCTTCAAGGCCAAGCTCGACAAGGTGCCGGGGCTCAGGCCGGCGTTCAAGAAGGACGGCACCATCACCGCGGCCAATGCCAGCAGCATCAGCGACGGCGCCGCCGCGCTGGTGCTGGTGCGCGAGAGCACCGCGCGCGCGATGAAGCTGCAGCCGGTGGCGCGCATCGCCGCCCACAGCGTGCACGCGCAGGCGCCGGAGTGGTTCGCGACCGCGCCCGCCGGGGCTGTCGCCAAGGTGCTGGCCAAGGCCGGCTGGCAGGCCAAGGACGTGGACTTGTGGGAGGTCAACGAAGCCTTCGCCGCGGTCACGATGGCGGCGATGGCCGAGTACAAGCTGCCGCACGAGATCGTCAACGTGCACGGCGGCGCGGTCGCGCTCGGCCACCCGATCGGCGCTTCGGGCGCGCGCATCGTCGTCACGCTGCTGGGTGCGCTGCGCCAGCGCGGCGCCAAGCGCGGCGTGGCAAGCCTGTGCATCGGCGGCGGCGAAGCGACCGCCCTGGCCGTGGAGCTCCTGTGAAGCTCCGCGGCGGGCGGTCGGCCCTGGCCGTGGAGCTCCTGTGAAGCTCCGCGGCGGGCGGTCGGCCCTGGCCGTGGAGCTCCTGTGAAGCTGCGCGGCGGGCGGTCGGCCGTGGCGCCGGAGATGCCGTGAAGCCGCACGGCAGCCGGCCGGCAGCGGCGCGGGAGGCGGCGTGAATCGCCGTTGCGCGCGGCTGGTGCCGGCGCCGGCGCCACGGTGACGCTGCAGGTGCCGCTGCATGGTCGAGGCCGCCTGGACTCAGCAGCTGCCGCTGTTCATGGCGGCGGTGCTGGTGCTCAACGCCACCCCCGGCGTGGACGTGCTGCTGACGGTGGCGCGCAGCGCGCAGGGCGGCGCGCGTGCCGGCCTGATGGCCGCGCTCGGCATCAGCGCCGGCTGCGCGCTGCACACGCTGGCGGCGGCCTTCGGGCTGGCGGCGTTGCTCGCCTGGTCGGCGGCCGCCTTCGCGCTGATCAAGTGGCTGGGCGCGGCCTACCTGCTGTGGCTGGGCATCGGCATGCTGCGCGCCGCCTGGCGCGGCGCTGCGCCCGGCGCTGCCGCGGCGGCCGGCGCAGCGCCGTACTCGGCGGCGGCCGAATTCCGCCGCGGGCTGCTGTCGAACCTGCTGAACCCGAAGGTGGCGCTGTTCATGCTGGCCTTCGTCCCGCAGTTCATCCCCGCGCACAGCGCGCACCCGACGCTCGCCTTCCTCGCGCTCGGCCTGGTGTTCGTGCTGCAGAGCCTGCTGTTCCTGCTCGTGCTGGTGCAGGTCACCGTGCGCGTGGCGCGCCTGCAGATGTCGGCGCGCGGCGGGCGGCTGCTGCAGGCCGGCGGCGGGGTGTTGTTCGTCGCGCTGGCTGCGCGCCTGGCGTTTACCCGGCTCGACCCGCAGGGCTGAAGCCGTCACGAAAGGACTGAAGATGCTGCTCAGCGAAGACCACGTGGCCGTGCAGGACGCGGTGCGCGCCTTTGTGCAGGCCGAGATCGCGCCCAAGGCGGCGGCCTGGGACAAGAACCACCACTTCCCGAAGGCCGAGCTGCGCGGCCTGGCCGACCTGGGCTGTTACGGCGTGGCGGTGCCCACCGAGTGGGACGGCGCCGGGCTCGACTACCTGGCGCTGGCGATCATCCTCGAGGAGATCGCCGCCGGCGACGGCGCCACCAGCACTGTGGTCAGCGTCAACAACTGCCCGGTGTGCTCGATCCTGATGGCCTTCGCCAACGCCGACCAGAAGGAGCGCTTCCTCAAGCCGCTGGCGCGCGGCGACATGCTCGGCGCCTTCTGCCTGACCGAGCCGCACGTGGGCAGCGAGGCCGGCGGCCTGCGCACGACCGCGGCGCGCGACGGCGACGCCTACGTGCTCAACGGCGTCAAGCAGTTCATCACCAGCGGCAAGAACGGCGACGTGGCGATCGTGATGGCAGTCACCGACAAGGCCGCCGGCAAGCGCGGCATCAGCGCCTTCATCGTGCCGACGAACACGCCCGGCTACACGGTGGCGCGCATCGAGGACAAGATGGGCCAGCACGCCAGCGACACCGCGCAGATCCTGTTCGAGGACTGCCGCGTGCCGGCCGCGAACCTGCTGGTCGACGAGGGTCTGGGGCTGAAGATCGCGCTGTCGGGGCTGGAAGGCGGGCGCATCGGTATCGCGTCGCAGTCGGTCGGCATGGCGCGCGCCGCCTTCGACGCGGCACTGGCCTACAGCAAGGAGCGCCAGGCCTTCGGCCAGCCGATCTTCAACCACCAGGCGCTGCAGTTCAAGCTGGCCGAGATGGCCACGCAGATCGAGGCGGCGCGCCAGCTGATCCACCACGCCGCGAGCCTGAAGGACGCCGGCCGGCCCTGCCTGAAAGAGGCGGCGATGGCCAAGCTCTTCGCCAGCGAGATGGCTGAAGCCGTGTGCTCGGCGGCGATCCAGGTCTTCGGCGGCTATGGCTACGTCAGCGACTTCCCGGTCGAGCGCATCTACCGCGACGTGCGCGTGACCCAGATCTACGAAGGCACCTCGGAAGTGCAGAAGATCCTGATCGGGCGCGCGCTCGGCTGAAGGGTCATCGCGCCGCCGTGCGCGGCGCGCGTCGCGCGGCCCGCGTCGCGCGGCCCGCGTCGCGCGGCGCGCGGCGGGCGGCGGGCGGTGGGCGGCGGGCGGTGGGCGGCTGCGGCATCCCGGCTGCCGGATGCCGGCTGCCGAAGGCCGAAGCAAAGGCTCGAGGCCGGTGTCTTCGACATCGTTCGCCTCGACCCGTGGCTGCGCGCCTTTGCCAGGGCCGAGGGGCGTGAGGCGGCCGGGCGGCTTCGGCAGCGCCGCGCATCGGATGGACTGAACGCGAAGCGCAGCGCTACGCCTGCCGGACGATGTCGACGGAGATCTCCACCGCCGCGATCGCCCCGCGGTTCTCCAGCCAGTGGACGGTGTCGTGGTCTTCGGGCCAGCCCACGCCGGGGCCGTAGTCGGTGGCGGCGCCGTTGCGGTGGTCGGTGATCGTGCCTTGCAGGATGTAGACGACGCCGGGCCGATCCACGTGGCTGTGGACCGGGCCGAAGACGCCGCCCGGCTCGATCGTCACCAGCCGCATGCGCAGGTGGCGCCCGGCCATGCCGTCGATCTCCGGGCCCAGGTCCACCGTTGCCAGCGGCTGCACCGTCACGCCCTGGGTCTCGGGTGCCGCATGTTCATGGCTCATCGTGCTCTCCGTTGCATAGCCGTCCAGCGCCGATCGCTGGAATCCCGGGCTGTGCACTATCGGCCTTGCCGCCATCGTGCGGCCATCCCTAGTGCCCCGTCGAACACTGCACGGGCGATCGGGGCGGCCTGTCGGCAGTTGGGCGGATCGGGACGGGCCGGCCGGGTGGCGCCGTGGCCGCCGGCAGCGCCGCCAGCCCGTCAACATTGCACGCTGCGCGCGGCTGCCGGCGGGCACCGGGTTCAGCCGCGGCTGCCGCCGGCCGATGCACAGCGCAACCCAGCGCACCCCAGCCCGCCATGCAACCGATCGAGCCCGAAGCCCGCCGCAACCGGCTCTGCGCCCGCATGGCGGCGTCGGCCGCAGCAGCCGCAGCAGCCACGGCGATCACCGGCTGCGGTGCCGAAGTGGCCGGCACCGCGGCCACTGCGGCCGGATTGGCCGCGACCCAGGCGAAGCAGGCGCAGCAGCAGCAGGCGCAGGTGGTCGAGCAGTTCAAGGCGCTGCAGGGCGCCGGACCCGACCGGGCCGCGAGCGCGGGCGACTGACGCGCCGCCGCGTGCGGGTGGGTCGGCCGTGCCGACTGCGCGTGCCGGCAGCTCGAGCCGACAGTTCGAGCCGAAAACACGGGCCGACAGCATGAGCCGACAGCGCGGGCCGGGCGCCCGGGCCGCCCTGGCGCCGTCCGCGTGACCGCTGACCGCTGACCGCTGACCGTCGCCTACCGCCTACCGCCCGCCGCCTGCCAGCCGCGTGCGGCCGACGCCACGCCGGGCCTTTGCCCGGAAACCCGCTCGAAGCCGACGCGGCCGCGGCCGCGGCCGCGGGCGCCAGCAGCCGGCCGGATCCAAGAGGGCGCAGCCATTGCGACGGGATCGATGCCGCAACGGTGCAGGTGCTGCTCGTGGCCGCACGGGCGGCGCGCGCGGGCCAACGCGCCGTGCTCGCGCTTCGCGCCGTGATCGGGTCAGCTCACCCGGCGGCGGCGAAGCACGCCCGCACCGATCAGCGCGAGCGCGGCGAGCGCCAGCGAGCCGGGCTCGGGAACCGCACCGTTCCGGTCATCGCGCAGCACGTAGTTGTCGAGGATCGTGCCCACGTTGTCGCCGCCGTTGCCCTCGACGAAGAGCCGCCATGAACCCGTGAGGCTGCTGCCGGCGAACTGCACGCTGTAGGTGTTGAAGGCGGCATTCCAGGCCAGAGGGCCGACTGGCGTCACGAGCTGCTTCACCGCGCCCGTCGCGTCGATCAGGCCAAAGGTCAAGGAGTCCGCAGATCCGCCGCGCTGATTGCCGGAGACCGCCATCTCGATCGTGTACTGGGTGCCGCTGGCGAAGCTGAAGCTCTGCTTGCTGGTGATCCGTCCGGCGTTGCCGGTGGAGCCGTCCATGTCGAGGCAGCCGCCGCTGTTGCCGGCGCAGTTGATGCCCCAGCCGCCGTTGCGGATGTAGTCGATCGTGCCTTCGCTCACGTCCCAGTTGAGCAGGCTGTTGAAGTTCAACGCCGAAACGTTGTTGTCGGCATCGAAATTGTCGGAAAACACGACACCCGCGAAGGCCGGGCCCGCCAGGGCGGCTGCGGCAAGCGTTGCGGTGCGCAGGCAATTCTTGATGTTCATGGTTGTGGGTCAACGACGTTGTGGAGGATGGCGAGTGTTCTGAGCAAGACCCGGGCCACGAGCGCATTGTCGTTGCCGTTCAAGCCTTTACGGCTCTTTGCTGGCCTTCGCGAGCGGCGCCATGTAAAGAACCCCGACATCTTCCACGGGTTGCGGCCGGACGCTGGCTCGACCGCCGATCCCCGACGACCACCCGCCGCACGCCGGCCGCGCGCGGCCGAAGACGCGCCGGGGCTTGGCGCAGAATCCCGCCCGAAGCCGACGCTGGCGCGGCTGCCGCCCTTGGCAGCCGGCCGGATCGAAGGAGCCGCAGCAGTGGACGACGGGCTCGATGCCGCAACGGTGCAGGCGCTGCTCGACGCGGCGCGGGCGGCGCGTGCGCAGGCCTATGCGCCGTATTCGCGCTTCGCCGTCGGCGCCGCGGTGCTCGACGATCGGGGCCGCGTGCACGCCGGCTGCAACGTCGAGAACGCCGCGCATCCGCTGGGGCTGTGCGCCGAGGCGCTGGCGCTGGGTGCGATGGTGCTGGCCGGCGGCCGGCGCGCGCGGGCGCTGTTGGTACTGGGCGAGGGCGAGCCGCTGGTCACGCCCTGCGGCGGCTGCCGCCAGAAGCTGCGCGAATTCGCCGCCGACGACGCGCCGGTGCTGGTGGCCGACGGCCGCGGCGTGCGCGCGCGCTTCACGCTCGGCCAGCTGCTGCCGCAGGCCTTCGGCCCCGGCCACCTCGACGGCCGATGAAGGCGGCGCTGCAGGCGATCCGCGCGCGCGCACCGCAGGCGCGGCCGCGCATCGCCGTATTGCTGGGCTCGGGCTGGGGCGGCTTCAGCGCGCGCGTCGAGGCGGCGGTGCGCATCCCCTACGCCGACCTGCCCGGCTTCGCGCCGGCCGGCGTCGCCGGCCATGCGGGCGAGCTGTGGCTCGGGCGGGTGGGCCCGGCCGAGGTCGCGGTGCTGGCCGGGCGCCGCCACGCCTACGAGGGCGGCGAGGCCGACGGCATGAAGACGGCCCTCGCGGCGCTGCACGCGCTGGGCTGCGGCGCGCTGGTGCAGACCAACGCGGCCGGCAGCCTGCGCGCCGACATGCCGCCGGGCAGCCTGATGCTGGCGGCCGACCACCTGAACCTGCCGCAGCGCTCGCCGCTGGTCGGCGAATCGGGCGACGCGCGCTTCGTCGCGATGGCCGATGCCTACGACCCGGGCCTGCGCGCGCTGGCGCACCGCGCGGCCGCGGATGCCGGCGTCACGCTGCACGAAGGCGTGTATGCGTGGGCGCTGGGGCCGCAGTTCGAGACGCCGGCCGAGATCCGCATGCTGCGCACGCTGGGCGCCGACGCGGTGGGCATGAGCACGGTGCCCGAGACCATCGCCGCGCGCTGGCTGGGCCTGCGCGTGCTGGCGCTGTCGCTGATCACCAACTTCGCCGCCGGGCTGTCGGACGAGCGGCTGAGCCATGCGCACACGCTGGCGCAGGCGCAGGCGGCAGCTGCCAGGGCTGAAGCGGTGCTGGCGGCGGTGGTGCAGGCGATCGCAGCCGCGGAGCCGGCATGAGCCCGCCGGGCCGCCCCGAGGGCGAATGCCGCAGGGCGCAGTGCGGAGGTCGCCCTTCGACCACCGTTCGGCCGTGGCGCAGCCGCGCGCGCCGTCGCGGGGCCGCGGCCCGCAGGGCCAGGGGGGCCGCATGACCCGGCATCGCGATCTGCCCGAAGCCGCCGCCATCGCGCTGCGCTGCCTGGACCTGACCAGCCTCGGCGATGCCGACACCGCGGCCGATGTCGAGCGGCTGTGTGTGCGCGCGCAGACGCCGTTCGGCCCGGTGGCCGCGGTGTGCGTGTGGCCGCGCTTCGCGGCGCTGGCGCGCTCGCGGCTGCCGGCGTCGATCGGCGTCGCCGCGGTCGCCAACTTCCCGGCCGGCGGCGCCGATGTCGATGCGGCGCTGCAGGACGTGCACCAGATCGTCGCTGCCGGTGCGCAGGAGGTCGACGTGGTGCTGCCCTGGCGCGCGCTGCAGGCCTGCGACGAAGCGGCAGCGCGCCGGCTGCTGGCCGCGGTGCGCGCCGCCAGCCCCGGGATGACACTGAAGGTGATTCTCGAAGCCGGCGAGCTGCGCGAGCCGGCGCTGATCGAACGCGCCGCGCGGCTGGCGATCGCCGCCGGCGCCGACTTCCTGAAGACGAGCACCGGCAAGGTGGCGGTGGGCGCCACGCTGCCGGCCGCGGCGGCGATGCTGCGCGCGATCGCGGCCGACCCCCGGGCGCGCGGCCGCGTGGGGCTCAAGCTCGCGGGCGGGCTTCGGCGCGTGGCCGATGTGCTGCCCTACCTCGAGCTGGCGGCACGCGAACTGGGCGAGGCCGCGCTGCAGCCGCAGCGGCTGCGCATCGGCGCCAGCAGCCTGCTCGACGACATCGAGGCGGTGCTGGGCGGCGGCGCCGCGGGCGCGGCCGGGCCGCAAGGCGGGTACTGAGCGTGCTGCCGCAGGAGATCATCCGCATCAAGCGCGACGGCGGCCGGCTCGCGGCGGCGCAGATCGAGGCCTTCGTCGCCGGGCTGGTGGACCACAGCTGGGGCGAAGGCCAGGCGGCGGCGCTGGCGATGGCGATGTTCCTGCAGGGCATGGACCGCGCCGAGACGGTGGCGCTGACGCGGGCGATGACCCGTTCGGGCGAGCGGCTCGCCTGGCCCGCGGCCGACTGGCAAGGCCCGGTGCTCGACAAGCATTCCACCGGCGGCGTCGGCGACAAGGTCAGCCTGATGCTGGCGCCGATCCTCGCCGCCTGCGGCGCGATCGTGCCGATGATCAGCGGCCGCGGCCTGGGGCACACCGGCGGCACGCTCGACAAGTTCGATTCGATACCCGGCTACCGGACCGCGCCGTCGCTGCCCGTGCTGCATGCGGCGCTGCGTGCGGCCGGCTGTGCCGTCATCGGCCAGACGGCCGAGCTGGCGCCGGCCGACCGCCGGCTGTACGCGATCCGCGACGTGACCGCCACCGTCGAGTCGATCCCGCTGATCACCGCCAGCATCCTGTCGAAGAAGCTTGCCGCCGGGCTGCAGGGGCTGGTGATGGACGTCAAGTGCGGCAACGGCGCCTTTGCCGACACGCCGGCGATGGCGCTGGAACTGGCGCGCTCGATCGTCGAGGTGGCGCTCGGCGCCGGGCTGCCGACGCGGGCGCTCGTCACCGACATGAACCAGGTGCTGGGCCATGCCGCCGGCAACGCGCTCGAGGTGCTGGAGGCGGTCGCCTTCCTGCGCGGCGAGCGCCAGGCGCCGCGCCTGCTGCAGGTGACGCGGCTGCTGTGCGCCGAGGCGCTGCTGCTCGGCCGGCTGGCCGACGGCGAGGCCGCGGCGCTGGCGCGCGTCGATGCGGTGCTGGCCGATGGCGCCGCGCTCGAACATTTCGCGCGGATGGTGGCGGCGCTCGGCGGCCCGGCCGACTTCTGCGACCGCGCCGCGCAGCACCTGCAGTCCGCGCCGGTGCAGCGCGCGGTGCCGGCGCTGCGCGCCGGCTTCGTCGCGTCGAAGGCCACGCGCGCCATCGGCCTGGCGGTGGTCGAGCTCGGCGGCGGCCGGCGCAAGGCCGGCGACCGCATCGACCCCCGCGTCGGCTTCAGCGAGGTGGTCACGATCGGCCAGCGCGTCGAGCGCGGCGATCCGCTCGCGCGGGTACACGCCGCCGACGAGGCTGCGGCCGCGGCGGCAGCCGCCGCGCTGCAGCGCTGCATCCGCATCGGCGACGAGCCGCCGGCGCCGCCGCCGCTGCTGATCGCGCGCATCACCGAGGAGGACTGCCGATGAGTGCTCCCAAAGCCGGGCCGCGCCCGGCCCGGCCGGCACGACGGGCGAGCGCCGCGCCCGCGCCGCGCCGCCTGATCTCGTCCGGCTCGCCCTATGAGGCGCAGTTCGCCTACTCGCGTGCGGTCGTCGACGGCGACTGGATCTTCGTCGCCGGCACCACCGGCTTCGACTACGCGACGATGACGATCGCCGACGACATCGCCGCGCAGGCCGAGCAGTGCTTCGCCAACATCGGCGCGGTGCTGCGCGAGGCCGGCGCCACGCTGGCCGACGTGGTGCGCGTGCGCTACATCGTGCCGCAGGCAGCCGAATTCGCGCACTGCGCGCCGGTGCTGCAGCGCCACCTGGGCAGCGTGCGGCCGGCGGCGACGATGATCAGCGCCAATCTGCTCGACGCGCGCATGCGCATCGAGATCGAAGTCACCGCCCGCAGGAGAAGCTGATGGCGATCGTCACCGTCGAAGAGTTCAACCAGCGCGGCGCCGGCAAGCTGCCGGGGCACCTGGGCATCGTCGTCACGCTCGCCACGCCCGGCGAGATGCGCGCCGAGATGCCGGTGCAGCCGCAGCTGATGGCGCCCAACGGCTACCTGCACGCCGGCAGCCTGATCACGCTGGCCGACACGATGTGCGGCTACGGCTGCCTGCTCAACCTGCCCGAAGGCGCGGGCGGCTTCACCACCGTCGAGCTGAAGTCCAACCACCTGGGCACCACGCTCGACGGCACCGTGGCGGCCGTGGCGACGCCGCTGCACCTTGGCCGCACCACGCAGGTCTGGGACGCGGTGGTCACGCATGTGCAGAGCGGACGCACGCTCGCGCTGTTCCGCTGCACGCAGATGCTGCTGTACCCGAAGGCTGCCTGAACGCCGGGCGGCCGAACGCGGGCCTGGCGCGCATGACGTTGCGACCGATGCGCCGGAGCCTCGGATGGGCCGCGGCCTGGGACGCCATCGTCTTCCCGCCTGGCGCCGGCGCGTTCCAGCCGATCACCATCGGCCCCGAGATGGCAGCGCTCGCCATTTCCGCAAGCCCGCTCGCCGGTTCGGTACCTGGAGAACTGGATCAGCCAGCATGTCGATCAGCAATCCAAGACCGCACGAGAGCGGCCTGTTGGAAGGCGAAATTCGATGGGCACCTCTCTCAGCGCACCCCGGTGCCTTCAACGCAGGGAACCGCTTCGCTGCCCCACTCGTGCGTGTGCAGCCGGGCCGGGCATTGCGCTGCGCGCAACTCGACCACGCCGGCGGCGCTGCGGTAGCGGCACAGCCTGACGTCGGGCGCCAGCACGACGTCGGCTGGCTGCTGCTGCATCAGGCAGGCAGTGACCACCGGACGGCCTAAGGCCTGCTCGCGCCGCCAGCGCTCGATGGCCGGCCAGTGCGGCTGGCAGTCGCCGATGTCCGGCGGCGCGTACCAGGCCTGCGGGCCGCCGATGAAGGCACTGTGCGCGGCAGCGTCCAGCACGTCGGCCGGCGCCGAGCGGGTGCCGCGCGGCGCGTTCGCGAAGTTGCGCACGTAGCAGCCGCACCAGGTGTCGGCCACGCCGTTGCCGGCCTGGCGGCGGCAGTTTTCGAACAGGCGCGCCAGCGCCGGCGCCTGCGGGTGCTTGTCCAGCCCGGCCAGGCTGCCGCGGCTGCTGGGTGGCGCCAGCAGCCATGCGGACAGTTGCTGCGCATAACGTGTCATCTGAACGCTGCCGCAGCCATGGTGTTCGATCAGCCGCGTGGCGTCGGTCACGGCTGCCGGCGAGCGCTGCACCTGGAAGGCGCTGTCGCGCTCGGCGATGCAGGCTTCGCGGCGAGGCTGGTCGTCGAGGATGCGATCGCAGTCAGGCATCGTCTTCATCATCTCGTTGGCGGCGCCCAGGGCGCTCATCGCATCGGCCGCGCTGCCGCGCCCGGACAGCCCGCGCGCCACCGCCTCCTGCGTCTGCCGGACCTGCGCCTGGGCGATCTGCATCGCGGTGCCGGTCAGGCCCAGGTTCGGGCAGGACTCGTTGAGGCGACCGAACGAGGTGAGCATGTAACGCAGATCTTCGGCTCCAGCCGGCACCTTGGCGAGGTCGCCCGCGTACAGCGGCACCACGAGGTCGGGCCGGTTCAAGCCCTGCAGGTTCAAGCGCGGCGGCCCGCCCGGCGGCGGGCCGGCCGCCGCTTCGGCGACGCGCGAGCTGGCGGCCTGCTCCAGCAGCGCCAGCGCCAGCAGGCATTGGTCGACGGCCATCATCTCGGGCTCGTTGCGCGCACCGGCCTGCCAGTGGGTGCGGCAAACGTCGACGGCCGCCGGGGCCGCGCGGCCTTCGCTCAGCGCGCGCTCGACGACGCTGCGCGCGCAGTGGTCGCGCGCGCGCCCGGCTGCGGGCTGGGCGAGGCACTGCGAGTAGGCCTGGCTCTGCCAGCGCCAGTAGGGCTGCTCGCGGCCGCCCGGCAGCGCCGCGGCGCCGCGGCAGAAGGGCAGCCGCGGGTCGGTTTCGCAAAGCCGGGCGCGGGCCTGCGCCTCCGGCACCGTGGCGCCCTTCGCGGCGAAGGCCGGCGACGCGTCGGGATCGCTGAAGGTCGAGCGCACGCGCTGGGCCAGCAGGCAGCCGCCATGGCCCTCCCAGGCCCAGTAGGCCGGCCCGCCCAGGCCGGCCATGCGGCTGTCCATCAGCTCACGCTGGCGGGCACTGGTCGATCGCGTCGGCGGTGCGGCTGCGGCCGCACCAACGGCCGTGCAGGCATCGACCTCGGGGCGGTCCAGCCGCCCTTCGGCCAGCGCGCGGTCGATCTTGAGCTGTGCGCAGCGCGTACGGCGGCCGGCCGCGTCGCCGTCGGTCCACTCCCGGCACTGGTCGTTGAGCGCGTCGTTCCAGTCGGCAAAGCGGCCGGGCGTGCGCAACCGCGGCGCGGCGGGCGACGGCACCGGCACCGGGGCCGGTGCCGCAGCGGCGGCCGGCGCGGCCGGAACCGTCACCGCGCCGTCGCAGCGCTGGCGGTATTGCTGCCGCGCGTGCTCCAGCGTTTCGGGTCGGGTGCGGGGCGAAGCCTCCAGGCGTTCCAGATGACGCGCCATCGACTGGCACAGGCGCTCTTCGCGCGTGCTCTGGGCCTGGGCCCCGGCAGCGGCGAAGATCGCCAGCAGGCCCGTCGCCAAAGCCCTTGCACCGGCCCCTGCCCGGCACCCTCGTCTCGTTTGCATGCCTGGTCCTCCCGACGACGCTCGCCACCTCCTGGCGACGTTAGCACCCAGCGCGGCACCGTACACCTGGGGCGTTACCGCAGGGGGGCCGCCTGCTGAAAGGCGGCAACACCCCTGTCCGACGATCGCGGTTCCCACCCCCAACGCGCCGAGGTCTCATGAACAAGCCCTCAGCCCTACTAGGAAGCTCGCCAACCGCGACCCCAGCTTCATGCCCCGGGGTCGCGCGCGCACGATGGCGAACTACTGACCAGCACTGCCGTCACCGCTGTGCTGCCCGTGCCGCGCGCCCAGTCCGGCAGCTCCTGAGCAAGCTTCGACCTCGCTGGCCGCCTGGGCCAGCTCCAGCCAGGCTCCGGCCTTGGCGGAGCCCTCGCAGGCCGCCTCGGCGCGGTCCAACCGGCCCAGCAGCCTGCCGCTCAATCACCCGACCGGCGTTGCCGCGCGAGAGGGTGCAGCTCAACGCCGCCGGGCTGGTGGAGTTGAAGTTCGAGGCGCCGTTGTGCGACGGCCTTGCAGGCCGCGCCTGGCCGACGGCCGGGCCCTTCGCCAGGCACAAGCAGCTCACCGGACTGTTTGTGTCCGGGCTCAGCACCAGGCACCTGGCGATGAGCCTGCGGGCGATCATGCACGGCGCGGTCCGCGCGTTCATCGCCGTCGCGGCGCCACCGCGCTCGACGCTGCGCGGCGTCCCGACGGCTGCCATACCCGCCGGTCGACCGTACCCGCCGGAAGGCGCAGCGCGCGGCAGATGCCCGACGCGCCCCGAACTGGGCCCGGGGGCAGCCGTGTCCCCTGGACACGTACCGCGGCAAGCGCCCGCCGGCCGGTCGTTGCCCGGACAAAGCTTGCCTGGGCAACGATAATCGGCGGATGATGACGACTCCAGCGCCGCGGCGGGCCGCGGCCTTCTATTCGGCGCGCCGCTACGTGCCCGGCGACAGCGTCGGCTTCCTGATGCACCGCGTAGTGCAGGCGATGCGCCGGCAGATCGACCAGCGCATGGCCGCTCTCGGGCTGACCGCCGCGCAATGGGCGCCGCTGTGGCGCATCCGCCTCGACGGGCCGATCGGCGCGCGCGAGCTGGCGCAGGCCATCGGCGTCGATGCCGGCGCGATGACGCGGCTGGTCGACCGGCTCGTGGCCAAGGGCCTGGTGCAGCGCGTGCGTGCCGCCGACGACCGGCGCAGCGTGCGGCTGACGCTGACCGCCGCCGGCGAGGCGGTGGCGGCCCGGCTGCCGGCCGAGCTGGCCGCCGTGAACAACGCCTGCCTGCGCGGCTTCGACGAAGCCGAATGGCAGCAGCTGCGCGGCCTGCTGCAACGCATGCTGGCCAACGCCGGCGCAGCCGGAGCCGAACGATGAGCACCGTGCCTGCACAACCCGCCTCACAACCCGCCGCGCAGCCGCCGGCGCCGCCGCCGGCTTCGGCCCCGCCCGCAGGCGCCGCGCCGGGCGCACCGCCTGCGCCGCCGCCGGTGCTGGCGCCGCGGCGGCGGCGCGGCGCGCTGATCGGCCTGGCGCTGCTGGTGCTGCTGGGCGCGGCCGGCTTCGGCGCGTACTGGTGGTTGGTGCTGCGCCACTACGAGAGCACCGACAACGCCTACGTGCAGGCGCCGCTGGTGCAGATCACGCCGCGCATCGACGGCACCGTGGTCGCGGTCGAGGTCGACGACACCGACAAGGTGCAGGCGGGCCAGGTGCTGGTGCGGCTGGACGCCAGCGACGCGCAGCTCGCGCTGCAGCGCGCCGCAGCGGCGCTGGCGCAGGCGGTGCGCGAGGTGCGCGTGCTGCAGGCGCAGGACGGCAGCTTCGACGCGCAGATCCGCGCGCGCCGCGCCGACGTCGAGCGGCTGCGCGCCGAGCTGGCCCGGGCCGAGGACGACGCCGCACGCCGGCTGCGGTTGCAGGCCAGCGGCGCGATCAGCGACGAGGACATCCGCCATGCCGAGGCGGCGCGCGCGGCCGCGCGCAGCGCGCTGGCGGCGGCGCAGTCGGCGCAGGCCGCGGCCGAGCAGCAGGCGCTGGCCAACCTGGCGCTGAGCGACGGCACGCGCATCGACAGCCACCCGGGCGTGCAGCAGGCCGCCGCCGCGCTGCGCCAGGCGCTGCTGACGCTGCGCCGCACCGAGCTGCGCGCGCCGCTGGCCGGCGAGATCGCGCGGCGCACCGTGCAGGTGGGCCAGCGCGTAGCGGCCGGCGCGCCGCTGATGGCGGTGATCCCGCTGGATCAGGTCTGGGTCGACGCCAACTTCAAGGAAGCGCAGCTGCGCCGCATGCACACCGGCCAGCCGGTGCGCATGACCGCCGACGCCTACGGCTCGAAGGTGGAGTACCGCGGCCGCATCGTCGGCATCGGTGCCGGCACCGGCGCCGCTTTCGCGCTGCTGCCGGCGCAGAACGCCACCGGCAACTGGATCAAGGTGGTGCAGCGCGTGCCGGTGCGCATCGCGCTCGACGCGCCGGCGCCGGCCGAACATCCGCTGCGCGTGGGCCTGTCGATGCAGGTCACGGTAGACCTGGACGAGCAGGCGCCGGCCGCGCCGCCGGCGGGCTCGGCCACGCGCGTGGTCGACGCCGACGACCAGGCCGCGCAGCGCGAGGCCGACGACATGGTGCGGCGCATCATCGCCGCCAACCTGAAGCCGATCGCGCCGCGATGAGCAGCGCCGCGCCGCCGCAGGCGCTGCCGCCGCTGTACGGCGCCGAGCGCTGGGTGGCCACGATCTCGGTGTCGCTGGCCACCTTCATGAACGTGCTCGACTCGTCGGTGGCCAACGTGTCGATCCCGGCGATCGCGGGCGACCTGGGCGTGAGCCCGGCGCAGGGCACCTGGGTGATCACCTCGTTCGCGGTGGCCAACGCCATCTCGATGCCGCTGACCGGCTGGCTGGCGATGCGCTTCGGCGCGGTGCGCGTGTTCCTGGTCAGCACGCTGCTGTTCGTGGCGGCTTCGTGGCTGTGCGGCCTGGCGCCGACGATCGAGGCGCTGGTGGGTTTCCGCGTGCTGCAAGGGCTGGTGGCCGGGCCGATGATCCCGCTGTCGCAGACGCTGCTGCTGTCGGTGTACCCGCCGGCGCTGGCCGGGCTGGCGACGGCACTGTTCGGCATGACGGTGCTGGTGGCGCCGGTGGTGGGCCCGCTGCTGGGCGGCTGGATCACCGACCACATCGCCTGGCCGTGGATCTTCTACATCAACGTGCCGATCGGGCTGGCGGCGGCGCTGCTGACCTGGCATCTGTTCCGCGCGCGCCAGACGGCGCCGCGGCGCATCCCGCTGGACCGCATCGGCTTGGGCCTGCTGGTGCTGTGGGTCGGCGCGATGCAGCTGATGCTCGACAAGGGCAAGGAGCTGGACTGGTTCGCGTCGGTCGAGATCGTCGTGCTGGCGCTGACGGCGGTGGTGGGTTTCGCCTTCTTCCTGGTGTGGGAGCTGGGTGCCGCGCATCCGGTGGTCGACCTGCGGCTGTTCGCGCGGCGCAACTTCCTGGTCGGCACGCTGGCGCTGTCGGTGGCCTACGGGCTGGTGTTCGGCAACGTGGTGCTGCTGCCGCTGTGGCTGCAGCAGTACATGGGCTACACGGCCACCTGGGCCGGGCTGGCGATGGCGCCGGTGGGGCTGCTGGCGATCCTGCTGTCGCCGTGGGTCGGCCACAACGTCGGCCGCATCGACCCGCGCTGGCTCGCGACCACCGCCTTCCTCGGCTTCGCCGCGGTGATGTGGATGCGCACGCTGTTCAGCACGCAGGCCGATTTCGAGACCATCCTGCTGCCCACGCTGCTGCAGGGCATCGCGATGGCCTTCTTCTTCATTCCGCTGCAGGCGATCGCCTACGCCGGGCTGGCGCCGGCGCGCATGCCCTCGGCCACGGGTTTGAACAACTTCGTGCGCATCACCGCCGGTGCGGTCGGCACCTCGGTGTTCACCACGCTGTGGGACAGCCGCGCCAGCCTGCACCACGCCCAACTGGCCGAGCACGTGAACCCGGCCAACCCGGCGGCGATGCAGGCCCTCGCGCAGCTGCGCGCCGCCGGCTATACGCAGGAGCAGGCGCTGGCGCAGATCAACCGGCTGATCGACCAGCAGGCCTTCACGCTGGCCGCGAACGACCTGTTCTGGCTGTCGTCGATGCTGTTCGTCGCGCTGGTGCTGCTGGTCTGGTTCAGCGGCCGGCGCCAGGGCCCGATGCTGGCGGTGGAGGGCGGCGCGCATTGAGCGCGATGCGGTGATCGGTGATCGGCGATCGGCGATCGGCGATCGGCGATCGCGGCGGCGCCACGGCTGCGGCGCGGTTGAAGCGCGGTTGAAACGCGGTTGAAGCGCGGTTGAAGTGCACGGCGGCGCTACCCCGCCACGGTGTCCTCGGGCTCGACGCCGAGCGTGCGCACCAGCGCCTGCGCCTCGGCAGCGGCGGTGTCGAGCGCCGCTTCGTCGCTGCCGCGCAGCACCAGCGTGGTGCCGTAGCGCCCGTCGCGGTGGAACGGGTAGCTGCCCACGTCGAGCTGCGGGTGGCGCTGCTGGATCGCGCCCAGCCCTTGCGCGATCTGGCCTTCGCTGACGTACGCGGTGATGCTGCGCGATCGGATCACCACGCCGCGCTCGAGCCGGCCCTCGAGCGACGCCAGCATCTGCTGCATGATCCGCGGGATGCCGGCCATCACGTAGACATTGCCGATGCAAAAGCCGGGCGGGCCCTGCGGGTTGTCGATCAGCCCGGCGCCGCGCGGGATCTGCGCCATGCGCAGCCGCGCCGCCATCACCTCGGGCGGCGACGGCCGGCTGCGGACGACGGCGGCGATGCGCTCGTCGAGCACCAGCTCCACGCCGAAGGCGCTGGCGATGCAGCCGGCGGTGATGTCGTCGTGGGTCGGCCCGATGCCGCCGGTGGTGAACAGGTAGTCGTGGCGCGCACGCAGCGCGTTGACCGCCTCGACGATCTCGGCCTCGAGGTCGGGCACCACGCGCGCTTCGCGCACCTGGATGCCCCAGCCGTTGAGCGTGCGCGCCAGGTGCGCGAGGTTCGTGTCCTGCGTGCGGCCGGACAGGATCTCGTTGCCGATGATCAGCACGGCCGCGGTCACGCGTTTGGGTTCGGTCATGATGCGCGGCGGTCTTCGGCCTACTTGTACAGCAGCTGCGGCAGCCACAGGCCGATGCCCGGGAACTGGTACAGCAGCACGATCGCGATGATCTGGATGCCCATGAACGGCAGCATGCCCGCGAAGATCTGGTTCAGCGTGACGTGCGGCGGGCTCACCCCCTTCAGGTAGAACGCGGCCATCGCCACCGGCGGGCTCAGGAACGCGGTCTGCAGGTTCAGCGCTACCAGCAGGCCGAAGAACAGCGGGTCGACGCCGAAGTTGTCGAGCAGCGGGATGAAGATCGGCATGAAGATCACGATGATCTCGGTCCATTCCAGCGGCCAGCCGAGGATGAAGATGATCACCTGGGTCAGCACCAGGAACTGCGTCTTGCTGAGGTTCATGCCCAGCACCCACTGCTCGACCAGCTCCTGCCCGCCCAGCAGCGCGAAGGCGGCCGAGAAGATCGCGCTGCCGACGAACAGCCAGCACACCATCGCACTGGTCTTGGCCGTCAGGAACACCGATTCCTTGAGAACGGTCAGCGTGAACTGGCGGTAGGCGACTGCGAGCACGAAGCCGCCGAAGGCGCCCACTGCCGCCGCCTCGGTGGGCGTGGCCAGCCCCATCACGATCGAGCCCAGCACCGCCAGGATCAGGATCAGCAGCGGGAAGAACGAGGTCAGCAGCATCTTGAAGACCTCGAGCCGGTTGAAGCTGAGCAGCCCGTAGTACACGAGCAGCGCCAGCGCGCCCACGCCCAGGCCGATCCAGAAGCTCGCTGGTGCGGGCACGCGTTCGGTGGCCGCAGCGGCGGGCGCGGCCGGCTCGGCAGCCGGTGCCGCGAGCGCGCCTTCGGCTGCCGATGCGGTCGCGGACCCGAGTTCGGCCGGCCCGCTGCCGGGCGGCTCGGCCAGCGCCCCCGGCGGCTCGGCGAGGCCGCCGCTGTCGGCAGGCGGCTCGGCAAGGCCGCCGCTGTCGGCAGGCGGCTCGGCGAGGCCGCCGCCGGTGGCCGGTGGTTCGGCCAGCCCGCTGCCGGCCGCAGGCGGCTCGGCCAGGCCGCTGCCGACCGATGACGGCTCGGCCAGCCCGCCCGAGGGTTCGGCAACCCCGGCCCCCATCTGCTGCAGGCCGCCGGTGTCTTCCACCGCCGCCGGCCGCGTCGCCAGCTGGTGCGACCACAGCGCGACGAACACGAACAGCAGCAGCGGCAGCGCGGCGATCAGCAGCTCGCGCAGCAGGAAGCCGGTGGGCACCTCCTGGTTGCGGCGGCCCTTCAGCGCCTGCAGCAGCGCCGGCAGCGCGCGCGCCTCGCCCGAGGCCGCGATGCGCCGGGTCAGCGGCGGCAGCGGCACGAAGCGCTGCTCGGGCGTCAGCGGCGGCGCCAGCGAGGGCTTGATCTTGGCCAGCAGGATCACGTAGACCACGTACAGCCCGGCGAGCATGATGCCGGGGAAGAAGGCGCCGGCGTACAGCTGCACCACCGACACGCCGGCAGTGGCGCCGTAGACGATCAGCAGCACCGACGGCGGGATCAGGATGCCCAGGCAGCCGCCGGCGGTGATCGCGCCGGCCGACAACTGCACGCTGTAGCCGGCGCGCAGCATCTGCGGCAGCGCCAGCAGCCCCATCAGCGTGACCACCGCGCCGACGATGCCGGTGGCGGTGGCGAAGACGGCGCAGGTCACGAGCGTGGCCACGCCGAGCGCGCCGGGCACGCGCGCCAGCGACAGGTGCAGGCTCTTGAACAGCTTCTCGATCAGGTTCGCGCGCTCGACCAGGTAACCCATGAACACGAACAGCGGGATCGCGATCAGCACGTCGTTGGCCATCGTCTTGAAGGTCGACTGCACCATCAGGTCGAGCGTGCGGTGCCAGTCGCGGTCGTAGGCGAGCCAGGTGAAGATCATGCCCATGCCCATCAGCGTGAACGCCGTGGGGAAGCCCAGCATGATCGCCACCACCACCAGCGACAGCATCAGCAGGCCGATGTGGCCCGAGGTGACCTTCTCGGCGCCGATCAGCATCGCCGCCGCGCCGGCGACGATGATCGCCATCAGGCCGAAGCCGAACCACAGTTCCTTGCGCAGCTTGGGCATCACACGCCCTCCTGGCGCTGCGCCGGCGGCAGCAGGCTCGTGTCGCCGCCGATGTCGGCATCGGTCGCGTGCACCATCTCCTTGAGCTTGTCGACGTCGACCTCTTCCACGTCGTGCTCGCGCGAAGGCCACGCGCCGTCGCGCAGGCAGATCACGCAGCGCACGATCTCCACCAGCCCTTGCAGCAGCAGGAAGGCGCCGGCCACCGGGATGATGAACTTGAAGGGGTAGACCGGGATCGGGTCGGCGTTGAAGGTGGTCTCGCGGATCGCCAGCGACTCCTGCGCGAAGGTCCAGCCGGCCCAGGTCATCGCGATGACGCCGGGCAGGAAGAACACGAAGTACAGCGCCAGGTCGATCGCCGCCTGCGTGCGCGGGCGGAAGAAGCCGTAGAGCACGTCGCCGCGCACGTGGCCGTTCTTGGACAGCGTGTAGGCGCCCGCCAGCATGAACAGCGCGCCGTACATCATGATCTGCGCGTCGAGCACCCAGCCGTGCGGCCGGTTGAGCACGTAGCGCGAGAAAACCTCCCAGGTGACCAGCAGGGTCAGGCCGACCGCCATCCAGGCGGCCGCCTTGCCCACCCAGGTGGACAGGCGGTCCACCGCCAGCAACGTCTTCTGCATCGCGGATCCTCAATCGAGAAGGGCGCCGTCGCCGGCGCCCCGCGTGCGTTCGCGGCCGGATGCGGCCGATCGGCGCGGCTCAGCTCTTCTTCGCGCCGCTGCCGAAGTAGCGGTTGTAGGCCATGTTGAAGCTGACCGAGTAGTCGTTCTGCCAGGCGGTGGCGCGCTGCGCGAAGGCCTTCTGCGAATCGAGCACCTTCTGGAACAGCGGGTTCTCGCCGCCCTTCTTGGCCATGATCTTGTCCCAGGCGTCGAGCTGCGCCTTCAGGATCGTGTCGGGCGTCTTGTAGAACTTGACGCCGGCCTTCTTCAGCTCGATGTAGTCCTGCGAGTTGCGGTCGATCGCCTTCCAGCTCATGTCGGCGCTGGCCGCCTGCACCGCGTAGTCGATGATCGCGCGCAGCTCGGGCGGCAGCGCGCCCACCTTGGCCTTGTTGAACAGCACCTCGAACTGCTCGCCGCTCTGGTGGTAGCTCTGCAGCATGCACACCTTGGACACGTCGGGGAAGCCGAGCAGGCGGTCGGAGCTGGCGTTGTTGAACTCGGCGCCGTCGATCAGGCCGCGGTCCAGCGCCGGCACGATCTCGCCGCCGGGCAGCGGGTTGACGGCCGCGCCCATGTCCGAATACATGTCCACCGCCAGGCCGACGGTGCGGAACTTGCTGCCCTTGATGTCGTCGACCTTGGCGATCGGCTTCTTGAACCAGCCGAAGGGCTGGGTGGGCATCGGGCCGTACAGGTACGACACCACGTCCATGTTGATCGACTTGTAGATCTCCTCCAGCAGCACCTTGCCGCCGCCGTAGTAGTGCCAGGCGAGCACCATGTTCGGGTCCATGCCGAAGGCCGGGCCCGAGCCCCACAGCGCCAGCGCCGAGTTCTTGCCGTAGTGGTAGGCGACGACACCGTGGCCGCCGTCGAGCGTGCCCTTGTTCACCGCCTCGAGCAGCTGGAAGGCCGGCACCACCGCACCGGCGGGCAGCACTTCGATCTTCAGCCGGCCGCCGGCCATGTCGTTGACCTTCTTGGCGAAGTCCTGCGCGTACTCGTGGAAGATGTCCTTGGCCGGCCAGGTGCTCTGGAAGCGCAGGCTGGTGGTCTGGGCACTGGACACCATCGGGAAGGCCAGGCTGCCGGCACCGACGGCGCCGGCGGCGGCCTTGCCCAGGAACTTGCGGCGCGGGGCCGGGGACTTGCTCATGTGTCTGTCTCCTAGGGGGGTGGGACCGCTCGGGCGGCCCGATGCGAACGCGGCGAGCATCGCCGCAGCTTGAAATTGCATCTTAGTCAATCCCAAGGTTGACCGGCGACGGCAATAACCCGCGTGCAGCGGCGCACCGGGACGCTCGTCGAACCGCCGCGCCGGCTCGGGGCCGGCGGGCTCCTCAGGTGCGCGCCGCTCGCCGCCAGCCGTGCTCGCCGTCGGGGGCCGCCAGCCCGTCGTCGCGCAGCTTCAGCACGTGGGCCATCAGCGAGCGCCGCGCGACCGGGTGCATCTTCGGCGGCGCGTCGTCGTACACCAGCGCCACCAGTTGGTCCACGCTGCGCGCGCTGCCGTCGGCGGGCAGGGCGGCCAGCACCTTGGCCTCGCGCTTGAGCCGGTGGTCGATCAGCGCCTGCAGCGCGCGCCGCGGCTCGGCCATCAGGAAGCCGTGGCCCGGCGCCAGCCAGTCCAGATCCAGCGCGAGCAGTTCGCGCAGCGAGCGCAGGTACGCGCTCATGCTGCCGTCGGGCGGGTTGATCACCACCGTCGATCCCTGCATCACGTGGTCGCCGGTGAACAGCATGCGCTCCTCGTCGAGCAGCCAGCACAGGTGATTGGCGGCGTGGCCGGGGGTGTGGATCGCGCGCCAGGTGCTGCCGCCGGGCAGCACGAAGACCTCGCCGCCGGCCAGCGGCCGGTCGGGCACGAAGGCCGTGTCCTGCCACTCGGCATGCCGCGCCGCCATGCCGTGCAGCGGCGCGCCGGTGAGGGCCTTGAGCGCCCGCGCGGCCGGCGAATGGTCGGCGTGGGTGTGGGTGACGAAGATCCAGCGGATCGGCCCCGGCGCGGCCGCCAGGATCGCCTGCACATGCGCGTCGTCGTCGGGGCCGGGGTCGAGCACCGCCCACTCGTTGGCTTCACCGCCGCCGATCAGGTAGGTGTTGGTGCCCGGCCCGGTCATCACGCTGCCGTTGGCTGCGGTGACGCGGATCAGCCGCGGCGACAGCCGCACCGCCGCGCCCGACGTCAGGTCGCAGCCGTGGCTGCCGAGGCCTTCGGGGTCGCAGCGCGCGATCTCGGCATAGGCCGGCTCGTCGGGCATCACCGGTTGCAGGCCGCTCGCGCCGGCCGCCAGCCGCGGCATCGTGCAGGGCACGGCGCCGAGCGCGCGTGCATGCGCCAGCACCGCATCGACGCTGCCGAGCCGCTGCAGCCGCTCGAGGATGCGCCAGGTCGGCGGCGCGAGCTTCAGCTCGCGGCGGCGCTGCAGTGCTTCGGCGGGCGTCAGCCACTGCTGGTCGTCGATCTCGTGGCCGTCCTGCTCGGCGACCTGCAGCGCCGGCGCCTCGGTCACGAAGAAGCGCGTGTCGTAGCGCTTGGGCACGCCCGGCGGCGTCAACCAGTGGTCCAGGTACAGGATGCGGTCGGCCGCGAGCCGGATGTCGAAGCGGCTGCAGACCTGCGCCATCGTGGTTTCGCGCCGGTTGAGCGCGGCGCGCTGCGCAGCGATCGCATCCGCCTCGGCCGCGGCGAGGTGCGGGCCGCCCTGCGCGGCGGCGTGCAGCAGGCCGGCTTCCTCGAAGCATTCGCGCATCGCCGCGAACCAGAAGCGCAGCCCGCCCGCGGGGAGGCCCAGGCGCGCGCTCGCCTGCGCGTCGTCCAGGCCGGTGCACAGCGCGGCGCCTTCGCCGTCGCCGGCATCGACCAGCCCGCCCGGGAAGACGCTGGCGCCGCTGTGGATGTCGCCGGCACGCGGCGCGCGCCGCATCAGCAGCACCTGCATCCCTGCTGCGTCGCGGCGCAGCACCACCACGCTGGCGGCTTCGCGCGCCTGCGCGCCGGGGGTCGGTGCCCAATCGCGGGCGGTGATCGGGCCGCGCGCGGCGGTCGGCGTTTGAACGGTGGACATGGGCGCAGGGTAGCGCATCGCCGCCGCCGGCCGCGGGCTGCGCCGCAAACCGCCGCCAACGGCCGGGTGATGTCGGGGGATGCCGGGTGAGGCCGGGCGTGCGAAGATTGCCGCATGAGCCAGGTGTATGGATCCGAAGCGCCGCGCGCGCACCGTCAGGCCGAGCACCAGCCGCCGGCGCGCTTCCTGGTGCTGATCGAATCGGGTGGCGTGGCCGTGGCGCGGCTGTTTCTCGAGACGCGCCAGCAGGTTGCCGACTTCGACGCCGGCACCGGCGAGACGGCGCAGATGATCGCCGGCCTGGTGGCGCAGCAGGGGGCCGACGGTGCCGAGTGGGACCGCGCGCTCGAAGGCCACAGCCTGGCCGAGCGGCGCGCCGCGCAGGTCTTCGTGCTGCCCGCCTGAAGCTGCCGGCGCGGCGCCGCCGGCGCAGTTCGGCACGCAGCTCCTGAACCTGACCGGCGCGCCGATGCCAATCCAGGTGGGCAGCAGCGACGACGACGGCGCCGGCCGCTGCCGGCGCGCTCGCGCAGACGGTGAACCCCGGCAACGGCAACGCCCTGCGCGTGGTCGAGGTGCCGGGCGCCGAGCATGCAGGGGACCGGCTGATGGGGCCGATCACCGTGCGCGAACCCGTCGCCGACGAAGGCAGCTTCTTCGTGACCGGCAGGGTGCCGGTCGTGCGGATGGCGCCGAACGTGGAGCAGGCCTACGCGGCGCGCGAGCGGGTGCCGCGCCTGTTCAGGCGCCAGCCCTGATCAGGGGCGCCGGCCCGGCGCGCCACGCGCCTCGGCCCGGCGTTTCCTCGAGGGCCGGCGCCGGGCTCTCGACGGCCGGCGCCGGCCGGGTCAGGCTGGCGCGCCGGCCGTCGATGCGAGCGCCGGGTAGTCGGTGTAGCCGGCCGCGCCGCCGCCGTAGAAGGTCGGGCGGTGATAGGGGTTCAGCGGCGCGCCGACGCGCAGCCGGTGCGGCAGGTCGGGGTTGGCGATGAACCAGCGGCCGAAGGCCACCGCGTCGGCGCGGCCGCTGGCCACCGCTTCGATCGCGCCCGCGCGGTCGAAGCCGCCTGCATCGATCAGCACCGTCGGCCACAGCGGGCGGAACACCGCCGCCGCCGAGGGCTGACCCTCGCGCACCAGGTCGGCCTTACCGGCGCCGCTGGCGCGCGGCTCGATCAGGTGCAGGTAGGCCAGTTCGCGCCGGGCGAGCTCGCCGACCAGATGGCGGTACAGCGGCAGCGGCTCGTCCTCGCCGCTGTCGTTGGCGACGCCCCACGGCGACAGGCGGATGCCGGTGCGATCGCGGCCGACCGCGGCGACGACGGCGTCGACGACTTCGAGCACCAGCCGGCAGCGGTTGGCGATCGAGCCGCCGTAGGCGTCGGTGCGCCGGTTGCTGCGCGACTGCAGGAACTGCTCGAGCAGGTAGCCGTTGGCGCCGTGCACCTCGACGCCGTCGAAGCCGGCGGCGACCGCGTTGGCCGCCGCGGCGGCCCAGGTGTCGACCAGCGGCGCCATCTCCGCCGCCTCGAGCGCGCGCGGCACTTCGTAGGGCACCGGCTGCCAGTGCGCGTCGATCGTGCGGCCCTGCGCGGCGACCGCCGACGGGCCCACCGGCGCCGCGCCGCCCGGCTGGTGGCTCGAGTGCGACACCCGGCCGGTGTGCCACAGCTGCATGAAGATCAGCCCGCCGCGCGCGTGCACCGCGTCGGTCACACGCCGCCAGCCCTGCACCTGCGCGGCGGTGTGGATGCCGGGCACGCACGGGTGGCCGTGGCCCTGCCACGACACCGGCGTCGCCTCGGTGATCAGCAGCCCGCCGGGCGTGGCGCGCTGCGCGTAGTACGCGGCGTTGAGCGCGGTGGGCACGTGGCCGTCGGGGTCGGCGCGCATGCGCGTCAGCGGCGCGAGCACGACGCGGTGTTGCAGCGTGTAGGGGCCGAGCTGCAGCGGCGTGAAGAGCTTGTCGGTCATCGGTGTCGGGTGGGGATCGGCAGCCAGCAGCCACGCCGAGGCTACCGCAACGGCCGACCCGCTTGCGCGTGCCGCCCGCGCAGCACGCGCCGACCGCGGAGCCGGGCCCATTCCCGCGGTGGCGCGGGTGCCGGTCGATCGACAGGCTGCCGCCCTTGCGTCGCCGCGGTAAGATGCCAGTCTTACAACGGCGCCGATCGATCATGCACACCACGAAACTGTCGAGCAAGGGGCAGGTCATCATTCCGAAGGCGCTGCGCACGGCGCGGCGCTGGTCCCCGGGCACGCAACTCGAGGTCCACGACACGCCCGACGGCCTGCTGCTGAAGCCGGCGGTCGCCGTCCGGAAGGTCGAGCTGGCCAGCGGCCTGGCCGCGATCCGCCGACGCGTCGGCCACCCAGGACGGGCGCGGACGCTGGCCGAGATGGACGCCGCCGTGCTGCGCGAAGCGGTGCGGCGGGCGGCGCGCGGGTGATGGCCGCGCTCGACTGATGGCCGCGCTCGACACCAACGTCGTCGTCCGGTTGATCGTCGGCGACGATCCGAAGCAGGCCCGTGCGGCCGAGAAGCTGGTGGCGGCGCAGCGGTGCACGGTCGCGCCTTCGGTGCTGATGGAATGCGAGTGGGTGCTGCGCGGCAGTTACGGGCTCGGCGCCGAGGTGATCGCCGCGTGCTTTCGCGACCTGCTGGCATTGCAGAACATCGATGCACTCGACCCCTTGCTGACGCAGCAGGTGCTGCAGGCGTACGAGGCCGGGCTCGACTTCGCCGACGCGCTGCATGCGTCGCAACGCCGCGAGGGCGAGCGCTTCGCCACCTTCGACCGGCGCCTCGTGCGCGACGCGCCGAAGGCCGGGATGGGGGACGTCGCGCTGGTGCAGGGGTGAGCCCGCCGGGCCGTGCCAAGGGCGAATACCGCAGGGCGCAGCCCGAGGGTTGCCTTGGGAGCGCGGCCGTCCGGGACTCGATGCCGCCTTCGACGTGCCCGCGCTGCGCGAAGCGCGCGGCGCCCCGGATGGGCCGAAGGCCGCGGTGACGCTGCCGATCCTGTCACGGACGGCGGCCGCGCGCCGGTCGGGGGCACCCGCACCAGCCTGCGCCCGACGACTTGGATATGCTCGCATTCCGCGCCACTTCCGGGGCCGTGGATGAAGAACCGGCTCGACCGCGCTGCCCAACACCCGAAACCGGCCTGCGGACCCGCCTGCGGCGGGCGCGGCTGAGCGGGGCGGGCAGCGGCGGCACGCCGACGAGCCGGGAACCAGGCCATGCCAGCCCCCGCCGTGCGCATTCCACCGGTCCAGGCACTGCTCGCCTTCGAGGCGGTGGCGCGCCTGCGCAGCGTGACGCTGGCCGCGGCCGAGCTGAACGTGACGCCCAGCGCAGTCAGCCACCGCATGCGCCAGCTGGAGTCGCAGCTCGGCCTGCGGCTGTTCGCCGCGCGCGGCGACTACCTGCCCAGCACCGAGGGCGCGGCCTACCTGGCGCGGGTGCGCGAGGCGCTGGCCGCGCTGCAGCCCCCGGCACGCGCCGGCGACGGCGCGGCCGGCACGGCCGCCACGCGGCTGCGCGTCGCGGTCACGCCCACCTTCTCGCGCCAGCTGCTGCTGCCGCGCCTGGCGTTGTTCCGCCACGCCTACCCGGACATCGAGCTGATCCTGCAGGTGACGATCCCGGTCGCCAACGTCACCGCCGAGGACGCCGACCTCGAACTGCGCTTCGGCACCGGCCCGTTCGCCGACCGCGAGTCGATGCACCTGCTGTCGGACGAGGTCTGCCCGGTGTGCAGCCCCGAATACCTGAGCGCGGCCGGGCCCTTCGACGACGGCTTCGAGACGCAGGAGTCGATCGTCCGCGCCCACCTGATCCGCACGCCGCTGGAGCCGTGGCGCACCTGGTTCCGTGCCTGCGGCGTGGCCCTGCCCGAGCCCGCCTCGGGCAGCCAGTTCAACGACCTGGGCCTGGTGCTGGACGCCGCGGTGGCCGGCTTCGGCGTGGCGCTGATGCGGCTGAAGCTGGGCCGCAGCTGGCTGGACAGCGGCCGGCTGCTGCGGCTGTCGCCGCGCAGCGTGCGCTCGCCGCACGACTACTTCCTGTGCTGGAAGCCGGGCGCGCTGCAGCGCTGGGAGTGCGCGGCCTTCGTCGACTGGCTGCGGCAGGCGCTGCGGTAGGCGCACGCGCGGCGGGTGCCCGGATGCTGAAAAACATTCACGCGCGGCGCCACCGGATTTCACGCAGCGCACATTTCGGCGCTCCTACAGTGCGCCCCCTGCGCCCGGCGCTGCCGGGTTTCGAATAGCGACGACCGCACAGGAGACCGGCCATGACCTGGCAGCAGATCTACGACCCCTTCGGCAACATGTTCGTGTCCACCGCGCTGGCCGCGATTCCGGTGGTGGTGATGCTGGGCGCCCTGGGGCTGTTCCACATCAAGGCGCACATCGCCGCCGGCATGGGCCTGCTGGCGGCGCTGCTGGTGGCGGTCTTCGCCTACGGCATGCCGGCCGGCATGGCGGGCCGCGCGGCGATGCTGGGCGGCTTCGTCGGCCTGCTGCCCATCGGCTGGATCGTGCTCAACATCATCTTCCTGCACCAGCTGACCGAGCAGAACGGCAGCTTCAAGGTGCTGCAGGATTCGCTGTCGGGCATCACCGAAGACCGGCGCATCCAGCTGCTGCTGATCGCCTTCTGCTTCGGCGCCTTCTTCGAGGGCGCGGCCGGATTCGGCACGCCGGTGGCGGTGACCGCGGCCATCCTGATCGGCCTGGGCTTCTCGCCGCTGGCGGCGTCGGGGCTGTCGCTGATCGCCAACACCGCGCCGGTGGCCTTCGGCGCGCTGGGCACGCCGGTGATCACGCTGGCCAAGGTGCACGGCTACGACCTGATGGAAGTCACCGCGATGATCGGCCGCCAGTTGCCCTTCTTCTCGCTGCTGGTGCCGTTCTGGCTGATCTGGGCCTTCGCCGGGCGCAAGGCGATGATGGAGATCTGGCCCGCGATCCTGGTGACGGGCCTGTCCTTCGCGATTCCGCAATTCCTGGTGTCCAACTTCATCGGGCCGGAGCTGGTGGACATCATCGCCGCCATCGTCTCGATGCTGTGCCTGATCGCCTTCCTGCGCGTGTGGCAGCCGAAGAAGGTCTGGACTTCGCCGTCGCTGCGCGGGCACGACCCGAGCGCAGCCGAGGCCAAGCCGCCGCAGCCGGTGGTGCGCCACGACCGCGCGGCGCTGGTCGCCGCGTGGACGCCCTGGGCCATCCTGTCGGTCTTCGTGTTCGTCTGGGGACTGCCGCCGGTCAAGGCCTGGCTCAACGGCATCTTCGCGCCGTCCATCCCGATCGAGGGGCTGCACAACCTGGTGCTGAAGTCGCCGCCGGTGGTGCCCGAGCCGCACCCCGAAGGCGCGGTCTACAGCTTCAACCTGCTGTCGGCCACCGGCACCGGCATCCTGCTGGCGGCGGTAATCAGCGCGCTCGTCATGAAGTACAAGCCGGTGGACATCGTGCGCACCTTCTTCAAGACCACCTGGCTGGTGCGCTATTCGCTGCTGACGATCGTGCTGATGCTGGCGCTGGGCACGGTGACGCGCTTCTCGGGCACCGACACCACGCTCGGCCTGGCCTTCGCCAACACCGGCGTGCTGTACCCGTTCTTCGGCACGCTGATGGGCTGGCTGGGGGTGGCGCTGACCGGCTCCGACACCGCGTCGAACGTGCTCTTCGGCGGCATGCAGAAGGTGGCGGCCGAGCAGCTGCACCTGTCGCCCAACCTGATGGGCGCGGCCAACAGCTCGGGCGGCGTGATGGGCAAGATGATCGACGCGCAATCCATCGTGGTGGCCTCCACCGCGACGCGCTGGTTCAACCACGAGGGCGACATCCTGCGCTACGTGTTCTTCCACTCGATCGCGCTGGCCTGCCTGGTGGGCGTGTTCGTGACGATGCAGGCCTACGTGTGGCCGTTTACGCTGCTGGTCGTGCACTGAGGAGCCCGCCATGTCTGCTCCGTCCCACCCCACCGTCGGTCTGTTCGTGACCTGCCTGGTCGACGCGATGCGCCCGCAGATCGGCTTCGCCGCGATCCGGCTGCTGGAAGAGGCCGGCTGCCGCGTCGAGGTGCCGCAGGCGCAGACCTGCTGCGGCCAGCCGGCGCTGAACAGCGGCGACGCCGCCGACTCGGCGGTGCTGGCGCGCCGCACGATCGCCGCCTTCGAGGGCTTCGACTACGTCGTGCTGCCCTCGGGCTCGTGCGCGGGCACGATGGTGCACGCCTACCCCGAGCTGCTGGCCGACGACCCGGCCTGGGCCGCGCGCGCGCGGGCGATGGCCGCGAAGACGCACGAGATCACCAGCTTCCTGGCCGACGTGATGCGCTTCGAGCCCCGGGGCCGGCGCCTGGATGCCTCGGCCACCTACCACGACAGCTGCGCCGGCCTGCGCGAGCTGGGCGTGGCGGCGCAGCCGCGCCGGCTGCTCGCGCAGGTCGAGGGGCTGCAGCTGCGCGCGCTCGAAGGCAACGACGTCTGCTGCGGCTTCGGCGGCACCTTCTGCGTCAAGTACCCGGACATCTCCAACGCCATCGTCGGCGAGAAGGCCGAGGCGATCGAGAACACCGGCGCCGATCTGCTGCTGGCCGGCGACCTGGGCTGCCTGATGAACATGGCCGGCAAGCTGCACCGCCGCGGCGCCAGGACGCGCTGCTTCCACACCATCGAGGTGCTGGCCGGCCGTGCCGGCGCCGGCGAGCCGGCCATCGGCGAGGAGGGCTGAAGATGCACACCTACGACGCCGCCAAGCCGCCCTTCAAGGAGCGCGTCAGCGCCGCGCTGGCCGACCGCACGCTGAAGCTGGCCATCGATCGCACCACCGGCAACGCCGAGCGCAAGCGTGCCGCCGCGGTCGCGGCCTTCCCCGAATTCGAAGCCGCGCGCGCACGCGGCAAGGCGATCAAGGACCACGTGATCGCCAACCTCGGCCACTACCTGGAGATGTTCGAGCGCAACGCCGCCGCGTCCGGCGCCCAGGTGCACTGGGCGGCCGACGACGCCGAGGCGCGCGCCATCGTCACGCGCATCTGCCTGGAGGCGAAGGCGAAGCGGGTCACGCGCTCCAAGTCGATGCTGGGCGAGGAGATCGGCCTGCCGCACGCGCTCGCCGATGCCGGCATCGAGCGCGTCGAAACCGACCTGGCCGAGCACATCATCCAGCTGGCCGGCGAAGCGCCGTCGCACATCGTGTGGCCGGCGATGCATCGCACGCGCGAGCAGGTGGCCGAGCTGTTCCACGCCGCCCACCACCCGCCCCCCGAGGCCGACGACCCGGCGACGATGGTGCGCAGCGCGCGCCGCCAGCTGCGCGCCAAGTTCCTGAGCGCCGACGTCGGCATCTCGGGCGCCAACTTCCTGGTCGCCGACACCGGCGCCACCTGCACCGTCACCAACGAGGGCAACGCCGAGCTGACCACCACGCCGCCGCGCGTGCACATCGTGACCGCCGGCATCGAGAAGATCGTGCCCTCGACCGCCCACGCCTTCGCGCTGCTGCGGCTGCTGGTGCGATCGGCCACCGGCGGCGAGCTGACGCAGTACACCACCTTCCACTGCGGCCCGAAGCGCACCGGCGACGCCGACGGGCCCGAGCAGATGCACATCGTGCTGGTCGACAACGGCCGCACGCGCATGCTGGCCGACGAGTTCCGCGAGATGCTGCGCTGCATCCGCTGCGGCGCCTGCATGAACCACTGCGTCGTCTACCGCCAGATCGGCGGGCACGCCTACGGCGGCACCTACCCCGGCCCGATGGGATCGGTGCTGACGCCGGTGCTCGACGGCCTGGCCGCGTCGCGCGACCTGCCGCATGCGTGCACGATGAACGGCCGCTGCGCCGAGGTCTGCCCGGTCGGCATCCCGGTGCCGACGCTGCTGCGCGCGTGGCGCACGCGCAGCTGGCGCGAGCGGCTGGAGCCCGGCACGCTGCGCCTGGGGCTGGGCGTGTGGGCGCAGGTCGCGCGCCGCCCGGCGCTGTACCGGCTGGGCAGCCGCATCGGCGTGCGCGTGCTGCGGCTGTTCGGCCGCGGCGGCTGGATCGGCAGCCTGCCGCTGGCCGGCGGCTGGACTGCGTACCGCGACCTGCCGCGCCCGCCGGGCCGCACCTTCATGGAGCAGTACCGCGCGCAGCACAAGAAGGGGCCGCGATGAAGGCCCGCGACCGCATCCTCGCCGCCGTGCGCGCCGCGGCGCCGCCGCGCCCGGCAGCAGCCGTCGCCGCCGAGGCCGCGGCGCTGCTGGCCGATGCCGGCGCCGCGCGCCCGGCGCTGGCCGGCGCCACGCTTTCCGAGGCCTTCGAGGCCAAGGCGGCGGCGTTGGGCACCACGCTGGAGCGCGTCGCCGCGCTGGCCGAGGTGCCGCAGGCGCTGCTGCGCTACCTGCAGGCGCATGGGCTGCAGCCGTCGGTCGCGATCCAGCCGGCGGCCGAATTCGCCGCGCTCGACTGGAGCGGCATCGAGCATCACGACACCCCGGCGCCCGACGAGCCGGTGGCCCTGGGCCTGGCCGAAGGCGGCATCGCCGAAAGCGGCTCGCTGGTCGTGCATTCCGGGCCGCGCACGCCGATCCTGCTGTCCTTCCTGGCGCTGCACCACGTGGTGGTGCTGCGCGCGGCGACGCTCGTGCCCTATCTGGAAGACTACGCCGAGCGCCTGGCCGCGGGCGCCGTGCCGCGCAACGCGATCCTGATCACCGGCCCCAGTGGCACCACCGACATCGAGGGCAGCTACGTGCGCGGCGCGCACGGGCCCGGCTTCCTGCACGTGATCGTGGTCGGGCAGGGCTGATCGACCGCGGCGGCAGCGGCGGCCGCGCGGCCGTGCCGGCTGCGGCGGTGCATGGCGGTCGGCGGCCCCGGCGCACGCGGGCCGCGGCGGCGATCAGTAGTTCAGCCGCGCGTACAGCGTCTTCTGCGCCGCCTCGCGCGCCTGGCCCAGCGTGTGGATGCCCTGCGCCTGCAGCAGCGGGATCAGCTTCAGGAACACCTCGGCGGTGACGATCGCGTCGCCCAGCGCCGTGTGGCGGCCGATCACGGTCACGCCCAGGCGCTCGGCGATCGCCTCGAGCCCGTGCGACTCCTGGTTCGGCTGCACCACCGCGGCCAGCAGCAGCGTGTCCAGCACCGGCTGGTCGAAGCGCAGGCCGGTGCGCTCTTCCTTCAGCTGCAGGAAGCGCATGTCGAAGGCCGCGTTGTGGCCGACCAGCACCGTGTCCTGCGCGAAGGCGTGGAAGGCGGGCAGCACGGTGTCGATCGTCGGCTGGCCCTGCACCATCGACGGCTCGATGCCGTGGATCGGGATGCCGGCGGCCGGGATGTCGCGCTGCGGGTCGACCAGCTGGTCGAAGCTCTCCTGCCGGCGCAGCTTGCCGGCGACGATGCGGGTCGCGCCGATCTGGATGATCTCGTCGCCCTGCGACGGGTTCAGCCCGGTGGTCTCGGTGTCGAACACGGTGCAGCTCAGCTCGGCGAGCGGCCGCTCGTCGAGCGCGCGGCTCGACTCGGTCTGCGCGAACAGGTCGAAGTCGTAGTACTCGGGGCGGCTGTCGCTGCGCACGAAGGTGTCGGCGTCCAGCGCCGGCTGCGCGCCGGCCAGCGGCAGCAGGAAGCGGAAGAAGGCCGCATGGCGCAGGCGCTCGCGCTCGAACCAGACCTCGGCGCCGTGGCGCTGCACCACGTCGCGCACCGACAGCGGGCTGGTGTCGGCGCCCACGCGCATCGGCTCGGTCTCCCAGCCGATCACCGTCTCGGTGCTCATCGCCGGGCCGACCCACAGCAGGTCCAGGTGCGCGCGCGCCGCGGCCTTGGCGTCGCCGCCGCCGCCGGCCGGCGCCAGGCGCAGCTCGATGCGCTGGATGTCGTACTCGCCGTGCAGCCGCGCCGCCAGGCTGGTCAGCGCCATCAGCAGCGAGAAGCTGTCCACCTTGAGCCACAGCGTGCGGTCCACCGCGTCGGCCGCGACGCGCAGGCCCAGCGCCTCGATGCGGCGCTGCGCGGCGCTCAGCAGGTCGGCGCCGAGCATGTCCTCCAGCGGCCAGCGCGTGCGCAGGTCCTGCGCGCCGCGCGTGGCCAGCTCCTGCACGCGCGCGCCCATCTGGTGCACCTCGTCGCGGATCACCGTCTGGAAGCGCTCGCGCATCTCGGCGTCGATGTCGGGCATCTCGAGCATCTCCACCGCCGCCTGCAGGTTGCCCAGCGAGCCGCGCGTGCCTTCGGTGAACGCGTGCAGCAGCGCGTCGCGCGCCGAATCCTGCTCGAACTCGCGCGTGATGTTGTCGAGCATCAGCACGAAGCCGTGCAGCTCCGGGCCCGAGCCGGCTTCGTCCGCCGATTCGCCGCCTTCGGCGGCGCGCACCGGCGTCATCAGCGCGCGCAGCAACTGGCCGGCGCGGGTGCTGGTGACGAACTGCGCGGTCGGGTGCGTGGCGCCGCGCTGCAGCCGCTGCTGGATGTTCTCGAGCGCGTGCGCCACCAGGCGGCGCTCGAACACCGCGTAGATCGAGCGCCCCAGGCCGATCAGCTCGGCGCCGGCCGCGACCTCGGGCGCGCTCGACAGCAGCCGGAACTGCGCGCGTGCGCGCTGGTTGTACAGCAGGATGCGGCCGTCCAGGTTGCACACCACCACCGCCTGCGTCAGCTCGGCCATCAGCGCGGCCAGCCGCTGGCGCTCCTGGTCGATGTGGCGCGCGGCCTCGGCCACCTTGGCGGCCATCTCGCCGCGCAGGCCGGCGCGCTGCTGCACGAGCTCGTCCACCGCGGCGCCGATGCCGCGCAACGCCGCCGAGCCGGCGGGCTCGATCGGCTGGGCGATGTCGCCGCCGGCACGCGCGCGCACCTGCTCGAGCAGCCGGCCGGCAGCGGCCACGTGGCGCGCGTGCAGCCGGCTCACGGCCCAGGCGGCCAGCCCCCACAGCGCCAGCCCCACCAGCACCAGCAGCATGCCGCGCGTGGCCAGCACCTGCGCGAGCACCGCGCGCTCGGCCGGCTCGAGCGTGGCCCACAGCCACGCGCCGCCGCCCAGGCCGAACAGCGCCAGCAGCAGCCCGGGCGCGAGCAGCGCGCCCACCAGTGCCTTGTCGATCGCCTTCAACGCCCGCCCGCCTTCACGCTGCGCCCAGCATCTCGGCGACCTTGGCCGCCAGTTCCTTGGTGGAGAAGGGCTTGGTCATGTAGGCGTCGGCGCCCACGCCCAGGCCCTTGTCGATGTCGGTGTCGCGGCCCTTGGCGCTGAGCATCAGCACCAGCGTGTCGCGCACCGCCTCGTCGGCGCGCAGCTCGGCGCAGACCTCGTGGCCGCTCTTCTTCGGCATCATCACGTCGAGCAGCACCAGCGCCGGGCGTTCGTGCCGGATCGCGTCGATCGCCTCCTGGCCGTCGCGCGCCACCAGCACCTGGTAGCCGCCGCGCTCGAGCAGGTACTTCAGCGAGACCACGATGTTCGGCTCGTCGTCGGCGATCAGGATCTTGTGGCTCATCGGTGCTCTCCTGCGTCTGCCGCGGCGGCCGCGTGCAAGGGTAGTTCGAACCAGAAGCATGCGCCATGCGCACTGTCATCGCGCAGCCCCATGCGCCCGCCGAAATGTTCGACGATCTGGCGGCTGATCGGCAAGCCCAGCCCGGTGCCCTGCGGCCGGTTGAGCGCGTCGCCGCCCTGGCGGAACTTCTCGAAGATCAGCGCGCGCTGCTCGGGCGGTACGCCCGGGCCGTTGTCCTGCACCTCGACGCGCAGCACATCGGCGCCGGCCTGCAGGCGCAGCTGCACGCGCCCGCCTTCGGCCGGCAGGAACTTGGCGGCGTTGCTCAGCAGGTTCAGCAGCACCTGCGTCAGCCGGTCGGGGTCGGCGCGGATCGTCGGCACGTGGGGCGGCAGCGCGAGCTCCAGCGCCGCGCGGCGCTCGCGGAACATCTCGCGCGTGGTCAGGGCCGCATGCTCGACCAGCGCCTTCAGGTCGACGTCGGCGGCCCGCCACTCGGCGTTGCCCGACTCGATCTTGGCCATGTCCAGCACCTGGTTGACGAGCCGGCTCAGGCGCTCGGTCTCGGCCACGACGATGCCCAGGAACTCCTGGCGCTGCTCGGCCGGCATCTCGGGGTCGTCGCGCATCAGCTCGGTGAGCGCACGGATCGAAGTCAGCGGCGTGCGCAGCTCGTGCGTGACCGACGACATGAAATCGTCCTTGAGCTTGTCCAGGCTCTTCAACTGCTCGTTGGCGCGCTTCAATTCGCCGGTGACCTGCTCGAGCTGGCGCGAATAGGCGCGGATCTGCGAGGCCTCGTCGAGGATGCGCATCACGTCGTCCAGCCCCAGCGATTCCTCCTCGACCACCGAGGCCACCATCGTGCGCGCCGACGCGCTGCCGATCGCGCCGGCGAGCTGGGTCTCGACGAACTGCACCAGGCGTGCATCGGGCGGCAGCGCGTCGCGGTGCTTCAGGCCGCGTTCGCGCGCGTGTTCGTCGAACAGCGCGCGCGCGCGCTCCAGCCCGAGGAAGCGGCCGAGCAGCGGCAGCAGATCGGCCACGCGCGCGCGCCCGCGCCAGAACACCGGGCCGGTGCTGGCGGTGCGGCGGAAGACGTCGACGAACAGCAGCGCCTGGCTGGTTTCGCGCGCCGCCGGCGGGCGCGCCAGCGACACGCCGGCGTACAGCGCGACATTCGCCAGCAGGCTCCAGAACAGCGAATGGGTCAGGTAGTCCAGCCCCTTCAGGCCGAACAGTTGCTCGGGCTTGAGCAGGTCGATGCCGAAGACGCCGTGCTCGAGGAAGTCCGGCCCCAGCCAGCCCGATTTGGCGAAGGACGGCAGCAGCAGCGTGTAGATCCACAGCGTGAAGCCGGCTCCCATGCCGGCGAGCGCGCCGGCGCGCGTGCCGCCCTTCCAGTACATGCCGCCGAGCATCGCCGGCGCGAACTGCGCCACCGCGGCGAAGCTGATCAGGCCGATGCCCACCAGCGCGTAGGCGTCCCCCGCCAGCCGGTAGTACACGTAGCCCAGCAGCAGGATCGCGACGATGGCGCTGCGCCGGATGCCCAGCAGGTAGCCGCTCAAGTCGCCGCCGTGCGCCGCCTGCGCTGCCTGGAAGCGCCGGGTGCGCAGCAGGGCCGGCATCACCAGGTCGTTGCAGACCATCGTCGCCACCGCGATCGCCTCGACGATGACCATGCCGGTGGCCGCCGACAGCCCGCCGACGAAGGCCAGCAGCGCCAGCGCGTGCTGCCCCGCGGCCTGCGGCAGCGTCAGCACGAAGCCCTCGGGGTTGGCGCCGCCGCCGAAGTGCAGCAGCCCGGCCAGCGCGATCGGCAGCACGAACAGATTGATCAGCAGCAGGTACAGCGGGAACACCCACGCGGCGCGCTTCAGGTGGCGCTCGTCGACGTTCTCGACCACCATCATCTGGAACTGGCGCGGCAGCACGATCACGCTCAGGGCCGACAGCATCGTCATCGCGAACCACTGCGGGTAGGCGAAGCCCCGGCCCTGGTCGAGCGTGAGCAGCCGCGCCAGCTCGGGCACGGCCTGCGCGCGCGCGAACAGGTCGGCGAGGCCGTCGAACAGGCCCCAGACGACGAAGGCGCCCACCGCCAGGAAGGCCAGCAGCTTGACCAGCGACTCGAAGGCGATCGCCGCGACCATGCCCTCGTAGCGCTCGGCGCTGTCGAGGTGGCGCGCGCCGAAGACGATGGTGAAGCCGGCCAGCGCCAGCGCCACGTAGAAGGTGCTGTCCTGCCACCAGGCGGCGGGCGCGGCGGCCGCGCCGCCCGCGGGCGTGGTCATCAGCGTGTAGGCGACCTCGATGCCCTTGAGCTGCAGCGCGATGTACGGCACCAGCCCGACCACCGTGATCAGCGTCACCAGGCCGGCGACGGTGGGGCTCTTGCCGTAGCGGCTGGCGACGAAGTCGGCGATCGAGGTGATGCGGTAGGCGCGCGAGATCCGGATCATCTTGCGCAGCACCAGCCACGCCAGGATCATCGTCAGCATCGGCCCCAGGTAGATCGGCAGGAACCACACGCCGCCGGTGGCAGCGCGGCCGACGCTGCCGAAGTAGGTCCACGCGCTGCAGTACACCGCCATCGACAGCGCGTAGACCCAGGGGTTGGCGATGACCGAGCGGCCGGCGGCGGCGCGCCGGTCGCCGAAGCTCGCCACCGCGAACAGCAGCGACAGGTAGGCGAAGGCGACGGCGACGACCAGGGCGCCGGAGGTCATGGGTTCAGCCGCGTTCGAGGATCAGCGCCAGCAGCGCGATCAGCAGCGCCCACAGCGCGAACAGCGCCGCCGGGAACAGCGGCACGCCGAAGACCAGCGCGTCGCGGTCCCACAGCGCCAGCAGCGGGAAGTTGAGCAGGCAAAGTCCGGCAAAGAACAGCGCCAGCAGCCGCTGCGCGCCCAGGCCTTCGAGCATCGCGCTTGTCTCCCGTTCTTGCGGCCCGGCTCGGGCCGGGTCCGTGCAGCCGGCATTCTGGCCCGAGGACTGACCCCGGTCTGACGCGGGGTGGTGTCGCGCGCGGCTACAGCGCGCCGAGCTTGAAGCGCTGCTGCAGCACCTGGCGGAAGCGCTTGATGATGCCCAGCGCGTCCTGCAGCCGGTCGCGCTCGAGGGTGCTCAGGTCGGCCATGCGCACCAGGTTGTCCACCGGGCGGCCGGCCTGGCGCTGCGCCAGGTTGTTCTTGAGCTTCAGGCCCATCACCACGTGCAGCGTCTCGGCCAGGTCGCGCGCCAGGGCGGCGTCGATGCGGCCGCGCTCGACCAGCGCGTGCAGCCGCTCCACCGTCGACAGCTGCGGCAGCTGCGCGGCCAGCGCGAGCGCGCGCACCCCGTGCACGATCGGGAAGGTGCCGAGCTTCTTCAGGTCGAAGGGCGCCTCGTCGCGCGCGCGCGGCGCGGTCAGCCGCGCCCACCAGCCGACCGAGGGCTCGTCGAACTGGTCGGCCGCGGCCGCGAAGCGCGCGAGGAAGGCGTCGTTGCCGGGCAGGATCTCGAAGGCGTAGCGCCGCGCCTGCTCGAGCAGCGATGCGTCGCCCGCGACCGCGGCCGCGTCCATGAAGATCGCCAGGTGCATCGGCCCGTCGGCTTCGCTGCCGTAGATCCAGCCGCGGATGCGCTCGCGGAAGGCCGTCAGCGGCGCGCGCCACATCGGGTTGGTCAGCATGATGTCGCCGGGGCAGCGCGGCCAGCCGAAATCGATCAGCGCGCGGTTGAAGGCCTCGGCGATGCGCGGCAGGTCGGCGCACTCGAAGCCGTCGCGCAGCAGCAGCGCGTTGTCCTGGTCGGTCTTGAGGATCTGCTCGCCGCGGCCTTCGCTGCCCATCACCAGCAGGCAGCTGTTGGCGGCCAGCTCGGGCGGCGCGACGAAGGACCAGGCGCGGGCGAGCACCTGCGCGTTCAGCACGCGCACCATGCGGCTGATCAGCTCGATCTTCACGCCGCCGCTGTGCAGCAGCGCCACCAGGCTGTCGAGCTGCAGCGCCGCGGCCTTGAGCTCGGCCAGGCTCGCGGCCTGCTCGGCCTGCAGCGCGATCAGGTGCGAGTGGTTCGACACGAAGCTCATCAGGTCGAGCTGGCTCAGGATGCCGGCCACCGCGTCGCCCTCGCGCACCAGCACGCGGTGCACGCGGTGGCGCAGCATCAGCAGCAGCGCCTCGAACAGCTCGGCGTCGGCGGCCACGCTGATCAGCTCGAAGTGCGCGACCTCGCGCACCGCCACCTGCTGCGGCAAGCGCGGGCGGCCGGCGGCATCGCGCACGAGCAGCGCGTCGCGCAGGTCGGTGGTGGTGAACATGCCGAGGCGCCCGCCGTCGCGCACCAGCGCGTTGCTCTGGCCGGCCTCGGCCATGGCCGCGCAGGAGGCCACCAGGTCGACCGCGCCGTCGAGATAGAAGGGCTTGCGCACGTAGGCGTCGCGCACCCGCGCCATGATCAGCGACAGGAATTCGCGCTGGCCGGCGCGTGCCTCCTGGCGCGACAGCCGGCGCGCGATGTCGCTGAACAGCGCGGCGCAGAACGCGGGGTTGGCCGACACCAGCGACTGCAGCGTCGCGCGCGGGATGCGCCAGGCCGAGACCGCGCCCTGCGCCACCGACACGCTGCTCGCGCGCTGGGCGAGCACCGCGCGCGCGCCGAGCAACTCGCCCGGGCCGAAGGTCGCCTCGGGCAGCGTCGCCGCCTCGCGCCGCACCTGCCCCGATGCGATCAGGTAGGCATGGGTCGGCTCCATCTCCGGCGTCAGCAGCGGATCGCCGGGCTCGAAGCTGCGGCGGTCGGCCGTGGCCTGCACCAGCGCCTGCTGCGCCGCATTCAGGCTGTCGAAGGGCGCAACGGTGAAGTCGAAGATCTCGCTCATGGGCCGCAACGCAGAAGGGACCGCGGGCCTCGTCGGCCGCGCAGTCCCTGCGGGCGTGGCCGCCCGGGTGAACGGGAGTGCCACGGTTGGATCGCGTGCGCCCGGCGCCGGTGGGCGCCGGGCACGTCGCCGCTCAGTGGCCCGACGCGCCGGCCGCGCCGATGCCGGTCTCGCTGCGCACCTGCTGCGCCAGGAACCCGGCCTTGTCCTGCGCGGCGCGCTTGCTGCCGTCCAGGACCGAGAACAGCCAGATGCCGACGAAGCCGATGGTCATCGAGAACAGGGCCGGCGAGGTGTACGGGAACCAGGCCGATCCCTTGGGGTTGCCGAGCGTGGCTTCCCACACCGCCGGCGACACGACGGTCAGCACCACCGAGCTGATCAGCCCGAGGAAGCCGCCGATGACCGCGCCGCGCGTGGTGCAGCCCTTCCACAGCACGCTCATCAGCAGCACCGGGAAGTTGGCCGACGCGGCGATCGCGAAGGCCAGGCTGACCATGAAGGCGATGTTCTGCTTCTCGAAGGCGATGCCCAGGATGACCGCGATGATGCCCAGGCACACCGTGGTGATGCGCGTGACCGCCAGTTCGCTCTTGCTGTCGGCCTTGCCGCCCTTGATCACCGTGCTGTACAGGTCGTGCGACACCGCCGACGCGCCCGACACCGTCAGGCCCGCCACCACCGCGAGGATGGTCGCGAAGGCCACCGCCGAGATGAAGCCGAGGAAGACGTTGCCGCCCACCGCGTTGGCCAGGTGCACCGCCGCCATGTTGCTGCCGCCGATCAGGCCGCCCTTGGCGTCGAGGAACTGCGGGTTGGTGAGCACGAACACGATCGCGCCGAAGCCGATGATGAAGGTCAGGATGTAGAAGTAGCCGATCCAGGTGGTGGCCCACAGCACCGACTTGCGCGCTTCGCGGGCGTTGGGCACGGTGAAGAAGCGCATCAGGATGTGCGGCAGCCCGGCGGTGCCGAACATCAGCGCCATGCCGAAGCTGATCGCGCTGATCGGGTCCTTCACGAAGCCGCCCGGGCCCATGATCGAGAAGCCGATCTTGGCTGCCTCCTCGGGCGTCTTGCCGCCCTGCTCGGCGAGCATGCTCTTGATCTCGACCGACTTGGCGAACAGCGCCTCGGGGCTGAAGCCGAACTGCGCCATCACCATGAAGGCCATGAAGGAGGCGCCGCCGAGCAGCATGATCGCCTTGATGATCTGCACCCAGGTGGTGGCCGTCATGCCGCCGAAGAGCACGTAGATGATCATCAGCACGCCGACGATGATCACCGCGTACATGTAGTCCAGGCCGAACAGCAGCTTGATCAGCTGGCCGGCGCCGACCATCTGCGCGATCAGGTAGAAGGCCACCACCACCAGCGTGCCGCTGGCGGCGAAGATGCGCACCGGCGTCTGCGCGAAGCGGAACGCGGCCACGTCGGCGAAGGTGAACTTGCCGAGGTTGCGCAGCCGCTCCGCCAGCAAGAAGGTGACCACCGGCCAGCCGACCAGGAAGCCGATCGAGTAGATCAGCCCGTCGAAGCCCGAGGCCATGACCGCCGCCGAGATGCCCAGGAACGAGGCCGCCGACATGTAGTCGCCGGCGATCGCCAGGCCGTTCTGGAAGCCGGTGATGCCGCCGCCGGCGGTGTAGAAGTCGGCCGCGCTCTTGGTCTTGGCCGCGGCCCACTTGGTGATGAACAGCGTGAAGACCACGAAGATCGCGAACATCGCGATCGCGGTCCAGTTGGTGGCCTGCTTCTCGGCCTGGCCGAGGTCGCCGCCGGCGGCCAACGCCGCACCGGCGCCCAGCAGCGCGGCCAGCGCGAGGGCCGGCTTGATCAGCTTCTTCATGGAAGTCTCCGTGTCGGGGTGCCGGCTCACTTGAGCACCGCCTTGTTGATCTGGTCGGTCAGCTGGTCGAACTCGCTGTTGGCGCGGCGCACGTAGATGGCGGTGATCACGATCGTGAACACGATCACCGCCAGGCCGATCGGCATGCCCCAGGTCATCACGCCGCTGCCCATGCGCGTGGCGAGCAGTTCCTTGTCGAAGGCGATCAGCAGGATGAAGCCGTAGTACACGACGAGCATCGCGATCGTCAGCTTCCAGCCGAAGCTGGAGCGCTTGGCTTTCAGCTCCTGGTATTTCGGATTGCTGGCAATCCGCTGGGCCAGATCGTTTTCCATGGCGTCTCCTGTGGTGATGCGCTGGTGATGGACACTGCGGCGGCCGCGGCCTGCCGCACGGCGCGGATGTTCAGGCGCCGGGCTGACCGGCTCATGACACGAAACCAACACGGGCTGACAGCCTCGGGGCAGCACGGGCGCGGCGTGCGGCCGCTGCTGCGGGGCAGCGCACCAGCGGCGATACTCGCGCCACCCCGGCTGCGCGCACGCACGATGACCACGATCCTCGTCCTCAACGGCCCGAACCTGAACCTGCTGGGCGTGCGCGAGCCGGCCGTCTACGGATCGGCCACGCTCGACGACGTGCGCGCGCTGTGCGAAGCCGCCGGGCAGGCGCTGGGCGTGGGCATCGACTTCCGCCAGAGCAACCACGAAGGCGTGCTGATCGACTGGATCCACGAAGCCGGCACCGCGCACCGCAGCGGCCGGCTGCTGGGCCTGGTGCTCAACGCCGGCGCCTACACCCACACCAGCCTGGCGCTGCACGACGCGGTCAAGGGCGCGGGCGTGCCGATGGTCGAGGTGCACATCAGCAACGTGCACGCGCGCGAGCCCTTCCGCCACCACTCGTACCTGTCGCCGGCTGCCGCCGGCATCGTGGTGGGCTTCGGCATCGACGGCTACGCGCTGGCGATCCAGGGGCTGGTGCGCAGCGCCGCGGCCGCCGGCCGTGGCTGACGGCGCGCTGTTTGCGCAGTCGCTGCTGATCGGGCTGTCGATCGCCGCGCCGGTGGGCCCGATCGGGCTGCTGGTGATCCAGCGCACGCTGCAGCACGGCAGCGGCATCGGGCTGGCCACCGGGCTGGGCGCAGCCATGGCCGATGCGCTGTACGGCGCGATCGGCGCCTTCGGCGTCGCCGGGGTGATCAGCGCGCTCGACGGCGCGCGCGTGCCGCTGATGCTGGGCGGCGCGGCCTTCCTGCTGTGGCTGGCCTGGCGCATCTGGCATGCCGCCCCGACGCTGCAAGCCGCGCGCGCGGGCGGCGGCGGCGCGCTGGGCAGCTTTGCCGGCACCTTCGGCCTGACGCTGTCGAACCCGGCGACGATCCTGTCCTTCGCCGCCGTCTTCGGTGCGCTCGGTGCGCGCGGCGGCGGCGATGGCGTCGGCGAGCCCTGGACGATGGTTGCCGGCGTGCTCGCGGGCTCTGCGCTGTGGTGGCTGCTGCTCAGCGCGGGGGTGGGGCGGCTGCGCAAGCGGCTGGACGCCGATGCGCTGCGCGTCGTCAACCGCGGCTCGGCGCTGCTGCTGGCGGCCTTCGCGCTGTGGACGCTGGGCGGGTTGGCGTAGCGGCGCGCGCAGGTGCCTCTCAGCTTTTCATGCCGGCGCGTGAACTAATCGACTCGAAACCCCGCCGGCATCTCCATCGTGACACCCAGATGCCGATGAGTGGTTGGCGCGCGGCGCCGGCCTTGATGCGGCTTGGCTGCCTCGGCTCGCACCCTGGCCGAGGTCCCGGGCGCGACGACAGGCTCCGCAACAAATTCCTTCCGGATCAAGGACTTGACTCCCACGCGCGGCATTCTTGGGCAGGGGCTGCCGGCTGGGTCGATCCCGCTGCGGCGGCCTGCGCAGGTGGCGATTCCGCATCATGAGATGGATGTGACGACTAGTCAGTGCCGGCATCCCGAGATCGGCCCCCCGGTTCGAGGGAGTGAAGGGGCCAGGGCCCCTCAACATAATCGGCGCCACCGTTGGGCAGCCCAACGATGCCTGTCCGGCGCGGCTTTTTCTGCCCCAACCCCTTCAACCTGTGGGATGACGCCTTGACTTCGATGCGGCGCAGTCGTTACGCGGCGTTCACCGGGATGATCCCGGGGATGCTGATCGACCTGTCCCTGTGCTTCGCGGCGCTGCTGCTGGGCGCCTCGACGCTGTCGGCCCGCTACGCCACGATCCCCGGCGCGGTCAGCGAACTGCCGCTGATCCTGGCCGGCGCCACGTTGTTCGCGCTGGTCATGGCGTTGATGTACGCGGTGGTCGGCCTGTACCGGCCGACCCCGATGACGCTGCTGGGCACTGCCGGGCGGATGGCGATCTCGCTGGTGGTCGGCGCCTACGTCACCGGCCTGGGCATGCGTGTCGTCGCCGACCGCGGCTACGTCGAGCAGTTGCTGCCGGCGGCGCTGGTGTACCTGGTGGTCGGCACGGTGTTCGTGCGCGGCGGGCTGTTTGCGCTGCGCCGCGTGGCGACGCTGCCGCGCGTGCTGATCGTCGGCACCGGCGCCGAAGCGCAGGCGCTCGCCCATGACCTGCAGGTTGCGCGCCGCCACGGTCGTGAAGTGGTCGGCCTGTATCCGACCACGTCCGACGATGCGGCCAAGGTCGAGGACAGCGGGCTGCGCGTGTTCAGCCGCAGCCAGCCGATCAGCGAGCTGGTTGCGCGGCACGGCGTGCGCGAAGTCATCGTCGCGGTGCGCGAGCAGCGCGGCGGCGGCGTGCCGATGGACGAACTGCTCACCTGCCGCATCAACGGCATCCCGGTGATCGACCTGGCCGGCTACACCGAGGCGACGCGCCACGAAGTGCCGATCGCCAGCCTGAAGAGCAGCTGGCTCGTCTATGGCCACGGTTTCGTGCAGGGCTGGGGCCGGCGCAGCGTGAAGCGCGCCTTCGACATCGCCACGTCGCTGCTGCTGCTGCTGCTGACCGCGCCGATCATGGTGTTGACGGCAATCGCGATCAAGCTCGACAGCCCGGGGCCGGTGCTGTACCGGCAGCGGCGAGTCGGCCTGGGCGGCCGCAGCTTCCTGTGCACCAAGTTCCGCAGCATGCGCACCGACGCCGAATCCGACGGCGTGGCACGCTGGGCGACCCAGGGCGACCCGCGCGTGACCCGCGTCGGCGCCTTCATCCGCTCGACGCGCATCGACGAGCTGCCGCAGCTGTGGAGCGTGTTCGTCGGCGAGATGAGCCTGATCGGCCCGCGCCCCGAGCGCCCGGCCTTCGTCGAAACGCTGAAACAGCAGATTCCGTTCTACGAGATCCGGCATACTGTGAAACCCGGCATCACCGGGTGGGCGCAGGTGCGCTTCCAGTACGGCGAATCGCTCGAGGACGCCAAGCGCAAGCACCAGTTCGACCTGTATTACGTGAAGAACAACTCGCTGTGGCTGGACCTGCTGATCCTGGTGGAAACCGTCAGCGTGATCGTGTTTCGTGAAGGTCAATAGCCGGTACCCGACGCCATGAGAGAAGAATCCGATCTGCTGCCGCCCGAAGGCAACCCGGCCGGCAGCGCCTGCGCTGCACGCGGTGCCGACGGCTCCCGCCGCCGCTTCCTCAAGGGCGGGGCGCTGGGCGCCCCCGTCGTGCTGACGCTGACGAGCCGGCCGGTGTTCGGCTTCGAGAACGCGTGCGTGGCCCCTTCCCGGATGATCTCGGGCAACTTCAGCGGCTTCACCGGGCCTGCGAGTTGCGGCGGCAAACCTCGTTCGTACTATGTCGATCAAGTGCGCGGCGAGGTGGTCGCAGATTGGCCGGCCTGGGCAAGGCTGCGCTTCGCAACCCAGTTGGCAATTCCCGCGGTTCCGTACGTGTCTAACAACCTGGCGGACGACGCCAACCGCAGGGTCGGCCGCGTTCTGATCAATTCCTACAACGGCCATGACGCCAATTCGCACGCGGTGTCCGGCTTCGCTTCGTACATCGTCGCCGCCTACCAGAACGCGCTGACCATTCCTTCGGTGAGCGCGGTGTTGACGCCCACCCAGGTCATCCACATGTGGAACGACGTCGTCGGGACCGGGCAGTATTGCCCGCAACTCGCGATGTGCTGGGACGCCAACGGCGTGATCGGCTACCTGCAAAACAGCGGGATCGTGCCGTCCTGAGGCGGCTTGACTCGCCCGGCTGGGGCAGCGCAACGCGGCTCCCGCCCCGTGCGACGATGCTCCGTGCGACGACGCGCCGCGCGACTCCATGATGTCGATGCCGCCCGAACCCGGTGAATCGCTTTGGTGCGCCGCACGCCCGGCCGAGCTGGAGCTGCGTCGCTGGGACGGCGAGACGGTCGTCTACGACCCGCTGCCGGGCAGCACGCACCTGCTCGATCCGGTTGCTTCCGCGGTGTTCGACTGCCTGATCGGGCACGACCGCTCGGCGCGCGACATCGCAACCGCGCTCACAGGCGAATTCGAGGCGGATGCCGAGGAAGATGTCCTTGAGGCGGTGCAGGCCGCGCTGGCAAGATTGCGAGCCGCCGACCTGATCCGATCCGCCGACCCGTGAAAGTTGCCGATCTCGGCGCGGCGCAGTTGCGAAGCCGGCTGCGCCGCGGCGAGCTGATCCTCGACATCCGCCCGTTCGCCGCGCGGGTGCATTCCCCGATCGATTCGGTCGCGGGCGGCTTGGCGCGGCTGTATGGCGATTTCCGGGTGCTGCCGCCGGGCAGCTTCGCCGACTTCCACGTGGCGCTGGCGCCGCCGCGCGGGCTGCGGCGCTGGGTGCGCCCGCAGGTGATGTTCTCGTTCGACGGCTTTGCGCCCTTCAAGCCCCTGCCGCGCGATCAGGCCTTCCCGATGTTCGAGTGGGGGCTGAACTGGTGCATCGCCAACCACGCCCACGGCTTTCTGGTGATCCATGCGGCGGTGGTCGAGCGCGGCGGCCGGGCGATGGTGCTGCCGGCGCCGCCCGGTTCCGGCAAGAGCACGCTGTGCGCCGGGCTCGTCAGCCGCGGCTGGCGGCTGCTGTCGGACGAGTTGTGCCTGCTCGATCCGCGAAGCGGCCTGGTACACGCGCTGGCGCGGCCGGTCAACCTGAAGAACCAGTCGATCGGCGTGATCCGCGGCTTCGCCCCCGCCGCGGTGATGACCGAGCCGGTGCGCGACACGGTCAAAGGCACGGTGGCGCACCTGAAGCCGCCGCCGGACAGCGTGGCGCGCACCGGCGAGCCGGCGGTGCCGGCCTGGATCGTCTTCCCGCGGTACGTCGCCGGTGGCGCCGGCGTGCTCGAACCGGTCGGCAAGGCGCCGACCCTGGTGAAGCTCGCCGAACAGGCTTTCAACTACGACGTGCTCGGCGTGCGCGGCTTTCGCGCGGCCGCGGACCTGGTCGAACGCTGTGCCTGCTACGAATACGCCTACGGCAACCTGGACGACGCGGTGGCCGCCTTCGCGGCGCTCGCCGACGAGGATCGGGCGGCGTGAAACTCGCGGGCACCGAGGCGGCACCAGCCCGAGAGGCAGCGTTGGCCGGGAGCGCGGGCGCCTGCGACGCATCGCTGCTCAACCCGGTGCCGCAATCCGCCGCCTGCCCGGCCGACCTGGTGGCGTCGGTCTTCAGGAGCCCGGAGCAGGTCTCGGGCTTCGACGAGGCGGCCTGGGACTTGCTGGTCCGCCAGGCTCGGCGCGCCAACCTGCTGGCGCGTCTGGCCTGGGTGCTGCGGCAGCGCGGCCTGTGGGACGGCGTGCTGCCGGCGGCCAGGCCGCATCTGGAATCGGCGTGGGTGTTCGCCGAGCGCCAGCGGATCGCCGTGCAATGGGAGATCGACTGCATCGGCCGTGCGCTGCATTCGACCGGGGTCACGCTGCTGCTGCTCAAGGGCGCGGCCTACAGCGCGGCCGGGCTGCCGCCGGCTGCCGGCCGGCTGGTCTCGGACCTCGACATCCTGGTGCCGAAGGGCCGGATTGCCGAGGTCGAGTCGCAGCTGATGATCAACGGCTGGAACACGATCCACCACGACGCCTACGACCAGCGCTACTACCGCCGGTGGATGCACGAGATCCCGCCGATGCGGCACCTCAAGCGCGGCACCGTGATCGACGTGCACCATGCGCTGCTGCCGGAGACGGCCCGGATCCGGGCGGATACCGACCAGATGCGCAGCGCCGCGGTCGATGTGCCCGGCGCCGGCGTGCAGGTGCTGGCGCCGGCCGACATGGTGCTGCACAGCGCGACCCACCTGTTTCACGAGGGCGAGCTCGACAACGGCCTGCGCGACCTGGTGGACCTGGACAGCCTGCTGCGGCACTTCGGCGCGCAGCCCGGCTTCTGGGATCGGCTCGTCCCGCGCGCCGTCGAGGTGGGCCTGGCCCGCCCCTTGTACTACGCGCTGCGCTACACGAAGCTGAAGCTCGGCACGCCGGTGCCGGATGGGGTCGCCGCCGCAGCCGCCGCCGCCGCAGGCCCTGCCGGCCCCTTGCGCGTGCTGATGGATGCGCTGTTCGTGCGTGCCTTGCGGCCCAAGCACCCGAGCTGCTCGGGCGCCGCGACGCGGCTGGCGCGCTGGTTGCTGTACGTGCGCGGCCACTGGTTGCGCATGCCCGTGCCCCTGCTGCTGTATCACCTGACGCGCAAGGCGGTGGTCCGGCCCGATGACGCCGAGCCGCGCGGCCCGAAGCCGCAGGCCTAGGCTGTTGGGCCTTTTCAAGGCTCTGCGGCAGCGAGAATCGACCCCGGCCCTGCCTGCGCGGCCCTGCTGCCGCGACTGCCCGTGTCCCCGATGACGAGTTTCCCTGCGCTGGCCTTGTCGGCCTGGAGTTTTGCCGCCGCCGCGCTCGCCTACGCGGCCCTTGGCGCCTACCTGCTGCGCGCCGGCGGCTGGCGCGACGCCGGGCACGCGCCCGCACGGCTGCTGCTGGGCGCCGCGATCCTGTGGGCGGCCTGGGGCGCGTTCGGCGTTGCCGACCACTTCGCCGGCACCGTGGTCTTCCAGCGGCTGGGGGCCTTCGCCGACGTGCTGGCCTACGGCTGCTGGTTCGCGTTCCTGCTGCGGCTGCTGCAGCCGCGGGCCATCGGTGCCGGCGGATGGGGCCTGTGGATCGCGGCGTCGCTGCTCGTCGGCGCCAACCTGCTGCTGCAGGGCCTCGTGGCGGCAGGTGCGGGCGGCTTCGAGGAAGCTTCGCGGCTGGTGGTGATCGGCTGGCTGGTGCTGCCGGTGCTCGGGCTGGTGCTGCTCGAGCAACTGCTGCGCAGCCTGCAGGACGATTCGCTGTGGAACGCCAAGCCGCTGGCGCTGGGCCTGGGCGCCACCTTCGCGTTCGACCTGTTCCTGTTCTCGCAGGCGGCGATGTTCGGCAGCCTGGACGTCGACGCCGCGGCGGTGCGCGGGCTGGTGCGCGCGCTGATGGTGCCGCTGCTGCTGCGCTCGGCCAGCCGGCGGCGCGACTGGGCCGCCAGCCTGCGGGTGTCGCGCCAGGCCGCGTTCCATTCGGTGGCGCTGCTGCTGGCCGGCGGCTACCTGGTGTTCGTGTCGGCCGTGGGCTACTACGTGCGCTACTTCGGCGGCGACTGGGGCCGCGCGCTGCAGCTGGGGCTGGTCTTCGTTGCGGTGGTCGGGCTCGCGGTGCTCGCGCTGTCGGGCAGCGTGCGCGCGCGGCTGCGGGTGTGGCTGGGCAAGAACTTCTTCCGCTACCGCTACGACTATCGCGACGAGTGGCTGCGCTTCACGCGCGCGCTGTCGGCGCAGACCTCGCCGCTCGAGATGGGGCTGCAGGTGGTGCGCGGCCTGGCCGGCATGGTCGAAAGCCCCGCCGGCGTGCTGTGGCTGAAGGCCGCCGGCCAGGACGGCCTGCGCGAAGCGGCGCGCTGGAACCTGCCGGCCTGCGGCGAGACCGAGCCGGCCGATGCGTCGCTGGGTCGCTTCCTCGCGGCCACCGGCTGGGTCGTGAACCTGGATGAATACCGCGCGGCGCCGCGCCGCTACGACGGGCTGGAGCTGCCCGCGTGGCTCGCGGCGATGCCGCGCGCCTGGCTGATCGTGCCGCTGCGCGCCGGCGACGAGCTGATCGGCTTCGTCGTGCTGGCCGGTGCGCGCACCGCGGTCGAGGTCAACTGGGAAGTCAACGACCTGCTCAAGACGGCGGCGCAGCAGGCGGCGGGCTTCCTCGCGCAGATGCAGGCGACCGAGGCGCTGCTCGAGGCGCGCAAGTTCGAGGCATTCAACCGGATGTCGGCCTTCGTCGTGCACGACCTGAAGAACATCGTGACGCAGTTGTCGCTGATGCTCAAGAACGCCAAACGGCTGCACGACAATCCCGAATTCCAGGCCGACATGCTGCTCACCATCGAGAACTCGCTCGACAAGATGCGCCAGTTGATGCTCCAGCTGCGCGAAGGCGCAGCCTCGCCCGGCGCGGCGGCGGGCGTCGATCTGGCAGCGCTGCTGCAGCGGGTTGCGGCGGCCGCCGCCGGCCGCGGCCGCGAGGTCGAGCTGCGGGTGCACGAGCCGGTGTTCGCGCGCGCCGACGCGCAGCGGCTCGAGCGCGTCGTCGGCCACATGGTGCACAACGCGCTCGACGCCACCGAGGCCGGCGGCCGCGTGTGGGTCGAGCTCGGGCGGCGATCGGGCCTGGCCAGCGTCGAGGTCGGCGACACCGGCCAGGGCATGACGCCCGAGTTCGTGCGCGAGCGCCTCGCCAAGCCCTTCCAGACCACCAAGCAGGCCGGCATGGGCATCGGCGCCTTCGAGAGCTTCCAGTACGTGCGCGAGCTCGGCGGCAGCGTCGAGGTCGACAGCACGCCCGGCGCCGGCACGCGCATCACGCTGCTGCTGCCGATGCTCGACCAGCGCGCCGGCTCCGATCTGCAGATGCTGCAAGCTTCATGAACGGCGAAGCGGGCCGCATGCTGCTGATCGTCGAGGACGACCCGGCGCTGCAAAAGCAGATCAAGTGGTCGATGGACCGCTACGAATCGGTGACCGCGGGCGACCGCGAATCGGCGCTGGTGCAGCTGCGCCGCCACGAGCCGCCGGTGGTCACGATGGACCTGGGCCTGCCGCCCGACGCCGATTCGGTGTCGGAGGGCTTCCGGCTGCTCGAGCAGATCCTGGCGGCCGACCCCGACACCAAGGTGATCGTGCTCACCGGCCAGAACGACCAGGCCAACGCGCTGCGCGCGGTGGAGCTGGGCGCCTACGACTTCTTCGCCAAGCCCTTCGAGCCCGAGCTGCTGGCGCTCACGGTGGACCGTGCCTTCCGCCTGCACGAGCTGCAGAAAGAGAACCGGCGCCTGCGCGCGATGCACCAGCCCGACGCGCTTTCGGGGCTGATCACGCGCGACCCCGAAATGCTGCGCATCTGCCGGATGATCGAGCGCGTGGCGGGCAGCAACGCCACCGTGATGCTGCTCGGCGAGAGCGGCACCGGCAAGGAAGTGCTGGCGCGCGCGCTGCACGAGGCCTCGCCGCGCAAGGGCGAGAAGTTCGTCGCGATCAACTGCGCGGCGATCCCCGAAAACCTGCTCGAAAGCGAGCTGTTCGGCTACGAGCGGGGCGCCTTCACCGGCGCCGCCAAGACCACGCCCGGGCGCATCGAGACCGCGCACAAGGGCACGCTGATGCTCGACGAGATCGGCGACCTGCCGATGGCGCTGCAGGCCAAGCTGCTGCGCTTCTTGCAAGAGCGCTCGATCGAGCGCGTCGGCGGCCGGCAGGAGATCGCGGTGGACGTGCGCATCGTGTGCGCGACCCACCAGGACCTGGCCGCGCAGATCAAGGACGGGCGCTTCCGCGAAGACCTGTACTACCGGCTGGCGGAGATCGTGGTCGAGATCCCGCCGCTGCGCCGGCGCGTCGGCGACCCGGCGCTGCTGGCCCACGCCTTCGTGCGCCGCCACGCGCAGGAACAGAACCGCGGCGCGCTCGGTCTTGCCGACGACGCGGTGCGCGCGATCGAGGCCCACGCCTGGCCGGGCAACGTGCGCGAGCTGGCCAGCTGCATCAAGCGCGCGGTGATCATGGCCGACGGCAAGCAGATCACCGGCGCCGACCTGGGCCTGGCCGGCGCGGCGGCCGATGAAGCCGGCGCCGACAACCGCTTCGACCTGCGTGCTGCGCGCGACGATGCCGAGCGGCGCACGATCATCGCCGCGCTCGGCCGCGAGAACGGCAACGTGCTCAAGGCCGCCGAGCTGCTGGGCGTGAGCCGTCCCACGCTGTACGACCTGATGCGCCGCTACGGGCTGAAGTAGCCGCACCCCCACGCGGCCCCCGGCCGGCACCCAACCCGACGAGGCAACACGACATGAAACGCACGATCCTGAACGGCCTGCTCGCCGGCCTGGTGCTGGCCGGCTGCAGCGGCGAAAGCCCCGAGAAGCAGCTGGCTTCGGCCAAGGACTACCTGCAGAAGAACGACACCAAGGCCGCGGTCATCCAGATCAAGAACGTGCTGCAGGCGCAGCCCGAATCGGGCGAGGCGCGCTTCCTGTACGGCCGCACGCTGCTCGAGCAGGGCGACGCGGCGGCGGCCGAGGTGGAGCTGCGCAAGGCGCTGGCCGCGTCGTATCCGCAGGACGCGGTGGTGCCCGAGCTGGCCGATGCGCTCGCCAGGCTCGGCGAAGCCAAGAAGCTGGTCGACGAATTCGGCGCCACGCAGCTGGGCACGCCGCGCGCGCAGGCCCGGCTCAAGACCGCGCTGGTGGGCGCCTACGCGGCGCTCGGCAAGCGCAGCGAAGCGCAGGCCGCGCTCGACGCCGCACTGGCGGCCGACCCGGCCTATGCGCCGGCGCAGCTGATGCTGGCGCGCAGCAAGGCCGCCACGCGCGACGTCGACGGCGCGATCGCCGTCGTCGACGCGGTGCTTCAGGCCGACCCGAAGGATGCGGAGGCCTGGCGGCTGAAGGGCGACCTGCTGCAGTTCGGCAAGGCCGATGCCGACGGCGCGCTCGACGCCTACCGCAAGGCGGTGGCGGCGGCGCCCGATTCGCTCGCCGCGCAGAGCTCGCTGGTGACCGCGCTGCTGCGCAAGGGCAACCTGGACGAGGCGGCGCAGCAGATCGAGCAGGTCAAGAAGCTCGCGCCCAAGAACCCGTCGACCAAGTTCCTCGAGGCCACGCTCGCCTTCCAGAAGAAGGACTTCAAGACCGCGCGCGACCTGGTCCAGGAACTGGTGCCGCTGGCGCCCAAGGATCCGCGCGTGCTGCAGCTGGCCGGCGCCACCGAACTGCAACTCGGCGCGCCGGCGCAGGCGCAGATCTACCTGGAGCGCGCGATCGAGGTCGCGCCCAACCTGCCGCTGGCGCGCCGGCTGCTGGTGGCGACTTACCTGCGCACCGCGCAGCCGCCCAAGGCGCTGGCGCTGCTGAAGACGATGGACCCGAAGACCGAGTTCGACGCCGCGATGTGGGCGCTGGCCGGCGAGGTGTACCTGCAGAACGGCGACGTCAAGAGCGCGGAAGCCGCCTTTGCGCAATCGCTGAAGCTCGACCCGGCCGACGCGCGCAAGCGCACCGCGCTGGCGGTCACGCACCTGGCCAGCGGCCGCACCGAGGCGGGGCTGGACGAGTTGCAGGACATCGCCGGCACCGACACCGGCGTCACCGCCGACATGGCACTGATCAGCGCGCACCTGCGCCGCAAGGAGTTCGACAAAGCCCTGGCCGCGGTGGCCGGGCTCGAGAAGAAGCAGCCGGGCAAGCCGCTGGCGGCCAACCTGCGCGGCCGCATCCAGTTGATGCAGAACGACACCGCCGGCGCGCGCAAGAGCTTCGAGCAGGCGCTGGCGATCGACCCCAACTTCTTCCCGGCGGTGGCCAGCCTGGCCTCGCTCGACATGGCCGACAAGCAGCCGGCCGAGGCGAAGAAGCGCTTCGAGGCGCTGCTGGCCAAGGACCCGAAGAACGTGCAGGCGATGCTGGCGCTGGCGCAACTGGCCGGCACCGACCAGGCCACCCAGGACGAGGCGCTGGGCTGGCTGAAGAAGGCGGTGGACGCGGCCCCGGCCAGCACCAGCCCGCGGCTGCTGCTGATCGACGCCTACCTGCGCCGGGGCGACCAGAAGCAGGCGCTGGCGGCAGCGCAGGCGGCGGCGCAGGCGATCCCCGAATCGACCGAGCTGCTGATTGCCCTCGGCCGGGTGCAGCAGGTGTCGGGCGACGTCAACCAGGCGATCGCCACCTACGGCAAGGCGGTGGCCGCACAACCGCTGTCGCCGGTGCCGCTGGTGCGCCTGGCCGAGGCGCAGGTGGTGGCCAAGGATTTCAAGGCGGCCGAGCAGAGCCTGCGCAAGGCGCTGGAGCTCAAGCCCGACTACCTGGATGCGCAGCGCGGGCTGATCCTGGTGCGGCTCAACGACAAGAACTTCGACGGCGCGCTCGCCACCGCCCGCGAGGTGCAGCAGCAGCGGCCGCAGGACGCCGTCGGTTGGCTGATGGCGGGCGACATCGAGGCTTCGCGCCAAGGCTGGCCGGCCGCCGCTGCCGCCTACCAGCAGGCGTTCAAGCTGGCGCCGGTGGCGGCGGTGGCCGTCAAGGTGCACGCGGCGCTGCAGCAGGCCGGCAACGCGAAGGAGGCCGAGCAGTTCGCGCAGACCTGGCAGGCCAAGCAGCCGAAGGACGTCGTCTTCCCCATGTACCTGGCGGAGAGGGATCTTGCCGCCAAGGACTACCCGGCAGCCGAGAAGCGGCTGCAGATGGTGCTGAAGACCCAACCCGACAACGCAGTGGCGCTCAACAACCTGGCCTGGGCCGAGCTGCAGCTCAAGCGCAACGACGATGCGCTGCGCAACGCCGAGCGCGCCAACCAGCTGGCGCCCAAGCAGCCGCCCTTCATGGACACCTTGGCGGCGATCCAGTCCGCCCGGGGCGAGCACGCCAAGGCCATCGAGATGCAGACTCAGGCGCTGGCGCTGCAGCCGGGTAACGCAGCCTACCGCCTGAACCTGGCCAAGATCTACGTGGCCGCGGGGGACAAGGCCAAGGCCAAGGTGGAATTGCAGGAGTTGACCAAGCTGGGCGACAAGTTCGCCGGCCAGGCCGAGGCCGGCAAAATGCTGAAGGCGCTCGACCCCGGCTAGCAGGTTGTTACAAGTTAGGGGGGCTGGAGCCCCGGAGCAGGCGTGTCAGCCTCGACAATGGCTCCAATTGTCATAGTGGAGAGTTCGTGGACGCCGCCACCCCCTTACTTGCCGGAGAGCACCGCCCCATGCAATCGCTGCTGGCCTTCCCGCTCGCCCCGAGCGACACACCGGCAGTCGCGGACACACCGGGCGGCCTGAAGATCCGCGCCGCCGATACGCACGGTGTGCGCAGTTCGGCCAGCATCCTGGTCAGCCGGCGCTACGCCAGCCGCGGCTACCAGGTTGCGCCGATGGCGATCCAAGAGCATGCCAACCGCGTCACGCTGGTGGCGAGCGACCACGATCAAGTGGTCGGTACGCTGACCGTAGGCTTCGATTCGGAAGAAGGCCTGCTGGCCGACGACCTGTTCAAGGCCGAGCTCGATGCCCTGCGCGCCGAAGGCCAGAGCTTGTGCGAATTCACCAAGCTGGCAATGGACGGGGTGCTGCGTTCGCAGCGCGTGCTGGCATCGCTGTTCCACGTCGCCTTCATCCACGCGCACTGTGTCCGCGGCTGCGACACGCTGCTGATCGAGGTCAACCCCCGGCACGTGCGCTACTACGAGATCAAGCTCGGCTTCAGGGTGGTTGGGCCGCAGCGGCACAACCGCCGGGTGGATGCGCCTGCCGTATTGATGGGCCTGGGCCTGTGGGATGCGCACGCGCAGATTCGTCGCCTGGGGGGGCAGCCGGAACTGGCCGACACCGAACGCTCCTTGTATCCGCTGGGCTTTTCGCCTGCTGAGGAGGCGGGCATCACCGCAAGGCTGCTGCACTCGCTGCCGCAGCCACCCGCGCGCAGCCGGCCGGCGCGCAACTGACACCCGGCGCCGCCGGCAAGGGTCGGGCGCGGCAGCCGCAAGACCCCGGCCACACTGGCAAGGCCGTCAGATGAAAAGAGCGGCCCAAGGGCCGCTCTTTCGGTTACCGCAGTGACGGGCTCAGGCGCGGCGCCGACGCACCAGCCCAGCGCCCAGCAGGCCGGCGGCCAGCAACGCCAGGCTGCCCGGTTCCGGAACGCTGACAGGTTGGGTCGTAATCAGCGACGCAAACTGCACCGTGGTGTCCTGCCCCTCGGGCGTCCTGAAGCCCAGGCAGGGCGACGGTTGCCCAACGGCGGCGCATGCGGCACTCGGCAACGGGTTCAGGCCGCTGGTGAGCTCGAAGAAGCTGATGTAGTACTGCTGGTTGGGCAGCGACCCTGCGCCGTCGAGGTCGTACCAGAACGGGAAGTTCAGCGAGTTCGCATCGGTGACGTAGATGTCCGCGCAGCCCGCACTGTTGACCCCCACGCCGTTGGCGCCGCCATCCGCACATGGGTTGGCGCCGTTCGGCGTCTCGAGGAAATGCACCTTGAAGGTCAAGGTGTTTGACGGCAGCCCGGCAGACGGCGGTGCGACTGGCGTCAGGATCAAGGTCGAATCGATGTCCACCGACGACAGCGTCGTCCCATTGATCGGCCGGTTCAGGTGCGTGATCGAAACGTTGGGCACCGCAGCGCCGTTGGTGTTGACGTTCTGGATGCTGGGCGAGTTCGTGATGTCCAGGCCACTTGGACCTTGGTTGCCGCTGCCCCAGCGCAGCGACTTGTTGTTCACGACCGTCACACCCGTGGGGGCCGTGCAATCGCCGTCGCTGTCGCAGATCGTCGTGGTGTTGAAGACGGTGTCGACGTCGACTTTCCAGATGTCGACGATTCCGTTCGTCATGTCGGCGTGGGCGCTGAAGGCCGCCACGCTTGCGGCGGCTCCTACGGCGGTGCTCAAAAGGGCCCGCCTTACTCCTCTCGGTTGTCTGCTCATGTGGTTCTCCTGGTGAAGTGGTGACGAATGGCAATGAAGACTGCCGGCAACTTCCAAGCAGCATGTGTGCCAACAATGAATTCCACTGATGAATCAAGCACTTGGACCATGTCGCCCAGGCTTCTGCAAAATCAGATGTAAGAAAATTCGACAGAGATGCCTGTGCTGGACCGTTGGTCATCAGTAGTTCGCCATCGTGCGCGGCCGACCCCGGGGCATGAAGCTGGGGTCGCGGTGGGCGAGCTTCCTAGTAGAACTCATCGTCGTGCGACGCGCACCCAGTTGGCCCCGCGGCCGGCAGCCGAGGCGGCCGACCGTACGGTCGCGGGCGAATTGCTGCGCCCGTTGCAGACGAAATAGATCGAACACCCGAGTCCCACGTTGTGAGCGTCCGGCCAATTCACCTTGATGCTCGGACGCGGCACAGCCACGATGTTCGCGCGCACGACGCCGAGCGGGCGCCGACGCTGTGGGCGGGATCAGCCGGTCAGCTCGGCTGCCAGCGGTGCGGCAGCAGCTCGTCGATGCGGCTGGCCGGGTGGGCGTACCTGAAGGACGTGTTCGAGCGGCTGCCTACGCTCAGGCAGCGCGACCTGGCGCAGCTGCTGCCGCACAACTGGCGGCCGCTCGGCCAAGCCGCCAAGACGGACTCGGCGCCTGCCGCCGTGACCACATAGCGGCCGACCTCAGCACATCGCGATCGGCGACGCAAGGCTGTCGTTCGTGGAACGCCTACGGCCGATCTGCACGTGCGCCCGGTCTTCCACTACAGCGCGCCGCGCGTGCGCGCGCATGTGTTCCTGTGCATGCTGGCGTACTACGTGCAGTGGCAGATGCGCTCGCGGCTGAAGCCGATGCTGTTCGACGACGAGTACCTCGACGAGGCCGGCGCGAGCCGCGCCTCGCCGGTGGCCAAGGCGGTGCGCTCCGATCACGCCCGGGCCAAAGACAAGACCAGGCGCGCCGACGACGGGCTGGCGCTGCACAGCTTCCACACGCTGCTGAAGGATCTGGCGACGCTGACGCTCAACGTCGCGCGCATCGGCGCCAACCCGAACGCCGAGATCGTCATCACCTCGCGCCCCACGCCGATCCAGGCCAAGGCGTTCGAGCTGCTCGGCCTGAACCCCAGCTATTCCCAGTGGCCCCAACCTTTCGAACTGCAAAGTTCAATGGGGACGCGGACTTGCGATCGGAACGGTTAAAGTTCGGGCTAGGAACGAGGTCTGCTGGTCGAGGGCCTGTCCAAGGCAGCGGCCGACGCGCTGCCCGCCGAAGGCCAGGGCCTGTGCGAATTCGCCAAACTGGCGATGGATCTAGGGCTGCGTTCGCGGCTCGTGCTCGCGTCGCTGCTCCTCGTAGCCTTCACTTGCGCGCACTTCATCCGCGACTGTGGCGCGCTGCCGAGAGAGCGTGATGGGTCGGACAGGTGTCGAAATTTTTTACACATACGTTGAGACCAAGCTCTTGATGGATGCCTCATGCTCTGCAAGTTATTGATTCATAAGGGTTGTCATTTCCTGGCATGCCGATTGCTTTCTCTCTGGGCGCGAACCCTGGAAGCCCGGCCCTGAGAGTCAGGCGGCAAGTGGGGTGCGGTGTTCAACCTAGAAGGGGAATCCAAAATGGGACTCAAGAAGCTCGGCATCGCGGCTGCGGCCGCCGGACTGTTCGGTGCGGCTGGCGTCGCACAGGCCAGCATCACTTTCAGTTTCGATCCGACCGGTGGCGGCAGTACGGCCATCAACAATGCCGGGCTGCTCGATCAGGCGCCCGGCAATTCGATCGGTCAGAAAGCGGTTGCTGGAGGCGGCCCGCTCGCCGTCGGCACGAAGGTCGACAGCCTGTATCAGGCGAACCTGTCGAACGTGCAGGCACTGGATAACTCCGTCCTGTTTTCCAATGGTACCGGCGGCAAGTATTTCACCTTCGTTGCAGGTTTCGAGGAAACGGTCATCTCGAGTTCTGGCGGTGTTGCCGTTACAAACAACTTCAGCATCTCGAACGGCGGCTTTTTCAAGATGTGTGCACAAGGTGGGATCGGCGATAACTTGGGCGGTACCGGGTTTTCATGTGCCGGAAATGGCATCCTGAGTGGCACGATCACCGGCGGATTCTCGACGCAGACCGGCTTCCCGGCGACCCTGGGAGACTTGGATCAGGCTGGCTTGACCAACGATTGGCCCGGCGTCAAGACGGTAACCAGTAGTGGCGCGGCTACGCTGCACTTGACGATCAACTATATCAATGCAGGATATTTTCCTGACTTGGATAACGGATCTGACATCGTGATTTCGTTCGTCAATTCGTCCAACATCACGCCGTTCAATCAAGTCGACCCGTCGCGCAAGTTCAGCACGGACGGCGTGCAGAACGGCAACTACAACACCAATATCGGTGCGACCAACGGCATCACTGGCCCGGACTTTCTGTTCCAGTCCGACGCCAACGCTTCCTTCGATCGGCGGGTGCCGGAGCCTGGCTCGCTCGCGCTGTTCGGCTTGGCGCTGGGTGTAGCCGGTTGGCTGGGCCGCCGTCGCCGCGCCTGAACCGATACGCAAGCAACGCATAGCTGATCGAAGCGATGGCGAGTTCAACGCGCGCTGCGCCCAGCTAGTTTGAGCCGCAGCGTGTATCGCTAGCAGGCCCGTGCGCACTGCGCCGGGCCTGTTCTCGTTGGTCCTTGGGTCGACCGGGTTCGCCGCGGTGTGCGCTCTCTGGGCGCGTCATTGCGCGCGGCGCGTGCCGGCCGCTCGCGGTCCAAGCGAGCGGGGTCAGGGGCTGCGGGCGATGACGAGGGTCTCGCTCGGCGATCTCAGTTCGTAGGTGATGCCCCGCCAAGTCATGCGGCGAGTGCTGCATGAGTGCAACGAATTGATCAGCGTCATTGCCGACGCCACGGGCGCAGTGACGACATAGTTCCAGCGCAGGCACCGCACCTGCGGACGAATGGGCGCCGGCAGCAGATCAAGGACGGAACCGAATAGCCAGCGTGCATTGAGCATCTGCAGCGGCAGCAACAGCAGGCTGAGCGCCCCGACCGCGACCGCGGGTCCACCCCGCACGATCCAAAGGAGGCCGCACACGGCGCCGTACGCGAGCAGGAGGTTCGCACCGGCATGTCCGATCGCAGTGCCCCACCACAGTGGCGGTAGATACACGCGCGAGATGAGCGACTGGCGGTTCGTGAATTCGAGCGTCGCGGGCAGCGTCGACGCTTCATAGGACACCGCAATGCAACTGGGCACGAACTGCAAGCGCAAACCCAGGCCCTTCACTGCCAGGGTCAACGTGAGATCGTCCGAGACGGCCTTGTCCCAGCGTGCTGCGATGCCGGCCCGCTCAAAGACCTCCCGGCGGATCGCCATCGCGCCGCCCCAAGCGTGGGTGGTCTGCTCGTCGACCAGGAAGGGCAGGGCGCCTGCGTTCCACGTGCTTCGCAGCATCGAGCCGAGCGTAGGTGTCGGTGGGTGATACCAGCGATATCCGGTCGTCGCTCCGACCTCGGCGTCGCCGAGTGGCGCAACCAACCGACTGACGAAACCGGGATCGGGGCGGCAGTCGGAGTCGATGAAGACCAGCACTCGCGACTGCGGGCGGACCTGCCTGATAGCCGCGAGCTGGTTGGTGAGCTTCTGCGCCCGGCCGTCGCCCAGGCCGGCAACCAGCAGCTTTGCGAGGCCGCGCCATCGCGGTTCGGCGGCAAGCAGTCTCGCGATGGCGTCGTGTGCAGGGTCGTCGGCGGTGGCGACCACGAACAGGAGTTCGAGATCCGGGTAGTCCTGCCGCAGCAGCGCGAGGATGTTCTCTGTGAAGCCCTGGTCCAGGCCTTTGCACGGCAGGATGACCGAAGCTGCCGGGCGGTCACGCACGACGGTCTTCCCGCGCAGCATCAGCGGTAGACGCCGCTTCAAGCGGGCAGTGAGCAGCAATGGAATGGTGCCGAGCGCCATCGTCAAACCGACGATCACGATGCTGAACCACACGGGCTGAGACCGGGTTATGCCTGCGCGGGCGCACGCAGCAGCATCATCATGTGATCCCGTTGCGCGCCGGGCATGAAGTAGCCGAAGAACAGGTTCCAGAGCAAACTCGGATGGCGGAAGAAAAGGTCGATGCGTGGCGGCTCATAGCCGACATCGAGGTCGTTGCCGGCGTATTGCATCAGGGACTCGAACAGGCGCCGCGCCGTCCCCGGTTGCCATGAATCCATGTACCAGCGCAAGTAGGTGGCCACGGGTTCGAGCCCATGTTCTCGCGCCAGATCGAGCAGTGCGCGCTGTGACAGGATGTGCAGGTGGTAGGGCACATGGATCGCGTGCAGGAACCGCTCTGGGTCGGCCAGATCGATACCGTCGGCATTCGGGGTTTCGATGCATAGGCGGCCGCCGCGACGAAGCAGGCCTACGAGCTTGGTCAGGAAGGCTCGCGGGTCATCGTCATGTTCGATCACGTCCAGGCTGATGACCCAGTCGTAGCGCTGTTCCAGCACCTCTTTGGAACTGTAGCGCTCGACAAATGGGTCGTAGCCGGTGCAGCGGGAGAAACCGTTCTCGGCCAGGAAGTCGATGAACAGGCCGCGATTGCATCCGTAATCCAGGATCACGTCATCCCTCTTGATTCCCGCCTGCAGTAGGCGACGCAGGATCACGCGGTACCAACTGCGTGTGAAGTAGTCCAGCGTCTGATTGCGGATCGGGTAATCCGCGTAATAGGCGGCCAGGTCATCGACCCTCTCGCAATGCAAGGAAGCACAGCGGCCGCAGCGCCAGATGCTGAAGCTTCGGTCGCGGTAGCGCCTGACGTTGCAGCGGACCGTGGTCGACTCGGCGGTCGGCCCCACGTGTCCGCACGCGCAACAGGCCATGGATCGAGACGCGCCGGCCTCGCTCGCGGTCGACGCGTCGAGGGTATGGGTTGCAGCGATCAAGTTGACGGGTAGTTGGTCGGCAAGGCGAGTTGCGGCTGGGCTGTCCACGGTTTGCATCCACTTGTCCTTCGCTTCGTTCGTTAGGGCTGCCACCGGCTGTCGCGACGGCTACGGACCCAAGCAATGCGCGCCGTGCCATCGGCAACCGGCTTCAACCCACAACATACCCGCTTCGATCGCTTGCTGTGCGCCCGAGTATTGCCGCTTTGCGGCTCATTTCGGCGGTCCGCGGGCCGCTTGTGCCGGAGCGCTCCCACCTCACTCGATCCCGTACCGTCCCGGCGCGACGACGCCGGCCGGATCCAGCGCCGCCTTGATGCGCTGGTTCAACGCCAGCAGCGCCGAAGCGTCGGTGTGCAGCCGCTCCCAGGCCAGCAGGCCGGCGCGGTACTGCTGGCAGCCGGCGGCTTCCATGTCGTCGAGCAGCGCCGCATACAGCGCGGCGGCGCGGCGGGCCTCGCCGGCGTCATCCTGGTCATGCAGGATGTTCATCAGGCAGGTCACCGCGCGCGGGTTCAGCACCAGCACCGCGACCCAGAAGTCGAGCCCGAATTCCTCGAAGCGCCGTCGCGCCTGCGCCATGAAGGGCAGCATCGCCGCACTGGTGAAGGGCAGCACCGGCGCGAACCAGATCACGCCGCAGCCGTCGCGCCCGGGGTCGATCGCGGTTGCCGGGCGCCGGCGCTGGTGGCGGTAGTAGGCGTGCCTGACGAAGTAGTCGGTCGGGATGCCTTGCAGCAGCCGGTGCACGTGGGGCGTGGAGTCGAGCACCTGCAGGGATGTGCGGCTGATTCTCTCGGTGATGCTGCGCAGCCACGGCTTGCGCCACGCGAGCCCGAGCACGCGCTCGAGCAGGGCGATCGTCGCGTCGGTGACGAACAGCAGCCGACCGTAGCGGCCGATGGCCTTCTTCAGGATCGAGCGCTGCAGGCGGACCTGCGCGCGCGTGCCGTACAGGCCGCCGGCGCAGGTCATCGGTGCCACGCCGTACTGCTGGCGCAGGGCGGCGATCTCGTCGGCCGACAGCGGTGCGCCGCCGGGGCGCTGCTGTTCGATGCGCTGCATCACCACGGTCAGCGACACGAAGTCGTTGATCATGTGCAGCTTGGTGGTCACGACACCTTGCAGCGCCAGGTTGCGGAAGGCGTCGATGACTTGCGGCAGGTGCCGCTCGTCACGAACTTCGAAGACGTAGGAGGCGTGCGCCTCGGGCTGCGGCATCAGCCATACGCCGGCCTGCGTGACCACGCCGAAGTTGGACTGCGTGAACAGGCCATCCAGGTACGGGCCCACGCCCCACTTGTGCAGGTGCCAGGTCTTCGGCCCGTGGTCGGTGCCGCCGATGCGCACGATCTCGCCGGTGGGCAGCACCACCTCCATGCCGCACAGGTTGCCGAAGTGGTCGCCGTAGGGGGTCTGGCCCAGGCCACGGTCGAGCGCGTTGCCGATCACGCTGCCTTGTGCGGTGCCGTCGATGCAGTCGGCCCACAGCCGGTGGCCGTGCTGGCGCAGGTGGGTGCTCAGCTGCTGGTAGGTCACGCCGGGCTCGACGACGGCATAGGCCAGTTCCTCGTTGACCTCGAGGATGCGGTTCATGCGCTCCAGCACCATCACGATGGCGCCGTCTCGCGTCGCCAGGGTGGTGCTGTAGCCCCAGTTGCGGCCGCCGCTGAAGGGCCAGACTTTCAGGCCGTGGGCGGCTGCAATCCTCAGAACGTCCGAAACCTCTTGCCGGGTCGCCGGATAGACGACTGCCGAGCACCGGCTGCGCCACGGAATGGTGCACCGCGAACGCCGGTCACGCTCGTCGGCGTCGATGTGGACGTGTTCCGGCCCAAGGGCCGACTGCAATTCGTCGACCGCGACGGTGGGCAGTTCAAGGCAGTCGGCGATGGGTTCCATGTGGCAACCTGCTGTTTGCAAGGCCGGGGGCGCATTCCCCTTTGCTTGGGGCCTGCCGCCCGCCTGCCATTGTCACCACACCACCACCGGATTGCGGCCGGCTTCGCCTGGATCGCCGAATCGGGAGAGCGCAGCGGCAATTCTGGGCTCGAACCTTTGCTCGACCGCTTGACGGCGGACCTTCAGGTTGCTGGTCAACTCGCCATCGAGCACGCTGAACGGCTTGTCGCTTATCAGGACGATCGGTGGGCGGTGGTCGGCAGGCAGGCTGGTCAATGCAGCGGCGAGCCGTGCCTCCAGCGCCTGCGCGACCGCCGCCGGCCTGGGGGACAGTTCCGTCGTGCACACGGCGACGGGAAACCGCCTTCCGCCGGCAACCACCACGGCGTCCACGACGCCCGGCACGCCCCGGAGTACCGCCTCGATCGCGTTCAATTGAATCCTCTTTCCGGTGGAAGTCTTGACTACCTCGTCGATTCGCCCGAGCAGCCGCAAGCAGCCTTGTTCGTCGAAGGATCCGATGTCGGCGGTCTGGAAATAATCGCCCGCAACCGGGGAGGGCGCGGCCGCACCGGTCAGGTAGCCGCCGAATACGCCGGGCCCGCGGACGGCAATGACGCCATCGTCCGAAACCCGGATGTCATTGCCGGGAACCGGCCGCCCGACAGTACCGAACTCGAAATCGTCGATGCGGTTCATCGCCATCGGCAGCACGTTTTCGCTCAGCCCATAGGATTCGAGCAGCAGCCAGCCCAGCGCGTAGAAGTCGCGCAGCAGATATTCCGGCGTCGGCGCCGAGCCGGTGACCATGCAGCGCAGCCGCGTGCCCATCGTCCGGCGGATGCGCGACAACACGGTTCGGTCCAGCAGGCGGTGGGCCAGCGCGAGCCCTGGAGGTGTCGGTTTTTTTTCCAGTCGGCAGGCTGTGGCGCGCCGGCCGGTCTCCCAGGCCAGCCGCGCGAGCCTGCGTTGCAGCGGCGGCAGTGCGGCGATCCGGGCCTGGATGCCCTGGTACAGCTTCTCGTAGAAGCGCGGCACGCCGATGAACACGTCGGGCGACACGCCGGCCACCACGTCCATCACGCGGCGCGGGTCGCCCAGCAGGTACGAAGCCGCGCCGCGGCGCATGCCGGCCAGGTTGACCATGCGCTGGAACAGGTTCGACAGCGGCAGCCAGCACAGCAGCCGGCTGCCTGGGCCGACGAAGGGGAAGGCGTCGGCGATGGCGTCGATCGCCAGGCACAGCTGCGCCTGGGTGTAGGCGATGCCCTTCGGGTCGCCGGTGGTGCCGGAGGTGAAGATGATGGTCGCGGTGTCGCCCGGTGCGGGGCGCGGCGCGTCGGCGCCGGCCGCCGTGCCGCCCGCCGCTGCGCCGGCTGCCGCCAGTTGTTCCAGCGGCAACGCGGGTACACCTGCGGGGGCGTCGCCGTCGCTGCCGGGCAGCAGCAGGATCACGCAGCGCAGCCGCTGCAGGCGATCGGGCCGCAGCGCGGCCAGCAGCCCCGGGGCGGTGGTGGCCACGGCCGTGATGTCGGCGGTGTCGCACATCAAGGCCAGCCGCGCCGGCAGGTCGTGGGCGTCCAGGCCGACCACGACGATGCCGGTGCGCAGCGCGGCGTGGTGCAGCAGCTCCCATTCCAGCGACACCGGGGCGATCAGCGCCAGCCGGTCGCCCTTGCGCAGCCCCTGGGCCAGCAGCCCGGCGGCCAGGCGGCCGGCCTGTGCGTGGAAGTCGTGCCACGACACCGGTGCCCAGCTGCCGTCGGCCTGCTCGCAGCAAAACGCGGCGGCCTCGGGCGATGCGGCCACGCGCTCGTCCAGCAGGTCCGGCACGGTGCGGTCGGGCAGGGCCTGGGTCATGGCTGGCGCGCAAGAGCGGATTCGCCCAGGTAGTAGCCCAGCACCGCGTCCAGGTAGCTGTCGATGGCCGGCACCGGTAGGCCGGTGCGCGCCAGCGCGGCGGCGCTTTGGTCATTGGCGAAGCCCTGGTCCTCGCCCAGGTAGGCCAGCACCGGCGGCAAAGCTCGCAGCGCCCGCTGCGCGCCCGGCCCGCCGAGCCAGCCGACCGCTGGTATCAACCGCTCGAGCAGCCGCCGGTTCACGGGCTTCAGCCGCGGCAGCGGCCGGCCGGCGCGTGCCCAGGCCTGGCGCACGGCCGCCTGCAGCCGCGGCAGCGCGATCGCCAGCGCCGGCCCCGAGCACAGGTGCAGGATGCGCTGCTCCTGCTGCTCGCTCAGGCTCGACCAGCAGATGGCGGCCGCCACCCAGTCCACCGGCACGGTGTCGAGCCGGGTCACCCCCAGCCCCGGCATGATGCCGAAGGTGCGCGCGCCCGACAGGAACTCGCACAGGTGATAGAAGACCTGGAAGTGGATCACCCGGCCGCTGCCGGTTTCGCCCACCACCATGCTGGGCCGGTGCACGGTGATCGGCAGGCCGGCGGCTTCCTGCCAGAGCACGCGCTCGGCTTCGGCCTTGGCTTCCTCGTAGGTGTTGTGGAAGTCGCGCACCTCGGGCAGCGGCCGCTCGGGCATCACGCCGGGCGTGCGTCCCCACACGCCGACGGTGCTCACCAGGTCCAGCTTGCGCAGCGTGCCGGCGGCGGCGGCGCGCCGCGCCAGATCGAGCAGGGTCCGCGTCGGCTGCACGGCGGTGGAGCGTGCCTGCTCGAGGCTCATGTTGAGCTTGACGCTCGCCGCCGCGTGGATCGCGTGGGTGGTGGAGTGGGCCAGGGTGTCGAACCCGGCTTCGCCCAGGCCGAAATGCGGCTGTTCGATGTCGCCGCGCAGAAACTCCAGGCGGCGACTGCGTGGATCCGCTTCGCCGATGCCCCAGTAGGCGAGCATCGAAGCCCGGCGCGACTGCAGCTGCGCGTCGTCGCGCGCGCGCACCAGCAGCGTCACGCGGTCGCCGGGGTTCTCCAGCAACCGCGGCACGACGGCACTGCCGATCGTGCCGGTGGCGCCGGTCAGAAGGATGCGCCGCATGCAGGATCCGGTCGGTGTGCGCTGGCCGAATGCAGCCGTCGGCAGCTGCGGCCCCGCCCCGGGACGAATGCCGGTACGTTGCCGCCGAGTGCGGCAACGTACCGGGCTCGGATCACGATCGCCAGGATGCTGCTGCGCATCTTCACGCGGCCGCGACGGCTGCGGGCCGCCGCGCGGGCGCGGCATCCGCCCCGGGGGCCGCGGCCCGCCAATCGGCGCGCACGAAGTCGGGCCATTCGGGCCGGCTCGGCCGGTTGATGCGCAGATCCTCGTCGCGCAGGCCCAGCCACTGCATGTGCTGCGCCACGTGCCGGCCCAGGTAGATCTTGCGCAGCGTGATGAAGTCCACCACCTGGCCCATCAGCTTCCAGTAGCGGCGGTTGGCCTTGCCTTCGCGGATCAGCGCCGAGAACTCGGGCGCGTAGGGGTTGTAGCCGAAGTTCTTCAGGTCCGAATACATCAGCAGCCAGTTGATCGGGTAGTTGGAGAACACCGGGCTCGCGTGCTTGCCCGAGCGGACCAGGCCGAGCTCGACCACCTTCTTCATGACCGCGTCCTGGTCGTACTTCCAGGCGTGATAGGGCGCCAGGTAGCGCGGAAAGCGCGTGCCCGCCGGCAAGCGCGCCGGGTTCCAGAAGCGGGCCAGCTCCTGCTCGTCGAACTCGCCCGATTCGCGCAGTTCGGGCGGCGTCCAGTCGACCTTCGAGATCGCCAGCCGCGGGAACTCGTATTCCATGCGCTCGGGCAGCGGCTGCCCGGGCGAGTAGCCGGCCAGCACCAGCGGAATGCCCATCTGCGTCGCGGTCTGCAGCGCATTGCCCTCGAACAGCGGCGCATACACGTAGGACACGGTGTGCACCGCGCCGCGCGCCTCCTGGTTCATCAGCAGCCAGCGGAACAGCTTGCGGTAGAACGCCATCGACGGCCGGTACACCAGGTGCTCGACGTCGAGCCGGTCGACGGCGCGGCGGATGTTGTCCCACGCGACCGGGCCGATGTCGATGTCGGTGGTGTGCGCCAGCACGCGCAGCCCGTAGTCGTTCTTGAGCTTGTGGATCAGGTACACGCTGTCCTTGCCGCCGGACAGCGGCACCAGGCAGTCGTAGGGCCCTTGCCCGCGGGCGCTGTCCAGCGCCTGCTCGAGATCGCGCTCGCGGGCCTGGCGCAGCCGCTCGGCGGCGTCGCCGCCGGTGGGCTTGTACTCGCGGCAGGGCCGGCACAGGCCGCCGGCGTCCAGATCGGCGCCGGGCACCGCTTCGGGCAGCAGACAGTTTCGGCAGGCGCGCATTCCGTTCCTCCTCGATGGCTCGGCGAGCGCATTGGCGCGCCATTCTTGCACCGCGCCGCAGGCCGCATCCTGCCGCGCGGCCTGCCGCCGATGCCGGCCGCAGGGTGCCTTCGGCGCCGGGGCCGGCGCTTCAGACGGTGGCCGCCGCCCTGGCCGCCTGCGGCTTCGGGGCGCCGCCGGCGCGCAGGCGCTTGCGGATCGGCGCATCGGCCGATTCCAGATCGTGGATGAACGCCTGCCAGTTCGAACTCGGTTGCTCGATCTCGAAGCCGTAGTACAGGCCGGTTGCGGCATCCACCCGGCGCACGATGCGCACCTGCTCGCGGGCGCTGACGTTCGAGCCCAGCTGGATCGTGGCCGTGCCGGCGCAGGGCTGCGCCAGGGGCAGCAGCGTGCGCGCGAGGAACCCGTGCCGCGACCCGTCGATCACGTCGAAGGCGACCGGCAGGGTGTCGCCGGCCTCCAGCGTCGCCGGGCACTTGAGCGAATAGCGCCGGAAGCGGCGCACCTTCTGCTGCGCGGCATCGGCGCCGGCGCGCGGCAGCACGCGGCTGTACTCGCGCTCCGGATAGATCGCGCGCAGCAGGGTCCGCTGGCGGTCGTCGAGCCGGGCGAACACCTGGGTGCGCCGGTTGAAGAAGTGGTCGAGCAGTTCCGGCGTCATCACCGGATCGTTGCTGGTGTGGTAGCGCCGCACCGGATAGCGGATGTTCGGCAACGCGACCTGGGTGAAATAGTGGTGCAGGTCCTTGTGCGGCGCTCGGCCTTCGTAGGCGCGCGCGAACACCTCCGGTGCACCGTGCAGGTCGAGGGTCGCACCGATCGCCGGCGCACCGTTGACGAAGTCGTAGCTGCTGACCTCCTGCGCCTGCAGGCGCCGGAAGAACAACAGCGCCTCGTACATCTCGATGTGCTTCGGGTTGACGGCGATCACGAGGTGCCGGGTGTCGAAGTAACGAATGCAATATTCGTACATGAACTTCAACAATGGAAACAGGATCTTTCCGCCGGTGCTGCGGAAGTCGGGCCGTATCGCCAGCGCCGAGATCTCGGCGATCCGGCCCGGCAGCGCGCGCACCTCGCTCAGGTCGAACACGGCCTGCATCGGAAAGCCGAGCACCCCCTCGCGGATGATCGACAGCGTGCCCACCACCTCGCCGTCGAAGCGGGCGCACAAGGTGGTGGTGGTCGGCAGCGCGTGGTAGGGCGTGACCCGCATGCCCGAAGGGTCGGGCGTCATGAAGCCGCTGCCCACGTAGGCGTCGTGCAGCAACGCGAAGCAGGCTTCGAGTTCGGCGCAGCCGGACGCGATGCCCAGCTGCAGGCGCGGGTCGGGCGCGGGGTCGCAATCGACCATGCGCCGCAGCAGCCTGAAGCGGGTCTCGCGCGGCAGGTGCCCGACGGCGGTGCGCGCCAGCCGATGCAGGCCTGCCGTGGGTTTGCGATCGCGTGGGTCGGTGCGCATAGACTCTCCTTCGGGTTGGGCATCCGTGCCCGGCCGGATGCCGCTTTCGTCAGATCGGCATCGTTGCCCGACCCTTGAGGCCTGCCGGCCGCGCGGCGCCGGCTGCCGCGTCCGGATCCGCACATGCTGTTCAATGAAACACGGAGAAGGCCGCCGAAGCGGCGGTTGATCCCGGCCGGGCCCGGCGCCAGGCTCGCTAGCATTGCCCGATGCACCTCGACTGGCCAGGGTTGGCGCGGCGCCGGGCTGCGGCATCCGATGCCGGCGCAGCAGCCGTGAGCGAAGATCGTGCCCCTCGAGAAGGCCGCGGCCCGGCGCCGGCGGCGGACAACCGGCGCGCGGTGGTGCACCCGGTCATCCTGCAGGGCATCCACAAGCACTACCGGCTGGACGACGTCGACGTGCCGGCGCTGCAGGACATCCAGCTGGTGATCCTGCCCAACCGCTTCACCGTGATCTCGGGGCCGTCGGGCAGCGGCAAGACCACGCTGCTGAACCTGATCGGCTGCATCGACCGCGCCGATTCGGGCACGCTGGTGGTGGCCGGCCGGCAGGTCTACACGATGGACGACGACGCGCTGTCGGACTTCCGCGCGCAGCGCCTGGGCTTCGTGTTCCAGAACTTCAACCTGCTGCCGGTGCTTACCGCCTACGAGAACGTCGAGTACCCGCTGGTGATGGCGACGATGGCGCCGGCGCAGCGCCGGCAGCGCGTGCAGGAGCTGCTCGAGGCGGTTGGATTGAGTGCCCACGCCGCCAAGCGGCCCGGCCAGATGTCGGGCGGGCAGCGCCAGCGGGTGGCCATCGCCCGGGCGCTGGCGCGCCGGCCGGGGATCGTGCTGGCCGACGAGCCCACCGCCAACCTCGACAGCCGCACGGGCGCGGAGATCATCGAGCTGATGCGCCGCATGCAGCGCGAGCAGCAGGTGTCGTTCATCTTCTCGTCGCACGATGCGCAGGTGCTCGAGGCGGCCGACGACATCGTGCGCATCCACGACGGGCGGATCGTGGCGGTCGAGCGGGACGTGAACCGGCCGTGAACGCGCTGCTGCTCGCCTGCCGCAACCTGCTGCGCAACCGGCGCCGCTCGCTGGTCACGCTGTTCGCGATGGCGCTCGGGCTGACGACGGTGCTGCTGTTCGGCGGCTACGTGCGCGACATCAAGTACGCGATGCAGACCGACTTCGTGATGCGCAGCGGCCACCTGCAGGTGCAGCACCGGGACTACTTCCTGCGCGGCAGCGGCAATCCTGCCGCCTACGGCATCGAAGGCTACGAGGCCGTGATCGGCGCGATCCAGGCCGACGAGGTGCTGGCGCCGCTGGTCAAGGTGGTGACGCCGGTGCTGCAGTTCGGCGGCATCGCCGGCAACTTCGCCTCCGGTGCGTCGCGCACCGTGCTGGTGACCGGCATCGTCGCGCAGGAGCAGAACCGGATGCGTTCGTGGAACGACTTCGGGCTGAACTTCGCCATGGTGCCGGTGCCGCTGGTGGGTACCGGGCCCGACGACGTGGTGCTGGGCGTGGGCGTGGCACGGGTGCTGAACCTGTGCGCAGCGCTGAAGGTGCCGGGCTGCGACGACGATGCGCGCGCCGAGCCTGCGCAAGGCGCTGCGGTGCTGCCGGCAGACCTGCAGGACCTGGCGGCCGCCACGCAACCGGCCACAGGGCCGGCGACCGGCGCGCCGCAGATCGAGATTCTCGCCAACGGGCCGAAGGGTGCGCCGAACGTGGCGACCGTGCGCCCGATCCGCGCCGAATTCCAGGGAGTCAAGGAATTCGACGAGGTCGCCGTGATCGCGCACCTGCCGCTCGCCCAGCGCCTGGTCTTCGGCTCCGACGCGAAGCAGGTGACGGCCATTGCGGTGCAGTTGCACCACACCGCCGACATCGGTGTCGCCCAGGCCCGGCTGGACCGGATCCTGGCGGAGCGATTCGCGGCCCAGCCGTTGGCGACGGTGGACTTCGCCACCCTGAATCCGTTCTACGGCCAGACGATGCAGATGTTCGGCACGCTCTTCGGGTTCATCGCGGTGCTGATCGGCGGCATCGTGCTGTTCACCGTGATCAACACGATGAGCATGACGGTCGTCGAGCGGACGGTGGAGATCGGCACCTTGCGTGCGATCGGGCTGCGCCGTCAGGGCGTGCGCCGCATGTTCGTGATCGAAGGGCTGGTCCTGGGGTTGGCCGCCGCGGCCGTGGGCGTCGTGTCTTCGTTGCTGCTGGCCGGGCTCGTGAATCGGCTGGGCATTCAGTGGATGCCGCCCGGCCGCGTCGAGCCGGCGCTGGTGTCGATCGGCTTGGGCGGCGAGTACCTGCTGATCCTGTCGACGGCGGCAGTGCTCGTGCTGCTCGCCTGTGTGTCGTCGCTCGTGCCTGCGGCGCGCGCGTCGCGGATGAACATCGTCGATGCGCTGCGCCACGCCTGACCATCCCGTTACCGACCCATGAAGCGCCTTGCTCCCCTTCTTGCCCTGTTGCTCGCCTGCCTGCTGGCGTGCTTGCCGGCGCGCGCCGCCGAAGACGCCCAGGCGATCCTGAGCGCCAGTGACGCGGTGCGCAACCCGTCCAAGCCCTTCACGACCACGGTCACGCTGCTCGAATACCGCCAGGGCAAGCAGACCGACACCAGCGTGCTCAACGTGCTGTCCAAGGCCGACGAGCGCAGCGGCCAGTTCCGCACGCTGATCCGCATGGTTTCGCCCGAGCGCGATGCCAACAAGCTGATGCTCAAGAGCGGCAACGACCTGTGGTTCTTCGACCCGGCCAGCCAGGCGAGCATCCGCCTGTCGCCGCAGCAGCGGCTGCTCGGGCAGGTGTCCAACGGCGACGTGGTCACCGTCAACCTGGCCCGCGATTACCGTGCCGAGCTGCTGGGCGAGGAGGACACGGCCGACGGCGAGAAGGTCACGCGCCATGCCTACAAGCTGCAGTTGTCGGCGGCCGCGCCCGATGCGCCCTACCACCGCGTCGAGATGTGGGTCGAGGCCGGCACCGCGCGGCCGATCAAGGCGCGCTTCTTCGCCGAAAGCGGCCACCTGCTCAAGACCGCCTACTACCGCAAGTTCCAACCGCAGCTCGGCCGCGAGCGGCCGACCGAGGTGGTGATCATCGACGGCCTCGATCCGTCGTGGGTCACCGTGATGCGCTACAGCGACTTCGCCTGGCGCGACGTGCCCGAAGCCTGGCTGCAACGGGACTACCTGCCGCGTTTCAAGCCCAACTGATGATGATGCACGCTCTCCGCGCCTGGCCCCTTCTCGCGCTGCTGCCGATCCTGTGGGCGGGCCCCGCAGCCGCGGCCGATCCGCCGGCCGAGCCCGCGAGCGACCTCGACGCGCTCGATCTGGCCGACAAGGCGCCCGAGGCGGCCCCCACGGCGGCGGCAGCGCGCAGCTGGCGGCTGTTCGTCGAGGGCGCGGCCGGCGGCGGCCGCCTGCGTGGCGACGGCAACTTCACGCTGTACCGCGGCTCGGTCGATTTCCGCTTCGACGACCAGTTGCTGCCGCAGCTGCGCATCGTGTTCTCCGACCGGCTCGACGGCGTCAACAGCGACGGCGTGCCGCCCGGCGACAACGTCAACACGTTGCGCGAGCTGTTCGTCAGCTGGCAGGCCGACGCCCACACCGCGCTGGACTTCGGGCGCGTCAACATCCGCAACGGCGTGGCGATGGGCTACAACCCGACCGACTGGTTCCGCGCCGACGCGTTGCGCATGGTGGTCACGCCCGATCCGGTGGTGCTGCGCGAGAACCGCCAGGGCACGGTGGTGATCCAGGGGCAGAAGCTGTGGGACCGCGCGTCGCTGAGCGCGGCCTTCTCGCCGCGGCTGGCGCGCACGCCGGATGAAGCGACCTTCGCGCTGAACGCCGGCGCCACCAACCCCGAGAACCGCTACCTCGTTGCCGGCAGTTACAAGTTCAGCGACAGCTTCACGCCGCAACTGCTTGTGTACGGCGGCGCCGACATCGGGCCGCAGGCCGGATTGAACCTGTCGGGGCTGCTGGGCGACGCGGTGGTGGTGTTCGCCGAAGGCGCGGTGGGCCGCGGGCTGCCGCTGGTGGCGCAGGCGCTGGCGCTGGACGTGGCGCAGAGCTGGCAGCAGCGCGCCGCCGTGGGGTTGACGTACACCACGCCCTTCAAGCTCAGCCTGACGGCCGAAGCCGAATACAACAGCGCCGCGCCCTTCGGCAACGACTGGTCGGCGCTGTCGCCCGGCGTGCAGCAGCAGGTGCTCGCCACGGCGGGGGCGTTGCAGGACCTGCCCACGCGCAGCCAGTGGTTCCTGTACGCGCACTGGCCGGACGTGATCGTGCCCCGGCTGACCCTCTCGGGCTTCTGGCGCCAGGACATGCGGACCAGCAGCTGGGCCGGCTGGCTCGAGGCGCGCTATGCGTGGCCCCGCGCGGATCTGGCGCTGCAGTGGCAGGGCTTCGGCGGCTCGGCCGGCACGGTGTACTACGGCGTGCCGCAGCGCCAGGCGCTCCAGGCGATCGTGCGCGTCTATTTCTGACCCGGCGGCGTGCAGTTTTCCGCTGATGCGGGCTGGCGGGCGTGCGGCGCCGCCGTCCGGTAACTTGCCTGTGTCATCATTAACCGAGCGTCGGGCAGGCGCCTGCCTCGTGGCGGTCTGCGCCCGGGGTTTGCTCGAATCACGTCAGCCGCGCCGCGAGCGGGCGACGCAGGGAGTCATCGATGAAGAATCCAGCTGTATTGGCGCGCAGCGCGCTGCGTTGGCTGTTCGCAGCGCTTGCCGTCGGCCTGTTGTTCGGGTGCGCGCAGAACAAGTATCCGCCGGCGCCGGTGTCGGCGTCGACCGCCGACTACACCTACATCGTCGGCCCCGGCGACAACATCAACATCATCGTCTGGCGCAACCCCGAGATCTCGATGTCGGTGCCGATCCGGCCCGACGGCAAGTTCTCCACGCCGCTGGTCGACGAACTGGTCGCGCAGGGCAAGACGCCGGTTCAGATCGCGCGCGAGATCGAGAAGCAGCTCGAGAAATACGTGCGCGACCCGGTGGTCACGGTGATCGTGACCAGCTTCGTCGGCCCGTACGACCAGCAGATCCGGGTGGTGGGCGAGGCCGCCAAGCCGCAGGCGCTGTCGTTCCGGCAGTACATGACGGTGCTCGACGTGATGATCGCGGTCGGCGGCCTGACCGACTTCGCCGACGGCAACGGCGCCACGATCCTGCGCACCTCCGAAGGCGGCAAGGACGGCATGGGCGGCACCCAGTTCGCGGTGCGCCTGCGTGACCTGGTCCAGCGCGGCGACATGACGGCCAACGTCGAGATGCGGCCCGGCGACATCCTGATCATTCCGCAGAGCTTCTTCTGAACGCCCTCGGCGCATATCCGGATCACGAGGCACGGTCATGGAACAACTTCTGACGCAGATCGTCACCACCGCCAAGGGCATGTGGCGCCACCGGTGGCTCGCACTGGCCGTCGCGTGGGCCGTCGCCATCGTGGGCGGCATCATCGCGTTCAGCATCCCCGACAAGTACGAGGCCTCCGCGCGGGTATTCGTGGACACGCAGTCGATCCTCAAGCCGCTGATGTCCGGCCTGGCGATCCAGCCCAACGTCGAGCAGCAGGTCGGCATGCTGAGCCGCACGCTGATCAGCCGCCCCAACATGGAGAAGCTGGTCCGCATGGCCGACCTCGACCTGGGCGCCAAGTCCAAGGCCGAGCAGGACGAGGTCATCACCAGCCTGATGGATGCTGTTCAGATCAAGAGCACCGGGCGCGACAACCTGTACACGCTGTCGTACCGGGCTGCCAGGCCGGACCAGGCGCAGCGGGTGGTGCAGGCGCTCGTGTCGATGTTCGTGGAGTCGAGCCTGGGCGGCTCGCGCAAGGACGCTCAGTCGGCGAAGGCATTCATCGAAGACCAGATCAAGGCCTACGAGGTCAAGCTCGACGAGGCGGAAACACGGCTGAAGGAATTCCGGATCCGCAACATCGAGATGAACAACGTCGAAGGCAAGGATTCGACGGCGAAGATCAGCGACTTGAGCCAGCAGTTGCGAGAGGCACGGCTCGCGTTGCGCGAGGCCGAGCAGGCACGCGAAGCGGCCAAGCAGCAGTTGAAGTCTGCTTCGTCGATGGCTGCGCCCAGCCTGCTGTCGATGCCCGATGCGCCCGATCTGGGCGGGAACACTGCCGAGATCGACGCGCGCATCGCCGCGCAGAACCGCAACCTCGACACCCTGCTGCAGCGCTACACCGAGCAGCACCCCGATGTGGTGGGTGCGCGCCGCCTGATCAAGGACCTGGAGGCGCAAAAGCGCAAGGAGCTCGACGACCAGCGTGCCGTGGCCGCGGCCGCGGCGGCTGCGGCGGCGAGTGCGGCTTCGGCTGCCGACTCGTCGGCGGCAGTTGGGGCGCTCGGCGCGATGGCGCAGCAGGAGATGGGCAAGATGCTCGCCACCTACGACCTGCAGGTGGCGTCGCTCAAGGCGCGGGTCAACGAATACGAGCAGCGCTACAAGAACGCAGTCGAGATGCTGAAGACCGCCCCCCAGCTCGAGGCGGAGGAAGCGCGGCTGACGCGGGACCACGCGATCCACAAGCGCAACTACGAGGACCTGGTTGCCCGCCGGGAGCGGGCGTCGATGTCGGGTGAGCTCGAGAGTGCGGCCGGCGTCGTGGACTTCCGCCTGATCGATCCGCCGCGCGTGTCGCCGGAGCCGGTGGCGCCCAACCGGTTCGCGCTGCTGGCGCTGGCCTGCGCGATCTCGCTGGCGGCCGGCATCGCCACCGCTTTCCTCGCCAGCCAGCTGCGGCCGGTGTTCCACAGCGCCGCCGATCTGCGCAACAAGGTCGCGGTGCCGCTGCTGGGCGTCGTGTCGATGGTGAGTTCGGCCATCGAGGTGCGGCGTGAACGCATCAGCATGCTTCGCTTCATGGCGGGATCCGGCGGGCTGGTGGGCACCTTCATCCTGGCCTTCCTGGTCATGACGATCCTCGCAGCGCGGAAGGTGGCCTGACATGAGCAGCCTGATCGAACAAGCCGCCAAGCGCCTCGAGCAGTTGCGCAACGCCGGCATCGACGTGCCGGCAGGCGGCGGCGACGCCGCCGTGCTGGTCGGCCACCCGGGCGATGCCGTGCCGGCGCCTGCCGAGCCGGCGGTGCCCGCACCGTCGTCGCGGCGTGTCGACATCGACATGGGCCTGCTCGAAGCCAACGGCATCGTCACGCCTACCGCGCCGCGCTCGCGCATCGCCGACGAGTACCGGGTGATCAAACGGCCGCTGATCAGCAACGCGATGAGCCGCGGCGCGGCTGCGCTGCAGCACGGCAACCTGATCATGGTGACCAGCGCGCTGGCGGGCGAAGGCAAGAGCTTCACCGCGCTGAACCTCGCGATGAGCATCGCGGCCGAGCTCGACCACACCGTGATGCTGGTCGATGCCGACGTCGCCCGGCCGTCGGTGCTGCGCATGCTCGGCCTGCCCGACAGCGCCGGGCTGCTCGACCTGCTCGAGGGCAAGGCCGACATGGCCGACGTGCTGTTGCGCACCAATGTCGACAAGCTGACCGTGCTGCCCAGCGGCACGCCGCACCCGCGCGCCACCGAGCTGCTGGCCAGCGAGGCGATGCGCCTGCTGCTCGACGACATCTCGAAGCGCTACCCCGACCGGATCGTGATCTTCGATTCGCCGCCGCTGAACCTGACGACCGAAGCCCGGGTGCTGGCCGCGCAGATGGGGCAGATCATCCTCGTCGTGCAGGCCGACAGGACGCTGCAGGCCGACGTGCAGCACGCGCTGTCGACGGTGGAAGCGTGCCCGGTGAAGATGATGCTGCTGAACCGGGTGCGCCCCGATCGGCACGGCAGCTACGGCTATGGCTACGGCTACGGCTATGGGTACGGCCATGAAAGCCATGCGGCCTGACACGCGCCAGACGAACCGCGTCACAGGCGCCGCAGCGTGACGGCCTGGCGGGTTCGGGCTGCGGGCGGGCTCCCGTGGGCTGCGCTGCTGGTGCTGGCGGCCGGTGGCGTGCCGGCGCACGCCCAGTTCGGCAGCGCGCTGGGCGTGGGCGCCGCGGAAGGCGCAGCCGGGGCGGGTGGCCTCGGCGGCTTCGGCGGCGGCGGCGGTGGCGGCAGCGGCGGTACGCCGCCCTTCTACATCACCACCGGCCTGGGTGCGTCGCTGACCGCGACCAACAACGTCTCGCTGTCGTCCAACGACAGCCAGTCGTCGCTGATCCTCACCGCGACGCCCTACATCCAGGCCTTCGGCCAGCGCGGCTGGCTGCGCGGCAGCCTGTACTACGGGCTGAGCGCGTCGGTCTACAGCGGCGGCAACCAGAACTCGACCTTCAACAACTCGCTGTCGGCGCAAGGCACGGCCGAACTGATCCGCAGCCGGATGTACGTCGACGCGTCGGCCAGCATCTCGCGGCAGATGATCTCGCCCTTCGGCACGCAGTCGCCGTCGCCGATCTTCAACAACGCCAACAGCACGCAGGTGTCGACGGTCAGTGTCGCGCCCCGCCTGAACGGCCAGATCGCCGGCCAGGTCGACTACAGCGCGCGCGCGTTCTACAGCTACACCAACAGCGGCACCTCGCTGGCGTCCGATTCGAGCGTGTTCGGCGCAATTGCGTCGTTCAATGGCTCGACGCGCTGGTCCAACCTCGGGTGGGGCCTGAACTTCAGCTACCGCGAGAGCCGGTTCTCGCAAGGCCGCAACGAATTCGACCAGCTGAACTGGGTGGCGCTGAACTATTCCGGCATCCCGGACGTCGTGCTCTCGGCGCGGGCCAACGTTGAGACCAGCAACCTGACCAGCCTGAACAACGAAACCCACTACGGCTATGGCGGCGGCATCCGCTGGACGCCCAGCCCGCGCACCGACTTCACGGTGCAGTACGACACGCGCGTCTTCGGCTCGTCGCACCTGTACGCCTTCAACTACCGCGCGCCGCGCAGCGTGTGGTCGATCAGCAGCACGCAGGGCCTGTCCACCGGGCAGGGCGGCGGTTTCGGCGGCGGGGGCTTCTACGGCGGCTCGGTGCCGGCGAACACCACCGCCTACCAGCTGCTGTTCGCCGCCTTTGCGTCGATCCAGCCCGATCCGGTGCTGCGCGCGCAGCTGGTCAACAACTTCCTGCGCGCCAACGGCATCGACCCGAACGCCACGATCGCGCCGTCATACCTTCCCAACCAGGTGACCGAGCAGTTGTCGAACCAGGCGTCGGTCGCCTGGCTGGGCCGGCGCGACACGGCGATGCTCAGCGTGAACCAGACGCGCAGCACCCGCCTCGGCCCGCTGTCGAACCCCGGCAACGACTTCGCCAACGGCCAGCCGATCACCTGGCTCGGGTTCAGCGGCACATGGTCGCACCGGCTCACGCCGCGCAGCAACCTCACGGCCACGCTGAGCCAGCAGCAGACCTCCGGGGCGGCCGACTCCACCTTCCGCACCGCCAACCTGATGTGGAGCAGCCAGGTCGCCGAGCGCGCGTCCGCGGCGTTGATGGCCAGCTACAGCGTGCAAAGCGGTTCGGCGGCCTACAACACGGCCTCGCTGACCGCCACCTTCAACATCCAGTTCTGACCCATGTACGAAGCCTTCTACGGGCTGAGCAGCAAGCCGTTCCAGCTCAACCCCGACCCCAGCTTCTATTTCGGGAGCAAGCAGCACAGCCGCGCCAAGGCCTACCTCGAGTACGGCGTGTCGCGGCACGAGGGCTTCGTCGTGATCACCGGCGAGATCGGCGCCGGCAAGACGATGACGCTGCGCGCGCTGATCGAGGGCCTGCACGGCAGCGACGTCGTCATCGGCCACCTGGTCACGACCCAGCTCGACGCCGAGGACACGCTGCGCATGGTGGGCTCGGCCTTCGGCTTCAAGGTCAAGGACGTGCCCAAGTCGGAGCTGCTGGTCACGCTCGAGGCCTTCCTGCTCAGCCAGACCAGCCAGGGCAAGCGCTGCCTGCTGATCGTCGACGAGGCGCAGAACCTGACGATGCGCGCGGTGGAAGAGCTGCGCATGCTGTCCAACTTCCAGTACGGCAACCAGGCGCTGCTGCAGACCTTCCTGGTGGGTCAGCCCGAGTTCCGCGCGATCCTGCAGCGGCCCGAGATGGAGCAGTTCCGCCAGCGCGTGGCGGCCACCTGCCACATCGGCCCGCTCGACGCGGACGAGACGCGCGGCTACATCGAGCACCGGCTCAAGCGGGCCGGCGCCACCGACAAGCCGAGCTTCGAGCCGCAGGTGTTTGCCGCGGTCTACGCAGCCAGCCAGGGCATCCCGCGCCAGATCAACGCGATCTGCGACCGCCTGCTGCTGCTGGGCTTCCTGAGCGAGCGCAGCCACCTGACGGCAGCCGACGTCGAGGAGGTGATGCGCGAGTTCGCGAGCGAATCCGAAGTGCCGGCCAAGTCGAAGACGGCGCTGGCCAACCGCAGCGGCGGCGCACCCGACGAGGCGCTGGCGCTGGACGCGGCCGCGATCGGGCCGCTCGACCTGGACAAGCTGCGGCTCGACCCGGCTCTGGCGCAGGGCATCTGCCTGCAGATCGAGGCGCTCGGCTCGGCCCACGCGATCGACCAGCTGCAGCGCCTGGAGCGCAGCATCCTGCGGCTCGAGCGCGCCAACGTGCAGACGCTGGGCATGCTGAAGAAGCTGCTGCACGCGGCCACCAAGGCCCCGGCCGAAGAGGCGAAGTGACGCCCGCGCGGGAGCCCTCGATGCCGCCGGCTGCGATCACCAACGCGCTGACGATCGACGTCGAGGACTACTTCCAGGTCTCGGCCTTCGCGCCCTACATCGACCGCGCCGGCTGGGACGCGCGCGAGTGCCGGGTCGAGCGCAACGTCGAGCGCATCCTCGCGCTGCTCGACGAACACGGCGCCACCGCCACCTTCTTCGTGCTCGGCTGGGTGGCCGAGCGCTACCCGCAGCTGGTGCGGCGCATCGCCGCGCAGGGGCACGAGGTCGCCAGCCACGGCTACGGCCACGAGCGCGCGAGCGACCTGGCGCGCGCCGATTTCGACGCCGACGTGCGCCGCGCCAAGGGCGTGCTCGAAGACCTCAGCGGCACGCCCGTCGCCGGCTACCGCGCGCCGAGCTTCTCGATCGGCCCAGGGAACTGGTGGGCCTTCGATGCGCTCGCGGCCAGCGGCCACCGCTACAGCTCGAGCATCTACCCGATCCGGCACGACCACTACGGCATGCCCGACGCGCCGCGCTTCGCGCACCCGGTGGCCGACGGCCTGATCGAGATCCCGATCACTACGCTGCGCATGCTCGACCGCAACCTGCCGTCCAGCGGCGGCGGCTACTTCCGGCTGCTGCCCTACGCGGTGTCGCGCTGGATGCTGCGCCGGGTCAACACGGTCGACCGGCAGCCGGCGGTGTTCTACTTCCACCCGTGGGAGATCGACCCCGGCCAGCCGCGCATCGACGGCATCGACGCCAAGACGCGCTTCCGGCACTACCTGAACCTCGAACGCACCGAAGGGCGGCTGCGCAGCCTGCTGCGCGATTTCGAGTGGGGCCGGATGGACCGGGTCTTCCTGGCGGGGGCATGACGATGCAGGTACACCGCCTCGATCCGCAAGACGCCGCCGGCCGCGCGCGCTGGGACGAGTTCGTGCTCGCCTGCCCGGCGGCCACCTTCTTCCACCGCAGCGGCTGGCAATCGATCCTGCGCGGCGTGTTCCGGCACGACACCCACTACCTGTACGCCGAGCAGGGCGGGCGCATCGAAGGCGTGCTGCCGCTGGCGCACGTGGACAGCCTGCTGTTCGGCAAGTCGCTGGCGAGCCTGCCCTTTGCCGCGTATGCGGGGGTGGCCGCGTTCAACGAGCCCGCCGCGGCGGCGCTCGAGGCCCACGCCGACGAACTCGCGCGGCGCCTGAAGGTCGCGCACCTGGAGCTTCGCCACCTGAACCCGCGCCACCCCGACTGGCCGCGGCAGGACCTGTACGTGACCTTCCGCAAGCCGATCCTGCCGGACGAGGAAGCGAACCTGCTCGCGATCCCGCGCAAGCAGCGCGCGATGGTGCGCAAGGGCATCAAGAACGGGCTCGTCGCGCAGATCGACGCCGACGCCGGCCGCTTCTTCGCGCTGTACGCCGACAACGTGCACCGCCACGGCACGCCCGCGCTGCCGCGGCGTTACTTCGACGCGCTGCAGCGCGAGTTCGGCGCCGACTGCGACATCCTGACCGTGGCCGACCCGGCCGGGCGGCCGTTGTCGAGCGTGCTGAGCTTCTACTTCCGCGACGAGGCGCTGCCGTACTACGCCGGCGACGACCTCGCCGCGCGCGAGCTCGCCGCCAACGACTTCAAGTACTGGGAGCTGATGCGCCGTGCCTGCGCGAAAGGGCTGAAGACCTTCGACTACGGCCGCAGCAAGCAGGGCACCGGCCCCTTCGCCTTCAAGAAGAACTGGGGCTTCGAGCCCACGCCGCTGCACTACGAGTACCGGCTGTACAAGCGCGACGCGGTGCCGCAGAACAACCCGGCCAACGCCAAGTTCAAGCTGATGATCGAGACTTGGCGGCGCCTGCCGATCGGCGTGGCCAACTGGCTCGGCCCCTACGTGGTGCGCAACCTGGGCTGACATGGCCACCTTGTTGTACCTCGTGCACCGGCTGCCGTACCCGCCCGACAAGGGCGACAAGGTGCGCTCGTACCACCTGCTGCAGCACCTGGCGGCGCGGCACCGCGTGTTCCTGGGCACCTTCGTCGACGACCCGGCCGACTTCGCGCATGTCGAGGCGGTGCGCACGCTGTGCGCCGGGGTGCACGCGGCCCGCCTCCAGCCGCTGCGCGCGCGCGCGGCCAGCATCGCGGCGCTGGCCACCGGCGAGGCGCTGACGCTGCGCTACTACCGCGACGCCGGCCTCGCGCGCTGGGTGCGCGGCGTCGTGCAGCGCGAGCGCATCGACGCCGTCGTCGCCTTCTCGTCGTCGGTGGTGCCCTATGCCGAAGGCCTGGGCCTGCCGTTGATCGTCGATTTCGTCGATGTCGATTCGGCCAAGTGGAGCGAATACGCCGGCCGGCACCGCTGGCCGCTGTCGTGGCTGTACCGGCGCGAAGGCGAGCGGCTGCTCGCCTACGAGCGCGCGGCGGCCGCGCGCGCCGACTGGTCGTTCTTCGCCACCGAGAAGGAGGCGCAGCTCTTTCGTCGGCTGGCGCCGGAATGCGCCGGCCGCGTCGAAGGCATGGACAACGGCGTCGATGCCGCCCGCTTCGCGCCCGACCCGGCCCGCCCTTCGCCCTACGCGCCGGGCGAGATCGCGGTCGCGTTCACCGGCGCGATGGACTACTGGCCCAACGTCGATGCGGTCTGCTGGTTCGCCGCCGACATCCTGCCCCGGCTGCGCAAGCGCCATCCGGCGCTGCGCTTTCACATCGTCGGCCGCAACCCGGCGCCGGCGGTGCGCGCGCTGGCCGGGCCGGCGGTCAACGTCACCGGCACCGTGCCCGACGTGCGCCCGTGGCTGCAGCATGCGGCCGTGGTGGTGGCGCCGCTGCGGCTGGCGCGCGGCATCCAGAACAAGGTGCTCGAAGCGATGGCGATGGCGCGCCCGGTGGTGGCCGCTTCGGCCTGCGCCGACGCCTTGCGCGCCGCGCCCGGCCGCGAGCTGCTGAGCGCGCACGACGAAGCCGGCTTCGCCGACCAGGTGGCGGCGCTGCTGGCCGACGCGCCGCGCGCCGCCGCCATCGGCGCCGCCGCGCGCGACTGCGTGCTGCGCGAATACAGCTGGAGCGCGCACCTGGCCGCGCTCGACCGCCGCCTGGCCGCGCTGACGCCGCCGGCGCAGCACCCGCCCGTCGCCGCGACGGCGCTGGCCGCCTGACCCGCCTGACCCGCCTGCCCCGCGTCTTCCCGAACGACCCGAACCCGCATGAGTGCCGTCGCCGCCGACCTTCGCATCGCTTCACCGTGGAAGACGGCGCTGCCCGCGCTGGCGGCGCTGCTCGCCGCCGTCGCCCTGCTGTACCGTGACACCGCGGTCACGATGGTCGGCATCTGGTACCGCTCGGAGACCTTCGCGCACTGCTTCCTGGTGCTGCCGATCACGCTGTGGCTGGTCTGGCGCAAACGTGCCGCGCTGGCGCGGCTGACGCCCCGGCCGAGCCCGGCGGTAATGGCGGCGATGCTGGCGGTGGCGGCCGTGTGGCTGCTGGCCGACCTGGTGGCGGTGAACGCGGCCACGCAGTTCGCCTTCGTGGCGCTGCTGGTGCTGGCGGTGCCGGCGGTGCTGGGGCTGGAGGTGGCGAGCGCGATCCTGTTCCCGTTGATGTTCCTGTTCTTCGCGGTGCCCTTCGGCGAATTCCTGGTGCCGACGATGATGGAGTGGACGGCCGACTTCACCGTGTTCGCGCTGCAGCGCAGCGGCGTGCCGGTATTCCGCGAAGGGCAGCACTTCGTGATCCCGTCGGGCCAGTGGTCGGTGATCGACGAATGCAGCGGCGTGCGCTACGTGATGGCGTCGTTCATGGTGGGCTCGCTGTTCGCGTACCTGAACTACCGCTCGTACACGCGCCGCGCGGTGTTCATGGCGGTGGCGCTGGTGCTGCCGGTGGTGGCCAACTGGTTCCGTGCGTACATGATCGTGATGCTGGCGCACCTGTCGGGCAACCGGCTGGCCGTGGGCGTGGACCACATCCTGTACGGCTGGGTGTTCTTCGGCCTCATCATCTTCCTGATGTTCATCGTCGGCGCGCGCTGGTCGCAGCCCGATGCGGTGGATGAAGCCGGCGGCGGGGCCGCGGTCGACCCGGCCGGCGTGCGGCGCGGCTACTGGGGCACCGCACTCGCCGCCGCGGTGGTGGTGGCGCTGCCGCCGCTGGCCGGCTCGATGATCGCGCGCGCCGAAGGCGCGGCCGCCGCGCCCGGCATCGAGCTGCCGGCGCGGCTGTCGGCCGGCTGGGCCGACGACGGCGCGCGCCTGCCGGCGTTCATGCCGCAGTTCGCGAACCCTTCGGCAGTGGCGTCGCGCATCTACTCCGGCCCCGAAGGCGTGGTCGGCGTGCACGTCGCCTACGTGCGCGGCCAGACCGAAGCGCGCAAGCTGGCCACCGCGCAGCACCAACTGGTGGCGATGCGCGACGCCGACTGGTCGCTGCCGCAGGAGGGCAGCCGCGCGATCGAAGTCGACGGCAGCAGCCTGCGCGTGCGCACCGCCGAGATCCTGGGGCGCGAGCGCGGCGGCGGCGCCATCGAGCGGCGGCCGCAGCTCGCCGTCTGGCGGCTGTACTGGGTGGATGGCCGCTGGATCGCCGGCGATGTCCAGGCCAAGCTGGCCGGCGGCCTGGCGCGGCTCAAGGGCCGCGGCGACGAAGGCGCGCTCGTGGTGCTCTATGCCGACCAGGGCACGCCGCAGGCGTCCGAGGCTGCGCTGGCGGCATTCATGCAGGCCAACCTGGGCGTGTTGGATCAGCTGCTCGAGCAGACCCGCAGCCGGCGGTGAGCGGTAACGACTTCGCCGCCGAGGATCGCCAGGCAGATCCCTCGGCAGCTCGGCCGGCCGACCGTCCGCTCGTCGCCCACGTCGTCTACCGCTTCGACACCGGCGGGCTGGAGAACGGCGTCGTCAACCTGATCAACCACCTGCCGGAATCGGCCTACCGGCACGTGGTGATCGCGTTGACCGAGGTCACCGATTTCGCGCAGCGCATCCGCCGCAGCGACGTGCGCTGCATCGCGCTGCACAAGCCGCCCGGGCAGACCTGGTGGCTGTATCCGCGGCTGCTGCGGCTGCTGCGCGAGCTGCGCCCGGCAATCGTGCACACCCGCAACCTGGCGGCGCTGGAAGTGCAGCCGGCCGCCTGGCTGGCCGGCGTGCCGGTGCGCATCCACGGCGAACACGGGCGCGACGTGGGCGACCTGGACGGCAGCAACCGCGCGCTGCAGCGCCTGCGCCGGCTGTACCGGCCCTTCGTGCACCACTACCTGGCGCTGTCGCGCGACCTGCAGCGCTACCTGATCGACAAGGTCCGCGTGCCGGCCGACAGGATCACGCAGGTCTACAACGGCGTCGATCTGCAGCGCTACCAACCCAATGGCGGCCGGCCGCGGCCGATCGCCGGTTGCCCCTTCGACCCGGCGCGCCACTGGCTGGTCGGCACGGTCGGGCGGATGCAGACGGTCAAGGACCAGCCCACGCTCGCGCGTGCCTTCGTGCGCGCACTGCAGCGCGAGCCGGCGCTGCGCGGGCGGCTGCGGCTGGTGCTGGTGGGCGACGGGCCGCTGCGCGCGCAGTGCGCGGCGGTGCTGGCCGAAGGCGGCATGGTGGACCTGGCGTGGCTGCCGGGCGAGCGCGCCGACGTGCCCACGGTCATGGGCGGCCTGCATGCGTTCGCGCTGCCGTCGCTGGCCGAGGGCGTGTCCAACACGATCCTCGAGGCGATGGCCAGCGGGCTGCCGGTCGCCGCCACGGCCGTCGGCGGCAACGTCGAGCTGGTGGAAGAGGGCGCCACCGGCCTGCTGGTGCCGGCGGCCGACCCGGATGCGCTGGCCGGCGCGCTGATCGCGCTGGCGGCGGACCCCGGCCGCGCGGCCGCCATGGGCAGTGCCGGGCGCGCAGCCGCCGAAGCGCGCTTCAGCCTCGACGCGATGGTGGCGACCTACCGCGAGGTGTATGACCGCCAACTCGCCGCGTCGTGCCGCAAATCCGGCGGCGGTGCGGGATGCGGGCCGCGCTGAGCTCGAGCCTTGCATGCTGCGCCACCACAGCGCCAACCACATGGACAGGACTCGAATGTATTGCTACGATGCAATAGATGGCGGCCACCCTCCTCGCGCGAGCCAAGGAAGTCCGCGAGGACGGGTCCATCCTCGAGATCGTGATCTGGGAGCTTGCTGATCCACTGCCGCCGAGTTCGCATCGATATAGGTACCGCCTGTATTTCGGCGCCGGCGGCATCAGCAGAATCCGCTACGACAACGAGCGGGGCAAGGGTGATCACCGTCACGTAGGCGATCGCGAGTTCGTCTACCGATTCAGTTCGGTCGAGCAACTGCTCCTGGACTTCCAGTCCGACGTGGAGCGCTGGGAACAACCATGAAGGCCATCATCGAGGTTGCGGGCAAGGGCTCCATCTACAAGACCGCCGCCGCGCAGGTGGCTGCCGCCCGCAAGGGCCGAGTCCCCGACTTCCATCTCAGCTTCGAGTCGGCGCGCTCGCTGTTTGCCGAGTTGACGCCGGCCCGCCTGGATCTGCTCGACACGCTTCGCCGCGTCGGCCCGTGCAGCGTGTATGCGCTGGCCAAGGCAGCCGAACGGAACTACTCGAACGTCCACGCCGACGTTGGGCGGCTGGAAGAACTCGGCCTGATCGAGCGAACCGAAGAGGGCGAGGTGTTCGTCCCCTATGAATCTGTCGAGATCGTGGTTCCCCTCGCGCGCGCTGTTGCATGAGGCGGCGGTGCGGCAGGCGCCGGCCGCGCGCAGTTCGCGCCCCCTCGCGCGTGTCCACCCCCAGGACGAGGGGTGCCGAGCGGCGGGCACGGCGTGGCAGAAGTCATGCGCGCCCCGGCCATCGCGCCGCGGCTGCGGCGGCCGGCCGGCATCTCGCCTACCATTTGCCCTCGGGCCGCTCCCGAGCGCGGTGCCGCCCAGGCACCACCACCGGCCAGCGGCCGGCGCGACCACCGACTGAACACCCCATGTGCGGCATCACCGGCATCTTCGACACCCGCCACCGGCGCGACATCGACCGCGGCGTGCTGCAGCGGATGAACGATTCGCAGCTGCACCGCGGCCCGGATGAAGGCAGCGTGCACGTCGAGCCCGGGCTGGGCTTCGGCCACCGGCGGCTGTCGATCATCGACATCGCCACCGGCCAGCAGCCGCTGGCCAACGAGGACGGCTCGGTTGTCGTCGTCTTCAACGGCGAGATCTACAACTACCAGCCCCTGATGGCCGAGCTGCAGGCCGCCGGGCACCGCTTCCGCACCAAGAGCGACACCGAATGCATCGTGCACGGCTGGGAGCAATGGGGCGAGGACTGCGTCAAGCGTTTCCGCGGCATGTTTGCCTTCGCGCTGTGGGACCGCAACCGCCAGACGCTGTTCCTGGCCCGCGACCGGTTGGGCGTCAAGCCGATGCACTACGCGCTGCTCGACGACGGCACGCTGCTGTTCGGCAGCGAGCTGAAGTCGCTGCTGGCCTACCGCGGCAGCCAGGGCGGGCTGCGGCGCGACCTCGACCCGCTGGCGGTGGAGGAGTACTTCGCGCTCGGCTACACGGCCGAGCCACGCACCATCTTCAAGCAGGCGAAGAAGCTGCCGCCGGCGCACACGCTGAGCATCCGCCGCGGCCAGACGCTGCCCGAGCCGCGCGAGTACTGGGACGTGCACTTCACCGGCGGCAACCCGAGCACGCTGGCCGACGCGTGCGCCGAGCTGCGCCAGCGGCTCGACGAATCGGTGCGGCTGCGCATGATCGCCGAGGTGCCGCTGGGCGCCTTCCTCTCCGGCGGCGTCGATTCCAGCGCCGTGGTGGCGACGATGGCCGGGCTGTCGGACGGGCCGGTGCATACCTGCTCGATCGCCTTCGATGACCCCAAGTACAACGAGAGCGAGTTCGCGGCGATGGTGGCCGCGCGCTACCGTACCGACCACCGCGTCGAGACCGTCAAGTCCGACGACTTCGAGCTGATCGACACGCTCGCGCGGCTGTACGACGAGCCCTATGCCGACAGCTCCGCGATCCCCACCTACCGGGTATGCCAGCTGGCGCGCAAGCACGTGACGGTGGCGCTGTCGGGCGACGGCGGCGACGAGAGCTTCGCCGGCTACCGCCGCTACCGCATGCACCTGATGGAAGAGCGCATGCGCGCCGCGCTGCCGGCAGCGCTGCGCCAGCCGCTGTTCGGGCTGCTGGGCCGCGTCTACCCCAAGGCCGACTGGGCGCCGCGCGTGCTGCGCGCCAAGACCACCTTCGAAGGCATGGCGCGCACCTCGGTCGAGGCCTATTTCCATTCGGTGTCGATCCTGCGCGGGCCGATGCGCGCCCGCCTGTTCAGCCCGGCGCTGAAGCGCGAGCTGGGCGGCTACGACGCGCAGGCGGTGTTCGAGCATCACGCCGCGCGCGCCGGCACCGACGACCCGCTGTCGCTGGTGCAGTACCTGGACCTGAAGACCTACCTGGTCGGCGACATCAACACCAAGGTCGACCGCGCCAGCATGGCGCACAGCCTGGAAGTGCGCGAGCCGCTGATGGACCACAAGCTGGTCGAATGGCTGGCCACGCTGCCGCCGGCGCTGAAGGTGCGCGGCGGCGAAGGCAAGCTGCTGCTGAAGAAGGCGATGGAGCCGCTGCTGCCTGAGGCGGTGCTGTACCGGCCGAAGATGGGCTTCGCGGTGCCGCTGGAGCGCTGGTTCCGCGGCCCGCTGAAGCAGCGCGTGCGCGACGCCGTGCTCGGCGACCGGCTCGCCGCCACCGGCTGGTTCGATCGCAAATACCTCCAGCACCTGGTCGACGCGCACCAGAGCGGCGTGCGCGACTACAGCTCGCCGCTGTGGACGCTGCTGATGTTCGAGGCCTTCCTGCGCAACGGCGTCGATGCGCCGGCGGCGCCTGCCGGCCAGCCCAACAGCCGCGAGAGCGCGCCGGCGCTGGCCTAGACGGCGGGGAGATCGCGATGCAGGTCCAACGCAAGATCATCGACGTTCATGACACGCAGGTCGTGATCGAACTGCCGCAGTCCTTCGTCAATCGCCGCGTCGAGGTCATCGCCTTGACGATGGACGACGCCCCTGAAGCGGCGCTGGTCCGCAGGCAGCCGAGCCCCGCGATCGCGCGCAAGGGCAGGACGCTCGGCGACCTGATTGCCCCGATAGTGGATGCCGGTGACTGGTCAGACGCTCCATGATCGTTCTCGACACCCACGTCTGGTACTGGTGGGCCTGCGATCAGCAGGTGCGTCTGTCCCCCGGCCTGTTGGAGACTCTGGCCGTGGCGCCACGCGTCGGGGTGTCGGCGGTGTCGTGCTTCGAGATCGCCTTGGCCCAGCGGCGAGGGCGCATCGAACTGCCGTTGCCGCTGCGCGATTGGTTCGTCGAAGCGCTGGAGGGCTCTCAAGTCGAACTCCTGCCGCTGACTCCGGCGATTGCGGCGCGTGCGGTCGAATTGACCGACAGGCACCGCGATCCGTTCGATCGGATCATCATCGCGACGGCTGTCGAACTCGACGGCAAGCTGGCTTCGCTCGATGGCGCTTTCGGTGAGTATCCGGAGCTTGCCGGCCGACTGCTCGCCTGATCTGCACCTGGACACTGCCTTGCGCATCCTGCACGTCCTCGACCACTCGATCCCGCTGCACAGCGGGTACACCTTCCGTACGCGCGCGATCCTGCGCGGGCAACGTCGGCTGGGCTGGCAGACCTTCCACCTCACCGGTCCCAAGCAAGGGGTAACGCAGGCGCTCGAAGACGAGGCCGACGGCCTGCACTTCTACCGCACGCCACTGCCCGAAGGCGGCGCGCGGCTGCCGGGGCTGGACCAGTGGGCGCTGATGCGCCAGATCGAGCGGCGCCTGGCCGAAGTCGCCGCCCGGGTGCAGCCCGACCTGCTGCACGCGCACTCGCCGGTGCTCGACGCGATCCCGGCGCTGCGCGTGGGCCGCAGGATGGGCATCCCGGTGGTCTACGAGGTGCGCGCCTTCTGGGAAGACGCCGCGGTGGACCACGGCTCCACCACCGAAGGCAGCCTGCGCTACCGCCTGACGCGGCGGCTCGAGAGCCACGCGCTGCGCCAGGCCGACCACGTGTTCACGATCTGCGAAGGCCTGCGCCGCGACATCGTGGCGCGCGGCATCGCCGCCGACAAGGTGACGGTGATCCCCAACGCGGTGGACATCGAATCGTTCACGCCGGGCGGCCGGCCGGACGATGCGCTGAAGTCGCGGCTGGGCCTGGGCGGCGCCACCGTGGTGGGCTTCATCGGCAGCTTCTACGCGTACGAGGGGCTCGATCTGCTGCTCGACGCGCTGCCCGCGCTGCTGCAGCGCCGCCCCGACGTGCGTGTGCTGCTCACCGGCGGCGGGCCGCAGGACGAGGCACTCAAGGCGCAGGCGCAGCGGCTCGGCCTGGCCGACAAGGTGGTATTCACCGGCCGCGTGCCGCACGCCGACGTGCAGCGCTACTACGACCTGGTCGACGTGCTCGCCTACCCGCGCCACAGCATGCGGCTGACCGAGCTGGTGACGCCGCTGAAGCCCCTGGAGGCGATGGCGCAGGGGCGGCTGCTGGTGGCCAGCGACGTCGGCGGGCACCAGGAACTGATCCGCCACGGCGAGACCGGCTGGCTGTTCCGCGCCGGCAGCGCGGAGGCGCTCACCGGCGCGATCGACGAGCTGCTGGCGCGGCGCGGCGACTGGCCGCGCCTGCGCGCGGCGGGCCGCGCCTTTGTCGAGCGCGAGCGCAACTGGGCGCGGTCGGTGGCACGCTATGAACCGGTCTTCCGGTCACTTTCGGTGGACGTTGCCGCGTGCGTGCCTTCCAGGGGTTGAGCCTGACGATCGTCGGGCCGTTGCCGCCGCCTGCCGGCGGCATGGCCAACCAGACACGCCAGCTGGCGGAACTGCTGGCGGCCGAAGGCGCCCGCGTGCAGCTGGTGCAGACCAACGCGCCCTATCGGCCGGCCTGGGTGGGGCGGCTGCCGGTCGTGCGCGCGGGCTTCCGCCTGGTGCCCTACCTGTACCGCCTGTGGCGGGCCGCCGGCAGCAGCCGGCTGTTCCACGTGATGGCCAACTCGGGCTGGTCGTGGCACCTGTTCTCGGCCCCGGCGATCGCGATCGCATCGCTGCGCGCGGTGCCGGTGGTCGTCAACTACCGCGGCGGCGAGGCCGAGGCCTTTCTCGAGCGGTCGTACCGCACTGTGCGCATGACCTTGTCGCGCGCGGCCGTGGTGGCCGTGCCCTCGGGCTTCCTGCGCGACGTGTTCGCGCGCTTCGGCGTGGCAACGGTGATCGTGCCCAACGTCGTGGACCTGGCGCGCTTCAGCCCGCGCGCAACTGGCTCGCGCCCGGGCAGCGCACACCTGGTCGTCACGCGCAACCTGGAGGCGATCTACGACAACGCCACCGCGGTCCGGGCACTGGCGATCGTGCGGCAGCAGGTATCCGATGCGCGGCTCACGATCGCCGGCACCGGCCCCGAGCTGGATGCGCTGCGTGCGCTGGCGGGTGAGCTCGGGGTTGCCGGTGCCGTCGCCTTCGTCGGACGGCTCGAGCGCGATGCCGTCGCCGCGCTGTACCGTGAAGCCGACGTGGCACTGAACCCCAGCACGGTGGACAACATGCCCAACTCGGTGCTCGAGGCGCTGGCCAGCGGCGTGCCGGTGGTCAGCACCGATGTCGGCGGCGTGCCGCACATCGTGCGCGACGGCGCGTCGGCGCTGCTGGTGCCGCCCCGCGATCCGCAGGCGATGGCCGCCGCCGTGTTGCGGCTGCTCGACGATGGCGCCGAGGCACAGCGCCTGGCCGCTGCAGGGCTGGAACTCATCCGCAACTTCAGCTGGCCGCGGGTGGCGCCGACGTTGGCTGCCGTCTACACGCAGGCGGCGACGCTGCGCCCGTGACCCCGCAATCCGCACCGCGCCGCCATGCGTGACCTGCTCGTCGCCTTCATCGTCTTCGGCTCGCTGCCGTTCATCATCAAGCGGCCGTTCTGGGGCATCGTGATGCTCGCCGGCCTGGGCTACATGAACCCGCACCGGCTGTGCTACGGGTTCATGCTGGAGATGCCGGTGGTGCAGATCGTGGCCATCGTCACCCTGCTCGGCATGCTGATCTCGCAGGAAGTCAAGCGCTTCGTCTGGAGCCGCGAGGTCTGGATTCTGCTGTTGTTCGTGGCCTGGATGGGCGTGACGACCACGCAGGCGGTCTACCGCGACCTTGCCGTCCAGCAGCTCGAGAAGGTCGTCAAGATCCAGATCCTGACATTCATGACGCTGCTGATGCTGACCAGCCGCGAGCGCGTGCACATCCTGGTATGGACGATCGTGGTGTCGCTCGGCTTCTACGGCATCAAGGGCGGCATCTTCACGATCATCCACGGCGGCGTGCACCGCGTGCAAGGCCCGCTGGGTACCTTCATCGGCGGCAACAACGAGATGGCGCTGGCGCTGGTGATGACGATCCCGCTGATGCGCTACCTGCAGCTGAACGAATCGAGCTGGTGGATCCGAAGGTTTCTCGCGGCGGCAATGCTGTTGACGGCGATTGCCGCCGTGGGCAGCCAATCCCGCGGTGCGCTGGTGGCACTGGTCATCACCGGCAGCTACTTCTGGTGGAAGAGCCGCAACAAGATCGGCACCGCAATGCTGCTGGCCTTCGTCGTCCTGGGGGTCTTCACCATCATGCCGCCGGAGTGGTACGCGCGCATGAACACGATCAATTCCTACCAAGAGGATGCGTCGGCCATCGGGCGCATCAACGCTTGGTGGACCGCCTGGAACGTGGCCAACTCGCGGCCCTTCGGCGCCGGCTTCGAGATGTGGCATTCCTATGTGTTCGAGCTGTATTCACCCGATCCGAACAACGTTCGCGACGCGCACAGCATCTATTTCAAGGTGCTGGGGGAGCACGGCTGGGTCGGCTTGGCGCTGTTCATGATGCTGCTGACCGCCACTTGGCTGAAGTGCGGCGCGACCCGGCGCATCGCCAAGAAGCAACCCGATGCATCCTGGGCCCGTGACCTGTCCGCCATGATCCAGGTGTCGCTGATCGGCTACATGTCGGCCGGCGCCTTCCTCGGGTTGAGCTACTTCGACTATGTCTACCACCTGATCGCCATCGTCGTGGTCGTTCATCACCTCGTGACAGCTCCGGTACGCGGCCCACAGGCGGCGCAATCCAGGCCGGAGGCCTTGTCGTTGTTCGGCGCGCTGAAGCGGGCCTGAGCACGGCGCACCAGTTCGAATCCCCGATGCAGCTGCCTCCCCGACTCGCCGGTCGAGTGCTTTATCCGTGGCAGGAGCGGTTCTTCGACCGCCCGACCTTCGACTATCTGCAAGCGATCGAATGCAGCCAGCGGCTCGGCCGCCGCGACATCGAGGCGCTGCAACTCGACAAGCTGAATCGCCTGCTGTCGATCGCCCACCAGCACTCGCCCTGGCACCGCCGGCGCATGGACGCAGCCGGCCTGCGCCCGAACGGTCTGGGCAGCCTCGCGGAGTTGTGCAAGCTGCCGCTGATGACCAAGCAGGACGCTTCGGCGCATGGCGGCGAGATCGTCTGGCGTGGCGTGCCCGGCGGTGCGTTCAAGTACAACACCGGCGGCTCGAGCGGCCAGCCGCTGATCTTCCACTTCGGCCGCTGGCGCCAGGCCTCGGACGCCGCCGGCCGCATGCGCGCGCGGCGCTGGTGGGGCGTGGAGCCCGGCGACCCCGAGGTCTACCTGTGGGGCGCACCGGTCGAGCTGAACAAGACCGACTGGGTCAAGACGGTCCGCGACCGGCTGATCAACCAGCTCGTGCTCAACGCCTTCGCGATGTCGCCGGCGCGCATGGACGGCTACCTCGATGCGCTCGAGCGCTTCTCGCCGCGCTGCCTGTACGGCTACGCCAGTTCGGTGGCCTTGCTGGCGGCGCACGCGCGTGAGCGGGGGCGCCGCTTGCGGCTGCCGATGCTGAAGGTGGTCTGCACCACCGGCGAGCCGCTGTACGGGCACCAGCGCGCGCTGATCGGCGAGGTGTTCGGCGTGCCGGTCGCCAACGAATTCGGCAGCCGCGACATCGGCTTCACCGCGCACGAAGCGCCGGGCGGGCAGATGCTGCTGATGAGCGAGAGCATCGTGCTGGAGGTGCTCGACGCGGACGGGCAGCCGGCCGCGCCCGGGCAATTGGGCGAGGCGGTGATGACGGGGCTGTGTTCCGATGCACAACCGTTCATCCGCTACCGCACGGGCGACATGGTCCGGCTGAGCGAGGAGCCCGACGGCGGCGGGCGCGGGCTGCACGTGATCGCCGAAGTCGTGGGGCGGCGCACCGACTTCCTGGTGCGACCCGACGGCATCATCATGCACGCGCTGGCGGGAATCTACGTGCTGCGCGCCACCGAGGGCGTGGCCGAGTTCAAGCTCGTGCAGCACACCCGTCACGATCTGGAAGTGCAGGTCGTCGCAGGGCCGAACTGGCGCGAAAGCGGCATCCGAGCCATCGAGTCGGGCCTGCAGCAGCGGCTCGGTGCCGACGTGCGCATCGGCGTGCGCCTGGTCGAGCAGATCGCTCCCGAAGCTTCGGGCAAGCACCGCTACGTCGTCAGCCACGTGCCGCTCGGCGGCGAGCTGGACCAGGCGCTCGCGACGCACTGACCGCAAATCACGACACATGAACCTGATCGACATCGCCCGCCTGCCGCTGCGCTACAAGCCCTGGCGGCCGCGCCACCTGAGCCTGGTCTGGGACAGCGTGCGCGGCACCGGTGCCGAGGGCCAGGCGCACGAGGTGCACCTGGCCGCCGCGATCGATTGGTTGTGCCGCGCGCAGGACGTGCGCGACGGGCATCCCGACGCCGGCGGCGTCTCGGCCGGCTGGAGCTTCGAGGACGGTTGGCTGCCGAGCTACCCCGAGACCACCGGCTACATCATCGAGACGATGCTGGCAGCCGCGCCGATCCTGCAGCGCCCGGAGCTGGTCGCGCGTGCGCAGCGCATGATCGACTGGGAGCTCGCCATCCAGCTGCCCGACGGCGCGTTCCCGGGCCACTTCGGCGAGCCCGGCAGCCGGCCGGTGATCTTCAACACCGGGCAGATCATGCACGGGCTGATCGCCGGCTGGGCACAGCTGCAGCGCGCCGAGTGCCTGGAAGCCGCCGTGCGTGCCGGCCACTGGCTGGCCGACCAGCAGGACGACGACGGTTGCTTTCGCCGCTTCGAGCATCACGACACCCCGCACGTCTACAACACACGCGCCACCTGGCCGCTGCTGGCGGTGGGGTTGCTCGCGGGGGAATCGAGGCTGGTGCGCGCGGCGCGCAAGCACCTCGACTGGGCGCTGACCCAGCAGACGGCGAGCGGCTGGTTCGCCACCAACGCCTTCGTGCCGTGGAAATCGCCGTTCACGCACACGATCGCCTACGCGATCCGCGGCCTGCTCGAATCGGGCGTGCTGCTCGGCGAAGCCCGCTGGCTCGATGCGGCGCTGCAGGCGGGCCGGGGGATCGCCGCCGTGCAGCGTGCCGACGGCTGGCTCGCCGGCACCTACCAGGACGGGTGGGTGGCCGACGCCGGCTACAGCTGCCTGACCGGCGTGGCGCAGATGAGCCTGAACTGGACGCGCCTGGCGCAGGCCACCGGCGCGCAGGAGCTGCGCACGCATGCACGCTCGGCGCTGGCGTACCTGAAGACCACGCAGCGCCTCGGCCACGCCGACCCGGCCGTGTGCGGCGGCATCGCGGGTTCATCGCCGATCTGGGGCGACTACTCGCGCTTCGAGTATCCGAACTGGGCCGCCAAGTTCTTTGCCGACGCGCTGATGATGGACATGGCCGACATCTCGGTTCCGCCGGTGCCGGCCGTCGCGGCAGGGGGTGCGCATGGCTGAGCCCGCAGCACGCTTGCGCCTGCTGGTGTTGTGCGGGCGCAGCCCGCGGCACCTGCACGTGGCCAATCGCCTGTGCGCGGCGGCCGATGTGCTGGCGATCGTGCAGGAGACCGGTTCCGACCTTTCGTGGCAGAAGCTCGCGCGCAAGCTGCGCCCCGACAACTTCGCGCGCAAGGCCTGGCGCTGGCTGCGCGACCGGCGCCGCTACACCGGCCAGGGCGAGGCGAAGTTCTTCTTCGGCGACCGGGCGCCGCAGCTCGACCGGCCCGACCTGGTGCGCGAAGTGCCGCACATCAACCACCCCGATGTGCTGGCGCTCGCGCGCTCGCTGCGGCCCGACCTGATCGCCGTCTTCGGCACTTCGCTGATCCGCGGCGAGCTGCTGCGCGAAGGGCGGCTGGGCATTGCCAACCTGCACGGCGGGCTGTCGCCCGAGTACCGCGGCGCCGACTGCACCTTCTGGGCGCTGTACAACGGCGAGCCGCAGAAGGTCGGCTGCACGTTGCACTGGATCGACGCCGGCATCGACACCGGCGGGCTGATTGCGCATGTCAGCCCGAAGGTCCTGCCCGACGACGATGAACTGCGCCTGTTCTGGCGCAGCGTGCAGACCAGTGCCGAGGTCTACGCCGAACTGCTGCGGCGCCTGGCGGACGGGGAGCGCTTCGGGCAGAGGCAACTCCACAAGGGGCGGCTGTACCAGGTCAAGCAGCGCGGCTTGCGCCACGAGCGCGAGGTGGACCGTCGGCTGCGGCAGGGCCTGTTGCGGCAGCTGGATCTCGACGCGCGGGTCACCTGGTTTCCGGCCCAGGCTGCAGTCGAGCCGCGCGCGGCCAGCGTGGCCTGCAGCGCTGCGGTGCCGTGAATCCGGGTCTCGTGATCGGGCTGGTGCTGCTGCTCTGGCTCGCCGCCAACGGGTTGATCGTGCTCGCCTATCGCAGGACGCTCGGGGCGATCTGGCGCGAGCCGGTGCTGCGGCGTCCGGTGCTGGTGCTCGAGAGTGACGACTGGGGCGTCGGCCCGCCGGCGCAGGCCGCCGCGCTGCACGACATCGCCGAAGTCCTCGGGCGCCACCGCGATGCGGACGCACGCGCGCCGGTGATGAGCCTGGCGCTGGTGCTGGCGCTGCCGGACGGACAGGCGATCCGCCGCACCGGGCAGTACCGCCGGCTGCTGCTCGACGACCGCCGCTTCGCCGACGTGCTGGGTGCCCTGCGGGCCGGCATCGCACAAGGCGTGTTCGCGCCGCAGCTGCACGGCCTCGAGCACTTCTGGCCCGACACGTTGATGACCAGCGGCGACCCGGACGTCAAGGCCTGGCTGCGGCAGGATCAACCGGCCGCCACCGAGCAACTGCCGGCACACCTGCAAAGCCGCTGGGTCGACGCATCGGTGTTGCCGTCGCGCCCGCTCGATCCGGCTGCCATCGCCGCAGCGGTGGCCGAGGAAGCCGGGGTCTACCGACGCATCCTGGGCGTGCCGCCGAAGGTGGTGGTGCCGCCGACCTTCGTCTGGACGAAGGAGGTCGAACTGGCCTGGACGGCTTCGGGCGTGGAGTGCGTGGTCACGCCGGGGTGGCGCTACACGCGGCGTGAGGCGCAGGGCCTGCCCGGCGGCGATGAGGGTCCGATCGTCAACGCGGACCGATCGGGCGCGATCGGCTACCTGGCGCGCTGCGACTACTTCGAACCCGCCCGCGGACGTGACGCCGCTTACGCACTGGCGGCATTGGAGCGTGCCGTCGCGCAAGGCCGGCCCTGCGTGCTGGAGAACCACCGCGACAACTTCATCAACGATGCAGCGGTGCGGCAGCGCAGCCTGGACGAACTGGACCGCCTGCTGCGCGACGCGTCGGCGCGCCATCCCGATCTGCGCTTCATGTCGTCGCTGGAACTGCACCGGCTGTTGCGTGACCGCAGCGCCGACTGGCTGGTGGCTTCCCGGTGGCGGCGCCTCCCGGCGCTGTGGCAGCGTTTCCGGCGGGCGGGCCGGCCGTGCCGGCTCGCATGGCTGACCGGTGCCGCCTTGCTGGGCGCGGTCGCGGCTCGGCTGGCAATGGCCGGCGGGCAGCGCCCAGCCTTCGCGCGTTGAACCCCATGCCTGTGCCCAGCGCTCCAGACAAGGCGGCCGGCGCCGATAACGCCCGTCAGGAGGTGCCGCTGCTGATGATCACCGAGCTGTTCCTGCCGACCAAGGGCGGAACCGCGGTGTCGTTCGACGACGACTTCCGCCGGCTGGGCGGCAAGGCGGTGCACATCGTGACGGCGGCGGTGCCGGGCGACGCCGAATTCGATCGCGACCACCCGAACACCATTCACCGCCTGGTGCTGGAGCGGCGCGAGTGGCTGCGCCCCGAGTCGCTGCTGATGTACCTGCGCCTGTCCGCGCGCTCGCTGCGCCTGGGCCTCAGCAACCGCTTCGCCGCGGTGCTGGCCGGGCGCGCGTTGCCAGAGGGCATCGTCGCCCTCGGGGTCGGCCGGCTGCGTGGATGCAAGGTGATGATCTACGCGCACGGCGAGGAACTCACCGGCTGGGGGCGCGGCCGCAAGTTCCAGGCAATGTGCTTCGCGCTGCGCCATGCCGACCACGTGCTAGCCAACAGCGACTTCACGCGCGACACGCTGGTGTCGTTGATCGGCGTGCGGCCCGAGCGCATCGTGATGACCTATCCGACGGTCGACGCCGAACGCTTCCGCCCGGGTCTGGCCTTCGATGACCTGCGCGCCTCGATCGGGCTGCGGCCCGGCCAGCCGCTCGTGCTGTCGGTCGGCAGGCTGCAGCGGCGCAAGGGCTTCGACCAGGTGGTGCGCGCGCTGCCCGGCCTGGTGCGGCGCGGCCTCGATGTGCACTACGCGATCGTCGGCATCGGCGACGACCACGACTATCTCGAGGGCCTGGCGCGTGAGCATGGCGTGGCCGGGCGGCTGCACCTGCTGGGTCACGTCGATCCTGCCGACCTGCCGCGCTGGTACAACGCCTGCAGCCTGTTCGCGATGCCCAACCGCGACATCGAAGGCGACACCGAAGGCTTCGGCCTGGTCTTCATGGAAGCCAACGCCTGCGCCCGCCCGGTGATCTCCGGCCGCGCGGGAGGCACCGGCTCGGCCGTCGAGGACGGGTTGAACGGGCTGCGTGTCGACGGCGAGGACGTGCTCGCGGTCGAAGACGCGATCGCGCGCCTGCTGTCGAACCCGGACGAGGCGCGCCGCATGGGCGACGCGGGACGCCAGCGCACCGCGAGCCGGTTCACGTCGGATCAACGCGCCGCGCTGATCCGGCGGGTCATCGACGGCGGAGCCGAGGGTGAGAGCGCGCTGCCGGATCCTTCCGTGGGCAGGGCCGGCGAGCCGTCGGCGGCCGGCCCGCGCGTGTCGCCACCGGCCAGACGTGGGCTGCGGATCCTGATGTACGCCGCCTACCTGCAGCCCGAGTACAGCGGCGCCGCGCTTCAAGCGCTGACCCTGGCGGCCGAACTGCGGCGCCGCGGCCACCACGTCAGTTTCGTCACCAACCGCTGGCCCGGCCTGTGCGACACCGCGGTCGTCGACGGCTTCCCGGTGCGGCGTCTCGAGCCCGGGCGGCTGCGCAAGCACCGCGAATTCAGGCTCTGGTACTACCTGGCCCGCCATGTCTGGGCGCATCGCGCCGACATCGACATCATCCACAGCCACGGCGCCTACTACACGCACGCCTTCGTCGGGCCGCTGGCACGCGCACTCGGTCTGCGATCGCTGGTCAAGGCCAGCCTGGCCCACGACGATTTGGAAGACCTGTCCCGCCCGGTCATCGGCGCCATCCATCGGGCCATGCTGCGCTGGGTCGACGCCTGCGTCGGCACCAGTGCCGATCTGGTCGGTGAGTTCCGCGCCGGGGGTTTGAAGGCAGTGCGGATCCACCACGTGCCCAACGGTGTCGACACGGAGCGCTTCCGCGCGGTGCCGGCGGATCAACAGCCGGCCCTGCGCCGGGCGCTCGGGCTGCCCGAGGCGCGAAGCATCGTGCTGTATGTCGGCGTGCTCGACCGGCGCAAGAACATCCTGTGGCTGGCCGAGCAGTGGATCGAACACGGTGCCTTCGGCACCGGGGCGCTGCTGCTGGCCGTCGGGCCCCAAGGCCGGGACGACGCCGACGGCAGCCTGCGCGCCAGGCTGGTCGAACTGGCGCGCGCCCATCCCGAGCGCTTCGCGTTGCACGACTTCCGCGCCGATGTCGAAAGCTACTATCGCTGCGCCGACGTGCTGGTGCTGCCGTCGTCCCGGGAAGGACTGCCCAACGTGGTCCTGGAGGCGATGGCCTGCAGCCTGCCCTGCGTCGCCGCGCGCGCCAGCGGCAGCCGCGAACTGATCGTCGACGGCGAAACCGGCTTCACCTACGCACCGGGCGACGTGGATGCGCTGGGCAATGCCCTGCAGCGCTGCCTGGGCCCCGAAGGCCCCGCGATGGGCGCCAACGCACGCCGGCTCGCCGAGCAGCGCTATTCGATCAGCCGCGTCGCCGACGCCTACGAGGCGCTATATGCTCGCGTCCTTTCGTCCGGGCCGGTGCCGGCCCGAAGGCCGGCCGAGCCGAGGGAGACGCCCCGATGATGATTCGCGCACGCGCACCGCTTCGGCTCGGCCTGGGCGGCGGCGGCACCGACGTGTCGCCGTATTGCGACCAGTACGGCGGGCTGGTGCTCAACGCCACGATCGACAAGCACGCCTACGCGATGATCGAGCCGCGCACGGCGGCGCAGCCGCTGGAGTTCGTGGCTGCCGACCAGCAGCAGCGCTGGTCGGGGGAGCCGGCCGCAGCGCTGCCGATGGACGGCACGCTGGACCTGCACAAGGGCGTCTACAACCGCATCGCGCGCGACTTCAACGCCGGCCGGCCGCTGCCGCTGCGGCTGACCACGCACACCGACGCACCGCCGGGCTCGGGGCTGGGTTCGTCGTCGACGCTGGTGGTGGCGATGATCAAGGCTTTCGTCGAGTGGCTGAACCTGCCGCTGGGCGAGTACGACATCGCGCGCCTCGCCTTCGAGATCGAGCGGCACGACGTGGGGCTCTCGGGCGGGCGCCAGGACCAGTACGCGGCCACCTTCGGCGGCTTCAACTTCATGGAGTTCCACCCGCAGGAGCGGGTGGTGGTCAACCCGCTGCGCGTGAAGAACTGGATCGTCTCCGAGCTCGAGGCCTCGCTGGTGCTGTACTTCGGCGGCGTGTCGCGCGACTCGGCGCGGATCATCGACGAGCAGACCCACAACGTGAAGGCGCGCGACAGCAGCGCGATCGACGCGATGCATGCGCTCAAGCAGGAAGCGCTGTCGATGAAGGAGTGCCTGCTCAAGGGCGACTTCGACGGCCTGGTCGAATCGATGGAAGCCGGCTGGCAGGCGAAGAAGCGCATGGCCAGCAGCATCTCCAACCCGCAGATCGAGCAGACCTACGAGCTGGCCCGGCGCGCGGGCATGCGCGCCGGCAAGATCTCGGGCGCCGGCGGCGGCGGCTTCATGATGCTGCTGGTCGACCCGGTGCGGCGCATGGACGTGATCCGCGCGCTGGCGGCCACGCAGGGCCAGATCTACAACTGCCACTTCACCGAGATCGGGACCCAAGGATGGAAGATTCTCTGAATGCCGCGGTCGCGCAGCAGTTGGGCGACACGGCGCGCAACCTGCGCGCGATGAGCGAGGACGGCGAGCTGCACGCCGCGGTGGTGCGCGTGGCCGCGGCCTGCATCGACGCGCTGCGCGCCGGCCGCAAGATCCTGTTCGCCGGCAACGGCGGCAGTGCGGCCGACGCGCAGCACCTGGCCGGCGAGCTGGTCAGCCGCTTCAACTACGACCGCCCGGGGCTGGCGGCCTTCGCGCTGACCACCGATACCTCGGTGCTCACCGCGATCGGCAACGACTACGGCTATGAGCGGCTGTTCGCGCGCCAGGTCGAGGCCGTCGGCCAGGCCGGCGACGTGCTCGTGGCGATCTCGACCTCGGGGCGATCGCCCAACATTCTCGAGGCGCTGCGCGTGGCGCGCGCCAAGGGGCTGGTTACGGTGGGCATGACCGGCCGCGGCGGCGGGCGCATGGCAGAGTTCTGCGACCACGTGCTGCGCAGCCCGTCGGACGCGACGCCGCGCATCCAGGAAGGCCACATCGCGATGGGCCACACGATCTGCTTCCTGATCGAGCGGCAGATCTTCCCGCGCGCCGAACACGCGTAGATGCAGGCGATCGTACTCGCCGGCGGATTCGGCACGCGCCTGCGCGGCGTGGTGCCGGACCTGCCCAAGCCGATGGCACCGGTGGCGGGGCGGCCGTTCCTGGCGTGGATCCTGGACCGGCTGGTTGCGGCCGGTGCGCGGCGCGCGGTGCTGGCGGTCGGCTACCGGCACGAGGCCATCCGCGGCCACTTCGGCGATGCCTGGCGCGGCCTGCCGCTGGTGTATTCGGTCGAGGCGCAGCCGCTGGGCACCGGCGGCGCGATCCGGCTGGCGGCGGCGCACATCGACGAGTGGCCGGTGCTCGTGCTCAACGGCGACACCTTCCTCGAAGCCGACTACGCGGCGATGCGGGCCGCGCACGATGCGGCCGCCGCGCAGATGAGCATCGCCGTCGCCACGGTGGCCGACGCGGGCCGCTACGGCGCGCTGGCGATCGAACGCGGCCGGGTGAGCGGCTTCGTCGAAAAGGGCCGGCCGGGCCCGGGCGTGATCAACGGCGGCAGCTACCTGCTGGCGCGCGAGGTGGTCGCGCGCATCCCTGCGGGCGAGCCGTTCTCCTTCGAGCAGCAGTTGCTCGTGCCCTGCGTGGCCGAGTTGCGCCCGCTGGCGTTTGAGACCTCGGGGCTGTTCATCGACATCGGCATCCCCGAGGACTACGCGCGCGCGCAGCGGCTCTTCGGCTCGGGCACGGCCCCATGACGACGGCGGACGCGGCGCGTGCGTTGTTCCTCGACCGCGACGGCGTGATCAACGCCGACCGGCACTACGTCCACCGGATCGAGGATTTCGAGTTCGTGCCCGGGATCTTCGAGCTGTGTTCCACCGCGGCCGAGCTGGGCTACCGGCTCGTGGTGGCGACCAACCAGGCCGGCATCGGGCGCGGCCTGTATACGGAGGCCGATTTCCAGCGGCTGACCGAGTGGATGCTCGACGTGTTCGGTCAGCGCGGCATCCGGATCGCACGCGTCTACCACTGCCCCGATCACCCGACCGCCGGCATCGGCGCGCACCGCCGCGATTCGTTCGACCGCAAGCCCAACCCCGGCATGCTGCTGCGGGCGCAGGCCGAGCTCGGGCTCGACCTGCGGCGCTGCGTGTTCCTCGGCGACAAGGATTCCGACATGGCCGCCGGGCGAGCGGCGGGGGTCGGGCACCTCGTCAAGCTCGACGCGCAGGCCGAGGGTGTGCGCCGCGCCGCTGACGTGACGGTGGTGGCCAGCCTGCACGAGGCGAGCACGGTGTTGCGGCGGTTGGAGACCGCGTCGAACGACCGACGAGTCGGAGCGCCGTAGGCGGATGTTCAGCCCAGCTCGGGGTGCTGCTCCAGCCAGGCGCCGAGCACCACCAGCGCCCACACGCGGAACAGCAGCCGCCTGTCGCCGCCGATGTACTGCTGCGCGTAACGCCGCACCACGTCAGGCCGCAGCACCCCGCGGTGCAGCCAACCGCCATCCAGCACATGCCGGCGCACCAGCATCCAGTCGTCGCCGGCCAGGAAATCGTGAAGCGGAAAGGTGAAGCCGCGCTTGGGGCCGTCCCAGATCGCGCGCGGCACGTGCCGCGCCAGCAGCTCGCCCAGGATGCGCTTGGGCTGGCCCGGCAGCCAGCGCCAGTCCGAGGGGAGTTGTCGCAAGAAGGCGTCCACGTCGCGCGCGCAATACGGGAAGCGCACGCACGCACCCGTCAGGCGCATCGCCTGGGTCAGCCGGTCGCCGGGCATCACCCCATACAGTGCGCTGTAGCGGGCATAGTGGTCGCCACGCGCAAAGCGGGCGAAGGTCCGGTAGAAGGTGGTGTCCGCCAGCGACACCGGCTCGCCGCACAACTCCTCGATCTCCGCCCGGGTGAAACCGCGCCAGCGCATCAGCGGCTCGGCCGGGTGTTCGAAGTCGAGGATCGGCGTGTAGCCCGCCAGCGCCGGCACCCGCGCCATCGTGCGCACCAGCCGCCGGCGCAGCACCGCCGGCACGCGGCTGCCCACGCCCACCGCCAGCCGCACGTGGCGCGGCGGCATTGCCCCCACCGCCTCGTCGGCACCGGTGCCTTCGAGCATCACATCGAAGCGTTCGCGGCACTGCTCGAAGGCGAGCAGCGTGGCCATGGACGCCGGGTCGGCCATCGGTTGGTCCATGCCTTGGGCCAGCCGGTCGAAGGCCGCCAGATACTCGCTGCGGCCGAAGCGCAGCACCTCGTGCCGCAGGCTGAGGTGCGCAGCGATCTGCGCGGCCACCGGCGCTTCATCCAGGCCGGGGTCGTCGAAGCCGACCGTCAGCGCGACAGCGTTCGGTATCAGGCGTGCGGCCAGCGCGCAGATCAGGGCGGAGTCGATACCGGCGCTCAGGAAGGCCGCGGGCCGATCGCTGCCGCTCAGATGCCGGTGAATGCTGCGCGTGAGCCGCTCGTCGAGCATGTCGACGGCGGCTTCGAAGCTCGCCGCCGGCCGCGTGCCCTCCTCGTCACGCGGCCACGCCAGTGCCTGCACACCGGCAGCCGAGACACGCAGGATCTCGCCCGCTTCCACCGCGTGAACGCCTTCGACGAAGGTGTGCGGGGCACTGATGTCGCCCAGACGCAAGTACTCGTGCAGCGATTGCCGCCAAATGCGCGGTGGTGCGCCGGATCGGTTCAGGAGTCGCTTCAGTTCGAAGTCGGATGCCACGCCGCCGCCTGCGCTACGACACCAGTAGAGGCCGCGAAGGCTGCACGGATCCCGGCCCAGCCACGCCGCCGCGCCGTCTGTGCGCAACACGAAGGCGAAATCGCCGCTCAGCCGCCTCAGGCAGTCGGCAGGACGCTGCTGCCAGGCGGCTAGCAGCACTCGTGAGGCATCCGCTTCTGGTTCAAGGGCGCATTCCCGACGAATGCCCGGCGCATCGCAAATCTCGCCGGAGACTTCGGCGGCGGCTGCGCCTTGCGGGATGTCGGCGAGCGAAGTCACGCTCGAGGCGGGCGTACCCGGTCTGCAGTGGGAGATGCCGGATCCAACCCGCTCGACCGGCAATGCCGATCACTGCATCCTGAGACGCGATTCCGCCATCGCCCTCTTGTTCTTCGCATCGATCGTCAGCGCGAAGTCGGCAGGCCAGTTGCGGATCACGTAGTCGAATTCCTGGATCGCGCGTTGCAGCAGGTCGCGGCGAGTCTGCTTGTCGGCCGCCATGGGCAGGCGATTCATGGCGTTAAGGCCGTGGCAGTAGTGGTGCAGGTGCATGTACTTGTCCGGGCCCATGCGCAGGCGCCAAGCGTCGCTCAGCGCAGCGTTCGTGCCCATCTTGGCCTGGCAATACTCGGGCATCACAGCGATCTCGGAGGGTGTCGGCATATGCGGAAACTGCTGCGCGCTGACGGCAACGTGTACCAGGCACAGGCCGGCCAGCAGCGAGGCGGATGCCAGCCTGGATCTAGACATATTCAGCTCCTCCCACCTGCGATCGGTTGCAACCATTGCGAAACCAGGAACGCAGAGGCTTCATCGATTCTTCCCCAGGACGACGACTCCGACGCCGTTGACGATCCCGACACTAGCCGGGTGAGGCCACTGCGGGCTCATCGCGGCGAATTCCATCACACCCGGCATCGTCGGCTCGGCGCTGACGAATACCGCCTCGTCGCGCAGCAGCCTGGCCATCAGGTTCATGTGATGGGCCCGCATGAACTCGGACGCAACGCCCGTGGCCCGAATGAAGGGGTAGTCCTGGCGCATGTCGTACTCGCCGACCACGGCAATCTTCTTTCCGTCCCACTTCGCATCGGGAACCGATCGTACCCGCGCCAGCACCTGCGTCGTCATCGCGAAGTGGGCCCTGGTGTTCAGTTCGTTGACCGTCGAAATCCAGTTGCATTGCAGCAGGTAGCCCCAAAGGATCATCGCCGCCAGCACTGCGGCGGCACTGCGCAGCAGGTTCGGCGCCGCTTTCAGCACGACCAGGATGGACGCGGCGACGACCAGCGCGTAGGCGGTCAGCGTGAGTTCGTGGAAGTGCCCGTCGGCATGCAGCAACTGCAGCGAGCGCGGCGCGAGGCAGGCGCCGCCAAGCAGCACGAGTGCGGCGCCACGCCGCCACCAGCTGCCTGGAAGCAGCAGGCAGGCCAGCCCGGCGGCACCGACGAAGACAAGCTGTGCCTGCTTCAGCGTGATCGGAAAGTAGGCCTCCGGCCAGAAGAAGAACTGCCGCGTCCCCTGGGCGATGATCGGCAGCGCGACCCTGAAGTTGACGCCGGCGCCGGGCTTGAACGCTTCCTCCGCGGACTGGTAGGCGTCGAACTGGATCTTCATCAGCGGGACGATCGCGTAGTAGACCGCGCCGCCGACGAGCAGCGCGATCAACACGCCGACGGTTGCGCGTGCCGTTGCCCGCGAGCGAAAGTCCGGCCCTAGTGCAGGAAACAACAGGCGCATCAACAGCCAGATGATGAAGATCGCGACGGCGTTGGTGACTACGCTCTGGTAGATCGAGAAGGCCGCGACGTGCAGCGCAGCCCCACCGAGCACCGCGACGACGCGGCCCCGGGCCGACAGCACGACGGCGCCTGCCGCCAGCAGGTGTGCCAGCGTGTAGGTCGCCATCGACGTGTTGTACTGGTACACCTGAGCCATGTACGGAAACACGCACACCACGCTGGCGACCAGCGCGATGTCGAGCGGGCGCTGCGCGCCCCAGAAGCGGGCGACGACGACGCCATAGATGGCCATGAACACGATGCCCTGGGCCATCTGCAAGAAGGGCATGAAGAAGTGGCCCTGAACGTAGTAATGCAGGGCGCCGACGCCGAAGCGGCCGAGGTAGTGGCCGAGGATCGTGTCCTGGATGAAGATCTGAACGACGTCGTCGTGATGCAGGATCAGGTTCGTCATCTCGAACCCGAACCCCAGCACGCTGACCAGAAGGGCGGCGAAAAATCCCGCACGCGCGTGGGGGTCGATGCGGCGCCAGGCGGCGAGCAGCGAAGTCTCGAGCGGCGCGGACAGCAGGGCATTCATCGGAATCGGCCGCCGGGGCGAATAGGGGGTGGAACGGCTGCGGGCAGCGGTGTGGTGCGCTAGCGCGGCGCTGCTTCTGCGCGGTGCGTGATGGTGCCGGTGATGTCGGCGGTGTCGGCTGCCGGTACAGGACCGCCCGGGCCGCCGAATCCTTCGGCGCTTTCGATCAGGTAGGCGGGGCGCGCCTTGATCTCGTCGTAGATCTTCGCGATGTACTCGCCGATGATGCCCAGACTGATCATGATGAAGCTGCCGATGATCAGCAAGGTCATGATCGTCGTCGCGAAGCCCGACACTGCCACGTCGCGGGTCCATGAATACAGGGCGTCGACAGCGACTGCCAGGCCGAAGACCAGCGTCACGAAGCCGAGGATCGTCACGATGCGCAGCGGCGCGCTGGTGAACGACACCAGTGCCGTCGTCGCCAGGTCCAGCAGCTTCAACAGGGTCCACTTTCCCTGCCCGTCGAGCCGCTCCTCGACGTCGAACAGGATGCTCGCCCGCGTGAAGCCGACCCATTCCGAGAGCCCGCGATAGAAGCGTTGGCGCTCGGGCAGCCCGCGCGCGATCGTGTCGACCACGACGCGATCGAGCAACTTGAAATCGGAAGCGTTCTCGAGATTGATGCCGCCCAGGCGCGTGATGAGTCCGTTGAAGACGCGCGCGCGCAGTCGCGCCACGACCCCGTCCGTGTCGCGGCGGCGCTTGACGGCATCGACGATCTTGGCACCGCGTTGCCAGTGCTCGACCATCTGCGCAATCAGCGCCGGCGGGTGCTGGAGGTCGGCGTCGATGGTGACCACGGCATCGCCGCGGGCGGCGCGCAGCCCGGCCAGCAGCGCGGCTTCCTTGCCGAAGTTGCGCGACAGGCGCAACCCCTTGACGTGCGGGTTGCGGCGCGCGATCTCCTGCACGCGCTCGAAGGTGGCGTCGCGGCTGCCGTCGTCGACGATCACGATCTCCCAGGCCGGTGCGCAGCCGGCAACGATGCCGCCGATGACGTCCACCGCGCGCGCGATGCCCGCGGCCTCGTTGTGCGCCGGGATCACGACACTGAGGAGGAACGATCGATGCAGCGGTTCGGTGTGCATGGACGATCTGTGCGCGAAGCCCGCGGTCCGCTTCAGAGCCGGCCGCCTGCGGCGACCGCCGGGATGGCGCTGCGGGCCGCCGCCGACAGCCGCCCGTCGACGACCTGCAGATCGCGGTAGCCGACGACCGCGACGCCGTGCGTGCCCAGCAGCGACGGGAGCGCCGGGTCCGTCAGCGTGGCGAGTTCGCCTTCCCAGTCGTGATAGGCCAGCAGCGCCGCGTCTTCGACCTCGGTGCGGTCCAGGCGCCCGGGATGGCACATCAACTCGTAGACGACGCCCGGCGCCAGACGAGGCAACACCCGCCGGAAGTATGCAAGGCTCAGCTTTCCGCTCGGGCCGAGGCCCAGAAAGCGGGGTGTCGCCGCCGATGCCCGGCGGATACACAGCCGCTGCAGCGTGCCCATGATGCCGGCGCGCAGCACGGCGCCGGCCGAGGGCGTTGCCCCGAGCTCGGCGGTCGTGAAGCGCAGGTGGCGAATGCCGTAGCGCTCGGCCAGCCTGCCGGCAACGTCGAACAGCGAGGGCAGCATGTGAACGTGCTCGTGTGAGTTCAGGAAGACCGGATGGATGCCGGCCGCGAGGCAGCGCTCGATCTGCGCCTGCCACTCGCCGGATACGTCGTCGGCCTTGATCGCGCCCGCGACGACCGCGCCGACGGCGGCGAATTTTCCGGGAAACCGGCCCTGCCAGCGCGCGCACTTTTCACGCATGGCGGCCGTCAGTGGCACGCCGGTGGTCAGGTTCAGATGGACGCCCGCGTCGAGGGCGGCGCAGTCGGCAAGTGCCGCGGCGGCATCTTCGAGTCCGTCGCGATTGGCGATCACGCCGGTGGCCGTGACGATGCCGCAGCGCGCGGCCTCGACGATCCCCCGGCTGACGCAGCGGAAGTATCCGTAGTCGTCCGCGTTGACGATCAGGTAGGTCGGACTGGGATGGCCGGCCATGGTCGATGATGTTCCTCGAAGCTGCGGACAACTGCTGCCGCCGCATTGTGCGGTGGTGCGCAATCTGCGAAGGAGCCCGGCGACTATCGGACTATGGATTCGCGCCGGACTTCGCGCGCGACAGCACGCGCGCGCGCGTCCGGCGTCCGGCCAGGCACAGCGTCCAGGTCAGCAGCGCGAACCACGAGGGCGGCCGCACGACGGGTTTGCCGGCCAGCGCGCCGTCCAGGATCCGGCGGGCGACGGTGCGGCGCGGTGCGAACAGGAAGGCGCGCCCCGGATGCGGACGCGCCATGTCCGACTCGAACAACCCCGGCTCGACGACGGTGATCGTCGCTGCGCCCTCGTCGTGGCGCGGCAGTTCGAGCTCCAGGCTTTCGGCCCAGATGCTCAGTGCTGCCTTCGACGCGTTGTAGCCCGCGGTCGAGCCCATGCCGTGCCAGCGGCCCATGCTCGACACCAGCGCGATTCGAGACGGTCGGCGTGCGGCACGGCCGGCGACGTACCAGGCGACGATCTCCGCTGCAGCAAGGAAATTGACTTGCACGGTCTGCCGCAATGCCTCGAGCGCGAGAACCGAGCGGCCCTCGTGCTTGATGCCGGCGCACGCAATGACGACGTCGATCCGGCCGGGATCGACGTCCGCAGCCTCGAGCGCCGCGGTTCCCGCACCGGGGCTCGACAGATCGGCGACCAGTAGCTTCACGGGTGCCTCGGCGGGAAGTTGTTCGAGCACGGCGAGCCGGGACGCCTCGGAGCGCACGATGCCGATCACGCGCGCCCCGCGCCCGAGGCATTCGAGCATCAGGTCGCGGCCGAGCCCACGCGCCGCCCCGGTCAACAGAACCTGGCTGCCTGCGAGTTCGCCTCGGGGCGCAAACCACGCACTGGTGCGCCACATCAGCGCCCTCATGCCCAGCCACGGCAGCGTCAGCACCAGGCTGCCCAGCCAGCGCGCAAGCCAGCCCATGATCGCGAACCACGCGGCGGCGCCGGTCGGAGCGCGGCTCAGTGCGCCATAGCCCTCGGCGGTGCACTCATGCAGCGCGATCACCGCGTTGAGCACATGCCGAATCGGGTGCTGCGGGAAGATCAGGCGGCTGGCCATGTCGAGCCGCGCGATCCGGAACGGTGTCAGCGGCAGCCGGGCCAACGCGGCCTGCAGCCCGTGCAGAGGCGGGTTGGCGAACGGCGCTTGCGCGAGGTGCCGGTCCAGGCGTGCGAAGAGCGCGTCGTTCGGCTCCAGGCCGAGGTACCGGCAGACCCGCGCGTACTCGTCGCGATCGACCTGCCAATCCGGAAAGAGCCGGCCGTTCATCGCGCGCGCTCAGAGTGCCGCGCCGTTGGCGACGCGGATTGCGTGTGCTGCGAGCGACATCGTGATCGACTTGCTGGGCAGCGTCGGGAAGGCCGCGCCGTCGGCAACGAACAGGTTGGGGTACCGATTGCTGCGGCCGTCAGCGCCGCAGCGCCGCGGGCCCTCGCCCATCGGGATGGTGCCGGCATAGTGGATTCCGGCTCCGCTCGCGGCCGGGACTGCCGCCCTGGGCACGCAGCCCAGCGCCCACAGGGCCGAGCGTACTCGGGCCACGGCGCGCGTGATGTAGGCCTGTTTCGCCACCGCTTCGGTGTACTCGAGACGCACCGGATCCCAGCGGCCGCCCCCCGCTTCGAGCACCTGGCGATTGCCCGGCGAGGGCTTGTCCGGAAAGAACAGGCTGACGACGCCGAGTGCCGACTTCATCGCGAAGAACAGGCGCGACGCCGTCCGGCTGTCGAAGGGCATGTGCTCGATCAGCGGGTGGTAGGTGAGCCCCGTGAGATGGAGCACTTCGCCGTGCAGATAGCGCGGCCAGTCTGCCGACGAGCCCACGAGCCCCAGGATCAGGCGGTTGAACTGGAACGCCCGTTCGTCGGCCGGCTGGCCCAGTGCGCGCAGCAACACGTACGGGATCTTGACGACCGCGGTGTCCATCAACGCCTCCGATTCGGGCGGCAGGTCCGGATGCGCCTGCTTCAGGGTGCGCAGGAAGATCGCGCCGCTTTGCAGCGCGCCGGCGGCGAGGAAGACCGCGTCGCAAGCCTCGTCGCGGACCGTGTCGCCGGCGAGATCCAGGAACCGCAGGCCGGTGACGCGGTCCGCGTTGGTGATCAGCGAGACGACGTGCCGCCCGCGAAGGTGCCGGAAGCCGGGGTACGCCGCGCAGGCGGCCAAGGTCGACGTGGCCGGGTTGTAGATCGAGCCGCGCGGGCAACCCCACAGGCAGCGGTCGCAGTAGGTGCAGGCATCCGGCCGCAGTGGGTCGGTGACCACCGCCAATCGGGCGCGCCCGATGTGCACCCCACGCCGGGCGAGCACGCGGGTGCGGCTTGCCGAGCGCGCCAGCAGGATGTCGTCCGCGCGCGAGGTGCGCACCGGAGCCTGCGATGCGCGAACTCCCGGGAAGTAGGGCGAGATCGCATCCTCCGGCGGACCGGCGACCGGCACCCGGTCGAAGGCGACGCGATAGGCGGGTGCCATGTCGGCGCAGGACACCGGCCATCCCGCCATGTCGTCGTCGTCGAAGGCCAGGGCGTTGGCGCCCCAGCCGTTGGCGAGCCCGCCCGTCGCGAACGACGCATGAGCCGCGAATCCCCGTTCGACGAACGGCCACAACGGGTCGTCGGATCGTGCCAGGAAGCGACGAGACGGCGGATAACGCAACAGTTCAGACGCGCCCGGCGGCACTATGGCCTCGAGATTGCGGCCCAGGAAGTACGTCTCGGGCTCGGGCAGGGCGGCCTTCAGTCCGTGAAAGGTCGCGTCGGGGGCCGGCGGCACGGCGTCCACCACGCCCACGTCCCACAGTTCGACGGCGTGTCCGCGCTCCAGGAGCGTCAATGCCGCGTGGGTGCCGGCGACACCGGATCCGATGACGACGATGCGCATCAGCGCGATGCCTGGCGGCTCGTATGGCGTGCGGGCCCGGGACTCGCGTCAGCCGAGAATCAGGTACACGGCGACCACCGCCAGCAGCAATCCGACAGCGTGGCGGGCATCCACGACCTCGCCGATCATCAGACCATAGACGGTGACGATCGCGATCTGCGCGACCGTCATCGCCGGGTACACCTTGTTCAGCGGGTAGGTCTTGAGGATGAGCGTGTACAGCAGAAACGACAATGCATAGGACGCGCCGGCGATCCCGACGAAGAGCAGCCAGCCGGAACTCAACACCTCCTGGAAGGATGACTGCTTCAGCAGGATCTGGGCGAGCGCCGTCGCGACGATGCCGATCGCGACGAGCCAGGGGGGGGAGATCGTGGGCATGGGGGGTGGCAGTCAACTGGCGGCATCGGCGGCCGGCGAGACGATGCAGCAGTCGCTGCGGCTGCCGGCGCCCCGATCGGCTGCAGCCGGCAGCGTGGGCATGATAGGCGACCGTTACAACGCAACCTCGATGCGCAGGCGCCGGAATCGTGCGGACTTTTGCGTGAACTCCGCCGCGATGGGTGGCGTGCGCACGGGATCGCTCGACGACGGCCGGCGCTGCATCGGGCGCAGGCACGACCTGCTCTGCTAGGATGACCGCGACTGTCTGCGGCAAGCGCATGACGGGCTCGAAAGGAATGCCGAGTGGAAGACTCGGCCTTGAAGCAGTTGCTCGGCAGGAGGAAGCGGTTCGCATGTCGCAGGTGTCGTATAGGCGTGCACGCCTTGTCTGGGGATTGGTTGGTGCCTTCCTGTGCATGGCGGCGGCGAGCGGGGCTGCACGTGCCCAGGGTTACGACTTCAACCGGTTCCTCAGCGGGGGCGGGGGCGGGCAGGATCCAGCCAAGCGCCAATTGGCCCAGTCGATGGGCGCCCATGTGTGCCTTGGCGTGGCGCAGGGTCGTCAACCCGGCACGGTGGATTTCCTGGTCTGGTCGCGGATTCCGCAACCGAACTCGCGCGTCACGGTGGTGGCTTTCGATCTTGGCCGTCACGCGGGTCTGCTGCGTTCCGTTTCCGTCAATTTCGGTTCACCCGGAGTAAAGGGCGTTGTGGCACCGCCGCAGGCCCATCCGTTCCTGCGCGGAATGACGCCGGAGTTCTGGGTTGATGTTCCGCAAGCCGGCCACCTCAAGTCAGAGGGGCTGGGGCCGGGCCGGATGATCAGCATTTCTGCCGTACTTGGCCCCGGAAAGACTGCCCATGACGTGTTGGCCGCGCTGCACGAGGGGCTCAGCCCTACCGGCGGAGCCAGCGGTCTTCGCGTCGGCGTGATCGTGCTGTACTTGCTCGGTGGTCCTCCGCCCGGCGTCGCGACGATTCAGGACGATGGCGGGTTCGTGACGGCCGGTCCGTCGAATGCCTGCCGATAGCGGTTCGGATTGAGTCGCTCAGGCAGCCGGCCTCTGGGGTCGCGGTCCTGCATCCCCTTCGGCTCGACATCGGATTCGCGGGCGGCATCGACCCCTAGACCGCACAGACCGCAGTGCTGTCGGGCTGGGTCAACGGAGATGCTGGAGTGATTACGTTGGCGCCGCTCGACGCCGTCTTGCGAGGCTGGCTGGCTCGGCGGCCGCGGATGGCTGCCGCGCTGCGCGGCGCAACGCCGGGATGGTCGTCGTGGACGAGCGCGACCACGTTGTCCGAAGTCGCCCGGCGGTCCTGGGTGGTCGCGCCGGCAGAAGCTGCAACGATTCCCGCCGCCATTTACGACGCGGACGATCTGCTGCGGGTTACCGGGGTGGATGCGGATTCCAGCCGCGACATCGAGTGGCGGCGAATCCGTGGCGGCAGGATCGAGTGGCGCGCATCGTTGGCCTATGAACTGCGCGATGCCGTTCTGTCTCGTGGCCATGTCATCCTTCCGCAGATGCTTCGGGCCGTCGTGCCCGGTCCCGCTCCGCTGTGGGCGCGGTACCAGGAGACGGAAGACCGGGTGTCGCTGCTGACGGCAACGTTCAACGGTTCCCGCTACTTCGGACACTGGGTGATGGACGAACTGACCCGCCTGCTGGCCGCACCCGGAATCGGGCAGCCCGTCGCGCCGCCTCGCAAGATGTCGATGCACCAGCGCCAGTACCTGGCATTGCTGGGAGCCCAGCCGACCGATCGCACCGACGTGCGCTTTCGCCAGCTGGTGATCCTGGATGAGCGCAACCAGAACGCCTATCGGCGCGAGCGCTTCCAGGTCCTGCGGCAGCGGGCGCGCAGCGGGCGCGCCTGTGCTGACGCGACTGGCGTCATGCTGCTTCGCAGGCAGACTGGCGTCGCGCGCATTCTCGCCAACGAGGAGGAACTGGCCGAACGCCTGGCCGCCCGCGGGTTTCGCGCTCTGTGCCCGACCGAGCATTCGGTCGATGAGATCCTCGACGCATGCATGGATGCGAAGGTGGTCGTCGGCGTCGAGGGCAGCCAGCTCATCCACGCGCTGTTGGTCATGCATCCGGGCGGCACGCTGGTCACGCTCCAGCCGCCCGGCCGATTCAACAATATCCTCAAGACTTATTGTGACGGTCTGGATCTGCGCTACGCATTCGTCGTCGGCCATCCCTGCGACGGTGGTTTCCGCGTCGACCCCGATCAGCTCGCCCGCCTGCTGGACAGAGTGCGCGGCAGCTAGCTCCCCGATCCAGCACATGCGCGCGGCCTGCTGCCGATGCACGATACCCATCGTCGGCCAGCGTGCGCCGGGGGTGCTCCGGATGCATGCGAGCGAGCTTCCGGAAAAATCGAGGCCGGCATCGTCATTCGGACTTTCGCGGCGAATCGCGCCCGCAGCAGTTCAGGGTGAGCTTCCGCTGCTGACTTGCTGCAATTGAAGAAGGGTGGAAACGCTTGCTGCGCCGAGTCTTCGCATCGTTCACGACCGACGAAATCCTCCGTGAGAGCGGCCGCCTGCCGTTTGGCGTGCTGACTCCCTTTGTTCGGTCGGGATACGAGGTGCTCGTGTGGGCCGGCCTGAGGGATCGGCTGGCGAGTGTCTATGGCGCAGATGGCGCAACCCCGCCCGAAACCGCGCGCTTGACTGCCTGCATGCCGGGGGTGGCCTTTGTCGACCGGCTGCCGGAAGACCCGAGCAACTGGGTCTATCTCTTCGACCAGGAACTGCCGGGTTCCGCCCGCATTCCCTGGCGCCGGCGCGTCCGCGTCCGCTTCGATCTCTTCTCGCCATATCGGCTGCGCGAGCCGCTGATTGCGCCATATGGCATGCATCCGACGCAAGCACTCCTGGCGACCTCAGACCGGCTGCGCGCATGGCGGTCTCGGCCCCGCTCCATGCGTCTGCTTTTCGCAGGCGACTCGAAGGGGTACGTGCGCAACCGCGTGCGCTTTCCCGGGCCGAAGCTTCCGCGGCTGGAGGTGTTGAACACGCTGAAAGCGCGGCTGCCCGACGCGTTGACCTCGGTCGGCGGCGCCGATGAGATCGAGCGGTTGTGCGCCGCAGGCTTCGTCGATCGGTTCGTGCTCAGCGAATCAGGGTCGGGCATCACGCCCCAGCAGTGGCTCCCGACCCTTGCGCGGGCCGACTTCTTCCTCTGCCCGCCGGGGATCGTGATGCCGATGTGTCACAACGTGATCGAAGCGATGGCCGTCGGAACGATCCCGCTGATCGGCTATCCCGAATGGCTGCATCCGAACCTCAGGCATCTGGAGAATTGCGTCGCGTTCGACGATGCTGACGACTTGGTCGAGAAGACGCAGATGGTGTTGGCGATGCCGCCAGAGCGGATCGCCCGGATGCGCGCAGCCGCCATCGATTACTACGAGCAGCACCTGCGCCCGGAGCGGCTGGTGGATGCGATCGAGGCACGCCCGCAGCGCGACCTCACAGTCCTGATCCACACCGAGTTGAACATGGCGCGCAATGCGGCCCGACTCGGCCCGCGATCCGTGCTCGTCCGAGGAGCGAATGCCGGCGGACCGCTGCGCCGGCTCGGGCGGATTCTCGATTCCGTCCGTGGCGACTCGGGCGAAGGATTCCGCTCATGAGGGGCGTGCCCGCATCGCGATCAGGCGGGTGTAGAGGTGAAACGGCAGCAGTGCCGGCAGCGCGTACTTCAAGTCCTTGACGCCGATGACGCCCGCAGTCAGCGCATGCCGGAAGATGCCGTGCGCGTTCTTCAGGTCGCCCTTCCACAGGCAGCGGTAGCCGCGATCGACGACGCCGCCGGCCAGGTATCCGCGCAGCTGCCGGCGGGTGATCCGGTGCGCCAGTTCGGGGAACTCGGCCAGGAACCGGCGCTTGACCAGCAGGTTGTAGCGCGCCACCCGCGCCTGGTCGGAGGTGGCGTTCGCGTCGCCGTGCTTGCGGTAGTACGCCAGCACGCGCGGCACGCGCCGGATGGGATGAAAGGCGGCGATCCGCAGCCACAGGTCGTAGTCCTCGCAGGCCGGGTACGCGGGATTGAACGGCACGCCCTCGGGCATTAGGCTGCGCCGGATCAGGATCGCGTGGATCGGCCACAGCGATGCAAAGCGCAGCAGGTGGTGCAGCTTCTCGGGTCCTTCGTAGTCGGGCGGCACGAAGGGTTTGCCGGCGCCGACGCCCACGTTCTGCCAGCCGCAGTACGCCAGCGCCACGTCCGGGGCGGACATGGCGTCGAGCATGGCTTGCAGGAAATCCGGCTCCCAGTAGTCGTCGGAGTCGAGGAAGGCGATGAACGAGCCCTGTGCCGCCGCGATGGCGGCGTTGCGTGCCGCCGAGACGCCCTGGTTGCGCTGCCGCAGCACGCGGATGCGATCACCGTAGCCGGCCAGGATCGCGGGCGAACCGTCGGTGGAGCCGTCGTCGACGACGATCAACTCGAAATCGCGCATTGTCTGCCCCAGCACCGCGTCGATCGCCTCCGCCAGGAAGGCTTCGCCGTTGTGGCAGGGCATGACGACCGAGACGAGCGGCATGGTCATCGCTTCACTGCGCCTGAAGGCGGCGGCGGCGGTAGCCCAGCATCGTGCCGACCATGTGGCCCACGTTCATCTGCTGCCGGAAGGCGTAGTCCGGGCCCGACGACAGCACCTGGCCCAGGTACTTGCCGACGCCGCGCATCAACTGCGCGTAATAGAAGCGCGGCACGCCGAGCAGCGTGCGCTGGAAGGCGGTGTCGTCGTGCAGTGCACGCTGCAGGCCGGCGTTGAAGTGGATCGTCCGGAAATACTCCTTGCGGATCTGGAAGGGCATCACGCGGTGGTAGACGATCGCGTCGGGCTCGTAGACGATGCGCGCGCCGCCGGCGGCCGCCAAACGATGGAAGTAGTCTGTCTCGGCACCCTTGAAAAGCTCGCTGCGCTTGCGGCCCTCGCCCTTGCGGCCCAGGCGCGGGTCGAAGAAGCCGATGCGGTCGACCACGCGGCGATGGAAGGCCATGTTGCCGCCGAACGGATAGCGCGTCTGACCGTCCATCGCGAACGGCTGGTCGCCGAAATCCTGCCAGCCGAGAAAGCCGAGCATGTCGGCATCGGGCCGGATCCATTTCGGCAGCACGACCGACGGGTCGAGGTGGATGCGCCCGCCGACGGCGTCGGCGTCGTTCGTTTCGAAGGCCCGGAACAGGGCGGCCAGCCAGTTCTCGGACACGAGGATGTCGTCGTCGACATAGCTGAAGTAGGTGGACTGCGATGCGCGGATGCCGTGGTTGCGCGCATGGTTGAGCCCCTGCTCGGGTTCGCGCGTGTAGCGCACCTTGATCGGCAGTTCAGCCGCCAGCCTGGCGACGACTTCGGGCGTGTCGTCAGGCGAATTGTTGTCGACGACCAGCACTTCCCAGTCGCGCGACTCGACGTTCCGCTGGCGCGCCAGCTGGCCGAGGCACACCGACAGGTTGGCCGCGCGCCGGTAGGTGCAGACGATGACGGTGAATTCCATCGCGAGGGTCCTCAGTGCGGCCGCAGCCGCGCAGCGGCACGGCCGGCGTAGTACTGCAGCGCAAACAAGCGGCTCGACTCGTTGCGGCCGAAGCGCAGCTTCTGCTTGAACTGCCAGAGGCGGTCGGTGCCGAACACGTCGATCCGGCGCAGCCGGAAGACATCTTCGCCGCGGCGGTTGAAGCCCGACACGGTCGAGCAGGCGCTCGCGTAGCCGGCTTCGACCACGGCAGCGCGGACCGCTTCGTCGTGCAGCCCGTAGGGGTAGGCGAAGTGCTGCACCGCTTTGCCGAGCGCGTCCTCCAGTTCGCGCCTGCTCGCGCCGACTTCCTGGGCGACGCGCGCCGCCCCGATCTCGGTGAGCCTGGCGTGGCTGTGGGTGTGGCTGCCGATCACGAATCCGGCCGATTCGAGTTCGCGCAGCTGCGCCGCCGTCATCAACGGCCGCTCCGGAAACCCGCGCCGGGCCATCCAGTCGTTGCTCAGGCCGAGCCTGCCGGATACGGCATAGAGTGTCGCGGGGATCGAAAGGCCGGCCAGCACCGGGGCCGCATGTTCGAGCACGCCGGTGAAGCCGTCGTCGAAGGTGACGTGCACCGCCCGTTCCGGCAGGGGCGCTTCGCCGCGCAGGCCCGCGAGCATCCGGTCGAGCGTGACGGGCGCGAACGCGCTCGCCAGATGCTGCATCTGGCGCACGAAATCGCCGGGCGGGGTGCAGAAGCGGTGCTCCTGCGCCGACGCGGGCGTGGCGACCTGGTGGTACATCAGGATCAGCGCGCGGCTCATCGCATCCAACGCTCGACGTTCATCACGTACATCTGGCGCGTGCCGTCGTGGACGGAGTCCACGCAGATGCTGCGCCCATCGCGGCTCCAGCGTGGGTGCAGGTCGCAGCGGATCTCGCCCCACCACCGCGACTTGGGCGAGTGCAGGCGGGCGACGTCGATGCGGCGCTGGTCGGCGTACTGCACCAGCATCAGCGTGCGCATGTCGTGGGGGTCAGGATAGGTGTCGTTCAGCACCCAGCGCCGATTCGGAGAGAACGAGCAGTGGCCGTCCTCCCCGAGCGTGCCGTCGCCGAAGACCTGCGCGCTGCCGTCCTGCTCATCGCAGAGCAGGAAGCGGTCGCCGCCGCCGGGGCGGCGTGCCCAGACGAGGATGCGGCGATCGTCGAGCCAGTCGTAGTGCGAGATCCGCCCCGTGTCGAGCACGCAGCGAAGGTTCTGACCGTCGGGGTCCACCGTATACAGCCGCACTTCCCAACCGGCGGCGCCCGTCGTCCACAAGTGGAAGAAGGCGAGGCGCCGACCGCCGGGGCTCGGCTGCACGTGGTTGAAGTAGTGCCAGCCGCCGGACATGCTGGCCGTCGGTGCCTTTCGCGCCAAGTCGCCCACCGACGCGATCAGGCTCGAGCGTCCGGTGGCGAGATCGATCGCATGGAGCCCATCGCCTTCCGGGGCCCGGTCCTGGGCCCACGGGTCGGGTACACCGGCATAGCCGTAGCCCGGCCGGTGCTGGTGCAGGCGCGCGAAGTTCAGGCTGTAGGCGCGCTTGCCGTCCGGGGCGATCGCAGCGATCGGCCGGTCATGGACGTGCAACTCCGCGCCATCGATGCTGCTCTCGACTGCGACGAAGCGTCCGTCGCGCCTGTCGTTGTACAGGAAGCGCCGCTCGGGATCGGCGGGGTGCCACTGGAGCATCGCGCCTTGCTGCCAGTTCCAGGCGGACGATTCGGCGAGCGGCTCGAAGCGCCGGCCGTCGTCCAGGTGGATGACGCCGATGCCCACCCGGTCGCCGTCGCCGGGCGGGCGGTCGTTGAAATCGGCCTCGTGCGCGAGCATCAGGCGCTGCGAGCGGTTCCACGGGCACTTTTCGTAGTACCCGAAGAAGTGGTGCCGCGGCCCGCGCGTCACCGGCTCCAGGCGGTCTGCTGCATGGCCAAAGTGCAGCCAGCGGTACGCCGCCGGCATTTGCGTTCGGCAGCGCGTCTCGAGCCACCGCTCGAAGCCGTTGCGCAGGCGCCAGGGCAGCAGCGGGTTTTCCGTGATCTTTGCGGCCAGTGTCACGCTGCCCTCCTGTCGCAGGCAGCGCACACGTGATCGAGACTGAAGCCATCGAGGCAACTGGCAAGGCTCATCGTTCTGCGCAGGATGATCCGGTCAGCAGGTCAGCACCATCACGATGCTCTGTTTCATCGAGTCCGGAAGCGTTGCCCCGACGGCCTCGTGGATTCGGATGGCGAAGCGATTCCTGAGCCCGCGGGCGCCCGAGACGGCGGCCAACGATGGGTTGTAGCGCCAGTACCAATCGTCGGTGATCCGACAGCTGACAGGCTGGAACCCCGTCGCCGCGGCGAAGCTTTGCAACTCGGCCACCGTGTATTCGCGAAAATGGCTCGGGTACATCGGATTCTCGCTGATCAGCGTGTAGGGGACGCGCCCCCTGATCATCCGGAACCGCTTGTTGAGCGCGACACCGTTCGGGGTCGTCAGGATCAGGTAGCCGCCCGGGCGGACGTGACGCCTGATTCGCCGCAGCAAGTGCGTCGGCGCCATCGGCAGATGCTCGAGGACCTCCGCCATGATCACCATGTCGTACTGCGGCAGGTCGCTGCGGTAGTCTTCGTGGACTGCCTTGTTGAGGTCCTGCTGGTAGTACTGCTCACCCGGCCGCGGCCGGTCGATTGCCGGTGCGGTCGGGCCCAGGCCGAGCGTATCGACGCGAAGGCCGTCGACGCGGCGCAAGAGCGCCGTCTGCCACCACGGCCCGACGTCCAATACCCGGATGTCGTCTCGCCCGATCGAGGCTCTCAGGTGCATCACCGCCTGCATCAGCCGCTCGTAGCGCTTGGCATGGACGCCCAGCGACGGCAAGTGCGCGGACATGCCCGACTCGCCGCTCAACGAGCGATAGATGCCAAGGGCCGAGAAGGGCGGTGTTCCGGCTGGCGCCTGCCATTCGGGCTGGTTCATGCGATCGGCAGAGGAAGGCATCATCGGTCCAGTCTTGTCGGGTTCGCTGCGCCTCGCAGCGGAATCGAAGGCGGGGTCCGTCATACCGGCAGCCCGAGCAGCATGTCCTTGAGCAGCCCGAGGGCGAATCGCCCCCGTGCCAGCGGAGCCAACGCAAGCAGCCGCATCACCTCGAGCACCGCCGGGCCGCGCTGGCCGATGCGATATCGCCACTTCGCATAGTCGCCGTGCACGCCGGCGACGCAGGCCCGCCAATAGGCGCCCTGGAGTTCGGGCGGCAACAGATGACGGTTCTTGGCCATCATCTGCAGCGTGGAACTGCGCATGGCTTCCAGATTCCGACTCACGCTGCCGGGCCGCCGCAAGACCACCACCATCGGGTCCGGAAGGCACGCATAGCCGGAGATCGCGGCGAGGCGAATCCACAGATCCGGATCCTCCGCGCCTCGCAGCGTTTCGTCGAAGCATCCGGCCTGCAACACCCGCTCGCGGCGTGCCAGCACGGCCGAGCAGCTGCCGGGTACGTCGGCGCCGCTGCCGAACAGGTGCGCGACGAAGGGTTCCTCCCAGGTCGGGCATTGCCAGAGGTTCAGCAGTTGCCCGTTCATGTCCTCCACGCGCGCCGCGCAGGAGCAGAAACCCAGCTCGGGCCGGGCGTGCATCAACTCGACCTGGAGCCCGAGCTTGCCCGGCAGCCACCAGTCATCCGCATCGAGGAAGGCGAGGAACTCGCCGCTTGCCGCCCGGATGCCGGCGTTGCGCGCGCTCGACATGCCGCCGTTGGGCTGCGAGATCACGTGAATCGCGCTGCCGTACCGGCGCAGGACGTCAGCGGTCTCGTCGGTGCTGCCGTCGTCGACGACGATCAGTTCGAAGTCGCGATACGCCTGCGCCAGCACGCTGTCGATTGCCTTGCCCACGCACCAGGCGGCGTTGTAGGCCGGAATCAGCACGCTGACGGTCGGGGTCGGCATCGATTCAGGCATCCGGGTCATAGCCGAGTTCGATCATCAACGGGCGGATCGTGGGCAGGATCCGCTCGATCGCCTGCGGGTTGTGCTCGCGCCACTTCTGGGGTTGCGGGCGCCCCTTGACGACACTCGTGGGCTGCAGGTTCGCGCACCGCTGCTCCAGATCCGCAGTGAACGGCACGTCGAGCCGCTCGAAGGCGTCGCGAAACATCTCGACCGGGCGCTCGAACAGGTCCTCGTAGCGCAGATGGATCCACTGATCGGCCGGAATCGCCGACCGCGCCTGCAGCGCCAGTGTGTTGGCGCTGATCCACTGGAATGCGCAGACTTCGGCCAGACCGGCCTGGTTGAACTCGCGCCAGCCGGGCGCCAGGAAGAACGCCCACTCGCGAAACTCGCCCCCCTCGATTGCGACTGGCTCGGGGAACGGGCCGAAGAACTGCGACAGCTCGAAGCGGCCATCGGTGCGGCCATGCCGCCAGCCGTCCATCATCGAACTGATGTTGTCGCGGCCGTCGCGCTGGATGAAGACGAACTTCGCGCGCGGGAACAGCGCGTGCAGGTACGGCACCCGCATCACGTTGATGCAGGTCTTGTCGAGTACCCAACCGGCGCCCAGGCGCTGGTAGAAGTGGCGCAGCGCGGCGTTGCGGTGTTCCGGGCGTGCGTGTTCGGCGCCAGCGGCTTCGGAGTGCCAGCCGTTGTTCAGCGGCCCGTACAGGCGGTCCCAGAACTGCGGAATCTCCCAGCCGAAGCTGGCAAAGCGCGGCGAGGCAGCGAGCGTCTCGTACGTGATCGTGGTGCCTGATCGTGAACAGCCGATCACGAACACGGGGTCCGGAACCTCGGGTCGCGTCGCGTCCCACCACAGACCGCGCAGTTCCCAGTGCAGCGCGCACAGGTTCTTGGCCCGGATCTCGGGATCGAGCAGCTTGTGGAGGTTGCGCAGGCGCGGCATCGGGGCTCAGCGGCTCGGTCGTGACGCCGGCGATGCAGCACCCTGGCCGACAGGTCTGCGCGTCAGGCGGCCGGATACTTCGCCGAGGGCAGCGGCGGTGCGCACGAGATAGAAACGGCGGGGAGCCATGCGCAAGGCGGTCCCGGCCCGAAAGGCATAGACGGCGACCTTGCGCAGCATGTACAGCGGCACGCGCGCCGACGCCGGATCCCGCGGCTCGACCCGCACCGTCGAGGCGGTGCGCTTGTAGGCCTTGCGCATGATGTAGCCCAGCCGAAGGCGCTCCATGTCCACATAGTGGTGCTGGATCACCGATGGTTCGTAGCGCAGTCGCGCACCGCTGCGCAGCGCGCGCAGCACCCAGTCCAGATCCTCCGAGCCGCCCAGATCGTGCCCGGTCGGGCCGAGATCGGTTGCGAACGGCCCCACCCTCTCCAGCAGCGGCCTGCGCAGGAACAGATTGCCGCCGCCGGGCACTGCCTGGTCTGCGGTCAACTCGCGCGCTTGCGCGCCCTGGTCGAAGCGCGGCACCGGCAGCGGATAGATCCGGTACGGCCCTGTGTCGTGTACCCACGCCGGCTCGCTGCCGTCCCAGTCAGGCAGGATGCGGCCGCAGAACAGGCCGGCCTCGGGATGGGCATCGGCAGCTTCGCAGATCGCCTGCAGATAGGCGGCGTCGACGCGATGGTCGTCGTCGACGAACGCGACGACGTCGCCCGCCAGCCTGGGTACGGCACTGTTCAACGCATGTGATTTGCCGGGAACGGGCTCGGCGAACCATTCCAGCGGCAACGCAGGTGGCGCGCGGCGTGCCCGCGCTTCCAACCTCGTGTGCGTGTCGTCGCTGCAGGCGTTCGCGGCGACCATCACGTCGACCGACCAGCCCGGTGGGCGATGTGCAGCGTCGAGCGAATCCAGCGTGCGTTCGAGCAGCCTGGCGCGATCATGCGTGCAGATCAGGACGGTCAGTCGATTCATGTCGGATCGCCGGCATGGAGCCTTGTACGGGCACCCGGCGCAACCGAGCCCACCGGGTGCCGGCCGTTCAGGTGATGCGCAGCGGCGGGTTGTCCAGATCGACGGGGTCGTAGCCGAGTTCGGTCCCGCCCTCGGCGTGCGTCAGGCGCCGGCCGAGCACGCGGGCGATCGCGTGCGGAGCGGCAGTCTGCCACCCCATCGAGCCGGCCACGGGCATACCGGCATTCGCCTCGCCGGTCTCGAGGCGGCGACACAGGCCCAAGGCAACGTGGGCAGACGGCGCATCCGGCCGGGTGAGCATGGCTCTGGAGCTGTTGGCGGGAGCGTCGAGAGGAATAGCTTCCCCGTCGCCGACGGCCCTGTACGCACCCTTGCCGGCCATTGCGAAGTAGGTCGTGCGCGACAGCGGTGCATGGACCACACCCGCGATGGGCCGACGGCCTTCGACCAGTGCGATATTGACGGTGAACTCGCCGCCGCCGGTGCCGAGCCATGCCTCGCCGTCGAGCGGATCGACGAGCCAAAAGTGGCTCCATTGCGTGCGGTCGGCAGCAGTGACGCCACCGGACAGCCGCGACACGATGGCGAGATCCGGATTCAGGCGTCCGAGACGGCGCGCCAGGATCTTCTGCGAAGCACTGGCGGCGGCCTGGACCACGGCCGGCCGGCCGCCGGCGATCGAGTACATCGTTCGCCGCACGATCGAACTCAGCCCGGAAGCGCCGCCGTTGCCGGAACAGGAAAGTTCCTGATGGATCCGCAGCAATTCGGCGCCGGCTTCCTGCGCGATCGATGCCAGGTCGCGCAGGTCCATCCACTGGATGCGCGTGACATTCGTCTTCGGAAACGCCAGCCCGGGCTCGGGTTTGCCGAGGAAGGCGCACAGTTCGGCCCAACCCTGTCCGGCCGAGATGTCGAGCACGAGCAAATCGCCTGGACGATCCTTGAAGTGAAGCATGACGCCTTCGACGAAGCGCCGGTATCCCGCCCGAAACTGCGCTTCATCGAACACCGCCGTGCCGTACAGATCGACGAAGAGGCGGTTGTTCGCGTCGCTTTGCTTGGCTGCGTGACGTGCGCTGAACTGCTTCTTGCACGACTGCAGCCAGCCGTCCATGTCGCGCACCGTCAGGATGAACTTCGACCCGGGATAGCGTCGATCGAGTTCGCGGTAGAAGCTGGGAATCGGCGTGTCGGTCAGCGCGTCGTGCTGGTCCAGCACCGCGGGGTCGATCGACCCGAGGTCTCCGGGAACATAGCGCGCCAGGCCGGGGTAGTCCTTCGTCCGGTAGCCAAGCATTTCCAGCGCCGTTGACAGGCTGGTGGTGCCGGTCTTCGACAGACCGATGCCGAAGACCTTCGGCGCCGGCGGATTCACGTTCAGGCTGCCCACCGTCTAGTCCTCGAAGCGGTAGTTGAACAGGCGGATGTCGTTGCGGTGGATCTCGGCCACGATGTCTCGCGTCTCGTCGTCGTAGTACTCCGAGTAGTGGCGCTTGCCCTTGCGGATGCCCGACTTCAGGCGCGGCAGCTGCGCACTCGGAACGCCGACGCGGGCGCACACCGCATTCGAATCGTCGGCCAGGTGCTCATAGCGGATCATGAAGTCGACGCAGAGCGTGTCGCCGTCGACGTAGAAGCGGTCGTTGTTCTCCAGGGTTCCGCTGCGGACGTACTCGGCGAACTTGCGCTTGACCGGCGTGAAGTCGTCGTAGGGCACGCCGAGGTTGTGGTAGATCCGCTTGGGCGGCATCAACGCCTGGTCCTGCCGGTGCTCCCAGAAGAAGTGCGAAAGGGCGCGGTCCCACGGATTGCGGGTGATGCTGAACTTGAAATAGTTGTCCCAGGTGTCGGGCGGCAGGCTGTCGCGAATCGTCTTCGCGTCATCGTGCTGTTCGTACTGGGCCGGGTTCATCGCCTTGTGGACCCAGGCGCCCGTCTCGTCGCGGTTGAACTCGTAGTCGCCCAGAGGCGTGACGACATCGTCGCCGCTGCAGGAGTTCGACAGCGCCGCTTCCAGACTGGTGCCGGCCGTCTTGAGCGACTTGATGAAGATGTAGCGATGCGTGTGGGAAATGATCATTGGCGGCTGGCGCGAGGTGGCCGGATTTCCGAGGGCTGTAATATGCCCGCTCCGGCGGCGCTCGGTGCCGGATCGGCGGACGGGATGGCAAGGCGGCGCCCGACTTCAGGCAATTTGACGCACGAGCCGGGCGGCCGAGCCCCGGCCTCAGCCCGGTTGCTGAATCTTGACCTTTCGATCGATCGCCACGCCGGGTACCGACTGCCGGGTGCCGTCAGGCCATCGGATCTCGAGCTCGACCGGGCCCTTGTCCGACCCGAGCCCGTAGTACAGGCGATAGTGCCCTTCGGACAGATACGCACCGTCGTGGGCGCCGACTTGGCGTGCCTGTCGGCGGCCGCCGCTGTTCACGGCCACCGCTGCGCCGATTGCCTCCGGGTTTCCAGGCGCGCCTTTCAACTCGACCTGGAGCCAATGGCCGTCCTGATGGCGGTTGCGGTAGGCCAGGATCTTCCAGTCGAAACGGTTGTCCTGGCCGCGCACGTCGCCCTTCTTGTACAAGCGGTCCCACCATCGCCACTGCGACGCGTTCTCCTGAAGGGCGATGACGACGTCGAGCGCGCCGTCGTTGTCGCGGTCGAGCCAGTTGATGACGGCCGCCTGGTACTTCGCTTCGGGCAATGCCAGCAGCCCCGTACGCACGAAGTGCCCAGGGCGGTCCTGCCGGAAGATGCCCTGCGGCACGGTGTGCAGGTCCATCATCCCGTCGTTGTCATAGTCCACCCACGCCGCGGCGACGCTTTGCGCCGGCAGGCCGATTGCGGCCGGTTCGACCGCCTTGAAGGTGCCGCTGCCTTCGTTGACCAGGAGCACGTTGCCCCGCTTGGAGGCGACGAAGACGTCCAGGCGCCCGTTGCCGTCCATGTCCGCAACCGAGAGCTTGCCGTCGAATTGCCAGTAGTCGCTGGTGTTGCCCTTCAGGCCCGCGACGCCGGCACGCTCGAACGGCCCGACATGGACGCGCTCGCGCACGAACCGGCCATCGATGAGACGGTACAGGTAGTAGCCCGTGTCCTCGTTCGTGAACAGATCGACGCGTCCGTCTCCGTCGGCGTCGAACCACACCATGTCGATGAGTTCATTGCCTGCCAGCGCAAGACCGACCTTTGCCGCGACGTCATCGAAGCGCTTGCCGGGAACTTGCCGATACAGCTGCTTGGCATAGCCGCCAGGCACCGCGCCGCGGTCCAGGCAGTTGACGAACAGGTCGAGCAGCCCGTCCTGGTCGAAGTCGACCCACCGGACGTGGCGCCCGGAACAGTCGCGCTTGGCGATTCCGGCCTCCTTGCCCCTTTCGGTGTATCGCCCGGGGCCGTCCGATACGAGCAGCTCGTCTTCGATCGATGCGTGCACCTCGGGCGGAAACGCGCGCAGCATCCCGCCGAGCGCGCCGCGGTTGATGAAAATGTCGGGCAGGCCGTCACCGTTGAAGTCCGACCAGGCCATGCCATGGCGGTCGCGCAACGCGATCGCGAATTCGACGCAGGTCGGGCAGTCGGCATCTGACTTGCGGGCGGCGGCACTGCCCTGGCCCGCCTGATGCTGCGGCACGATCGCCTCGCGTCCGACGAAGGTGTTGCTGCGTGCCCACGGCGCGTCGATGCGGAAGGTGATGGGCGTGCCCCTCACCAGCGGATACAGCACGAGCTCCGCACTGCGCGCGGCCTGGAACGTCATCGTCGTCTGCGGAATTGCCCCGTTAGCCTCGACCTCCTGGCGAAGATCCACGCCTTCGTTCCTGACGACCTCGGCCTTGTTGTAGAGATGGATCGTGCCCTTGGCCGGGCCGAGATCCTCCAGCCGGTGCAAGCGCAGGTGGATCGTGTCGCCCATCCAGTAGACGTACAGCCCGGGGCGGTCGACGGCCGGAGCCGTGTTCGATTGCTCGAGTCCCGGCAGCGAGGGAATCTGCCCGAGCTTCCAGGCGTCGAGCATGTCCCGGAACCGGCCTTTGCCGTCGTTGACGAAGAGGAATTGCTGGTAGTTGTGATTCGACGTGTAGAGATCGAGACTCCCATCGTTGTCGACATCCGCGACGCCCATGTCGAAGATCTGCGGAATCACGCCGACCGGCAGTGGGTCTTCGGTGAAATGGCGCCACTCGGCGGCCAGGAGGCGATCGATCCGGGGCTTGATGTCCGTTCGCGCCGAGTAGGCCAGCGCGGCCGACACCACCAACAGCAGCAACAGCAAGGCGATGGCTGCTGGACGGATCTTCGGCTTCATGCTCTTTGGTGGAAGTGGGTTTGCGTTGCGGCTGTCCGGCATCGGCGCCCGGCGCCTCAAGCCCCGCCGCCGATCGAGGCCCGCAGCCGCTTCGTCGCGAGTTCGCGCCAGCGCGACGACTCCGACTGCAGTGCCCGAAGCGGCAGGAAGAGGAAGGTGCCCGCTGCGAAACAGCCGCCCAGGATCGCCATGGCCAGCAGGTAGGCGGTCGGATGCGTCGCCTGCCAGCCGCCCAGCAACCGGTCGAGCAGCGCGAGAAAGGCGAAGCTCAGGCCGGCCAGCAGCAGGCCGGGTGCGACAGCGTGCCACAGTTCGGCCGGCCGGGCCGGGATCGTGCGCAGCACCAGGCCGTACAGCTGGGCCGTCAGGACGGCTTGCGCGAGCACGATGCCCCAGGCGACTCCAACGAGCCCCGAGCGAAGGCCGATCCAGCAGCCTGCGGCGAGCAGCACGGTGTTGAATGCAGTGGCAACGATCTCGCGCCCCAGTTGGTTGCGCACGGCGAGCACAACGCTGGAGGGGAACAACACGTTCAGAAAGTATCCGGTCAGGGTCAGGATGCCCATCGGCTCGCCGGCCGCCGACCACTTGGCGCCATACACGACGGTGATGAAGGGCTCCGCGATCCACCACAGCAGCACGTAGACAGGCGCCGTGTAGGCCGTGAGCAGCGTGATCGAGCGGTGGTACAGGTACTTGACCTGGTCGAGGTCGTCCTGCGTCTGGCTCATCGCCCGGAACAGGGGTTCCATCGTCGGCGACATGATCGCCTGGTTCGGCAGGCGGGACATGCTCTCGGCCTTGTTCAGCAACCCGAGGAACGACGGCCCGGCAAGCTTGCTGACGATGAGCGTCTGGGTCTGTGCGCGCACGTAGTTGAAGAAGTCTGCGCCGACGATCTTGGCGCCGTAGCCCGCGTGTTTGCGGATCGTCGCCCGGTCGGGATTCAGTCGCAGGCGCAGCGGCGTCAGCCGGCCAAGCCAGAGATTGCCGAGCAACGCGCCCAGCAATCCCGAGATCATCAGGCTCCAGACGCCCATGCCCAGGAGTGCGAACGCGACCGAGGATGCAGAAGCGGCCAGGCCGCTGGCCACGCTCACGAGCGTGCGGCTCTTGAACGCCATCTGGCGATTGAGCCAGGCGTTGCGCACGCCGGTGAAGGGGCGCAGCAGGAAGCTCAGCGCCGACACGCGAACCAGGTCGGTGTACAGCCCATCGCTGAAGAGGCGTGCGATGTACGGCGCCGCCAGGAAGAAGCCCAGATAGACCAGCACGCCGACGCCGAGCTGGGCGGTGAAGACGGCGGTGAAGTCGTTCTCGTCCGCCTCCTTGGCGCGGATCAGCGACTGGCCCATGCCGCCGGCCACGAACATGCCGACGAATCCGGTGAAGATCTGGACCGTCGCGATCATCCCGAAGTCGGCGGGTACGAGCAGGCGCGCCAGCGCCACGCCGAAGGCAAACTCAAAGAGGCGATTGCCGATCTTGCCGAAGGCGAGCCACTTGACGCCACTGCGGATGCTCTGTCCTACGGTCATGATCGTGGCGAACGCGGCAGGCTTGCCCGGCTGTGGTGCGGCGCCGCCCCGGCCGTGCCGGTGTGGCGCCGGGCGGCCGCGCCCTGCGCGTCTAGGGGCGCGATGATAGGGGCGCGCACCGGACTGCCCTGGCCGTGCGGGCGCGGAGCGTGACGTATTGAATTGCGGGCGTGCGCCGCCCCCGTGAATGGGTGGCGTCCGTGGCTGACCTGCACCTGTGCGGCCCGCGCGCGAGTCGCGCACGGGCACTTCGCCGGGGCGCCTTCAGCGTGCTGCCGGCAACGGCTCATGTTGGGGGTCAAACGAACCCGCCCGGCAGCCAGCCCGGCTCGAGGTGATAGGCCATCACCGCGACGACGGCGAGCGCTCGCAGGCCGTCGACGTGGGCGAACCAGCCCGCCGCGGCACGCACGCTGGTTGGCGGGCGGGGTGCGATCAGGCAGGGCGCGGCTGCTGCCGCAGCCACTGCTCCAGCATCATCAGGATCCACACCATGTCGCCGTAGTAGCCGGGGTGCTGCGGCAGCAGTTCGTCGACCAACTGGCGCGCGAAGGCGGCGCGCACGATGCCGCGGCCGGCGAGCGCGTGCAGCGATTCGGTGGCGAAGGCCTTCAGCCCCGGGTGCTGCGTGGCCCACACGCCGAAGGGCAGGCCGAAGCCCTGCTTCTTCTTGGCCAGGATCTCGTCGGGCAGGAAGCAGCGCAGCGCCTCCTTGAAGAACCAGCGCAGCTTCAGCCCCTTGAGCTTGTATTCGGCGGGGATGCCGAGCGAGAAGTCGACCAGCGCCGGGTCCAGGAACGGGTAGCCCACCGCCACGCCGGCCAGCGCGGTGCTGGCGCGCACCTTGGGCAGGTCGGCCTCGGCCAGCGTGTAGCGCCAGTCGTAGGCCAGCATCCGGTTGAGCGCGCCCGTGCCCTGCACCTGTTGCCAGACTTCGCGCTGCTGGCGCAGCGGGTCGGCGGCGTCGGTGCGCGCCAGGAATTCGGGCGTGAAGATCGCGTCGGTGCCCAGGCGCAGCAGCAGGTTGTACTGCTGCATGCGGTCGGGCAGCGGCACCTTGGCCTGCTGCACGTAGCTGCGGCCCTTGCGCGCCAGCGGCAGCGCGCCCAGCGGGCTGCGTTCCAGCACCGGCTCGAGCAGCCCCCGGCGCAACGGCCCGGGCACGCCGTCGTACCAGCCGAACACGCGCTGCTTCGCGTAGCGGGTGTTGCCGCCGAACAGTTCGTCGCCGCCGTCGCCGGCCAGCAGCCGGGTGACGCCGTCTTCGCGCGCCATCTTCGCGCAGTGGTAGGCGGGCACGACGCTGCTGTTGCCGAAGGGCTGGTCGCAGTGCGCCGCCATCTCGGGGATCGTGCGCACCAGGTCGTCGGGCGTCACGTAGTACTCGTGATGCTCGGTGCCGAAGCGCTTGGCGGCGATGCGGGCGTAGGCCATCTCGTCGTAGCCCTGCGCCTCGAAGCCGATCGAGTAGGTGGCCGCGGGCCGGCCGGCCGCTTCGCCGATCATGCCGGCCACGGTGGAGCTGTCGGTGCCGCCGCTCAGGAAGCAGGCCGGCTTGCTGCCGTCGAGCTGCGCCGCCACCGCGTCGCGGATCAGCCCGCGGAACTGCCCGGCCAGCGCGGGGAAATCGGCACTGGCGGGCTCGGTGAAGCGCGGCACCCAGTACGGCGCCACCGTGACGCGCCCGCCTTCGAACCACGCGCAGTGCGCGGGCGGCAGCCGGTGCACGCCCTGGAAGATCGTGCGCGGCGACGGGATCACGTGGAAGTACAGGTAGTCGAAGACCGCCTGCGGGTCGATCTCGGCGCGCGGCGGCAGCGCGGCCAGATCGTCGGCGCGCTCGGCGAAGTGCAGGCGGCCGTCGATGACGCGCCAGCACAGCGTGCGGATCGCAAAGCGGTCCACCGCCAGGAAGCCGCGGCCGGCGGCGTCGGTGAGGCCGACGGCGAAGTCGCCGCCGACGGCGCCGGCCACCGCGGCGGCACCTTCCGGCCCCGGTGCGGCTTCGGCCAGCGCGGCGCGCCACGCGGCCAGGTCGCCCTGCGCGGCGGCGATGCCGGCCAGCCGCGCGCCGGCGAAGCGCGGGCTGCCGCTGGTCAGCGCGGGTAGGGTTCCGGACGGCGCGCCGGCAGGGCCGGCGGGCGTGTTGGAGGTGTCGGGTTCGGTCATGGATCGCGCATCGCCGCATCGTGCCCCGGCGCGGGCCTCGCGATCCTAGCCGCAGTGCGGCCGGGGCCTGGTGCACTGCCCGGGCCCGGCGTGAGCAAATGCATCCTTCGCGCGCGTCAACGGGCCCGACGCGCAGTTGCCGTGGCGTATCCCCCGTGCCCTAGACTGCCGCATGGCCCTGCACCCGCTGATCGAGCGCCATCGCGATTCGCTGCTCGCCGTCGCGCGCCGCCGCGGCGTGATCGACGTGCGCGTGTTCGGTTCGATGGCCCGCGGGGGCGCACGCGACGACAGCGATGTGGATCCGTTGGTCACGTTGAAGCCGGGCACCAGCGGTCTGGCGCTCGGCGGGCTGCTGCTCGACGCCCAGGATCTGTTGGGCCGGCGCGTTGAGGTCCTGACCGAAGACGCCTTGCACCCGGCGCTGCGCCCTCGTGTGCTGGCCGAGGCTGTCGCGTTGTGATTCCCGGCCTGGCACTCGGCGTCATCCGGACAACCATCGAGCAGGATCTGCCGGGATTGGCCGAAGCCCTCGAGCGGATGGCCGCACGGCTCGGGCCCGAAGACTGACCTCGAGCAGGCGAGCATTCGCGGGTGGCCGCGACGATCTCGCGCTTGAAGACACCTCAGTTCGGGAAGTACTGCATCTCGATGCCGTGTAGCTCGCGGCGCGGGACCAACATGAGCACGACTGCCGATGACGGATCCGGCCTGCGTCGGGGCCGCATCCGGGGCGTCCGCCGGTCCTCAACGCCGACCACCAACGCCGACCCTCAACGCGCCACCACCTCCACCTGCGCGCCCAGTTCGCCCTCGCGGAACCAGTACGGTCAGCGTGACGCGGTACCCGTGGTCAGGCGGGCGTCGTACAGCCAGCGGCGCCGCTTCTTCGATTCGACGTGCGCGATTGCCGCGTGCGCCGGATTGATCAGGACGTTGAACTCTTCCGGCACCACCACCGAGGGCACGCGCGCGAGCAGCGTGGTGCCCGCTTGCGCCCAGGTCGTACCCCAATCGAGCGAGGCTTTGCCCGCCGGCTGTGCATCCCAGCCGACCAGCGTGGCGCCGTCCAGGTCCACGGCAGCCGCCCAGGCCGGCGCGGGGACGGTGATGCCCACCAGACAGCGGTTCAGCGGCAACGGGTGGCGGGCCAGGTGCACCACGGTTTCCAGGCAGGCCAGCGCCCGCGTCGTCGAGCAATAGACCAGCGGCGTGCCGGCGCGATTCCACCGTCCGCCGGTGGCTTCGGCGCCCCTGCCGCTCAGGTCATGGGCCTCGTAGTCGGCGGTGTCGGTCGCGATGCGCCACAGCGTGACGCCGGCGCTCACGCGTAGGCCCCGGACTGCATCTGCGCGAGCAGGCTGGACACCAGCCCCCGGCCGTCGGCCGTGTCCATGAATTCGCCCGGGCTGCGGCCATCCAGCGCGGGGTTCGGCTCGGTCAGCCACTGCGCCGTCCAGCGGGCGGCATCGAAGCCGGGCAGGGTGCCGGACTCTGCGACCATCTGTTGCACCTGCCCGAGCATCCGCGCGATGCCCAGCACACGCTCGCTTTCATCCTGGCTCAGCAGCGAATCCTCCTTGATCTTGCGATTGGCCGTCGTCCGCGCGATGCCGATCCAGCCGTAGAGCCGCTCGCGCGGCACCTGCATGTCGGCGCACAGGGTCGTCAACAGCCGCGCCGGAACGCCTTGCTTGACCATGCTGATGCGCTCGGCGCGGTTCAACGAATGGATCGCGGCGTAGCTGGCCCGGCCGGCGATGACGCGCCGCAGCGCAGGCTGCCAAGCCGGCGTCATCGGGCCCGTCACCGGGGTCTTTGCCGGAATCTTCTCGGTGGTGCGGTGCATCGCAGGTATCCGTCCAATTGGGCATGGATATTAGCCCATTTGGCTCAGAGGCTGAGAGGCTTCGGGCATGGGCGAAAGCCTCTCAGCCTCTCAGCCCCATCCCTTTCAAGGTCTTTCGAGATTACTGATCTAAGCTTCTGATTGCAGGGGGGGATTCCCTGCGATCTGGGAGCACGAGATCTGGCAAGAAGTCGTTGAGCGGTTCGAACAGCAAGCGCCCGGGGCGGTGATGGCGCATCTGGCGCTGGATCATGCGCTGCCGGCGAGCTGGATCG